>Ga0102589_1000039_pt1 | contig 376304 bp, 311 predicted proteins | sample AraplaMF_Col_mLB_FD_76858 | JGI IMG/M metagenome (GOLD analysis project Ga0102589, IMG submission 76858) | Arabidopsis root microbial communities from the University of North Carolina, USA - plate scrape MF_Col_mLB | ecosystem: Host-associated > Plants > Roots > Endosphere | place: USA... | reverse complement strand
AAACTGCTTCATCATCTCACTTCACCTTCACTGCCTTGCTTGGCTTCGAAGCGTCAGCCCTGGGGCGTTTGCTTCGTTGTCGCGTTTGCGTTTGAGCAGCGAAGAAAGAGATATTAGCACGGTTTTTCTGAGGTGTGCAAGTCGGCCAAAGAAAACTTCAAATATCTCTCTCATGGCTCCTACTCCGCCCCTGCTCGCCGCTATCTGACCGCGGCTCGGTCCCCAGTGCGCAGCCTGACCAAGCGCTCGCGCGGACGTAATAAGTAGTCGCCCCAGCAGCCACCCCATTAGCGCAACGCCCTCCGTCTACGCCACGGCAGCTCACTTTGTGGATAGACTTCACTCATTAACGGTCGGTCATGCGCCCTCATCCGGCGCCGGCCCGCTACCGCTACGGAACACCACATACCTATATATAGAAGAAACATCGACCATGCCCTCTAGCACCGTGCTGCCTCAAGAAGACATACTGATCAACGTCACGCCCTTCGAAACCCGCGTCGCCATCATCGAGCAAGGCGCGGTTCAAGAGTTGCACGTCGAACGCAGCATCCAGCGTGGCCAGGTGGGCAACGTCTATCTGGGACGCGTGGTCCGCGTGCTGCCTGGCATGCAAAGCGCCTTTGTCGATATCGGCCTGGAGCGCGCCGCCTTCATCCACATTGCCGACCTGCGCGAAAACCGCAGTGAGCGCAGCCAGGGCCTGACGCCGACCCCCATCGAAAAGTTGCTGTTCGAAGGACAGACGCTGATGGTGCAGGTGATCAAGGATCCCCTGGGCACCAAGGGCGCGCGGCTGTCGACCCAGATCAGTATCGCCGGCCGCATGCTGGTGCACCTGCCGCACGATCCCCATATCGGTATTTCGCAGAAGATCGAATCCGAGGCGGAACGGGTGCAACTGCGGGAACGCCTGCACGCACTGGTGCCCGCCGAGGAAAAAGGCGGCTTCATCGTGCGCACCCAGGCCGAGGGCGCCACCGACGACGAATTGCAGGCCGATCTCGAATACCTGCGCAAACTGTGGTCCAGCGTGCAGGCCCAGGCGCGCAGCCAGCCGGCGCCGACGGTGCTGCATCAGGACTTGACGCTGGCGCAACGGGTGTTGCGCGACATGGTCGGCCCGCGCACCGGCACCATCCGTGTCGATTCGCGCACGACCACCGGCGACCTGATCGAATGGGCCAAGCTGTATACGCCCTCCGTGGTCGAGCGCATCAACCATTACAGCGGCGAGCGGCCGCTGTTCGACATGGCCAATGTCGATGAAGAGATTGCGCGGGCGCTGTCGCGCCGGGTCGACCTGAAGTCCGGCGGCTACCTGATCATCGACCAGACCGAGGCGCTGACCACGGTCGACGTCAACACCGGCGGGTTCGTGGGCGGGCGCAATTTCGACGACACCATCTTCAAGACCAATCTGGAGGCGGCACAGGCCATTGCCCGGCAGCTGCGGCTGCGCAACCTGGGCGGCATCGTGATCCTGGACTTCATCGATATGGAAGATCCGGAACATCGCGAGACCGTGCTGTCCGAGCTGCGCAAGGCGCTGTCGCGCGACCGCACGCGCATGACGGTCAATGGTTTCACCCAGCTGGGCCTGGTGGAAATGACGCGCAAGCGCACGCGCGATTCGCTGGCGCACCAGTTGTGCGAGTCCTGCCCTACCTGCCAGTCGCGCGGCCACGTGCGCACGGCGCGCACGGTCTGCTATGAAATCCTGCGCGAGATCCTGCGTGAGGCGCGCCAGTTCAATCCGAAGGAATTCCGCATCCTGGCATCGCAGGAAGTGGTTGATCTGTTCCTGGAAGAAGAAAGCCCGCACCTGGCGATGCTGGGCGATTTCGTCGGCAAGAAGGTATCGCTGGAAGTCGAGGCCACCTATAACCAGGAACAGTACGATCTGATCCTGATCTGATCGCCGGTGCCGCGGCAGCAGCCGGCGCTACGCCGCTGGCCGGCCGCTGCTCCGTCCCACCCTCGTGGCGGTCCCCGCGCAAACGACAACGCCCAGGCTAGCCTGGGCGTTGATACAAAGAACCGTCGAGCAGCGACGGCCGCTTAAGGCCTCAATCTGGATCGCGGAACTGCATGCGATACAGCGCGGCGTACAGGCCGTTGGCCGCCAGCAGATCTTCATGGCGCCCGTGCTCCACTACTTTCCCGGCATCCAGGACGACGATACGGTCGGCATTCTGGACGGTGGACAGGCGATGCGCGATGACCAGCGTGGTGCGGCCTTTCATCAGGCGCTCCAGCGAGGACTGCACCTGGCGCTCCGATTCGTTGTCCAGGGCCGAAGTGGCCTCGTCCAGGATCAGGATGGGCGCATTCTTGATCAGTGCCCGCGCAATGGCCAGGCGCTGGCGTTGGCCGCCTGACAGGCGCGCGGCGTTCTCACCGACCGGCGTCTGCAAGCCCTTGGGCAACTGGCTGACGAAATCGCGCAGATTGGCGGCCTCCAGCGCGGCCATGACCTGCTCGTCGTTGGCCTGCTCCAGCGAGCCATAGCCGACGTTGACGGCGATGGTGTCGTCGAACAGCACGACATCCTGGCTGACCAGTGACAGATGCGAACGCAGGCTGGCCAGCGTCAGGTCATTGATCTCCACGTCGTCCACCAGGATGCTGCCCTCGGTGGGCAGGACGAAACGGGGCAGCATATTGACCAGAGTGGTCTTGCCGCTGCCGGAGCGGCCCACCAGGGCCACGGTTTCGCCGGGCTGCACGCTGAACGAGATATCGCGCACTGTGTCCTGGGCTGCGTCCGGGAAGCGGTGGCCCACGTTGCGGAATTCGATCTTGCCACGCACGGGCGCCGGCAAGGTGCGCGTGCCGCTATCCAGTTCCGGCACCTGGTCGATCAGCGTGAACACGCTTTCGGCGGACACGAGCATGCGCTGCATCTTGCCGGCCAGGTTGGTCAGACGCTTCACGGGGTCGAACAACTGCGCCAGCGACGCCATGAAGGCGGCAAAGCTGCCGGCCGTCAGCGTGCCGGCGTTGGCCTGCCCCAGCGCCACGGCGATGATGGCGCCCACCGAGATGGAAATGCAGACCTGCGTCAGGGGCGTCATCGCGGCGTCAGCCACGGCGCTGCGCATGGCGAAACGGCGCAGGCGCGAATTGACGTAGGCGAAGCGGCCCCGCTCGTATTCGTAGCCGTCGAACAGCTTGATGACGCGCTGGCCGTCGATGCCTTCGCCGACCACGCGGGTCAGTTCCGCGTTCATATTGACCGTATCGCGGTTGATCTTGCGCAGGCGCCGGATGAATACCCGGGCAATCAGCACCGACACCGGCAGCATGACCAGGATGATCAGGGTCAGCACCCAGGACATGTACAGCAGCACGCAAATCAGCGCGATCACCACCAGCGACTCGCGCACCAGCACGGTGATGACGTCGGTGGCATAGCCGGTCACGTTACCGGCGTCGATGGTGAAGCGGTTGAGCAGCCGCCCGGTATCGCCACGCTTGAATTCAGCGTCGGGCAGGCCCAGCAGGCGGTCGAACATCTCCTGGCGCATGCCGCGCAGGACGTTGTTGGCCACCCAGGCCAGCAGGTAGTCGCTGAAGAAGTTGCAGGCGCCACGCAGCAGGATCAGGCCGACCACGGCCAGCGGGATCGCCCAGACATAATAGGGTTTGGCCCCCGAGAAGCCGTCATCCAGCAAGGGCTTCATGATGACGGCCAGCGTGGGCTGCGTACCCGCGGCGCCCGCCATCAGCAAGACCGCGAGTATCAGGGCTTTCCAATGGGACCCGACACGGGAATAGATGCGGGACCAGATGACGGACTTGACCGCCTGGCTACCCGCCTGCGCGTTACGTGCGGCAGAATTCAAGAAATCTCTCGCTTTTATACAATCCTGAGCGGGGATTGTACCGTCGGCTCGCGGATTGCCGCGGCGTGCGCACGGTCTGTCTTCCCATCCTTGACAAAAGCTTCATTATTCCGCCCTCTTCCTCTATGCCATCGAATCGGCCGCCGAATCTCCGCCTCTACGTCAGACTTCCCAATTGGGTGGGGGACGTTTGCATGAGCCTGCCCTCCCTGTATGCACTGCAGGCCACCGGCTTGCCCTTGACGATCTGCGCCCGGCCGTGGGCGCGTGACCTGTTGGCTGGCGTAGTACCTGCCAGCGGTGTCCCTGCCGGCGGTGTCCCTGCCGGCGGTGTCCCTGCCGGCGTGGTCCCGGCGGGCGTCGCCCCGGCCGGCGTGGCGCCCGCGTACGATTTCGTACCGATGCGGGGGGCTTTCCGGACCGACCGTGCCGCCGTGCGCCAGCACCTGCGCGCCAGCGGCGCGCGCGCACGCGACTGCCGTGGGCTGAGCTTGCCCGATTCGCTGTCCAGCGCGGCGGTGCTGCGCCTGGCGGGCATTCCCACCGCCGGGTATCGGGACGACGGGCGCAGCCTGTTGTTGCGCTGGCCCGTCGACAAGCCCAAGCCGCCCCTGCACGCCGTGGAGTCCTGGTACCATCTGACGCGCACGGCGTTGACCAGTTGGGAACTGCCGGCCGGTACCGAGCAGCCCGGCCCCGAGCTGGGGCTGACACCGACAGCCGAGCAGGCAGCGGCGGCCGATGCCGCCCTGGTTGCGGCGGGACTGGCCGACAACGGCGCGGTCTCCGATGGGGTACCGCCCGGCGCCAGAATCCGTCCCTTCGTGCTGATCGCGCCCACCGCTACCGGCCTGCACCGTGGCCGCATCAAGGTGTGGCCGCATTTCGACACCCTGACCCGCAAGCTGCAGGCACAAGGGATCGAGGTGGTCATGTGCCCGCCGCCGGCGGAGGTCGACGAAGCACGCCGCAATGCCCCTACCGCGCGCCTGCTGCCGGCGCTGGGCCTGGGCGCGTTCGCCGCGCTGACCACCCGGGCCGCCCTGGTCGTGTGCAATGACTCCGGCGTGTCCCATGTGGCGGCTGCCGCCGGCGCGCGCCAGGTGACGCTGTTCGGCGTCACCAACCGTGAACGCACCGGACCGTGGTCGCGCACTGCCATCTGCCTGGGATCGGACCAGCACTGGCCGGCGGTGAGCGATGTCGAGCCGGTCGTCAAATCCTGCCTGGAATCAAGCGGCCAGCCGGCGCGCTTCACTGATTGACAGAGTAGCCCCGCGTCGGAACAATCGCTCCAGTATGGAAATCGCAAGTCTGCTGGCAAATCTGGTCATCCCCCTGAACCTCTGCCTGACCCTGGTCGCCCTGGGTCTGGTATTGGCATTGTTGCGCCTGCGCATTACCGGCGTGGTCCTTGCCGTCGTCGGACTGGCCTGGGCGCTGGCCTGGTCGCTGCCGGTGACCTCGCTGTGGCTGGGCGGGGCGCTGGAACGGCAATATCCCTACAAGCTGCCCGCCGAACTGCCGACGGCGGATGCCATCGTGGTGCTGGGCGGCAATACCGCCAACAGCCGCCCCAATTGGTTCCTGCCTTTCGACCGCGACACGGCGGTGACCCGCCTGCAGACCGCCACCCAGCTGTATCTGGCCGGCCGCGCGCCCAAGATCGTGCTGTCCGGCGGCGCGCTGTCCGGCGATGTCAGCGAAGCCCAGGGCATGGCCCATGCACTGCGCCAATCGGGCATTCCCGAACAGGCCCTGATCCTGGAAAACTTCAGCCGCACCACCTACGAAAACGCCACGCTCACCGAAGACGAATTGCGCGACCACCATCTGGGCACGGTGCTGCTGGTGACTTCGGCCCTGCATATGCCGCGCGCCATGGCGGCGTTCCGCAAGCAAGGCGTTACCGCCATCGCGGCCCCTTCCTTGCCGCAGATCGTCGTGCCCACCATGCAGCCGCCCTTGCAAACCTGGCTGCCGGACATGCGCACGTTCGAAGCCAGCCGATCCATCATCAAGGAGTACTCGGGCCTGTTCGTGTACTGGCTGCGAGGCTGGGTCTGATGGCCTTGTCCTGTCGTCCCGGCTGCGGCGCGTGCTGTATCGCGCCGTCCATCACCAGCCCTTTGCCCGGCATGCCGCAAGGCAAGCCTGCGGGGCAACGCTGCGCGCAATTGCTCGAAGACATGCGCTGCGCGGTCTTCGGCAAACCGGAGCGACCTGCCTTCTGCGGCGGGCTGCAGCCGCAGGCGGATATGTGCGGGCCGGATCGAGTCCATGCCATTGCGTGGCTGACGCAACTGGAAATGGCCACCGCGCCTGCGTCGCCCTGACACCGCTGACTGTTTAGCGCGCAGCCGGGCAGCTTGGCTGGCAAGGCAGGACGCAGGTGCCGATGAATCGTCGACAGCCGCCAGCGGGCGGCGGATAGCGGATAGCGGATAGCGGATAGCGGATAGCGGATAGCGGGCGGCGGGCGGCATCAGCTTGGGGCAAGCGAACTGTTTCCGGGAAATTCGTACTCACAGTCGATTTTCCTTTGGACCAGCCAAGACTGATGACGCAAGACGAAGCAAGCCGCGATTCCCGCGCGACCGCCCTCCCGTGGCCCAGGCGTTCGGGCCTTTTACCCAAACTCAGCGTGGTGATTCTAGGACAGGTCCTCTGTCCCTCGGCCTACGCCGAAGGCGAGGACTGGAATCTGGATAGAGTCCAGGTCCATGAAGCACACCGCCGGGGCAAGATCGGGGCCGGTGCCCGGATCGGCATCGTCGATACGGGCTTGTTTGCCAACGACCCGGCCTTCGCCGGGAGAATCGATCCCCTTTCAGCCAACTTTGGAGCGGGAGACGCCGGCGCTTATCAAGCGATTGCCGCGGCCGACGAGCAGCACGGCAGCATAGTGGCCGCCATAGCGGCCGCGGATGGCCGCAACGGCGATGTACGTGGCGTGGCACCCGGTGCGTCAATATTGCACCTGCGTGCACTGCTGGTGGGTGGGAAGGGGCCGGGCATTGAAGACCCAACGGCGCGGGCAATCCGCTACGCCGCCGACGCTGCCGCCCATGTCATCAACGGCAGCTACGGACCTCAGATTTTTTCCGAGAAATACGTCGAAGATATTTCCACCGGCCAGCGCATCGCCAACGAAGATTACTTCGAGATATCCGGCTCCTACCTCTCTTTCAACGCAGAGACGGGTCGGCTTGACGAAGACGATCTTGCCGCGATCGACTATGCCGCATCGAAAGACGTCCTGATGGTGTTCTCCGCGGGGAACCAATACCTTGACCAGCCCCTCGCCGCGCGCAATCCCATGGGAAACGCGTTGTTGCCCCTGATTTCACGAGCCAACCACGACAGCGGTGCCTACCTTTTCTTCGATGAGAACGAGAATACGGCGGAGGAATTCGAACGCGAAAGCGACCTCGTTTTCATGGGCCCATCCGATCCGCGCCTGGCCACAATCGACTATGCGCATCTCAAGCACAACGTCATCGCCGTAGTCGCCACCGATCGCGACAATCGAATTGCCAGCTACAGCAACCGTTGCGGCGAAGCGTGGCAATGGTGCATTGCCGCGCCTGGCGGCGACTTGGACCCGAGTCCGGCAGACAAGGAACAACATGGTCCGCATGGCTACCTCACGGTCGGCGTGAACGGCCAGCGCATGGTCCAAGTCGTGGGAACCTCCGGCGCGGCACCTCACGTGGCAGGCGCCGCTGCGATCGTCCGCGCCGAATTCCCCTTCCTGAGCGCCGGGCAGGCTCAGGAGGTGATCCTCACGACCGCCAATAACGCCGGACACCTGAGCGAGCGCAGCATCTACGGGCGTGGGCTACTGAATGTCGAGCGTGCATCGCGCGGTCCCGGTGAGTTCGGCGCGGAAGGCTTCGACAAGTTCTTCGATGTCGATACCAAGGGCTATAGCCGTACTTTTTCCAACGACATCCGGGGCGACGGCGGCTTGATCAAGCGCGGCGCCGGCACGCTTGAACTGAGCGGCATCAATACGTTCAGCGGGGATACGACGGTAGCCGGCGGTACCCTCAAGGTCAGCGGGTCGACGCTGCGCTCGAATACTACGGTGCGAGCTGGCGGCACACTGGCCGGCTCGGGCACGGTCGGTAATCTCGTGTCCAACGGTGTGGTGGCGCCCGGCGGCGGGATGGCGCCCGGCGGTGCGGTGGCGCTAGGCGGTGTGATGGAGCCGGGCGGTGGAATGGCGCCAAGCGCGTCAGCTGGCAAGGCTTTGCACGTGACGGGTGACTTCACTCAGTTGCCGCAAGGCGTCATCCGGTCCACATTGGCCAACGATGGAACGCTCGATCAACTGCTGGTCGCCGGCAAAGCCGAATTGCAAGGCGGCACCTTGAAAGTGGGCGGCGTCAATTCGTCGATGCTGGGTAAGCAGTTCGTGTTGATCGACGCCAAGCAGGGCGTGACCGGCAACTTCGCCCAGGCGCAGAGCGATACCGCGACACTGTTCTCGTCGATCAACACTGCCGTCCAGGGCCAAAACCTGGTCTTCAGCGTCGAACGCAACAAGGGTGGCTTCGGTGCCGTGGCCAAGAACGCCAATCAACGTAACGTCGGCAAGGCCGTTGACTCCTTGCAAGTGGGCAACCCCGTGTTCGAACGCCTGTTCAACACCAATGACGCCAACGCGGCGCGCGGCAGCCTCACCCGGCTGGCCGGCGACATCCACCCCAGCGTCACCGGCATGCTGGCCGAACAGCAGGCGCAAACCCGCGAGACGCTGCTGAGCCAAGCGCGCGGCGGCAGGGATGGCAGGCACGGCGCGGGCGCGGCATCCGGGACATCAGGGGCATCAGGGGCATCCAGTACGGATGATACGTCCGGCCCATCCGACGCGGACGGCAACATCCGGGTCTGGGGCGAATACCTGAACAGCCGCGGCAACCTGTCCAGCGACGGTAACGCCTCAGGCCTGCGCCGGCGCAACGACGGCCTGATCTTCGGTGCCGATACCGCCATATCGGCCGACACCCGCCTGGGCGGCGCACTGTCGTTCGGCAGCAGCACCGCCAACACGCAGGGCTTGGGCGCGGGACAGAAGGCAGACATCAGCAGCTTCTCGCTGTCGGGCTATGGCTCGACCCAGACCGGGGCGGTCAACCTGCGCTATGGCGCGTCGTTGGGCAGCAGCGAAAACAAGACTCGCCGCAGCACCGACTTCGGCAACGCCAAGGCCAAATACAAGGCCGGCACGGCGCAGATCTTCGGTGAGGCCGGCCTGCCCTTCTTCTTCGGCGATGCCACGGTCGAACCCTACATCGTCCTGGCCTACGACCGGGCGCGAACCCAGAGTTTCAAGGAGTCCGGCGCCGGCGCGGCCAACCTAAGCGGCAAGAAATCCACACAAGGCAACGTCAGCAGCAGCCTGGGCGTACGCGCGCGGAACAGCTGGGACCTGGGTTCGAACGGCAAGATAGGGATACATGGACAAGTAGCTTGGCTACATGCCTACGGCGACATCACGCCCTCGACCAGGATGAATCTGGAAAAGTCGGTGGCGTTCACCACCCAGGGCCTGCCGCGCAATCGTGACGCGATCATCGTGGGGGTGGGCACTACCTGGGACTTCAGCCGCAACGGTTCGGTCAACCTGGGCTACGCCGACACGTTCGGTGATCGCGCCAAGGACAACAGCGTGAAAGCCAACTTCACCTGGCGCTTTTGAACCGGCGCCGGCGCCCTTCAACGGCGCCGGCGTTTGTCTTCGTAGGACGTCAACGTCTTGCGCAGAAAGCTGAAGAGGCTGGTGCCGCCGGCTACCAAGACCCGCTTCAATTCATAGGGGTCATCGCCGGCATGCACCAGGCCGCGCCGTGTCACGGTGGCATTGTCGTAGCCAGCCGCGCGCGTCATGCGGCAATGGTCCTGCGTGTACTCACCATAGGGATAGCAGAACGCGGTAACCGCCTGCCCCAGCGCCGCTTCGAGTTCACGGCGCGAATCGGCGATCTGGCGCATGGCCTCGTCCGGCGTCAGCTGCGGCAGGTGGACGTGATCCAGCGTGTGCGAGCCCACTTCCATTCCGGCCGCAGCCCATTCCCGCATTTCCGCCACTGACATCAATGGCGATGACGGCACGCCCTTGTCGGCGTCCCACACATTGGCGCCGTCGAACTGGCGCGCGACGAAGTAATTGGTCGCCGTGAATTCCAGTTCGCGCAGGATGGGCAAGGCGTGGTGATGCACATTGCGATAGCCGTCGTCGAAGGTGATCCCGATGACCTTGCCCTGGCGCTCGCCACGCACATAAGGCATCAGATCGCGCATCGACACGCCGCGATAGCCGAAGCGGCGCAGCCACGTCATCTGGCGACAAAAGCGCGCCGGATGCACGGTCAGCCCGCGATACGGCGATCCCGCCGGCGGCATCGGGCCGATCTGGTGGTACATCAGTATGGGAATAGGCATGGAAGCAGCGCCTGTTGATTACATAGGGTTCCGCACGTGCCGACGGCGGGCCGGCGGATCAGACCACGACGGTCGGCTTTGGCCCAATCACCGCGGGGCACTCCCTTCAAGCGCCGCCTGGTAAACCTCCAGCGTGCTGGCGACGAAAGGCGCCAGCGCGAACTCGCGCGCACTGCGTTCGCGAGCCGCGGCGCCCATGGTGGCGACGCAAGCGGGCGTCTCCAGAATACCCCGCAACACCTTGGCGATAGCCTCGGGCGCGCGCACCGGCACGATCCAGCCGTCGACGCCGTCGATGACATTTTCGGGCAAACCGCCCGCCGAGGTCACCAAGGCCGGCAAGCCCAGCGCCATCACTTCGCGGCAGGCGAAGGACAGGGCCTCGCGATAGGACAGCACGAAGCCGACATCGCACGCGGCCAGGGCCGGCCTGACGTCATCCAGCAAGCCCGGAAAAACCACCAGGTCCTGCACACCCAGTTCGCGCACCCGCGCCATCTTGACGTCATTGGGCGGATCGCCCGCCACCAGCACGCGGAAGCGTTCGCGCTGCGCCGGGGCCAGGGCGGCCAAGGCGGCCATCAGATCCAGCCACCCCTTGTCGTAATCGGTACCGCCGGCACTGCCCAACAGGATCTTGCCGCGCCAGGCCGGGCCGAAGTAACGTTCGCGCAAGGACTCGTGCAGCGACGCCGACGGCGGCGCGAAGTAATCGGTATCGATGCCGTGCCGTATGGTCGTAATGGGCAAGGCCCGATACGGTGACTCGCGTACCAATCCAGCCACGTAGTCGCTGACGGCGATCACGCGGTCAGTGGCGAAGCGCGCGCGCAGGCGATGCCCCAGGGTGTTCAGCGGCAGATCGTTGTGCTTGGTGAACACGATGCGCGGCCGCCGCATGCCCAGCGTCGCCAGCATGATATGCCGGTGATCGGACGAGCCGTTCACATGCACGACATCGTAGCGCTCCGCGGCCATGAGCTTGCGCAAGGCCGCGCGTTCAACGAAGAAGCCCGAGGCGCGCGTGCTGAAGCGCGCATCCACCACCTTGACGCCAGGTATGGCGCCCGCATAGCGGTACAGCCGGCTGGTGCCGGGCGTCGCCACGGTGATGTCGTGCGCCGGCGCCAGCCCACGCACCAGATTGAGAATGTAGGTGACGTGCCCGCCGCCATTGCGCGGATGGAAATTCGTGTAAAGGATCTTCATGGGCGTCTTTGTAGCCCGGAGCCTGCGGGGCGTTCCCCGGAATCGTCGACGGGCGGCGCGTGCTGCGCAGCACTGGTGCTGGAGGTGGCGCTGGAGCTGATGCGAGAGTCGGAACCGGGGCCTGGGCCTGGGCCGTCTATGTCAGGCCCGGTTTGGTCCTGGTCCTGGCGGCCAGACGGCCGCGCCGCCAGACGCTTTTCTTCGTCATTCAGGAACATCAGCTTGGCGTAACGCGCGAAGCTGCCCGCCGCCGCCGTGACCGCCAGCACCACGCCCTGGCGTCCGTCGAGAAAGCCGCGCCGGATCAGGTAGATACGGATGAAGGTCCAGAACCCGTGGCCCAGCGCGCTGAAGATCGACGCCCGCTTGCCGCGCGCGTACATCATCATGGCGGCGTCGGAGGAATAACGATTGCTCTTGGCGATCAGCGCGTCCAGGTTGGGATAGGAATAGTGGATGAAGTGGGCCTTCAGGCGCCCTGCCCGCCACGTTCCCACGGGGATAACCTTCTCGTGGACGGCGGCATCGGTAAAGCGGCCCATGCCGCGGCGGAACAGCCGCAGCACGGGATCCGGCCACCAGCCGCTGTGCCGGATGAAACGCCCGCAGAACTCGGACAGGCGCGGGATCTCATAGGCATCCTTGGTGTCGGTGTCGGTGGCCTTGCCGGCGGCCGTGGCCGTGCCTGTCCCAGTGGCCGTGCCGGGGTCGATTCCGGCACCGCTCCCGGCATCGCTTCCGAACCCGGTCCCTGGATCCATCCCGATCTTGCGGCAGATCTCCGCCGCCAATTCCGGCGTGACCCGCTCGTCCGCATCGATGGACAACACCCACTCGCCCTGCGCCAAATCCAGCGCGCGATTCTTCTGCGGCCCGAAGCCAGGCCAGTCCGCGGTCTGCAGCACCGTCGCACCCATGTCGCGCGCCAATTCCACCGTATTGTCGGTGCTGCCCGAATCAACCACGATGAACTCGTCGGCGAAACTCACCGAGTCCAGGCATTCAACGATATGCGCCGCTTCGTTCTTGGTGATGACGATGACCGACAGCTTCATGAGCGGCGGCCCCGCAGGCGTTTTCTCCAGGATTTCTTCCAGGACTTCCAGGCGTTGTACTTCGGCCCCCAGAAAGGATGAGCGGCCCACCACAGTCGCTTGGCCAACCAGGCGCCAGGCTGATTGCGAACGGCGAAGCGGTAGATGTGTTCAGGTCCCGCGGCACCGGGCGACCCGTTGGCGACGTTCTGGCCGAAGGGATCGGTCGTGTAGAAATGGCCGAAGCCCGCTGTGCGGCCTTCCTGCATATAGTCGTCGTCGAAATAACCCTGCGGCCAGCACAGATGGTCGCTGACCTCGCCCAGCCGCGCCTGCAAGGTAGCGCGCGAATCGGCCAGTTCCTTGGCGACGTGCGCGCGCTTGGACGCCACATCCGGGCCACAGACCTGGTCCCAACGCGTATGGGTGTGCGTATGGCTGTGGAACTCGAAAGTCCCCGCCGCGCGCATGGCGTCGATTTCGCTCCAGCGCAGCATGACGTCGTCATGGCGCCCGGCTTCGATCAGTTTCTTGCTGGCGTCGTGGTCCGGCGCGGCCGGCAGGCTGGCCGCCGGCACGCCGTCCAGGCCTTCATAGGGACGCACCGGCCCCTCGCCGATCCAGCCGGTGATCACGAACAGCACGGCGTTCATGCCATAACGCTGCAGCACGGGATGCGCGTAGACCCAGTTATCCAGATAGCCGTCGTCGAAGGTGATCAGCACCGACTTTTCCGGTACCGGACGCCCCGCCAGATGGCCGGCGAAACGCTCGGCGGTCAAGGACGTATAGCCGTTGCGCGCCAGCCAGGCGATCTGGCTTTCGAAATTGGCGGGCGTGGTGTTGATCATGCCGCCGGCCGGCGTGATGTGGTGATACATCAATACCGGCACATTGTGGGCGGGCTTCAGGGGAGCCACGCTCAGCGGATCCTTGATCACGTCCTTCATGCCGCGCGCTCCGCCAGCCATTTGCGGTAGATGGCCTCGGTACGCTCGGCCAGGCGTTGCGGCGAAAAGATGCCTTCGTCGCGGATCATGTGCCGGCCCGCCTCGCCCATGGTCTTGCGCAGCTCGGGATCGTCGATCAGGCGTTGCAGTGCGTTGGTCAGCGCGGGCTGGTCGTGCAACTGCACCAGGAATCCGGACACGCCGTCCTTGAACATTTCCGACACCCCACCGACGTCCGTGCCGACCACCGGCAGGCCGCTGGCCTGGGCTTCGACGTAGACGGTGCCCGATGCTTCCTGCTCGGTGGCCAGGGCGAACAGGTCGAAGCCGGCCAGCAGATTGGGCACGTCACGGCGCGTTCCCATCAGATGGATGTGCGATTGCAGCCCCAGCTCGGCGATATAAGCCTGCACCCGCTCGAAGGTGGGCGAACCGCTCCCGACGAAAACCAGATGCAGATTGGGCCGCGTGCGCATCAAGGGCAACATGGCGTCGATCAGCGCGCGGTGCCCCTTGGCGGGGCGCATGACGGCCACGCAGCCGACCACGATATCGCTTTCGGACAGATTCAGTTCTTCACGCAGCGTCGACTTTTCGATGGGCGGCGGCGGCACGATGGGCGAATACAGCGTGGCGATGCGGTCACGCGGCACGCCCCGGGTGATCAGGTACTCGCGCACGTGATCGCTGACGGTGGTGACGCGATGCGGCAGCCAGGTGTAGGACCACATCGAACCGACCTTGCTGGCCAGGTGCCGCGTGCGCACGATCAGCGGCGGCGTGCCCGCCAGCCGCGCGGCGGGCGCGGCGATCACCGTATCGCGCCGGCTGTGGGTATTCAGCACGTCATAGTGGCCCGCACGCAGGATGCGCTTGATGGCGGCAATGCCCTTGAAATAATTTGGCACGCCGGCCATGTCCACTTTGTGCACGGTGAAACCGGCATCGCCCAGGCGTTCCACCAGTTGCGCGCGCGACTGCACCACCGCTTCCATATGATGGCCACGCTCACGCATGGCGATCATTTCCTTGAAGATACGGTGTTCCTGGCCGCCGAAAGCCGTGGCGGCCTCGGAATGGAGAATGCGCAAGGGTTGCATCAGTAAGAAATCTCCACGCCGTCCGGACGCGCCCATTTACTCAGCTGTTCCAGCAAGGTGTCCGCCATGCGCACCCGCCACTCCTCGCTCAGGCGCACCGTGCAGCGGAAGTTGTCCTTGTTGTATTCGACTTCGACCGGAATGCCGGCAATGCCGTTTTCCGGTTCCGCGCGATAGGGGTTGAGCAACTTGCGCAGCTGCTCGGCATTGGCATTGCCGTTCAGGCGCACGCGCAGCACGCGGGCACGTGCCTCGCGCGCCAATTGCAGGTCGAACAGCGAATCGGCAACGATGCGCATGCCGCCCGAGTATTCGTCGTTGCTGACCTTGCCCTGCACGATGATCAACTGGTCCTCGCGCAGGCGATTGCGGTGCTTCTCGTACAGCTCGTTGAACACCGAGATTTCCACCTGCGCGGTACCGTCGTCGATCACCGCGAACACCATCTTGCCGCGCCGGGTCATCATCACCCGCACGCCGGTCAACACGCCGCACATCCACTGCAGATCGCGTTGCGGTTCCAGCCGGGCCAGCGTCATCGGCACGATGCGGCGCACTTCGTCGCGCCAGGCGTCGAACAGATGGCCGCTGAAGAAATATCCCAGCGCCTGCTTTTCCTCCGACAGGCGGGTGTGCAGATTCCAGGGCGGCACTTTGGACAGCTCGCTGGCCACCACGTCGCTGCTGTCGTCGCCGAACAGCGAAACCTGGTTGGCGCTGCGCGCGGCCTGCTCGGCGGCTTCCATCGCGGTCGGCACCGAAGCCAGCATGGCGGCGCGATTCGGCTCGATCGAATCGAAGGCGCCGGCGCGGATCAGGGCTTCGACGGTGCGGCGGTTGACCGCATGCTTGTTGACGCGGCGGCAGAAATCGAACAGGTCCTTGAACGGGCCGTCCTTTGCGCGGGCACTGACGATTTCCTCCACCGCGCCCTGCCCGGTCCCCTTGACGGCACCCAGGCCATAGCGCATGGTGCGTGGCGGCTGGCCCTTGGCGGTGTAGTCGTCCTCGACCGGCAGGAAGCGGTAGCCCGACGCGTTGACGTCCGGCGGCAAGACCACCACGCCGTTGTCGATGGCGTCGCGGCAGAAGATCTGCACCTTGTCCGTGTCGTCCATATCGGACGACATGGTGGCGGCCAGGAACTCGGTGGGGTGATAGGCCTTGAGCCAGGCGGTCTGGTAGGAAATCAGCGCATACGCGGCCGAGTGCGACTTGTTGAAGCCGTAGCCCGCGAACTTTTCCATCAGGTCGAACAGTTTCACCGCCAGGTCGGGATCATGGCCCTTTTCCACCGCGCCCTTCTGGAACAGCTCGCGGTGCTTGGCCATTTCCTCGGCCTTTTTCTTGCCCATCGCGCGCCGCAGCAGATCGGCGCCGCCCAGCGAGTAGCCGCCGATGATCTGCGAGATCAGCATCACCTGCTCTTGGTAGACGATGACCCCGTAGGTACTCTTGAGGGTCGCTTCCAGATCGTCGTGGAAGTAGTCCACCGGCGCGCGGCCGTGCTTGCGGTTGACGAAGTCGTCCACCATGCCGGATTCCAGCGGCCCTGGACGGTAGAGCGCCAGCATGGCGATGATGTCTTCGAAGTTGCTGGGCCGCAGCTTCTTCAGCAACTCCTTCATGCCGCGCGATTCCAGCTGGAACACGGCCGTCGTGTTGGCGTCGGTCAACACCTTGTAGGCCGCCTGGTCGTCCAGCGGCAAGGCCATGATGTCGAAGTCGCGCTTGGTCTCGTTGAACTGGCGCACGTAGCGCACGGCCCAGTCCAGGATGGTCAGGTTGCGCAAGCCCAGAAAGTCGAACTTCACCAGGCCGGCGGCTTCGACGTCGTCCTTGTCGAACTGCGACACGGCGCTGTTTTCCTGCCCCGGCTGGCAATACAGCGGGCAGAAATCGGTGAGCTTGCCGGGCGCGATCAACACGCCGCCGGCGTGCATGCCGATGTTGCGGGTCAGGCCTTCGAGCGGTTTGGCCAGGTCGACCAGACCGCGCACTTCCTCTTCCTGCTCGTAGCGTTCCTTGAACGCCGGCTCGTCCTTGAGCGTGCGTTCCAGCGACCAGGGGTCGGCCGGGTTGAAGGGAATCAGCTTGGACAGGCCGTCGCAGAACATATAAGGCATGTCCAGCACGCGGCCGGCATCGCGCACCACGGCCTTGGCGCCCAATGTACCGAAGGTGGCGATCTGGCTGACGGCGGCGCGGCCGTACTTTTCCTTCACATAGTCGATGACGCGTTCGCGATTGTCCTGGCAAAAGTCGATATCGAAGTCGGGCATGGACACCCGTTCCGGATTCAGGAAGCGTTCGAACAGCAAGTCATAGCGGATGGGGTCCAGGTCGGTGATGCCCAGCGCATACGCCACCAGGGAACCGGCGCCCGAGCCCCGGCCGGGACCAACCGGAACGCCATTGCCCTTGCCCCAGTTGATGAAGTCCTGCACGATCAGGAAGTAGCCCGGGAAGCCCATCTGGATGATGGTCTTGCATTCCCAGCGCAGGCGCTCGTAGTACTGCTCGCGCTTGGCTTCGCGCTCGGCGGCGTCCGGATACAGGAACTCCATCCGCTTTTCCAGGCCCTGCTCCGACAGCTGGACCAGATAGTCGTCCAGGCCCACGCCTTCGGGCGTGGGGAAGTTGGGCAGGCGCGGCTTGCCCAGCACCAGGGTCAGATTGCAGCGCTTGGCGATTTCCACCGTATTGGCCAGGGCGGAAGGCACGTCGGCGAAGCGCCGCGCCATTTCCGCGCTGTCGGTCAGATACTGCTCCTCGGTGAACCGGCGCACCCGGCGCGGGTTGGCCAGGATTTCACCTTCGGCGATGCAGACCCGCGCTTCATGGGCCTGGTATTCCTCGCGGTCGAGAAACTGCACCGGATGGGTGGCGACCACCGGCAGGTGGGCCTCGGCGGCCAGGCGCATGGCGGCCTGGGTGTAGGCTTCGTCGCCATCGAAACCGGCCCGGTGCAGCTCGACGTAGTAGGCGCCCGGGAAGGCTTGCGCCCACACCCGGGCCAAGGCCAGGGCGGTAACCGCGTTGCCGGCCTCCAGGGCCTGGCCGACGTCGCCCGCGCGGCCGCCGGACAATACGATGAGTCCTTCGCTTCCCAGCAGCCAGTCGCGCCGGACTTCGGCGCGGCCTTTATGTTGATTGGTCAGAAAGGCGCGTGACAGCAGTTCGCAAAGATTCAGATAGCCTTGGCGGTTGCGCACCAGGACCAGGACGCGAAATGGCTTGTCCCGGTCTTCGTCATTGGTCAGCCACAGGTCGCAGCCGGCGATCGGCTTGACGCCGGCACCGCGGGCGCCTTTGTAGAACTTGATCAGGCCGAACAGATTGGACAGATCGGTCAACGCCACGGCGGGCTGGCCCAGCTTGGCGACGCGCTTGATCAGGTCGGGAATGCGGACGAGACCGTCCACCACCGAAAACTCGGAGTGGACACGCAAATGGACAAAGGGGGACGGGGCTGTGACGGCTTCAGACATGTCCGCGATTGTACCCAGGGCGCCTTTTTCGCGCGCGGTTTGCACCGGCGTGTGCAAGAATATGCGCTTATCTCAGATTGAACGGTGTTTTACGCTATGAAATGGCTGATTCCCGGCCTGTGGCTGGCCGCCATCCTCTATGGTCACTTTAGAGGCCAGGTGCGCTTGTCGTGGTCGCGCGTGTTCCTGGACCATTCGGTTCTGCTGGCGCCGGTCAACGCCTTCATGGTGCTGACATCGCGGGTGCCGACGTCGCCCTATGTCTCCACCCGTGAGTTTCCCGAACTGCAGAAGCTGCAGGACAACTGGGAAATCATTCGTGACGAGGCGTTGGAGATGCAGAATCTGCGCCGCATCAAGGCCGCCGAAAACAATGACGACATCGGCTTCAATTCCTTCTTCAAGTACGGCTGGAAGCGCTTTTACCTGAAGTGGTACGACGCCCGCCATCCTTCGGCGGAAGAACTGTGCCCGCGCACGGTGGCCATCCTGAAGTCGATTCCCTCGATCAAGGCGGCGATGTTCGCCGAGCTGCCTGACGGCGGCAAGCTGAACAAGCACCGCGACCCGTTCTCCGGCTCGCTGCGCTATCACCTGGGCCTGGCCACGCCCAACGACGACCGCTGCTATATCGAGGTCGACGGCCAGCCTTACAGCTGGCGCGACGGCGAAGGCGTGGTCTTCGACGAAACCTATATCCATGAAGCGCACAACCGCTCGGGCGCCAATCGCGTGATCCTGTTCTGCGACGTGGAACGGCCCCTGAAGTGGAAGTGGGCCGAAGCCTTCAACCACTGGTTCGGCCGCGTGGTGATGTCGGCCGCCAGCTCGCCCAACGACAGCGGCGACAAGACGGGCGCGATCAACCAGCTGACCCATTTCCACCACAAGATCGACCAAAAGCGCAAGCAATTCAAGGCCTGGAACCGGACGGTCTACAAGAGCGTGAAGTGGGGGCTGGTGGTCCTGGTGATCGGCGCCTTCGTCTGGCTATAACGACGCGCTTCAATTCGAAGCGGGCGCGTCCGAGGACGGGTCGCGAGGCACCGCGATATGAAAGATAGGGGTGTTGCGATGCTCGCGGTGCAACCTTACCAACATGTCCATCGGCGCGTCCCGGCTCCACGCCGAGTCGCCACCCAAAGCTTCTTCCCCGGTCTTCCATTCATGCGTGCAGGGAAGAGGAGGCAGGAAGCCTGGCTTCATGTGGCGCGGCGTCAGCGTCAAGTCCAGATCAAGGAAACCTGCGTTTGAGTGGCCTGTCCTCTCCGCTGCCAAACAACCGAGGCTTTGGTGGGCAAGCGATGCCTTGTTCGGATCCTTGGCGTGAAACTGCAGGTAGGTTATCGCCTTCGTCTGTCCGCGCTGGCTAGGCCAGCGATCATGGGCCCCCACGGCGGCCACCCCCAAGCTATTTACCTGATAGTCTCTGTTCGGCATGGGAATGGCAAACCCGTCTCGGCTCTGTACCAATACGTCTTTTTCCCCCAGATTGAGTACCGCTACGACTGCGTGCTCACGGTTGAAAAGGTGGCCCGGCCCGTTCATCAGCCATTGAGTCAAGCGCTGCAATTCGTCGGGCGAGAAACGGTCGGGCCTCAAGCCATCCAGATTCAGGACAGCTTCGGTCGCTTGTTGCGCCGCCAAGGCGCGTCGCTGTTCATAGAACTCGATGATTGGGCTGCGCGCGGGTGTGCCCGAGGATGAACGGATCAAGGGGAAGGTCGAACGTGATGTCGACAACCGTTTGAATACGCGGCCAAGAACACGAGGGCTACCGTCGGCGACCGATGGCGTCCCGCCTTGGAGGGGGTACAGCGGCGCGGCGCCGTACTCGACGCTGTCACCGGTATCGGTGCGGGGGCGGTCGCCCATGCCGACGCAAGCAAAGCACAGTGAACCCATTGTGTATTCCTTTTCGACAAAGTAGAGACGGGTGGCGGTGGTCGCGGGGGGCCTTCGTCCGGATGTGGCCGGGAGCGCTTGAACCGGCCGTCCACGGGAGGGCCGGACTTTCCTAGATGTCGACGCCGCTGGAGCCTGAATTCGCGCTGGGCGGCCGGGGCAGGCTTACTTCTTCCAGGGGATCCTCGTCCAGAAGGAAGGCGGGATTTGCCCTGCCGCCAGGGAAAGGCGCATTGCCCGGGTGCAGGGAATCGCGCCGCGTGATCTTGCCGTTGGCCAAAGCGGTTTCCATACGGTTCGATTCGAGCGCCGTTCTGATGTTCGCGGCCGTCCACGGCATATCGTCGGCGGACTGCGGATTGGGCGCTTTGTGCGCCGCTATCAACGCTGGTAGCCGGACGGAACAATGCGAGACAACCCGCAATCCCCTCGGGTGCTTGGACCTTACAAGATAGGCTCTGTCGCGGATTTGCTTGCGGGCGATGTTGGTGATGTGCTGGCCTGACAGGTCACCGGCGGAATAGTGCAGCGCGGCATCGAGCATGCTGTAGTCCGCCCAAGCCTGCTCAGGCGGCAGAGGCGGTCGGGCGGATGCGTGCGCGTCGGCCTCGGCAGCCAATTCAGCACGCCGATCCAAGGTTGGGGTGGAAGCGGCCGAACCGCCCACGCTCGCACTCGAGCAGCTCAACGAGGTGCCGTTCGCTGCCGTTGATCCCCAGCCCGGATAAGCAGTCCCCAGCGCCGTTCTTGCGTCCCTATCCCAGGTGAGCGGCGGCCAGAAATCCAATTTATCCGCCGGTCGGGGAATGGGAATCACAACATAGTCCCCGCCGCCTCCCCAAAGCGCTTTCACGAGAAACTCCAGCTTGCCGTCGTCGCGCTGTATCAGGACATCGCCCGGGTGCATGCACAGCACCAACGCGGCGCACTCCATGCGCGTGTGCCAGGAACCGCTCTCGCCCGCCTCCGACCAAGCCGCCAACTCGCGCAAATAGTCGACGGAAAAGGTGTTGCCGGCGATCCTGAAAACCTTCTTGGACGCCTCCGCGGCATTATCGCCAAGTGTGGCCGCTACGGCACCCATACCCGCTTTGGATGCCTCGGCGACGTCGCCTTCTATCTCCGCTGTGGCCGCCAGCGAGTGCCGCCGTGACGCCCGCGCATAGAAAGAGGCTTCCGTGTTGCTGATGCTCGGGATCGTGGAGGAGGTCGATCCCACGCTACCCGACCGGCCGCGCGCCCGTCCCGGGGACAAGGGCGCTGTCGCGGCGACCGCGCCATAGGGCGGATCCGCGAAGTCCGAATTCGCGACATTCGAACGCGCGCATGAGCATGATGCGCATGAAAAGATAGAGTGCAGCTGACCCATCGTATCCCCCTCACAAATCCCACAAACAACCGACAAGAAATTTCAACTTATTGCTGAAGCGGTGCACGTAGGGAACAGTCGAGGGGCGCGAAGTTCCCGCCGATCTGGCACGGCAGTCTGGCGTGGTGATCTGGCTATTGGTCTGCGCTCCCACAAGTCCCAGGCTGCGGAAGGCATTGTCAAGGCGTTTCCTGGCAAGTCGAGTCGGCAAGAGATGAAGCGTCGACGGTAGCGTCGCCCGCATCCGCCGCGGTGATGGGCGCGGGCGGGGGTATGGTGGGCAGGTTGAAGGGCGGGATGGGGTCGGGCGCGGACGTATCCCGAAATTTGTTCCAAGGCACCGTGCCATAGAAGACTGCCGTGCCGCCGGGTCCACGTTCGGGCGCAACCGGCGGCGCGCTACCTGGACGACGCACAAGGGTGTCGTTGCGAACTTCGACCAGTGTGGCGGTAGCAGCCGTAGCCCGCACCACGCTCGGTGCACCGCCGCGCGCACGAGCGCCACCAGGATTGGCGGCGGATGCCATGGTGCCCATGAGGTCATGCGAAGATGCCGCGCGAGGCAGTCCAACAGACACCGATGGCACGAATGGCCCGGATGGCATATAGGCATCGCTATAGTAGCTTTCAGCGCGCGCGCGGCCGAAGCTTCTAACGCCACAAGAGAATACCAAGCCCATCGCGTTTCCCTCCCTGAAGAAAAATCGAACATTCGTGAGAAATCGAATATCGTTGAAGTGCTTGCCCCGACGGCCGCCCTACTGCCGTCGAATGGCGATGTAGCAGATGTCGTCCAGGGAGGAGTTGCCGTGGGCCAGATTGGGCATATGGGTCTTGAGTATCCCCTCCTCCGCGTAGACCTCGCCCGACGCGCTGGCCGGCGACGCGCTGCCGGTCCTCTTCATGGCCGGAGCGAACGTCGCCGCGCTTACCCATTCGAATCCGGCGGGCAAGGGAGGACGCGTGTCCGCCTGGGGTTCCACGATGCGATCATCCGCTTCCCAGATGCGAGGAATCCCCTGACGCTTCTGGTCCGTGGCGCCAGGCGTTGGATAGGCCACGCGAGGGACCGGACCAGGGCCATGGCGGCTCAACCCCTCGCCCCATTGGGGACAGGCGGCCCTCAGGAGCGAATCCGCCCACTCATAATCGTGCACAGTGGGCCACCCGTGGTCCGCCTCTGTACGAGGCATGCCGAAGAGGCCATACACTTTCCAGGGATACCGTGCGAGTATCAACAGGGTGCCGTTCCCGCGCTGGAACAGCACGTCGGTGTCTTTCATGCAAAGCCGCATGCGCGCGCACTCCGCTCGGCCCTCCCATGCATTCGTACCGCCCGCCTCGGCCCACGCCCCCAGGTCGATTAAATATTCCTCGGAAAATTGCGGCCGGTTCGTGGAGAGAAGCGTGGCAAAGGTTTTGGAAAGCCGCGGTTTGTACGTGGATAGAAAAGTGGCGATGGCACCAGTTGGGGAGCGGTCCGCGCCAGGCGAAGGCGGGTCTTCACGGTCGGACACAGAAAAAGCGCGGGAAGCCGAGATAGAGGTGGAAGTGCAGGGAACATCGGCATCAGCAACGGTCCCGTCCGTCGCCCGCAAGGGTACGAATATGGGCTCAAACGCCCTCTCCGATTCCGATCGCCGCAGGGACTCGGGCACGGGCACACACACGGGCGTCACAGCGCGCGAGGAAGACGATGAGCGGGTGTGGCTGAGACTATGGCTGAGCGTATGGCTGGTATGGACCGTTGCCGTCCTGGGTGGCGAATCCGGATCCACGCTCAGCTCAGCGCGTCCAAGCGATGACGGCCGCGTCATCAGGATGGGCGAGGATATCGTCAAGGGGGGCCGACCTGCACCGCGGGCAGCAGGGCTACCGTCACCCTGCCCCTCCGGGCCCTCGTTGTCGACGCAAGGCAGGCAACGAAATAAAGAAATAATCCTGTCCATCCGGGTGTTCCTCCACAAATCTTCCAAGAAATAGAAAGATGTTGCAGCTCAGGAACACGCGGATGGAATCAGGTTCCATGAAAGCAAGCGCTTGACGCAATCACGCGGTCGGTGACGACTGCGCGCCGGCTGGCAACTCGTAGGTGTTCACCGCTACCCGCCATGCATCCGCCAACATCCCCTGTTCCTTGGCCTTCTTCAACAGCGGGTGTTCGCGCAGGTGCCGGTCCTGCAGGTCCGTGACGCTCACCCACGCAAGCGTGGATGGCAATGGCGGAAGCAAGGGACCGTCGGATCGCACCGATTGCGCGCGGGGCCGTGCATCCGACGAACCTGCCTGCGTCGTGTGCAGGAGCGGCAGTTTAAGCCGCTCTCCGTCACGCTTGAACGTGTGCGCATCGACAAATACGTCCTGCGCTGCATGCCGGGCACAGTGACGCGGCCACTGCAAGAGTGTTTTCGAGTCCCGGAAGCTATACATTTGGAGGTCCCCAGCGCCCCTCCCCAAAAATATCATTTCGTCATGCGGCAATCGCACCATGATTCCATCGTCGCTGCCGTAGCCGGGCTGGAGGGACAGAATGGCAGTGGCTATCTGCCATCCTTCCGACCTCAATGGCTTCGCAAGCCCATCCTTCCATTCGATCAGCGCATCAACGTAGGAAGGATCGTAGGAATAGAGTCCACGGTAATCCGGGTAAATCCTGCTCAAGGCGGAGCTTAGCTCGTTATCGTAGTGCTCGCTTAGCTTGGGCGAGCCGTTCACCCGGGCGTCCGCGTGCCGAGCGAACACGATCGAATACTGGATATTCTTCGCTTTCCAGGATTCAGCATCATTGATCCGCTGCTGAGACTGAGCGGCCCATGCCCGCATCTTGGACAGACTCTCAGCCGCACTCATCTTGGGTGGACCGTAAGCCTCAGAGGCGTTGGTGCTGCTCTTATCTTGACCCAGCGGCCAGCAACATGATGTCAGTTCCATTCGACGCTCCCGTAGATTGGGGACCGTGCCGATACAAGGCAGCGGCCCTGGATGCACTCCGTATAAATTTCATAAAAAGAAATTTATTGCAGGTCGGTGACGGAAGATGAAATAAGGTTCCTTTCTTGAGGTTGATGATGTGGAACCACCACCGCCACGCAGCCAGGGCCGAACCGCGCCTTATGCCGTCAGCGCTGCATGCTTTCCCAGGTCTTCATCAAGCGTTTGACCGATACCGGCATGGGGGTGCGCAATTCCTGCGCGAACAGGGCGACGCGTAGCTCTTCCAGCAGCCAGCGGAATTCGTCCAGGCGCGCATCGGGCGCGCCTTTCAACGCACTGCGGGCGCGTTGGTATTGGACCAGCAAGGGCGCCATCTCGGTCATCAGGCGCTGGTCGCGCCCGGGGTCGGCGCGCAGCTTGTCGATGCGGGCCACCGCCGCCTTCAGATAGCGCGGGAAGTGCGCCAGCTGGGCATACGGCGTGTCGCGCAGGAACCAGCGGTGCACCAGCGCGCCGCACTGCTGCTGCAGGTCGGCGTAGGCCGCGGCATGTGCCTTGGCTTGCGGCAGCTTGCGCTGCACCGCGGCCCATTCAGTCAGGATCGCCCCCGCCAGGCGCGCCACTTCCTGCGCCAACAGCCCCACCCTGCCCTTGCCTTCATTGCGCCGGCTGTCGAACTCCGCCGCGTTGGTGGGCCATGGATCGCCCAGGCAGGCCTGCGCCAGCGCGGCGTCGATGATCTGGTCGCGCAATTCCTCCAGCGTGCCCAGCGGCATGAACAGCATGCTGATGCGGGTCAGGTCGGTGAGGTTCTTTTCCAGGAACTTGACCTGTTCGCGCAAGCCCAGGCGGAACAGGCGCAGCAAGCCGGCGCGATGATGGCGGCGCGCTTCGTCGGGATCGTCGTAAACGTCCAGGTCGCAATGCGTGCCGCGGTCGATCAGGGCCGGATAGCCGATCACCGACAAGCCCTTGCGGCGGATCTCCATGATTTCGGGCAGTGCGCCGAAGGTCCAGGCGGTCAGGCCGTCCTGGGCCAGAGCCTGCGCCACCTGGGTGTCGCGCGACGCCATCTGCTGGAAATCCGCTTGCGCCTGGCGGCCGTGCTCGGCCTTCAATTGGGCCAGATTGCGGCTGGCGGCCAGCATGCGGCCATGTTCGTCGACCACGCGGAAATTCATGAACAGGTGTGCGGGCAAGGTCTCCAACTTGAAGTCCGAAGCCAGCGGGCGCACCTTGACCTGATCCCACATATCCGCCGTCAGCGCGTCCAGCAGGCCTTGCTGAGGCTCGGCCAGGCGGTCGAACCAGCGGTCATAGAAACCGGCCGCATAATCGGGCAAGGGCACGCAGTGGCGCCGGATTTTCTGCGGCAAGGATTTCAGCAGCAACTGCACTTTTTCCTTGAGCATGCCCGGCACCAGCCATTCACAACGCGGTGCATCGACCTTGTTCAAGGCGAACAGCGGCACCGACAGCGTCACGCCATCACGCGGCGAGCCGGGCTCGAAGTGATAGTCCAGCGGCATGGACACGCCCTGCCAGTCCATCTTCTTGGGGAACACTTCGGTGGTGACGCCGGCCGCCTCGTGGCGCATCAGTTCGTCGCGCGTCAGCAGCAGCGCGGCGGCGCCGGCCTTGTCCAGGCCGTTGACCCACTTTTCCAGGGTCGCGGTCTGGCTCATGCCGGCCGGAATCAGGCGGTCGTAGAACGCGTAGATCAGTTCGTCGTCGACCAGGATGTCCGGACGGCGCGCGCGGTGTTCCAGCTTTTCGATCTCGGTGATCAGGCGGCGGTTGTGCGCCACGAAAGGCAGGCGCGTGTCGATCTCGCCCGGCACCAGGGCCTGGCGGATGAACAGTTCACGCGCATGCTGTGGATTGATGCGGCCGTAATGCACGCGACGGCCGGAATAGATGGTCAGGCCGTACAGCGTGGCGCGCTCGTTGGCCACCACCTGGCCGGCTTTCTTTTCCCAGCGCGGGTCGCCCCAATTGCGCCGCAGCAGATGGGCGCCCACGCGTTCCACCCATACGGGTTCGATGCGGGCCACGCAGCGTGCGTACAGGCGCGTGGTTTCCACCAGCTCGCCGGCCATGATCCAGCGGCCGGCCTTCTTCACCAGGCGTGAACCTGGATGGATATGGAAGCGGATGTCGCGCGCGCCCAGGTATTGGCCCGCGCCGGCCGCATTGGCTTCATCGCTCTTGAAACCGATATTGCCCAGCAGGCCCGACAGCAGCGCCAGATGCAGTTGTTCGAACGTGGCCTCGGCGGTGTTCACCCGCCAGCCCTGTTCGCCCACCACGCTGGACAGTTGGCTGTGGACATCGTGCCATTCGCGCAGGCGCAAGGGCGACAGGAAGTTCTGCCGCATCTGGCCCGCCAGCTTGCGCTGCGAGGCCTTGTGCTCGACCTGCTCGTGGTACCAGCGCCAGAGCTTCAGATAGGACACGAATTCCGACTTGTCGTCGGCGAACTTGGCGTGAGCCTGTTCGGCGGCCTCTTTCTCGTGCATGGGCCGGTCGCGCGGATCCTGCACGGACAAGGCCGCCGCGATGATCAGCATCTCGGCCAGGCATTGCTGTTCGCGCGCCGCCAGGATCATGCGGCCGACGCGCGGGTCCACGGGGAGACGGGCCAGTTCCTCGCCTGTGCGGGTGAGGACGAAGCGCGGGCCGCGTTCGGGCACGGCGGCGGCGGTTTCATTTCGGTCGCCCGCCTGGCCTTGCTCGTCCTCCTCGTCCTCTTCACGCTCGGCCTCGATGGCGCCCAGTTCCTGCAGCAGGTGGTAGCCGTCCGCGATGGCGCGTCCCGGCGGCGCTTCGACGAAGGGGAAGCTCTCGATGTCGTTCAGGCGCAGCGACTTCATGCGCAGGATCACCGAGGCCAGCGACGACCGCAGTACTTCGGGATCGGTGAATGGCGGCCGGGCGTTGAAGTCCTCCTCCGCGTACAAGCGGATGCAGACGCCCGGACCGACGCGGCCGCAGCGGCCCGCGCGCTGGTTGGCCGAGGCCCGGCTGACCGGCTCGATGCGCAACTGCTCCACCTTGTTGCGCCAGGAATAGCGCTTGACCCGCGCCAGGCCGCTGTCGATGACGAAGCGGATGCCGGGCACGGTCAGGGAGGTTTCCGCGACGTTGGTGGCCAGCACGATTCGGCGGGCATTGCCGCGCGGCCGGAAGATCTGCTCCTGCTCGGCCTGCGACAGGCGGGCGAACAAGGGCAGGATTTCCGTGCCGGGAGGATGGTGCTTGCGCAGGGCCTCGGCCGCTTCGCGGATTTCGCGTTCGCCGGGCAGGAAGACCAGGACGTCGCCCGCGCCATGGCGAGCGCATTCGTCGACGCCGTCGACGATGGCGTCGATCAGGTCGCGCTCTTCGTCGCCGGAACGGTCGCGGTTGCCGGGGCGGGGGCGGCGGGTGGTGGCTTCCTCGATATCGTCTTCGGTCTCGTCCTGACGCACCGGGCGGTAGCGGATTTCCACCGGGTAAAGGCGGCCGGAGACTTCGATGACCGGCGCCGGCTTGCCGTCGGCTCCCGCGAAATGTTGCGAGAAACGGTCGGCATCGATGGTGGCCGAGGTGATGATGACCTTCAGGTCAGGCCGGCGCGGCAGCAACTGCTTCAGGTAGCCGAGCAGGAAGTCGATGTTCAGGCTGCGTTCGTGGGCCTCGTCGATGATGATCGTGTCATATCGGCGCAGCAGCGGATCGCGCTGCGATTCCGCCAGCAGGATGCCGTCGGTCATCAACTTGATGGCGGCGTTCGGACCGGTGCGGTCGTTGAAGCGCACCTGGTAACCGACCAGTTCGCCCATCGGCGTATTCAATTCCTCGGCGATGCGCTTGGCCACGGAAGTCGCGGCCAGGCGGCGCGGCTGCGTGTGGCCGATCATGCGCTGGCGGCCGCGGCCGGCGTCCAGGCAGATCTTGGGCAACTGCGTGGTCTTGCCCGAACCGGTTTCGCCGCTGACGATGACGACCTGATGGCTGCTGATGGCGCGCGCGATTTCGTCGCGCCGCGCGCTGACGGGCAGGTCTTCCGGATAGGTGATGGGCGGGATTTCGCGCGGCGGCGGCAATGGCGCGCCTGCGTTGCGGCCCGGACGCTTGCCCGGTCGCTGGTCTTGCCCCGCGCCGCGGACCTGCCCCTGGTCAGGACCTAGGTCTTCGCTTTGGCTTTGCCTTTGGCCCTCACCTCGGCCTTGACGCTGGCTTTGGCTCTGGCTCTGGCTCTCACCTCGGCCTTGACGCTGGCTTTGGCCCAGGCTCTGGCCCTCACCTCGGCCTTGACGCTGGCTTTGGCTCTGGCTCTGGCTCTGAGCCGGCCGCCGCGCGCGGGCGCGATCCGGCCGCGACGGCGGCGCCTGCTCGCCTGGCGTGGCGGCGGGTTCAGCGGATCGGGAGGTGGATGCAGCGGCGGCGGGGCGCGGGGCGGAAGGCGAAGGCTTGACGGTCATTGCCCGAATTATAGAGGGGGGCCTCTATGAAGATAGAGGTCCCCCATATAGTCGCAATGGCATTGGTATGGCTCCGGCCGCTGGCAGGCAGTGGCAATGCAGCCGGAAATACGGCGCCTGCGGCGGCCCGCTACTCGCCAACCGCTCAGCGGATGGTGAGCTTGCCGTCGCTGAGCGTGGCCTTGCCGCCGCCCATGTCCTCGATGATCTCCTCGCGGCGATTGCCGATCTGCAGGTTGACGCCGCCATAGATCCGCTTGCCGACCTCGATGGTCGCCCCCTCGGTGGCATCCTTCGCCGCGGACAACTCCTCTTCCTTGGCCGCCAGCGCGGTCAGGTCACGGGTCAGCTTGGCATGGGTCTGCAAGGCCCGCGCGCCGATACCATTGGCGCCTTTCTCCGGATACTTGCGCAGGAAAACCAGCAACTGCTCCAGCTTGTCCTTTTCTTCGGTCAGGCGCAGACGCGTCCTTTCCAGCGCCTCCTTCTGCATCTGCGCATGGGGATTCACCCCCACCTGCACGAATGTCTTGACGCCGGCCATGGTCCCCAGCGTCACCGCCCGCACGGCCCGCAGCGCGCGCACCTGGCCACCGTTGATGCTGCCCTGGCTGGCGCCCTTGCCGCCCACGGTCACGCTGTCGCCGGCCGCCACGTCGCTCTGGCGGATCTCGCTTTCGACGACGACGTCCTTGCCGGCGCTGACGGTGGCGTTGCCGATGAAGCGTGCCTGCACCGACCCCTTGGCGATCACATGGGCGCTGCGCATGACAGGCTCTCCGCTGCCCGTGGCGCCGCCCTCGGCCGCGCCCAGGATGCCGCCCTTGACCACCACATTGCCGCCCGCATCGATGTGCGCCGCTTCCACCGTGCCGCTGACCACCACATCGCCGGTCACCTTGACCTGCATGCCGGTGGTGATGTCGCCATTGACCTGCAAAGTGCCGTCGAAATCGATATTGCCCGAGGACAGGTCGACGGCCTCGACCTCGACCACGGGATTGACCGACATGCCATGGCCGTTGGCCAACAGGGACGGCGCGCCGGCGATGGCCGCGATGAGCAGATCGGGATCTTGCGCATCACGCAGGACACCGGTCAGCTCGGGATCGTAGGGGATGTCTTCCGGTTCCGGCGCCGGCGCGGCCTGGCCTAATACGTTGATGCCATCCTTGCCGCGTTTGGCCGGGATGCGGCGCATCAGATGCATGCCCGGCTTGATCAGCACCAGATTGCCCAGGGTGCGGTAATCCACCGTTGCGCGGTCATCCACCTTGGCATGCGGCGCGTGCGAGTCCAGCAGGGACTTGAAGCGCGTGGGCTCGCCGTCGCCGGGGGGTATTCCTTCCGCCACCACCAGGTCTTCGCAGAAGCCCGCTTCCACGGCCTGCAGCAGCAGGTCTTCCTTCACGCCGAACACCACTTTCTGGTCGGCCAGGATGGCGCGCACGTCCGCCAGGACGACGTGGCGACCGCCGCGGGGCGGGCGCATGTTCAGGAACACCTGCATGTGGTCGGGTTCGATCGACAGCTCGAAGCTGCCGTCGTGGACCGCGCCGACGACCTGCTCCACCACGTCCGGATCACCGTCGGGCAGGCCCTGCACGTCGTCCAGAGTGGCGGCCTCGGCCAGCACCGGAGAACTCGCCAGCTCCACCACCGCGCCCAGATGGGCCGCGGCGGATTCGATGGCGGCCAATTCGGTTACCAACGCCGCCCCCTCATCGGCGCCTTCCGTGGCTGCCGCCATGCCGCCGGCATAGCGCGCGGCGGCCTCGCAACATCGGTCGATGAAGCGCGCCACGGCTTCGCCGTCCAGCGCATCGGCGGTCCAACCCCGGGTCGCGACCACGGTTTCCAGCATGTCGACGCTGGGCGGCTCGGCATCCACGCCCGCGCGGAAACCCGCGCGCAGCTCGTGAGTGTGCGGGTCCAGGGTCAACCAGTAGCGTTGCTCCACAGTGTGAACGTCCCCAATATTTACGCAGGCCTGCCGAGAGATCCTGGGATCACCAGGGGCCGCAGCATAGAATGCCGTTTCGCCATGATCGGCAATTATTTCAAAATATTAATATCATTTTCCACCTTTTCCATCAGTGGATACAAGATTTTTCTAAAGTTGAAAGGGGTTGTCGAGTCGCCTTGCGTAGGACGGCTGCTCAGCAGTTCTGCTGAAGGGTCCGATGGGTCGGGTACTGCCCAAATGGCGCAGGCGATGGCGGCGCGTCGACGCGCCGCGCCAGCGGGCCATGTCGTCGGACCGCGCTGTCGGGCCGTGCTATCGGGCCGTGCTATCGGGCCGCGCCGTCGGGCCGCACCGTCGGGCCGTGCTATCGGGCCGCGCCGTCGGGCCGCACCGTCGGGCCGTGCTGTCGGGCCGTGCTGTCGGGCCGCGCCGTCGGGCCGTGCCGTCGGGCCGTGCCGCCGGGCCGCGCTGTCGGTGCCTGGAAGCGGGCAACGTCGGTAAAGGCTCCCATGACGGCGCGCAGTGAAGTACGCTGCCCCCACGGGGCCAGCGCGCGGCGGTTGAACGCGGATGCAGGCACGTCAAGCAAATACAGAATTTCTAACGGTGAAGGAGCATTTCGATGGATTTGGGTCTGGCAGGAAAGACAGCTTTGGTTTGCGCGTCCAGCAAGGGGCTGGGACGCGCGTGCGCGGTATCGCTGGCGCGTGAGGGCGTGAACCTGGTCATGTCCGCACGGGGTGTCGAGGCGCTGGAAGAGGCGGCGGCCGCCATCCGCGCCGAGACGGGCGTGCAAGTCACCACGGTAGCCGCCGACGTGGCCACCGCCGACGGCCGGGCGCGCCTGCTGGCCGCCTGCCCGCGGCCGGACATCCTGGTCAACAACGCCGGCGGCCCCAAGCCCGGCGACTTCCGCGACTGGAGCCGCGACGACTGGATCGCCGCGCTGGACGCCAATATGCTGGCCCCCATCGAATTGATCCGCGCCACCGTGGACGGCATGATCGAGCGCCGCTTCGGCCGCATCGTCAACATCACCTCGGCCGCGGTGAAGATGCCCATCGAGACCCTGGGCCTGTCCAACGGCGCGCGCAGCGGCTTGACCGGCTTCGTCGCCGGCCTGGCGCGCCAGGTGGTGGCGCATAACGTCACCATCAATAATCTGCTGCCCGGGCCGTTCGAGACCGACCGCTTGCTCAACACCATCAAGGCGGCCGCCTCGGCCAGCCAGACCACGGAGCAATTGCTGGAAGCGCGCCGCCAGCGCAATCCGGCCAAGCGCTTCGGCGACCCGGCCGAATTCGGCGACGCCTGCGCCTTCCTCTGCGGCGCGCGGGCCGGCTTCATTACCGGGCAAAATCTAGTGATGGACGGCGGCGCGTATCCGGGCACGATGTAAAGCCACGTCACGGCGCGCCGCAAGCCGCCAGCGATAGGCAGCGGATCGCTCGGCGGCAGGCGCCAAAGGCGGCCCACATTCCAGGTTGCGTCGCGCCGCCGGCGATTAATCAGCAGAGGTCGCACGGCGGCCCCTGCCGGGGCCTGTCCAGGCAACGCCAGGCGCCTGCGGCGGGCGCTAAACAGCGTCGCGACAAAATGGACACCGGTCCGTGCCGGGCCGCACTCGCGTGGTCCTATAATTTCGAGTTCATTTTTCCTTTGCAGGAAGTTTCGCCGCATCATGTCCGACCAGGAACAAGACACCGTCTCCGCGCTGGAAGCCCCGGGCTTCGCCCCCGCCCAGTTCGTCCGTTGGTTTCGTGAAGTCGCCCCCTATGTCCACGCGTTCCGCGGCAAGACCTTCGTCGTTGCTTTCGGCGGTGAACTGGTGCAAGCCGGTGCCTTGAACGTGCTGGTGCAGGACTTGTCCCTGCTCTCGTCGCTGGGCATCCGCCTGGTGCTGGTGCATGGCTCGCGTCCGCAGGTCAACGAACAGTTGCGCCTGAAAGGCTACACGCATCAATTCGACCGCGGCATGTCGCCCACGGACGCCGCCTCGCTCGAGTGCGCCAAGGAAGCAGCCGGCGAAATCCGCCTGGACATCGAAGCGGCCTTCAGCCAGGGCCTGCCCAATACGCCGATGTCGCACGCCCACATCCGCGTCATCTCCGGCAACTTCGTCACCGCCCGGCCTTCCGGTGTCATCGACGGCGTGGACTACAAACACACCGGCCAGGTCCGCAAGATCGACGTCGACGCCCTGCGCCAGGCCATGGAACTGGGCTCGGTGGTGCTGCTCTCCCCGCTGGGTTTCTCGCCCACCGGCGACGCCTTCAACCTGGCGATGGAAGACATGGCGACCAGCGTGGCCGTGGCCCTGCGCGCCGAAAAGCTGATCTTCCTGTCGGTCACCGACGGCGTGCTCAACGAAGACGGCAGCGTGGATACGGAACTGGCGCGCGTCGATGCCGACGCGCTGCTGGCCAACGGCGACCTGGACGAAGACACCTCGGCGTTCCTGCAATACAGCTCGCTGGCAGTGAAGCGCGGCGTAGCGCGGGCGCACATCGTGCCGTTCACGCTGGACGGCGGCGTGCTGCTGGAAATCTTCACCCACGATGGCGTGGGCACCATGGTCGTCGAAGACACGCTGGACGACTTGCGCCCGGCAACGCTGGACGATGTCGGCGCCATTCTCAGCCTGATCGAACCGCTGGAAGCCGACGGCACGCTGGTGCCGCGAGGCCGTGGCGTGGTCGAACGTGACGTCGAGAACTTCACGGTGCTGGAGCACGACGGCGTGATCTACGGCTGCGCGGCCTTGCATCACTTCCCGGAAGAGCAGATGGCCGAAATGGCCTGCCTGATCGTGCATCCGGAGTGGCAAGGTTCCGGCGAAGGGGAAATCCTGCTGCGCCATATCGAATCGCGCGCCCGCAGCTTGGGCGCCAAGCGGCTGTTCGTGCTGACCACGCGCACCTCGCACTGGTTTCTCAAGCGCGGCTTCGTCACCGGCGGCATCACCGACATGCCGCGCGCAAAGCAGCAGAACTACAACCGTTCGCGCAACAGCCTGATTTTCATCAAACGGCTGTAAGCGCCACCGTGCCGGCCGCAGGGGCTTTCAGGGCCGCGCGGCAGGCTCGGTTAAAATCCGCCCATTCACTTTTTTAGGCAATTCCGACATGGCCCGTACCGTTAACTGCGTCAGACTCAAACGTGAAGCCGAAGGGCTGGACTTTCCCCCCTACCCGGGCGAACTCGGCACCCGCATCTGGCAAAGCGTTTCCAAGGAAGCCTGGGAAGAATGGAAAGGCGTGCAGACCCGCCTGGTCAATGAAAACCGCCTGAACCTGGCCGACGCCCGCGCCCGCAAATACCTGCAGCAACAGATGGAACGTTTCCTGTTCGAAGACGGCTCCGTGGAAGCCCAAGGCTTCGTCCCGCCCTCGGCGTGACATCGTCGCGAACGCCGCGCATGCATCGGCGGCCAGGACGGATCGGCAACCCGATTTGTCCTCCTCTCAGACTCCCGGCTCCGCCGCGGAGTCTTTATTTTTTGCGCCGCGCGACAAGAATAGGCCGAGCGAAAATACGTATCTGTTCCGCGATGTTTTTGTCGTTGATACCGGCCGCGACTTTGCCGTGCATCATCTCGAACCAGCCGCGGTACTGTTCGTCGCCCGGATAACTGTCCTCGATGCCCAGATCCCGCAGGACACCGGCGGACAACTCTCTCTTATCCAACAGCGTTTCGATGTCCCCAAGGACGTTTTCAAGCGTGCCCACGCTCTCGCCCGGGATGACCTCGTCCAGCACCGCCTCGGCATCCTTGCCATGGAACTCTTCCAACCAACTCTGATGGAAATATCCCCTGAGGAATGACTTCAGATGAGGACAATCGTCGCGCCGTGGGTAACACTCATCGACCGACACCGAGCTTGCCCGCAGGTCGTTCCAGCCGCAGGCATACGCGACCACGCGACCGACAGGCAGAGCCGAATCACCGCTCACAAAAGCCCAAACGCCGCCCGCATCAGGCGCACCGCGCTGTGAACCCAGTCCCGCTCGAGGGGAGCCTGGGTGGAAAGTCATGGATAAGCCATCGATAACGCCAGATGGCCGCCGCAACTCGCTCTGTTGCGTACACTCGGCCGGCTGTGGCGCCGGACTTGGTGCCGCGTTAACTGTGTTCATGAAAATTCTCAGGTCTGAAAAAACGAATCGACCAGAATATCGCGAGCCAAACACAGATCCACCACAGAATCCCGCCAAAAAGTCGTGAGGATTTTTCGAACTTTAAACGCCGCGCCAGCAGCTGCGGATCGGTGCGAATTTTCCTAGCCAACTTTAGGCATTTGCCTACATGCCCTGGCGCCGAAATAGCATAGGGCCTGCACGCAGCCGTCCCTACAATCCGGCCACTCTTCAGAATGGCGAGCTTTCGAATGTGGCGTGCAGAGACACCCGTTTATCAAGATCCTGCCTACACACCTTTTCCGGTGATGCAGGGATTCTCAGGACAGCAGTGGATTCCACCGCAGGGACACTATCCGGTCGATCATGGTCCGGGAACTCCCTATGCCACATCCCATCCGCAACGCACGCCGGCGCTGTTTTTCGCCCCTCCGCATCAGATCCAGCACTCGGCCCACGCCATGCCGCGCGCCGCGGCCAACGCCGGCCCGATGCACATGTCCGCGCCCGCCGTCGATGCATTCAGTCAGATGACCTACTTCGACGGGGCCGACCTGACCGGTGCCCAATATCCGCAGGGGCCGACACAGCCTTACATCAACCCGGGCAATTACGCTTACTGGAATGGCCACGGATCCAGCGCCAAAGCAAGGGCCGAGGCTGACGTACGAAGAACAGCGGGATCGTTCGCTTATCCTCCCCGACAAGTGCCGAACCTGTCGACCCCGCAACAGCGCGCACGATCTCCCTCACCAGGGTATGTACCCGACACGGAGAAAGACTTCCCAACGCTGGGCGGGCCCCCTTCCTCGCCGGATGCATCGCTCAAGCGCAAGAAAGAATTTAATGCGCCCTCCGGCTCAAAGGTGCCGCAACGCATCAGAAATGCGGCCAACGCCGCACGTGCGACAGATCAGCCAGGCGTTGCGCCCGGAACTGTACAGGGCAATAGTCAGATCAACGACTTGCCCCCCTTGAACCTGCATATATTGGATCTGCACGTTGCCAAGACGGATGTGGAACTCGCGGATCGCCAGGGGAAGAGAGGGCCTCTCATCTGCTCGTCCTTCTTTAACAGGGAAGAAGCAGAGGGTGCGTTGAATCGAATAGTTTCCGAAAACCTTACCGCGATCAATGACTGGAAAATCGATAAGAACCGGCCGCTGCGTTTGGCAGTCACCACGCTAAACAAAGCCGATCACGACATCGGAAAGGCAAAATGTAAATCCGATGGGATTTTAAGGCCGGTCCGTTCCGCAACGGCCATTCTCCACCGGAATGCGTCGGCCCCGCTGGGCTTCGCGGTGGTCACGCTCTACCCCTCCTGGCCATAACGCCACCGTCATAGCCGGAAAAAAAACACCCCGGCGCCGGACATTCAGTCCCGCGCCGGGGTGTTCGAACTGCCGCCTTGCGCGGCAGTCCGTCGATCAGGCTTGCGTATCCTGCGCGCCCGTATCCTCTTCCTCGCCGCGCGCTTGCCGCTCGGCATTCTTGGCGCCGGTGTGGCGCACATCGGCGCCGTGCACCATATAGATGACGCGTTCGGACATGTTCTTGGCATGGTCGCCGATGCGCTCCAGCGCCCGCGCCACGAAGATCACGTCGATGGACGGCGAAATGGTGCGCGGATCCTCGATCATGAACGAGATCAACTGGCGCAGCGCGGCCTTCCATTCCTTGTCCACGCCCTTGTCGCTACGCACCACCGCGGCGGCCTGCAAGGCATCCAGGCGGGCGAAAGCGTCCAGCGCCTGGCGCAGCATTTCGCGCACGGCGTCGGCCATGTGGCGCAGGTCCACGTTGGGGGTGTAGCGCACTTCATCATCATGGATGCGACGGGCCACGGTCGCGATCTTCTCCGCTTCGTCGCCGCAACGCTCCATGTCGGTCAGCATCTTGGACACGGCCATCAGCGTGCGCAAGTCGATCGCGGTGGGCTGGTGGCGCGCCAGGATCTGGCTGATGCGCTGGTCGATGTCGACTTCGTAGCGATTAACTTCCTTTTCCCGCTCGCGCACCTTCTCGACCAACAGCGTGTCGCCGCCGGTCAGCGCTTCGATGGACTCCTGGATCATGACCTCGACCACGCCACCCATCGCCAGGAATTGCGAACGGACGGCTTCCAGATCGGCGTCGAATTGTTTGTTTGTATGCTCGGTCATCCGGGCTCCCAGCGGTTTAATCGGCTTGATGTCGTGCGCCTAGCGCGCAGCCGGGCTTGGCTGTCGTGTATCAGCGTCGCCCGGAAGGTTATGACTTGTTTATGACAGGATTATGAACCGGTCATCCCGAAGTGGTCATGCCGACGCGGCCAGCCCGCGCTCAGGGCCGGTTCAGGCGTCGAATGCCGTTCTGCGTGGCCAGCAGCGCCAGGTCCGCGCCCGGGCGCGAGAACAGGCCGCAGGTCACCACGCCGGGAATATTGTTGACCTCCAGCTCCAGCGCCGGCGCATCGACGATGTCCAGGCCGGCGACGTCCAGGATGACGTTGCCGTTGTCGGTGGTGAAACCCTGGCGCACAACCGGGCGGCCGCCCAGTTTCGCCAGCGTGCGCGCCACCGCGGCGGCCGCCATGGGGATGACTTCGACCGGCAGCGGGAAGGCGCCCAGGCGCTCCACCAGCTTGGATTCGTCGGCGATGCAGACGAAGCGATCGGCTACCGAGGCGACGATTTTTTCGCGCGTCTGGGCGCCGCCGCCGCCCTTGATCATATGCAGGCGCGCATCGATTTCATCGGCGCCATCGACGTAGACCGGCATGTGGTCGACGTCGTTCAGATCGAATACGGTCAGGCCATGCGCTTGCAGGCGCTTGGCGCTGCGTTCGGAACTGGCCACCGCCCCACGCACGCGACCTTTGAAACGCGCCAGGCCGTCGATGAAGAGATCGGCCGTGGAACCGGTACCGACGCCGATGATGACATCGGGGCCGGCCACTTGTTCGACGATTTCCAGGGCCGCATCAGCGGCTTGCTGTTTCAATTCTTGCTGGGAAAGCATGGCGGGGACTCAAAAAGACTGGATGGACAAGACAAAATCAAGACTGCGCGGAGCCACCGTTGGCGGACCGCAACTCCGAAATTTAGCACGGTGCCTCATCCGTCTCATCGCGCTCGCCCAGCAGGCGCGCCGCCTGGTCTTCCGGCAGGGACTCCACGCCTTTGAGGCTGCGCAACATGGCACGCGTGCGCACTTCCGTTTGCCCGATCTTGTTGCCGGCGGTCTCCAGCGTGCGCTTGACCGCCGCCAGCGTGTCGCCGAAACGGCCGAACTCCGTCTTCACCGCCCGCAGCACCTGCCACACCTCCGAAGAACGCCGTTCGATCGCCAACGTGCGGAAACCCATCTGCAGGCTATTGAGCAGGGCCGCAAGATTGCTGGGCCCGGCCACGTTGACCCGCAAATCATGCAAACGGTCCAGCACCCCGGGACGGCGCAGCACTTCGGCATACAGCCCTTCGGTAGGCAGGAACATGATGGCGAAATCAGTGGTGTGCGGCGGCGCGATGTACTTGTCGGCGATCAGGCGCGCCTGGATTTCCACCGCCCGCGCCAGGGCCGCGCCGGCCGCCCTGGCGGCTTCAGCGTCAGCCGCCTCTTCCGCCGCGGTCAGGCGTTCGTATTCTTCCTTGGGGAATTTAGCGTCTATGGGCAGCCAGACCGGCTCGCCGCCCTCGCCCCGCCCCGGCAAGCGGATGGCGAACTCGACGATGGCATCACTACCCGGCACCGGCTTGACGTTGCGGGCGTATTGCTCGGCCGTCATGGTGTCTTCCAACAGCCGCGCCAATTGCACTTCGCCCCACGTGCCGCGCGACTTGACGTTGGTCAGCACTCGCTTGAGGTCCCCCACCCCGGCCGCCAGGGACTGCATCTCGCCCAGCCCCTTGTGCACCGCCTCCAGACGGTCCGACACCAGCTTGAAGGATTCGCCCAGCCGCTGTTCCAGCGTGGCGTGCAGCTTCTCGTCCACCGTGCGGCGCATTTCCTCCAGCTTGGCGGCGTTATCAGCCTGCAAAGCCGCCAGCCGCTGCTCGACCGTCTGCCGCACTTCCAGCAGGCGGCGGTCGTTGAGTTCGACCAGATTGCGCAATTCCTGCCGCAGTTGACCAGCGAATCGATCCAGCGATTCCGCCGTCTCCACCCGCGCCGCCTGCGCGTCGCGGCCCAGGGCGCCGCGCAACGCTTCATGGCTGTGGGTCAGCTCCTGGCGCAAGGCGCGGTCCGCCGCGCTGAATTCGTCACGCAGCCCCCTTTGGTTCTCGGCCAAATCGGCGCGCAGCGTGCGCTCGATCTTCTCCAACCCTTCCAGCACCTGATCCAGGCGCCCATCTGCCGCGGGCCGGCGCCGCCACGCCAAGCCGGCCATCAACGCCGCCAGCAAGGAAGCGGCAAAACAAAACAAAAGCGTTACATCCAGCGGAATCGTAGGCAAAACGCCTCCAAAAACGGAACAATCAAGACAATTACATGAATTTCGGCGGTAAATCGGCGCATATAGAACTTATTCTGTGGGAATAACGCCACATTTTGTAGAGATTTTTCTTCACCTCAGCAGCCATCAGGGTCAAACTACGGGCACCGTAGAATTTTCGTCATGAACAGGTGGCAGCACTTTACCGTGTCGTCCGCACTGCGTCTTTTATGAGCATAGTTCCACTGCAGCGGCGTAGATCTTCCGCCCAGCCCGCTCCGATACCCGCCCTCGTCCCCGGCCATGGCCTGCCTTTTGGCGCCCTGGAACTGGACAAGCTCGTCCCTATCGCGTCTGGCACGGAGCGTAGCGTCTATCAACATCCTTACGAGCCCAATCTGCTCGTCAAGGTGGTGAATCGCGATAATTTCGCGGAGACGATGGACAAGCACCCGTGGCGCCGTCTGATCAAGACCCTGTTCCAGCGTGAAGGCGCCTATAGCGCCTATATTCACGAACTGTCCGAGTACGCGGCGGCTTACAATGCCGCGGCCGGCCGTTGGCAGATTCCGATGGCCCGCGTCGTCGGCCTGGCTGAAACGTCGCAAGGTCTCGGTTTGCTGGTGGAAAAGATTTCCGACGGCGAAGGTGGCCTGGCGCCCACGGTCGAGGAAATGGTCAAGCGCGAAGGCCATCTGGCGCCCGAACTGGCGCGCGAGCTGGCGTTCTTCTTCGATTCGCTGGCGGACCATCACATCATCCTCAACGACATCTCCGCCCGCAACATCGTCATGGGTGAGAATGCCCAAGGCAAGAGCGGACTGTATCTGATCGACGGTTTCGGCTCCAAGCAGGCCGTGCCCATCTACGCCCTGAGCAAGTCCTTGAACCGCCGCCGCATCCAGCGCAAGGTGGACGCGATGATCATCCGCCTGAAAGCCCGCGCCGCGCGCGCGCAACGGGCCACGCTTACCGAAATCTCCGAGTAGGGAAAGAGCGCGAAGCGCCGAGACACAGGCCGGACGGGGTCAGGTCGCAGTGGCCTGACCCCTGCAAGGCTTGCCATTGCGTGTCACCCAGCTGTAGTCCTGCCCCGCCACCTGCCCTCTGCGCAGGGGATTGCGGGTGCAGAACGCCGCATAGGCGGGATCCACATAACGGTAAGGCAGGTGCTCGTCACGGCCGGGCGGAATGCCCAGGCGCGTGGTGCGCAGCAGGCGTTGCGGCCTTGCACCGACATCATCGACGAAGAAATGGGCGGGGTCGAAGCCCTGCCCGTCCCATTGCGGCACTTTCAAATCCAAGGCGCGGCACAGCAAAGTCTGGCCCGCGCACAGCCGTTGCGGCGACCGCGCCGCGCCTGCCGCATCAGGATTCAGGGCCTGCATGCGCGCCAGGGCGTCCGCGCCGGACACGTCGTCCAGCCAGGGATGGGCGGACTTGATGAGCACGGCATTGCCGGGGCCCGCCGCGCTGAAGTTCAAGGAATCGCCGCCACGCGCGTAATACATATAGATGGTGCCGCCATCCATGAACAGCGCGCGGCGCTTGTGCGTATAGCCCAGGGACGCGTGGCTGCCCTTCTCTTCGAGGTAATAGACTTCCGTCTCGATGATGCGCGCCGCCAGCCACAGGTCGCCATCGCGGCGCCGCAGCACCATGCCTATCAATTCGCGGGCGAGCTGGCGCGCATCGCGGTTGAAGAAGGCATCGGGCAAGGGCCGGCCGATGACGGCGTCGGTACGATAGGCGTAGGCCGCGTCGCCAGCATTAATAGGCATCAATACGCATCAATAGGCATCCGCTGCTACCCGGGCATCGAGAAACACAGGCCGGCTCGCGAACGTCAGGCGAAGCGCTCGCCATAGCGCTTTTCGGAAAAGCCAACCGCCGCCGTGCCGTCCGGCGTGACGCTGACGGGCCGGCGCACCAGGGCGGGAAATTCCTTGATCAAGGCCAGCCATTGCGCGTCGGTGGAGGCGCCGCGACGCTCCTCGGGCAAGGCGCGCCAGGTCATGGACGTGCGGTTGACCAGTTTTTCCCAACCGCCCAGTTGCTCGGCCCACGCCTTGAGCAGGGCCGGCTTCACCGGATGATCGCGGTAGTCGATGAACTCGTGGCTTACGCCATGCTCGTCCAGCCAGGTACGTGCCTTGACGCACGTGCTGCACGCCTTGAGACCATAGAGAACGACTTGAGTCATGAAGATTGCTCCTTGCGGCGTTGCAGGCGGTTGGCGACGACCACGCAGATGCCGACGGCCAGGATGAACAAGGCGGCCAGCGCGTTGACCTCGGGCTTCAGACCCAGTCGTACCCGCGAAAACACTTCCAGCGGCAGGGTCGTATAGCCTGGACCAGACAGGAAGGAAGACAGGATCACGTCGTCCAGCGACAGCGTGAAGGACAGCAGCCAGGCCGACGCCAGGGCCGGCGTGATCAGCGGCAGCGTGATCAGGAAGAACACTTTCAGCGGCGTCGCCCCCAGATCCAGCGCGGCCTCTTCCAGTGACCGGTCCAGGTCACGCACGCGCGACTGGATGATCACGGCGACGAAGGCCATGGCGAAGGTGGTGTGGCCGATCCAGATGGTGAACACGCCATTGTCCGGCCAGCCAATCAGGCTGCGCACTTCGACGAACATCAGCAGCAGCGAAATGCCCACCACCACCTCTGGAATCACCAAGGGCGCGCTGAGCATGCCCAGGTAGAGCGAAAAACCGCGGAACCGGCCCATGCGCGCCAGCACATAGCCGGCCCAGGTGCCGACGATGGTCGCTGCCGTGGCGGACAGCGCCGCGATGCGAAAGGACAGCCAGGCGGCGCTGAGCAGTGCGTCGTCGCGCAGCAGCGAGGCATACCACTTGAACGAAAAGCCCGACCAGGCGGTCACCAGCGGCGAGTCGTTGAAGGAGAACACCACCAGGCTGAGGATGGGCACATACAGGAACAGGAACCCCAGCCCCAGGACCAGGCCGCGCAGGACGGGATTAGGACGCAGCATCATCGCTTGCCTCCTCCCGCCACGTCGGCCTGCTTGACCTGGTTGTATTGGAACAGCGCCAGTGGCACCAGCAGCAACAACACCATCACGCAGGTGACGGAGGCGGCCATGGGCCAGTCGGCGTTATTGAAGAACTCGCTCCACATCACACGGCCCATCATCAACGTATTGGCGCCGCCCAGCATTTCCGGGATGACGTATTCGCCCACGGCCGGAATGAAGACCAGCATGGCGCCGGCGATCACACCCGGGCGCGACAGCGGCACCGTGATCTGCCAGAACGCCTGCCAGGGCTTGGCGCCCAGGTCATAAGCGGCTTCCAGCAGGCGCAGGTCCATCTTCACCAGATTGGCGTACAGGGGCAGGATGAAGAACGGCAGATAGGAATAGACCATGCCGATATAGACCGCCAGGTCGGTGCGGTAGATTTCCAGCGGCTGCGCAATGATGCCCAGGCTCATCAGGAATTTATTGAGCAGGCCGTCGTTGCGCAAAATGCCGACCCACGCATACACACGTAATAGCAGCGAGGTCCAGAACGGCAGGATCACGCCCAGCAGCAGCAGGTTGCGCGTGGCAGGCGTGGAGCGGGCGATGTAATACGCCATGGGATAACCGATCAACACGCAGACCAGCGTGCTGATACCGGCGATCTTCACCGAGTTCAGGTAGGTGGCGAAATACAGGCTGTCCGTGAACAGCAGTACGTAGCCGCGCAGATGCAAGCTGAACTGCAGGGCCTGGTCCTTGTATTCCACCAGGGATGTATAGGGCGGAATCCCGAACTGCAGATCGGCCAGGCTGATCTTGAACACCAGCAGGAAAGGCACCAGCAGGAACAGCACCAGCCACAGAAAAGGCGGCACCACCGCCAGCGTGCGCCCCGACGGCATCAGGTGGCGCATGACGCGGCGCATCATGAGGGCAGCACCGTGGCGCTGTCGGCCGCCCAGCTGGCGTGCACTTCCTCGCCCACCGCCGGCGCATCGCTTTGGGCGAGCACGCGGCGCGGCACTGTGGCTTCGATCTGCACACCCGAATCCAGGCGGATCTGGTACAGCGCGTAGCTGCCCATCCAGGCCATGTGCGACACCATGCCATGGGCCCAATTGTGCTCGGTCTGCGGACGTTCGCGCGAAACGATGATGCGTTCGGGCCGGATCGAGACGTGGACCTGCATGCCCAGCGGTTCGCTGACGCCATGGTTGACGTACAGCGGGCGCGACAGCTCTTCGCACTCGATGGCCACGTGGTCCGGCTCATCGACCACGATGGTGCCGGTAAACAGATTGGTGGTGCCGATGAAACCGGCGACGAAGCGTGAGTTGGGAAACTCGTAGACGTCCTGCGGCGTGCCGCATTGGACGATCTGGCCTTCGGTCATCACGGCCAGGCGATGCGCCATGGTCATGGCCTCTTCCTGGTCGTGCGTCACCAGGATGCAGGTTACGCCGACCTGCTCCAGGATGCGCACCAGTTCGATCTGGGTCTTCTGGCGTATCTGCTTGTCCAAGGCCGACATCGGCTCGTCCAGCAACAGCAGCTTGGGACGCTTGACCAGGCTGCGCGCCAGGGCCACGCGCTGCTGCTGGCCGCCGGACAATTGATGGGGCTTGCGCCGCGCATAACCGGCCATCTGCACCAGGTTCAAGGCCTCGAACACGCGATCGTGGATCTCGGCACGATCCACGCCTTCCTGCTTGAGGCCGAAGGCGACATTGGCCTCGACCGACATATGCGGGAACAAGGCGTAGGACTGGAACATCATGTTGACGGGGCGCCGGTAAGGCGGCATCGCCGTGATGTCCTCGCCATCGAGCAGGATCTGGCCGGAAGTCGCTTCCTCGAAACCGGCCAGCATGCGCAGCAGGGTCGACTTGCCGCAGCCTGAACTGCCCAGAAGCGCGAATATCTCGTTGCGCTTCACGTTCAGATTGACCGAACGCACGGCGACCGTATCGCCAAAGATCTTTACCAGGTCGGCGACGCGGACGAACTCGTCCGGATCCGCCGAATGTTGCGCCGGATAACGGCTGTCACTCATGATTGCTTATCTTCCGGACTTCAGTTCGGCCCACATGCGGGTCTGCAGGCGCAGGATGTTCACTGGCTGCGGCTTGATCACATATAGCGTCTTGGCGACGTCGGCGGGCGGGTAGATCATGGGATTGTCGGCGACATCCTTGACCACGTACTTGCGCGCCTCTTTGTTGGCATTCGGATAGAACATGGTGTTGGTGATGGCCGCATGGACTTGCGGGGTTTCGATGTAGTTGATGAAGGCCAGCGCCTCGTCCACGTGCTGGGCGTCCTTGGGAATCGCCATCACGTCGAACCAGGCCGGCGCACCGCCCTGCGGAATGTAGTAATTGACGTCATAAGGCTGCTTGGCATCCTTGGCACGCTTGCGCGCGATCATGACATCACCGGAAAAACCGTAGACCATGCACAGATCGCCCACGGCCAGTTCGTCGATATACCCCGACGAACTGAATTGACGTATGTAGGGACGGATTTTCTTCAGAAGTTCCAATGCTTCCTTGTAATCGTCCGCATTACTGCTGTTGGGATCCTTGCCCAGATAGTGCAACACCGCCGGGAAAACCTGCGCGGCCTCGTCCAGCATGGAAATGCCGCACTCTTTCAGCTTGGCGGCATTCTCCGGCTTGAACAGCATGTCCCAACTGCCCAGGGGGGCGTCCTTGCCCAGGATCTGCTGCACCTTGGTGACGTTGTAGCCCAGGCCGTTGGTGCCATAGCCCCAGGGGACCAGATACTGGTTGCCTGGATCGACCGTGGCGACCAGCGCCATCAGGTCAGGGTCCAGGTACTGCCAGTTGGGGATCTTGGACTTGTCCAGTTTCTGGAACAAGCCGCCCTGCAGCTGGCGCGCGGCGTAATGGGTCGACGGCACGACGACGTCATAGCCGGACTTGCCGGTCAGCAGCTTGGCTTGCAGCGTGTCGTTGTTGTCGTAGACGTCGTAGCGGACCTTGATGCCGGTCGCTTTCTCGAAGCCGGGTATGGTGTCGGGCGCGGTGTATTCGGCCCAGTTGTAAACGTTGACGACCTTGTCTTGAGCATGGGCAGTGACCATGACCGCGGTCGCCAGCACCGCTCCTACCGCATAGCGGATACCCGCGTTGATTCTCATCCAGGGCCCCTTGCCTAGAAAGTTATGCACCCATCGCGACCCGATTCCCCCGGCGCGCCAAAGGCAAAATGATAATGGGTTTTTACGGCCGGTGTCAGTCGGGCCGGCTGGCCATGCAACGACGGTAGGCCGCTTCCAATTTTTGGTGCAGGGCCAGGCCGGCCGTGCCGCCGACTTTTTCCAGCGAACGGCGCAAGCGGCGCAGGTTGCCCGCGCGGGCGGCCGCCGTGACGCCGCCTTGGTGGCCACGGTCGAAATCGATGATCCAGGCTTTGCCGGTGGCGTCGATAAGGATGTTGTAAGCGTTGAGATCCGCGTGCCACACGCCGGCGTGGTGCATGCGCGCCACGGCGTCGGCGACGGCCTCCCAGACCGGTTGATCCAGCAGCAGGGCCAAGGGCTGCACGGCGGGCAGTCGCTCGACGATGATGGCGGCCTTGTAGGTCAGTCCCTGGCGCCAGTAAGCGGCGGCCAGCGGCGCGGGCACCGGCAGCCCCTGGGCCGCCAGCGACTCCAGTAGGCGGAACTCCTTGAAACCGCGGGTACTGTCGGCACCCAGCCAGAAATAGTCCCGGTCGCTGAAGCGGGCGACCATGCCGCCACGCCGGTAATGGCGCAACACGCCCTCACCGAACTCACCCTGGACGAACCACGCGGCCTGGCGCCCGCCCGCCGCCACGGCTTGGGCGCGGTCGCCATAGCTGCCGGCATCGAAAAGCGCCGCGGCGGGCCGGCTGATGCGGGCCGCGTCATAGAGCATGGCGCCGGCGGGCGCCTCGCGCCACGCCAGGTGGGCGGTCTCAACCCTCACGATTGCGCATCCAGTCGGCGGTGCCATAGAAAGAATGCAGCAAGCGGTCCATCAAAGCCTGTTCCAGGCCCTGGTCGGCCATGGCGCGGCCCATGCAGACCACCCATTGATCACGCTCGCGGGTGCCGATGGCGAAAGGCAGGTGGCGGGCCCGCAGCCGCGGGTGGCCGAAACGTTCGACGTAATGGTCGGGGCCACCGAAATAGCCGCACAGGAACCAGAACAAGCGGTCGCGCGCGTTATCCAGGCTGGGGCCATGCGCGGCGCGCAGGTCGGCCAGGTCGGCGTCGACGTCCATCAGGTCATAGAAGCGGTCGACCAGCGCGCGTACGCCTGGCTCACCGCCTACTTGTTCAAAAATGCTGCGCGTGTGATCGATCGGCTCGAATATCGGTTCGACCCGGGTCGTCGTAGTCATAATGCTTCTCGCAAAGTAACCAGGGGCGGTGTCCGCAAGACACCGCGCAAGGCCAGGGCACCCCCACCCCAGGCACCCAGCATGCCGGCGGCGATGCCGGCCAGCCAGGGCCACAGGCTAAGGGTGATATTGAAATCGAATACGTAGCGGGACAAGGCCCAGGCCACCGCGGCGGCACCCGCGGCGCCCAGCAGGCCCGCCAGGCCGCCCACCGCCAGCAGCTCCAGGCGCTGCGCGCGCGCCAGCTGGCGCCGGGTGGCGCCCAGCGCGCGCAAGACCGCGGCCTCGCGCACGCGTTCGTCGCGCGTCGCGGTCAGGGCAGCCGCCAGCACCAGCACGCCGGCCGCCAGGGTGAACACGAACAGAAGCTGCACTGCCTGTACCACCTGGTCCAGCACGGTTTGCAGCTGCTTCAGGATGGCACCGACATCGAATACCGTCAGATTGGGGAAGTCGCGCACCAGTTGCGGCAGCAATTGCGGCTTGTCATCAGGCAGATGAAAGGAAGTGATCCAGCTTTGCGGCGCGTCGGCCAGCGCCGACGGCGACAGCATGGCGAAGAAGTTCACCCGCATCGTGTCCCAGTCGACCGCGCGCAGGCTGGTGACGTCCACGTCCACGGTCTGGCCGGCGATATCGAAGCCCAGCTTGTCGCCCATCTTCACGCCCAGGGTGGTGGCGATGCCGGATTCCATCGAGACTTCGCGCGAAACCGGCGCCATCCAGCGGCCTTCGACCAGACGGTTGTACGTCGGCATCTGGTTGCCGTAAGACAGATTGAACTCGCGGTCCACCAGGCGTTTGGCGCGGCCGTCCTCATAATCGGCAGCCGACACGGCGCGGCCATTGATGGACACCAGGCGGCCGCGGATCATGGGATAGAGATCGGCCTGGCCGACGCCACCCTGCGCCAGGCGCGTGGCCACCGCCGCGCGCTGGTCAGGCTGGATGTTGATCAGGAAACGGTTGGGCGCATCCGCCGGCAAGGTGCGCTGCCAGCCGGCGATCAGGTCGGTGCGCGTCATGGCCAGCAGCAGCAAGGCCATCAGGCCGATGGCCAGCGCGCAGACCTGGGTGATGGTGGCCGCGCGCCGGCGTGTCACGCCCGCCAGGGCGAAACGCAGCGCCGGCATGCCGGCGGCCGCGTGGCGCACGCGCGCGAGCAAGGCCACGCACAGTCCGGCCAGTACGGCGAAGACCGCGAAGGCGCCGAGGAAACCACCGGCGATGATGCCGCCCAGCCGGGCATTGCCGGCGAACCACCAGATCAACAGGGCGAAGCCGGCCGCGCCGACGATGTAACCGACCACGCTGCCGGCCTGCAAGCCCGTGTCGTCGCGCCGTAATACACGGGCCGGCGGCACATGGCGCAATTGCGCCAGCGAGGGCAGCGCGAAGCCCAGCAACAACCACAGCCCGGTGGCCAGGCCTTGCACGGCCGGCAGCAGCGACGGCGTCGGCAGCGGTGTATCGATCAGGCGGGCCAGCACCTGCACCAGCCCTTCGTGCACGGCGTAACCCGTCACCCCGCCCGCCAGCGACGCCAGCACCCCGACCAGGATGAACTCCACGGTCAACATGCGCGTAATGGCCGACTGCGGGGCGCCCAGGCAGCGCATCACCGCGACGCCGTCGCGATGGCGTTGCATGAAGCGATTGGCCGCCAGTGCCACCGCCACCGCGGAAATCAGCACCGCCAGCAGCGCCACCAGCGACAGGAAGCGCTGGGCGCGATCCAGCACGCGGCGCACGTCGGGACGGCCGGATTCGACGGTGGCGATTTTCTGGCCCCGCTGCAGGTTTTCGCTCAACCAGGCCGAATACGCGGCCACGGCGGCAGGCTCGCCGGCGGCCAGCAAGGCATAGCCGACGCGGCTGCCGGGGGCGATCAGATGGGTGGCCGCCAGGTCATCGGCCCGCATCATGACGCGCGGCGACACATTGACGAATTGCAGGCTACGGTCCGGCTCGTAGGTCACCACGCGCGCGATACGGAATTGGGAGTCCCCCAGCGTCAACGTACCGCCCACCGCGACATTGAGCATGCCCAGGAGTTGCGGGTCGACCCAGACCGTACCGGGATCGGGCACGTCGCGGGTGGGCGCATCGGCGCCGAAGGGGGCCGTGGCCGTGCGCAGGCTGCCGCGCAAGGGGTAGCCCGGCTCCACCGCCTTCAAGGACACCAGCTGGGCGTTGTCGCCGGCGCCGGCCATGGAAGGGAATTGCCAAGTGTGCGCGAGCCGCAGGCCTTCCTGCAGCGCACGCTGTTCGAAGGCGGGCGGCAACGGTGCGTCGGCATCCAGCACGACATCGGCACCCAGCATCTGCGCGGCATCGCGCTCCAGGGCGCGGCCGACCCGGTCCGCCAGGAAGCCCACGCTGGTGACCGCGGCCACCGCGACGATCAGCGCGATGACCAGCAGCCGCAGTTCGCCGGCGCGGGTATCGCGCAGCAAGGCGCGCACACCCAGGCGCAGCGAATGCAGAAGCCCGCGCGTGGCGACGGGCGACGCGACGGGAAGACGGGCGGCGGCGGAGGATTCTGGCATGGGCGTATCGTACCTAAACCTGACGATAGTCTGGCGCTCTGCAGGAATAAAAAATCACGCCTGCCGGGCGGGGAAGAGTGCCACGCAGGTCCGTCACGCGCAGGCTGGTCATAAAGACGGCGCAATCAACGTGGAGTAATAAAGATAGCGTTGCGCGCCGTAGCGGCGGTCTGCTTCATTCTCGTCGTGACAACGCAGGGAATGAAAAAGGCGAAGCCTCTTTACAGAAGCTTCGCCTGGCCCTGCACCCGCGAAATTACTTGGCCGGGGTGGCGGTAGTCGTCTTGGCGGACGACTTGGCGCCGGACTTCTTGGCCTTGTGCTTGTGGGTTTGCGTGGACTTGGGCTTGGCGGTCGTCGAAGCGTCGGCAGCGAAAGCCGCCGGCGCCGCGGCCAGACCCAGGGTCAGCGCCGAGACGGACAGAAAAGCAGCAATGCGGGAGCGAGTGGTCATGAATAACTCCAGAATTAATAAAGGCCACCGGGCCTTGATTCCACGGGCGCGGCGATGTTGCCGTGTTCCCCGTACTGCGTTTGAGCAGGGAGTTCAGGGAAGGTTGCATGCGTTCTTAAAAAAATTTCATACTCGATGCAACGTAATGCGAATACGCGAATTTTCTGGGGGGAAATTCAGATGTTTCCCCGTTGTTTTCAAGTTCGAAACTGACGGTTATCTTAAAAATCGATTGGGCTTTTATTAATACAAAGGCGCGTTAGAGTTTTCAGGGGCGGTAAATGCGGGTTTTTAAGTGGCAGAGAAAAGTTGATTGAGGGGGAGGCCCCCTCAATACTCCCTGTTTGTGGACTCAATGGCATGGGCTGCCAGAGGAAAATGGATAGAGGGGGGGACCCCCTCAATACTCCCTGTTTAGGGATTCAGTGGCATTGGCTGCACGGTCGATCACCGTTGAAAGAGATTTTCGTGACGGCGTCAGGCCAATCGCGGACCCCTCTCTCCCATAGCGCGGCCGCCCTGCGCACCCAAGGTCGCAAACGTCACATCGCAAGGCGGGTGCGGGTGCGGGACGGCGGCGGCTGCCGCGGGGCAACTGCGGGTCGGCCGCGGACGCGGGCCTTATGCTTCCTTGAGCTTTTCCAACGCGTCTTCCAATCTGTCGCAAGCCCACACTTCCAGGCCTTCGATAGGCTGGCGCGGGGCATTGGCCTTGGGGATCAGCGCAATGTTGAAGCCCAGTTTCGCCGCTTCGCGCAGGCGTTCCTGGCCACGCGGCGCGGGCCGTATTTCACCGGCCAGGCCAACTTCGCCAAATGTCACCAGCCCACGCGGCAAGGGCCGGTCGCGCAGCGACGACATGATGGACAACAGTACCGGCAAATCGGCCGCCGGTTCGGTGATGCGCACGCCGCCCACCGCATTGACGAACACATCCTGGTCCGACGTCACCACCCCGGCATGCCGATGCAGCACCGCCAGCAACATGGCCAGCCGGTTGCTTTCCAGCCCCACGGTCAGGCGCTTGGGATTGGGCGTGTGCGCCGCATCCACCAGCGCCTGGATTTCCACCAGCAAGGGCCGCGTCCCCTCCTGCGTGGCCATGACGCAGGAACCCGCCACCTGGCGGTCATGCTGCGACAGGAACAAGGCGGACGGGTTGGCCACGCCACGCAGGCCACGGTCCGTCATGGCGAACACACCCAACTCATTGACGGCGCCAAAACGGTTCTTGAAGGCGCGCACCAGGCGGTAGGAAGAGTGCGTATCGCCTTCGAAATACAGCACCGTGTCGACGATGTGCTCCAGCACGCGCGGGCCGGCCAGGGCGCCGTCCTTGGTGACGTGGCCGATCATGACGATGGCGATGCCGGTCTGCTTGGCCAGGCGGGTCAATTGGGCAGCGCATTCACGCACCTGCGACACCGAACCGGGCGCCGCCGTCAGCTCGCTGCTATATAGCGTCTGGATGGAGTCGATGACCGCCACCACGGGCCGCTGATCGGCAACCGCGGACTGGATGGCTTCCAGGCGGATTTCCGCCAGCAGGTTGACGTCGCCGGTGGGCAGGCCCAGGCGGCGGGCGCGCAAGGCCACTTGTTCCGCCGATTCTTCGCCAGTCACGTACAGCACTTTGGCGGTGGCCGACATGGAGGCCAGGGCTTGCAATAGCAGCGTGGACTTGCCGATGCCGGGATCGCCGCCGATCAGCACCACGGCGCCCGCGACCAGGCCGCCGCCCAGCACGCGGTCGAATTCATCCAGCCCCGTGGGTTGGCGCGGGACTTCGCGCGCTTCGATTTCGGCCAGACTGCGCACGGGGCTGGACGCCGCCAACGGCGCATAGCGATGCTGCGCCGCCGCCGCGGGGGCCGCGCTTTCGACGGTTTCTTCCAGCGTGTTCCAGGCATTGCAGTGCGGGCACTTGCCCTGCCACTTGAGGCTGGTGCCGCCGCATTCGGCACAGACGTAGACGGTTCGAGATTTGGCCATTCGGGGAGTTTAGCGAATGGACGGAAGTTGCGCGGGCACGGACGGGGTGAAATGGGCCGGCCGCCCCGCGCGGCAGGAACATTGATTGATGTGAGGGGGTCCCCTCACCCTCCCCGAGCGATGGTCCTCTCCAAGGATCGGGAACCGCGGTTCACGATATATAAACAAAAACCAGCCCGAAGGCTGGTTTTGCGCATGAAGCGGGCGTCGCTACGCTGGGCGTCACTACGTCGGGCGTCGCTACATCGACATCACTGCATTCAGCTGCGGCCGGCCAGGCTGCCGCCGCCGTCCACGCCCAGGACCTGGCCGGTGATGAAACCGGCGTCGTCGGACAGCAGGAAAGCGATGGCGGCGGCGACTTCGGCGGGGCTGCCGATGCGCTTCATGGGGATGCCGGACAGCACCCGCTTTTCACCCTCGCTGCCGACGGGACGGCTGGCGCGGAACAATTCGGTTTCGATGGGACCCGGCGCAACGGCATTGACCGTGACACCATATTCGGCCAACTCCAACGCCCAGGTACGCGTGCAGCCAACCAAGGCCGCCTTGGCCGCCGAATAGCTGGTGCGGTCCTGGCTGCCGTGTATGGCGCGGCTGACCACGTTGACGATACGGCCGGAACGGCGCGTCTTCATCGACTCCACGAAAGCCTGCACCACCTGCACGGCTACTCGTACATTCAGATCCAATACGTTATAGAGCGAGGCCAGCTCCACCGCCCCCAAGGGCTGGGGCAGCACCAGGCCCACGTTGTTGACGATGGCATCGACCGGGAATTTCTCGCGGATCTCGCGCAGCACGTCTTCGGTCTTGCCGGCGTCGGCCAGATCACAGGCGTAAAGATATCCCGGGAAATCCACGTCATTGGTGTTGCGGGCGATGCCCACCACATGACAGCCCATATCGGCCAGGCGGCGCGTGAGCGCCCAGCCTATCCCTTTAGTGGCGCCGGTCACCAGCACGCATTTGTCTTTCATGGAACAACCTCGAATCTGCAATGGGGAAGAATGCCCCAAGTAGACACCATCCGCGCATAACTGTCTCGCTTTTGCCCCGCAACGATACGGGACAGGCTTCAGCAGGTTACGTCAGCTCTTCGTCAGATATCCCGCCCATGCACCGGCACGCGCGGAGCCAGGGCGCACAACAATTCGTAGCCTATCGTCTCGGCCGCCTGTGCCACTTCATCGACCGTCGGACCGCCCTCGCCCCACAACACCACCGGCGCGCCGACGCCGGCCATAGGCACCGGCGTCAGGTCGACCGCCAGCATGTCCATGGAAACCCGGCCCAGCAAGCGCGTGCGCACACCGGCCACCGTAACGGGGGTGCCCGTACCGGCATGGCGCGGGTAGCCGTCGGCATAACCGCAAGCCACCACGCCGACGCGCAGGGGGCGGTCGGCATTGAAAAGGCTGCCATAACCCACGGCGTCACCCGCCTTGACTTGCTGCACGGCGATCAGGCGCGACGCCAAGGTCATGGCCGGACGCAGGCCGAAGCTGGCGGCGTCCGCATCGGCAAAGGGCGAGCCGCCGTACAGGCAGATGCCGGGGCGTACCCAGGAGCCATGGTCGTCGCGCGCCAGGGAGATGTCGGGATAGCGCAATGTGGCCGCGGAATTGGACACGCTGACCGGACCGGGCAAGCCCTCGGTGATGCGATTGAACACTTCCATCTGGGCAGCAATGCCCTGCTGGCCGTCGGCATTGGCGAAGTGCGTCATCTTGCCGACGTTGTTGAGGATGCCGTCGTCGCGCAAGCGCAGCGCCTGCTGATAGGCAGCGCGGTACGCATCCGGTGCGAAACCCAGCCGGTTCATCCCGGAGTTGAGCTTCATGAACACATCCAGGCGGCGCGATCCACGATTCTCGGCCAGGATGGCCAACTGGTCCGCATGATGCACGGACGTGGTCAGGTGATAGCGCTCCAGCACCTCCACGTCGGCCGGCTCGAAAAAGCCTTCCAGCAGCAGTATGGGACCGCCCCACCCTGCTTCACGGCAACGCACGGCTTCGTTCAGATCCAGCAAGGCCAGACCCTGGGCTTGCCAGAAGCCTCGCACCGCCTGCTCGATGCCGTGCCCATACGCATTGGCCTTGATGACCGCCCAGATGGAAGGCGCGGCCAAGGGCCGGCCCTGCGCGGCCGAGGCGGTGATGGCGGCTTGCTGGACATGCTTGCGCACGACTTCGAGGTTGTGCGTAAGGGCGTCGACGGAAATCGTGGCGGTAATTGGGCGTGGCATGGCGAGGTGGATGACGGGCCGGCGGGATGACAGGCCGGCGGGAGAATAGGCCAGCTAGATGACAAGCCGGCGGGACAATGAACCGGTATCTTGGCGGTCGGCGTTAGTCTACCCGATGCCCTGCGGCGGCCTCACTAAAATAGCGTCGATTCCACCGAGGCGATTTTGCGCTGACCCATGTCCGTTGATCATTACGAAAACTTTCCTGTTGCCTCTGTCTTGCTGCCGCGCCACCTGCGCGGACCGGTGACCGATATCTATCGCTTCGCACGCAGTGCGGATGATATTGCCGATGAGGGCGATGCCCCGGATGCACAGCGGCTGGGGGAACTGGCCGCATATCGGACGGAGTTGTATCGCATCGCCAGCACGGCAGGCGAACGAGGTAGCCAGGGTGCCGGCCACGCGGCGGCTGCGGCGGCTGCTGCGGACGCAGGCTCAGGTTCGGGTTCGGGTTCGGGTTCGGGTTCGGGTTCAGGCTCAGGACCGGTTCACGGCCAAAGCTATCGCCCGGTCGCTGAACGCCTGGCCCCTGTCTTCGTGCCGCTGGCGGCCACCATCGCACGCCAGCAACTGCCGATCACGCCTTTCCTGGATCTGCTGTCGGCGTTCGAGCAGGACATCACCGTCAAGCGTTACGCGGACGAATCCACCCTGCTTGACTACTGCGCGCGCTCGGCCAATCCGGTCGGCCGGCTGATGCTGCATCTATATGGCGTCGTCGATGCCGCGGCCTTGCGCCAGTCCGATGCCATCTGCACCGGCTTGCAACTGGTCAACTTCTGGCAGGACGTGCGGGTGGACTGGCACAAGGACAGGGTCTACCTGCCGCAGGATGCCTTGCAACGCCACGGCGTCAGCGAGGAAGACATCGCCGCCTGCCGCCTGACGCCGCAATGGCAGGCACTGCTGGATGAGCAGATAGCGCGCACACGGGCGCTGTTACACTCCGGAGCGCCGCTGACACGGCGTTTGCCCGGCCGCATCGGCCTTGAGCTGCGTCTGGTGGTGCAAGGTGGGTTGCGCATCCTGGAACGTATCGAGCAGGCCCGCTACGATGTGTTCATGAACCGCCCGAAACTGGGCGGGCACGACTGGTGCATCATGCTGGCACGCGCCTTGTTCAAGCGGGGCGCGGCGTAAACATCTGGCCTGCTTCACCCTATATCTGCTTCTTCGACATGACTCCCGACGAATACTGCCAGGACAAGGCCGCCAAGAGCGGGTCCAGTTTCTACTACGCCTTTCTGTTCCTGCCGCCGGAACGGCGGCGCGCCATCGTGGCGATGTACGCGTTCTGCCGCGAGGTGGACGACGTGGTGGACGAGGTCAGCGACAGTTCGGTGGCGCGCATCAAGCTGGCCTGGTGGCGCACCGAGATCGACCGTATGTATGGCGGCGCGCCCGATCATCCAGTGACGCGCGCGCTGGAGCCGCATCTGCAGGCCTACGACATTACGCGCGAGCGCCTGCTGGCCGTGGTCGACGGCATGGAGATGGACCTGGACCAGACGCGTTATCTGGACTGGCCCGGCCTGCGCAAATACTGTTGGCACGCGGCCGGCGTGGTGGGCGAGCTGTCGGCTTCGATCTTCGGGTATGACGATCCGGCCACGCTGGTTTATGCCGAGAAACTGGGATTGGCGTTCCAGATGACCAACATCATCCGCGACGTCGGCGATGATGCGCGGCGGGGGCGGATCTATCTGCCCATCGATGAATTGCAGCGCTTCAATGTGAAGGCGGCGGATATTCTCAATGGAAAGTATTCCGACGGCTTCACGGCATTGATGGCGTTCCAGGCGCAACGCGCCCGTGACCTTTACCGCGAAGCGATGCGGGCACTGCCGGAGTCCGACCGGCGGGCGCAGCGGCCGGGGCTGATGATGGCCGCCATTTACCATGCCCTGCTCGACGAGATCGAACGTGACAACTGGCAGGTCCTGCATCAGCGCATTTCGTTGACGCCTTTGCGCAAGCTGTGGCTGGCGTGGAAGACCTGGGTAGGCGGCGGCCGCGGGCTGGTGCGGCGCCTGGCGCGATGAAGGCGCCGGCCGCGGGGGATGCGGCGCCTGGGGCGATCGAGGCACCCGCTGCGGCGGAGACGTCGACTGACGCGACGAAGACGGTCGCCGCACGTGATGCGTTGCCTGGCGCGGCGACGATGCCCCCGTCGGCGGATGCACCGCCTCGCGCAATCAAGGCACCGGTTCCGGGTGATATGACGAGGCGTCGGGTGGCCGTGGTGGGCGCTGGCTGGGCTGGGCTGGCGGCGGCCGTGGCTTTGCATGATGGAGGTCACGCGGTCACGGTGCTTGAAGCGGGACGTACGCCCGGCGGACGGGCGCGGCGCGTCACCCACGCGGACTTTGAGTTGCCCTTGGATAACGGGCAGCACATTCTTTTGGGCGCCTATAGTGACACGCTGGCCCTGATGCGACGCCTGGGCTGCGACCCAGACCGTTTGCTGGCGCGGGTGCCGCTGGCCCTGGCCAGTCTGGACGGCGCCTTCCGGCTACGCGCGCCGCGGCTGCCCGCGCCTCTGCATGCAGCGTACGCGCTGCTGACGGCGCGGGGTCTGGATGCCAGCGCGCGCATGGCGGCCCTGCGGCTGATGCGGGCCTTGCAGCGTGCGCAATGGCGCTTGCCGGCCTCGGATAGCGTAGCGGATCTGCTGGCGCGGCATGGGCAGCCGGATAGCGCCGTGCGTAATCTGTGGGAGCCGCTGTGTTTGGCGGCCTTGAACACCCCTGTCGCGCAGGCCGATGCCCAGCTCTTCGCCCATGTCTTGCGAGACAGCCTGGCCGGCCAACGCGCCGCTTCCGACCTGCTGCTGCCACGCGTCGATCTCTCGGCGCTGTGGCCTGATGCGGCGGCTGCGCTGTGCGATGTGCGCTACGGCGTGACGGTGCGCCGGGTCGAGCCTTTTGCTGATGGGGTACGCATCGACGGCGAGTCCTATGATGCCGCCATCCTCGCCGTCCCTCCTGCCAATGCCGCCCGCTTGCTGGGCAAGACATTGAATGGTGGCCCGGCTCTCGCCGATGGCTTGATGCCCGGTGCTGGCGCGGCGATCGGCAATGGCGTGGCGCCTGGTGACAGCGCGACGATACGACAAGCACGGTCAGTGTCGGGCACCGACTTGGCCGAGCGCTTATCCAGCTTTGAATATTCCCCTATCGCGACCTTGAATCTGCGCCTGGCGGCCCCGTGGCGTTTACCCATGCCCATGATGATGCTGCGCGAAGATGCGGCGCGGGGCCATGACGGGCAATGGCTGTTCGACCGCGCAGCATTGGCGGACGACGCGACGAGGGGCGAGCTGTCCATCGTCGTCAGCGCCGCGGCCCGGCTGGCCGATCGGCTGGCACAAACGGACCGCGATTCGGCCATGGCACCGCTCATCGAGCAAGTGCGCGAACAGGCTGCGCGCGGCAGCCTGCCGCCCTTGCCCGCCATAGCGCACGCTGAACTGCTGGTCGATAAACGCGCCACTTTTCTCGCCACGCCCGGCATGACGCGGCCCGGCAACGCCACCCCATGGCCCGCGCTATGCCTGGCGGGGGACTGGACGGACACCGGCTACCCCGCCGTCCTGGAAGGCGCCGTCCGCAGCGGACTACGTGCCGCCAGGTTGATCGCGGAGCGTTGACGCTATCGCGAGACGCACACAGGGGATAATTTTTTGGGGGTTCCCCCCAAAATGGCCCCATTGGGGCAGACCGTTCTTCGAATCCTGACGCGGTCTGACAACGCCACGCCGTGGCACGCCTTATGGCTGGCCGGGGGACTGGACGGACACCGGCTACCTTCCTTCAGCCCAGCGTTCGCACGGTAAACAATCCGGCCGCCGTCAGTAGAAGCGAACCCGCCAGGCTGACACCGGCATAAAGCACCGCGCCGCCATATTCGCCCCGCTCCAGCATGCCCACGGTTTCGGCCGAGAACGTCGAAAAAGTGGTCAGCCCTCCCAGGAAGCCCGTGATGCAGGCCAGCCGCACCCAGGCGGGCCAGTCGGGATGGGACGCGACCAGGGCCACCATGATGCCGATGACGTAGCCACCGCCCAGGTTGGCCGCCAGCGTACCCCAGGGCAGGCCTTCAGACCGATTCATTGCGAGTGCGAGCAGCCAACGCAACCATGCGCCACAGGCGGCCCCCAGGCCGATAGCGAGAAAGTTGAGTGGGGAAAGCAGCAGCGGCATGTCGTTCCTTGGTCTGGCGCGAAACGCCCATTATCGCCAGCTGCAGCTTGCCGTCAAAACATCTCGTCAATACGCGAAATTCATATCAGGTAGCGGCGGCTCACCGTCAAAACTTCTCGTTAGTACGAGAAATTCATATCAGGTGACAGGGGAACGGTCGATTACCCGAGGCCCACACACCAGTCTTTCTTCCCTGTTTCGTACGAGTCCCATGGATATCTCCCCCCCATCAAGAAATCCTTTCATCGACCCTGCTGTCGCCGTTGCACCCCAGGAAACTTCCTCGACCGCCCTGAACGAAGCAGCCGCATTGCTACAGACCTATATCGGCGATCCAGGCACACCGCACTACGAGCGCCTTTTCTGCCGCAGCATCGCGGTACTCCAATGGATAGACCAGCAGAATCAAAGCGATCGCTACCTCAGGGATAAAGAGTGGCACGAAGACCGTCACGACATGCTGCTCGATACGCTCGACCTTCCCCCGGTCAATGTGCGGACAGGCACGCGACTTCCCCCCAAGGAAGCAAGAGACGCAACGCGCCATTTGGCGCAAGCGCTGATGCCACTATTCAGCCAGGAGCATACGCGCGAAGCGCTGTCCGCCGATGATGTGCTTCCCCTCATGAAGAGCATTGCCAACTCGTACGCCCAGAGTGCGGGCATAGAGGACAGTGACGGCATCCTGCAAGGCTTCCGGGATAGCTGCGTGCCGTCGGATACGACCGAAGAACGGCTCCTGACCGATCCGGCGACCTACGCGCGCAAAGCGTGGCTGGCACTCTCACCTCCGGGCCAACAGTCATTTCGGATGAGTATCGATCAAGAAATAGCCCGTATGGACGCGGAACTCTCCGACGACCACTCACCTGCCGGCGACTCACCGCAGACGCTGGAATTCATCCATTCCTTAGCTCGGAATGACAACCGCGAGTGGCCCGATTTACCGCCTGGCGAACTCCACTGGCCCGATCTACCCCCGCGCGTCGCTGCGGAATGGGACAGGTATAGAGATGGTTTCCGCAACCGGGCCACGGCGATCAGACCCTCGGAACGCCCGGAGCTGGCCGAAGACAACTTGAAATGCACACAAGCGGCTCGTGTCATCCACGAGGCGCTGGGGCTGCCCTTCGACGCCGCCATATTCGATCATGGACTCGAGCAAAAAAAACTGCCCGAATCGAGGCTTAGACATTTCGACAATCTGGTATCCGACCTGACGGACGACCCCATACTCGCGCGCCGGTTCAGACGCCTGCGCCGCCAGGATGGCATGACCAGCTTCGTTGAATTCCTGGATCGCGCTCGGTTTGAACTCAAGCCATCGCGCCAGGGCCGCGGGCTGATAAAGGCGGTTCCACGCCCAAGGGATCCTGAACGGCTGAAAGACATAACCGAGTGGTTGTGGGATCTTTCCGACGACGATGCATTGCGAAGCGATACCTTGAGGGAATGCCAGCGCCTTTCTGGCAAACGCAACAAGAACATCCATTCGTCGTTCGAATCACAATGCAGCCTGCTGCTGCAACTCAGAACGACTCGCGACGCGTCCAAGGGAAAGTACGATCAGGACGTATCCGGCCTGGCCAAACGCGCGCTGCAAGACTTTTATATGCAGAAAAAAGGTCGATCCCGCAAGGAAACGGAGGCGCAGAGATGGTGGCCAGCCGTGGATGCCGACTCCGGCCCCGCCGACGCCCCAGCACCAGCACCAGCATCAACACCAGCGCCGTCCTCGCGCAAACGGATGGCACCATTCGCGGCGATGCCTCCGCCCGCGAAACGGCACAAACCCGACGCCGTAATGAGCGTGTATGAAATGAGGGCGCTCAGTGAACGCGTCCGCTCAATGGACTTCGTCTTCAGCTATCCGCCCATGAAGGAAACCCTGCGTCGCCTTGCGGGTGCATCCTATGATCGATTGGCGGCTGAACTCGCGGCACATCGTCCGCTTGTCTCCGAGGAGCAGGACATCTCCGATTTGTCCTCCGCTCAGAAAGCATGGCACAAACAAAAGGAGGAACTCGTTTCTCTCGCGTCACCAATGCTGTCCCGCCTCCAGGCCGTACAAAATTTGCTGAAGGGCACGTTGCCGCAAGCGCAGCTGTCCTGGCTATTCGACGCTGCCGATGACGCCGCTGCAAAGGTGGCATCGCTAGCCAACGATGCCTCACGCCAACTGGCCAGGGTCGAATCGAAAACGCCGCGCTTCTCCACAGCCCCCCTGTCTGTCGTGCGGCAGATGGAGGCTTTGATGCCGCCAGAGCAGATCCCGAGGAACCTCGCCGGCACAATTGACCACAGGCCCGCCGCGCAACCCGCATGGTCTGAAGAGGCCATCCGCGCGCAATTCCAACTCTATGCCGGACAGTCCCACACGGCGGGCCACCCGCGCCTGTGCGTACGGCTGCTAAGCGCCGCCGCTGCGATCCAGCGGCTCGACACTTCAGGGCGCAGCGTCGACGCAAGCGAGTTGCGCGATCAGCTACGTGGCCTGCTCATACGGACTGCCGACAACTACGGCGTGAAAAACCCTCTGCAGATGACGGTGCAACAGAACCAAGCGCAGAAAGACCGGATGTACGGTCAAGACGCGCTGATCACAACGCTGGCGAGCCGGACACAGCATGATGACATGTACGGCCAAGGTTCGTTCATCCCGAAATTCGTCAGAGCCATCCTCGCGGAAGCAACAATAGACAGCGGACATGCCGAAGCCGTGTACACGCAAACGATAGATCGCGCTCAAGCAGACATCGAGGACGACGACACGTTGATCGAAGCGGCGTCGAAGTATGCCATGTCTCTATGGCCAGCTCTCGCTACCGATGGACAGCGCAACCTACGCGGCATGGCGTCCGAATACATCCGCGAGCTGGAACAGCGCCATGCTACCGCCCCTGGCAGCGTGGATTGGCGACGTGAGTGGATAAAATTCGCGGAGCTCGGCTTTGGCTCACTACCCGACTTCCCTGTAACCCTGGTCGACGCGATCGAGCGGCGTCGCGCCGTCTTGCGTAAGCAGACCGATACGCCTGATACCCCTCCCACAAGTAAGCACTGGAATGACGAGACGCGTGTACGTGAACGTACGGCACGACTAGGGCGGGAACGTCTGGTCTTGGCCATGACCAATTTCCTGGGTCGTGATGGATTGCACACTCCTGGATTGTTGACCGGCATCTCTGCACTCGAAGCTGAAGTCACGAATTGGAATGACGGGGGCACCGACGTAAGCCCGCGCCTATGGCGAGCATCCAGAAAGGAGAGCGGTGCCACCGCCTTCACGGATCTGCTACGTAAACTCAAACAGGAACTGGCGTTCAAAGCCGACTTGAACCGCATCGTGCCCGACACGCTGGCGGCGCTCGCGACCAACGAAACCCTGCGCAACCAGGCGATAGAAATCGCGCGCCAGGCCGGCGACGACGTCCAGGATCGGCCTGTCCGCGTGCTTGTCCAGGTCATGGAAGCGCTGACGCTGCACCAGGTCACGCAAGGAAGTCATGATGGCGATCTGGATAAGCTGCTCAAGGTCGAGCGCGCCACCTTCGAACTGCAAAAATGGGAGGAAATGGAAAACGCCAGGCGTGGGGCCATCTGGTCTGGCCATCGCTCCCCGTCTCCTGCCCTCTTCAATCGGGGCTATCGTCCCTCGCTGGTAAATGCTTCGAGGAAGCAGAACGAGTTGCTACCGATCCAGACGCCTGATATTTCAAGCAACGAGCAGGAAATGGAACGGTTGGCGACTGCCGTCCATGCCCTGCCGCGTTCAGAGTTCCTGAGCTTCCTGCGCCGCAAGAACTCGCCATGGCAAGCCGCGTGGGATCGTCTCGACCCGGCGGACCTTGCCGCGGCGACAAGTGCGCTGGATAGGCTCGGGCTGAATCCAGCATCGGCAGCGGAAGTCGGCACTGCCGCCAGCGACTCGGGATCAGCCGCCTAATCAGGCGTGGATGCGGGCACGGTGAACTCGCCGTCCAGCGCAGCCGCCATGGACGGGAAGAAGCTTGTATAAATAAGCCTGTTCACCCTGCCCGTTCGCGCCCTGGGTCGCATCCCGGGTCAAACCCCGGACCGCCCCCCGGATCGCACTGGCGGGACTTGAAACCGAGCTGGTCGTTTACGAATTGCTCCGAGAAACCAGCCTGCATCCAGAGACAAAATCCATGAGCTATGCCAAAGGCGCCACTGACGTCCCCCTCATCGAACAAACCATCGGCGACTTTTTCGACGACATGGTCGATAGACAACCCGACCGCGATGCCCTCATCAGCCGCCACGAAGGCCGGCGCTTCACCTACCGCGAGCTGCAGGCCGAATCGAACAGACTGGCCAGCGCATTGCTCAAGCTTGGCCTCGTCCCCGGCGACCGGGTCGGCATCTGGTCTCACAACAACGTCGCCTGGGTGCTGACACAGATCGCCACTGCCAAGGCGGGCCTGATACTCGTCAACATCAACCCGGCCTACCGCACGTCCGAACTGGAATATGCACTGAACAAGGCAGGCTGCAAAGCGCTGCTGACCATGGCGAAGTTCAAGAGCAGCGACTACCTCGGCATGCTGCGTGAATTGGGCGCCAAACGCCTGCCGCATCTGCAACATACGTTCTGGATCGACGGCGCTACCGGTGCGGACATAGCGGACGTAGCGGACGGGATGGATGGAACAGGCGTCGCCCTGCAACGCTTCAGCCGCCTGCTAGCCAGCGGCGATGCGGCCGACCCGCGCGTGGCGCAAGTGCAAAAGGGCCTGAAGGCAACCGACCCCATCAATATCCAGTTCACCAGCGGCACCACGGGCTTTCCCAAAGGCGCCACCCTCACGCACCGCAACATCCTCAACAACGGCTTCTTCGTCGGCGAGTGCATGAAGCTCTCACCGGCGGACAGGCTCTGCATTCCGGTGCCGCTGTATCACTGCTTCGGCATGGTGCTCGGCAACCTGGCCTGCCTGACGCACGGTTCGGCCATCATCTACCCGAACGACGGCTTCGATCCTCTTACCGTGCTCGAAACCGTGCAGGCCGAAAAGTGCACCGGCCTGCACGGCGTCCCCACCATGTTCATCGCCGAACTCGATCATCCGCGCTTCAAGGAGTTCGATCTGTCCACGCTGCGCACGGGTATCATGGCTGGCTCGCCCTGCCCCACCGAGGTAATGAAGCGCGTGGTCGAGCAGATGCACCTGAGCGATATCACCATCGCCTACGGCATGACCGAAACCAGCCCGGTAAGCTGCCAGAGCAGTGTCGCCACGCCGCTGGACAAGCGGGTGTCCACCGTGGGCACGGTGCAGCCCCACCTGGAAGTGAAGATCGTCGACCCCGGCACCGGTGCGATCGTCCCGGCCGGCCAGTCGGGCGAGCTCTGCACCCGCGGCTACTCGGTGATGCACGGCTACTGGGAAGACGAGCCCAAGACACGCGAAGTCATCGACGCTGAACAGTGGATGCACACGGGCGACCTAGCCACCATGGACGCCGAGGGCTATGTCAAGATCGTCGGCCGCATCAAGGACCTGGTGATCCGCGGCGGCGAAAACATCTATCCGCGCGAGATCGAGGAATTCCTGTATCGCCATCCCAAGGTCCAGGACGTGCAGGTGGTGGGTGTGCCCGACCAGAAATATGGCGAAGAACTCTGCGCATGGATCATCGTCAAACCGGGGCAGACGGCAACCGACACCGAAATCCGCGATTTCTGCAAAGGCCAGATCGCGCACTACAAGGTGCCCAGGTACATCCAGTTCGTCGCCGAGTTTCCCATGACGGTGACGGGAAAAATCCAGAAGTTCAAGATCCGCGATGCCATGAAAGCACAGCTGGCGCTGGATGAGGCCGATACCGCCTGAGCTTGCGATCGAGCACAGTACGATCGAGAACAGGAATGACAAAGGGGGCTAAGCCCCCTTTTTACTTCCCCATAGGTGCAGCGATGCGCGGCTTACAGCGCCGCATGCTCCCGCACATAGCGCCGCACGGCTTCGATATCGTTGTCCATGACGTCAAACCGCTGGGGCAACGACTCCAGCCCCGCCAGCGCTGCCGGCGGCGGCGCCGGGCGGCCCAGGGCTTCCTGGATGGTGTCGGAGAACTTCGCCGGCAAGGCGGTTTCCAATACCAGCATGGGAATGCCAGGCTCCACGAACTCCCGCGCCACCTTCACGCCGTCGGCAGTGTGCGGATCGATCAGCACGCCGCAAGCATCGTACGTCGCACGGATGGTCGCCAAGCGATCGGCATGCGAACTGGCGCCGGCCACGAAACCGTAGTTCTCGCCGAACTCACCCAGCTGGCCCGACAGGTCGAAATAACCGTCCTTGGCCAACTGCGTCCACAAGGCTTTCACCCGCTCGCCATCGGCACCGACCAGATCGAAGATGAAGCGCTCGAAATTCGACGCGCGCGAAATATCCATCGACGGGCTGGAGGTGGCATGGGTCTGCTGCGCCGAACGCGGCCGGTAGACGCCCGTGCGGAAGAACTCTTCCAGCACATTGTTCTCGTTGGTGGCCAGCACCAGGCGACGGATAGGCAGGCCCATGCGGCGCGCGATATGGCCCGCCAGGATATTGCCGAAATTACCCGACGGCACCGCGAACGAAACCTGTTGATCGGCCTGGGTGGTGGCGCGCAACCAGCCATGCACGTAGTACACGATCTGCGCGGCGATACGCCCCCAGTTGATGGAGTTGACCGCGCCCAGATGGCAGTCAGCCTTGAATTGCAGATCGCCGGCCAGCGCCTTGACGATGTCCTGGCAATCATCGAACACACCGCGCACGGCGATGTTGTGGATATTGGCGTCCTGCAGCGAATACATCTGCGCGCGCTGGAAGGAGCTCATGCGGCCATGCGGCGACAGCATGAACACCGACACGCCCTTTTTGCCGCGCAGGGCATATTCCGCCGCCGAACCGGTATCGCCCGAGGTCGCGCCCAGGATGTTGAGCGTGGTGCCACGCTTGGTCAGCACGTATTCGAAGGCCTGGCCCAGGAACTGCATGGCCATGTCCTTGAACGCCAGCGTCGGACCTTCCGACAGCCCCAGCAGGCTCAGCTTGTCGTCCAGGGGACGCAGCGGCACGATGTCCTCGCTGCCGAAGATGGTCGGCGTGTAGGCGGCGTGCGTCAGGCGGCGCAGGTCGGCGGCAGGAATGTCGGTGATGAACAGCGACAGCACCTCGAAGGCCAGCTCGGCATACGGCAGCGCGCGCCAGGCTTCCAGCTGCGCGGCCGTCAGCTTGGGCAGCGTCTGCGGCACCGCCAGGCCGCCGTCCGGCGCCAGGCCTTCGAGCAGGATGTCGGAGAAAGGCAGCGGCGCCATGCCGCCGCGGGTGGATACATAGTTCATGCCAGGCTCTCCATACGGATGCGCGTCACCTTGGAACGCACGAAAGCCATGGCCTCGATACGGGCGATGGCTTGATTGACGTCGCCTTCCACCGCTTCGTGCGTGAGGAAGATGATGTCGGCGCCGCCGATGTTGGAAGGCTGCTGGATCATCGAACCGATGGAAATCGCACCCTCGGCCAGGATGCGGGCGATGTCCGCCAGCACGCCGGGCTGATCGTCCACCCGCAGGCGCAGGTAGTAGGACGTCGACACCTTCTCGATCGGCAGGATGGGCGTGTCCGACATGGCGTCCGGCTGGAAAGCCAGGTGCGGCACGCGGTTGCCCGGATCGGCGGTGTGCAGGCGCGTCACGTCGACCAGGTCGGCCACCACGGCCGAAGCGGTGGGCTCTTCGCCCGCGCCCTGGCCGTAATACAGCGTGGGGCCGACGGCGTCGCCGCGCACCAGCACCGCGTTCATGGGGCCTTCCACATTGGCCAGCAGGCGCGTGCTGGGCACCAGCGCCGGATGCACGCGCAGTTCGATGCCTTCAGGGCGGCGCCGCGTGATGCCCAGCAGCTTGATGCGGTAGCCCAGGCGTTCGGCATGGGCGATGTCTTCCTGCGCCAGTTGCGAGATGCCTTCGACATAAGCCTTGTCGAACTGCACCGGCACGCCGAAAGCCAGCGAGGCCAGCAGCGTCAGCTTGTGCGCGGCATCCACGCCTTCCACGTCGAACGTGGGATCGGCTTCGGCATAGCCCAGGCGCTGCGCCTCGGCCAGCACTTCGGCGAAAGGCAGCCCGCGGCTGCGCATTTCCGACAAGATGAAGTTGGTGGTGCCGTTGATGATGCCGGCCACCCACTGGATGCGATTGGCGGTCAGCCCTTCGCGGATCGCCTTGATGATGGGAATACCGCCGGCCACGGCCGCCTCGAAGGCCACCATCACGCCCCGCTCGGAAGCGGCGGCGAAGATTTCATTGCCGTGCTTGGCCAGCAAGGCCTTGTTGGCGGTGACCACATGCTTGCCTTGCGCGATGGCCTCCAGGACCAGCTCACGCGCCAGCGTGTCGCCGCCGATCAACTCGACCACGATATCGATGCTGGGGTCGCGCACGACTTCCAGGGGGTTGGTGGTGATCGTCGCGCCACCGCCCACGCGGCTGGTGGCCTTGATCGTATCGCGCACGGCGATATGGGTGACTTCGATGCGGCGGCCCGCGCGGCGCGCGATTTCTTCAGCGTTGCGCGATAGCACCGTCCAGGTACCGCCACCTACCACTCCAAGGCCCAGCAGGCCTACCTTCATGGGATTCATTTCAGCAATCCGTCCTTGCGGAACATTTCTTTAATGCCGCGCACGGCCTGACGCGTGCGTTGCTCGTTTTCGATCAGGGCGAAGCGGACGTACTCGTCGCCATATTCGCCAAAACCTATGCCAGGTGACACCGCCACCTTGGCGTCGGCCAGCACCCGCTTGGAAAACTCCAGCGAGCCCATGGCCCGGTAGGGCTCGGGTATCCGCGCCCATATATACATGGAGGCTTTTGGAATCTCCACGTCCCAGCCGGCTTCGTGCAGGCCTTTAGCCAGCACATCGCGGCGGCTGCGATATTGCTCGACCACTTCATCGACACAGTCCTGCGGCCCTTCCAGGGCGGCGATGGACGCCACCTGGATGGGCGTGAACGTGCCGTAGTCGTGATAACTCTTGATGCGCGCCAGCGCATGCACCAGTTCGCGATTGCCCACCATGAAGCCGATACGCCAGCCAGCCATGTTGTAGCTCTTGCTCATGGTGAAAAATTCCACCGCCACGTCGCGCGCGCCGGGCACCTGCATGATGGACGGCGCCACATAGCCGTCGAAGCAGATGTCCGCGTACGCCAGATCGTGCACCACCAGGATGTCATGCTCCTTGGCCAGCGCCACCACGCGTTCGAAAAAGGACAAATCGACGCATTGCGCGGTGGGATTGCTGGGAAAACCCAGCACCATCATCTTGGGTTTGGGTATGGATTCGCGTACCGCGCGTTCCAGTTCCTCGAAAAAATCCACGCCCGGCGTCATGCGCACCGAACGGATATTGGCGCCGGCGATCACCGCGCCATAAATATGGATGGGATAGCTGGGATTGGGCACCAGCACGGTATCGCCCTGGTCCAGCGTGGCCAGCATCAGGTGCGCCAGGCCTTCCTTGGACCCGATGGTGACGATGGCTTCCGAATCCGGATCGATATCCACCGCGTAGCGGCGCTGATACCACGTCGAAATCGCCTTGCGCAGGCGGGGAATACCCTTCGATACCGAATAGCCATGGGTGTCGGGCCGGGTAGCGGCCTCGACCAGCTTCTCGACGATATGCCCCGGCGTGGCGCCGTCCGGGTTGCCCATGGACATGTCGATGATGTCCTCGCCCCGGCGTCGTGCCGCCATTTTCAGCTCGCCCGTAATATTGAATACATACGGCGGCAGGCGCTCGATGCGCGAGAACTTCCTCATGACGCGAATCCTTGGGGCAGGCGGGGGAATTAGGGGGAATTGGGGCGGAACCCGATAATCTAGCCTAACGCGGCCCCCTGGGCAAATTAGGCGAAAATGAACCGTTCCCCCGTGCTTTCCCCTGTATATCCCGCGCAACATGCCGGCATCACGATGCGCTATCATCCACCCAACAAGCCGGAGCCATTTATTGAAGCTGCATACTGATCCTGCGTCGGCTGCCTTGAATACAGTCACTGCCTATGGCGATGACTATATCGAAGTCAACCAGGTACGCTTTTCTCACGCGGTCGCCTTCGGCCCAGAAGGCCCGGTCGCCCACTGGCCGGTCGCATCGCCAGACCAGATCACCCCTGAACTCTTGCGCCAGGCCGCCGGATTGCCGGAAGCGGTGCGCGACCCCTTGGCCTTTCTGGACGAGGCCGAGGGCGCCCCGGCGCCCCTGCCGCCCAATGCCCCCGAGGTACTGCTCATCGGCACCGGCGCGCGACAGAAATTCCTGTCGCCCGAGGTATTGCGACCCCTCTTGAAGGCCGGGATCGGCATCGAGGTGATGGATACCCAGGCGGCCGCCCGAACTTACAACATCCTGATGTCAGAAGGCCGACGCGTGGTCGTGGCCCTGATTCCCCAAGGAGTACCGACCTGATGAAGCCTATCATCGGCAAACCCGCGCCGCTTTTCAACGCCGTCAGCACCATCGGGCCCATCAGCCTGGAAGAGTGCCGTGGACGCGCCGTGGTGCTTTATTTCTACCCCAAGGACAACACGCCGGGCTGCACCACCGAAAGCCAGGACTTTCGCGACATGCACGCCGACTTCCTGGCCGCCAGCTGTATCGTGCTGGGCATTTCACGCGACTCCCTGAAGTCGCACGAAAACTTCTGCGCCAAATACGAGCTGCCCTTTCCCCTTATCACCGATGCCGACGAAACCGTATGCGGCCTGTTCGACGTCATCAAGCAGAAAAATATGTATGGCAAACAGGTGCGCGGTATTGAACGCAGCACCTTTCTTATCGATGCCTACGGTTTGCTGGTCCAGGAGTGGCGTGGCGTGAAAGTGCCGGGCCATGCCAAGGAAGTCCTGCAAGCCGCCAAAAGCATAGGTTGATTTGTTGCCGGCGCGTCTGATCACGCGCCGACTACCCACAGGAGAGTGACGCTTATGCCGCTTCCGAAGTTGCCCACCCGCCCCGCCGCTATCCTGACATTCCCCACGGGCGAAGCCGCCCGTTCAGCATCACCCGCAGAAAAATCGGCCGCCGCTGAACCGGCAGCCCTGCAACCCGAGCTGGCTGGTATCACCCCTGCGCGCGCCGAAGCGCGCGGCGCGGCCGCCAAGCAGCCCGCCGCCCGCAAGGCCGGCACGCGTCGATCGGTCGACACCCCGGCCGCTGAAACACCGGCGCTTGAAACCCCGGCTTCCCGTACACCGGCTGCTTTGAAACCCGCGGCGCCAAGGCCAGCGGCGCTCAAGCCGGCCACGGGCAATACCCCGGTGGCCTTGCAGCCCGCCGCCAGCACCGCCGTACCCACGACGCTTTCCAAGGCGTCGACCAAGGCCGAGCGCAAGTCGCGCTCGCGCGCCGCCAACGCGCCGCGCAAGCTGTTCGTGCTGGATACCAACGTCCTGCTGCACGATCCGACCTCGATCTTCCGTTTCGAAGAGCACGACATCTTCCTGCCGATGATGACGCTGGAAGAACTGGATCATCAGAAGAAAGGCATGTCGGAAGTGGCGCGCAACGCGCGTCAGGTCAGCCGTTCGCTGGACCAGTTGGTGGCGACCGCCACCGATCAGCTGGACCAGGGGCTGCCCTTGAGCGCGCTGGGCAACAAGGACGCCAGCGGCCTTTTGCTGTTCCAGACCACCGCCATCCACAGCACCCTGCCGTCGGACCTGCCCATGGGCAAGGCCGACAACCAGATCCTTGGCGTGGTGCGCGCCCTGCAGGAAAAATATACCGAGCGCGAAGTGGTGCTGGTGTCCAAGGACATCAATATGCGCCTGAAGGCGCGTGCCCTGGGCATGGCGGCGGAAGACTACTTCAACGACCACGTCCTGGAAGATTCCGATCTGCTCTATACCGGCGTCATGGCGCTGCCGGAAGACTTCTGGAACAAACACGGCAAGGACGTCGAATCGTGGCAGCAGGGCGGCACCACGTTCTACCGTGTGCACGGCCCGCTGTGCGCCCAATTCGTGGTGAACCAGTTCGTCTACTTCGAAGGCCAGATGCCGCTATATGCGCAGGTGCGCGAAGTCAACGGCAAGACGGCGGTGCTGGCGACGCTGCGCGACTATACCCACGGCAAGAACAACGTCTGGGGCATCACCTCGCGCAACCGCGAACAGAACTTCGCGATGAACCTGCTGATGAATCCGGAAATCGACTTCATCTCCCTGCTGGGCCAGGCCGGTACCGGCAAGACCCTGCTGGCGCTGGCCGCCGGCTTGACGCAGGTGCTGGAGACCAAGCGCTATACGGAAATCATCATGACCCGCGTCACCGTGCCGGTGGGCGAGGACATCGGTTTCCTGCCGGGTACGGAAGAAGAAAAGATGCTGCCGTGGATGGGCGCGCTGGAAGACAACCTGGACGTGCTCAATATGGGCGACGGCGAAGGTAATAACGACTGGGGCCGCGCCGCCACCATGGACTTGATCCGTTCGCGCATCAAGGTGAAGTCGCTGAACTTCATGCGGGGCCGGACTTTCCTGAACAAGTACCTGATCATCGACGAGGCGCAGAACCTGACGCCCAAGCAGATGAAGACGCTGGTTACCCGCGCGGGTCCGGGCACCAAGGTGATCTGCCTGGGCAACATCGCCCAGATCGATACGCCTTATTTGACCGAAGGCAGTTCGGGCCTGACGTTCGTGGTGGATCGCTTCAAGGGCTGGCCGCATTCGGGCCACGTCACCTTGCAGCGCGGCGAACGTTCGCGTCTGGCGGATTACGCGGGGGATGTGTTGTAGGGTTCAACGCTACATACCCTCTCACGCCGGGCCGGCGGTGGCTTATCAAAGCCCCGCCGGCTTTTTGCTTTTGTGGCCGCGGCCGTGGCCATGTCCGGGGCCATGTCCGGGGCCATGTCCGGGGCCATGTCCGGGGCCGGGGCCGGGGCCGGGTCCAGGTCCAGGTCCAGGTCCAGGTCCAGGTCCAGGTCCGTGGGTCTTGCTTAGGCGACGCGACAAGGCATGGGCCATGGCGGAGGCGCCCGGCCTCCTCTCAATATCCGACCGCGTAGCCATCCTTGCGATGATCGGACGCCGCCAGGTAGCCTTCGTTCCAACGCATGGCCATCTGCGCGCTGCCGAATTCCAGGTTGAAGCGCGGCGCGACTTCAATGGTGTGGCCCATGTCGCGCAATTGCGTGATGACTTCCGGCGGCGTGTTCCACTCCACCGCCACCCGCAGATTGTCGTCGGTGATGCGCCAGCGCGGCGCATCGCTGGCGGCCTGCGGGTTCTGGCCGAAGTCGGCCAGGCGGCTGACCATCTGCAAATGGCCCTGTGCCTGCATGGATCCGCCCATCAGGCCGAAACTCATCAGCGGCTGGCCACCCTTCATGATGAAACCCGGGATGATGGTGTGGAAGGGGCGCTTGCCCGGCGCCACCACGTTGGCATGGCCGGCGCGGGTGCTGAAACCCCAACCGCGGTTGTGCAGGGCGATGCCCGTGTTGGGCACCACCACGCCGGAGCCGAAGCCTTTGAAATTGGACTGGATGAACGACACCATGGTGCCGTGACGGTCCGCCGCCGTCAGGTATACCGTGCCGCCGCTGTGCGGCGTGCCCGGCCGTGGGGCACCGGCGCGGCGCGGATCGATCAGCTTGGCGCGTTCGGCCAGATAGCCGCGATCCAGTAGGTGCGCCGCGGTAACAGGCATGTGGGCGGGGTCGCCCACGTATTCGTACATGTCGGCGAAAGCCAGCCGCATCGCTTCAATCTGCAGGTGCAGGGTCTGCGCCGTGTCCAGGCCGGTTTCACGCAGATCGAAATGATCCAGCATGCCCAACGCCATCAAGGCGCCTATCCCCTGGCCGTTGGGGCCGATCTCGTACAGTTCATGATCGCGGTAGCGCATGCTGATGGGGTCGACCCAGTCGGCCGTATGCGCGGCCAGATCCGCTTCGGTGATCAGGCCGCCGGTCTCGCGCGCGTGGCGTGCGATGGCCGCCGCCAGTTCGCCGCGATAGAAACTTTCGCCTTTGCTGCGGGCAATGCTTTCCAGGGTCTCGGCCTGGCCGGCGCAGCGCCAGCGTTCGCCGGGCAGCGGGGCGCGGCCATTGGGCGCGAAGGACTCGGCATAGCCGGGCTGGCCGCTGAGTTCAGGCACCTGCTTCTGCCACTGACGATGCACGGTGGGCGAAACCAGGTAGCCGTCGCGGGCATAACGGATGGCCGGTTCGAACAGATCCTCGAAGGGCAAGGAACCGAATTTCTCCCAGATGGCGCGCCAGCCGGAGACGGTGCCGGGCACGGTGACGCTGTTCCAGCCTATCTTGTCCATGCTGTCCAGGTGAGCGAAGCGCGCGGTGTCCCACGCGGCCGGCGCCCGGCCCGATGCGTTCAGGCCGTGCATTTCGCCCTTGTGCCAGACGATGGCGAACATGTCGCCGCCGATCCCGTTCATGCAAGGCTCCACCACGGTCAGCGCGATGGCCGTGGCCAAGGCGGCATCGATGGCGTTGCCGCCGCGCGCATACATCTGCAGGCCGGCCGAACTGGCCAGGGGCTGCGACGTGCTGACGACGTTGTCGGCAAGCACGGGCATGCGTTGGGAGGGATATGGGAGTTTCCAGAAGGGATCGGCTATGGGCATGGCGGGGTGATCGCTGAGAGGGGGAGAACGGCTGACTGGTTTGTTGTGCTTACTGGGCTTATTTCGCTTATCGCGCGTCTACGTTTCTGCGCTTTTGCCCTTCCGCACTTCCGTGCTTCCGGGTCTTTGCGCTTAGTGCTTTATTTCTCCGCGGAGGGCGCGATGTGCAGGCTTTCGACTTTCTCTTTCCAGAACACGCGCTGGTCGTGCACGAAACGCGGCGTGTCGGCGCCGGAAATGTCGCTGACTTCGAAGCCCGGCACTTCAATGGCCTTGCGGAATGCGGGATCGGCCTGGACCTTCTTCAAGGCCTTGTCCAGGATGGCGATGCGATCCGCCGGCGTGCCCTTGGGCACCATCAGCGCGAACAGGTTCTCCGACTCCAGGCCCTTGATGCCCAGCTCCTTGAACGTGGGCACGTCCGGCAGCGAACTCAGGCGCTTGGCGGCGGCGACCGCCAGCACGTTGATGCGCCCTGCTTTCTGCTGGGGCAAGGAACTGGACGGGCTGTCGAAGAAGAAGATCGACGAGCCGGTAATGACTTCAGGCAGGGCCTGGCTGCTGCCCTTGTAGGGAATCTGCAGGGCCTTGACGCCGGTCTGCTCCTTGAAGATTTCGCCTTCGAGGTTGGACAGCGTGCCGGCGCCCATGGAGGCGTAGTTATAGCCATCGGGCTTGGCCTTCAGGCGCTCGACCAGCGTCTTGACATCCTTGATGCCGCTTTCGGTGGGCACCACCAGGATGTGCGGCGCGCTGGCGATGCCGCCCACGGCGTCGAGGTCATCCAGCGAGACGCGCTGCTTGCCGTTGATGGCTTCGTTGATGGTGCTCGATCCTACCGACGAGATGTACAGGGTGTAGCCGTCCGGTGCCGCCCGCGCGGCGGTCTGCATACCGATCAGGCCTGCGGCGCCGGGCCGGTTGACCACGACGATGGACTGGTTCAGCGCTTCGCCCATCTTCACCGCCAACTCGCGCGCCAGCACATCGGTGGCGCCGCCGGGTGGGAAGGAAATGACGAGCTGGATGGAGGCTTGGGTCGGGTAATCGGCTGCGACGGCCGGCGCGGCGAAGGCGACCGTCGCCGCGAGGGCGCAGCCAGCCAGGGCCAGCAGGCGACGGCGCGTCGCGGATGTCTCGTGGCCGTGGGCAGTTGCTGCGGCGACTGAATGCGGATGGTTCATGTGGATACCCCTTGATGATCGAATTGATGGGCGCGTGTTCGGTTGTTATGCGCCGTGAATGTTTGGTCTCCGACGACGATTTTAAGAATTGCGTTTTTCGCAATCAATTTCTAATATTCGAAGTCTGGTTGCCTTTTAAGCAATATGATCAGCGTCGTCTGTGTACGGTCTGGTGTGCCGGGGCTGCGGCTGGCGTACGCATCCTCGCATCCCCCGCCCGGCGCCCCGGCCAGGGCCGGAGTTCAGTCCAGGGCCAGAAGCCCGCACTTCTAATTTTTTAGTCATGCTCGACACCGCGCACCGCTATTTTCTGGAAGTCTTCCGTACCGGCAGCATCAAGGACGCGGCCGCGAATCTGCATGTCGTGTCCTCTGCGGTGAGCCGGCAAATCACCAAGCTGGAAGAAGACACCGGCACGCCGCTGTTCGAACGCCGGCCCAATGGCATGGCGGCCACCCGGGCGGGCAATCTGCTGTTCGATTACGTCCAGCGCGCCGCCATGGACGCACAACGCGCGCGGCACGAATTGCGCAGCCTGCGCGGCGGCGAATCCAGCACCATCCGCATGGGTGTCAACGAAACCGTCGGCCGCAACGTGCTGGCGTCCATCCTGGGCGCCTACCGCGAAGCGCACCCGGAAGTGGTGTTCCGCCTGAAGACGGCCTCATCGGCCGGCGTCACCCAGGCCCTGGTGGACGGCAGCGTGGACATTGGCCTGGCCTTCCACATCAAGACCAGCGCTCCGCCGGCCAGCAATATCGAGGTGCGCCACGAAGTGGATTCGCCGCTCAGCGCCATCATGGCGCCCACCCATCCCCTGGCCGGACGGACGCGCATTGCCCTGGATGATCTCAAGCCCTACCCCATCGCCCTGACTGACTCAGGCGCCACCGTCCGCCTGCTGTTCGACGCCTGCGCGGGAACCGGCGACGGCTCGCCGTTCGACATCGCGTTTTCCAGCAACTCGTCTTCCATCATCTATGCGATCGTCAAGGGTGGGCATGCCATCACCTTGGGCGGGGAAATCATCCTTCGTGGAGAGTTGGGTAGACGCGAACTGGTCAGCGTACCCTTGACCGAACCGCAATTCGCCAGCCGCACCTTGAGAATCCAGACCGCGGCCAAACGCCCGCTACCGCCGGCCGCGGAAGCGTTCGTCCAGGCTTTGATCGAAGCGATGTAGCGGGTCGGTGGAGCACGAGGATGGGCCGCGGCCGCGACGGTGCTCGCTGTAATGCCGACGGGCGAGCCAGTGGAGTTTTGGCCGCGAGCAAACGCGCTATCCTTTACCCTCTTCCCCCTCTTCTGCCGTGCATCATCGTGACCACTGCTTCCATCACACCCTTGCCGCTGGGCATCACCATGGGCGACGCCGCTGGCATCGGCCCTGAAATCATCGTCAAGGCCTATGCGCAGGGGCTGGGTGCGCCGGCCGTGGTCTATGGTGACGCTGGCACACTTCGGCGTGCGGTGGCGTTATTGGGCGCGAACCTGCGGGTCGAGGAAATTGCCGGCCCCGCCGAGTTGGCGCAATTCGAACCGTTACTAGCGCGGGCGGCGTCTGCAGGGGCTGCGCCATCCGGGGCATTTTTAGCCTCTCCGGCATCAACGGCAGTTACGGCCGGCAGCGCAACAGGCATCATCCCCGTCATCACCTGTTCCCCCGCCCTGCCCGCCGACCTGCCGGCCGGCCAGGTCAGCGCGGCGGCAGGCCGTGCCGCGTACGACTATGTATGCGCGGCCATCGACGACGCCAAGGCCGGGCGCATACGCGCCATCGTCACCGCGCCGCTGAACAAGGAATCGATGAACGCCGGCGGCGCCGACTACCCCGGCCATACGGAAATCCTGGCGGAACGATCCGGCACGCAAGACTTCGCGATGATGCTCGCCAACCGCGAGCTGCGCGTCCTGCTGGTGACCATCCACGTCGCCCTGGCCGACGTCTTCGCGGGCATTACACAAGAAGCCGAGTTGCGCGCCATGCGGCTGGCTCACAATGCCTGCCGCCAGATGGGCATCACGAAGCCCCGAGTAGCAGTAGCCGGCCTCAACCCCCACGCCGGCGAAAACGGCAAATTCGGCCGCGAAGACCTGGACATCATCGCCCCGGCCATCGACATCGCGCGTGCCGAAGGCATAGACGCCAGCGGCCCCTGGCCCGGCGACACCGTATTCATGCGCGCCCGGCGCGGCGATTTCGACATCGTGGTGGCGCAGTACCACGACCAGGGCCTGATCCCGGTCAAGTACCTGGGCGTGGACGAAGGCGTCAACGTCACAGTCGGCCTGCCCTTCGTACGCACCAGCGTAGACCACGGCACCGCCTTCGACATCGCGTGGCGCGGCGTCGCCGACCACCACTCCCTGATCACGGCTTTCGACGTAGCGCTGGCGATGACGCCGCAAGACACCGCTGCGGCGAGGGCGATGAAACCCAGGCACGATCCATTTCCCTAGTACCCGTTGACGCCGGCACCACCACGGCTACGCTGCCCGGGCGGCCGGGCAAGCGGGTGCCGCCGCACGGGCCGGTTGCTACGTACTCACGCGATGGTGTCCCCAGCGTCACCCGTATCCGGATGGCTCTCTGGGCGTGCCTCCATAGTTCTGGCTTCCAATAGCTCGTATTCACGCAGCCTTTTTTCGTGAATCGAGAAATTCATCACGGCATCAGGCAAGCGCTTACCCTTGGAAAATCCAGCCGACAGGATACGTCTGTGACGCTGCTGGAATTTCAATAAGGTTTCTTTTTTCTTGTTGACGACAACATTCCTTCTGTCGGGATTGCAATCCAGGTATTCCGCAAGGCGTTTGCGCGTTTGGCTATGTTTGTACAGCGAGGGCGGAGGAACAATCCTGTCCGTTTCCGTCGGGGTCGTCTGCCCACCTTTCATGAGCAACAGCTCACCGGCCGCATTCCTTACGTGCAACGACTTCATCCAGGCTTGCTCTTTATATAGCTTTTTCGCGAATGCCAGGCTGAACATTCCACAATCATCACCGCTACGCTGGATGTCCATCCCCACTGTCAGAAAACGCGTTTTAGGCGCCCAATGTAATTCGTCTTCCAGAATATCTGACAACATCCGGGGACGGACTGCTTCGAAAGCAATGACAGATGGAATTCCCTCGATTAGCCGGTAGTCGACTGCGCAGAAATGGATCTGCCTACTCGAGTTAAAGTTCACGATATACCGCCCTGAGGAAACCCCAGCTTCGACGACTTTTTTCAGCAGTTCGGCGCCTGCGAATACAGTGTCCGCATATTCCAGATCGAGGCCAGGTTTCGATAGATTCGCCGATTCGATCAAGCGAGGCATGAAGTGATAATCCACCCTGGCAAAATTAGAGGTCAAATCCCGAAATTCCCCATCGTTTTTTGCTGCCAGTGCTTGCTTGATGTTTCCGATATGCGCCCGAAGTTGAAGCCTGTCCTCGGGACTCATTTCAAGTCGAGGCAATGAACCATTGAACTCTCTGGCCCCGCTAGTTGGATGCGGCGTAGCTTTAACCACGGCGACGACGGAGGGACGCATTGAGACGGAAGCAACCTTTTGCTGCGTCTGCCCCGAGCTGCCGCGTGTGGCGATAACAGCAAGCGCTGCTCGAAACTTCTTGGCAAGCTGACTGGCTCCATCATCGCTATTGCACTTACGGGTAAATAGACGACCCTCAATGATGACCGTGCCGTCCCGACGGCTGATTTGCGCGCGGGGGGCATTACCTGGATCGGCCGTACGGAATTTAACAGGCTGCTTGGAGAGCACGTCGCTATTCGTGACGGTAGCTCGTCGAGTACCTTCCTTGCTGGCCGGCGCGTTGACGCCTATCCATGTTTCATTGACCGCTGGCTCGTCAAGAGCCGCGGCGTCATTGGCGACAACTGTGTTCGAATCACGGGAAGCCGTGGACAGCACACTGCGCAACTTGGCAAACATACATGATTCCTACTGACTCCCGGCCTCCGTCATTTGAACCTCCACGGCTCTGGCATCCAATTGCTCGTACTCCCGCAGCCTTTTGTTTTGAATCGAGAAATTGATTAAGAAATCACGCGCCCCTTCAAAACAGTCAGCGTCAGATGAAAGAACGCGCAAATGTCGTTGCTGGAATTCCAACAAGGTTTCATTTTTCTTGTTGACGGCAGCGTTCTCCTTACCGGGATTGCGACCGAGGTACTCGGCGGAGCGTTCGCGAGTTTGACTATGTTTATACAGCGAGGGAGGCAGATCAAGCCGGTCCGTTTCCGAGGTCGCCCAAGGTTCTTCCGAGAGCTGCAGTTCGCCGGCTGCATTTTTCTCATGCAACGACAGCAACCAGTCTTGCTCCTGATGCAACTTTTTCGCGAACGCCAGGCTGAATATTCCACAGTCACCCCTGCTACGCTGAATGTCCATCGATACGATCGAGAAACGCAGTTTTGGAATTTCCGATAATTCGATTTTCAGGACGCCTGACACGATACTCGCACCGACTGGTTCAAAACAAATGAAAGATGGAACTCCGTCAATCAGCCGATAATCAACTGCGCAGAAATGGACCATCGCATATGCTAGATTCACGATGTATCGCCCCGAGGAAGCGCCATTTTCGACAGCAGTTCTGAGCAGTTCACTACCCACTCTTGCGCCGGGGGCATACTGCAGATTGAGGCCAGGTTTTGATAGATTCGCCGATTCGACCAAGCGAGACATGAAGTGCCGATCCATCGCGGTGAAGTCATAGGTAAAAGTGTCAAATGCGTGACGGGTCGTTGCCGCCAGTGCTTGCTTGATCTTGTCGATATGCGCCCGCAGCGTCTTCTTGTCTTCAGGACTCATTTCGAGTTGACGCGATGCACCGTTCGACTCTTTGGCCCTGTTCGATGGATTCAGTATCGCCTTGTCGAGGACCGCGCCTGGTAAGCAAGTTGGGGCAAGAGTCATCTTTTCCTGTGCCCTGCCTGGGCCGCCGCTCTCGGCGGCAAATCGATCATCTCCAGTCACGCCTTGGCGGCAAGATTCGATCGAGTTCATCGCGTCGAGCGCGGGACGGGCTACAACGGGGCCGGGATTAATAATCAAAATGTGTCTCGGAAGTAAGGACGCGCGCGCCATGTGCGCACGTTTGGAGTGCCCTGTAAGTTGCAAACACGCGTGCAGAGTTTCCTGCTAGTCCAATGACTTGTTTTGACGCTGTAAGGCGCGGCGTGACTAATCACTGGCCGCTGATCACCGCCTTCGACGCAGCTATGGCGATGACGCCGACGCACACAACACTCGCCTAGGGTACTCGGCGACCACGATCGGGCCGCCTTGTTTCCAGTCTTCTTCTTCAAGCGGAACGATGATGCGGACGGCGCGCAGCTCGGCAAGCCTAGCACTCACCGGTTTGCGGATTCACGCGATAGTGTCGCCAGTGCCAGCCAGCCCTGGATGGCCCTCCGGGCGAACCTCCCCGGCTCTGGAATCCAGTTGTTCGTACTCACGCAGCCTTTTATGTTGAATCGAGAAATTCATCAGAGAGTCAGGCAACTGAAGCGAAGGAGGAAAGCCAGGACGGCCGTGCGGCAACAAGCGTGAGTTTCGCTGTTGGAATTCCAACAAGGTTTCATTTTTCTTGTTGACGGCCACACTCTTCTTGTCGGGATTGCGATCAAGGTATTCCGCGGGACGCTGGCGTGTCTGGCTATGCTTATAGAGCGAAAGTGGAGAAAGCTGGTCCGTTTCCACACGACTCGCATTTGGTCTTCCGGGGATATCCAACTCGTCAGCGGCATTCCTCTGATGCAAAGACATCATCCAGTCCTGCTCTTTATGCAGTTTTTTCGCGAATGCCAGACTGAACATTCCGCAGTCATCCTGGCTACGCTGGATGTACAACTCCAGGATCAGGAAACGCATTTCAGGAATTTTCATTAACCCCTCTTCCAGCCTCAGCGACAACTGGCGCGCAGTGGCTGGTTCGAAAGCGATGACAGATGGAATTCCATCGATCAGCCGATAGTCGATCGCGCAAAAATGGATTTCCTTTTGCGAGTCCTGATTGACGATATACCGCGCGGAGGGAATGCCATTCTCAACGGCATTCTTCAGAAGCTCGATACCCGCCTGTGCAGTGTCTGCATACCGTAGATCAAGGCCAGGTTTCGATCGATTTGCGGATTCGACCAAATGAGGCATGAAGTGACAATCCATATCGGCGAAAAACTCGGTCATGCCGCTAAGTTCCCAACGGGTCGTTGCCGCCAGCGCTTGCTTGATGTTATCGATATGAACCCGAAGCTTATTCTTGTCCTCAGGACTCATTTCGATTTGACGCGTTGTACCGTTCGAAGCTTTGGCCCTGTTCAATGGATTTGGTATCGCTTTGCCAAGGACCGTACCTGGCAAGCAAGTTAGGGCAAGAGCTGTCTTTTGCTGTGCCTTGCCTGGGCCGCCGCTTTCGGGGCTAAATCGAAGATCGCCAATCACGCCTTGGGCGGTAGATTCGATCGAGCTTATGGCGTCGAGAGCGGGACGGGCCACAATGGGGCCGGTATTAGTAATCACAATATTTCTCGGAGTAAGGACTCGTGCGCCATGTGCGCACGTTGGAGTGCCCTGTGAGTTGCATACACGCGTGCAAAGTTTCCTGCTAGTCCGGAGACTTTTTTGACGCTGTATGGCTCGGCGTGACTAATCGCTAGCCCCCTGATCACCACCTTCGACGTAGCTATGGCGATGACACCGACGCCGACAACACTTGATGGCCCTCTGGGCGAACCTCCACGGTTCTGGCATCCAGTTGCTCGTATTCACGCAGCCTTTTCTCGTGAATCGAGAAATTGATCACAGAAACAGGCGGCTGCGCACGTCTGGGAAAGCCTGTTGGCAGGGTGCGGGTATGCCGCTGCTGGAATTCCAATAGCGTCTCATTTTTCTTGTTGACGACAGCATTCCCCTTGTCGGGGTTGCGTTCGAGGTATTCCGCGGAGCGCGTGCGCGTCTGGCTATGCTTGTATAGCGAGAACGGAGCCAGTTTGTCTGTTTCCTCCAGACTCGTATACGGTGTGTCCGAGCGCCGCAACTCGCCAGCGGCATTCTTCTGGTGCAACGCCGTCATCCAGTCCTGCTCTTTATGCAGTTTTTTCGCGAATGCCAGACTAAACATTCCACAGTCATCGTCGCTACGCTGGATGTTCATCATTACGACCAGGAAGCGCATTGCCGGAATTTTCGACAAACGCTTGTCCAGCTCAACTGCCAAATCCACGGGATTGGTTGGCTCGAAAGAGATGACAGAAGGAATTCCGTCTACAAGCCGATAGTCGATTGCACAGAAATGGATCCCCGCTGTGTTCAGATTCACTAAGTAACGCGCGGAAGGAATCCCATTTTCCACGGCGGTCTTCAGCAGTTCGACACACGTTTGAACACTATTGGCATATTGCAGATCGAGGCCAGGTTTCGACACATTCGCTGAGTCGATCAGCCGAGGCATGAAGTGCCAATCCATAGGGGCAAAGGAAGCGGTCGACTTGTCTAGTTCCCTACGGGTTGTTGATCCGAGCGCCTGCTTGATTTTCTCCAACCACGCCCCAGGAGATAAACTCAATCGAACTCATCGCGTCGAGCGTGGGACGGGCCACAACAGGACCGCTATCGATATCCAAAATATGTCTCGGAAGTAGGGATACGAGCACCGTTCATGCGACGCTGTAGCAAGTGTCAGCCGGCCCTGGGTGGCCCTCAGGACGAACCTCCACGGTTCTGGCATCCAGTTGCTCGTACTCACGCAGCCTTTTTTCTTGTAGGGAAAAATTTATAACAAGATTAGGCGGTTGAGGAAAACCAGGAAAGCCATCCGGCACGATGCGTGTATGCCGTTGTTGGAATTCCAATAAGGTTTCATTTTTTTTTATTGACGACAGCATTACCCTTGTCGGGATTGCGTTCGAGGTATTCCGCGGGGCGCCTGCGCGTTTGACTATGCTTATACAGCGATAACGGAACAAACCTATCTGATTCCTCTGGATTTGTATATGACGCGCGCACGAGTTGCAACTCGCCAGCAGCATTCTTCTCGTGCAACGCTGTCATCCAGTCTTGCTCTTTATGCAGTTTTTTCGCGAACGCCAGGCTGAACATTCCACAATCATTTTCACTGCTTTGGATCTCCATCCCAACAACCAAAAAATGCATATTAGGGATTTTCGATAATTGCTTCTCCAGCTCCCATGCCAAGTCCCGCGCAACTACTGGTTCGAAAGAAATGACAGATGGAATTTCGCCGATCAGCCGGTAATCGACCGCACAGAAATGGATGTGCCTGTCCGCGTTCAGATTTACGATATAACGCCCAGAGGAAACACCGTCCTCGACGGCGGTTTTCAGCAGTTCACAACCCCGTATAGCGGTGTCAGCGTACTGCAGATCGAAGCCGGATTTCGATAGGTTCGCCGATTCGACCAGGAGAGGCATGAATTGCTGATCCTTGACAGCAAAGCCATCGGTCGCCCCGTTAAGTTCCCAGCGGCACGTTGCCGCCAGCACGTCTTTGATACTTTCTATATGCTCCCGAAGCTTTACTTTGTTCTCAGGACTGATTTCAAGCCGGCGCGATAAAGCGTTCGACTCTTTAGCCCTGCTCGATGGATTCGTTTGCGCCCTCGCAACGTTGGCGGGGGACAAACAACTTGCGACAGAAATCCTCTTCTGCTGTGCCTTACCTGGGCCGTCGCTTTCGGCGCTAAAACGATGATTGCCAATCACACCTTGGGTGGTGGATTCGATCGAGCGCATGGCGGCGAGAGCGGGACGGGGCACAATGGGGCCGGTATTAGTAATCACAATGTTCTCAGAAGTAAGGCCTCGCGCACCATGTGCGCTCGTTTGACGTGCCCTGTGAGTTGCAAACACAAGTGCAAAGTTTTCTACTAGTTCGAAAGCTTGTTTTGACGCTGTCCGGCGCGGCGTGACTAATCACTGGCGGTTAGCGTACTCACGCGATGGTGGCGCCGGCGTCAGCCGTCCCCGGATGACCCTCAGGGCGAACCTCCACGGTTCTAGCATCCAGTTGTTCGTATTCACGCAACCTTTTATCGTGAATCGAGAAACTGATAATAGAATCCGGCGGCTGTTCTACACATGGCAAGCCAGCCGGCAAGTGGCGTGTGTGCCGCTGCTGGAATTCCAATAAGGTCTCGTTTCTCTTGTTGACGACAGCATTTCCCTTGTCAGGGTTGTGTTTGAGGTATTCCGCAGGGCGCTTGCGCGTTTGACTATGCTTATATAACGAAAGCGGAACAAGCCTGTCTGTTTCCTCTAGAGTCGTAGACGACGGTTCCGACAGATGCAGCTTGCCAGCAGCATTTTTCTTGTGCAATGCTGCCATCCAATCTTGCTCTTTGTGCAATTTTTTCGAGAACGCCAAGCTGAATATTCCGCAATCCTGTCTGCTACGCTGAATATCCATCTTCACGACCAGCAAACGCATCTTAGGAATCTTCGACAACTCATCCAGCAGGCGAAAAGTCGACCGTTGAAAAACGGATGATTCGAAAATGATGACAGATGGAACTTTACCGATCTTCCGATAGTTGATTGCGCAGAAATGGATCTGCCTGTCGGAGTTGGAATTCACGATATATTGCCCAGAACGATCGCCGTTCTTTACGGCGCTTTTTAGTAGGTCGCAACCCGCCTGTACTGTGTCTGCATATTGCAAATCAAGACCAGGCTTCGACAGATTCGCCGATTCAACCAGACGAGGCATGAATTTCCAATCCATCTCAGCCAAATCGGAGGTCAAGCTTCGATATTCCCAATAGGTGCCTACCGTCAGCACCTTCTTGATATTCTCAATATGCTCTCGAAGTTGAACCTTGTCCGCGGAGCTCATTTCGAGTTGAGGCAATGATCTATCGGACCCCTTGGCCCCGCTTTTCAGATGCGGCGTCGCCTTGACCAGGGCGGCGACGGAGGGACGTGTTGAGTCATTACTAGCCTTTTGCTGCGCCTGACTTGAGCCGCAGCTCGTGGCGGAAGCAGCAAACTCTGTCCGAAATTTCACGGCAAGATTACTGGGTCCGCCATCGATATTGCACTTACCCGAAAACAGAAGGTCGTCATTAATGAGCATGCAGTCCCGGCGGCCGGACTGCGCGCGTAAGGCGTTGGCCGGATTGGCCGTACGGAGTTTCACAGGCTGATTGGGGGGCCCATTTCTATTCGCGACAGTGGCACGTCGGCTCCCGTCCTTGCTGGTCGGCGCGTTGACGCCTACCCATGTCTTATCGACCGCCGAACGTGCAAGTGCAACACCGCTTCTGGCGGCGGCCGTTGTGTTGATTTCACGGAAGACCGTGGACAACGCGCTAGATAACTTGGAAAACATAGATGATTCCTGGTGGCTCAAATCGGATGATTCAATGATCGAGCCGCGGATCAAATTCCATCAGGTCACAACGACGGAAGTACCAAGTAAAACCGTCCTTTTCAGTGGCGAATTTTCTCTCTGCGAGGGTTCCAAACATGAGACTGTCGAAGCTCATGACGAAGGCGCCCGATGATTGGGACGTTGGAAGCATGTGGAACTGCCAGAAGCGCAGGAGGAGCGACGCGGGCTGTGATGTCTCGCGGGTGTCGGTGCATCTGAATGCGCCTTACAGCAACTGACGCTTCCTTCTCGTTCGAAGCCTGATTTGAAGAGCCGGGCACCCCTTGCCTGCATCGAAGTACAATGCGAAACATCTGATTCCCCTCCATCCCTTGATTCGCGACCAGGCCTACTTCCGGGCTTGCTACACACTCGGAAGCGCCGCAGCAACCCGCCTCCAATGAAACGCCTCGTAAGTCTCCTGCCTGACCGCTTCACCCTCTTCCTTGTCACTACCGTTCTTATCGCCAGCTTTCTGCCGGCGCACGGGCAAGGCATCACGTTTTTCAGCAACCTGACGAACATCGCGGTGGGCCTGCTGTTCTTCCTGCACGGTGCGCGGCTGTCGCGCGAGGCCATCATCAAGGGCTTCACGCACTGGAGCCTGCATGCGGTGATCTTCTCCACCACGTTCATCCTGTTCCCCATCATCGGCCTGCTGCTGAAGCCGGTGCTGATGCCGCTGGTCACGCCCGACCTCTACCTGGGCATCCTGTTCCTGTGCTGCCTGCCGGCCACGGTGCAATCCGCCATCGCCTTCACGTCGATGGCGCGCGGCAACGTGCCCGCCGCGGTGTGCAGCGCGTCGGCGTCCAGCCTGATCGGCATCTTCATTACTCCGCTGCTGGTGGGCCTGGTGATCGCCAATGCGGGCAGCGCGCCGGTGTCCTTCGACGCGGTCGCCAAGATCATGCTGCAGCTGTTGCTGCCCTTCATCATCGGCCAGATCATGCGGCGCTGGATCGGCGCCTGGGTGCACAAGCGCAAGGCCATGCTGAAGTTCGTCGACCAAGGCTCCATTCTGCTGGTGGTCTACACGGCGTTTTCGGAAGCGGTCAATGAAGGCCTGTGGCACAACACGCCGCTGGACGCGCTGCTGGGCCTGGTCGTCGCCTGCGCCGTCATCCTGGCGGTGGCCCTGCTGCTCACCACCCTGCTCGGCCGCCTGTTCGGCTTCAATCTGCCTGACCGCATCACCCTGCTGTTCTGCGGCTCGAAGAAAAGCCTGGCCAGCGGTGTACCCATGGCCCAGGTGCTGTTCGCCGGCCATGCCGTCGGCGCCGTCGTGCTGCCCCTGATGCTGTTTCACCAGATCCAGCTGATGGTCTGCGCCGTGCTGGCCAGCCGCTGGGCCAACCGTCCGGTCGATCCGCACGAGGCCGACGACCACCATTGATGTCTTGCGGTGCATGCCCATGCAGCGACAACATGCAGCTACGGCATCCACCCGCAACGCGCATCGAAACCCCCGAGGCGTCCGCCACGCCTCGCCCCTCCCGCCCGTCCGGGAAAATCCCATCCTTACGCTTCCAACGCGCCGCTTCCCCGGGGCGCCCTCGTCATGACCTGACGGAACTCATTCCATAGATCGAGCGACGAATCCCTCACTTTCAAGAGACAGGGATGATGTATGTTTACCGAGCGTTCCAATAGGCCCAGCGCGCATGTCGCACCGAATAATGCGGCAGAGCCTGCCGCGCAGGTCGCGGCATCGGGTGTGGCAGGCGCAGCAGCGAGGGGCGGTAGCCCCCGTGCCGCTCGCGGAAATATCGATGTCTTGCCGCACAGGCAAGTGGTGGAGTTAGGCGCGGAGCCCCCTGGCGCAGGCCTGGTTCTTGTGGACCGTGGCAATCCTTCCGCGCGGGAACTCCAATTGCAGGCGGAGAACGACAGGCTCCGGCGACAGATCGAGATGCTCACCGCGGCGTTGACCGCGTCAAACCGCGCAGCCGCTGCTCCCTCGTCGGCACGCGTCGAACCAGCGATAGTCGCAAGGGGAGCGACGAACGGGTTGGGTGCTCACGATGTCGCCCGCGCGGATGTCGGCAGCTCGGCCATGAACACGACCGAAGACCGAAGGATTTACACCAGCTGTCATTCGGCGATCAGCGATCCAAGCGAGAATTTTCGAGCGGAGCACGCGGTCGAAGTGATCGCGGACTTCAAAGAGGAATGCGAGGATATCAATTGGATCGCCGACACCGGCAGAGTGTTTCTCAAGTCGTTCTCTTCATCCCTGTCGCCGGCGGAATGTCTATTTCGGATGATGATATGCGACAACCTGGGCGACGAAGGCGTGATCGCCAAGATACTTAAGCTGCCGCCCGATTGTTCCCGTGGAGGGAATATTAATTCTCTCAAGGAATGGCTGGCGAAAGGGACGCGATACGGCAAAGCGGAGCTTTTATATGAGATCCGTAATCACGATGTAGAACATCCGCCAACCCGCGAAAAAAACAGAAAAGCGGAGGCCGAGTTGGTTCCGTTTATCGAACAAGCCCTGAAAAAGGGGAAGTTCGCGTACTTTCTTTTGGCCAGGGGAACAAATAAAAAGGAATTCATGCTGATCCACGCAGCGGGTACGCCCCCAGGTACCATCACTTACCGTGCGCTACCCTCGGCCGTTTGCGAGACGAAAGCGCCCTTTGAACAGGCACTGTCTGCCCGGGGCTTAATGGAGGACAGGTTCGAAGATTGGTGGCTCTTCGGACTTAACCGTCCTCAGCAGAGCGTCCCAGTGTCGACGGGTTCCTGAAGCAGCGAACCGCGCCGCCGAAAATTCCTACGCCACAATCAGTGGCCGCATGTCGCATGAACCATTGACCCTGACCACGGCGCTGCAACGTCATGCGGTAGCGGAACCAAATCGCCAGCCTGGTTAACGAATCCTCCAACTTTTGACAAAGGAAGGATGATTTATGTTTACCAGACTAAGCAATTTTTTCTCTTCGGGCTCCCGTGCATCCGATCCAGCTTCCGGGGCAAATGACGCCACGGCGGCTGGCCCGTCAGGGGTCGATGGCACATCGACAGCAGCTGGCCCATCAACCAGCAAGGTAAAGCACGGTAGCCCTCGCGCGCCCCGCATCGACAAGATGTTGCGTTCCCTGGAGGCTAAGAAAATCCGTGCCGCCGGCTCCAATAACGCCCCACGCGCGGCTATCGGCCATCAGGCCCACATGGACACGTATCCTGACGGTAGGCGTCGTGTGAATGGCAATGGCGGACCCGCCAATCTAGCCGAGAATTTTCGCGCCGAGAATGCTGTCAAGGTGCACGCGCGGTTGTGCGACCTACCGGCCGGAATCAATCAGATCGCCGATCTCGGCTTGTGTTTTTTCGATGCCGTCGGACTAACCCCAGCGGAATGCCTGCTTCGAATGATGGTGGGTGACAAGATGGCGGACCCACGAGCACTCGCCGCCCTGATGGTTGCAGATCCGGAGCTAAGCAGGGGTGCAGGTCCTGTCTCCACCATGCAATGGCTGGATAACGGAATTACGTATGGCACAACCGAACTCTTGCATTGCATCGGCAACCACGACCTGCGCAATCCAGAACAGTATGACGAGCACAGGGCACTGGAAAAAAACCTGTTGTCTGAGATCGAACAAGGTCTGAAGAGCAAAAAGTACGATTACTTTCTCTTCATCAGGGGAAATAGCGATGAAGAGTACATGCTGGTCCACGCGGTCGACGTAGACGCGGGCACCATGACATATCGAGCGCTTCCCTCGGGCGTTTGCGAGACTAAGGCGCCGTTCCTGCGACAGCGGATAATGGGCTCCGGCGAGATGCATGATTGGTATCAAGACTGGGCCCTTTTTGGAATCAAGTGCCTGCCGGATGCGGGCATAGCCAACCTCGCCAGCCGTATGATTGCTGTCGCTAACAACGCTGGACCCAGCGCTGCACTGCGTTCCCGGCAGGCTGAAAAGATCCGTGTGGCCGGCCCCAACGCCCCCCTACGCGCGGCGTACAGCTATACGGCCCCTATGGACACCTACCCTGACGGTTCGCGTCGTGTCAATGGCAATGGCGGACCCGCCAATCTAGCCGAGAATTTTCGGGCTCAAGATGCTGTCGCGGTGCACGCGCGGTTGGACGACGTACCGGCCGGAATCCGTCGGATCGCCGATTTCAACTTGTATTTTTTCAAGACCCTTGGACTACATCCTGTCGAATCCCTACTTCGGATGGCGGTCGCGGACAAGACGGTGGATCCACGCGCAATCGTCGCCCTATTCGTTCAAGAGCCGGGGTTTGGGAGTATCGCGAATCCTTCTTCCATCATGAACTGGATGGATAAAGGAACTCCGTATGGCACAACCGAGCTCTTGCATAGCATCCGCAACCACGATCTGAGGGATCCAGAGCAGTTTGATAAGCACAGGGCACTGGAAGCCAACTTGTTGGCTGAGATCGAACAAGGCCTGAAAAGTAAAAAGTACGACTACTTTCTCTTCGCCAGAGGAACTCACGGCAAAGAATACATGCTGGTACACGCTGTCAACGTGGAAGCAGGCACCATGACTTACCGAGCGCTTCCATCGGGTGTTTGCGAGACTAAGGCGCCGTTCAAACGAAAGTGGATAGACAACGCCCCGGCGCTCGGCACTTATGTGCCAAACGCCTTCGCGCAAGACCTTTATGAAGACTGGGCCCTTTTTGGAATCAAGTGCTTGCCGGATGCCGGCATGGTCAACATCGCCAGCGGCGCCCTTAGCAACATTGCACCCAGCGATCCAGACGAAAATTTCCGGGCAGAGTCTGCAGTCGAGATACTCGCGGATCTGAGCAGCGCACGGAGAGGCATGCATCGGACCACTAATGCCAATAAGGTGTTCCTCAAGTGGGAAAGACTAACCGAGCCGGAATGCCTGTTTCGGATGATGGTTAGCGACGGCAAGGAGGACGACGAAGAGATCACAAACCTGTTGTTCAAAGAACCTTTGCTAAAGCGGGCAAATATTCCTCTCACCCTCGAATGGCTGGAAAAGGGGATTCCGTATGGCATGACCGAGGTGCTGTACAACATTTCCAACCGCGATCAGCGCGATCCAGCGATCATCCGCAGCAACAGAGAAATAGAACAAACTCTGTTGATCCAGATCGAACTGGCCCTGAAGAATAAAAAGTACGACTGCTTCCTTTTCATGAAAGAAGGCAGCTTCGTGGAATATAGGCTTGTCGAGGCGGCGAGCGCGCGCGCCGGCACCATGACCAGCCGCTCGCTGCCCTCAGGTCTTTATGAGGAAAGAGCGCCGTTCACACGACTGTCGGTACCGGGCCACGCCGGGACGTTCGACGTGCATGAAGACTGGGTCCTGATTGGGGTTAAGCTTCTTCCGAAGAACTCGCCGGTAGTACTGCCGGCGAAACCGAAGGAGAATTGGCAGATAGGTTCGGACATTATGCGGAAGGATCTGGGACAGCACCTGCAGAAGCCTGTGATGGGAGGTCTTTGGGGGAATTGGCAGAAAGATATGGAGGATCTGCAGAAGAATCTGGACAGGGGTCTGACGAAGAATCTGCAGGACGATGCGGAGCCTTATCGAGACGGGACTTTAACGAAGCTTCAGCAGGAGATGCTGGACAACGGCTTGGTGAACAAAGCCCTGTTCGACCGTATATCGGCACTTGAACGTACGGCTGCGACGAAGCGTCCGCGAGTAAGACCTCCTCTGCCCTCCCACGCAGCACTGGAGGCGCAGGCCAGCAGCTCGGCCGCGCAGCCCGTTGTAATCGAGAACTTTAGGGCACTGCACGCCGTCAAGGTGCATGGAAGTTTCAGCGGCCAATCGGCAGGATTTCATAATATCCCCGGCCTTGGAATGAATTTCCTCACCTCGGACAGCTTATCGTCGCCGGAATGCCTGCTCCGGATGGCGGTCACCGATGGCCAGGTAGACGAGAGTGAACGCCTCAAACTATCCCTCCAAACGCCCACGCTAGGAATGAAGCCCACCCATATCCAAACCGTGCTTTGGATGGAGAAGAACCCGTATGGCAAAGCCGAACTTGTGCATGAGATCGCCAATTTGGGGACGATGGATGAGGAAATCATTGCCAATAACAGAGCCGTAGAACGCAATCTGCTGTCTGAGATCGAACAAGGCCTGAAGGATAAAAAGTACGACTACTACCTATTCTTCCGGGGAACTCCCTTCAGGGAATTCATGCTGGTACACGCGGCGGACGCGAAGGCAGGCACCATGACCTATCGCCTGCTTCCATCAGCGGTTTGCGAAACAAGCGCGCCGTTCAAGCAGCAGGTGATGCCCAACGGCGAGAGGATAGACCAGCATGACGACTGGGTCCTCTATGGATTCAAGAACCTGCCACAGGACGGCGGCCAGAACCAGTAGGCCTGCTGCCTCTAGCCTTTCAGCGACCGCTGATATAGCTAGGCGGAACTGAATCCCGGCTCGACCAACGAACACCTTACTTCGTACAAGTAAGGAAAACGTATGTTTCCCGGGAACATCGGTACGCCCAGCAAAGCTGCCACGTCAACCGACGTGGCAGCTCTTGACACGCCAACCTGCGGCGGGGGAGCCGCAGGCACAACGACCAACACGGTGAGGGAAGGTAGCCCCCGTGCCACGCACTCGAATAGCGATATCCAGCTCCCCACGCAGCCCGTAGAAATCCGCGCGGCCAGCCCTAATGGCGCCCCGCGAGCGGCTAGCAGCGGTCCCGCTCGCGTCCCAGCCAATTCCAGACCCGCCAATTTGGCCGAAAATTTTCGGGCAGCGGATGCTGTCGAAGTGCATGCGGATCTCAGTCGCGCGTCGGACGGAGCGTATCGGGACGCTGACTCCAACAGGTTGTTCCTGAAGTGGAGAAAGTTGACTGCGCCGGAATGCCTGCTGCGGATGATGGCCTACGACGACGAGCAAGACGACGAGGCAATAACCGGGCTGTTGTTCAAATCGCCCATGCTAAGTGAAGCAAACCTCGTCCTCACCATGGAGTGGCTGAAAAAAGGGATCCCATATTGCACAGCCGAGATCTTGCACTCCATCTCCAATTACGATCAGCACGATCCTGCAATCATTGCCAGGAACAGGGCCGTTGAAGAGAACCTGTTGGATGAGATCGAACAAGCCCTGAAGGATGGCAAGTACGACTACTTTCTCTTCATGAAAGAAGGCAGTTCCGTGGAATACAGGCTGGTAGATGCGGCGAACGCGCGCGCAGGCACCATGACTTCCCGTTCGCTGCCAGCAGCCGTTTACGAGACTAGAGCGCCGTTCTCACGATTGTCGGTACCGGGCCACGCCGGCATGTTCGATGTACACGAAAACTGGGTTCTTGTTGGACTGAAACGTCTGCCCAAGAGCCTACCGGAGCATCTCCCGCTGAACCCAAACTCGGTGTTGGCAGGAGGCCACCCTCAGAACGTGGCAATCGAGAATTTCCGGGCAGCATATCCAGTTAAGGTGCATATGAATCTCAGTGAGGCAGGCGTGGGATTCCATTGGATTCCTGACATCGATAAGCTGTTTATCAAGTCAGGCAACTTATCCGCGGTGGAATGCCTGTTCCGGATGATGGTTAGCGATAGCATGAGGGACGAAAAAGAACTCCGCGAACTATTCCACCGAGCGCCCACGCTAGGCACTATGGCCACTCGTGTCGACACCATGAAATGGCTGAGAGAGGAAAACCCATATGCCAAAGTCGAGCTTGTGTACGATGTCCACAACGTAGGTGTACGCAATCGGAAAATCATCGCGAGGAACCGCGCAAAGGAAGCCCGCCTGGTGTCTGTGATCGCACGTGATCTGAAGAATAAAAAGTACGACTACTTTCTTTTCGTCAGAGAAAATCATGACAAGGAATTCACGTTGATACACGAGGCAGATGAGAATGCGGGCACCATCACATCCCGCTCGCTCCCATCGGCCGTCTGCCAAACGAGCGCGCCCTTCAAGCAAGTGGAGCTGCCCGACGGAGTCCTGGTAAACCGGCATGACAACTGGGTCCTTTACGGACTTACGTGTCTGCCGCAGACTTCCTCATAAAACTTTGGAACTGGATACGTACCTCGGCCAACCAAGCATCTACTTTTCAACCAGTGACGGTGATGTATGTTCGGCAACCTATCCAGTATTTTTTTCTCGTTCTCCAATGGGTCCAACGCAGCCACCGATCGGACTGACGATGCATCACGCCCCAAGACATCGAACGGCGTAGACACAGTGGAAAAAGGCAGCCCTCGTGTTACCCGCAGGAACGCCGAGGTCTTGCCTCCCAAGCAAGATGTGACGCTAAGCACGGCAAACGCTGGTGAAGCCAGGACTCAGCTTGAAGCAGGTTCTTCGCCGCGAGAACTCGCACCGCAGGCAGAAAATAAGCAATTGCAAGCTGAAAACAAGCGATTGCAGGCCAAAATCGATGATCTCGAGCGGAGAATGGAACAGCTCACCATGGGCGCGTCGACTGCTGCATCACGCCGGTATATCGCCAGCTCGGCCGACGTGGACGCTACCAGGAACCGGGAATCCAACACTGCCGGTGGCCATCTGGCAGCCAGCGACTTAAGCGAGAATTTTCGAGCGGAGAAACGTGCCAAGTTGCACGCGGATTTCAGCGAAGAACGCGATGGAACCCATCTGACCGTTGACTCGAAGAAGTTGTTCGTCATCAACCAGCAATCCCGATCCCTATCCCAGCCGGAGTTGCTGTTCCGGATGATGATGTGCGACGGCATGAAAGACAAAGAAGAGATCACGCAGCTGCTCGATCTCGTCCCCCATCTACGCGTCAGTGCACCTAACATATTCGTCATCAGACAATGGCTGGAAAAGGGCACTCCGTATGGCGCAGTCGAATGTCTGCATAGCATCGACTATCAGGATCACGAAAACCAAGAAATCCTGGACAGAAACAGAGCAGTAGAAAAAAAAATGTTGCGGGAGATGGCACGATATCTGGCAAAGGGAACGTACGACTATTTCCTTTTCGCCATAGGGAATCATGACACGAGATTCATGCTGGTGAGCGCAGTCGACGCGCGCGCGGGCACTATGACTTCCCGCTCGTTTCCCTCGGCCGTTTGCGAGACAAGATCGCCGTTTTCACGATATCGGGATGCGATCCGTGGAGTGATGTGCGACCACAATGAAAACTGGACGCTTTTCGGAATTAAATCTCATCCAGAGAGCGTTCCAGTACAAAAGGCCTCCTGAGTACCATCAACGTCCTCACTACTTAGCGCGCCGCCGTTGTGATCTGGGGAGCTTGGCGAACATACTTCATCCCTATTGGCCCGAATCAAAGGAATCAATGATCAAGCCACGGACTCAGCCGCGCCATGTGACAACGGGATAAACACGCCAGTGAAAACGGGTTATTCAGCAGCGAATTTTCTCTACGCAAGCGTTCGACGTCAGTAAGACTGCTGCCCCGAGAAATTCAGGAAGCGCGTGCTGGCCCCCTGGAAGGTCAGCCGCACCGTGCCGATAGGCCCGTTACGCTGCTTGCCGATGATGATCTCGGCCGTGCCCTTGTCCGGTGAATCGGGGTTGTAGACCTCGTCCCGATAAATGAACAGGATCAAGTCGGCATCCTGTTCGATAGCGCCCGATTCGCGCAAATCGCTCATCACAGGCCGCTTGTTGGGCCGCTGTTCCAGGCTGCGGTTCAACTGCGACAGCGCGATCAAGGGGCAGTTCAGCTCCTTGGCCAAACCCTTCAGCGACCGGCTGATTTCCGAGATTTCGGTCGCCCGGTTTTCGCTGCTGCCGCTACCCGCCATCAACTGCATATAGTCGATGATGATCAGGCCCAGCTGACCACACTGCCGCGCCAGGCGACGCGCACGGGCGCGTACTTCCATTGCCGTCAAAGCCGGCGTTTCATCGATATAGACCTGCGCATCCTGCATCATCTGCACGGCATGCGTCACCCGCGGCCAATCCTCGGCGGTCAGCTTGCCGGTACGCATGCGATGCTGGTCCAGCAGACCCACCGAACCCAGCATACGCATCGCCAGCTGCACCGCGCCCATTTCCATGGAGAACACCGCCACCGGCAGGCCCTGCTCGATGGCGATCTGCTCGCCGATGTTCATGGAGAAGGTCGTCTTGCCCATGGACGGACGGCCCGCTACGATGACCAGGTCACCGCCCTGCAAACCGGACGTCATCTTGTCCAGGTCGGTGAAGCCAGTGGGCACACCGGTCACGTCGGACTCGGTATCGCGGTGATAAAGCTCGTCGATGCGCTCCACCACCTGCGTCAGCAGCGGCTGGATCTCATGCCAGCCGCCAGCGCCCCGCTGCCCATCCTGGGATATCTTGAAAACCTTGGATTCCGCTTCGTCCAGAATCTGGCGCGCTTCCTTGCCTTGCGGATTCAGCGCCGCCGACGAGATTTCGTCAGCGATGGTGACCAGCTTGCGCAGCGTGGCCCGCTCGCGCACGATCTCCGCATAGCGCCGGATATTGGCCGCCGACGGCGTGTTGTGCGCCAGCGAGTTCAAATAAGCGATGCCGCCCGCGTCCTCGGACTTGCCGTTGGTGATCAGCGCCTCATGCACGGTGACCACGTCGGCGGGACGCGACAAGCCGATCAGCTTGGCCATGGCCTGCCAGATCAGCCGATGGTCGTGGCGGTAGAAATCTTCTTCCACCAGCACGTCGGCGACACGGTCCCAGGCGGCGTTATCCAGCAGCAGACCACCCAGCACCGACTGCTCGCCCTCGATGGAGTGAGGCGGCACGCGCAGGTATTCGAGAGAGGAATCGTTGCTGTTGGCGGCGGTGGGCGAGTTCATGGATGCACTCAAAATTGCGGAATCGAGATAGGCAGGCGACGTTGCCGACAGCGTCCCGTCGGGGTTGCGAACAACGGGGCAGTCAACGAACAGGCAAAGCTGGAAGGTAACGCCAAATTCAAAATGGGGTTTGCAGCCAAAAACGCAATCAGGGTTGCGTCAATTCCCGCAATACGTCCGCCACCCGGAAAAAGCCCTGCACATCGCGCGACGACAGGCGGCCCAGCAAGGGACGCAGCACGCGCGCGGCGCCTCCCAACACACGTCCCAGACGCGCCAGGCGGGCTCGCACCCGTGCGTCCGGATTGACTTCGAAATACCCCTGCACCATTGCTCGCGCCAGGTCGGGCATGATGTCCGAGTCCAGCGCACGCAAGGACAGCAGCGACGCCACCAGCTGGAACAGATCGTAGGCCTGGGCCAGCGGCGCTGACAAGGCTTCGCCGATATTTTCTTCAAAATCGATACGCCACAACTCCTGGTCGCGTATCGTCAGGTTGCGGATTTGAGCGCCGCCATGGCAATGGCCACGCAAATGGAATTCGGCCAGGTCGCGGCCAGCGCGCCAGGCCCAATCGCTGCGTGTGGCATCGTCGCCATGACGAATTACCGACGACAGGTCCTTGCCCACGTGCTCCAGCACCAGCAGGCCGGGTTCCTCGTGCCAGATGGCGGGCACCCTGCAACCGTCGGCCAGTAGCAGACGCAAGCGCTGCGCCTCGAAGGCCAGGCCATTGCGCAAAAGAACGCCAGGATTGGGGAATTCACCCAGGAACAGCTTGCAGCCTATGCCCAGGAAAAAAGCGCGCAGATAACGCAGCACGTAGCTGATACCGCCGCCCAGGCTGGCGCGCCGGCGTTTGACCACGAAATGAATGCCGTCGAGTTCAGTCTCCAACACCTGTGGCTGCGGCCGCTTGGCGGCAGCTTCCAGCCACGCCTGCAGATCGGGCGGAGGCGACTGGTGGATGGGCGAGGAACTCACTGACGGACCTTGGATGGAGAATCTGGCGTCTGACAAAAAATCAGAGCCGGCACCCGGCCGGCTCTGATAACGCAAATGTCGATCGCACCGGTGAAGACCGGCGGCGAATCGGGATGCGGCCGCCTGAGCAGCCGCGTCCATGCGCCTTAGGCCATTTCGCCTTCGACCACCACGGAGATGTCACTCACGACGTCGGCGTGCAGTGCAACTTGCACCGGGTACTCGCCAACCGCCTTCAGAGCACCGTTGGGCAGGCGCACAAAGCTCTTCTCAACCGATTCGAAACCCGCCTTGCGCAGGGCTTCGGCGATGTCGGCGTTGGTGACCGAACCGAACAGACGGCCGTCGACACCCGCTTTCTGCGAGATCTTCAGCACGTAGCCGTTCAGGCGCTCGCCCACGGACTGCGAAGCAGCCAGGCGTTCGGCCTGGACCTTCTCCAGTTCGGCGCGACGCGCTTCGAAGGCTTCCAGCGCGGACTTGGTGGCGCGGGTCGCTTTCTTCTGGGGGATCAGGAAATTGCGGGCGTAGCCATCACGCACGCGAACCACTTCACCCAGGTTGCCCAGGTTGACGACTTTTTCGAGCAGGATAATTTGCATGACTGGCCCCGGATCAGTTGTGGTTGTCGGTGTACGGCAACAGAGCCAGGAAGCGGGCGCGCTTGATGGCGGTGTCGAGCTGGCGCTGGTAGTGCGCCTTGGTACCGGTCAGGCGAGCGGGAATGATCTTGCCGTTTTCCTGAATGAAATCACGCAGCGTGTCCAGATCCTTGTAATCGATCTCTTCGACGCCAGCAGCCGTGAAGCGGCAGAACTTGCGACGCTTGAACAGCGGGTTCTGCTGCGGAAACTTGCGCTTTTCCTTCTTCTTGCCAAAGAAAGCCATGATGTGCCTCTTGATTTGCAGGGGTCCGTGGACCCGAATTCTTTACGTGTGACCTGGGTCATCCCAGGCCGCCTGTTTGATCCAAAACTAAACGGTGACCGGATCGCTGCCCGAAAGACGTGTCGCCTGCTGCATATGCAGCTTCAGCTTGACCGCATCCTTGCGTACCGGTGCCAGGAAACCCTGGACCTGCAGCTGCGCCCCCAAACCGACATCCGCCAACAACAGCGCCAGGTCTCCCAGCGCCACCGCCGCAATCGTCATTTCGACGCGACGGGGATGTCCAGCTTCGATCACTTCAGACTGGTGACTCAGCAGCATCTCCAGTGCGGGCAAACCCGCCGGGGTGTAGCGCAAGGCTTCTCTTTCGAGGACTTGGGCGCTGAGTACGACCTGATTCATGAAGTGTCCCGGGGGCGTTCCGGTTGTGGACCGGGCGCATGCGCCACGATCCGCCTGGCCGTTTATTCGGATTGAGCCGCAGCCGTAGCCGCTTCAGCCGACGCCTTGCGGGCTTCTTCACGCTCGACCGACTTCATCATGATCGAGGCGCCCGACTGAGCCTTCTTGGTCTTGATGACCAGGTGGCGCAGCACGGCGTCGTTGTAGCGGAACGAATGTTCGAGCTCGTCCAGGGTGGCCTGGCCGCATTCGATGTTCAGGCACACGTAGTGGGCCTTGACCAGCTTTTGGATGGGGTAAGCCAGTTGGCGACGGCCCCAGTCTTCGAGGCGATTCACCGAGCCGCCTTGGCCGGTGACCAGCGCCTGATACCGCTCGACCATGGCGGGCACTTGCTCGCTTTGGTCGGGGTGGACGATGAACACTACTTCGTAGTGACGCATGGGTAACACTCCTAGTGGATGTCCAGCCTGATTCGTTCACCACGCCCATAGGGGCAGGTGCCGGATCAGACCAGGGTCAGCCCGCCCCCAACAGTCAGGAGTCGAGCAGGAAAGCCCTCGATTATTGCCGGAACTGGCAGATAGTGCAAATCGGGCGTGGAATCAAGGGGTTCGGCGGGGGCGGCCGTTGCTGTGGGGAGACAGAGGTCGTGCCCCCACCCCGCAAAAACCACAGGCGGACCGGTAAACCGGTCCGCCTGTAAGGTCTTCGAGAGCGACGCGTCCCTCGGCCCGGCCGCACTGCGTGAGGCGGCGCCTGCCTTGCGCCACGGGCCGCCCTACCCCGCCCGGGCAACGCTACCGACGGGCAATCGCTATCCGCGAATTACCCTTCAACCACCGCGTAAGCGGAGTGATTGTGGATGGACTCGAAGTTCTCGGCCTCGACGCGGTAGCGCCGGATCCCCTGGCGCGCCGACATGCGGGCGGCCACGTCGCGCACCAGATCCTCGACGAACTTGGGATTGTCGTAGGCGCGTTCGGTCACGTACTTTTCATCCGGGCGCTTGAGCAGGCCCCACAATTCGCACGACCCTTCTTCCTCGACCGCGCGAATGACGTCATCCATGCCGACGTCATCGCCCAGCACCGCCGTCACCGTGACATGCGAGCGCTGATTGTGCGCACCGTACTCGGAAATCGCCTTGGAACACGGGCACAGGCTGGTCACCGGAACCTGCACCACCAGTTCGAATTCGACTTCATCACCGCTGGCGCGGGCAATCCACTGCACTTCGTAATCCATCAGGCTTTGCACGCCGGAAACCGGCGCCGACTTGTTGATGAAATACGGGAAAGCAGCGGTAAGGTCACCCTTCTCGGCATGCAGCAACGGCAGCATCTCGCGCGCCATGGCGCGGAACAGGGCCGGCGTCATCGGCGTGCTGCGATACTTTTCGAGCAGCGCCACGAAACGCGACATGTGCGTGCCCTTCTCTTCCGCCGGCAATGCCACGGTCAACGTCCAGTTGGCCACCGTGGCCATGGCGCTGCCGTCCCCGGCCTGCACCAGCATGGGATGACGCACGCCGCGGATGCCCACACGCTGGATGGGAATGTGACGCGTGTCGGCCGAACTCTGCACGTCCGGCATGACGAGGGCGGGATCGATCGGGGAATTCATATTGGTTTACCTGCCACGAGCGGCCGCCTCGCGACCACCCCAAATAGCTGAAGGACTTGCATTATTGCGTAAAAACTGCGTAAACCCCGCGAAAACCCTATTGCCGATAGGCGAGCGATAGTTAACAGGGTGCAACAACGGGGACAACGTGGCGAAGCGGCCACACAGCGGCATCAACCGGCGACGGCACGATCCCGCGGCGCTTCCACCGCCAGCAGCGCGCCAAACCGCTTGCGCACCGAAGCTTCGATACCGGCGGCATTCAGACCAAGCCCGGCCATGAGCGCTTGCTGGTCGCCATGGTCAATGAAGACATCGGGCAAGCCAAGCTGCAGCAACGGGCACAACACGCCTGCTTCGTTCAGCGCTTCGGCCACCGCGCTGCCGGCGCCGCCCATGATGGCGGCGTCCTCGACGGTCACCAGGCCATCATGGCGCGCCGCCAGATCCAGCACCAGTTCACGATCCAGCGGCTTGACGAAGCGCATGTCGGCCACGGTCGCATCCAGCACTTCGGCCGCGTGCAGCACGGCCGGCAACAGCGTGCCGAACACCAGGAAGGCGATACGGCCATGGCCTTCGCGCCGGATGACGCCCTTGCCCAGCGCCACCTCGTCCAGATCCGTACCGGCCGCCACGCCACTGCCGCCGCCGCGCGGATAGCGCACGGACGCCGGCCCGGGGTAGTGATAGCAGGTGGTCAGCAGCAGGCGGGCCTCGGCTTCGTCCGAAGGCGTGGCCACCACCATATTGGGGATGCAACGCAGGAAGGCGATGTCGTAGTTGCCGGCATGGGTGGCGCCATCGGCTCCCACCAAACCGGCGCGGTCCAGCGCGAACGTGACGTCCAGATTCTGCAGGGCCACGTCATGCACCAACTGGTCGTAGCCACGTTGCAGGAAGGTCGAATAAATCGCGACCACCGGCTTCTGCTGCTCACAGGCCAGGCCGGCGGCGAATGTCACGGCATGCTGTTCGGCGATCCCCACGTCGAAATAGCGCGAAGGAAAACGGCGTTCGAACTCCACCAGTCCGCTGCCCTCGCGCATGGCGGGCGTGATGCCGGCCAGCCGTTCGTCGGTCGCGGCCATGTCGCACAGCCATTGCCCGAACACTTGCGTGAAAGTGACCTTGGCCGGCGCCTTGGCGGGCACGATGCCCACGGCGGGGTCGAATTTGCCGGGGCCGTGATACAGCACCGGATCCGCCTCGGCCAACTTGTAGCCCTGGCCCTTGCGCGTGACCACGTGCAGGAACTGCAAGCCCTTGAGCTCACGCAGGTTCTGCAGGGTCGGCACCAGCGAATCGAGATCGTGGCCGTCGATGGGGCCGACGTAGTTGAAGCCGAATTCCTCGAACAGCGTGGCCGGCGTGACCATGCCCTTGGCATGTTCCTCGATGCGCCGCGCCAGTTCCAGCACCGGCGGCACGCGTTGCAGCACGGCGCGGCCGACGTTCTTGGCGGCGGCGTAGAAGCGGCCCGACATGAGCCGCGCCAGATAGCGGTTCAGCGCCCCCACCGGCGGCGAGATCGACATGTCGTTGTCGTTCAGGATCACCAGCAGATTGATATTGGACGTGACACCGGCGTTGTTCATGGCCTCGAAGACCATGCCGGCCGACATGGCGCCGTCGCCGATGATGGCGATGTGCTGGCGCATGACACCCGCGTTGCGCGAAGCCACCGCCATGCCCAGGGCCGCCGAAATCGAGGTCGACGAGTGCGCGGTACCGAAGGCGTCGTACTCCGATTCCGCACGGCGCGGGAAGCCGGAGATGCCGCCTTGCTGGCGCAGCTTGCTCATCTCCGCGCGCCGCCCGGTCAGGATCTTGTGCGGATAGGATTGATGGCCGACATCCCACACGATGCGATCATGCGGCGTATCGAATACGTGGTGCACGGCCAGCGTCAATTCGACCGTGCCCAGGTTGGAGGACAAATGGCCGCCGGTCTTGGAGACGGACTCCAGCACGAAGGCGCGCAATTCGTCGGCCAGTTTTTTCAGCTCGCGGCGGTCCAGACGCTTGAGGTCGGCGGGACTGGCGATGGTGTCCAGAAGTTCTGTGGTCATGCTGTGAAGAATAGCCCCGCGGGCAATCGGATGCACATCGAGCGGACCGGCAGCGCCGATCCGCTCGAACGTCAACGATCTCTCAAAACGATGAAATCGGCCAATTCAGCCAGGCGTGCGCGGCCTTCGCCCAGCGGCGCCAGGGCCTGCAGTGCGGTGTCGCGCAAGGACGACGCGAAACGGCGCGCCTCTTCCAAGCCCAGCAGTGAAACATACGTCGGTTTGTTCTCGGCGGCGTCCTTGCCCGCGGTCTTGCCCAGCTTTGCCGTGTCGGCGGTGACGTCGAGTATGTCGTCCACCACCTGGAAGGCCAGGCCGATGGCTTGTGCGTACTCATCCAGCGCCCGGCGCGACACCGAACTGGCGCCCGCCACGATACCGCCCACCGCGACGCTGACCGCCAGCATGGCGCCGGTCTTCATGCCGTGCATCTGCTGCAGTTCGTCGCGCGTCAGGGTACGGCCCACGGCGCCCAGATCGATGGCCTGGCCACCCGCCATGCCACGGCTGCCGGCGGCGCGCGCCAGCGCTTGCGTGGCCTGCACCACCAGTGCCGGCGCGATGGGCATGTCCGCCAGGAACTGGAAGGCCAGCGGCTGCAAGGCGTCGCCGGCCAGCATGGCGGTGGCTTCGTCATAGCGCACGTGCACGGTGGGCTGGCCACGCCGCAAGACGTCGTCGTCCATGCAGGGCAGGTCGTCATGCACCAGGGAATAGGCATGGATCAACTCGACGGCCGCGGCGGCGCGGTCCAGCGACGCTTCCACCGCCATGGAGGGGCCACTGACCGGGCAAGCCAGGCCGGCGGCATAGACCAGGGCGGCACGCACCCGCTTGCCGCCCCCCAGGACGGCATAGCGCATGGCTTCATGCAGGCGCGCCGGCACGGCGTCGGCCGGCGGCAGCAGCTCGTCGAGTTTCTGCTCGATGTGCTGTGCGCGGGCCGTAAGCCAGTCCGCGAAGGCAAGGTGATTCTGCTTCATCCGTTCGTATCGTCGTCCAGCGCGCCGGGTTCGAGCGGCCGCAACAAATCGCCTTCCAGTACCCGCACCTGCTGCTCGGCCTGCGCCAGGCGTTCCTGGCAGATGCGCGTCAACGCAACGCCGCGCTTGTAGGCGGCCAGGGAAGCTTCCAAGGGCAGCGAGCCGTCTTCCATCGAAGCAACGAGATCCTCCAGTTGCGCCAGCGCACCTTCGAAATCCTGCGGAAGAAGGGCGGCATCGGCCGTATCGGCCGCGGGAGTGTCAGGGGGAACTTGCTTGGACGCCAAGCGGATCTCCGGAATGCGTAAGAATAATCCGGCGATTGTAGCAAGGGGGAAGGCCCTCACGCGGCGGGACGCGACAGCGCCTGGGCGGTGCGCTGCAGGACCGGAGCAACCTCGTCGCGCAGGATGGCTTCCGAGAGCAAGGTGGCGGGGCCGCCGCAGCTGATGACGAAGATGCCTTCCCCCGTGGCGGATTCGAAGGGCGCGGCGGCGGCGTTGATGCCGGACTGCCATTCGCCGAAGGAAAAGCAGCAGCCCGTGGCGGCCAGGTCGGCGACACAGCGGTCGACCACATCGGGCATGGGCGCCAAGGGCCCCAGGCGCTGCAACAGATCGCGCCGCGCAGCGGGCGGTAGCAGTGCCACGTAAGCGCGGCCCATGGCGCTGTCCATGCTCACCCTGCAGCCTACGGGCAAGCGCAGATACAGGGCGGAAGACCCATGAATCGCTTCGACATAGGCCATGGCATCACCATCGCAAGTCCCCAACGCCAGGGCGCCACCGGTCTGTTGCGCCAGGGACTGCATGGCCGGCTTGGCCAATTGGCGTACCTCCAGGCCAGACAGCAGGCCCAGCCCCAAGGCCAGCACGCCATGGCCAGGGGCGTAGCGGCCGCTGTCGCGGTCATAGCGCAGATAGCCCAGTTCCGTCAGGGTGTACGTGATGCGGCTGAGCGTGGCCTTGGGCAGCCCGGTCAACCGCGCCAGTTCGAGATTGCCCAGGGCGCCGCTGCCGGCCTGGAAACATCGCAGCACCTGCAGTCCGCGCGCCAGGGCCGTTATGAAATCCGCCGAGCGCGCCGCCCCTTCCGCCGCTGGGGCGCGCCGGCGCCGGCCCGCGCGGTCGCGCACGGGCACAGCTTCAATCTCATCAACCTGGGGTTTTCCTTGAGGGGGAAAGGATTGCATTCCGCGACGCCCTTTTTTATATTGAATTCCGTAATACAAAATTTAATTCCGATATACGGAATTTAAAGAGAAATTTAACGAGCGGCGGTGTTTTTATCAACCGCTCTTTTTATCTAGGGGATTTTTCATGCGACCTTGGCTCAAACTATTTGTCGCCCTCGCGCTCGTCGGCGCCTGCGGCACGGCCAACGCTCAATATCCGGACCGGCCCATCAAGGTCGTATCGCCCTTCCCGGCCGGCGGCGCCACCGACGTGCTCACCCGCCTGCTGGCGGAACGCATGGGCAAGGACCTGAAAGCCTCGATGATCGTGGAGAACCGCGCCGGTGCCGGCACCGCCATCGGCGCGTCCTATGTGCAGCGCGAAGCGCCGGACGGCTACACCATTCTGATGGCCACCAACTCCACCCTGGTGACCAACCGCTTCCTGTACAAGGACCTGCCCTATGACCCGGACGGCTAGGCGCCCATCGGCATGGTGGGCATCGGTCCGCTGGTGCTGCTGGCCGGCCCCAAGGAGCCTTTCCACAACACCGCCGACCTGATTGCCTACGCGAAGAAGAACCCGGGCAAGCTGACCTTCGCATCCTTCGGCCCCGGTACGTCGTCGCACCTGGCCGGCGAACTGTTCAAGTCGCAGACCGGCATCGACATCCTGCATGTGCCCTTCAAGGGCGCCAACCAGGCCCTGCCCGCGCTGATCGGCGGCGACGTCGACCTGTTCTTCGACATGGTCGCGACGGGCATGCCGCAAGCCAATGCGGGCAAGGTGCAGGTCTTCGGCATCACCAGCAAGCAGCGCCTGGACAGCGAGCCCAAGCTGGCGACCATCGCCGAACAGGGCTACAGCAAATTCGATATGAGCGCCTGGTTCAGCTTCGTCGCCCCCAAGGGCACTCCACCGGAAGTCCTGGGCAAGCTGCAAGGTGCCCTGGCCGATGCGCTGAAGGACGAAGCCGTGCGTAAAAAAATGCTTGAAATGGGCATCCAGCCCAGCGACGGCACGCCCCAGGCCCTGACCGCCCAGATCAAGTCCGAGTTGCCCGTGATCCAGACGCTGGTGAAACAGGCGAATGTGGTGCTTCAATAGATCACGAACTAGCGGCAAGCCAAGAAGCGGCAAGCCAAGTATCAAGCCTGATATAAAACACGACATGAAACCCGGCCGTAAAGCGCCTTAGTCAGGCCATGACGGTCCGGGTTTGGCCCCCGCTCCCCCCTGGGGTACAATCGACCACTTTGATCGGCCAGCCCGATTTTTCTTCGCGCCAGAACGGATCCGTGCCGTCCTGGCTTTTTTATCCGAGCGGAGGGAATCATGACCGACGTTGGTCGGATGGCGCATTTTGTGCCGGCTCGTACGCAGCTACCCGTCAGCGCTTATTTTGACGAAGCACGCTTTCAGCGCGAGCAAGAAATCATTTTTAAGCAGTCTTCTTTATACGTCGGCAACCAGAAGATGGTTCCCGAGGTAGGAGACTGGCGCACGCTCGTCCAGGAAAATGGCGGGCGGGTTTTGGTGCGCGACAAGGAAGGCATCGAGCTCATCTCGAATGTCTGCCGCCACCGCCAGGCCTTGATGCTGGGCGGTGCACCGGGAAATGTGGCCGGCAACGTCAACACGGGGGGCAATCTGCGCGCCACCGGGGGCAACATCGTGTGCCCGCTGCATCGCTGGACCTACGACAAGCAGGGCCAGCTGCTGGGCGCGCCGCAATTCGCTTCCACGCCGTGCATGGACCTGCCGCGCTATCGCCTGCGCGATTGCCATGGCCTGCTGTTCGAAGGCCCGCGCGATCCCGCCAAGGACCTGGCCTCGTTGTTCCAGCGGCCGGAGTTCGATTTCGGCGACTATGTGCTGGACCACGTCGAAGTCCACCAGTGCAACTACAACTGGAAGACTTTCATCGAGGTCTACCTGGAGGACTATCACGTTGCGCCCTTCCATCCGGGCCTGGGCCATTTCGTCACCTGCGACGATCTGGAATGGGAATTCGGCAACTGGCACAGCGTGCAGCGCGTGGGCGTGAACAACGCCCTGGCGCAGCCGGGTTCGGATGTCTACCGCCATTGGCACGACAACCTGATGCAATACCGGGCAGGCGATGCGCCGGAATTCGGGGCGATCTGGGCGACCTATTTCCCCACGCACATGATCGAGCTGTATCCCCACGTGCTGGTACTGTCCACCCTGCATCCGCGCGGTCCGCAGGACACCGTCAACGTGGTGGAGTTTTACTATCCCGAGGAAATCGCCGCTTTCGAGCGCGAATTCGTCGAGGCGCAGCGGGCGGCCTATATGGAAACGGCGATCGAGGACGACGAGATCGCTGAACGCATGGACGCCGGGCGCAAGGCTTTGATGCTGCGCGGCGTCACCGAAGCGGGGCCGTATCAGTCGCCCATGGAAGACGGGATGCAGCATTTCCATGAGTGGTATCGAACCATCATGGCGGAAACGGAACCTCATCCTTGATCTTCGTTTTCCCTGCGATGTCTGACTGATACGCCGCGCGGGCGGCCCTGTTCCAGGGGCCGCCCGCGTTGCATTCAAGATAGACCCTGGCTTCAAAGCCTTTTTCCAGGCCTCTTTCAGCCCTTTCTCATCAGCACCGTCAACACAGACCGTTACTCAACGCCTGTGTTTCTCCTCCCGTCCGTCATCAAAAAATCAACTCGTGCTGGTCAACTGAAAAGGACCACAGAGCGCGCTGCGCTGCGCGACCGCAAGGAGCACGGCCATGGGATTGACACTGGACCAGATAGCGAACCTCTTTCACCTTACCGGCAGTCTGCCCTACGGCGACACCGCGGTGACGCAGGCTGAACATGCACGCCAGACCGCCGCGCTGGCGCTGGCTGAAGGCGCCGCCCCGTCCCTGGTGACCGCCGCCTTGCTGCATGACCTTGGGCATCTCATCATTCAGCATCCGGACATCGTGCGCATCGAAGGCGCCGACTACAAGCATCAGTACTTCGTTCTGCCGTTCCTGCGCGGGTTGTTCGGCAGCGATGTGCTCGAACCGATACGCCTGCACGTAGAGGCGCATCGGTATCTCTGCTTCGTCGAACCTGAGTATCTGTCTTTTAACCCGGGTCCACGCAATAGCGCCGCGCGCCGGGCGCTGGACCAGGCCGGCGGCGTCTTCGACGCCACCCAGGCCAGCGAGTTCTCATCCATACCCTGGGCGCCGGAAGCCATCCGCTTGCGCCGCTGGGATGATCAGGCCTGCCTGATCAGTGCCGAACCGCCGCCGCCTTTATCCCATTTCCTGGAAATCGCCAGCGGCGTGGCACAACGGCATCAGGCCACACGACTGCCCCGCCTGGGTTCGCTGCCGCAAGAATCATCGGGTCGACAACCCACGCCCCGTCATTCGGCGACACGGTAGCCGGGGCCGGCCGACCGGCGTGATGGCGGGCGCAGTGCCGACGGTTATGCCGGCGGCTGTGCCGCACCGTGCCGAATACCGCGACGGTCAGCCCTTGGCCTGCGGCCGCGACGCATCGCTGACCCACTCGCTCCACGAGCCCGGATACAGACGCGATCCGCTCAGGCCCGCCACTTCCATGGCCAGCAGATTGTGGGATGCGGTGATGCCCGAACCGCACTGGTGCACGACGGCATCGGGCGCACGCTTGCCCAGCACCGCTTCGAATTCCTTGCGCAACTCCTGCGGTGACTTGAAGCGGCCGTCGGCGGCCAGGTTGTCCGTATTGGGCCGGTTCAAGGCGCCCGGGATGTGGCCGGCAACCGGATCGATGGGTTCCATTTCGCCGCGGTAACGGGCAGCCGCGCGGGCGTCCAGCACCGTGAAGGCAGGCTGCGCGATATTGGCAAGCACGGTATCGGCATCCACCGGCTCGGTCAGCGCCTGGCGCGGTGTCAAACCGCCACTGGTGGACGCCGCATCGACTCGCGGACCCGCGCCGCTTTCCACTGCCAGGCCGGCCGCCGACCAGGCTTGCCAGCCGCCGTCCAGCACCGCTACGCGATCGTGGCCCAGCCAGCGCAGCATCCACCACAGATGCGAGGCGAACTGGCCGCCGCTGGCGTCATAGGCGACGACCAGCGTATTGGGCGTGACGCCATGGCTGGCCAGCAAGGCAGCCAGCGCGGCGCGTTCCGGCAAGGGGTGACGGCCGTTCTTGCCGGTGCGCGGCGCGGCCAGTTCGGTTTCGTTGTCCAGATAGCGGGCGCCGGCGATGTGCGACTGCTCGTACTGGCGCCGGCCGGCGGCGTGGTCCATCAGATCGTGGCGCAGATCGAACAGCCGCAGATCGGCGTCGCCCAGGCGGGCAGCCAGTTCGGATGCGGAAATCAAAGTCATGGTCATACGGTGTTCTCCTTGGCAGTCTTGGTGATGGGGCGCCGTTCACGCATGGTGCGCCAGACCGACAGCAAGCCGGCCGCGATGATCAGGCCCATGCCGGACAAGGCGATGGCATCGAGATGATCGTGCCAGAACACCGTGCCCAGGCAGGCGGCGAAGATGATGGTCGAGTACTGCAGCGCGGCTGTCAACAAGGCCGAGCCCAGGCCGAAGGCCCGCGTCATGGCAAGCTGGCCGCACAGGCCGGACAGACCGATGCCGATCAGCGCCGCGTAGCCCTCCCAGCCGACGTTGCCCCAGCCGTGGACGAACAGGCCAACCACGCTGCTGAGCGTGACCGCCAGCGAAAAGAACAGCACCGTGCGCCATTCCGGTTCGCCGATACGTCCCAGTTCGCGGATCTGCATCATCGAGATGGCGGCAGCGCCGCCGGCACCCAGGCCCATCAGCGCCGCCAGCCACTGGTCGTCGCCGATACTGGGCCGCAGCACGGCGATGACGCCCAGGAAACCCAGGGCGACGGACAGGATGCGGACAGGATCACGCTGCGCGCCGCCCCAGCCCAGCATGTAGCCGGCGATGAACAGCGGCGAGGTGTAGTTCAGGCTGGTGGCCGTGGCCAGCGGCAGATGCGACAAGGCATAGAAACCCAGCCACATGGAGGAAACCCCCGCCACATTGCGCCACAGATGGGGCCGCCATTTGGACGGCACGATGGAATGACGCCCCGCCCGCGCCCACATCAGGATCAGCACCACGGACGGCATGCCCCGAAACAGCACCACTTGCGCCAACGACGCCTCGTATTCGGTGGCGAGCTTCACGCAAGAACCCATGATGGCGAACATGAGCGACGCCAACAACATCCAAAGAGCCTGCATGAGACCTGCGCAATTCCGAAAAGGGTTGTGGTACGGGTTGAAGTACGGGGTTGAAGCGACTTATTTTCCGGGGACCGTGGGCTCTCATGATAAGAACCTGAAACGGAACCGATAATATACTCGCTGTTCCGACGGAGAGCCGGCTCGGCGCCGGCGGTGCGGGCCGCCGGGAACTGACGCCGGCCCGTCATGTCGTAGCTATATCCGCTCGCAGAGGATCTATAAAAATCATGAAACGCATCATTCTTTTCGTGCTGACCAACCTGGCTGTCATGCTGGTGTTGTCGGCCACGCTACGCATTTTCGGCGTCGACCGCTTCCTGATGGCCAATGGCCTGAACGTCACGCAGTTGCTGATCTTCTCGGTCATCGTCGGTTTTACCGGCGCCATCATTTCGCTGTTCATGAGCAAGCCGATGGCCAAGTGGAGCACCGGCGCCCAGGTGATCGACCCCAACGCCCCGCGTTCGCAGCGCGAGGCCTGGCTGCTCGACACCGTGCACCAGTTGGCCGACCGCGCCGGTATCGGCCGGCCCGAAGTCGCCATCTATGAGGGTGCGCCCAATGCCTTCGCCACTGGCGCGTTCAAGAACGAATCGCTGGTTGCCGTCAGCACCGGCCTGCTGGAAAGCATGACGGAAGAAGAAGTGGCCGCCGTGCTGGGCCACGAAGTGGCGCACATCGCCAATGGCGACATGGTGACGCTGACCTTGATCCAAGGCGTGGTCAACACCTTCGTGGTGTTCCTGGCGCGCGTGGTGGGGTATTTCGTCGACCGCACGATCCTGCGCAATGAGCGCGGACTGGGCGCCGGCTATTTCGTCACCGTGATCGTCTGTGAAATCCTGTTCGGCATCGCGGCGTCCATCATCGTCGCCTGGTTCTCGCGCCAACGTGAATTCCGCGCCGATGCCGGCTCGGCCCATCTGCTGGGTTCACGCGATCCCATGATCCGCGCGCTGGCCCGCCTGGGCGGCCTGGAAGCGGGCGAACTGCCCAAGTCCTTCGAAGCCTCGGGCATCAGCGGGCGCAACGCCGTCAGCGCGATCTTCGCTTCGCACCCGCCCATCCAGCAGCGCATCGCCGCGCTGCAACGTGGCGCGGCTTGAAGCAGGCGCGCGAACACGCAGCCGGGCTGGCACCTGGCGGGTAAGGAAAACACTACGTGACACCGCGCCGGCCCCAGGCCCGGCGCATGTAAGGCCAACTGACATCTCGTGGGGCTATACTGCGCCGCGATCAGTTGGCCTTTTTTGTCGGCATTTTTATTGGCCCTTTTTTCCTCAGGGCCCCTCCTCGATCTCTCGTCCTCACACGCGCAATACCCTACATCCATGCTTGTCCTTCGCCGCCCCACCCTGCCGCAGCTTGCCCGAATCCTCGCCATCCTGGCCGTGGCGGCAGGCCTGGGGGTGTGGGGTGCGATCCTGTTCGCGCCACGCCCGGATGCCTTGCCGCCGGCCTTGCGTCCGGCCACGGTGCGGGCCACCGACACCATGCCCGCGGCGCTGTTGTTCGGTAAGGATGGGACCTTGAAGACGCAGGTGACGATTGCCGGCCTGATCGCCAGTGGCGACGAGGGCGCGGCCATTCTCAGTGTCGACGGCGGTCCCGCCCAGGCCTGGCGCGCAGGCCAGGAAATCACGCCGGGGCTGCGGCTCGTGCGCGTCGATCGCAACGAAATCGTCCTGGACCAGAACGGCACCACCACGAGCGTCAGCGCCCCGCCCCTGCCGCCCGCCGCCGCGGGCATCATCGCCGTCGAGAACTGAAAGCACAGCGTGGCGTGCCTGCCCGATGCCCAGACGATATGCATCGCCCCTGCTTCCACGGTGACCCGGCAATAATATTACTGACATATTGATCGGTATAATTACGGCCTCAAGCTCAAACGGAGTCGGTTGTGCGTCAGCGAGGCAGTGCCGCCATTGTGCGTCAGCAAGGTTTTACCCTGATCGAAATCATGGTTGTCGTGGTCATCATGGGGATCCTCGCGGCCTTGATCGTGCCCCGCGTGCTAGACCGTCCGGACCAGGCGCGCCAGGTCGCCGCCCGCCAGGACATCGGCGGATTGATGCAGGCGCTCAAGTTGTACCGCCTCGACAATGGCCGCTACCCGTCGACGCAGCAAGGCCTGCAGGCCCTGGTCACGCGGCCGGAAAACACCTCCAACTGGCGCGCTTATCTCGACCGCCTGCCCAACGACCCTTGGGGCCATCCCTATCAGTACCTCAGCCCCGGCGTGAAAGGCGAAGTCGATGTGTTTTCCTTTGGCGCCGACGGCAAGGCCGGCGGCGAGCAAAACGATGCGGACATCGGGTCCTGGGACCTCTAGGACCATCGCCGCGGCGCCGCCCCGACATGCAGCCTGCGCGCGGCAGAGCGGCTTTTCCCTGATCGAAGTTCTCGTCGTGCTGGTCATCATCGGCATCGCGGCCGGCATGGTCGGCCTGTCCGCGGTCGCCGCGCCGGACCGGCGCCTGCACGCCGACGCCGAACGCCTGATTCAGGCACTCGCCATCGCCCAGAGTGAAGCCCGCAGCGATGGCCGCATCATCACCTGGCGCGCCGATGCCGGCGGTTATCGCTTCGAGCGTCCTGGACGCCGCACGGGTAGCACCGGCAGCGCCGATGACGAGGCGATCCCGCCCCCCGACGATTTCCGTGACGACCCCGACTTGCGGCCCCACGCATGGTCGGCGGGAACCGTGTCCGTCACGCCCTCCGGTCCCCAGGGCTGGCTGCGTTTCGACACCGAGTGGATGGCCGACCCCATGCAGATCGTCCTTAGCGCCGGCGGCCGCAACGTGACCATCAACCGTGATGCCGGCGGCGCCTATGCGGTGCAGTGACGACATGTCCGCCACGCGTGCGCGCCAACACGGCCGCCGACGCCATCAACACGGCTTCACCTTGATCGAAGTGCTGGTGGCATTGGCCATCATCGCCGTCGCACTGGCGGCTGCCCTGCGTGCCACGGGCGTAATGGCGCAGAACAACCGGGCGCTGCGAGACAAGACGCTGGCGCTGGTGGCCGCCGAAAACCGCATGGCGGAACTGCGCCTGTCCGGAATCCTGCCCGGACCCGGCAAGCAGGAAGCTCCCTGCCCCGAAGGCCGGCTGGACATGCTGTGCGAAAGCACCTTCACCTATTCGCTGAACCGCGCGTTCCGGCAAGTGTCGGTGCGGGTCTATCTGCGTGGCCAGCCCGACCTGACATTGGCCGAGCTCTCCGGCTTGCTGACCAATGTTCGATGATGAAAACCGCCCGCTGTAAGCGCCACCGTGCCACGCCACGCGCCGCCATGCGCGGGGCGGCGCCCGTGCGCCGGCGGCAGCGCGGATTCACGCTGATCGAAGTCCTCATCGCCATCACCCTGATGGCGCTGGTCAGCCTGCTGGCCTATCGCGGCCTGAGCCGCGTCGCCGACACCCGCGCATGGCTGGAGCGCGATGCCGCCGACAACGCCGTCATCGTGCGCACCCTGGGCCAGCTCGAACGCGACCTGACCTTGTCCAATGACGGCCACAATGCCGACAACGTCGCCCAGCCCGGACAATTGCTCAGCGGCGTGGATGTCGACATGGAGCCGGGCAAGCCCCTGCAACTGGAGATCGTGCGCGCCGCGCCCGCCAGCGACGGCAGTTGGCAGCAAGTAATCTGGCGCATCAACAATGGCGGCTTGTGGCGCTACACCGGCAAGGCCGGACTGCAATATCCGCTGGCGCCGGCCTTGGCGGGCGCCGAAGTCATGGCCAACGTGGTGCAACTGTCGGTTCGTTTCTGGATACCGGGACAGGGCTGGGTCGCGCCTTCCGCCAACGCCACCGGCACCACGGCCACCACCGGCAGCCGTTCGGCCACCGGCATCGAAGTCGCGCTGGAACGCACCAACAACGGCGCACGTGAACGCTACACCCGCGTGGTGGTGCTGCGATGAAACCTTCTATTGCCAGCCTGCGGGCACGCCCGCGTCGCCAGCGCGGCATGGCGGTGGTCAGCGCGCTGATCGTCGTGGCGGTCGTCGCGGCCCTGACAACGGGCCTGTTCATGCGCCAGACATCCACCCTGCGCCAGGTGGAAAACGAACAGGCCCGCGTGCAAGCGCGCTGGCTGCTGGTCAGCGGCCTGGACTGGGCACGGCTGGTGATCCGCGAAAGCCTGCGCCGCGAAGCCACCGTCCACGCGGGGCAGCTGTGGACGGTGCCCGTGCAGGACACTCGACTGGAACGCCCTGGCGACGGCCGCGTCGCCATCTTCTCCGGCTTCGTCGAAGACGAACAGGGCAAGTTCAATGTCTATAACGTGGCGCGCGGCGGCCTCATCATGCCGGACCAGGTGTTGGTGCTCGCGCGCGTGCTCTCGGCCCTGGATGTCCGTGATGGCCTGGCGCAGACGCTGGCCCAGCGCGTCGCGCTGACGCAACCCAGCAAGCCCGTCACCGACCAGAACGGCGCCATCATCCGCCAGGGGGCACCGGCCCGCGCGCCGTCACCGCGCGGCATCGACGACCTGTTGGCCAATCTGAACCTGGAACCCGCGCTGCGCCGCGACCTGCAACGAACCCTGACCTATCTGCCCGCCACCACCACCGTCAATGTCAACACCGCGCCGGCCGAAGTGATAGCCGCCCTGGTTCCCGACATGACCCTGGCGCAGGCCCGCGTGCTGATCGGCGAACGCGAACGGGGCGCCTGGTTCAACGACGCCGCCGACTTCAGCAACCGCCTTGGCGGCCTCGGCGTGCAGGGCACGCCGCAAGGCATAGGCGCGACCAGCGCCTGGTTCGCAGCCACCGGCACGGTTGCCTATGAGCGCGTGCATCTGGTGATGCGGGCCCTGATCCAAAGCGTCGCGGATCAATCCACCGAAATTATCTGGAAACGGGAAATCCATTGAAGAACACCTTACGCATCGCGCTCCCCGATCTGGCCGAGCTATCCGCGACGGTGCCGCTGGCTTACGCCTGGTTCGACCGCCAGGGCCGCTGCGCGCGCAGTGGCGAACTGACGGCCGCTGCCCTGGCCACCGGATTCGCGGGGGCGCGTGTCGAGGCCGTGCTGGTGCCCGACGACGCCATCGTCACCACCGTGCAGGTGCCCGCCGTCCCGGCGCGCCTGTTGACCGCCGCCGTGCGCGGCGTCACCGAACCGCTGGTGCTGGGCGATCTGGAAGAACTGGCCTTGGGCCACGGTCCGCGCGCCGCCGACGGCACGGTGACCGTGGCCTGGACCGAACGCGACGCGCTGGCCCGCGCCTGGCGTCTGCTGTCCCAGGCCGGCCTGCGGGTGGACGCCCTGCTGCCCGCGCAACTGGTACTGCCGCGCGACGACGCCCACCCGCAGCAACGCTTGATGCTGCCGGCTGACGCCCGCTGGCACAACGACGCGCCGCGCTGGTCGCTGGCACTGCCCGCCTTGAGTCCGCGCCAGACCTCACCCTGGCGCGCGCCGCTGTGGTGGGCCGCGGCGGCCATGATGGTATGGGTGGTGGGGCTGAACATCCACGCCGCGCGCCTGCGAGCGGAAGCGGTGGCGCTGCGGGCCGGCATGGAAGCCCAAGTGCGCGTGGCCTTTCCCGATATTCCCGTGGTGGTCGACGCGCTGCGCCAGGCCGAACAAGGCCGCAATGCCCTGCTGGCGGGACAGGGTAGCAGCAGCAATGCCGACTTCGTACCGCTGGCCCTGGCCAGCGCCAAGGCCTTGCCCTTCGCCGCCAGCCACACGGCCGAATTGCGCTACGCCGATGACGCCATCACGCTGAAGCTGGATGGCGCCGACAGCAAGGACCCCGATCAACTGGGCCAGGCCCCGGCCATGGCCCAGGCCGCCGCGGCCTTGGGCCTGCGCATCGAAAAGCAGGACGCGCCGCTGACCTGGCGCATCTCCAGGAGCCAACCATGAAACGTCCTGACGACACGGACGTGTCTGTCCTCGCCGGCGCCGGCCGGCAAAGCGCTCACGGCCAGGATACGCCGTCGGCGCCCGTCCGCGGCCTGGCGCCCACGTTCGCCACGTGGCGCTTGAAGCTGCGCGACGCACTGCGGCCGGTCGCCGTGTGGCACGCGGCGCTGACGCCGCGTGAACGCCGTCTGGTGGACGTGGGCGGAATCGTCTTGATCCTGTTCCTGGTGTTCACCTTCGCCATCGAACCCGCTCTGACCACGATCACGCGGGCCCGCACTGAATTGCCGGCACTGCGCGCGCAGGCCGCCGCGGTCGCCAGCCTGACCAACGAGGCACAGCGCCTGCGCCAGCACGGCGGGCGCACGTCCAACGCGCCGCTGGCGCAGACCGATATCGACGAGAGCCTGCGCCGCGCTGGCTTCGCGCCCGACAGTTGGCGGATCACGCAGGAAATGGGCAACGGCAGTGGCATCGGCGGCGGCAACGGCAATGGCGGCAAGCCTGCCGCCTGGCGCATCGAACTCAAGCAGGTGCCCTCCGCCGCCTTGATGCGCTGGAGCGATAGCGTGCCGGCCGAATTGCGCCTGCGCGTGGCCAATGTGGATTTGATTCGCGCCAGCACCGAATACGGCCGCCCCATTCCCGGCAAGGTCAACGGCACCGTGCGGCTGGCCGCGTCGGTGGGGAATTGATGGAACTGCTGGACAACTGGCGCGCACGCCGCGCCGCGGGCGCGCAGCGGCCTTATGGGTTGATCGTGGCCGGCGTGCTGGTGGCGCTGGCTGCCGCGCTGGCGGTGCTGCCGGCGCGCTGGCTGATGCGCTTCGTCGATGACGATGGACTGTATGCCATCGCCGACGCCAGCGGCACGATATGGAACGGCACCGCCTTGCTGGCGCTGGGTCCCGGGGGTGCCCGCCGCACCTTGCCGCAGCCGGTCAGTTGGCAATGGACGTGGCACGGGGTCGTGCTGACCCATCCCTGGCTGGGCGGCACCGTACGCCTGGCACCGGCCTGGCGCGGTCTGGCCACGCCCACTTTTTCCGTATCGGCCGGCACCATGCGCCTGCCCGCGGACATCCTGTCCGCCTTCGGTTCGCCCGTGAATACGCTGGCGCCTGGCGGCAATCTGGAACTGCGCTGGCCCGACTACGATGCAGGTGTCGCGCGCGGGCCGGAACTGCTGCAGGTGCAATGGCGCGACGCCTCGTCGGCGCTATCCATCGTGCGGCCGCTGGGCAGTTATCGGCTGCGGGCGGTGCAAGGCAAAGGCACTGACGTGCAGGTCACGCTGACGACCTTGAATGGTCCGCTCAAGGTGCAGGCCACGGGCGTCTGGAACGGTCGTCGGCTGACGCTGAACGGCACCGCGGAACCGGATGCGGGCGCGCCCGACACTGCCCGCGCGGGCCTGGATACGCTGCTGTCCGCCATCGGGCGGCGCAACGGGCCGCAAAGCGTGTTCGGGACGGGGCAGTAGCGCAACGGTCGCCCGGCTCTTCGGGGCCGCTATGAAAAAGATAATAGAAAAATCCCTAAAGGGATTTTTCTATTTGGAAGTTAAGGAATCCTTCGAAGCATCAGGGACTCCAGCCCGGTCGCCACATGCGGCGCGTCCGCGGTCACGCGTCAGCTCCGGTTCGCATGCGGCCTCTATGAAAATTTAATAAGGAAATCCCTTTAGGGATTTCCTTATATAAAACTTATGGGATCTTCCCTGCCATGAGGGGCTTCCGCCCGCGCCCCCCGCGCGGCGCGTCAGCTCAATGATCCCGCGTCACGCGGACGATTTCCTCGGGCGACGTCACGCCATCGCGCACCCAGCGCTCGCCATCCTGGCGCATGGACTGCATGCCGGCGGCCACGGCCGCATGGCGTAGCGCCTGTTCGTCGCGCCCTTCATGCACCAGGCGGCGCACTTCTTCATCCACCACGAACAATTCATGGATACCGGTACGGCCGCTGTAGCCGGTGTGGTTACAGTGCGGGCAACCCACCGGGCGATAGACCACCTGGCCATCTTCTTCATGCGGCGCACGGCAATGCGTGCAGAGCCGGCGCACCAGGCGCTGGGCCAGCACGCCCAGCAGCGACGACGCCAGCAGAAAGGGCTCGACGCCCATGTCGGTCAAACGCGTCACCGCGGACACCGCGTCGTTGGTGTGCAGCGTCGCCAGCACCAAGTGTCCCGTCAACGAAGCCTGCACCGCGATCTGCGCGGTTTCCAGATCGCGGATTTCGCCGATCATGATGACATCGGGATCCTGGCGCAGGATGGCGCGCAGGGCCAAAGCGAAACTCATGTCGATCTTGCTGTTGACCTGAGTCTGGCTGACTCCGGGCAAGTCATATTCGATCGGATCCTCGACCGTCAGGATATTGCTGGTGCTGGCGTCCAGGCGCCCTAACGCGGCATACAGCGTGGTGGTCTTGCCGCTGCCGGTAGGACCCGTCACCAGCACGATGCCGTGCGGCTGCCGGATCAGCTTGTCGAGCCGCCCCAGCAGGCCGGCGGCCATGCCCAATTTCTCCAGCTCCAGGCGCCCCGCCTCCTTGTCCAGCAAGCGCAGCACGGCACGTTCGCCATGGCCGGTGGGAAGCGTCGACACCCGCACGTCGATGGGCCGCCCGCCCACCCGCAAGGCGATGCGGCCATCCTGCGGCAGGCGCTTTTCGGCAATGTCCAGGTGCGCCATGATCTTGATGCGCGAGATCAGCGCGGCATGCAGGGCCTTGCGCGGCGACACCACATCGCGCAGCGTACCATCGACCCGGTAGCGCACCACCGAATGGGTTTCGAAAGGCTCGATATGGATGTCGCTGGCGTTGTCGCGCGCGGCCTGGGTGAACAAGGCGTTGATCATGCGGATGACCGGCGCGTCGTCCTGCGCTTCCAGCAGATCCGCGACCTCGGGAATGTCCTGCATGAGCCGGTCGAGATCGATCTCGTTCTCGGCCGCGCCCATCACCGTGGCGGCATCGCCCGTATCGCTGTACGAAGCCGTAAGCAAGGTTTCCAGCACCGCATCGTCGACCACCTCGACGGGCAGCTCGCCATGCCGGCGCCGTATCTCGGCCAGCGCCCAGGACGGCGTGCGCGCGCTGATGGTCAGGCGTGCCCGGCCCGCCTGCGTCGACAGCACGGCACGCTGCGCGCGCGCCCAGGCATAAGGCAGCGGCGGCAAGGCGTTCATGGCTGCGTCACCAGCTCCGGGTTGTAGCCCAGTTGCTTGAGCAGCGACAAGGCCGTGTCCACGCTGCGCGCATCGCGCGGCACCTGCGAGCGCACCACATAGCCCTGACCGCCCGGACCGGGCTGGTCATAGGCATCCAGGCCGCTCATGCGCACCCGCGCGGCGATGTTCTGGGCCTGATCCTGCCCGGTGGCCGTGGCGAATTGCAGCGTGGTCTTGGTGGACTTCGCATCGCCATACAAGGCGGAGGGATCGGTGGCGATGGTCACGCCTATCGGTAGATTGGCACGTATCACTTCATCCGGCGGGCGTGGCGTCTCGGGCAACTGGCGCACGGCGAATGATTGCGTGGACTGCGGCGGCGGCTGCCTCATGGTCTCGGCGGCGGCGGCCGGACGCAAGTCATAAGTGCCCGCGGGAACGCCAGGCACGTTGGCCGGCGGCAGGATGGGCGCGTTCATGTCCGGCAAGGCCCAGTGATCGCCCGGCTGCACCGCGCTCTGCGCGCGCCGCATGTAGTTGTAGCGGTCGAGCGTCACACCCATGCTGTCCTGGCTGTTGCGCACCACGTGGGGGCGCAGGAACACCATCAGATTGGTTTTCTCGCGGCTGCGTTTGTCGTCGCGGAACAAGGCGCCCAGGATGGGGATGGAACTCAGGCCGGGCACGCCCGAATTGCCGGTCGAAACGCTGTCCTGCAGCAGACCGCCCAGGACGATGATCTGGCCGTCGTCGATCAACACGCTGGTGTCGATGGCGCGCTTGTTGGTGACGATACCGCCGCTGGCCGAAGAGCTGGCGGTATCGATGGAGCTGACTTCCTGGTAGATGTCCAGCTTGACCGAACCGCCTTCGGAAATCTGCGGCCGGATGTTCAGCTTCAGGCCCACATCCTCGCGTTCGATGGTCTGGAAAGGATTGCTGCTGTTGCCGCTGCCGGAGGTCACATACTGCCCAGTCACGAAGGGCACGGTCTTGCCCACCATGATGCTGGCCGCCTCGTTGTCCAGGGTCATCAGGTTAGGCGTGGACAGGATGTTGGCGCCGCCATTGGTCTTCAGCGCATTGGCCAGCAGGTTCAGGTTGAGAATCTGTCCGACGCCGGGAATGGTGGTGGTGCCACGCAGCAGGCCGACGCTCAGGCCGCCGGGCAAGGCGTCGATGGTGCTCGCGGCATTGCTCAGGTTCAGGCCGGTGCCGCCAAAGTTGGAACCGCCGATGACGGAAGTCCCGTTGGTATTCAATCCGCCGTTGGTCGCGCCGAACCATTGCACGCCGATCTGCGCCGCCTGGCTCTCGGTCACCTCGACGATCATGCTTTCCACCAGCACCTGGGCGCGGCGCTGGTCCAGCATGTCGATGACTTCGCGCAAGCTGCGGTACTGCGGCTCGTTGGCGGAAATGATCAGGGTATTGGTGGCGGGATCGGCCTGCACCGTGGCACCGTTGCCCGAATAGGACACGGGCTGCATATTGTTGCTGCCGTCGACCCGGGCGATAGCCTGTTGCTGGCCGGATCCTATCCCGCTGCCGGACGTACTGCCGGTAGTGCTGCCGCTGCCCATGCCAGTGGGCGTATACGTGTTGCCGCTGCCGTTCTGGCTGGTCTGGCCGGCGCCTTGCTGCGCGGCCCCACCGCCGCCGTTGCGTTGGCCCTGGCCCGCGGCGCCATTGGCGCTGGGCGCATTGGCGCCCTGGCCCGTCAGCAAGCCGCCCAGCACGGCCGCCAGCCGCACGGCCTGGGCATTGCGCAGATAGACCACGTGCAGATTGCCCGCGCCGGACTGCTGCGTATCGAGCTTCATCACCAGATCGCGCGCCAGCGCGGTGCGGGCCGGGCTGCCCGAACGGATCACGACATTATTCGTACGGGGGTCGGCCACCACGGCGATGCGCTGGGTGGCATCAGCGCTTTGCTGCTGGGCATCCAGCAATTGCGACGCCAATGCCGCCACGTCCGAAGCGATGGCATAACGCACCGGCACCACCGCCGTATCGATCGACGTCGGCACGTCGATGCTGGCGATGACGCGCGCGATGCGCTCCATATTGTCGGCGTAATCGGTCACCACCACGGTGTTGTTGCCGGGGTAGGCATTGACCGGATTGTTGGGCGGCACCATGGGCCGCAGCACCGGCACCAGGTTGGCCGCGTTCTCGTATTTCAGCGGAAACACGCGCGTGACCATTTCACCGCTCGACACACGCGGAGACGTGCCCGCGGAGGCGCCGCCGTAGCCGCTGTTGCGGCCACCGCGGTCATTCGCGCCATTGCCACCGCCGGCGCCCCGCCGGTCGAACTCTTCCACCGACATCGCGCTGCCCTGCAGCTTGGCGTCGGCTTCCGGCACCACCCGCGTCACCCCGCCTACCTCGACGATGGCATAGCCCTGCAGGCGCAGCGAACCGGCCAGCATATTCATCGCGGTCTGGCGGTCCACGGGCTGGTCGGACACCAGCGTCATCTTGCCCTTGACCCGGGGGTCATAGAGATAATTGCGTTTCGTGAAAAGCGACAATGCACGCAGCACCGCCGGGATGTCGACATCGACGAAGTTCAACGACACTTTGTCGTCGGCGCTACGCACCGGTTGCTGAGCGAACGCCGTGAGAGGCGTTCCAAGGGTCAGGGTGAGGGACAAAGCGGCGGCTGTCAGCCGGGACAAAAGGCGGGTCATGATCCATCGTCGTTATGGTCAGAAGCGCGGCGATTATACTGATCGCATCGCAATATTACTGTCATAAACAATCGAGCAAAGACGGTCATAATTAGGCCCGCTTGTTGTCCTCACGCAGTTCCCTATGCCCTCCTTCCGCTACACCGCCACCGATGCCATGGGCAAGACGGTGCGTGGACTGATCGACGCAGACACCGCGCGCGGCGCCCGCAATCAATTGCGCGCCCGCGGCCTGTTGCCGCTGACAGCGGAACCCGCCGCCGGTGGTGGTGATGCCGCCCGCGCCGGCCGCGGCCTGTTCGGTCCCAAGCTCAACGACAACGACCTGGCGTGGCTCACCCGGCAACTGGCCAGCCTGCTGGCGGCCGGGCTGCCCCTGGATGCCGCGCTGAGCGCCGCGCAAGACCAGGCCGAGCGCAAGCACGTGGCTGAAGTGCTGTCGGGCGTGCGCGCCGACGTGCGCGCCGGCCACCGGCTGGCGGAGGCACTGGCGGCACGGCCGCGCGATTTCCCCGAAATCTATCGCGCGCTGGTGACGGCCGGCGAAGAGTCCGGCGAACTGGCGACGGTGCTGGACAAGCTGGCGGTGTACATCGAGGACCGCAATGCCTTGCGCAGCAAGATATTGACGGCCTTCATCTATCCCTGCGTGGTCGGCTGCGTATCCGTGGTGATCGTGATTTTCCTGCTGGGCTACGTCGTGCCGCAGGTCGTCTCCGCCTTCACGCAAACGCATCAACAACTGCCCTTCCTGACCCGCTTCATGCTGGCGCTGAGCGACTATGTGCGGCAGTGGGGCTGGCTGACCGGCCTGGTGATCGCCGGCGCGGTGTTTGCCTGGCGCCGCACGCTGCGCCTGCCCGCTGCCCGCCTGGCATGGCACGCGCGGGTACTGCGCCTGCCGTTGGCCGGCCGCTTCGTCATGGGGGTGAACGTGGCCCGCTTCGCCTCGACCCTGGCCATTCTCACCGGCAGCGGCGTGCCGCTGCTGCGCTCGCTGGATGCAGCGCGCCAGACCCTGGGCAACGACCGTCTGCGCGGTGCCGTCGACGACGCTACCGCGCGGGTGCGTGAAGGCGCGTCGCTGGCCTCGTCACTGCAGGTGCAGCGGGTGTTTCCTTCCCTGTTGGTGCATCTCACCGCCAGCGGCGAGAAAACCGGCACGCTGCCGGCCATGCTGGACCGCGCCTCGTCCACGCTGGCGCGCGAACTCGAACGGCGCGCCATGGCCATGACGGCCTTGCTCGAACCGGCCATGATCCTGGTGATGGGGGGCTTCGTGCTGATGATCGTGCTGGCGGTGATGATGCCGATCATGGAAATCAACCAGATGGTGCGCTAACGCCAAGGCCGGACAAGGCCCCGGAACGGCGGTCTGCCCGGCATCGCGGTATGCCCCGAGGGGAAGCCCGCGCTGCGGCGCCTGGCCAACAGCCTCTCAGCACTCGACGATATTCACCGCCAACCCGCCGCGCGCCGTTTCCTTGTACTTGGTCTTCATATCGGCGCCGGTTTCGCGCATGGTCTTGATCACCGAATCCAGCGAGACGTAATGATGGCCGTCGCCGCGCAGCGCCATGCGGGCGGCGTTCAAGGCCTTCACCGACGCCATCGCGTTGCGCTCGATACAGGGAATCTGCACCAGCCCGCCAACCGGGTCACAGGTCAAACCCAGGTTGTGCTCCATGCCGATCTCGGCGGCGTTTTCCACCTGCGATACATCGCCGCCCAGGACGGCGGCCAGCGCACCGGCCGCCATCGAACAGGCCACGCCCACTTCGCCCTGGCATCCCACCTCGGCACCGGAGATCGACGCGTTGTACTTGTACAGCAGCCCGATCGCCGCCGCCGTCAGCAGGAATTCGTGGATCCCGGCGCGGCTGGCGCCCGGCACGAAGCGATCGTAGTAATGCAGCACGGCCGGAATGATGCCGGCCGCCCCGTTGGTCGGCGCGGTGACCACGCGGCCCCCTGCGGCGTTCTCCTCGTTGACGGCCATGGCGTACAGATTCACCCAGTCCATCACGGACAAGGGATCGGACAAGGTGCGTTCCGCGCGCTGGGTCAGGTGCCGGTAAAGTTCCGGTGCACGGCGGCGCACGCGCAAGGGCCCGGGCAGTTCGCCGTCCGCTTCCGGATGCCCGATGCCACAGCCGCGCGTCACGCAGTCCTGCATCACGCGCCAGATATCGTCCAGCCCGGCGCGCACGGCTTCTTCCGTGCGCCAGACCTGCTCATTGCGCAGCATCAAGCCGGCGATGGACAAACCGGCATCCTCGGCCATGCGCACCATCTCGCGGCCGGTACGAAATGGGAAAGGCAGCTGATCGTGCGCGGCGATGACCTGGCTGTTCGACGCCCCCGCGGTCACCACGAAGCCGCCGCCCACCGACAGGTAGCGCGCTTCGCGCAGGCTCCCGCCGTGGGCATCGTAGGCGTGGAATTTCATGCCGTTGGGATGTTCGGCCATCGCTTCGCGGCGATAGAACATCAGGTGCTCTTTCTCGACGAAGGGCACGGCATGCTCGCCCAGCAGGACCAGGCTGCGGCTGGACCGAACCTGCTGGATCAGCCCGGCGATGGCGTCGGGGTCCACCGTATCCGGCGCCTGCCCCATGAGGCCCAGCAACACGCCTTTGTCGGTGCCATGGCCCTTGCCCGTGGCGCCCAGCGAACCGTACAGCTCGGCTCGCACATTGGCCACGGCCGGCAGCAGGCCGTCACGCTTGAGCCCCGTCGCGAACAACAACGCGGCACGCATCGGCCCCACCGTGTGCGAACTGGAAGGGCCTATGCCGATCTTGAACAAGTCGAAAACGGAAACAGCCAAGATAACCCCATATCTAGTCGTGACCGCTGCCTGGAATACCCTCGTCCGCAACGCCGCGATCACCGTGCCGCCATCATATACCCGGCGTTTCAGAGACCGGCAGGCGCTCCTTCCGGGCCGTGGAAAAAAACCGCTTATGGCCTTTATAAAAATTTTTATGAGAACGTTTTCATGAGTGATTAGACCCAGGGTAACTTCTCGTGCGATGATGGGGACGTACCCCATCCCCTGAACTATCATGGTCGCGCCGGGCTCTATACATGTTTGATGTGTAAAGCCGATTGCGCGGCCAAGAGCACTTTTACTGTTCCTACCTGCCTATGTCCGGAATCATCACGCTACTCGACTTCGCCGGCTACGTCGCCCTGCTGTTGTGGGGCGTGCACATGGTCCAGACGGGGGTCCAGCGTGCGTTCGGCGCCGCCTTGGGTACGTTCCTGGGACGGGCATTGGGCACGCGCCTGCGCGCCTTCTGCGCGGGGCTGGCCATCACCGCCGCCTTGCAAAGCAGCACGGCCACCGGCCTGATGATCACCGGCTTCGCGGCGGGCGGCGTGGTGGCCCTGGTGCCGGCCCTGGCGGCCATGCTGGGCGCCAACGTCGGCACCACGCTGATCGTGCAGTTGCTGTCCTTCGATCTGACGGCGCTGGCCCCCATCCTGATCCTCGTCGGCGTCTGGATGTTCCGCCGCTACCCACCGGGACTCACGCGCGACCTGGGTCGCGTATTCATCGGCCTGGGCTTGCTGCTGATGTCGCTGCATTCCCTGGTGGACCTGTTCGCCCCCTTCCAGACCGCCCCGCTGCTGCGCACCATCCTGGATGCCCTGGCCACGCAGCCGGTGGCCGCCATGTTGCTGGCGGCGGCCTTGACCTGGGCCGCCCATTCCAGCGTGGCCGTGGTGGTCCTGATCATGTCCATGGCCAGCCACCATCTGGTCGGCGGGCCGGCCGCCTTCGCCATGGTGCTGGGCGCCAACCTGGGCACGGCGATCAATCCCATCATCGAAGGCGTCACGGGCGACGATCCCGCGGCGCGACGCCTGCCGTTGGGCAATATGCTGACGCGCCTGGCCGGCGTGGTGCTGGGCTTGCTGCTGCTGCCTTGGGTACAACCCTGGATGGAAGGGCTCTCCAATGACCCGGCGCGCGCGGTGGCCAATTTCCACACGCTGTTCAACGCCGTCATCGCTGTGGTCTTCCTGCCCATCCTCACGCCCTATGGCGCGCTGTTGACGCGCTGGCTGCCCAAGCGCGCCAACCCCGACGACCCTTCACTGCCGCATTATCTGGATGAAGCGGCGCATGACGTGCCGGCCGTGGCGCTGGGCAATGCCTCGCGCGAAGCGCTGCGCATGGCCGATATGCTGCAGACCTTGCTGCTGCTGGCGCGCGCCGGCTTCAAGCGCGACAACCGCCATCGGCTGGTGCAGGCGCGCCAGTTGGACGGCGCGCTGGACAAGCTGGAAACGGCCATCACGCTGTACCTGGCCACGCTCGATCGCGAGAACATGACCAGCGAGGACACGCAGCGCATGGAAGAGATCCTGGCCTTCGCCAGCAATATCGGCCATGCCGCCGATGCCGCTTATCACGGCCTGCTGTCGCATGCGACCAAGCTGCGCAAGCAAGGCTGGACGCTGGCGCCGGAGCAGCGCGAAGAATTGGATGAGGTCCTGGGCCAGTTGCTGGGTACCGAGCGGCGCACGGCTGCCCTGTTCGTCAATGCGGACTTGCGCCAGGCGCGTGCGCTGGCTGGCGAAAAGGAAAGGCTGCGGGGACTGGAAATCCGCGCCTCGGAAACCCACCTGAACAAGATCAAGTCCGGTCAGGTGGATGCCGCCGAAGTCGGCCAGCTCTACCTGGACATCCTGCGCGACGTGAAGAACGTCAACTCCTACCTGATCGGCGCGGCGGCGTATCCGGTCCTGGCCAAGGAAGGCGAGCTGTTGCCGAACCGGCTTCGCGAAAGCGTCAACGAAACCGGGAACTGAACAAGGCTAAGGTACCGCGCAGTCTTGGCCCAGGGAATGCAATGCGCCTGGGCTCAGGTACCAGCCTTGGTCAGGTACCAGCCCTTAGTTCAGGTACTGCGCGAACCAGTCCACCAGGCGCTTCCAGCCATCCTTGGCTTCCGTCTCGCGATAGCTGGGACGATAGTCGGCATGGAAGGCATGGCCGACGTCTGGATACACCACGAACCTGGATGCCTTGGCCGCCGCATTGCCCTGCGCCAGCTTGGTCTTGACCTGCTCGATGGTGTCCAGCGGAATGCTATCGTCCTTGGCGCCGTACAAGCCCAGCACGGGTCCGTGCACCTTGTCGGCGATATCAACGACGAACTGCTTGATGAGCGGGCCATGGCCCGTCGCCACCTTGCCGTACCAGGCCACGCCGGCCTTCACGTCCGGATTGTGTGCGGCATACATCCAGGTGATACGCCCCCCCCAGCAGAAGCCGGTGATGCCCACGCGCTTGGCGTCGCCACCGTTTTGCGCGGCCCAGGCCACGCTGGCGTCCAGGTCGGACATGACCTGCTCGTCCGGCACCTTGGAGACGATGTCGGCGACCAGCTTGGGAATGTCCGTATAGGTCGACGCGTCGCCCTGGCGTTCGTACAGATTCACGCCGATGGCGAAATAGCCTTCCTTGGCGATGCGACGGCACACATCCTGGATATATTCATGCAGGCCAAAGATTTCCTGAACCACAAGCACGATGGGCAGGCTGCTCTTGCCTTCGGGCAAGGCGTAATAAGCCTGCACCGTGCCGTCCTTGACGGGCAGGTCGATCAGGCCATGGGTCAGGCCTTGCGGGCTGGTGTGGATGACGGTGGGCTGCACGGTACCTGCGGCGGGAGCGAAACTCATGGTGGATTCCTTGTCGAGGCGCGGGGGGAAAACCCTGATTATGCCTGCGCCTCACTGACCGGCAACTAAAGCGCCGGCCGCCGCCGGCTCGGCCCCGAAAGCAAAAGCCCCGCGAACGGGGCCTTTGCTTTTGGGGCACGCAACGATGTCACCTTCGTGACGGCATCACCGCCAGGAAATCAGTGTGCCTGTTCCCAATTCTTGCCCACGCCGACTTCGGCCACCAGCGGCACATGCAACTGGGCCACGCCGCACATCAGCGCGGGCAGGCGCTCGCGCACGCGCTCCAGCTCGTCATCGGGTACTTCCAGCACCAGTTCATCGTGCACCTGCATGATGATGCGGCTGGCCATTTGCTCGGTGTCGATCCAGCCCTGCACCGCCACCATCGCCATCTTGATCAGATCGGCGGCCGTGCCCTGCATGGGTGCGTTGATGGCGGCACGCTCGGCCGCCTGGCGGCGCATTCCCGAACCGCCATTGATTTCCGGCAGCCACAGGCGGCGGCCGAATACCGTTTGGACGTAGCCTTGCTGGCGCGCCAGCACGCGCGTGGATTCCATGTATTGCGCCACGCCCGGATAGCGGGCGAAATAGCGGTCGATATACGCCTGCGCCGCATCGCGCGTGATGCCCAGGTTGGACGCCAGGCCGAACACGCCCATGCCGTAGATCAGGCCGAAGTTGATGGCCTTGGCCGCGCGCCGCTGCTCGGTGGCGACATCCTGCAGGGCCACGCCGAACACCTCCGCCGCGGTGGCGCGGTGGATGTCCTCGCCCGCCGCGAAAGCACGTTGCAGGTTGGCGTCGTCCGACACGTGCGCCATGATGCGCAGTTCGATCTGCGAATAGTCGGCCGACACCAGCACGCCGCGCTGCGGCACGAAAGCCTCGCGCACGCGCCGGCCTTCCGCCGTGCGCACCGGAATGTTCTGCAGATTGGGATCGGACGAAGCCAGGCGGCCGGTGATCACCGCGGCTTGCGCATAGTGCGTATGCACGCGGCCGGTCGCCGGATTGATCATACGCGGCAACTTGTCCGTGTAAGTGGACTTCAGCTTGGCCAGGCCCCGATACTGCAGCAATACCTGCGGCAGCGGGTAGTCCTGCGCCAGCTTGGTCAGCACTTCCTCGTCGGTGGACGGCACGCCGCTGGCGGTCTTGCGCACCACCGGCAATTGCATTTTGTTGAACAGGATTTCGCCCAGCTGCTTGGGCGAGTTCAGGTTGAAGGGCTGGCCCGCCAGCTCGTAGGCGCGCGCCTCCAGCGTCAGCATTTCCTGGCCCAGGGCGTGGCTCTGGCGGCCCAGTTCCTCGGCATCGACGCGCACGCCGGTGCGCTCGATTTGCAGCAATACCTCGGCGACCTGCAATTCCAGCTTGTAGACGAAGTCCAGCCCGCTCTCGGCGCTCACGCGCGGACGCAGCAGATTGTGCATCTGTATGGTGAAGTCGGCATCCTCGGCCGCGTAGAAGCCGGCTTTCTCCACCGCCACTTCATCGAAGCAGATCTGGCTGGCGCCCTTGCCGCACAGCTCCTCATAGGTCACGCCCTTGCGGCCGAGCCAGCGCTGGGCCAGATCGGCCAGGCTGACGCCCCGATGCGACTCCAGGACGTAGGCCTGCAACATGGTGTCTTCGCGCACGCCGGCCAGGCGCACGCCTTCATTGGCGAAAACGTGCGCATCGTATTTGGCGTTGTGCAGCAGCTTGCCCGCTTGCGCGTTTTCCAGCCAAGGCTTGAGGCGCGCCAGCACCTCGGCCTTGGGCAATTGCTCGCCGGCTTCGGGGCCGCGATGCGCCAGCGGAATGTAGCAGGCCGTACCGGGCGTCACGCCCAGGGAGATACCCACCAGGCGCGCCTGCATCTCATCCAGGGAGGTGGTTTCCGTATCCAGGGCCACCAGCGGCGCGGCCTCGATCAGGGCAAGCCAACGGTCGAAGCCGGCCCAATCGGTGATCACCTGGTAATCGGTTTCGGCCGGCGGCGTGGGGACGACTTCCGGCGCGCGGGCGTCGCCGGTGGGAACCCGTTCCGTTTCCCCGCTGATTTCACGCAGCCAGGTGCGGAAGCCGTAACGCTCGTACAGCTCCAGTAGCGCCTCTTTGTCTTCGTCGCGCGGCAGCAGATTCTCGGGCGAGATGATGGCTTCGCCCAGGTCGCAATCGCGCTTGACCGACAGCAGCTCGCGTGTCATCGGGAAATTGGGGATGGCCGTGCGCAGATTGTTGCCCGCCACGCCCTTGATACCGTCGGCGGCCTCGATCAGCTTGTCGACGGTGCCATGCTCGGTGAGCCATTTCACGGCGGTCTTGGGGCCTACCTTGTCGACGCCGGGCACGTTGTCGACGGCGTCGCCGATCAGCATCAGATAGTCGACGATGCGTTCCGGCGGCACGCCGAATTTCTTCACCACGCCGGCTGGGTCCAGCACTTCGCCGCTCATGGTGTTGACCAGCGTCACGTGGTCGTCGACCAGTTGCGCCAGATCCTTGTCACCGGTGGACACCACTGTTTTCAAATCGTGTTCGGTGGCGATGCGGGCCAGCGTACCGATGACGTCATCCGCCTCCACCCCTTCCACCGCGAATATGGGCCACCCGAGCGCGCGCACCGCTTTGTGGATAGGCTCGATCTGTGCTGCCAGGTCCTCGGGCATGGGGGGCCGATGCGACTTGTACTCAGGATAGATATCGTCGCGAAAGGTCTTGCCCTTGGCGTCGAAAATGCAAGCGGCATACTCTGCCTTATGATCTTGGACCAGCTTGCGCAACATATTGATCACGCCATAAATCGCGCCAGTTGGCTCGCCTTGCGCGTTCCGCAAGTCAGGCATGGCATGATAGGCACGGTATAAGTAGCTGGAACCGTCAACCAATAACAGGGTTTTATTCATGTTGAAAGTGGCAGATGGCAAGGAGACTCCTGCCGGTACGCAAATACCGGTGATTATGTCAGAGTTGCATAACGCAGCAGAAAAGCTGGGCCATATCGGCCCGGCCGTCAGTGTATTCGGCAGTGCCCGCATCAGCCGGGAATCCCCTTTTTATGACAAGGCCCACGCGGTAGCGGACGCGCTGGCACAAGCAGGATTCGCCGTGATTGCCGGTGGTGGGCCGGGGATCATGGAAGCCGCCAATAAAGGCGCTTTCGAGGCCCAGGGTACCAGCGTCGGCTTGAACATCAAGCTGCCGCACGAGGCCAGCAATAACGCGTTCCAGACCATCAGTCTGGACTTCGAATATTTCTTTTCGCGCAAAGCGACGTTTTTCATGCACAGCTTCGCCTATGTCGCCCTGCCGGGCGGCTTCGGCACGCTGGATGAGCTTTTCGAGGCCTTGACCCTGGTGCAGACCGGGAAAGTGCCGCCGGCGCCCATCATCCTGATGGGCAGCGAGTTCTGGGAAGGCGCCGTCAAATGGCTGGCGAAGACGGTGTTCGGCAACGGGATGATAGGCCAGCGTGATCTGGAGCTGTTCATCATCGAGGACGATCCCGCCAAGGTCGTCAAGCATGTGGTGGATTTCCATACGCAATTGCTTTCGCAGGAGCGCTACGAGCCGTCGCTGCCGGCTTGAGGGGTGCTGCGGGGCTGGCGTGCTGCGGTACAGGCGGTACAGGCGGTAGCCCCGCAGCATTTCGTGCGTTGCGGCGGGCCACGGCTCGTCGCACTACTTCTGCTCATTTGACGGATAAATGCCCCATATTGGGGCATTTTTTTATCCTTTTGGTGCACAGGGAGGCATCGGCAGGGCTTGCTGCCCCGGGCCGGTGCGTGGGCTGATTTGGCATACATCTTGCATTCGGTGAGGGAGCGTGCCACGTGGCGCGTCCCCGATTTCAACCAGCGGTGCGCCGCCCTCTCCTGACCGACCGCATGAACGGATTCCTGCCTTTGCTCGGCGCGCCCCATACGGGCGGCTGGCGCGCTTCGCTGGCCTTGGGCCTGGCGCGGCGGGGGCCGCGCACAGTCCTGGCGCGCAGGACACACGTCGGGCCTCTGAATGTACAAAAGGCGCTCTATCCTGAGCCAGACCCGGCGATCTGCCATCTGACTTTGCTGCATCCGCCCGGAGGACTGGCAGGCGGCGATCGCCTGGCGCTGGACCTCCAGCTGGAGGCCGATACCCATCTGGTGCTGACCACCCCCGGCGCGACCAAGTGGTACAAGGCCAGCCCCGATCACCCCGCCCATCAGGATGTCCGCATCACCATGGGACGCGGCGCACGGCTGGACTGGCTGCCACTGGAAAACATCTATTTCGATCACAGCGAAGCGCGCCAGAGCCTGGACTTGCGCCTGGCGGAAGGTGCCACCGCGATAGGCTGGGACGCCGCCCTGCTGGGCCGCCAGGCCTCGGGCGAAACGTGGCGTGCGGGTTCGCTGCGCACGCTCACCCGCCTGCGTGACGCCAGCGGCCGGTTGCTGTGGACCGAGCGGCAAGTCCTACAGGCCGACGCCGCCCTGCGCCTTGCACCGCAAGGATTAGCCGGCCTGCCCGCCTACGGCACCCTGTGGGCCGTCGCGCCCGCCTGCGACAGTGCGCTGGCGGAAGCTTGGGCGGGGGGATTGGCGTACGAGGCCGAAGCGAGGGGGGGGGCAGGAACAGGAACAGACAGGGGACCGGGCTCTGGCTCTGGCTCTGGTTCAAGCCCCGGCTCCGGTTTGCGGCTGCGGGCTGGCATCACCAGCCCGGTGCCAGGTCTGCTGCTGGTGCGGGCCGTCGCCGACAACATCGAACCGATACGGCTTCTCTTCAACGATCTCTGGCTGCGTCTACGCCCGCTGGTACATGGCGTGCCGGGCAGGCCTTTGCGTTTGTGGGCGACATGAAGGCATTTCCCCATTGCGCGCTGCTGCTGATCCACCGACGCCTTATCGGCGATCAACCGTCAGCCGTCCGGCAACCCAGCAACCTGCAACCTGCAACCTGCAACGAGCCATCAGCAATCAGCAATCAACCATCAGCCCTGAGAACTTGAACTCCCTCCATCCTCTCCCTGGAAACTCATGAAGCTCACGCCACGAGAAAAAGACAAACTGCTGATCTTCACCGCCGCCCTTCTGGCTGAGCGGCGCAAGGCCCGCGGCCTGAAGCTGAACTATCCGGAAGCCATCGCCTACATCAGCGCCGCGCTGATGGAAGGCGCGCGCGACGGCCGCAGCGTCGCCGAGCTGATGGACTTCGGCACCACCTTGCTAAGCCGCGACGATGTCATGGAAGGCGTACCCGAGATGATCCCCGACGTGCAGATCGAAGCCACCTTCCCGGACGGCACCAAGCTGGTCACCGTCCACCATCCGATTCCTTAGTCAGGCGTGCGCGATTACAGCGTCGATCATCCGCATCGAACGGCGCCGTCCAACGACTACATCGACCTGCCTTGAACAATGCGACTGAACAAACTGCATCGGCTATCCGCATTGAACGACGCCGCTGAGTAGCGGCCCTGAACGGCAGCATCCACCCGCGCAGTCTTGCCCCGCAGTTTGCCCTTTACCGTCCCGAACATCATCCAAAAAGAGACACTCCTTATGCACCGCTCCCACATCGCCCGCGCCGCCGCCCTGCTCGCCCTGATGGCGGCCAGCGCCGCCCAGGCCCACCCCGGCCATGAACACATCGCCGAGGCCGCCGGCTGGGCCACCAGCGCCACCGACGGCTTCATGCACCCCCTCACGGGCGCCGACCATCTTTGCGCCATGATCGTCCTGGGCGTATGGAGCGCCATGACCAGCCGCCGCGTATGGCTGGCCCCGCTCGCCTTCGCCTCCGTGTTGCTGCTCGGCGCCCTGCTGGGCCTGGCGCGCGTGCCGCTGCCCGCCGTCGAGCCGATGATCGCCGCGTCACTGCTGGTGCTGGGCCTGCTCACCGCCACGCGGGCGCGCCTGCCTGAAGTCGCCGGCGCCCTTGTGGCCGGGGTATTCGCCCTGTTCCACGGCCATGCGCATGGCTACGAATTACCCGAGACCGCGCTCGCCCTGCCCTACATCGCCGGCTTCATGGTGGCGACCATCAGCCTGCACTGCGTGGGGATCGCCGGCGGGCTGGCGCTACGCCGCGGCGGCGCGTGGCTGCCGCGCGTCGCGGGCCTGGGCGTGGCCGCCTATGGCCTGCTCCTGCTGGCCGCCTGAAAATGCCGCCCGCCCGGATCGGGCGGACAAACCGCGGATCCCGCCTGACCATGCCGGCGGGCGAACCGGCCGAATACCGAAGACCAAATACCGAATACCGAATACCGAATATTAAGTACCAAATACCAAATACCTACACCCCAGGCTGCCACGCCCACTAAGGACCCATCATGATTCCCGGAGAACTGCTGGTCGACGACGGCGAGATCGAACTGAACGTCGGTCGTGAGACGATCACGTTGAAGGTGGAGAACACCGGCGACCGCCCCGTGCAGATCGGCTCGCATTTCCATTTTTACGAAGTCAACGATGCCCTGCGTTTCGACCGCCCGTCGGCGCGTGGCTTTCGTTTGAACATCACCGCCGGCACCGCCGTGCGCTTCGAGCCGGGGCAAAGCCGCAGCGTCGAATTGGTGGCACTGGCCGGCGAGCGCACGGTATACGGCTTTTCCGGCCGCATCATGGGAAAGCTGTGATGCAGCCGCCCCGTCTTCCCCACCCCGCCACCTGCGCAACCGCCCAGGCCAGTTGCGCAATCGCCGGCGCGGCCAGCGCCATTGGAGTCCCCGCATGAGCCTGAAAATCGGCCGCCGCGCCTACGCGGAAATGTTCGGCCCCACCACCGGTGATCGCCTGCGCCTGGCCGATACCGACCTGCTCATCGAAATCGAACGCGACTACACCACCTATGGCGAGGAAGTGAAATTCGGTGGCGGCAAGGTCATCCGCGACGGCATGGGCCAGTCCCAGCGCGGAGGCGCCGATGTCGTCGATACCGTGATAACCAACGCCGTGATTCTCGATCACTGGGGTATCGTCAAGGCCGACATCGGCCTGAAGGATGGCCGCATCATGGCCATCGGCAAGGCCGGCAACCCGGACATCCAGCCCGGCGTGACCATCGTCATCGGCGCCGGCACCGAAGTCATTGCGGGTGAAGGCAAGATCGTCACGGCCGGCGGCATCGATTCCCACGTCCACCTGATCTGCCCGCAGCTCATCGACGAGGCCCTTTCCGCGGGGCTGACCACGCTGCTGGGCGGTGGCACTGGCCCAGCCACGGGCACCGCCGCCACCACCTGCACACCGGGCGCCTGGCATATGGAACGCATGCTGGCGGCGGTCGACGGCTGGCCCATCAACATCGGCCTGCTGGGCAAGGGCAATGCCAGCCAGCCGGGGCCGCTGCTGGAACAGATCGAGGCCGGCGCCATCGGCCTGAAGCTGCACGAGGACTGGGGCACCACGCCGGCCGCCATCGATTGCTGCCTGGACGTGGCCGAGCGTACCGACACCCAGGTCGCCATCCACACCGACACCTTGAACGAAAGCGGCTTCGTCGAAACCACGATAGGCGCTTTCAAGAATCGATCCATCCACACGTATCACACGGAAGGTGCCGGCGGCGGCCACGCGCCGGACATCCTCAAGGTGGCGGGCCTGCCCAACGTGCTGCCCTCGTCGACCAATCCGACGCGGCCCTATACCGTCAATACCGTGGACGAGCACCTGGACATGCTGATGGTGTGCCATCACCTGGATGCCGCCATCGCCGAGGACGTCGCCTTCGCTGAATCGCGCATCCGCCGCGAGACCATTGCCGCGGAGGACATTCTGCAGGACCTGGGCGCGATTTCGATGATCTCCAGCGATTCGCAGGCCATGGGCCGCATCGGCGAAGTCATCATGCGCACCTGGCAGACAGCCCACAAGATGAAGGTGCAACGCGGCGCATTGCCTGGCGACGGCCGCGCCGACAATGCGCGGGCCAAGCGCTATATCGCCAAGTACACGATCAATCCGGCGCTGACCCATGGCATCGCGCATGAGGTGGGTTCGGTGGAGCCGGGCAAGTGGGCCGACCTGGTGCTGTGGGAGCCGGCATTCTTTGGCGTCAAACCTGAAATGGTGCTCAAGGGCGGCATCATCACCACCGCGTTGATGGGCGATCCCAACGCATCCATCCCCACGCCCCAGCCGGTACACTACCGGGAGATGTTCGGCGCGCGCGCCGGCGCGCTGTCACGCGGATCGCTGACCTTTGTGTCGCAGGCCGCGTACCAGGCGGGCGTGGCCGCGCGTTATGGCTTGTCCAAGCGAGTGGTGCCGGTGCATGGCGTACGCGCAGTGCGCAAGTCGCACATGATCCACAACGACTGGCAGCCGCATATCGAGGTCGATCCGGAAACCTACCGCGTGCTGGCCGACGGACAGGAGTTGATTTGCGAACCGGCGGAGATCTTGCCGATGGCGCAGCGCTATTTCCTGTTCTAGGCGAGGACTCCTGCTTGAGCCACGGCTCCTGTTTTCGCCACGGCTCCTGTCTTGGGCGACGACGAGTCGCCGCCCGACGGCCCACAGCCTGGCGGGCGGCGCTTGCCGGGCCATTGAAAGGAATCTGGCGGGAGTCCTGCTCAGGGTCCAGCAGGACTCCGCCCTGTTTGGCCAGCGCGCTTTATCGCAATGAAGGCATTATGAAACGCATCGAGAAAATCGTCGGACCCGGCCAGGGCGTGGCCAAGGCATTGCTGCGGCGCGCGGCTACGCTGACGCTGCCTTACGACCAACGCAGCCGCAGCCGCCTGGCCGCCACGCTGGACGACGGCGAGGAAGTGGCGCTATTCCTGCCGCGCGGCACGATACTGCGTGACGGCGATGCGCTGGTTGCAGAAGATGGCAGCTTCGTCCGCGTGGTCGCCGCGCCCCAGCCGGTGCTGCGTGCGACCTGTGTCGATCCGCATATCCTGTTGCGTGCCGCCTATCACCTGGGCAATCGGCACACGCCTGTCGAAGTAGGCGCGGATTACCTGCAGCTGGAACTCGATCCCGTATTGCGCGATCTGCTGCTGCGCCTGGGCTTGAAAGTCGTCGAGATCGAAGCGCCCTTCCAGCCCGAAGCCGGCGCCTACGGCGGCGGCCACAAGCATGGCCATGACGAAACCTACGCCGAGGATTACGCACTGGCGCAGCAGGTGTATCAGGACAGGCATGGGCATGACCACGGTCATGCCCATTCGCACGATCATAAGCACGATCATGAGCATGATCACGGGCATGGCCACAAGCATGGCGACCATGACCACGGCCACGAACATGGACACAAGCATGGCCATGATCATGCCAACTGCGGCCATGACCACGCGCACGATCATGAACATGCACATAAACACGGCCACGATCATGATCACGCCAACTGCGGCCACGATCACAGCCATGATCACGGCCACGGGCACCACTCGCACGGACACGATGAGCATGGACACGGGCATGGACACAAGCACGGCGACGATGACGGCCACGGCAAGCCTGCTGGCGCCGCCGGCCCCGGCAAGCACCGGCACTGAGCTGATCGCCCTGCTGCACTTGGCGTCGCCGGCCTTGCCGATCGGGGCCTTCAGCTACTCGCAGGGCCTGGAGGCCGCCATCGACGCCGGCCTGATCCACGACGCCGGCAGCGCGCGCGCCTGGATCGCCGCCGGCCTGGACGTGGCCGCGCGCGGTGAGGCGGTACTGCTCGCCCAGCAGTACCGCAATTGGGAATGCGCCGACACGGAAGCCCTTGCCGACTGCAATGACGAACTGCTGGCCATGCGCGAGTCCTTCGAATTCCGCCAGGAAACCGAGCAGATGGGCTGGTCGCTGGCACGCCTGTTGGACGAGCTGAGCTGGGGGCCGGAATCACAGCGCGCCATCCTGCGCGCCCTGCGGCCGCTGAGTCTGCCCACCGCCTATGCCTGCGCCATGCAAAGCGCCGGCGTGCTGCTGTCTGAAGGCTTGCAAGCCTGGCTCTTCGCCTGGACCGAAAACCAGGTAGCCGCCGCGCTCAAGGCAGTCCCCTTGGGACAGGTGGCAGGCCAGCGCATCCTGTTCGGCCTGCGCCACGACATCGCGGCCGCCGCCGCGCGCGCCGCGGTCACGTCTGTCGACGACGCATCCACCTTCGCCCCCATGCTGGGCATCTTGTCCGCGCGCCACGAATCGCAATATTCAAGGTTGTTCCGGTCATGACTATCGGCACGCGGCACGATACGGCATCCACGCAACGCTACGTTCCGGCTGCGTTCGCGGCTCGGCCTCGCCATTCACATCGTCGCGGCATGGTTGCCGCAACCATCACCAGGACTCTCGCATGACTACCCGCAACAAGAAGAATCCTCCCCTGCGCGTCGGCATCGGCGGCCCGGTCGGCTCCGGCAAGACCACCCTCACTGAAATGCTGTGCAAGGCCATGCGCGACAAGTACGACCTGGTGGTCATCACCAACGACATCTACACCAAGGAAGACCAGCGCCTGCTCACCGTGGCAGGCGCCCTGCCCGCCGAGCGCATCATGGGTGTGGAGACGGGCGGCTGCCCGCACACGGCCATCCGGGAAGATGCATCCATCAACCTGGAAGCGGTCGACCGCATGCTGACCCGCTTTCCCGATGCCGACATCGTCTTCATCGAATCCGGTGGCGACAATCTGGCCGCCACTTTCAGCCCTGAGCTGTCGGACCTGACCTTGTATGTCATCGACGTGGCCGGCGGGGAGAAGATTCCGCGCAAGGGTGGTCCCGGGATTACCAAGTCCGATCTGCTGGTGATCAACAAGACCGACCTCGCCCCCCTGGTGGGTGCATCCCTTCACGTGATGGAAGAAGACACCCGCAAGATGCGCGGCGACCGTCCCTACGTCATGAGCGACATGAAAGCCGGCCAGGGCCTGCCCGAGATCGTCGCCTTCATCGAAAAACGCGGACTGCTTACTGCTTGAACGTCACGGCGCGCCGCCCGCATAGACCGCATCCGACGCCGGATAGCACCGCGCGTCGCCGCGGTCGTGCGCACCGCCCACGCCGGTGGCCTGGCAACCCGGTTCGCCCCGGACAGGCTGCTGCCGGCGGCAGCGGGTGCCACCGCCTTGCGGCCTACTCGACCTTGCCTATCTTCTGCACCGCCAGCGCCAGCGACGCCGAATCCTTGCGCCAGTAGGTATCGAAGTCCTTGGCATCCAGATACTGCACCGGGCTGCCCGTCCCGGCGATCAGCGCCTTGACCTTGTCATCATTGGCCGCGGCCTTGACGGCGGACCGCAGCCGGTCCAGCACCGGTTCCGGCGTTCCGGCCAACGCGAACACGCCGGACCACTGCACGAAGGTCACGTCGTAGCCCAAGGACTTCAGGGTAGGCACCTGCGGCATGCTTTCCAACGGCGCATCGCCCCATTGGGCCAGGGCCTTCACTCTTCCTGACTGCACCAACTGAGACACGGACGACGGCCCGGTCGCCAGCACATCCACCTGCCCGCCCATCAAGGCCTGCACCGCCGGCGCAGCGCCCGTGAACGGCACGTGCAGCATGCTGATGCCCGCCGCGTTCTGCAGCATCGCCATCGGCACGTGCATGGTGCCGTAGATGCCGGAACTGCCGTAGCTGAGCTTGTTGGGTTGCTTCTTGGCGGCCTCGACCAGATCCTGCACGCTATTCCACGGCTTGTCCGCGCGCACCACAAGCACCGTCGGATCCGCCGTAATCCGCCCGATCGGCACGAACTGGTCAAGCTGATAAGCGGGCTTGCGTTCGAGCACCTTATCGGCTTCGGGCAAGATGGAAATGGACGACAGGCTCATCAGAATCGTATAGCCATCCGGCTTGGCCCTGGCCACCTGCCCGATGCCCAGCGCGCCACCAGCACCGCCACGGTTCTCGATGATGACCGGCTGTCCCAGCTTTTCGCCCAATGCTTGCGCCAGAGGCCGCCCCACCACATCCGCCACCCCGCCGGGCGGAAACGGCACGATCATGCTGATGGCATGTTCCGGATACTCCGCCTGTGCCGCGGCAGCGGTCCCCAGGCAAAAAGCGGCAACCGCCGCGTGTTTGACCAGCGTGCGCAATCCCATGTCTGTCTCCTCCAGGCCCACCGTACGTCGCGGTTCGGCCTTGGCTAGTGCTGCCCGTTATCGAAATTGATCAGCGCCCTGCCCGCAACGTCGTCATGATCACGCGCCGTTGGAACATAGACCAATTGGTATTTTATTTATCTACTCGTGGATTGAAGGATATCCGAACCGGATCGCAAATCCTAGTCAAACACAGAGTATTCAGGGGAAGACCGCTATTTATTTTATAGAACCAATTGGACCACCAAACACTTAGACAGGTGGCTCTAATACCCTTCCCGCATACGAGCGGTGGGGGATGGCGCGTGATATCGCCATCCAATCCAACACCAGCATCGTGGTCGAAGACAACGACGGAAATATCGTCCACATCGACGCAGAACCTCTGCGCAGAGAGCGAGACGAGCAAGAAGCCAAACGGCGTTTCAATGAAGACGTTGTACGGCGAGCCGCAGCCCCATCGCTTTGAGAATAGCCGTCAAGCTGCTCAATCCCGGATTTCCCTGGGGAGAAAGCGTGCGATAAATCTGGGTCGCGTTCAAGTGTGCCTGTTCTGCCACGGCCTGCACGCCACCAAATGCCGCCGCGAGCTGACGTAAGACGATCAACAACTCAGCCTGGTCTCCGTCTTCCAGGATGCCGTTGATCACTTCAAGCGCCAACGCCGGATCCCGCCGATATAAGTCAGCCATCGCCTCGTCATGGGGTTTGCTTCTCATCGCTTCCTCTTCGCTTCCAATCTTTCCAATAACGTACTGCTCCCGGAAGCCCTGCGCCCGCGCGCGTCAAGTAACGGCGCTCGATAGGAAGTTCGTACATCTGCCTGGCGCAGGATGCTCTGATCATCACGCCGCTTGCGGCCGAATATCAGACAGGGGTGCAAGACCCTTTTTTGTGGCTGAGTTCACCAATCAAATTTCCGTCAAATTTTGGCGAAATCAAGGCGCTTCATGGCTGAACCGCCACAATCTCACCGGGTCCCAAGCAATGTCTCCACGGTTCATAAACCGCTGCATATACTGCCCGCGGCCTTAGCCGGCGTAGCACCCCCTTCCACCTTCCCCCTCCTACCCCATGTCCCGCTCTTTCCCCCGCAGCGCGTTCTCGGCCGCGCTCATCCTCTTCGGCCTGATACTCTGGCCCATCCTGCACGCCGACCGTCTCTACATCGACGACATGGGACGCGCCAGCGAAGGCTATCTGGGCTGGGGATCGGACGGCCGGCCATTGGCCAATGTGCTGATGGAAGTCGTCAACGCCGGGACGCCGCTGACCGACATCACACCCGTGCCGCAATTGGCCGCCCTGCTGATGCTGGCCGGCCTGGCCGCATTGATAGGCCGGCGCTTCAAGCTGCCAGGCAGTTGGCTGGCGGCACTCTGCGCGTTGCCGCTGGCCGGTAGTCCCTACTACCTGGAAAACCTGTCCTATAAATTCGATGTGCTGACGATGACCTCGGCATTGGTGCTGGCCGCCATCGCGGCGCTGGACCCGCTGCGCGGCAAGCTGCAAATCCCGCGCAAGATGCTGCTTTTGCTAATGGCACTATGCCTCTACCAGCCTGCCGCCAACGTCTACGTGCTACTCGTCATCGCACAAGTCGTCGTCGGGCAGTTGCGCGATACGGATCCAGGAACGTTGCTGCGCCAATCGGCCAGCCAGATCGGCGCCACGCTGGTCGCCTGCGTCCTGTATGTCGTCGTGCTCAAGCACACCGTGCGCGGCGGCTACTCGAACGAGCACGGCACAATCGACCCCACGTTCTTCGTCCAGAACCTGGGCCACTTCTGGCACTACGTGCTGATGACCCTAACCACGCTGCGCGGTTGGGTCCTGCTGATCCTGGCAGGCGTGGCGGTGCCCGTCACCTTGCTCGGCACGCTGCGTTACGCCTGGCGGCAATGGCCGCAAGCCGGCAACGGCGTACGCATCGCACTGGTCCTGGCAGTCCCGCTATTGCCACTGTCCCTGCTGATCGCGCCATGGGGTCCCATGCTGGTACTCGCCGACCCTGTGTTCGCCCCGCGCGTGATGATAGGCTTCGGCGCCCTGATGACCACGTCGGCACTGATCCTGACGGCCGCGGCGCCACGCTTGCGGGCCGACCATCGCCACGTCATCGGCCTGCTCGTCCTGCCGGCCGCCGTCATGGTCTTGATTGCCTCGGTCTACGGCAACTCCCTCGAACAGCAGAAGGCCTACGAAGACAATCTGTCCGGCAATATGGTGGACGACATCGCCGCCTTGCGCCTGCAAACACAAGTCGATGGCATCGCCTTGATCGGCCGGGCGGGCCATCCGCCCATCGTGCGCCACAATATGCGCAAACATCCCATCCTTACCGAACTGCTGCCCGTGCATCTGACGCAAGGCTGGGGCTGGGCTGCAGAACAGTTGCGCCTATTCGGTCCTGTTCCTCCCATGCGCACAGTCCCGCCCGAAACCCTGGGGGCGCTGGCCGGCCAGCAACCCAACATCGCCCGCGCCGCTTACCGGGTGTATGTCCACGACCACATCGCGATCTTCATGTTCAAGCCGAGTGGCGAACCGCCGCCGGTACGCTGAACGGACAAAGGGCCGGCGCGTCTGACAGACGCACCGGCCCTTCGTTTGATATCGCTCCAACGGTGCCCCGCATGCAGGCACCGCCAAACCGACTTTCCTTACACCTGCTCGGCGCGCGCCATGCGCTTGCGCTCGTTTTCCGTCAGATAACGCTTACGCAGACGGATCGACTTCGGCGTGACTTCCACCAGCTCGTCATCGTCGATGAATTCCACCGCGTATTCCAGCGACATCTGGATCGGCGGCACCAGGCGCACGGCTTCGTCGGTACCCGACGCACGCACGTTGGTCAGCTGCTTGCCCTTGATGGGGTTGACCACCAGGTCGTTGTCGCGGCTGTGGATGCCGATGATCATGCCTTCGTACAGCGGCTCGCCCGGGTTCACGAACATACGGCCACGATCCTGCAGTTTCCACAGCGCATAGGCCACGGCGTCGCCGTTGTCCTGGCTGATCAGCACGCCATTGCGACGCTCGCCGATGCTGCCTTCGCGCACAGCGGCGTACTCGTCGAAAATGTGGCTCATCAAGCCGGTACCGCGCGTCATGGTCAGGAACTCGTTCTGGAAGCCGATCAGGCCACGCGCCGGAATACGGTATTCCAGGCGGGTACGGCCACGGCCGTCCGGCTGCATGTCCAGCAGGTCGCCCTTACGGCGGCCCAGTTCTTCCATCACGCCACCCTGGTGCGGATCTTCCACGTCCACGGTCAACAGCTCATAGGGTTCCTGGCGCTGGCCGTCGACTTCCTTGAACACCACGCGCGGACGCGACACGGCCAGCTCGTAGCCTTCGCGACGCATGGTTTCCAGCAGGATGGTCAGGTGCAATTCGCCCCGGCCCGACACTTCGAATACCGTATCGTCACCGGTGTCGCGCACGCGCAGGGCCACGTTGGACTTCAGTTCGCGGTCCAGGCGGTCGCGCAATTGGCGGCTGGTGACGAACTTGCCTTCGCGGCCGGCCAGCGGCGACGTGTTCACCATGAAGTTCATGGTCAGCGTCGGTTCGTCGATGCGCAGCATGGGCAGCGCTTCGGTCGCGGGCGAGGCGCTGTCCAGCACCGTGCAGCCGATGCCCAGGCCTTCGATACCGTTGATCAGCACGATGTCGCCGGCTTCGGCTTCGGAGACCACTTCACGTTCCAGGCCCTTGAACTTCAGCACCTGGTTGATGCGGCCCTTGCCGGTTTCGCCGTCAGGACCGAAGCGGTACTGCACGTCCATGCCGGTGCGGATACGGCCACGGTTCACGCGGCCCACGCCGATCTTGCCGACGTAGCTGCTGTAATCCAGCGAGATGATCTGCAGTTGCAGGGCGCCGTTGGGATCGTCGTCACGTTGCGGCACATACTTCAGGATGGCCTCGAACAGCGGACGCATATCGCCTTCGCGCACGTCGGCGGTCATGCCGGCATAGCCCGACAGGCCCGATGCGTAGATGACGGGGAAGTCCAGCTGTTCTTCCGTCGCGCCCAGCTTGTCGAACAGTTCGAACGTGGCGTTGATGACGAAGTCGGGACGGGCGCCGGGACGGTCGATCTTGTTGACGACGACGATGGGCTTCAAGCCCAGCGCCAGCGCCTTGCGGGTCACGAAAATGGTCTGCGGCATCGGGCCTTCGACCGCGTCGACCAGCAGCAGCACGCCGTCGACCATCGACAGCACACGTTCCACTTCGCCGCCGAAGTCCGCGTGTCCCGGGGTGTCGACGATGTTGATGTGCGTGCCTTCATACTCGACCGCGCAGTTCTTGGCCAGGATGGTAATGCCGCGTTCTTTTTCCAGGTCGTTCGAGTCCATGACCCGTTCGGCCACGGCCTGATTCTCGCGGAAGGTGCCCGACTGGCGCAGCAGCTGGTCGACCAGCGTGGTTTTGCCGTGATCGACGTGGGCGATGATGGCGACGTTGCGCAATGCGCGACTCATAACGGATCCTTTAGGTTTTGACAGGCGCGAGGCCCGCCGGCAATTCATTCATGGGCAGCAATGTCTGCTTGGGATCAGGCATTGCTTGCAAATCTTCCAGCGCCACCGCGTGCGTCAGCGAAAACGGTCCCACCTGGGTGCGCCGCAGCGCGGACAAGTGGCCGTAGCATCCCAACGCACGTCCGATATCCTCGGCCAGCGTCCGGATGTATGTCCCCTTGCTGCACGCCACATCGATCTGCGCTGTCATGCCTTCGCAGGAAAGCAGTTCGATGCGGTAAATCGTCACCTGACGCGGTGGCCGCTCCAGTTCAATGCCGGCGCGGGCGTACTCATACAGCGGCTTGCCATCACGCTTCAGCGCCGAGTACATCGGCGGAATCTGCTCGATGGTGCCGACGAAACGTGACAGCACGTCGCGCAGCGCGGCTTCTTCCACGCCGGCGAATCCCGCCGGCGCCTGCGCCACCACGTTGCCGGTCAGGTCACCCGAATCGGTTTCCTCACCGAAGCGCAATGTCGCGACATAACTTTTGTCGGCGTTCAACATCGCGCCCGCAATCTTGGTCGCCTTGCCCATACAGCACACCAGCAGACCGGTGGCGAAGGGATCCAGCGTCCCCGTATGCCCCGCCTTGGCGGCATCCAGCGTGCGCCGCACGCGTTGCAAGGCATGATTGCTGGACAGTCCTACAGGCTTGTCCAGCAGCACTACTCCGTCGAGCACCTGCCCGCGTCGTTTGGCCATCGTCGTATTCCAGGAAAAAAGCAGTGACGACAGCCGCTCAGGACTGGTCTTCAGGCTCGTCGGGCTTGTCGCGATAGGAATCGGGACGGTTGGCACGATCGATCAGCTGCGACATCTCAATCCCGCGCGCGATCTGCTCATCGTGGAAGAAGCGCAGGGTGGGCACGGTATGGATGTGCAGCATGCGGTACAGCTGCGAATGCAGCCAGCCCGCCTTTTCATTGAGCAGGGTGGTAGCCGCTTCCGGCTCCGCGCCCATGACGGTGAAATACACCTTGGCATGGGCGTAATCCTGCGACAGCTCCACGCCGGACAGCGTAATCAGACCGCCGCGCGCGACGTCGATTTCCCGCTGGATGAGCACGGCCAGATCCTTCTGGATCTGGTCGGCCAGCCGCAGGTTGCGGCCCGGAATGGCTTTGGACTTGTGACGACTCATGATCACCGATACGCAACGCTCGCCTTACAGCGTGCGCGCGATCTCCCTGATCTCGAAGACTTCCAGCTGGTCGCCCACCTGGATGTCGTTGTTGCCACGCAAGGTCAGGCCGCAATCGAAGCCGGACTTGACCTCTTTCACGTCGTCCTTGAAGCGGCGCAGCGATTCCAGATGGCCGGTCCACGTGACCACGTTGTTGCGCAGCAGGCGCACCTGCGAGTCGCGGCGCACGATGCCATCCAGCACCATACAACCGGCGATGTTGCCGATACGGGAAATCGAGTACACCTCGCGGATCTCGACCAGGCCGATGATTTCCTCGCGCTTCTCCGGGGCCAACATGCCCGACATCGCCGACTTCACCTCATCCACGGCGTCGTAGATGATGTTGTAGTAGCGCAGGTCGATGCCGTTGTTGTCGGCCAGCTTCTTGGCGCTCAGTTCAGCACGCACGTTGAAGCCGATGACCACGGCATTCGAGGCGATGGCCAGGTTGATATCGCTTTCCGAGATACCACCCACGGCGGCATGCACCACCTGCACGCGCACTTCTTCGGTCGACAGCTTGGTGAGCGCGGAAACCAGCGCTTCCTGCGAACCCTGCACGTCGGTCTTGACGATGAGCGCCAGGGTCTGCGTGCCTTCGCCCAGGTTGTCGAACAGCGAATCCAGCTTGGCGGCCTGCTGGCGAGCCAGCTTGACGTCGCGGAACTTGCCTTGGCGGAACAGCGCGATTTCGCGCGCCTTGCGCTCGTCGCCCAGCACCATCAGCTCGTCGCCGGCCGCCGGCACTTCGGTCAGGCCCTGGATTTCCACCGGGATGGAAGGACCCGCGGTCTGCACCGGCTTGCCGTTCTCGTCCAGCATGGCGCGCACGCGGCCGAAGCTGGCGCCAGCCAGCACGACGTCGCCGCGCTTGAGCGTACCGCTCTGCACCAGGATCGTCGCCACCGGACCACGGCCCTTGTCCAGACGCGCTTCGATGACCAGGCCTTTGGCCAGGGCTTCGACGGGCGCTTTCAGTTCCAGGATTTCCGCTTGCAGCAGCACCTGTTCGAGCAGGTCGTCAATGCCCGCGCCGGTCTTGGCCGACACCGAGACGAACGGCACATCACCGCCGTACTCTTCCGGCACAACCTCTTCGGCCACCAGTTCCTGCTTGACGCGCTCGGGGTTGGCGCCCGGCTTGTCGATCTTGTTCACCGCGACCACCAGCGGCACACCGCCTGCCTTGGCGTGGTGAATCGCTTCACGCGTCTGCGGCATCACGCCGTCGTCGGCCGCCACCACCAGGATGACGATGTCGGTGGCCTTGGCGCCGCGGGCACGCATGGCCGTGAAGGCCTCGTGGCCCGGGGTGTCCAGGAAGGTCACCATGCCGCGCTCGGTTTCGACGTGATAGGCACCGATGTGCTGCGTAATGCCGCCGGCTTCGCCCGCGGCCACTTTGGCGCGGCGAATATAGTCCAGCAGCGAGGTCTTGCCGTGGTCGACGTGGCCCATGACGGTAACCACCGGGGCGCGCGGCAGCAATTCCGCTTCTTCGGCCGCCGGGGTTTCGACCAGGAAAGCTTCCGGATCGTCCAGCTTGGCGGCGATTGCCTTGTGGCCCAGCTCCTCGACCACGATCATGGCCGTTTCCTGGTCCAACACCTGGTTGATGGTGACCATCTGGCCCAGCTTCATCAATTGCTTGATGACTTCAGCGGCCTTGACGGACATCTTGTGAGCCAGATCGGCGACGGAAATGGTCTCCGCCACGTGCACTTCGCGGGAAATGAATTCCTGCGATGCGGCTTCCTGCTGGTTGCCCCCACCGCGGCGATCATTCTGGCCGCGTCGGCCACCACCCTTGCCGCCGCCCTTGCCACCCGCGCGCCAGCCGTCACGGCTGGCCGGAGCAGCCGGCTTCTCGGCGGGCTTCTTGCCACGGTTGTCGTCGCTCCAGGAGGACGACACTTCGGTGGTCTTGATGGTCTTCTTGGTGCCGGGTGCGCCAGCGCTGCCGGGCTTGGCATCCTTCTTGGCGGCCGCGGGCTTGCCGGCCGGCTTGTGCAGCGTGCCCTGCAGATTCGCGGCGTTGGCCGGCGCTTCCGGTTCGGGCGCGCGCAGCACCTTGCGCGGACGGTTCAGCATCTCGCGCAGGGCAGCGGCCTCGGCTTCGGCGCGCTGACGGGCATCGTCACGCTGCGCGGAAGTCAAATTGGCGGATGCCGAAGCGGCGACCGGCGGCGGGCCGCGGCGGGCTTCACCGGCGCGCGGGCCACGCGGCCCTTGGGCAGCCGGTTGGCCTTGAGGTACGCCGGGGCGGGTCGCAACGGGCGGCACGCTGGCCGCCGGCTTGGCAGCCGAGGCGGGCGTGGACGCCGAGGTTGATGACTTCGGGGCGCTCTCGGCGGCCGGCTTGGTAGAAGGCGTTGCGCTGGACTGCGCAACCGCGACGGGTTCGGAAATCTTCACGGGCTCTTGCGGGGCAACGGCGGCGACCGGCTCGGCGGCGGGGCCGGCGGCGGGTGCCGCGGATGCCTCGTGTTCGGGTTCCGGCTGTCGGGAAACAGGTTCTGCTTGTTTTTGGGTCGCGGCCGATTTTTCGGCAGCGTTCTCTTGGGGGGCAACGGCCGACTGGGCTTCAGCCACCGGCTTGGTTTCAGCGGCAGCCGTCGGCGCTGCCTTGGCGGGCGCCTCGGCCTCGGTCTTGGCGGATGCCTGGGACGGGGCCGGGGTTTCGCCCTTGGCCTGGGCCGGGGCTTCAGCAGACTTGGACGCGCTCACCGCTTCGGTGTTCGATGCCGGCTCGGCAACCGCCGGCTTGCTGCTCGCGGGTTCAGCCGCGGCGGGCTTCGATTCGGCAACTGCCGGGGTCGCCGCGGCGGCAGGGGCTGCGGCAGACGCCGCGGCAGAGCCTGACTGAGCGGAGACCGACTCGGTGGATGCCGACTGCGCGGGAGCCGCCTGATCGGCCACGGCCGCCTCGACGGCAGGCGCAGCGCTGGCGGTGACAGGCGCGGCAGCGGACTGCTCGTCGGACTGCTCAGCCGCAAGGCTTTCCTGCTCGGCGGCGGCCTCGGCGGCCAGCTCGGCCGGATCACGTTTGACGAACACGCGCTTCTTGCGCACCTCCACCTGGATGGTGCGCGAGCGCCCGGTCGCGTCGGCCTGGCGGATTTCCGAGGTCTGGCGACGGGTCAAAGTGATTTTCTTGCCCTCCGCGGCGCCACCATGGGCACGGCGCAGCGAGTCGAGCAGCTTCGCCTTGTCGCTATCGGTGACGGAATCGTCTACCGATTTGAGTTCAACGCCAGCCGAGCGCAACTGTTCCAGTAGCACATTGGCAGGCATTTTCAGCTCGGTAGCGAACTGGGCGACGGTGTTGCTCGACATTAGGCGTTCTTCCTGTGTACGGCGATCTAACAATATGACTAGCGCAATCCAATAAAACGATTACCAGGCGGGCCGCTCAGCAGCCTACCCCCCTTCCTTCTCGTCGAACCAGTGCGCGCGGGCGCGCATGATCAGATCGCTCGAAGCCTGTTCGTCCAGGCCCGAAATTTCCGCCAGCTCGTCAGTGGCCAATTCCGCCAGGTCATCACGGGTGTGGACTTGGCGTTCGGCCAACTTGGCGGCGAGTTCTGGCGTCATGCCTTCCAACGTCAGCAAATCCTGCGCCGTTTCCAGGGCTTCTTCCTGGGCAATGGCTTCGGTCAGCAGAGCGTTGCGCGCGCGGGTACGCAGTTCGTTGATCGTGTCTTCGTCGAAGGCCTCGATCTCCAGCAGTTCCTGCATCGGAACGTAGGCAATTTCTTCCAAGCCCGCGAAACCTTCATCGATCAGGATGTCGGCCACTTCTTCGTCCACGTCCAGCTTGTTCATGAACGTGGTACGCAGCGTGGACCGCTCGGATTCCTGGCGGTTCTGGCTTTCTTCCGGCGTCATGATGTTGATCTGCCAGCCGGTCAGCTCGGAGGCCAGACGCACGTTCTGGCCCTTGGCGCCGATCGCCTTGGGCAGGTTTTCTTCATCGACCACCACGTCCATGGCGTGCTTGTCTTCGTCGACCAGGATCGACTCGACGTTCGCCGGCGCCAAGGCGCCGATGACGAATTGGGCAGGTTCTTCCGACCACAGGACGATGTCGACCTGTTCGCCGCCGAGCTCATTGCGCACGGCGGTCACGCGCGAACCGCGCATGCCCACACACGTGCCGATGGGATCGATACGCTTGTCGTAGGCGATCACGGCGATCTTGGCGCGGACGCCGGCATCGCGTGCCGCCGCCTTGATTTCCAGCAGACCCTGTTCGATCTCCGGCACTTCGTTTTCGAAGAGCTGGCGAATGAATTCAGGCGCCGTGCGCGACAGGATGACCTGCTGGCCGCGCGCGGCGTGGTCGACCTTGAGCACAAAGGCGCGCACACGGTCCGCCACGCGGATGTTTTCCTTGGGGATCATCTCCGAACGCGGCAGGCGAGCTTCGATCTTGCCGGTTTCGATGATGGCATCGCCCTTGTCCATGCGCTTGACGGTGCCGGACACGATGGTCTCGCCACGATCGAGGAAGTCATTGAGCACCTGTTCGCGCTCGGCGTCGCGGATCTTCTGCAAGATGGCCTGCTTGGCCGCCTGCGCGCCGATACGACCGAATTCGATGGGCTCGAGCGGTTCCTCGATATATTCGTCGACTTCGATATTGGGCACGATTTCGCGGGCGTCCGAGAGCATTTCCTGCTTGTCGGGTTCCTGCAGGCCCGCTTCATCGGGCACCACCAACCAACGGCGAAAACCTTCGTGACTGCCGGTTTCACGATCGATGGAAACACGGATGTCCGCATCGTCCTTGAACCGCTTTTTCATGGCCGAAGCCAGCGCACTTTCGAGCGCTCCGAACACAACCTCGCGCGTAACGTTCTTTTCGCGCGCCAAGGCGTCGACCAACAGAAGAATTTCGCGACTCATCGCTTTTTGCCCTTGAAATCCAGAACGGGATCCAGCTTGGCGCGTTCGACATCATCGAACGTGAAACGCACCACCTGGATATCGTTCTTCTTTGCCTCAAATTCCACACCGAAAGTGGTCTTTTCCTGCTCCTGCGTCGCTTCTTCGGCGACCAGGATTCCGTTAAAGACCTTGCGGCCCTCGACCGCTTCGCGCAGCTTGACTTCCACGCGCTCGCCGGCGAAACGACGCAGGTCGGACTCGCTACGCAAAGGGCGATCTATGCCAGGCGAGCCCACTTCCAGCCGCTTGTAATCGATATTCTCGACCTCGAACACGCGCGACAGCTGACGCGACACCTGCTCGCAATCCTCGATGCGCACCCCGTCGGGACGATCGATGGTCACGCGCAGCAGGCCCAGGGCGGCACGTTCAACGTCGACGAGTTCGACGTCCATGCCGGCCAGCGCCTCTTTGGTCATTGCGAATAAATCAGCCATATGCTCGAAAAAAATGGGCTGTACGCCCAGCCCATCGTGTTGTGCGGGAAGCGCGCCTTGAAGCAGCGCTACCCACGCCTTTATTTGTTCACTCGTCGTTGACCGGGAAGCCGGGTAACCGTGACAGCGGCACACAAAGACATTTTTTGCCTTATTGCCAACCGCGCGGAAACGCCAAAACCCGCCTGTGCCCTGCTGTACGTATGAAGTACGCGTACGTGGTACGAACAGCTGTAAACACAGGCAGGCACAAACGACGAGCCTGCGAAACCCGGAATTTTATCAGATTTTCGGGAAATTGCTTGCTACGTCTAGGAGTTACGAAATACGGGACGGCCTCCGCCCTGTATTTCGTTGCAACGCCGTAACGTCAAAACGCCTTGACGCCTTGGACGTTGCAAAGCCTTGACGTTGCAAAGCCTTAGCGGTTGCCGCGGCCGCGCAACTCCGCGATGCCGATACGGGACTCGTGCGCCGAAGCGCCACGCGGCTGCCAGTCGTCGCCACGCGAACCGCCGCCATTACCGCCGCCGCCAGCATTGCGGTTACCGCGCGGCTTGCCCTGCGGCCCCGCCGGCTTGCCGTTGCGGTTCCCTTTGGGCGGACGCGGCGAACGCGGCCCCTTGGGCTGCCCTTCCGCGCCGTGCTGAGCGTGCTGGCGCGGACCTTCGCCCTGCCCCTGCTGACGGTTACCGTCACCCTGGGCATTCTGACGCGGGCCGTCGCCATTACGGGCATTGGGCTTCCTGCCACCATGCGGCCCACGGGGCTTCTGGCCCGGTTTACCGCGCCCTTGGCCTTGGCCTCGACCCTGGCCCTGGCCCTGGCCCGGGCCCTGTTCCTGACCTTGCCCCTGGGCGTAGCCTTCGCCGCGCGCCTGGTAGCCCTGGCCCTGTTGGCCACGGCCCTGCCCGGCGCCCTGGCCACCCTGGCCGGGACCGCGTTTGCCGCCACGGCGGCCGCCCTTGCCGGCACCCGCGCCGCCTTGGCTTTTGTTGCCACGCGCGCCATCATGCCCGAGCGGATGCCCGTTGGCATAACCGCCGGTAATCATCAAGCCGGTACCGAAGGGATCGGAGGGCGACGACGCCGTCTGGCCGCTGCGGCCGGGCTTGCCACCCTGCAGCTTGCCACGCCGGCCGATGCGCGCACCATTCATGCCGTTGTTTTCCATCGTGCCGAAGCCGGGAGGCAGCGCGCTGTCGTGCGACTGGGGCTGCTTGGAACGGCCGCGGCCATCGCCGTCGTCGTCATCACGCAGCAGGCCCAGCTGCACCATCAGCGCCGTACACAAATTGGGATCCAGCTCTTCCCAGCGGCCGCGCCGCAAGGTCGACGGCAGCACGATGTCACCGAAACGCGTACGGATCAGACGGCTCACCGTCACTCCGATGGCTTCGAACATGCGGCGCACTTCGCGATTGCGGCCTTCCTGCAAGGTGACGCTGTACCAGCGATTGCTGCCGTCGCCGCCGATGAAGTCCAGCGATCCGAAAGCGGCTTTGCCGTCTTCCAGCTCGATGCCTTCGACCAGCGAAGTACGCTGCGCGTCGTCCATCGTGCCGAGCACGCGCACGGCGTATTCACGCTCCGTGCCGTAGCGCGGGTGCATGATGCGATTGGCCATTTCACCCGACGTCGTGAAAATCAGCAGGCCTTCCGTATTCAGATCCAGCCGGCCGACCGACAGCCATTTGCCGGTGCGCAGCTTGGGCAGACGGGCAAACACGCTGGCACGGCCACCGGGATCGTCATGGCTGACGATTTCACCGGCCGGCTTGTGATACAGGATCACACGGGGCGGCTTGCGCGTATTCAGACGCGTGATGACGCGGCCATTGACACGCACCTGGTCATTGGCGGCCACGCGCTGCCCGATATGGGCCGGCTCGCCGTTGACCGAGACGCGGCCGGCGACGATGAGTTCTTCCATTTCGCGGCGCGAACCGATGCCGGCATCGGCCAGGACCTTGTGCAGCTTGGGCATGACGACCTCGCTGTTCAGGTACTTGCCCAACCGCTGCTCCATGCGCGCGCTCTTTTCCAGATAGGTCAGCGCCTGCTCGGCCTCGCGTTCATTGCCGCGATCGTGCCGCTGATCGCCGGCATCGGAAGCGGCGTAGCCGTCACCTGCATTGGTGCTTTGATTACCGCCTTGATTACCGCCTGGGTGCCCCCCGGTACCGCCCTGCGCGCCATGGCCGCCGGCGCTCTCCCCGGCGTCGCCACGGCGGCGGCGGAAAGGCGTACGCAGCTTGCGGCCGCGCGTGCGGGCGCCGTTCTCGCCGTCCCCGCCCTGCCCCTGGCCCGCGGCCTGGTTAGGCGTATCGCCATACCCGGCGGCTACCGGCTCGAATGCAGGCGCGGACTGGGCCGGCGCCGCGAACAAGTCGCCGCTCTGGCCATGGGTCGACGCGGCTGCGTATTCATTCGGCGCACGGTCATTACCCGTTTGGGCATCCGTCCCGCGTGCGGAACGATTGCGGGGCTGCTTGCCGCCACGCTGCGAGGGAGCGCGCGCGCCCTGGGTGCGCTGATCCGGGCGCTGCTCGCCCTGCCGGCGGCGTTCGCCGCGCGTGCCTTGCTCACCTTGCTCACCTTGCGTGCCTTGCTCGCCTTGCATGCTCTGTTCGGCCTGCGCGTGCCGTTCGCCCTGCGTACCATCCACACCAACCGATGTATCGGCGGCCTCGGTACGACGACGCGATCGCGTACGCGGGGCCGGCGTTTCGTCACCGGCGTGAGACGGGGCGTTCGTTGCGGCGGCGGGCGACACGGCGTTCGTTGCAGCGGCGGGCGACGCGGCGTCCACTCCGGCGACGGCAGAAGCCTCCGGCGCATGAGCCGCGGCGGTGTCCGCTTTCACTGCCGGCTTGCGGGCCGATGAGCGCTTAGGCTCGGCGTGCACGGCCGCCACGTCCGCGGCCTCGCCGCGCGCGGATCCGGCCTGCGTATCCGGTTGCGCCGACGCGCGAGCTTCGCTTGCTTCGATCGCAGGCGTGGCGTCGCCGGCGACGGCAGCCGCACGCGGAGTGCGCGGCGCACGGGGTTTCTTGACCGGCGCGGCATCGGCCTGACCCGCCTCCGACTCGCCGGTTTTCGATGAGACGGCCTTCGACGAGGCGGCCTTCGAAGAATCGGCACCCGATACGCCAGCTTCGGCCGCGGCTGCGTTCGAGCCCGATGCATTTGCTTGGGCCAAGGCGGCCTTCGAGCGGCTGGCCTTCGCGGGGGTTTTCTCTTCACCGGCGGGGCTTGCCGCTGCCGGGCTAGTCTCGGGCTGTCCAGCGGCCACCGGCTCGGACGCAGCCTTGGCGCGGGTCGATTTGCGCGGGGCACGCGCCGGGGGCGCGTCCGCCGTTTCCTGTGCCGGCTTACCGGCCGGGACCACGGCAGCGGCGGAGCCGGCCACCGATTCAGCGGCCTCGGCGCGCGTCACGCGGCGTGCGCGGGGCTTGCGAGCCGGCGCCGCGGCGTCATCCTGCGCGGCGGTGCCGGCAGCATTCGCGTGTTCATTCACGGGGACGACTTCGTCCTGCGCTTTCTTATTGATGGTCACTAGAACTACTCCGGATTTCTATCTTTGCGGGAGGCGGCGTGCGCATCCTCATCGTCGGACCGTTCGGACGAGCCTTCGGGCGAAGTGTCCGGCGTGGGTGACGGAATTTCAGGCTCCCCACTTCGCGGCTCGATTTCCGGCGCGGCGTCGGGAGGCGTTATCTCTGGTGTACGAGCAGGTTGAGGGACCTGCGCCCCGTCGCCCGGCTGATCTATGGTGTCGTGCCCGGGCGGCGGCATATCTGGCCGGCCGGTAACGGGCGCCGCCAAGGCGGACACCTGCTCGTTCTCATGATCGATGGACAAATCGGCGTCGGCCGCGTTCCCGGCAGTTCCGGAATCTTCCGCGAAAGCCATATCCGCGGGGGCCGCGCCGGTCCGCTCCGTCGCCTGGCGCACATCGTGCGCGGCATCGTCAGCGGCTGGCGATAGAGAGGATTCTACGCCAGATGCCGCCGCCCGTGCATCCTCATCGCCTGGAATATCCACATTTCCTTCCTTGTCAGGGTCTTGAGTGGACCCGGAAACGACATTTGCGCCGTCCTGGCGCAGATCTTCCGGCGTACCGGACGCCTCGGAGGCCGCGGACGCTTCAGATCGCCCGGCTTCGGATCCCCCGAATACATTGGTCAATTCAGAGTCACCCTCGGGATCGTCCGGCTGAGCATTGGCGATGGCTTTGGCATCGCCATCAGCACCAGCGTTCGCCTCTTTCCACTCGTCTGCACCGGCATCCTCACTGGTTGCATTTTCACCGGCACCGGCATCGGCATCGGCATCGGCATCGGCATCGATGCTGCCGGCATCGACGGGGGTGCCGTCGAGGACTGCCTGCAATGCGGGCGAAGCCACTTCTTCGATTTCGATGCCACCAAGGTCCAGGCCGGCGAGTGCCGCGGCCGCGCCTTGGGCTTCGAGGGGGGGCAGCTCATCCAGGGCGCGCAGTCCCAGATCGTCAAGGAACTGCCGTGTCGTCCCGAACAAGGCGGGGCGTCCAGGGGCATCGCGGTGGCCGATGACCTCGATCCAGCCGCGATCTTCCAGCGTCTTGACGATCTGCGACGACACCGTCACCCCGCGGATATCCTCGATATCGCCGCGCGTGACGGGTTGACGCCAGGCCACGATGGCCAGCGTCTCCATGACAGCGCGCGAGTATTTAGGGGGCTTCTCGGGATCCAGCCGTTGCAGATAGCGTTGCATATGGGGCCGGCTTTGGAAGCGCCAGCCGCTGGCCAGCGACACCAGTTCCAGACCGCGGTCGGTCCACAGCTGCTGCAGCGCTTCGAGCAAGCCGCCCAATTTCGCGTCATCGATGTCGTCGTCATCGGTGAACAGTTTGCGGATCTCGCCGCGCGGCATCGGCTGCGTTGCGCAGAGCAACGCGGCTTCGATGACTATAGTTGCCTCGCTTTCATTCATCGATATATTCAATCTTTCTCAAAAAAACAGACAAGAGACTTGCCAAGGTTCAAAAATGGGGTTAATATTCTTTTCTCAGACGCGGGGTGGAGCAGTCTGGCAGCTCGTCGGGCTCATAACCCGAAGGTCGTAGGTTCAAATCCTGCCCCCGCAACCAGATACACAGAGAAGGCTTGGCGAAACCGCCAAGCCTTTTTTGTTTCTCAGCCGCAAAGTTCATTTGAACGACAGCGCGCCCAGCAACACCCTCACCCACAACGACATTCGCGCCCACGGCGACACCAGCCTCAGCCGCGCCCAGCATAGCTGCGCCCGCCTCGATACCGGCGCCGCCCCCAACGAGCGCTTCCGCGACCGCAGCTGCCTCAATGGCCGCGCCAGTCCCGATGGCCGCGCCTGCCTCGATAGCCACGCCAGTCCCGATGACTATGCCCGTTTCGATGACAGCCCCCGTCTCGACGACAGTGTCCGCACCGACAACAACATCCGGATCGATGACTGCGCGCCTATCGGCGTTCGCGTCCGTGTGGGCGCCTGCGGATGCGGCACGCGTGCGATTCGCCAGCGTCGTAGGAAGTACGACATTGCGGCGAGCTGGATAGGGGCGACAGCCGGCTGGCGTGAACGCCGCGGCGCTTAGCGCCGGCATGGACGGCGGTACAAACGAATGGGAAGCTTGCAAAAAGACCTCGACCAACGGGGTTGGGCGCGAAAACAGGACAGCGAAAACACGTCAGGTTGGGGCGTATGGCCGATATGCGGCATGGCACCACGCAAGGGACATCGAGCAAAGAGTCCGATCCGGCGTTGCGTCAAATTTCGATCTGGAATGCAATCCTGAGCAAACGGGGTGCCGGCGCTGTCTCACTGGACGCCGCAGCGTATTCAGCGGCGTGACCACACAGTGGCAACGGTGTTCGAGAGAATCCGGGATATCGGACGTTGCGGACAGGCTGCATGCACCCTGTGGCAGATCCGGAAAACAAGGCGGCTTTGAAATAACCCGGACCGCGCTACAGGTATTCGGCTGATTATACGCGGCATTATCCCGAATGGGAAAAAATCGGGACACAATCCGAGTCGCCTGAATGCTTCCCAAAACCAGACCAATCCATACCTTGCCACAGACTGCTGCACCTCAAGCCAAGACAGCCGAAGCATAGCCACGGACCCGGCGTCTCGAATCTGGAGCAACCGAAGCATAGCCGCGGACTGCGGCGTCTCGAACTCAAGGCATCCCACGCACGATCTCGGATTGTGGCGCATCGCATCCGAGGCGGCCGAGGCGGCCGAGGCATAGTCAAGGACTGAGGCAGGGGTGTTTCGAATCCAAGAGGCTTTAGTCCCGGTCAGGGGGCAGTCCGCGGGCGGCTGTTGGAAGCGCCGAGAGAGATGGACTTCAGGGCGCACGGGTGTGGCCGAGGGCAGTTTGGCGCGCAGCGACAAACCGCGGACCTGCCGCCCGCGGACTGCCCCCTGGCCGGGACGTACGCGAGTACCTCGGGTACAGACATCCCAAGGACCTCCGGTACAGACATCCCAAGGACCTCGGGTACAGACATCCCAAGGACCTCGGGTACAGACATCCCAAGAACCTCCGGTACAGACATCCCAAGAACCTCCGGTACAGACATCCCAAGAACCTCGGGTACAGACACCCCAAGAACCTCAGCGTAAGTGCGATACAAGAACCGAGCTATAGCCTTTCCTGCAGCATTGCAGCCAACCCCTCACTGGACATCCCGCGGACGATAAATACCATTCGTGATCGATGATCCTCGTCGGGCCAAGCAAACAATTTGGTCATTGGATAAAGTTCCTGATGCACCCCGTGCACGGCCCAGGGGCCGCTGTCGTCGGAGAAGGAGATCAGCCCCTTCACCCGTAGCAGTGATTCCCCGAGGGCTTCCTGCAATGCGGACATACGGAGCAGAAACGCGGCTCGCGTGACGGTCTCGGTAAAGACGTAAGTACAAACCGCCGCATCGTGCGCAATACCACCGGCGCCAAAGCGAGAGCCATCGCCAACGCGATCGCCAACGCCAACGCGATTGCCATCAAGATCACCATCAGCCGACGCAAATCGCGTCAGCCACCCTCCCCCAGCGGCATGGCTGTCTTTCCTATACCCGCCGTCCGTCAGCAATGAGGGTGGCAATTCCGCATCTGGCATCAAGACATGTATCGCGGCTGATGGATTGATTGCGGCGGCCCGGGCGCGTGCGAGCTCGATCTCTTGTGGCGAAGCCAGATCCGCCTTGCCGATCACGATCTGGTCCGCCAATGCCAACTGCTGCGTCATCTCCGCCGGCAATGGCAATAGCGATGTCGAAACCGAAGCCGATGCGGATGCTGATGACAATGCCGATGCCGATGCCGATGCCGCCGGCAAGGATGACGGCGCAATCATCGACATAGACAAGGGCGCAGGCGGTAAAGAATAGGATGAGAAGGAAGCCAAGCCCCCCTTCGCCAATTGCCGCGCATCGGCAACCGCAACCGTCCCCTCATAAACATACCGTTCCGCCAGAAAATGCTCATGCCGCAGCGTGAACAGAATCGGCGCCGGGCTGGCCAACCCACTGGTCTCGATAATCAAGTGGCGAAACGGCTTGATCGTCCGCCGCAGTGCCTGCATGAACAGATCCCGCAGCGTATCGGCCAGCGCCCCACGCACCAGGCAGCAGATGCATCCGCCTTCGAGCACCATCACCGTATCCGCGCTATCGCGCACCAGGTGGTGATCGATACCCACGCTACCGAACTCATTGATCACCACTGCCGCATCCGCGTACCGGGGCGTACGCACCAGGCGATTGAGCAGCGTCGTTTTCCCGCTACCGAGAAACCCGGTGAGCACGGTCACGCCGATCCGGCCATCACCGGGGCGCTTACCCGTCGGGGCGGGCCGAGAGCCGTCGTGGCTTTTGCCTTGCGCGTTTCCCCCAGCCGCCTCAAGTCCATCGGAGCGCATGTCAGTCGACCACGCCAACGGCAGCGCCAATGCCAACGGCCGCGGCACCGACCACCGCAACCGCATTCAACTCAATCAACGCCCCGTAATGCAGATCCCGCGTCGGCACCACCGTCCGGGCCGGCCGCGCCGCGCCCATGAACGCCTCATAGACGGCGTTCACCTTGGCCCAAAGCGCGACATCGGGAATGAACAATTGCACGCTGACCAGTTGATCGACCGACGAACCGGAAGCTTGCAGAATCGCGGCCAGGTTATCGAGGCACTGCCGGGCCTGGGCTTCAATCCCATCGGGGAGTTGGCGATCCGGGCCAGGTGCGAACGGCAACTGCCCGGATACGAAGACGAAACCATTGGCCTTGATGGCCTGGCTGTAGTGCCCCGCCGGCAACGGCGCGCGAGGCGTCTCGATACGTTCGATCATTGAAGCGATCCGATATTCTGGAAACCAGGACTATATCGAACCCCTGCGCGGCCCGCTCAAGCCGCCCGCCGCTGTCCCTCACCGCCCGCGTCGCCCAATCCACCGCCATTACCCCGCGACGCCAACCCATGTGCGTAGGCATACGCCAGGCTCATCGCCTTGCCCACCGCAACCTGTTCGGAGTGGGAGACCGAGCGATCTCCCATGGGGGGAATCCCGTCGACCAATGCGCGAGCGACAAACCCAGCCTCCACCGAGGCGATTTCGATCGTGAAAGCGCGGCCGCGTATGACGCCGCGCGCGACATGATGCCATCTGATCACAGCACGCTCCTCCGGGACGTTTTTATGCCGCCATGCTCGCGCAAATGCCGGATCAGTGAAATGCAGGCTCTTTCCGGGTGTTACCAATAGTGCGCGGGGCCGCTCACGACCACCAAGCCGCGCCGGCGGATTGCAATCGACGCTTGCAAACAAGCCGCACCTGGCGCAACAACCACCGATCCCTCGGCCGACATGGCGGCAGACTTGATGATGGGGATAACCCGGAGCCCGGAGATGGATTCCAGCGCATCAACCGGCGCGACTCGCCGCCTCGGCTTGCCACTGCCGCAGCCACCCCAACCCCGCCGACGTGGCCCCGCGCGGCCGATACTCGCACCCGACCCATCCCTCATACCCCAACTCATCCAAAACAGCGAACAGATAGGGATAATTCACCTCACCGGTATCGGGTTCCTGCCGCCGAGGCACACCGGCAACCTGCACATGGCCTACATGCCCCGTGGGCAGATACGTCCGCACACGCGTCTCCAGATCGCCTTCGACGATCTGGCAGTGATACAGGTCCATCTGCACCTTCAGGTTGGGCGCGCCCACCTCCTGGACGATGGCATGTGCCTGCGCCTGATGGTTGAGGAAATACCCCGGCATGTCGCGCGTATTGATGGGTTCGATCAATAGCTCCCGCCCGGACGGCTTGGCCTGTGCCGCCGCCCAGGAAAGATTCTCCAGATACACATCACGCAGGGACTGCCAGGTCGTGTCCGCCGGCGCCACGCCGGCCATGACGTGCAGGCGCGGGCAATCGAGAACCTCCGCGTATTCCAGCGCGCGCAGGATGCTATCGCGAAAAGCCTCGCGCCGGTCGATCAGACTGGCCATGCCGCGTTCGCCGCTCGCGTAGTCTCCTGGGGGAGCGTTGAACAGCACCTGTTGCAAGCCTGCCGCGCGCAGCCGGGCAGCGATGTCAATCGCCGGCCATTGATATGGGAACATGAATTCGACCGCGCGATAGCCATCAGCGGCCGCTGCCTGGAAGCGGTCGAGAAAGTCGTGCTCCGTGTACATCATGCTGAGATTGGCGGCAAACCTGGGCATGCGGATCTCCATCGGATCGAAAAAGGCGGAGCATAGTCAGCCGCTCAGAATAAGTGACCCACGACTAGTGGTCCATGATGCATGGCCCACAGTAAGCGCGTCACGGTAAGACAGCCCCCCGCCGCTCGCACCATACCGCAAAACAAAGCCGCGCGATCAGGCGAAAGAACACAGTCCTAATCTTTCGGCAAGAAAATCGCTTCCCATGGCGAATCAACCAAGCCATTTACCCCCAATGGCCGGAAAATTTCGCTGGCATCGATCTCCAAGACACTGGCGCAAAAGGGATCGCGCATGATGACCACGGGACCGTACGCGCGCTCCTCGATCTCGTCAAGGATACGGGCATGCCCGTCGATGCTGAATATGCAAGGACCAAACGCAGCAATACCCTGCTTGAGTTTCTGGATGGCCTCCGCAGGCCGCGAAGCCTCTCCCCCGATGACCACAGCCTTGCGTCCGGACCGCTCTTCCAGCGATCGCCACATTTCGCCAATCTCTCGACGCGATCGTCCGCCCTGCTCACGGATCGAACAGGAAGCACTGCTCAATTGCCGCGACAACTCCGACCTGGATTTTCCCTCGGCAAGCAGCATTTCCACGCAGGCGTAACTGCATCCCCGAAATTCGGTTTGCGGAATCATGCATTTGCCATCAGGCAGAATATAGACAGCCAGATCGCTGCGGATGGATGGAACGGCCACGCCTTCCACGACGAACGCCACCGTACCGGCTTGCTCGTCGATCACATATTCGGCGATCGTCCTGTGGATGCTGTTCTGGGGAGCGTCGTAGATGCGATCGATCTGCAGGAGAAACGTTCGACCGATCACCTCGGATCCGTCGGGTATCGGAAAAAAGAGACCGCCTTTATCGAAGGGAAAGCGCCGTGGTTTTCCGTCCGGCCCCTCGACGAAAATGCCGTATTCGCAGAATCCGAGACAACGAGGATAAAGCGCGCGAAATTCCAGCGAGTAGGCGTTCCATCGCATCGCCGTCCTGGTTCCCGAATCAGGGGGAGATGTGACCGCACCGACATCCTGGTCAGCATGGCCGGCGGCGTCCGACCCGAGCAGCCCTGCCCTGTGATTCGCCCCTGCCCTGGGCCCTGACACCCGGGCCGCATCGTTATTGCGGAACACGACGCACGGCGCCGCAGCGATTGCGGTCACCACTAGCGACGACCGGCTCATTTGCGCACATCTGGCCGTCTTGCTTCGCGTGAACCGAATGAGCACCGCTTGCAACGCCCGCTGGAACACGTTGCGCCGATCGGGCGCACGCGCCTGCGGCATGCCGGCGTCAGGCACAGGGGCGGAACCGATCGAATTGACCTTGGAAAAAAACATATTCAATGCTTCGTCAGGTTGAGGCTGGTGACGATAGTAGGAATGCCTGCCTGGGTGCGATATGAGATCAGCGCGCGTGACGGCGCCGAAACCACCCGTTCGGGACAAGGCAATTTCCGGCAAGCAGCGCCTACCTGGCGGTGCCTTGCCGGTGCCTTGCCGGTGCCCTGCCGATACCCCGCGCCGGCGACATCGAACTATCGATACGCTCAGGATCCGCGTGCCGCACCCAGCCCCGCCGCGCTCAATAGCCCGCCCGGCTCGCGCGGATAGGTCAAGGTGAAGCGAACCCGGCCGGAAGCACCATCACCCGCCCCATCCATACACTCCGCCGTGGCGCTACCGCCATGCAGAACCATGATGGCGCGCACGATGGACAGGCCCAGCCCGCTGGCGTCGGAGTCCGCGCTGCGCGACACGTCGGCGCGATAGAAGCGGTCGAAAAGCTTGTGCAAGCGTTCCGACTCGATGTACGGCCCGACGTTTTCCACGTGCACCATCACGAAGTCCGGCCCTTCCTGCGCACTCAGGGTCACGACACTGTCGGCATCCGCGTAGCGCACGGCATTGGCCACCAGATTACCCAGGGCACGCCGGAACAGGATGGGGTCGGCCTGCACGCGGCCTTGTGCGCGCGAGGCCAGTCGAATGCCGCGCTCCTCCGCCAGCCCTTCGAAATACTCGGTGATGCGCTCGAACTCCACCGACATATCCAGCGGCGCATAATCCAGGGCCGATTGGGCGTTGTCCGCGCGCGCCAGGAACAGGATGTTCTCGACCAGGCGCGCGATGCGCTCCAGCTCCTCGACGCTGGACGCCAGCACCACCTCGTATTCTTCGGGGCTACGCCGCTGGCACAAGGCCACCTGGCAGTTACCCAGCAAAGCGCCGATCGGCGTGCGGATCTCATGCGCCAGGTCAGCCGAAAATTGCGCCAGGCGCTCATACCCATCCGCCAGGCGGTCGAGCATTTCGTTGAAGGACGCGGTGACCTCACGCAACTCATGCGGCGTGTCCCGTATGCTGAGACGCCGATCCAGACTGCCCGGCGTGATGCCCGCCGCCTGCACGGCCAGGTTGCGCAAGGGCCGCAAGCCCCGCCGCAAAGCCACGTAGCCCAACACCGCGATGGACAGGAAGGCCACCAATACGGACAGCGCGATCTGCGCGCGGTACTGGCGCAGCATGCGCGTCTCGCCCAGCATCACATGCCCGGCCATCACTTCCAGCGCGGCGCCGTCGGCCGTGCCTGTCATGGCCGCGACCCAGCGTACGGGCACGCCCAGCTCGCTCTGCTGGCCGTGCACGGCTGCCGTCGTCAACTCATCCCGCAGCGGCACCGGCGCCAGGTCAGGCAACGCCAGCTTACCGGGATTGACGTTTACGAGGGGCGCCTGACCCGGTTGCCGGAACACCAGAATGTCCTGCTCATTGCCCAGCATGTTCTCGAACAACTGCGGGCGCGCACGGATGTCGTCCAGTCTCAGCGTCTGTTGCATCAGCGAGCGATACCGGTCTACCCGCCCCACCAGGCCGACATCGCTGCGGGCGATCATGTTCGTCTCCATCGACATGTACAAATACAGGCCGACCACGCTGACCACCACGGCGGCCAACAGCGCGAACAGCACCGCGGTGCGCAGTGTCAATGAACGGGTCAACGGCCGGGTCAGGGAGCGGGAACGCTTTCGGCGCATTCGCGCACCTCGCAGACGTAACCCATGCCACGCACGGTATGAATGAGCTTGGGCTCGAAGGGCCGGTCGACCTTGGCGCGCAGGCGCTTGATGGCGACGTCGACCACGTTGGTGTCGCTATCGAAGTTCATGTCCCACACCTGTGAAGCGATCAAGGTACGCGACAGCACCTCGCCTTCGCGGCGCACCAGCAGATGCAGCAAGGTGAATTCCTTGTTGGTCAGCGCGATCGTGCTGCTCATACGCGTGACGCGGCGCCTGAGCACGTCGATATGTAGATCGGCCATGCGCAGTTGATCCGCTTCACGCACGACGCCACGGCGCAGCAAGGTGCGGATGCGCAGGACCAGCTCGGTAAATGAAAATGGCTTGACCAGGTAGTCGTCAGCGCCCAGCTCCAGCCCCTGGATACGGTCCTGCAACTGGTCACGCGCCGTCAGGAACAATACCGGCACGTCCTGCTTCGCCCGCAAGGCCTGCATGACCTGCCAGCCGTTCAGACCCGGCAACATGACGTCCAGCACCACCAGGTCATAAGCGGTCTCCGTGGCCATGTGCAGGCCATCGGCGCCGTTGCGCGTCCAATCGACGGCATAGCCCGATTCGCCCAGACCTTTTTTCAGGTACTCCCCGGTCTTTGCATCGTCCTCGACCACCAATATCCGCACGTGTCACCCCTGTCTCTGATGCTGCATTTTATCGATCCGGCACCTGGCGCTTCATGACATTTTTGTCATCCACGGGTCATGTTGGCGTCCCCTGCCGGGGAGGATGATCAACACAGCTGTTCCCGGTCGCACGGACCTTTCGGTCCCTCCGGACCCAAGCCCCTGCGGACCTTGGTCGTCTCAACCTCAGTCATCTCAAACAGACCCTGTGGAGATCAATACGATGAAATTTTTCCAGATTCGAGCCCTTGCCGCCAGCGTACTCCTGGCCGGCGGATTGGCCGCGGCGCATGCACAACCGGCGCAACCCGCCCGTACGGCAGTACGTGGCACGATAGACCAGGTCAGCGCCACCTCGCTGGAAGTCACTGCCCGTAATGGCACGAAATCGACGATCACGCTGCCGGCCGATGTGCGCGTGGCCGCGGTGTCTCTCGCCAAGCTCACCGACATCAAGCCCGACAGCTACGTCGGCACCGCCGCCGTGCCGCAGCCCGACGGCACGCTGAAAGCCTTGGAAGTCCATGTGTTCGCAGCCTCGTTGCGCGGAATGGGTGAAGGCTTCCGGCCCTGGGAAGGCGCCGATGGCAAGAAAGGCAGCATGACCAATGGAACCGTCGGCAGCGTGGTGACGACCAGCGGCACCACCATGAAGGTGAAATACAAGGAAGGCGAGAAGACGGTCGTGGTACCGCCGGATGTGCCCGTGGTCTACCTGGAGCCGGGTGACGCCAGCCTGATGAAGACCGGCGCGCCGGCGCTGGTCTTCGCGCAGAAGGGCGAAGGCGGCGCGCTGACGGCCTTGAACGTCATCATCGGCAAGGACGGCACCATACCGCCGATGTAAGCCCGTGAGGAGAGGCATCCGCTGCCTCTCCTGCCCCCCCACAACCTCAGACGACCCGCTACGTTGGTGCCATTCAGGACACTCGCTTGAATACCTCCCGCTCCCCTCACCCGCCGGCCCGCGTGCGGGTCCATACGCTGCCCGTGCGCCTGACGCATTGGCTGAACGTCTATGCCATGGCCTGCATGTTCATGAGCGGCTGGGCCATCTATAACGCCTCGCCGATTTTCGCTTTCACTTTTCCAGAGTGGGCGACGCTGGGCGGCTGGCTGGGCGCGGCCACCATCTGGCATTTCGCGGTGATGTGGCTATTGGTCGCCAATGGGCTGGTCTACCTGCTGGCGGGAATATTCAACGGCCATTTGCGGCGTGACCTGTTGAGCGTCAGCGTGGCGGACGTCCGGCAGGATCTGGCCGCTGCCTTGCGCATGAGGCTGGGCCATCGCATAGGGCATTACAACGCCGTGCAGAAGGCGATGTATCTGGGCGTTCTGCTGCTGGGCCTGCTGCTCGTGCTCTCGGGCCTGGCAATATGGAAGCCGGTGCAATTGCAGGCGCTGACCGCGCTGTTCGGCGGTTTCGCGGCAGCACGCGTAGTGCACTTCCTGGCGATGGCGGGTATCGGCCTGTTCGTGGTGGTGCATCTGCTGATGGTCCTGCTGGTACCGCGCACGCTGCCGCCTATGATCACGGGGCGCGCAGCGCCGCACCCGGTCGGGGAGCGTCAAGATGCCTGATCGCAAGACCACCAAGCTGGTCCTGGAACCGGCGCAGCGCACCGCGCTGGTCAACACCCAACGGCGCTTGCTGCTGCGCGGCGGCTTGAGCCTGGGCGGCCTGGCGATGCTGTCCGGCTGCAATCTGCAGGACGGCGACACCTTCGACAAGGTACTGTGGGCCATGTCCCGCTGGAACGACAAGGTGCAGGCCTGGCTGTTCAGCCAGGACAAGCTGGCGCCTACCTATAGCGCCGGCGACATCACCAAGCCCTTCCCCTTCAATGCCTTCTACCCTGAATACAACGTGCCGGAGATCGACCTGTCCGATTACCAGCTCGAAGTGTCGGGCATGGTGGCGGACAAGAAGCCCTGGACCTTGGAAAACCTGCGCCGGCTGCCACAGGCCAGCCAGATCACGCGGTTGATCTGCATCGAAGGCTGGAGCGCCATCGGGCAATGGGGCGGCGTGCCCCTGAAGACATTCCTGCAGCATATCGGCGCGGACTTGAGCGCGCGCTATGTGGGGTTCAAGTGCGCGGACCGCTATTACTCCAGCATAGACATGGCCACCGCCCTGCATCCGCAGACCATCCTGGCGCTGGATTTCGGCGGCGAGGCCCTGCCGCCCGATTTCGGCAACCCGCTACGTCTGCGGGTGCCGACCAAGCTTGGATTCAAGAATCCCAAGCACATCATGGCGATGTTCGTGACCAATAGCTATCCTGGCGGGTATTGGGAAGACCAGGGCTACAACTGGTTCAGCGGGATTTGAAGGGTTTTCCTGCTGCTGCATACGTTACGTACGTGCATGGGCCCCTTGCGCGGCCCATGCTGCTCGCAACTTCAAACAGTCAGCACCGCGCGACCGACGACCTTGCCAGCCACCAGCGACGCCAATACCGCATCGGCCTGCTCCAGCGGATAGCGATGCACGGGAATCGGCTTGACCTTGCCCTCGCGCACCAGCGCCATCAACTCACGCAGTTCCTGCAGATTGCCCACGTAGCTGCCGATGATGGAGATGGCCTTCATGGGAATCAGCGCCAACGACCAGGTCGAGCCGCCGCCGAACAGCCCTACGATGACCAGCTTGCCGCCCTTGATCAGCGCATCGAAGGCGGCGCCCGCCGTGGCGGGCGCCCCCACCAGGTCGACGGCCGCCTGCAAGGGCTTGCCGCCGTTGGCCTTGATGATCTGCTGTGCGGCATCGGGGGCGGCGCCGTCAATGGCCGCCAGCGCGCCCGCCGCCAGCGCCGCCGCGCGCTTGGCGGGATCGATGTCGACCACGATGGCGCCCTTGCCGCCCAGGGCATGCAGGATTTCCACCGCCATCAAGCCGAGGCCGCCGGCGCCGAAGATGGCAACGGCGTGCTCGCGATAGATTTCCGGGCCGATCTGGCGCAAGGCCGAATAGGTCGTCAGGCCCGAGCAGGCGTAGGGCGCGACCGTGGCGGGATCCAGGTCACCGATGTCGATCAGGTAACGCGCGTCGGGTACCCGCAAATATTCCGCGTAGCCACCGGGCCGATAGACGCCGAGCGACTGCGGCGCCGCGCAATGGTTTTCGCGGCCGCTCGCGCAGGCGGGGCAGTCGCCGCAACCGATCCAGGGATAGACCAGATAGTTGCGGCCGGCTTCCACGCCCTTGGCCCGCGGACCCATTTCATATACCGCGCCGACCGTCTCATGTCCCAGCGTCAAGGGCAGCTTGACGCCACGATCCTTGAGCGACAAGCGTTTGCCCTGTCCCAGGTCATAACCGCCCTCCCACAAATGGATATCGCTGTGGCACACCCCGGCCGCCCGCACCCGCAGCAGCACCTCGGCGCCCTGCACTTCGGGCATGGCCTGCTCAAGCAACTGCAAGGGTTGGTGGAAGTCGACGACGCAATAGCATTTCATGGCATGTCTCTCCGTTCTTGTTGTACTGACCAGAAGGATGATTCGCGCCCCGCTGGGCCGCTGGACCGATGGACCAACATATGACTGTCGGCCAGCGGCACGAAGGCCCGTCCCGCGGACGCGCCGGACAGAATACGCCAGAAACCGCCCCGCCGCTTATCGCTCCACGCCCGCGATACGGCGCTGGTATGCGATGGCGCCCCGCACCGCGAGCCCGCGCAAGGGTTCGGGCGGCAGCCAGCTTGGCCGTTCGAAGCCCAAGGCGTCGGCCAGCTGGGGCGACTGCTGGCCGCAGGCCATCTCTCCCAGCAATTTGCCGAACACACTGCCCTTGAGCATGCCGGCGCCATTGCATCCGATGGAGATATACAAATCACGCGCCGCCTGCCCGAAGTACAGCGCGCCATTACGCGTCAACGCCGTGACGCCGCCCCAAACCAGCGGCAAGGCATGCGAGCGCATATCCGGATAGCGCATCCGATAACATGCCTGCAGGTCGGCGCGGATCTTCTCCAGGGATGCTTCGCGTTCATAGGAATAGCCGCTGCGCACCATGAAGCGTCTGCATGAGGCCTTGCGTAAGGTCGTGCCCAGGCGTTGCGCCGGGATGACGCCCCACTCTTCTGCCCTGCCCAGCTTCTCCAGGCTTTCCGCGTCCAGTTCGTCCGTCAGGGCGGCATAGGTGTAGATGGTGAACACGCGATCGCGCGCGAAGCCCAATTTACGGGCAAAACCGTTGTTGGTCACGATCACCCGATCGGCGGACAGCTCCCCCGCGCCCGTGCGTATTTTCCAGGGCTGGCCTGCATGCAGGGAATCGACCGCCATCCCCTCCCACAACACGACATTCTTCGGCAAGGCCTGCGCCAGGCCACGCACCAGGGCGGCGGGATTGACGAAGACGTTGTTGTCGGAGTGATAGCCGTACTGATAATGGGACGTGCCCAAGGCCGCGAACAGGGCGTCCTGGTCATATTCCTTGTACGCCACGCCCCATTCCTTGTAATTCCGCAAGGCCGCGCGCAGTTTTTCCCTGCCATCGGGCGTGGCGGCCGCATGGAATTTCCCGACGGGGTTCCAGCCGCACTCGATGCCATGTGCATCGATCAGGCTCTTGAGCCACGCCAGGCCTTCCCTGTACAGGGCGATCTGCTTGCGGGCGACATCGATGGGGCTGCCGTGCCCGGACATGCCGGTGTTATGCGGCAGATTGATCAGGAACCCGGAATTGCGGGCCGACGAACCCTCCCCCACGAACGCCGCGTCGATCAGCAATACGGCATCGTCCGGCTCGATCTCGGCGATCCTGCGTGCGGCGGCCATGCCCGTCACGCCCGCGCCGATGACGATGGTGCGGAAATGCGTCTCCTTGGGCGCCTGCGTGCGCGGCACGCGGGCGGGCAGTAGTGCGTTCCAGCCCGACCTGGCCTGATAGGTGGGATATTTCATCGCTTTGCTCATCGTCTTCTTCTCGCTATTTCCCGGCGCTTTGCATGCTGCGCATCACTTCGGACTGGACCGTGCCCCAGATCCGCGACTTCAATTCGTTGTAGCGGGGCGATAACTGCACGTCCGCGTTGCGCGGCATGGGCAGATCGTTGCGGATGTCGGTAACGACCCGGCCGGGGCGCGCGCTCATGATCAACATGCGGGACGACAGCAGCAGCGCTTCGTCGATCGAGTGGGTAATGAAGACGATGGTCTTCCTGCTTTTCTCGTAGATCTGCAGGAGTTCGTCCTGCAGCACCTGGCGCGTCATGGCATCCAGCGCGGCAAAGGGCTCGTCGAGCAGAATGACATCGGGGTCATTCGCCAGTACCCGCGCGATCGAGACACGTTGGCGCATCCCGCCCGATAAAGCGCCGGGAAATTTCCGTTCGAAGCCCTGCAAACCCACCATTTCGATGTAGCGGTGCGCGGTGTCCAGACGTTCCGCTTTCGCGATCCCTCTCATCTTCAATCCAAAGGCCACGTTCTCTTCCACCGTCAGCCAGGGAAACAGCGCGTACTGCTGAAACACCATGCCGCAATGGGGATCGACGTTGACCACCTGGCGCCCATTCACATCGATGCGTCCCGCCGTCGGCTGCTCAAAGCCGGCGATCAGGTTCAGCAAGGTTGATTTGCCGCAACCCGACGCGCCCAGCAAGACGACGAATTCGCCTTTTTCAATTTGAATATCCACGCACTGGAGCGCCTGGAATTCGCCGAAGTGCTTGGATATACCTTGGATCGAAATCATATTGTCTGCTCCGTTCCGCTTCATTCACGCCACCTCAGTACCCGGCCCTCCAGGGCGCGGAACACGAAGTCCGTCAGCAGGACAGTGACGCTGATCAGCATCATGCCCAGCACCACGATCTCGGTCTGGAAGAACTCCTTGCCGTTCATGATCAGAAAGCCCAAGCCTTCGCGCGCGGCCACCAGCTCCGCCGAAATCACGCAAGTCCAGGACAGGCCCAGGATGACTTTCAGGCCGCTGAGGATCTGCGGCAGGCTGGCCGGCAGCACCACTTCGCGCATCACCTGCCAGCGCGATGCGCCCAGGTTGCGGGCGGCGCGGATCAACAAAGGATCGACGCCGCGCGTCGCTTCGATGACGTACACCAGCGCCGGGGCGAACGTCCCCATGAAGACGATGCTGTACTTCTGCGTTTCGGTGATGCCGAACCACAGCAGCGAAAGCGGCACCCAGCTCATGGAAGGCAGCGGCCGCAGGAAGGACAGGATGGGATCGAAAATGGCCCGGGAAACCGACGACGTTCCAAGCACGATACCCAGCGGAATCGCCACCAGGGTCGCGGCCAGGAAACCCACCATGACCCGGCGCGCCGACGCCAGGACGTTGGTCCACAGCGCACCGTCGCGCCACATGGTGCCGCCCTTGTCGAATACCGCGCTGGGCGGCGGCAGGAAGATGGGATCGACCTTGCCCAAGCGGCAAACCGCTTCCCACAGCAACAGGAACGCCAGGACGGAGGCTGCGCTGATCGTGATCAGCGCAGCGCGTGACATTTTTCTTTTCATCGCGCTGACTCCACCGCTCATGCAAACGACGGATCGATCCAGTCCTTCACGGACGGCGCGCTGTCGATCTGCTTGTAGGCGACCAGCAATTCCGCCAACTTCTGCAAGCCGTCGGGATAGACGCCGGTCAGCAGCTCCTTCTGCTGCGAGGCCGGATACCAGTCCGCGCCCTTGACGGCGGCCAACTGCTCGGGCAACGGCAGATTGGTGAGCTTGGTCAGCGCTGCCGCGGCCTGCTCCGGCTTTTCCCGCAGGACATCGCTACCTTTGTAATAGCAGGCCAGATAAGCCTTCACCAGCTCCGGATTCTTTTGCGCGAATGCGCGCCGCACCAGCAGCACGTCCGGCCCCGGGGTGACCTTGTGCGATTTATAGAGGCTGAATTTCGTGTCATCCGCCAGTAGCGTGACGCCAGGTTCGCGCAGGATGTTTTCGAAGTGCGGCGTCCACGCGGCGGCGGCATCGATCTGTCCCGTCTTGATGGCCGCCTGCAATTCGGGGCCGGGAATGTTCAATACCGTGGCGTCGTTGGGTTTGAATCCGGCCTGCTTCAGTACATCGAGCACCAGCACATGGGTGCTGGCGGCGAAAGTCACGCCGATCTTCTTTCCTTTCAGGTCTTCGACGGACTTGATGCCGGGACGCACGGCTATCCCTTCGACCCGGCCGAAACTTTCCGGAATGCCGATGATGGCGAACTGCTTGGCGCCACGGGACATCAGGGCCAGGGCCGAGACGATGCCGGCGCAGCCGATATCCACATCGCCGGACATGAAGGCGCTCATGCGCGCGGACGAAGTGGCAAAGCCCTGCCAGGCCTGCTCGATGCCGGCCTCCTTGTAGTAGCCCAGGCTATCGGCCAGATAAGCCGGGTAATGGCCCAGCCAGGGCGAGCCGCCGTACACCACCTTGCCGGTGGCCGGCTTGGGGGCGGCCGGCGTCTCTGCCGCTCGCACCCACGACGGCAAAGCGGCCAGGCTGGCGCTGGCCAGCATGCCTTGGGCGAACGTTCTACGTGTCATCTTCATTGTTTTGTCTCCTCGATTTAAACGCGACCAGGACCTGTCAAACGTGGGCGCGGCTCGCACTTGCCGCCACCTGTCTGCGTACTCATGCGACGCCTGCCCGTGTAAGCAGGCCCTAACTAAGTGCTATGCCGGTTTTTATCCACGGCAGCAGCTCTCTTATCCGGGGAAATATCTCGTCCTGCAGCACGTTGCGGCTGGCTTGGAAGCAGGATTCCGCCAACTCCTCGAATTCGTCCTCGCGCGACACTTGGTAGATGCTGCGGCTCAAGGCAGGGCCAGGCAGCGGCATCGCCACCACCTGCGCGGCATAGGCGCGCGCCTGGAAATAGCAGAGTGGCGTGGTGATCGCCCATCCCAGACCCGCGCCCACCATGCCCATGACGACATCGGACGTGTCGATTTCCAGGAAAGGCCGTGGACTGTGGCCGCAGCGGCGCAGGTAACGTTCGATGCCGCTGCCGAAATGCGAGCGGCCGCTGAAACGAATGAAGGGCAGGCGCTCGATCAGCGTCTTCAGGTCCGCTTTGCGGAATTCGGCGGCACGCGTGGCCGGGACGACGACGATGAAGGGTTCAGAGAATATGGAGCGCCGTATCAGCCGATCGGCGTCTTCGACCGGGTCGGGCGTGACGATCAGGTCCAACTGGCGATTGAGCAATGCGGCCGACTGGCTATAGGCCAAGCCGGACCAGAACAGGACCTGGCTGGCGGTCGCCGTGAGCCGCTGCACGATCTCCGGACCGGCCGTGGCCGCGAAGGAGTCGATCATGCCGACCCGGATCGCTGGCTTGCTGGCCAGGTCCGCGTCACGCACGTGGATGACCAGGCGGTCGACGTCATCGATGATCTGCCGCGCGCGCCGGCTCAGGGCGATACCGGCGGGCGTCAAGCGCAAGGGGCGCCGCGAACGGTCCAGCACCTGGGTTTGCAGTATGGCTTCGATCTGCGCGATGGCTTGGGACACCGCGGATTGCGTGACGCCCAGCGACTTGGCCCCTTCCGAGAGACTGCCGGAAGCCGCGACGGCCTCGAACATCCTGAGGACGCGCACGTCGAGACCCGGCGTACTTTTCATTGAGGCTCCCTTTGAATATTAGATTTTCTGCATATCGTAGGCAGGATGTGATTCATCCACCACTTAATTAAGAAAAACTAATACTCTTCTTAAGTGCCAGCTTGCAGGGCCGGCGCTTGGAACCTCGGTGCGTTGTTCCATGCCTTAAGGCTGCTGGCTCCAGGCGAGGCGCTGCAGCGTTTCAGGTCCCCCGGCCCCCTACTCCGGTTTGATGTTGTTTTCCTTGACGACCTTGCGCCAGCGGGCTTCTTCCTTGCTCACATACGTATCCAGCTCGGCGGGATCGCCCGTGCGCACGGTCAGGCCCTCGTACTCCATGCGCTTGCGGAAATCTTCCGACTGTGTGGCTTGCCTTGCGGCCGCGTTGAGTTTCTGGATGACGTCCTTGGGCGTCCGCGCCGGCACATACAGGCCATACCAGCTCTCCACCGAATAACCCGGCAACGTCGCGGCCACGGTGGGGACACCTGGCCAGGCCGACGACGGCTGCGGGCTGGTCACGGCAAGCGCTCGCAGCTTGCCTTGCTGGACGAAGCCGGACACCGCGGCGGCGGTGGCAAACATCACGTCGATACGCTCACCCAACAGATCGGTCAGTGCCGGCCCCGCGCCCCGGTAAGGCACGTGCGTCATGGGCACCTTGGCCAGATTGGCGAACAGTTCGCCGGCCAGGTGAGCCGACGTTCCTATGCCTTGGGACGCATAGGTCAAGCCCTTATCCTTGGATTTGGCGGCGGCAATCACGTCCTGCACGCTGTGAAACGGGCTATTGGCGGGGACTACCATCACGTTCGGGCCGGTCCCTATCAAGGCGACTGGCGCGAACGCGGTCTTGTAGTCATACGGCAGGGTGGCCTGCAGGCTGGGATTCACGGCATGCGCGAACGAAGCCATATCGAGGGTGTAGCCGTCCGGCGCGCTCTTGGCGACATAGTCGGTACCGACGATGGTGCCCGCGCCTGGCTTGTTGTCGACGATGACCGACTCCTTCAAGACCTTGCCCATGCCTGCTCCCAGGGTACGGGCGATGGTGTCGGTGCCGCCGCCGGGCGCGAAAGGCACCACCAGCCGTATCGGTTTATCCGGAAAAGCGGCCAGGGCCGTATGGGTGGCGGTGCTCGCCAACAATGCCAAACCCGCGCAGGTAAATACCTTGCGCATGAATCCTGGGGTCATGTCTCGTCTCCGTCGCGGCGTAAGCCGGCTTATCTTTTTGATTGCGTCACCAATGACGCCACCGTTCTCAAAGCTTAGAGGCGGGCTCGGCGGACCGACAGCCTGGATTTTCAACAGACGGAATAGCGGGTAGTGACACGGCTGCGGCCACGCTGAGAATCGGATTTGCGCAAAACTTGCGCAAATCCGAAGAAAACTGCGCAATAACTGATCAAAACACGGTTGGATCAGAAAAATTTAGCGGTCTTATCGAAAAAAATCGCAGACTCACTTGCGCACGTCGAAAAATACGTGCTATATTCTTTCTTCTTCACCGCCGGTCCCCGATAGCTCAGTCGGTAGAGCGACGGACTGTTAATCCGCAGGTCGCTGGTTCGAGCCCAGCTCGGGGAGCCAAACAAAAGGTTGTGAAGAGAAGTACCGACACCAGAAACCGCCGCAAGGCGGTTTTTGCTTTGGGCCGCCGCAAGGCGGCCTTTGGCATTTTGGTTTGCCGCGCCCAGCGCAGGGGCGTGGCGCCAGAGCGACAGCGCCAGGGCACGCTTGCCCATCGCCTTGCAACACTCGAACGCCTCATCCGAGTGATATGCCGGTTCATTTCAATGAAACCCGGATCTTGACGTTTTGTTCCGCTCTCCCACTCGGCTCCCGCAAAATAGGGATCCCCTTTTTGTATTTAAGAGATAACATATAAACATAACGCTTTCAGGATAGCGGCAATCCCGTCTATGTCGTTGAAGGCGATCACATATGTCGCTGGTGGCGATCCCGCCGATTTCTCAAGATTTCTTCGAGCATGAGTATGAATACAGATCTGCGCTCCACGGTTATCCAACTCGACGCCGGCTTGCGCATGATCAACAGTGCGCTCGAACACCTGCGGCAGCATCTTGAACCACGCGTCGAAGCGGCATGGCGGCTTTCGGAAGAAGGCTGGATCCTGGTTACGCCGGACAATCGCAAGCTGCAATTGGGCAATGCGGAAAGAGCCCTGCTGCTGGCCCTGGCCCGCCACCCGGCACGCCAAATGAAGCGCGACGAGTTGGTCAAGACCATCAACGACACGCTGGAATCGGATCACTACAACACCGCGGCCCTGTCCGTGATGATCAGCCGCCTGCGCAAGAAAGCGACCGCAGACGGTGTCGACCTGCCCTTGCACGCAGTACGCGGACAAGGCTATGCCCTGTCGAGCGGCATCGATATCAGCATGCCCGCGCCCAGGTCGGGCGGTTAAACGCAATCGTTGCCAGTCGCGCTCTATCAAATACCGACATCGCAACAGCGGAATTTTTCAACCTGGATTGCGCTGCTTGCCGGTCACGAGCAATGGCAAACACACAAGCAAAAAGGGCAGCCCTTTCAGGCTGCCCTTCTTACTTTCTGGTGCCGGCAATAGGAGTCGAACCTACGACCTTCGCATTACGAATGCGCTGCTCTACCAACTGAGCTATGCCGGCTGAAACTTGTGCTCACCGCGCGGATCACTCCCGGCATCGCTGCTGAGGACCGTTCGATAACAGCCCGCAACTATAGCACAAGAAGTCGGACTGAATAGGGCTATACGGAAAAATCTTGCGTTGATCCGCCCCTTGTCAGATCCGCCGCCCGGATCAAAGCCAAGCCCATCTCATATAAATTCATTTATATGATATATATAAATAATTCCACTCTGTGCGGTACACTCCACGCCTGCTTCCGGAACGTGTTTCATGAATAACCTGTCTTCTCCCGCCATGCCTTTGGGCAGCCCCCTGTATGAACAGATCAAGCATGCCTTGCTGACGGCCTTGGCGCATGGCGAATGGAAGCAAGGCGATGCCATCCCGCCGGAAAAAATCCTGGCGGAACGGTTTGGCGTATCGATAGGCACCTTGCGCAAGGCCATCGACGAACTGGCGGCGGAAAACATTCTGGTGCGTCATCAAGGCCGCGGCACCTACGTCGCCACGCACACGCGCAACCCGCACTTCTTCAAGTTCTTCCGCATCGTGCGGCAAGACGGCAAGAAAGCTTACCCCGCCACACAGCTGATGCGCTTTCGCCGCGTGCGCGCAGCCGCGACGGTGCGCGAGAAGCTGGGGCTGGCCAGCGGCGCCCACGTCTTCGAATTCAACAACGTCCTGTCGCTCAATGGCGACGTGGTCATGGTCGACGAGATCTGCCTGCCCGAAGCCCTGTTTCCCAACATGACCGAACAGCAGCTGCGCGAACGTCCGAGCACCTTGTACAGCTTGTACCAGGACACCTTCGGCGTGAACGTCATCGGCACGGATGAACGCCTGCGCACCGGCGCGGCCGGCCCCACGCACGCGCAATGGCTGGGGGTGGCCGAAGGCCAACCGCTGTTGCAGATCCGCCGAGTGGCGTATTCCTATCACGGCATGCCCGTCGAATGGCGCGTCTCGCACGTGAATACCGAGGCCTATGAATACTTAGGCCAGGAACACACGACGATCAGTTGAGGAAAGACGGCCAGGCAGATCGTGGCGCAGGCAACACGGCCTTCCGCGCCTTTGCCTGACGCCAGGAAACACACACAAATCCTTGCCCATGTTGTACGTCATCGTATAACTACTGACTTGCACTCCGCCTTCAGGATTTACAAGCACAATGCCCGCAATCGGTTTATATTGTGTGGCGTCAGCTGACAGGCCTTGATCACCAGGCAGCCTTAAGTTGTACGATGACAAACATATCGCGAACTGCCCAGGAGACGCTGGTCCCCATGCAAGCCAAGCCCGCCCCCCTCTATATCCGCATCCACGACGACGACAACGTAGCCATCGTCGTCAATGACGGCGGCCTGCCCGCCGGCACTGAATTTCCCGACGGCCTGGTCCTGCGCGAGCATGTCCCCCAAGGCCACAAAGTCGCGCTGCGCGATCTCGCCCCGGGCGACGCCATCGTGCGCTACCACGTGACCATAGGCTATGCCGCGCAGGAATTGCCGCGCGGCAGCTGGGTCAACGAACGCGTGACCACCATGCCCGCCGCGCCCGGCCTGGACGACCTGCCCATCTCCACGCGCGTGCCGCCGCCCGCGCCGCCGCTCGAAGGCTATACCTTCGAGGGCTATCGCAATGCCGACGGTTCAGTGGGAACCCGCAACATCCTGGCCATCACCACCACCGTGCAATGCGTGTCCGGCGTGGTCGAACATGCGGTCAAGCGCATCCGCGCCGAACTGCTGCCCCGCTATCCCCACGTCGACGACGTCGTCGGCATCGAACACACCTACGGCTGTGGCGTGGCCATCGACGCGCCCGACGCCATCATTCCCATCCGCACGCTGCGCAACATCAGCCAGAACCCCAACTTCGGCGGCGCCGCAATGATGGTCAGCCTGGGCTGCGAAAAACTGCAGCCGGACCGCCTGTTGCCACCGGGCAGCATTCCCCTGCTGGATCGCGGCAATCGCGTCGATACGGTGACCTTGCAGGACGAGGCCCACGTCGGTTTCGAGTCCATGGTGACGCACATCATGCAGACGGCCGAACGGCACCTGGAAGAACTGAACAAGCGCCGCCGCGTCACCTGTCCGGTCTCCGACCTGGTGGTCGGCGTGCAGTGCGGCGGCAGCGATGCATTCTCCGGCGTCACGGCGAACCCCGCGGTCGGTTTCGCCAGCGATCTGCTGGTGCGCGCCGGCGGCACGGTGATGTTCTCGGAAAACACGGAAGTGCGCGACGGCATCGCCCAACTCACCGCGCGCGCGGCCACGCCGGAAGTAGCCGAAGCCTTGATCCGCGAGATGGATTGGTACGACCGCTATCTGCAGCGCGGCATGGCCGACCGCAGCGCCAACACCTCGCCCGGCAACAAGAAAGGCGGGCTGTCGAATATCGTCGAAAAAGCCATGGGGTCGATCGCCAAGTCGGGGCACTCGGCGATTGCCGGCGTGCTGTCGCCCGGTGAAAAGCTCAAGACCAAAGGCTTGATCTACACCGCGACGCCCGCCAGCGATTTCATCTGCGGCACATTGCAATTGGCGGCTGGCATGAATCTGCATATCTTCACCACCGGCCGTGGCACGCCTTATGGGCTGGCCGAGGTGCCGGTGATCAAGGTGGCGACGCGCGATGACCTGGCGCGGCGCTGGTTCGACCTGATGGACGTGAATGCCGGCAGCATCGCCACCGGCCAGGCCACTATCGCCGACGTGGGCTGGGAGCTGTTCCACTGCATGCTGGACGTGGCCAGCGGCCGCAAGAAGAGCCGCGCCGAAGCACTGGGCCTGCACAATTCGCTGGCCCTGTTCAACCCGGCGCCGGTGACCTGAAACGGGATTGGCATCCGCCGTCGAGACGGCGGATGCCGGACAGGTCCGAAGCTCAGGCTCAGGCTCAGTCCGCCCCGGGGCGGACCGGCATGGCCTGACCCGAATCCAAGCCCAAGCTCAGCCTCAAGCCTGCAACGCGAAGGACAGGTCGCCCAGGTAATCCAGCTTGCCCAACGGCACGCCCTGATTGCGCAGGATGTCGTAGGCGGTGGTGACGTGGAAGTAGAAGTTCGGCAGCGCGAACGTCGTCAGATAAGGGACGGGCGTGAACTTCAACGTGCCGCGGCCGGTCTTGATCTCGATAGGACGCTGCATGTCGGCGTTGACGTCATCCTCGGCCACGGTTTCAAGAAACTGCACGGTCTTGGCGATACGTTCCTGCAGTTCCGCGAAACTGGTTTCGGTGTCGGGCATGGCGGGCACGGGCAAGCCGGCCAGGCGCGCACCGCCGGCCTTGGCCGCATCGCTGGCCGATTGCACCTGGCGCACCAGATTGAACATATCCGGCGCCAGCTTGGCCTGCAACAACTGGTCAGCGGGTACGCCCTGTTCCTGCGCATGGGCTTCGCCCTTGCGCAGGAGTTCGGCCAGCACGTTCAGGCCACGCAGGAAAACGGGAACGGAAACTTGATATAGCGGCATGAGGACATCCTCGATCGGAGGGGGGGTTATAAGGATATGAACCAGAACCCGCCCGATACTACGCCTGTCCGCTGACACCAAGTTTGAATAGCCCCAGGCGATGCCGGGTTGTTGTGCCCGGATGGAATCGCGCCTACTCCGCCGCCTTGTCCGCATCAGCCGTCAGCTTGCGCGACAGCTCCTTGGGCAGCGGGAAAGCGATGTTCTCCTCCAGCCCGGGCATGGTGCGCACCGACACCGCGCCCAGTTCCTTGACGCGGTCGATGACCTGCTGCACCAGCACTTCGGGCGCCGACGCGCCGGCCGTGATGCCGATACGCTGACGTCCTTGCAGCCATTCGGGCTCGATGGAAGCAGCGCCGTCGACCAGATACGCGGCCACGCCGATGCGTTCGGCCACTTCGCGCAGCCGATTCGAATTCGAGCTGTTGGTACTGCCGACAACGAGCACCAGGTCACACTCCGGCGCCAACACCTTGACGGCATCCTGACGATTCTGCGTGGCATAGCAGATATCGCTCTTGCGCGGCTCGGCGATGGTGGGGAAGCGCGCCTTCAACGCACCCGCGACCGCGGCGGCGTCGTCCACCGACAGCGTGGTCTGCGTGACATAAGCCAGGTTGGCGGGATCCTTCACCACCAGGGCCGCGACATCCTCGGCGGTTTCCACCAGGTACATGCCACCCGCGGCCTGGCCCAGCGTGCCTTCGACTTCGGGGTGTCCTTTGTGCCCGATCATCACCACTTCACGACCGGCGGCGCGCATGCGCGCAACCTCCACGTGGACCTTGGTCACCAGCGGACACGTGGCGTCGAACACACGCAGGCCGCGCGCATCGGCTTCGGCGCGCACCGCCTTGGACACGCCATGCGCGGAGAACACCACGATGGCGCCCGCGGGTGCATCCTCGAGTTCGTCGATGAAGATCGCGCCCTTGCCCCGCAGGTCTTCCACCACATAGCGGTTGTGGACGATTTCATGGCGGACATAGATCGGCGCGCCATGCAGCTCCAGCGCGCGCTCGACGATGTCGATGGCCCGGTCGACCCCGGCGCAGAATCCACGCGGCTGCGCCAGCAGCACCTCGGCGTCCAGCGCGGTGACCATGGTGACACCGGCGCGCATCACAACACCCCCAGGATGTCGACGTCCAGGCGCAAGGCCGTACCGGCCAGCGGATGATTGAAGTCGAACACCGCGCCGGTGTCGTCCAGGCTCTTCAGCACGCCCGAGTAACGGCCACCGTTGGGCGCCTTGAACTCCACCAGGTCGCCTGGCGCGAATGTCGCGTCGGCACCGGCATGCTCGGTCAGCATGGCGCGCGTGACGCGTTGGATAAGGTCCGGATTGCGGTCGCCATAGGCCTCGGCCGGCGTCAGCGTCGTACTGAAGACGCTGCCTTCAGGCTGGCCCAGCAACGCGGCCTCCATGCCCGGCGCCCATTGGCCCATGCCCATTTGCAGGGTGGCGGGACGGCCGGTAAAGGTGTCGGCAAAGGTGGAACCCGCGGCCGGACCCGACGCCAGCACGATGCGATAGTGCAGGGTCAGGTAGGAATCCGGACGGACAAAAACTTGCGTGGAGTCAGCTGCGGCGCTCAAGGTCTGTCACCGTTAAGGCGAAAAGCAAAACCGTGATTTTAAAGCTTTCTTCGAATGCTTATTTTCGGCGTGCTTTTCCAGACCCGCCACGCCCAGGCGGCCTCCCCGGTTTCTTCCATCGCCGAATATGCCCACACCTCCAGATTCCACCTCGGATCCGGTCCCAGGACCTACCCCTGGACCGGCCCAGGCACCGGGTCTTGCCCCGGCTCTTGCCCCGGCCCTTCCCTCGGACCCGGCCCCGGATCCCATCGCGGCCCACGCCCCGCCCCCCGCCGACGCCCCAACCTGCGCCCCCCTCGAAATCTCCCACGAAAAACCTCGGGAACGGCTGCTGCGCGACGGCCCCACCGCGCTCAGCGACGCCGAACTGCTGTCCGTAGTGCTGTGCACCGGCCTGCCCGGCCGGCCGGTCCTGGCACTGGCGCAGCAGATCATCGACCACTACGGCGGCCTGCGCGGCCTGCTGGCGGCCACCCCCGACACCTTATGCGCCACGCCGGGACTGGGCACCGCCAAGACCTGCCAGGTGCTCAGCGTGCTGGAGCTGGCCCACCGCGCCATCCATGAGGAACTGGCGCATGGCCGCGTGCTGGATCAACCGGACCGGGTCAAGCAATATTGCTTGTCCCTGCTGGGGCATCGCAAGGTGGAACACTGCCTGGCCCTGTATCTGGATAGCGGCCTGCGCTTGATCGCCACCGGCGAAGTGGCGCGCGGCACCCTCAACAAGGCCGCGGTCTACCCACGGGAAATCGTGCGCGATGCCCTGCGCCATCACGCGGCGGCCCTCATCCTGACGCATAATCACCCCTCCGGTCGCGCCGAGCCTTCCGAAGCGGATCTGCGCCTGACACGCCATGTCCGGCGCGCCCTGGCCTTGGTGGAAATTCACCTGCTGGACCACCTGATCGTGGCCGGCGCCGCCGTGACGTCGTTGGCGGAACACGGCAAACTTGGATAAAGCCTTGCCTTGCTTCCCGGAACCGGGCTAGAATCGTGAGTTACTTTTTGGATACGTGGCCCTTACCGTCACCCTCCTGCGTCACCGCCCCCCTGTCAAAAACCTGAACAGGCTTGACGGATTCCGGCGAGGGACGCAACAAACGGTAGGCAGGCGCAAAGTAGTCGCGCCGGCTGGCGACCCGCCCAACCTCTGAGGAAGAAATGAAAGAGAATACTCACCCCGAATACCGCGAAGTGGTGTTCCTGGACGTCCAGACCCAAAAGAAGATCATCACCCGCTCGACGATCAACACCCGTGAAACCATCGAAGTCGATGGCAAGACGTACCCGTTGTTCAAGTGCGACGTGACGTCGGATTCGCATCCCTTCTACACCGGCGCCCAGACCCGCATCGTTGAAACCGGCCGCGTGGAAAAATTCCGTGCCCGTTTCGCCCGTGCCACCGGCGCCGCCAAGCCCGCCGCTGCTGCCTGATAGGCAAAGCGCACGCGCAAAGAAAGCAGCCTGCGGGCTGCTTTTTTTTCTACCCGGTAGATTACGTACGTGTCACCACTCTCACGAACCACACCGGCAAGGCTGACCGCCCCCGCCACCGTCAAGCTGCCCCGCCTGGTCCTCATCGTCCTGGCCCTGGCTTATATCGTCTCGGGCCTGTTCATGCGCGACCCGTGGAAAACGGACGACGTCGTCGGCCTGGCGACCATGCTGACGGCGGTGCGCGACGGCGCCTGGCTGCTGCCTCAGGTAGGCCATCTGGCCCATGCCGAGGAAGGCCCGCTGATCACCTGGGTAGGCGCACTATCGGTGCAGCTGTTCGGCCCCTGGATCGGCGATATAAGCGCCGGCCGCCTGCCTAATCTCCTGTGGTTCGGCATCACCACCAGTTGCGTGTGGTACGGCACCTATCTGCTGGGCCGCCGCGCCGAGGCGCAGCCCTTGGCGCTGCCGTTCGGCGGCGAACCCACCGTGCGCGACTACGGCCGCATGCTGGCCGATGCCGCGCTGCTGCTGTTCCTGGCAACGGTGGGCATCCTGCAGCGCTTGCACGAGACCTCCGAGATACCCGCCATCATCGCCGGCCAGGCCGTGGTGTATTACTCCCTGGCCCGTATGCTGGACCGGCCCGTGACCGGCGCCATCACCCTGGCCTTGTCCCTGACGGCCTGCTTTCTTACGCGCGGCTGGGTCGGCGGGGTGCCCGTCATGCTGGCTGCGCTGCTGGCTTTCCACCCGCGCAGCGCGCTGTGGGCGCAGCGTCGCTGGCTGCCCGTCGTGGCCATCCTGACCGCCCTGTTGATACTGGCATGGTGGCTGCCCGCCACCCAGGCCAGCGAATACTGGGTGCGCAATTGGAAGCTGTGGAATCTGAACAATTTCGATTGGCCGGACGCGCCCGACCTGTTGCGCACCCTGCGTGACCTGCCGTGGTATCTGTGGCCCACCTGGCCGCTGGCGTTGCTGGCCATCTGGCGCTGGCGCGCCTGGTGCTTTTCGCCCCACATCTGGCTGCCCCTGAGCCTGCTGATCTGCTCGGTGCTGCTGCTGATCTTCATCGATGAACCCAGCGAGTCCGAATTCGTGATGCTGGCGGTGCCCTGCGCGGTGCTGGCGGCGTTCTCCCTGCCCACCCTGCGCCGGGCCGTGGTCAACACGCTGGACTGGTTCGCGGTGATGTGCTTTTCCTTGACCGCCGCGACCGCCTGGCTGGGCTGGGTGGCGTTGAACTTCGGCATCCCGTCGAAGATCGCGCACAACATCGCGCGCCAGACCACGGGCTATGTGCCGGAGATCTCCTGGCCGGCTACCCTGCTGGGATTGGTGGTCACCGCGGGCTGGGTCGCCATGGTCGTCTGGCGTCTACGCGTGCGGCCCACCGCCTTGTGGCGCGGTACCGTGATGTCGGCGGCAGGCCTGGCCTCGACGTGGATACTGCTGGTGCTGCTGTGGCAACCGCCGGTGGACTACGCGCGCAGCTATCGCCAGGCGTCCCATGAGCTGGCGGCCGCCATCGAGCAGAATGCGCGTCCGGGTGAATGCGTGCGCGGCCTGGGCCTGGGCAACGGCCAGCGGGCGTCCTTCCTGGTCTTCGACAACCTGAATTTCCCGTACGACAGCAAGTGCACGCTGGTGCTGCAGCAGACGACGCGCAACAGCCTGAGAGACGGCACCGCCGCCTACAGCGATGGCGCCGACGTGTTGTGGCAAGGCGGCCGTACCGCCGACCGTACGGAACTTTTCCGTCTGTTGCGCGTTCCTCCCCTGCCTCTCGGATCGCGATGAGTACGTCCATACCGCCCACCGCGTCCTTTGGCGCGGCGCTGCGCGCCATCGCGCGCCAGGCCTGGCCGGTCTTGATCAGCCAGTGGGCGGGTATCGCCTTCGGCGTACTCGACACCGCCATGACCGGGCACTCCAGCCCGGACGACCTGGCCGCGATGTCGCTCTCCGCGTCCGTCTACATCACCGTGTTCGTCGGCTTGATGGGCGTGGTGCACGCCCTGATCCCCATCCTGGCCCAGCATTACGGCGCCGGCCGCCACAAGGAAGTGGGCGCGACGTGGGGCCAGGGTATCTGGCTGGCCCTGGGTTTGTCCGTGGTGGGGGCGGCGCTGATGCTGTTTCCCGATATGTGGCTGGCGCTGTCGGGCGACGTCGCGCCGCCGGTGCGCGCGCGCATAGCCGCTTATCTGCAGGCATTGGCGCTGGCTTTGCCGGCGGCGCTGGTCTTCCGCACCATCTATGCCTTGGGCACCGCGGTCTCGCGGCCCAAGCTGGTCATGGGCATCAACTTGGCAGGCGTGGCGCTGAAGGCCTTGCTGAACTGGGTGTTGATCTACGGCAAGCTGGGCCTGCCGGCGCTCGGCGCCACCGGTGCCGGCCTGGCCAGCGCCATCGTGTCCTGGATCAGCCTGGGGCTGGGCCTGTGGATGCTGCGATCCGACCGTTTTTATCAGCGCTTCCATCTACGCCTGGGACGGCCGCGCTGGGCGCCGTTGAAGGAACTGCTGCGCCTGGGCTTGCCCATGGGCGGCTCCTATCTGGTCGAGGTCTGCGCGTTCACATTCATGGCCTTGCTGGTGGCGCGCGAAGGCACGCTGGTCAGCGGCGGGCACCAGATCATGTCCAACCTGGCCGCGCTGTGCTACATGATGCCGATGGCGCTGGGCGTGGCGACGGCCGCGTTGACGGCGCAGGCCATCGGCGCGGGCCAGGCGCACCTGGCGCATCGTACCGGCCTGGCCGGCCTGACGTTGGGCGTGATGGGCGCGGTGTTGACAGCGCTGGTGCTGTGGACGGGGCAGCCGCTCATCATCGCGGCCTACACCGACAATGCTCAAGTGGCCGTGGTGGCCGCCAGCCTGCTGCATGTGATTCCGCTTTTTCACCTGTTCGATGCCATGCAGTGCATCAACAGTTATCTGCTGCGTGCTTACAAGGTGGCGGTGGTGCCCTTGCTGCTGCAAGTGCTGGCCTTGGGCCTGGTCGGCCTGATCGGCGGCTGGTGGTTGGGCTTCGGCCCTGGCGCGGGCGGCCTGGATTGGTTGCGCAATGTACTGATCCCCGGCTCGCCGCGCGGTGCCGGCACCATGTGGCTGATGGCCATGGTCGGCCTGGCCCTGTCAGCCGCCCTGCTGCATGCGTGGTATTGGCACATCGTGCGCCGCAGCTTGCGCGCGGCAGCGCCGGAAACTGCCACGGCCTGAAGCCGTGGCGCCGCGACATCAATACACCGGCGTGACCAGCGGCTTGCCGGCGAAGAAGCAGTCGGCATTTTCCAGGAACTTGCGTACCGACGCATCGATGGCCTGGGGCGAGATGCCGGCGATGTGAGGCGTCAGCACCGCATTGTCGAATTCGAGCAATGGCGCGGGCGGGGTCGGCTCGTTTTCGTAGACGTCCAGGGCGGCCGCGTGCAAACGGCCATCGCGCAAGGCCGCGGCCACGGCTTCGGTGTCGACCAGCGTGCCGCGCGCGATATTCACCAGGACGCCCTGCGGCCCCAGCGCGTCGATGATGGCGCGGTTGATGATGTGGTACGTGGCCGCGCCGCCTGGTGCCGCCACCACCAGGAAATCGGACCACTGGGCCAAACTGGCCAAGTCTTCGAAATAGGTGAAATCGACATCGTCGCGGCGCTTGCGGTTGTGATAACCGATCTCCATGTGGAAACCCTGCGCGCGCCGCGCGACCTTCTTGCCGATGGCGCCCATGCCCAGGATGCCCAAACGGCGAAACGAGACCTGCGGCGGACGCGGGATGTCGTCGCGCCACAAACCATTGCGCACACCGGTGTTCAGGAAAGGCAGGCGGCGCACGGCTGCCAGCAGCAGCATCATGGCGTGGTCGGCGACCGCGTCGTCATTGGTGCCGGCGGCGTTCGACACGGGAATACCCAATTCTTTTGCGCGCGCCACCGCGACGTTTTCGTAGCCCACGCCGACGGTGGAAATCAGCCGCAGCTTGGGCAGACGGTCGATTTCGCTGGCCAGCAGGCCGTTGGTGCCATTGGTCAGGACCACCTCGATCTCATGGCCGCGCGCGGCGATCTGCGCCTCGCCATTGGAACGGTCGGCGCCCAGTTGCGCGTTCGGCGCGTAGATCATGTCGAAGCGTTCGGCGACCAATGCGCGATGTTCCTCGGACAGGAAGACCAGGACGAGTAAAACGGGTTTCATTGCTTGTCTCGATTCCTTCTATTGCCCACGGGGGGCGGGAAAGAATCCCGGCGGACTGGCGGCCGCCGGGATGTAGAAATGCTGCCCGGGCGGTTGGTGCCGCAGGACACGGGCTGGAGCCAAGGGGCCACCTGCCGCGGGGCGCGAGTCCGAGTCCGCGACTGTCGCACATGCCGCGCGGCAGGCGGAGCCGCGGCTATCGTCACTCCACCTTGGCGCCCGAGGCGCGCACCAGATTACCCCATTTGACGATCTCGGCATCCACCAGTTTGCTGAACGCCGCGGGACTGTCGCCCGCCGGTGTTGAACCCTGGTCGGCCAGCGTCTTCTTCACCGCCGCTTCCCCCAGCACGGCATTGATCGCCTTGTTCATCTTGTCGACGATGGGTGCCGGCGTACCCGCGGGCGCCCACACGCCGTTCCACAGCACAATCTCATAGCCCGGCAAGCTTTCCGCCACGGCCGGCACGTCCGGCAACCGCGGCGAACGCTGCGCGGTGGTCACCGCCAACGGCCGCAGCTTGCCGCTGTCGATGAAAGGCAATACCTCCACCAGCGGCGAGAACACAGCCTGTATCTGTCCGGACAGCAAGTCCATATTGGCCGGCGCGCCACCCTTGTACGGCACGTGATGCATGCTCAGATGCGCCATCTCGTTGAACAGCGAACCGGACAGATGCTGCGACGTGCCGTTGCCCGCCGATCCGTAATAGACCGGCGTCTTGCTATCACGCGCGTAGTCGATGAAGCCTTTCAGCGACGTCACGGGCAGCTTGGTATTGACCATCAACACATTGGGAATAAGCGACACCCTTGAGACCGGCTGCAGATCCTTCTGCACGTTCAAGGGCATGTTCGCGTACAGCGTCACGTTGGCGATCAGCGTGGTGGTCGAGAACAGGAAGGTGTAGCCGTCGGCGGACGACTTGGCCACGTGATCCGCGCCCACGTTGCCACCCGCACCGGCGCGGTTCTCCACCACCACCGGCTGGCCCAGGTATTGCGGCAGGCGCTGCGCCAGCAGGCGCGCGGTCGAATCCGTGCTGCCACCCGGCGCCAGCGGCACCACCAGCGTCACGGGCCGTGCCGGCCAGCCACCGGCGGCGTCGGTCGCCGCAGCCGCCTGGGCGCCCGCATGCAACGTCAAGGAACAGAACAAGGCCGTGCAAGCGGCCGCGAATCGGATTGTCATGATGTCTCCTCCGGCGAACTATCGCGTCCGCTCTATCAGGTATGGCCGGGATCCGGTCGCCTCAACGCTGGCCGTCGCCGACGCTGATCTTGTCCGCGCGCAGGCCGCCCAGCCGTTCATGCACGCGCGTGCCGGTGGACACGACCAGCGCATAAAGCAGCTCATTGGCCCGGGGACTGTCGATGGCGCCGACATCCATGGTGGTGAAATGGCTGCGCACATAAGCCGCTTCGATGTGATGCAAGGGAATCTGCAGGCGTGTCCCCGCAGAGGCCACCACTTTGGCCGCCGGCACGATGGACTTGGCCTGGGGCAGTTCCGCCCGCATGGACCAGCCGCCGGCCTCGTGCCAGATGGCGCCGTGTTCCAGCTCGCCGTCCAGGCCGACGATGGCGCCCTTGCCGTAGGCCTGCACTTTGTCCGCACCGCCCACCGCGGCGAGCAGCTCGGGCACGATGGCCTTGGCCAGCACCTTGGCGTCCTCCACCAGACCGGACAAATCTTCGACGTAGCGGCCGGCGTAAGGGTTCTTCAGCACCACGGCAATGCAGGCCATCTTGATCGGCTCACTGCGCGCCGGACCGCCTTCGTGATAGATGGATTCAACGGTCAACAGCTTCTTGCGGATTTCCACGGGCATATCCAGCTCTCCAGGATAGTGGGATGACGAAAGGGATAGAGAAAAGAACGAAGTAATCATCGAATCAAGCATCGGATCAACCATCAACAAGAGGCCGGGGCCTCCGCGAACGCTCATCCGCGCGCACTCATTGCGGCGTCAATTTCGCGTCCGCGAAAATCTTGCCCCACTTGTCGATCTCGCTATCGATCACGCTCTTGAATTCCTGCGCGGAGGAATAGCGCACGGCCAGGCCATTGGACGTGAACTGTTCGCGCAAGGCGGGTTCGCCCAGCGCATGCTTCAAGGCCTCATTGACACGCTGCACGATGGCGTCAGGCGTACCCGCCGGCGCCGCCATGCCGAACCACACGGTCAGGTCATAACCGGTCAATCCGGCCTCGGACAGCGACGGCAATTCCGGCGCCAGCGGCGAGCGCGCCTTGCTGGTCACGCCCAGCGCCGTCACACGGCCCGCGCGCGACTGCTGCATGCCGTTGACCATGTCGGCGATGGTGAAATCGATGGTGCCGCCCATCAGGTCCGTCATGGCCTGCGGCACGCCACGGTAAGCCACCGGGGTAGCCTGGAAATCGCCCATGGCAACCACCTGCGCCGCGCACAATTGCGCGCTGCCCGAACCGTAGCCATAGGACAGTTTGCCCGGGTGCGCCTTGGCATACTTGACGAAGCCCTGGACATCCTTTGCCGGCAGGTCGGCGCGCGTCACCAGCATGAAAGGCGCCTCGGCCACCAGCCCGATCGGTGCAAAGTCCTTGCGGGGGTCATAAGGCAGCGAACGAAATGCGCTGACATTGCTGGCGCCCGTGCTGACCCCCACCATGAACAAGGTATAGCCGTCCGCTTCGGACCGGGCCGCCGAACCCGTACCCACGATGCCGTTGGCGCCGGCGCGGTTCTCCACCACGATGGACTGCTTCAATTCCTGATTCAGGCCCTGCGCCAGGCTGCGCGCCACCACGTCGGTGATGCTGCCCGGCGGGAAAGGCACGATCAGGCGCACCGGCTTGTCCGGATAGGCGGCGCTGGCCAGCAATGGCGCCGAGCAAAGCAGCGCCGCCGCGAAATGTCGCAACATTGAAGTCTCCTTTTTTATTCATGGTGGTCCCATCCCCATCATGCGATCGGCGGGGGGGACCATCCTGACGACTCATGCATCTGTATTTCGTGCGTACGTCCTGAAACGGGCCAGGCAGCCCAAAACGGGCCGCGGCCTCAATCGCGCGGTGCCGCGCCGAATTCGGCGCCGGCCCAGCGTTCGATGTGGCGTATGACTTCGACGTTGTCGCGCGGCCCGTCGCCCTGCGACAGCGCGAAAGCCAGGAACTGGCGCGCGGCGGGATTGACCCGCATGGGCACGCCCAGCTTCTCCGCCTCGTCCAGGCACATCTTGACGTCCTTGTGCAGCAGCTCGGTCGTGAAGCGCACCGGAAAGCTGCGATCCAGCACACACTGCGGAATGCGTTCCAGCGTGGCGAAGGAGCGGCCACTGGAGACGTTCAGCACGTCCAGCAGCGTGCGCGGGTCCAGGCCCGCCTTGACACCGTAGACCAGCGCTTCGCAGCTGGCGATCATGCTGGTGGCGTACAGCGTGTTGTTGATGATCTTGGTGGTCTGGCCCAGGCTGGCGTCTTCACCCAGATAGAACAGGTTCTTGCCGATCACGCGCAGCACGGCCTCGACTTCCTCGAAAGCCGCGCGCGGTCCCGCCGCCATGACGGCCAGCGTGCCCTTTTCCGCCGCCACGGTGCCGCCGCTGACGGGCGCGCCTATCATCGTCACGCCTTGCGCCGACAGAATCGCCTGCACGTCCTTGGTCACCGACGGCCCGGTGGTCGACATATCGACCAATATGCGCAGCCCCTGCACATCCGCCAGCTCGCGCGCCACCTCGGCCACGATGGCCGGCATGGGCAGGCACAGCAGCACCACCGGCGTGGCGGCGGCCAGCTCGCGCACACTGTCCATGCCGCGCGCCCCGGCCTGCACCGCGCGCGCCTGCGCCGCGGCCGACCGGTCGTGCACCAGCAGTTCATGGCCCGCGTCCAGCAGGCGTTGCGCGAAATGGCGGCCGATATTGCCGACCCCGATCAAGCCCAGTTTCATCTCAGTCTCGCTCCAACGATGCGTGGGGATGCCGGATGCGGATCCCTCTACCTTGCATCCTAGGCAGCGGCGCCCGACGTGGCGAGTGCTGATTCGGAGGTGGGGTATAACCTGAAGCTAATCGATGGGCGCCGCCGGATGAGGCAGGCAAAGCCAGCCGGCGCTTGGCGAGCGCACCGGGAGCCGTGCGCCGGGCGCAGGGTCGGGTCCACCCAAGTCCGGACGCGCCTCCGAATCGGGACGCGTCCCGGCAACGGCATACACTGTCGAGTTATCGCCCATTGCCTAGCCTCAATATTCAGCGGTTCTCGCGATCCGCCCTACCGTGACCAATACGCCTTTCTCCTCCCTGCCCCTCCTACCCGCCTTGCTGGAAAACCTGCAAGGGCTGGGCTTCGAACAAATGACGCCCATCCAGGCGCACAGCCTGCCGCTCATCCTGGAAGGCCGCGACCTGATCGCGCAAGCCAAGACCGGCAGCGGCAAGACCGCGGCGTTCGGCCTGGGCGTGCTGCAGAGCCTGGACGTCAATCGCCTGGCTCCTCAGGGGCTGGTGGTCTGCCCCACCCGCGAACTGGCCGATCAGGTGGCACAGGAGCTGCGCCGGCTGGCCCGCCTGATTCCCAACGTCAAGATACTGACGCTGACCGGCGGCGCCCCCGCCCGTCCCCAGGCCGAATCGCTCGCCCGCGGCGCGCACATCGTGGTGGGCACGCCCGGCCGCATCCAGGACCATCTGGAACGCGCCAGCCTGGACCTGTCCAGCCTGAACACCCTGGTGCTGGACGAGGCCGACCGCATGGTGGACATGGGTTTCCATGACGACATCGCCGCCATTGCTTCCCATTGTCCGGCCAGGCGCCAGACCTTGCTGTTCTCGGCCACCTATCCCGACAACATCCGCAAACTCAGCGCCCGTTTCCTGCGCAATCCGGCCGAAGTGAAGGTGGAAGCGCAGCACGACGCCAGCCGCATCGAACAGATCTTCTACGAAATCAGCGAAGCCGAGCGACTGGAAGCCGTGGCCACGCTGCTGGCCCATTTCCGCCCGGTATCCACGCTGGCGTTCTGCAACACCAAGATCCGCAGCCATGACCTGGTCGAGCACCTGCAGTCCAAGGGCATCAGCGCCCAGGCCCTCAATGGCGACCTGGAGCAACGCGAGCGCGACGAAATCCTGATCCAGTTCGCCAATCAGAGCTGCGCCGTGCTGGTCGCCACCGACGTGGCCGCACGCGGCCTGGACATCCAGAACCTGGGCGCCGTGATCAATGTGGACGTGACCAAGGACACCGAGGTCCACGTGCACCGCATCGGCCGCAGCGGCCGCGGCGACCAGAAAGGGCTGGCGCTGAGCCTGTGTTCGCCCGAGGAAACCCGCTTTGCCAATCTGGTCGAGCAGTACCAGGGGGCGCCGCTGAAGTGGGCCGATATCAAGAGCCTGCGGACCAAGGCCGACCGCCCCCTGCGCGCGCCCATGGTCACCCTGTGCATACAGGGCGGCAAGAAGGACAAGCTGCGGCCCGGCGACTTGCTGGGGGCCCTGACCGGCGATGGCGGCCTGACGTTCGAGCAAGTGGGCAAGATCAACATCACCGAATTCAATGCCTACGTCGCCTTGGACCGGCAGATCGCCAAGCAGGCGTTTTCGCGCATCTCCAACAGCAATATCAAGGGCCGGCGCTTCCGCATGCGCTTTCTGGAAGAGTTTTGATCGGGATGGCCTGGCGCCGCGCTGGTGATTTCACGCTGGTGATTTCACGCTGGTGATTTCACGCTGGTGATTTCAGGTCGGTGATTTCAGGTCGGTGATTTCAGATCACTGGCTCGAAACCTTGCGCAGCAGCTCGATGAACTTGTCCGCGTGGCTGCGCCCGGTATCGAAGACCGACCGCACGATGCTGGGATAAAGCGGGATGTCCTCCGCCAGCGGCAACACCTGGACGTCGGGCCAGGCCATGCCGGCCATGGTGAACTGATCCACCACGGCGACACCGGCGCCGGCCCGCACCAGGCTGCACGCCATGTCGGTCTGGTGGATGTGCACGGACACCCGCACCGCCACCCCCGCTTTTTCGAAGGCGGACACGATCAGTTGGCCGAAGGGAATATTGGGGTGATGCGCGATCAGCGGGTAGCCACCCAGGTCCGCCAGGCTGACCCGGCGCTTGCGCGCCAAAGCGTGACCGCGTGGCACCACGCACACCATGCGCCCTTCCAGAAAGGGCTCCACCCGCAGATTGGGATGCTCGATGGGTAGCACCGAAATCGCCAGGTCGACCTTTTTGCTCAAGACTTCCTGGGCCATGCCGTTGAGCAGCGTCTGGACGAAATTCACCTGGATGTTGGGATACTGTTCCACGAAGGCGGTGATCGCGGCCGCCACCACGCCTCGGCTCAGCGCGGGGCTGCAAGCCAGATTCAGCGTTCCCGACTGCCCACTGGCCAGGCCGCGCGCGAATTCATCGATGCGCAACACGTGCTCGTAGCAGTGATTGACCTCGCGGTAGAGCGCCTCGGCCTCCACGGTTGGCACCAGCTTGCCCTTGACCCGGCGAAACAGCGCCAGACCCAGGGAAGTTTCCGTGTGGGCGACGATACGGCTGAGGGCCGGCTGCGACGTGAACAGCAGCTTGGACGCGCCCTTGATGGACCCGGTCAGCATGACTGCCCGGAACACTTCCATCTGGCGCAGACTGAATCGCATCGGTATCAGCGTGGGGTGGGTCAGCGGCCTTTGAAGACCGGTTCGCGCTTGGCCATGAACGCGGCCACGCCTTCCACATAGTCTTCGCTGCGGCCCAGCTCGGCCATCAGGCTCCGCTCCAGCTCCAGCTGCCGCGCCAGGTCATTGGCCAGGCTCGCGCGCAAGGCGCGCCGGGTGTAGACCAGGCCCTTGGTCGGCGCCTGCGCCAACTGGCGCGCCAGCCGGTCCAGCGTGGCATCGAAGTCCTCGTCGGGCACGCACTGCCAGATCATGCCCCAATCCTGGGCCTGCCGCGCGCTGATGCGGTCACCCAGCAAGGCCATGCCCATCGCGCGGGCGCGGCCCACCAGACGCGGCAGTACATAAGTCCCGCCCGAATCCGGCAACAGGCCCAGGCGGCAGAAAGACTGGATGAAGCTGGCCGATTCCTTGGCGATGACGATGTCGCCCGCCAGCGCCAGATTGGCACCCGCCCCAGCCGCGACACCGTTCACGCCCACCAGTACCGGCAGGGCCAGGGCATCGAGGCGGCGAATCAGCGGGTTGTAGTTTTCGCCCAGGGTTTCGCCCAAATCGACCGGGGGCGCACCAGGCTCGCGCTTGCGTTCGCCCAGATCCTGGCCGGCGCAGAAACCACGGCCGGCGCCGGTCAGCAGCAGCACGCGCGCCCCGCCCTCACCCGCCTCGACCCGGCTCATCGCGTCACGCACTTCCTCGTGCATGGCGGCGGTGAAGCTATTCAATTTGTCAGGGCGGTTCAAGGTAAGCCGGGCGACGCCGGCCTCGATCTGGAACTGGATGTCTTGATAGGACATTCTGGTGTGTCTCCTCCGGGCGCTGTCGCCCTGTTGCCGTCAAACCTTGAGGAAGTGTTCCCGGTAATACGCCAGCTCGGCGATCGACTCATAGATGTCGGCCAGCGCCTCGTGACGGCTCTTCTTGTCGAAGCCGCGATAGACCTCCGGGCGCCAGCGGCGCGCCAGTTCCTTCAGGGTGCTGACGTCGAGATTGCGATAATGGAAGAACTGCTCCAGGCGCGGCATGTAGGCGAACATGAAGCGGCGGTCCTGGCTGATGGTATTGCCGCACAAGGGCGACTTGCCGGCCGGCACGTGCTTGGCCAGGAATTCCAGCAGGATGTCCTCGGCCTGGGCTTCACTGATCGCCGACGCCTTGACCTTGTCGATCAGGCCGCTCTTGCCGTGGGTGGACTTGTTCCAGTTGTCCATGGCGTCGAGCAAAGCGTCGGATTGATGCACCACGATGACCGGCCCTTCGGCCACCACGGTAAGGTCCGGTTCGGTCACAACCACCGCGACTTCAATGATGCGTTCCTTCTCCGGATCCAGTCCGGTCATTTCCATATCCAGCCAAACCAGGCGGTTCTCGTTCAGAGCCATATAATTTGCCTTATAAAAACGCGATTTTCTCACACCGGCTGCTCATCGTTCCCATGCTTACACTCTTGTTCGTCGTCCTGCTGCTGGCTGGCATCATCGTCCGGGTCTGGCTCTCCAGCCGGCAAATCCGGCATGTGGTGCGCCACCGCGACGCCGTGCCGCCAGAATTCGCCGCCCGTATCGGCTTGGCCAGCCACCAACGCGCCGCGGATTACACCGTGGCCCGCGTTCGCCTGGGCATCAAGGAACGGTTTTTCGACGCCGCCTTGCTCATAGGACTGACGCTGTTGGGCGGCCTGCAGGCCATCGACACCTGGGTTTCCGGGCTGACCAGCCACGACTTCCTGCGCCAGTTGCTGTTGATTGCCGTGGTGGGCCTGCTGTTCGCGCTGCTGGAGCTGCCTTTCACCTTGTACCGCCAGTTCCATCTGGAAGGCCGCTTCGGCTTCAACCGCATGACCCCCGGCCTGTTCTTCCGCGACGCGGTCAAGGGGCTGCTGCTGACCGCCGTCATCGGCCTGCCGCTGGCCGCCGCCGTGCTGTGGCTCATGGCGCAGGCCGGCGCGTATTGGTGGGTGTGGGCCTGGGCCCTGTGGATAGGCTTCAGCCTGCTCACCCTGCTGCTGGCGCCCACCGTGATCGCCCCCCTGTTCAATAAATTCACCCCGCTCAAGGACGCCGAACTGTCCACCCGCATCCAGCAGCTGGCGCAGCGCTGCGGCTTCGCCATCAACGGCCTGTTCGTAATGGATGGCTCGCGCCGCTCCGGTCACGGCAATGCCTACTTCACCGGCTTCGGCAAGTCCCGCCGCATCGTGTTCTTCGACACCTTGCTGGCGCGCCTGGACGGCGCCGAGATCGAGGCCGTGCTGGCACACGAGCTGGGGCACTTCGCCCACCGCCACATCGTCAAGCGCATCGTCATGAGCTTCGCGCTGGCCTTGGGCTTCTTCGCCCTGCTGGGTTGGCTGGCCGGGCAGCCCTGGTTCTACACGCAACTGGGGGTGCTGCCACATCTGAACGGCCGTAACGATGCCATGGCGCTGCTGCTGCTGTTCATGGTGGTGCCGGTCTTCACTTTCCTGCTCACGCCGTTGAGCAGCTGGTATTCGCGCCGCGATGAATTCCAGGCCGACCGCTATGCCGCGCAGCAGAGTTCGTCGACGCAACTGGTGTCAGCCCTGGTCAAGCTGTACGACGACAATGCCGCCACGCTGACGCCCGACCCCGTTCATTCGGCCTTTTATGACAGCCACCCGCCCGCGGCCATACGCATCCGGCACCTGAACCTGGCGCCCGTCGCGCCGGCGGTGGCGGTCCATTCATGAGGCCGCGTCCGCAGAACAGCCCCTCTCCCGCCAACCGTCCCGGCCAGGTCCAGGGGCGCGTGATCGGCGCGCACGGCCGCCATTTCCTGGTCGAATTCGTGGACGGCACGCAACGCCTGTGCTTTCCTCGGGGCAAGAAGGCAGGGGCCGCCGTCGGCGATCAGGTCATGGTTTCCCTTGAGGGACGGGACGACGGCGCCATCGATGCCATCCTGCCGCGCAAGAACCTGCTTTATCGCTCGGATGAGATGCGCAGCAAGCAGTTCGCCGCCAATGTAGACCGCCTGTTCATCGTGGTGGCGGTGCAGCCGACTTTCTCCGACGACCTGGCCGGCCGCGCGCTGACAGGCGCCTGGAGCGCGGGCATCGACCCCTATCTGATCTTGAACAAGGTGGACCTGGAAGCCGGCCTGGCCGAAGCGCGCGCGCGCCTGGCGCCGCTGGCGCGCCTGGGTGTGCCCGTGCTGGAAGTCAGCGCGCAAGACCAGGAACAGGCTCGCGCCGTTCTGGCGCCGCATATGAGCGGCCACGCCAATCTATTGCTGGGCCAGAGCGGCATGGGTAAATCGACGCTGCTCAACGTGCTGGTGCCAGGCGCCGCCGCCCCGACGCGTGAGCATTCCACCGCGCTGGACATGGGCAAGCACACCACCACCAGCACGCGGCTTTATCACCTGCCCAGCGGCGGCGACCTGATCGATTCGCCCGGCTTCCAGGCCTTTGGCCTGGGCCATCTGTCGGGCGAGGACATCGTGCGGGGCTTTCCTGAGTTCACGCCCTATGTGGCGCACTGCCGCTTCTACAACTGCGCGCATCTGCATGAACCAGGCTGCGGCGTATTGGCGGCCTTGCGCGAAGGCAAGATCGAGCCGGCGCGGCATGCCCTGTACGAACGCATCGTCGCGGAAAACGCCGCGCAAGGGCGTTATTGAGGATGGAGCGAACGGGTCTGGGCCTGCGTCTGGGTCTGGGTCTGGGTCTGGCGAGCATGAGGACCAAGACCAAGGCCAGAACCAGGACCAGGACAAGGACCAGGACCAGGACCAGGACCAGGACTGTTTCGTAACGGCTGATCGCGGACTAGCCGCGGCCGCCGCCCAGCAGGTAATACAGATTGCGCAGCATGGCGGCGGTCGCGCCCCAGATGAAGAAATTTTCCCAGGGCATGGAGTAGTACTGCCGCACCCGGCCATCGGGCAATTCCGCGCGATGCAGGCGATGATTGGCCGGGTCGACGATGAAGCGCAGGGGCACTTCGAACACCTCAGCCACTTCGAAAGCGTCGGGCGCCAGCGTGAAGCCTGGCCGCACCAGGCCCACCACGGGGATGACGGAAAAACCGGTCGCCGTCATATAGGGCGGCATGGTGCCCAAGACTTCGACGTAGTCAGGCGTCAAGCCCGTCTCTTCCTGCGCCTCGCGCAAGGCGGCGGCCACCGGACTGGCATCGCTATCCTCGATGCGGCCGCCTGGAAAACTGATCTGGCCCGCGTGATCGTGCAGATGCGCGGCGCGTTGCGTCAACAGCACATACACGCCATCCGGCCGCGTCACCAGCGGCACCAGGACGGCGGCCATCACGGGCGTGCCTTCGCGGCCGGGATAGCGCGTGTCATCGTTCAGCGGCAGTTGCACCGACCAGGATCCGGCACCCGACAAATGTTCGCGCAGCGCCTGTTCCGTCAATTGTGCGGGCGGCAACGGCGGCAGGCCTTCATTGGCCACCACCCAAGGCGTGGACGCGGGATCGAAGGCTGGCCCCACGGCGGCGCGGCGCGGCCGCGAAGGAGAAGAAGGATCTGACATATGCCTATGAGAATATGCCTGGGCGAAACAGAAAAGGCACCCGTGCAGGGTGCCTTTCCCATGGGAGCTTATCCCATGCAGTCGCTGAAAGCGCGGCATGCGAATGCCGCCCTTCCATCTCCGCATCCTGGCACGCGGACAGGCCATGAAGCCAGCCTCGCATGCCGGATACGGACATCGCGATCAGGACGCGGCCTTGGCCGACTGAGCGGCAGCCTGACGGCTGACCAGCTTTTCCTTGATACGCGCCGACTTGCCCGAGCGGTTGCGCAGGTAGTACAGCTTGGCGCGACGCACGTCACCACGACGCTTCACTTCGATCGAAGCGATTTGCGGCGAGTACAGCTGGAACGTACGCTCGACGGCTTCACCCGACGAGATCTTGCGCACGATGAACGCCGAATTCAGACCACGGTTGCGCTTGGCGATGACCACGCCTTCGAAGGCCTGGACACGCTTGCGGTTACCTTCAACGACGTTAACGCTGACCACCACGGTGTCGCCGGGGGCGAACTCGGGCAAGGTCTTGTTATCGCCGAGCAGGCGCTTGATTTCTTCCTGTTCCAGGATCTGGATGAGGTTCATATGAACTCCTGATTCATCATGTCTGTGCGGGATTCGTGGCCATCACAATGGCTTGCGCGCACCTTCGCGAAGAAGGCCCACGTAAACCGCCGGGATGTTCTGCCGTAAATTCGCCACGACTATGTGTCACTGCAACCGTAGGGACCCAAGGGTCCTATGGAATGCAGTCCGGAAGAGACTTCCGTTTTAGCCGCACGCAGAGGATGAGTTTTGGCAAACGGGCAATTCTACATGAAATCAGTCAGTTACGTAAACCATTCTGCTCAGAATCCCAGCGCGGAACCCAACCACATCATGCCGGGAATCATGGCGGCCCACATGCCCACCAGCAGGACATCCGTCACCATTTCACGGACGCTGACTTCGCCCGCGTTGCCTGGTTTCACGGTCTTGCCCACCGGGGCAGCATGGCTGGCGTCCTCCGGCAAGGGAAGCGCATGGCTGCCGTCGGCGCCGCGCCCGGCCGGAACGGGATTCGGCACATCATCCTGGGGGGCCGGACGGAAAGGCCAGTTCCCGGTGAGCTTGCCCGCCAGTTTCCGGGGCAGGCTGGCCGGCGAGCGGCCGGCGCCGAGGCGCTTACCCCGCGGCGCCGTGCCCGCCGTGGCGCCCGACAGCGCGCCAAAAGTGCCGGCGATGCTGCCGGAGAAATCATGAGAAAAAGAAGGGGAAAAGGGACGGGAAAATTGAGGCTGAGCAGCAACGGTCATGATGGGCTCCTGGCTAGGGCTTGGGCTTCTGCATTAGGCATCTGCATCAAGCATCTGCACGGCGGGTGGTACATCGGGGCCGGGCTGGTCGAACAAGCTCAATTGCGGGGACGGCGCCCGGTCCTGCCGTCCCGCCGCGCCGCCTGCCGGGGACGGCGCGACGAATCGTTGGGTATCCAGCTCCAAGCGCTGGCGGTTCAAGCCGTGCTTGCGCACGGCCAACTCGAAACGTTGACGCAGCAGATCGGCCCAACCCCCGGTGCCGCGCATGCGGGTACCGAAACGGGGATCGTTGCGTTTGCCGCCCCGCATATCCTCGATGCGATGCAGCACTCGCTGCGCGCGATCGGGGAAATGGGTCTGCAGCCACTGTTCGAATACATCCTTCACTTCCCACGGCAGACGCACCACCGTGTAATTGCCGTAGTAGGCGCCAGCCTTGGCGGCGGCCTCGAGGATGCGTTCCAGATAGACGTCGTTGATGAAGGGAATCACGGGAGCGACCAGCACCCCCACCGGCACGCCCGCTTCGGCAAGCGTGCGGACCGCTTCCAGCCGGCGCTGCGGGGCCGAAGCGCGTGGCTCCAGGGTGCGCGACAGATCGTTGTCCAGGGACGTGATGCTGATGTAGACCGAGACCAGATTGCGTTGCGCCAGGGCGCGCAGCAGGTCCAGGTCGCGCTCCACCAGGGCATTCTTGGTGACGAGGGTCAAGGGATGCCGGGTTTCCAGCAGCAATTCGAGCAGGCCGCGGGTCAGGCGCCAGTCCCGTTCGATGGGCTGATAGATGTCGGTGGCTGAACCAAGGTTGATGGGCGAAACCCGGTAACCGGGCCGCGCCAGCTCCGCGCGCAGAGCGTCCACGGCATTGGCCTTGGCCACCAGGCGGGTTTCGAAATCCAGCCCGGGGGAATAGCCCAGATAGGCGTGGGTGGGCCGGGCGTAACAATAGACGCAACCATGCTCACACCCACGATAGGGATTGATAGCCTGATCGAAGCCGATGTCCGGCGAGTCATTGCGTGACAGGATGCGGCGCGCCTGCTCGACTGCCACGGTCGTGGCCAATCCGCGCGGCGGCTGAAAATAAACGGGGACGGTTTGAGCGGGGTCATGATCGACGGCGGCATTGCGCTCGTCTTGCTGGAACCGATGTCCAACATTAGTAACCGCACCCCGACCGCGCAAGGCGGCGGGGGCGGCAGCCGGGGACCCAGAACCGGCGGAAGCAAAATGTTCAGTGCGTTCCATGAAAGTACTGTACAAGTATCCAGTACTTTATGCAACCCACTGAACGTCGTTTTGCGACGACGGTTCACTTTACTCCAAGACCGAGCAGCATGAGCAGCTATATTTTTTCTGCTGTGGCTTTGAAGCAAAACCCTTATATACAGCGGATCTCCGCGATAGTACTCACTTCAACCACGGCGTGGCGGGGCTTGACAAACGGCCCCGCCGGCGTTCACCGCAACATGCCGGCAGCGGCTGTCTGATGCGTCGCTTCGTCGATCAGGATGAAGGCGCCGGTGGAGGGATTTTGTGCATAGGCATCGACGGTCAACACTTCACGCGTGGCGATCACCACGCGACCGATATCGTTCATCGACAGGGTCGTGCCTTCCGCTTCGATCTCATCAAGTTCGTGAATGTCGCGACGCGACCTCACCTGCTTGATGCGTGCCGCGGTCAAGCGCGTGCCGTGTTTGAGCAGATACTTGCGCGCGGGGTTCAAGGCTTGTGCATCGAACCAGCACAGCTCCGCTTCGAACTCGCGTGCGACACGGGCAGGCGCATCCGCATGCGCGAGCACATCGCCGCGCGACACGTCCACATCACGATCGAGTTCGACCATGATGGAGTCACCGGCATACGCGCTTTCGCGTGTGTCCGTGTGCGCGAGAATGCGGCGCACGCGAGCGGCGGCGCCGGCCGGCTGCACCAGCACTTCATCACCGACCCGCAAAGTGCCGCTGGCGACACGGCCCGCATACGCGCGGAAGTCGGTGGCGGTATCACCGTCATGGCGTGCGACCCACTGCACGGGAAAACGCAGCGGCGCGTCGGCCGCCGCATCACGCGTGTCCAGCGCCTCCAACAAGGGCAACAGCGGCTGGCCCTCGTACCACGGCGCGGCATCGCTGCGGTTCACCACGTTGTCGCCGCGCAGCGCGGAGATCGGCAAAACCTGATAACGCTCGATGCCGATACGGCGCGCCAGATCGGCATAGGCGGCGTCGATGCGCGCGAACACCGCCTGATCCCAATCCACCAGGTCCATCTTGTTGACCGCCACCACGATGTGGCGAATGCCCAGCAGATGCGCCAGCACACTGTGCCGCTTGGTCTGCGGTAGCAGTTGGCCGTCGGCGGCGCGCGTGGCATCGATGAGGATCACGGCGACGTCGGCGGTGGACGCGCCGGTGACCATATTGCGGGTGTACTGCTCGTGGCCCGGCGCGTCGGCGATGATGAACTTGCGTTGAGGCGTGGCGAAGTAGCGATAGGCCACGTCTATGGTGATGCCCTGCTCCCGCTCCGCTTCCAGACCGTCCGTGAGCAAGGAAAAGTCGATGCCGTCGCCGCTGACACGCTTGTGCTTGGCGCGCGAGATGGCGTCGAGCTGGTCGGCGAACACGCCCTTGCTGTCATACAGCAGGCGGCCGATCAGCGTGGACTTGCCGTCATCGACCGAGCCGGCGGTGATCAGGCGAATGACGCCGCCGTCGGTGGACGGCAGGAAGGATTCATTGATGGCATTCATAGTGATGTTCGGTTCCGGTCGGCAGCTTAGAAATACCCTTCACGCTTGCGCCGTTCCATGGACGCTTCGGAAGTCTGGTCGTCCATGCGCGTGGCGCCGCGCTCGGTGATGTCGCTGATGGCGGTTTCAGCGATGATGGCGATGTTGTCGGTCGCATCCGACGCCACCGGGCATGTGCAGGAGATGTCGCCCACGGTGCGAAAGCGTACCGACACGTTTTCGACCTGCTCGCCATCCTTGGGCGGGGTCAGTCGCGTCACCGGCACCAGCAGGCCGCTGCGCCGCACCACGTCGCGCTGATGGGCGTAGTAGATGGAGGGCAAGGCCAACTGTTCGCGCTCGATGTATTGCCAGACATCCAGCTCGGTCCAGTTCGAGATGGGAAACACGCGCATGTTCTCGCCGCGATGCACCCGGGTGTTGTACAGGTCCCAGACCTCGGGCCGCTGGTTTTTGGGATCCCACAGGCCGAATTCGTCGCGGAAGGAAAAGATGCGTTCCTTGGCGCGCGCCTTCTCTTCGTCGCGGCGGGCACCGCCGATGCACGCATCGAAGCCGAATTCGGCGATGGCCTCCAGCAGCGTTACCGCCTGCGCGGCATTGCGCGAATCGTTTTCGCGCCGCAACACCACCGAACCGCGCGCGATGGAATCCTCGACGCTGCGCACGATCAATGTCTCGCCCAACTCGGCGGCGCGGACATCGCGGAAAGCGATCACCTCGTCGAAGTTATGGCCGGTGTCCACGTGCAACAGGGGAAAAGGAAACCGCCCCGGACGGAAGGCCTTCTCCGCCAGCCGCAGCAGGACGCAGGAATCCTTGCCGCCGGAGAACAGCAGGACAGGCCGCTCGCACTCGGCGGCGACTTCGCGCAGGATGAAAATGGCTTCGGATTCCAGCCAATCCAGATGGCTGCGGGTGTGTTGTACGGTGGACATATGATTCTCGAAAAACTGGGGAAATCTATGACTTCGGAGCTATGACTTCGGAGCTGTGACTTCGGAGCTGTAACTTGGGACCGATGGCTTGGGACCGATGCTTTCAGACCGATCCCCTGGGACTTGTGACGGCTATGCCTGCTTGATCGGGAACCGATTGCCGGCGTGCAGGCCGCACTCCTTGGAATCGGAGGACTCCCACCACCAGCGCCCGGCGCGCACGTCCTCGCCGGGGCGGATGGCCCGCGTACAGGGCTCGCAACCGATCGAGGGATAGCCTTGATCATGCAAGGGGTTGTAGGGAATGCCGAGGGCGCGGATGACGGCCCAGACCTCGGCCTCGCTCCAATCGGCCAGCGGGTTGAACTTGTACAAGCCGAAGGTGGTGTCCTGCTCTTCTTCGGGCAGCTCGGCGCGCGTGGTCGATTGCGCGCGGCGTTGGCCGGTGATCCACGCCTTGCGCCCGGCCAGCGCACGGCGCAGCGGCTCCACCTTGCGGATTTCACAACAGGCCTTGCGTAGATCGACGCTTTCATAGAAAGCAAACGCACCATGCGCATCCACGTGGGCCTGCACCGCGGCGGCGTGGGGCCGGTAGATTTCCGGGCCGCGGCCATACCGCGCTTCGATCACGTCCAGCAGCGCCAGGGTCTCGGCATGCAGCCGGCCGGTGTCCAGCGTGAAGATGCCCAGGGCGATGCCGCCATCCAGGATGGCATGCGTCAGCAACATGTCCTCGGCCGCCAGCGACGAGGCCAGCGCGGCATCGGGATAACGGCGCGCGATGGCGGCCAGGCGCAGGCCCAGCGCCTGCCATTTGTCCGCCAGGCTGGCCGGCAGATCTACCGCTGCGTTTTCCTCTATCGTCGAAACAGGACTCATGGTGCGGACTCCTTATGCACGCCGCGCCTGGGCTTCGGTCTGCGCGGCGAAGATGCGGCCGCGGCGCGGGCGGGCCAGCAGCTGTTCACCTTCGTTCAACCCCAGCGTACGGAACTCTTCCTCCGGCACTTGCGCTTCCAGCAGGCCGCCATCTTCGCGCGACAGTTCCAGAAAGGCGCTGGGGCCCGCCAGGTAGGCATGATTCAACCGTACGGCGATACCATCGGTGGCGGGCGCATAGCGCAGCACCTCCAGTTCGTGCGGCCGCACATAGGCCACCGCCTGCTGCTCGTCCAGCCCGTCGAAAGACGGCGCCGGCAGCGACACGCCGCTGGCGCGCCAGATTCCGCCAGCCGCATGACCGGAGATCTGGTTGACGTCACCCAGGAAGCCGTAGACAAAAGGCGTGGCGGGCTGTTCCCACACTTCGCGCGGCGTCCCGACTTGCTCGATGCGGCCGGCATTCATCACGACCACGCGGTCGGCGACTTCCAGCGCCTCTTCCTGGTCATGCGTCACGAACACGCTGGCCACATGCAATTCGTCATGCAGGCGCCGCAGCCAGCGGCGCAATTCCTTGCGCACCTTGGCGTCCAGCGCGCCGAAAGGCTCGTCCAGCAGCAGCACGCGCGGCTCCACCGCCAGCGCGCGCGCCAGGGCGATACGCTGGCGCTGGCCGCCGGACAATTGCGCGGGATAGCGGTCGCCCAGCCAGTCCAATTGCACCAGGTTCAGCAGGGCATGGACCTTTTCCTGGATGACGGCTTCCGGCGGCCGTTGCGACCGTGGCCGGATGCGCAGGCCGAAGGCGACGTTCTCGAACACCGTCATATGGCGGAACAGCGCGTAGTGCTGGAAGACGAAACCGACCTGGCGGTCACGCACATGCACATCCGTGCTGTCCTCGCCGGAGAAATACACGCTGCCGCTGTCGGGCGTTTCCAGGCCGGCGATGATGCGCAGCAACGATGTCTTGCCGCAGCCGGATGGCCCCAGCAAAGCCACCAATTCGCCTGAATCGATATGCAGGTTGATGTCGCGCAAGGCTTGGAAATTACCGAAGCGCTTGTTTACTGCCTTGATTTCGATGTCCATGTCTGTCCTGTCTGTTCTTGCCACGTCGCGCGCGCTGTGATCCTGACCGGTGTCGCCGCTGAGCGCATACGCCTGTGCTTCAGGCTGCCGCCCGCAACGGCACGTTCGATGCCTGCGCCTGCGTGCCGGCCGGCCGCGCATCCGCCGCGGTCAGGGCCAATCTCCTGGCATGCCGTTCGTGGCGCCACTCCAGGAAGGACTTCACGCACAGCGTCAGCAGCGCCAGTAGCGCCAGCAATGACGCCACCGCGAAACCTGCCTGGATCTGGAATTCGTTATAGAGAATTTCGACTTGCAGGGGGATTGTATTGGTCAGCCCGCGGATATGGCCCGATACCACCGAAACCGCGCCGAACTCGCCCATCGCCCGGGCGTTGCAAAGAATCACGCCATAGATCAAGCCCCAGCGGATATTGGGCAGGGTGACGTGCCAGAAGGTCTGCCAGCCGCTGGCGCCCAACACCACGGCCGCCTCCTCCTGCTCGCTGCCCTGCGCCTGCATCAAGGGGATCAATTCCCGCGCCACCAGCGGCAGCGTGACGAAGGTGGTCACCAGCACGATGCCCGGCACGGCGAAGATGATCTTCAGATCGTGCTCCATCAGCCAGGGTCCTATCCAGCCTTGCGCGCCGAGCACCAGCATGTAGGCCAGGCCGGCGACCACCGGTGACACCGAGAACGGCACATCGATGAGGGTGATCAGGACGGATTTGCCGCGGAATTCAAACCGGGCGATGCACCAGGCGGCGGCGACGCCGAACACCACATTCAAAGGCACGGCGATGGCGGCGGTCAGCAACGTCAGGCGGATGGCCGCCCACGAATCATCATCGGCCAGGGCCTTCAGATAAGCGTCCACGCCCTTGCGCAAAGCCTCGGAAAACACCACCGCCAAAGGCAGCACCAGAAAGGTCAGCAGGAAGATCACCGCCAGCGCGATCAGCGCCACGCGCACCCAGCGCGCCCCTGCATCCGCATCGTTGCGACGCGCGGCCTGGATCACGGTATTCATGGCCTACCTCCGTGCAAGCGGCGCTGCCAGAACTGCAGGCCGTTGATCGCCAGCAGCAGCACGAATGAAGTCGCCAGCAATACGGACGCCACCGCGGCAGCGCCGGCATAGTCGAACTGTTCCAGCTTGACCAGGATCAGCAGCGGCGTGATCTCCGACACCATGGGCATATTGCCGGCGATGAACACCACCGAGCCGTACTCGCCCACCGCGCGGGCGAACGCCATCGCGAAGCCGGTCAACAGCGCGGGCGTAATGGCCGGCAGGATCACCTTGCGGAAAATCTGGAAAGGCGTCGCGCCCAGGCTGGACGCGGCCTCTTCCAGTTCCTTCTCCACGTCTTCCAGCACCGGCTGCACCGTGCGCACCACGAAAGGCAGACCGATGAAGGTCAAAGCCACCACGATCCCGGCGGGGGTGTAGGCCAGCTTGATGCCCAGCGGCGTCAAGTGCTGGCCGATCCAGCCATTGGGACCCAGCAGCGCGGCCAGCGAAATGCCGGCCACCGCCGTGGGCAAGGCGAAAGGCAGATCCACCAAGGCGTCCAGGATGCGCTTGCCGGGGAAACGGTAGCGCACCAATACCCAGGCCACCAGCAGCCCGAACACCAGATTGATGACCGCCGCGATCAGCGACGACCCGAACGTGACGCGATAAGCGGCAAGCACGCGCGGTGAGGACACCGCCGCGACGAACTGGGGCCAGGTCAGCGCGAAGGACTTGATGAACAGCGCGGACAGCGGCAGCAGGACCAGCAGCCCCAGGTAGAACAGGGTCACGCCCAGGGTCAGATTGAAGCCGGGCAGCACACGCCGCCCGCGCCGCCCCGACGGTGAGCCGGTCGGCGCGGTCCGAAGGCCGGGCAGGCCGCGGTGCGTGAGCACGGCGGCCTCCAATGTGTCCGCGACAAGCAGACCGTCCGGCTTATTGCTTGACATAGATCTGGTCGAAAACGCCGCCGTCCGCGAAGTGCGTCTTGTTGGTCGTGGGCCAGCCACCAAAGTTCTTGTCTATGGTGACCAGGTCGATCTGGGCAAACTGCTTCGCGTATTTGGCCTTGGCCTGCTCACCGGTGGGGCGATAGAAATTGCGGCCGATGACGTCCTGCGCCGCATCCGAGTACAGATAGTTCAGGTAGGCCTCGGCCACCGTGCGCGTGCCCTTGCGGTCGACGTTCTTGTCGACCACGGCCACGGTCGGTTCGCACAGGATGCTGACGCTGGGCGCGACGATTTCGAACTGGCCCGGCCCGAATTCGTTGAAGGCCAGAAAAGCATCGTTTTCCCAGGAAATCAGGACATCGCCCACGCCGCGCTGGGCGAAGGTGATGGTCGAGCCGCGTGCGCCGGAATCCAGCACCGGCACGTTCTTGAACAGCTTGGAGACGAAATCCTTGGCGCCGGCGTCGCCGCCGAATTTGCGGCGGCCGTACTCCCACGCCGCCAGATAGTTCCAGCGGGCGCCGGCCGACGTTTTGGGATTGGGCGTAATGACGGACACGCCCGGCTTGATCAGGTCGTCCCAATCCTTGATGTTCTTGGGATTGCCCTTGCGCACCAGCAGAATGATGGTCGACGTATAGGGCGAGGAATTGTGCGGCAAGCGCTGCTGCCAACCTTCCTTGACCCAACCGCCGTGCGTGACCAGGGCTTCGACGTCGGGCGCCAGGCCCAGCGTCACCACGTCGGCAGGTGCGCCGTCGATGACCGTACGCGCTTGCGCGCCGGAACCGCCATGGGAATTCTTGATGACCACATCCTGGCCGGTCTTGGCTTTCCAGTACTTGGCGAATACCGGGTTGTACTGGGCGTACAGCTCTCGGGTCGGGTCGTAGGAAACGTTCAGGAGCTCGACGGGCTTGGGCGCATCGGCAGCACTCGCCGTGGCCACGCTGCCCAAGACACCCAGGCTGCCGCTGGCCGCCGCCGCACCGAGGGCCAGGGATCGCTTTAGAAACGTGCGCTTGTTCGAGCCGGTTTTCATCATTTCTCGCAGGAGTGTTGATATGTGGTTTTCATGCGTCTAAGGCATTAGGCGTACGGCATTGTGCGGGGCCGCGTCCCTATTCCCAACGAATAAGATCTTTGTTCTTTATTGCTAGACGAAATACCCCGGGTCGTGTCTCCGCGGTCGGCGAGCAAAAAAAAACGCCGGCATCCTTGCGGATGCCGGCGTTCGATATCAATGCCAGGCTTACTTGTTCGGCTGCGGGGTGATGCGCAGGTAAGGACGCACCGCCTTGTAGCCTTTGGGGAATTTCTGCTTGATGACTTCCTCGTCCTTCAGCGACGGCACGATGATCACGTCATCGCCGTCCTGCCAGTTCACCGGCGTGGCCACACTATGGCTGTCGGTCAGTTGCAGCGAATCGATCACGCGCAGGATTTCGTTGAAGTTGCGGCCGGTGCTGGCCGGATAGGTGATGGTCAGGCGCACCTTCTTGTTCGGATCGATGATGAACACGGAACGCACGGTGGCGGTGACGCTGGCGTTCGGGTGGATCATGTCGTACAGCTCGGCAACCTTGCGGTCATCGTCGGCCAGGATGGGGAAGTTGACCGTGGTGTTCTGGGTTTCGTTGATATCGTCGATCCACTTGTTGTGCGAATCGACGGGATCCACCGAAAGCGCCAGCACCTTGACGTTACGCTTGGCGAAGTCGTCGGCCAGCTTGGCGGTAAAGCCCAGCTCAGTAGTGCACACCGGTGTGAAGTCGGCCGGGTGAGAGAACAACACGCCCCAGCTGTCGCCCAGGTATTCGTGGAATTTGATCGTGCCGACGGACGATTTCTGTTCAAAGTCGGGGGCAGTGTCGCCCAGACGCAATTGAGTCATGCTGATCCTCTTCGTGTGAAGGTTTAAGCGGAGGCCCCGGCCCTGCCCGCATGGCGGGAATTCTTCATCATTTCGTCAGGCCGGTAAACCAAGAAAAATCACTAGCGTAAATAACCCTAGGTAATATTAGCTCGCGCCGCCCAGATATCGACAATCTCACCCGCCCGCACCGCCGCGCCCAGGGCGCCCGCACGCGGCAGGATGTGCGCCCCGTAGAAAAAGGCCGTTGCCTGCTTGGCCTGCAGGAAAGTGGCGTCGCCGCCCTTCCCTTCCTGCATCATCTTGCGGCAGGCAAGTACCGCGCGCGCCATCTGCCAACCGCCATGCAACACGCCGGTCAGCATCAGGAAGGGCACGCTGCCGGCGAAGACAGCGCGTAGATTGCCGCCTGCCTGCGTGCGCATGAATATCAAGGCCTCGCCCTGGGCATGCATGGCGCGGCGCAGGTTATCGCGCAGCAGGCCGATGGCCGCGGCGTCGGCTTCCTGATTGGCCTGCTGCGCCGCGGCTGCCTCGGCGTCCAATTCGGCCGCGGTCTGGCCCATCGCTTCCAGCAAGGCTTGCGCGGTGGCGCCGCCATCGCGCAACAGCTTGCGGCCGATCAGGTCATTGGCCTGGATGGCGGTGGTGCCCTCGTAGATCGGCAGGATGCGCGCGTCACGGTAATGCTGCGCCGCGCCTGTCTCTTCGATGAAGCCCATGCCGCCGTGCACCTGCACGCCCAGCGAAGCAACCTCCACCGCGCATTCGGTGGAAAAGCCTTTGACCACCGGCACCAGGAATTCGTAGAACGCCTGGTTGCGGGCACGGGTCTGCGCGTCGGGATGATGGCTGGCCAGATCGCGCGCCGATGCCGCCACGTAGGACACCGCGCGTGTCGCCTCCGTCAGGGCCCGCATTGTCAACAGCATGCGTTGCACGTCGGGATGATGCGCGATGGTGACCGGGCCGGCCGAGCCTTCGATGGCACGGCCCTGCACCCGCTCGCGCGCGTACGCCAGCGCCTGCTGATAGGCGCGCTCGGACAGGGCAATGCCCTGCTGACCCACGGCGTAACGGGCCGCGTTCATCATGATGAACATGTATTCCAGGCCGCGGTTTTCCTCGCCCACCAGATAGCCGACCGCCCCCTCGCCGTCCACGTCGCCCTTGCCGGAGCCGTACAACAGCACGGCCGTCGGGCTGGCGTGGATGCCCAGCTTGTGTTCGAGCGAAGCGCACCAGACGTCGTTGCGCGGCCCCAGGCTGCCGTCTTCCCCCACCAGGAACTTCGGTACGACAAAGAGCGAAATACCCTTCACCCCGGCCGGTGCATCCGGCGTGCGCGCCAGCACCAGATGGATGATGTTTTCCGCCAGATCGTGTTCGCCATAGGTGATGAAGATCTTCTGCCCGCTCAAGCGATAACTGCCGGGGTACGGCCCGTCCTGCTGGAGCACCGCGCGGGTACGCACCAGCGCGAGGTCCGAGCCCGCCTGCGGTTCGGTCAGGTTCATCGTGCCGGTCCACTTGCCCGAAATCAGGTTGGGCACATAGGTCTGGCGTAGATGTTCGTCGCCGACGGTCAGCAGCGCTTCGATCACGCCGTCGGTCAACAGGGGGCACAGCGAAAATGCCAGGCTGGCCGCATTGATGTTTTCATTGGCGCAGGCCGCCACCACTTTGGGCAGGCCCTGCCCGCCCCACTCCACGGGATGCTGCAAGCCTTGCCAGCCGCCGGCCGCGTAGGACTGGAACGCTTGCACATGCGCGAGCGAAGTCGTCACCGCGCCGTCCTGCCACGTGGGCGGATGGATGTCGCCGGGCCGGTTCAAGGGCGCCACCACGCCTTCCACGAAGCGGGCGTTCTCGTCCAGGATGGCGTCGACCAGATCAGGGGAAAAATCCTCGAAGCCAGGTTGCGCCAGGACCTCGTCCAGGCCAGCCAACGCTTTGAGAACGAAGCGGATGTCCGCGAGCGGTACGGTGTACGTCATGTCGTCTCCGAAACGGCTGCATGGGCGCGTGAGGCTACGGCGTAACCCGCGCGCTCTGATTTTCTATGCAAGCGCCAGTCTACGCTAAACGACAACGCCTCGACGTTGCGGTCGAGGCGTTGTCACGGCGCACCACGAAGGTGCGCCGGTTTGCTTGCGGCGACGCAAGCGCGGCTTAAAGCGCGCTGGCCAGCTGCGGTACCAGTTCGAACAGATCACCCACCAGGCCGTAATCCGCCACGCCGAAAATCGGCGCCTCGGCATCCTTGTTGATGGCCACGATGACCTTGGAATCCTTCATGCCGGCCAAATGCTGGATGGCGCCCGAAATACCCACGGCCACGTACAACTGCGGCGCGACGATCTTGCCGGTCTGGCCCACTTGCCAGTCGTTGGGCGCATAGCCCGCGTCGACCGCGGCGCGCGACGCACCGAGTGCCGCGCCCAGCTTGTCGGCCAGCGGATCCAGGATCTTGAAGTTTTCGGCGCTGCCCAGACCGCGGCCACCCGACACCACCACGCGCGCGCCGGCCAGTTCCGGGCGGTCGCTCTTGGCCACTTCACGGCTGACGAAAGTCGACAGGCCGCTATCGGCCACGGCCGTCAGGTTTTCCACCGCGGCCGACCCGCCTTGCGCGGCAACCGCATCAAAGCCGGTAGTGCGCACCGTGATGACCTTCACCGCATCGGCCGACTGCACCGTGGCGATGGCGTTGCCCGCATAGATCGGACGCTGGAAGGTATCGGCCGATTCCACCGCGGTGATATCGGAGATCTGTGCCACGTCCAGCTTGGCGGCCACGCGCGGCGCCACGTTCTTGCCCGACGCGGTGGCCGGGAAGAGGATGTGGCTGTAGTCTTTCGCGATGGCCAGCACTTGGGCAGCCAGGTTCTCGGCCAGGCCTTCGGCCAGTTGCGGCGCATCGGCCAGCAGCACCTTGGACACGCCGGCTGCCTGCGCGGCCTGGTCGGCCACCGCCTTGGCATTGCTGCCGGCCACCAGCACGTGCACGTCGCCGCCGATCTTGGCCGCCGCCGCGATGGTGTTCAGGGTCGCGCCCTTCAGGTGGGCGTTGTCGTGTTCGGCAATAACCAGAGTCGTCATCTTCAGACCACCTTCGCTTCGTTCTTCAGTTTGTCCACCAGCGTGGCCACGTCGGGCACCTTGATACCGGCCTTGCGCGCGGGCGGCTCGGAGACCTTCAAGGTCTTCAGGCGCGGCGCGGGGTCCACGCCCAGGTCCTGCGGCGTGACGGTATCCAGCGGCTTCTTCTTGGCCTTCATGATGTTGGGCAGCGTGACATAACGCGGCTCGTTCAGGCGCAGATCGGTGGTGACGATGGCCGGCAGCTTCAGCGTCAGCGTTTCCAGGCCGCCGTCGACTTCGCGCGTAACCGTGACCTTGTCGCCGGCCACTTCGACCTTGCTGGCGTAGGTGGCCTGCGGCCAATCCAGCAGCGCGGCCAGCATCTGGCCGGTCTGGTTGGCGTCGTCATCGATGGCCTGCTTGCCCAGGATGACCAGTTGAGGCTGCTCCTTGTCGACCACGGCCTTCAACAGCTTGGCCACGGCCAGGGGCTGCAGTTCGACGTCGGTCTGCACCAGGATGCCGCGGTCGGCACCGATGGCCATGGCCGTGCGCAAGGTTTCCTGGCTTTGCTGCACGCCAGCCGACACGGCGATCACTTCCGTCGCCGCGCCCTTCTCCTTCAGGCGCGTGGCTTCTTCCACGGCGATTTCGTCGAACGGGTTCATCGACATCTTCACGTTGGCGATGTCCACGCCGGTTTGATCCGACTTCACGCGCACTTTGACGTTGTAATCAACGACGCGCTTTACAGGTACCAGGACCTTCATCCAGCAGCCTCCAGAGGGGTGATTGCCTTATATTGGCGAAACAATTATTCGTAGCGGCGGACCGCGCGCAAGCGGCTGTTGCAGCGCAGCGCGGACCGTCAAGCTACCCGATTCTACAGCCTGTTGACGCCCATCGCGCCCCGGCGCCGGCCACTTGACCATAGTGCGGACTATAGGGTCCTTCGCGGTTCATGTAGGGGGCCTTCAGGATATGCGGCCTCACAGACCGCCCAAGGCGCGGATATGCGCCACGACGCTACGCCCCAGCGCGGAAAGGTCGTAGCCCCCCTCCAGCATGCTGACGATGCGGTTGCCGGCATGGCGCGCGGCGACTTCCACCAATTGTTCGGTAATCCAGGCGTAGTCCGCCTCCACCAGGGCCATCTGCCCCAGGTCGTCCTCGCGGTGGGCGTCGAAGCCGGCCGACACCAGGATCAGCTCGGGCCGGTGTGCCTCCAGGCGCGGCAGCCAGTGTTCGGTCACCAGTTCGCGCACCCGCGCACCATCGGTATAGGCCGGCACCGGCTCGTTCAACATATTTGGTGCCGGATTATGGGTGCCGCAGTTGGGGAAGAAGGGGTGTTGGAAAAAACTGCACATGAGCACCCGCTCGTCGCCCGCCAGGATGTCCTCGGTGCCATTGCCGTGATGCACGTCGAAGTCGATGATGGCGATCCGCGTCAGGCCATGATGCGCCAGGGCATGCAGCGCCGCGATGGCGATGTTGTTGAGAAAGCAGAATCCCATGGCGCGGTCGCGGCAGGCGTGGTGGCCCGGCGGCCGCACGGCGCAGAACGCGGTCTCGGCCTGGCCCGCCATCACCGCGTCCACCGCCTGGATACCGGCGCCGGCGGCATGCAGCGCGGCCTCCAGCGTGTGCGGGTTCATCACGGTGTCCGGATCGACCGTGTAATAACCCGCCGTGGGCGAATGGCGCCGCAGGCTGGCCAGATGCTCGGCGGAGTGCGCGCGCAGGATGGCGGCGTCCGGCGCCGGCGCTGCTTCCATTTGCGCCAGATAGGACATGATCCCGCTGGCCAGCAGCTGGTCGTTGATGGCGCCAAGCCTCTGCGGACTTTCCGGGTGCCAATCCCCCATTTCATGCAGTCGGCATGAGGGGTGAGTAAGATACAGGGTCTCCATAGGGAAGATTATGTTCATCAGTCGACGATTCCTGCAAATCGCCTTGGCGACGACCGCCTTGTCGGGTTGCGCCAGCACCCCGCCGCATGCCGGTCCGGCACTCGGCGCGGGCACGCCGGGCACTAGCGCGCCGGCCGCCGCCGACGGCGAAGTGGCGCGCATCCGTATCGGGCCATCACCGGCGCAGGGCGCCCTGGCCAGCATGGACAGCGAGCCCGGTGACGAACCCTCGGCCGTGCTGTCCAGTTCCGGCCAACTGCGGCCCGAAGTCCAGGCTTATGCGCGGCAGTTGGCGGCCGACCGCGGCCTGCGGGTCGATGCGGTGGTCAGCGCGCTGTCCGGCGCCCGTTACAGCGAAACCGTGGCGCGGCTGATCGCGCCGCCGCCCGGCAAGAAGATATCGCGCAGCTGGATCACCTACCGGTCACGTGTGGTCGAACCCAAGACCATAGGCTGGGGGGTCACGTTCTGGCAGGAAAACCATGACTCGCTGGACCGCGCCGCTCAGCGCTTCGGCGTGCCGGCCTCGGTCATCGTCGCCATCATCGGGGTGGAGACGCGCTATGGCCGCAATATGGGCAGCTTCCGCGTGCTGGACTCCCTGTCGACGCTGGCCTTCGATTATCCGGATCCCGCCAAGCCCGAGCGCGCGCAGATGTTCCGCGACCAGCTCAGCGATTTCCTGACCCTGGTGATGCAGGGCAAGCTGGATCTGCAGACGCGCGGGTCCTATGCGGGGGCCATCGGCATGCCGCAATTCATGCCGGGGAGCGTGATGCGCTATGCCGTCGATGGCGATGGCACGGGGCATATCGATCTGGCGAACAGTCCCAATGATGCGATCCTGTCGGTCGGCAATTTCCTGATGGAGCATGGTTGGCAGCGTGGATTGCCGGTGTTCGCGCCGGTGACATTACCCGCTGATCCTTCGCCCCTGGTCGACGGCGGCTTGAAACCGCAGCGCGACTGGCCCGGCTTGCGGGCCGCCGGCGCGGCGGCGCGCGCGGGCACGATGCAGACGGGGGCTGGGAATGCGTGGCAGCAAGGGCCGTTGGGAGTGATCGATCTGCCGGAAGAATCGGCCGGCACCGCGGAGTACCGGACCGCGACGGTGAATTTCTTCGCGTTGACGCAGTACAACCGGAGTTATTTCTATGCCACGTCGGTGGCGGATCTGGCGGAGGCGGTGCGGCAACGGATGAATCTTGTCGCTGGTCGGTAGACGACGGTTCGCGGGAAGCCCCCAGGACGCCGTTTCGCCTGGGATCTTCCCTCGGAAAATTGGAAAAGTTTTAAATATGAAAATCCCTAAAGGGATTTTCATATTATTTTCTTGGGGGGGAACCTAAAGCCCCATTGGGGTTTTAGTGATTGAAAAGGCCGTGTGAGCATCCATCGGGGCATCCGCTTCGTGCCCCTGTCAACCGTTGAACACACCGGTCGACAGGTATCTGTCCCCACGATCACAGACGATGAACACGATCGTGGCGTTTTCCACCCGGGCGGAAACGTTCATGGCGGCGACCAGGGCGCCCGCCGACGAGATACCGCCGAAAATCCCCTCTTCCGCCGCCAGCCGGCGCGCCATGGCTTCGGCGTCGGCCTGCACGATGGACTCGTAGCCATCGACACGGCTGCGGTCGAAAATGGCCGGCAGATACGCTTCCGGCCATTTGCGGATGCCCGGTATCTGCGAACCCTCGGCCGGCTGCGCGCCGATCACCTGGATGCCGGCATTCTTCGACTTCAAATAGGTCGACACACCCATGATGGTGCCGGTGGTGCCCATGGCACTGACGAAGTGCGTGATGCGCCCGCCCGTCTGCGTCCACAACTCCGGCCCGGTGCCGTCGACATGCGCACGCGGATTATCGGGATTGGCGAACTGGTCCAGCACCTTGCCCTTGCCTTCGCTTTGCATCGCCAGCGCCAGGTCGCGGGCGTACTCCATGCCACCCTTGTCGGCCGGCGTCAGGATGAGTTGCGCACCATAGGCAGCCATCGCGGCGCGGCGTTCCACCGACAGGTTGTCCGGCATGATGAGGATCATGCGGTACCCACGCATCGCGGCCACCATGGCCAGGGCGATGCCCGTATTGCCGCTGGTGGCCTCGATCAAGGTATCACCCGGCTGGATCTCACCGCGCGCCTCGGCGTGGCTGATCATGGACAAGGCCGGCCGGTCCTTGACGGAACCGGCCGGGTTATTGCCTTCCAGCTTGGCCAGAATGACATTGCCCCGCGCGTCATTGTCGGCGCCCGGAATGCGTTGCAGACGGACCAACGGCGTATTGCCGACGGTCTGCTCGATAGTGGGGTAGGTAGCGGAGTTCATGCCGGGAATATACCCGCCCCCGGCACTGTCGCAACAGATGGCCGCACCACCGCCAGGGATACCGCGGCGGTGGCCGGCCGCCGCCCGACGCGGTCCCTGCCATCCGGCCCAGCCAGCGGGCTCGGCCGGTTCGGCCTCGATGGCGCCGGCAGCGCCCCTCTCAGGGCCGGCCGCCGCCCCGGCGCGACCCTTGCCGTCCTGCCCGGCCTGCGGGCTTGGCCGGTTCGGCACCGGCATCACCAGGCTCTGCGCCTGCGGGCGCACCGGCCTTGCCCGTGCCCGCGGCGGCGGCCCCGGCGCCGATGCTCAAGCCAGCCTCCTGCAGCGCGCGCGCCTTTTTCGCGCCTATCCCCCGTACGCGGTCGGACAGGTCTTCCAGTGACTGGAAATTACCGCCGCGCTGGCGCTCATGAATGATGATGGCGGCTGTCTTCGGCCCCACGCCACGCAAGGTCTGCAACTGCTCCGCCGTCGCGCTGTTGACGTCCAGCGCCAACGCGGACGCCGCCGTCAGCGACATACCGGCCGCCAGCGCCAACATGCCCAGGCGGCGCCCCCAATGCCGGGCCGCCCTGCGCCCGGCCGCGGGTGCACGCAGCGAGCGCGCCCAGGCGGCGCGAAGCGCCTTGGCACCGGCCGACGTGCCAGTCACGGACGCAGGCGCTGTCGAACCGCCCAAGGCCAGCGGACGCGTCGGCAGCGGACGGACCATCACGGCACCGGCCGACGTTTCGCCCATGGACGCAATTGCCAGCGCGGCATTCGCCGCTGCATCGCCAACAACTGCATCGACAACAGCTGCGTCAGCCGGGCCACCAGGCACTACGGAAACGGGTGCTGCGGAAACGGGTGCTGCGGAAACCGCAACTGGGTTATGCAGAAAAGGGTTCATGAATGTCTCCTGGGCCAGCACCGGACACCGCCGGACACGGCCCGCAAGGTGAAAAAATGGCGACGTGCCTCATGCACGCCGCCATTCATCTTGCGCTGACCTGAAGCGCCGCAAGGCCCTCAGTCAGCAAAACATCCATGCGTAAGACTACGCGGTTTTGCCCTTGCCGCGCTCGCGCCAATAGCGCACATACTCCGCCACGCCCGTCTGCACGTCACGCATCGGCTGTGTAAACCCCGCGGCAACCAGGCGCGTCGTATCCGCCTGCGTGAAGCTTTGATAGCGTCCCTTCAGATCCTCCGGGAACGGGATGTAGCGAATCAACCCCTGCGCCACCAGTGCCTCCAAAGGCTGCGCCGCGTGCCCCTGTTCGGCCAGCAAGGTATTGACCACCGCCGCCGCCACATCATTGAAAGGCTGAGCCCGGCCCGTGCCGCAATTGAAAATGCCCGACTTGCCCGGATTGTCCAGGAAGTGCAGGTTCACCGCCACCACATCCTCGACCGAGATGAAGTCCCGGCTCTGCCCGCCGTTCTCGTAACCATCCCAACCCTCGAACAGGCGCACATGCCCTTCGGCCAGGAACTGGTTCATGTTGTGGAAAGCCACCGACGCCATGCGGCCTTTGTGTTGCTCATGCGGGCCGTAGACATTGAAATACCGCAAGCCCACCACCTGGGCGGTCAGCGCATGCAAGCGTGCGCGCAACACCTGGTCGAACAGCAGCTTGGAGTAACCGTAAACGTTCAGCGGCGCTTCGTTGGCCGGATCCTCGACGTAGGCCGTCGGCGATCCATAGGTGGCCGCCGACGACGCGTACAGGAAAGGCACACACTGCGTCTGGCAGTACTCGAACAACTCGCGGGTGACGCGATAGTTGTTGTCCATCATGTAATGGCCATTGCGCTCGGTGGTGTCCGAGCAGGCCCCCTGATGCAGCACCGCGCGTAATTCCGGCAGATCACCGGCCAGCACGCGGCTGCGGAATTCGTCCTTGTGAAGATAGTCGGCGATCTGGCAATCGACCAGGTTGACGAACTTGTCGCCTTCGGTCAGGTCGTCCACCGCGATGATGTCGCGCACGCCGCGGCGGTTGAGTCCTCGCACCAGATTGCTGCCGATGAAGCCGGCCGCGCCAGTCACTACGATCATGATAGTTCTCCCAATTCCTGCGCACTGACGGTGGACGTGCCCAGCTTGCCCACCACGATGCCGCCCGCGCGGTTGGCCCAACGCATGGCATCGGGCCAGTCCATGCCCACCGCGCGCGTCACCGCCAGCGTCGCCAGCACGGTATCGCCCGCGCCCGACACGTCGAACACCTCATGCGCCTGTGCATCCACGTGTTCGCGGCCGGCACCGGTGAACAAGGTCATGCCCTGCTCGGACCGCGTCACCAGCAACGCTTCCAATCGCAGTTCGCCGCGCAGCCGCTGGGCGCGCTCATCCAGGTCCGCTTCCGACTGCCAACGTCCCACTGCCTGCTGCATTTCCGAACGATTGGGCGTGACCAGCGTGGCACCTTGGTAAGGCACGTAGTTGTCGCCCTTGGGATCGACCAGCACCGGCACGCCGGCGGCGCGCGCGGCGGCGATCAGCCCCTGGACTCGCGTCAGCGTGCCCTTGGCGTAGTCCGACAACACCACCACGTCATGCCCCGCCAGATGGCTTGCCACCTCGGCATCGATGCCGTCCAGCGCGGCGGCGCCCGGATGCTCCTCGAAGTCGACACGCAGCAGTTGCTGCTGGCGACCCAGCACACGCATCTTCAGCGTGGTCGGCAGGCCGGCATCGGCCACCAGGGCCGCCTGGATACCTGCCTCGCTGGCCAGGCGATGGATACACTGGCCCGCCTCGTCGTTACCGACGATGCCCACCAGGGTCGCCTGCGCGCCCAAGGCGACGATATTGCGCGCCACGTTGGCGGCACCGCCCAGGCGGTCTTCGCGGCGCGCCACGCGCACCACGGGCACCGGCGCTTCCGGCGAAATACGGTCGACTTCACCGAACCAGTAACGGTCCAGCATCACGTCACCGACCACCAGGATACGGCGGGCGGCGATGGCGTCCACGGGAAAAGTGCTCATTCCAATTCTTCCATCCGGCGCGGCGAATAGGTTTCCCAGGCGTTGCAACCGGGACATTGCCAATAGTAGCGGCGTGCCTGGAATCCGCAATTGCGGCAGGCATAGCGGTCCAGGCGTTGGGTGTGCTTATGGATCAGGCTGCGCAGCAAGGTCAGGTCGGCGCCCGGGACCGGGCTGGGGCTGGCATCCCCCTCCCCGCCCGCGGCGGACAGTTCGGCCTCCAGCAGGCGATCCAGGCCCAGCAGCGACGGATGCAGGCGCAAGGCGCTGCGGGCGAAAGCCCAGGCCGTCTCCGAGCCGCGTTGTGCCCGCAGTTCGCGGAACACGATATTGAACAGGTCCAGCGAAGGATGTTGGGTGTACTGCTTCTGCAGCAGATCCAGGACCTCGGCCGACTCGCCCGCCTGGCGGTAGCTTTCCAGCAGCGCCTCGGCCACCAGGCCGGCGAACTCCGGCTCATCGGTAAGCACGGATTCCAGATGCATGCGTTCCAGCTTGGTATTGCCTTCCAGGCGCGCCAGCGCTGCCCGCAGCATGGCGATGCGCACGCGCGAGGCCTTGCTGGCCACGTGGCTCTTGGCGGAAACATTGGCGGCGTGGTCGGCCGCATCCAGTGCCACCAGCACGGCGTCCGTGTTGGGCGGCTTCTGCGACAGTGCGTGCTGCGCCTGCTCGCAGTGGTAGTGCACCAGTTGCGGCACCGGCTCGTCGACCAGGCCGCGCAAGGTCTTGACCGCTTCGATGGCGCGCGGCCAGTCGTGTTCGGACTCGTAGATGCGGATCAACGACCGCAAGGCGTCCAGGGCGTAACGGCTGTCGCCCAGGGACTTGAAACCGGCCTCGGCACGGTCCAGCATGCCCGCCTTGAGAAAATCCTGCGCCAGCTCGTGCTGGGCGTGCTCGCGCTCCGCCGTGGGCAGATCGGCGCGGTTCAGCAGGCTCTGATGCACCCGGATGGCCCGTTCCATCTCGCCGCGGCGGCGGAACAGGCTGCCCAGGGCAAAGTGCAGCTCGGTGGTTTCCGGGTCGAGCTTGGCCACTTCGACGAAGGCATCGATGGCGCGATCCGGCTCTTCATTGAGCAGGAAGTTCAAGCCACGGAAATAAGAGTCGGGCAGGACTCGGGTTTCCGACAACATCTGCCGGATATCGAACCGTGCCGCCAGCCAGCCCAGGGCAAACAGGACCGGGACGAAAATCAACCACCAGGGTTCAAAATCCACGATGCGCGCTCTCGCAACAAAAAGGGACTACACGCGCGCAGGCGCGTCGCGATAGAAAAGGAGCCGGAAACCAGGGAACCGGCGATCAAAGCGGCGACATCGGCGCAATGGTTTCCGGCGCCACCTGGGCGGGCACCTGCTGGCCATTGACGGCCGCCTGGATGCGATCCAGTTCGCGGCGCAGGCGTTGCGCTTCACGGCGGCGCCGCATCGACGCGGGCACTGTCAGCAACAGGCCGAACAAGGCGCCGACAACGAACGTGATCAGCATGACCACGATCAGCGGTACATCCTGCACGACGAAGTCGTTATAGAAATTCACGGCGACCGGATTGGTGTTCTTCAGTGCGAACATCAGCACCACGACAAACACGATCAATCTCAGGGCCCAGATCAGGTAGCGCATGGCGCAAGCTCCAGCAAACAGCGGAACCGGTGATTGTAAGCGAAGCGCTTGAGTCGAGGGGGCCGGGCGGCCCGCGGTTTCCTCCAGTTCGCCCCCTCTTGGGCGATGGCCGGCCGCGCCGCCGCTGCTGGCGCCCTTCAAGCACTCGTCAAATTTCCGTTGAGCCGCAAAACAAAAGCAGAAAACAGAAGCACAAAAACAAAAGACCCCAAATGGGGTCTTCTGTTTTTGCTACGACAAGACGGGGGCGGACCACCCGTTTGGCTACGCCACCTGCTCAATGCATGGCATGCATGTCCAGGGCCGACGGTACTGAATCGGACGAGCCTTCCAAGGAAGACTTGCTGCCCGGTTCCGCGGGATCGGCCACCAGATCGACGCGCTCGCGCAATTCCTTGCCCGCCTTGAAGTGCGGCACCTGCTTGCCAGGCACCAGCACTTGTTCGCCGGACTTCGGATTACGGCCCACACGCGGCGACCGCTGCGACAACGAGAAACTGCCGAAACCGCGGATCTCGATGCGCTGACCCGAGGCCAAAGCCTGGGCCATCGCATCCAGCATGGTTTTGACAGCGTAGACGATGTCACGCCCGGCCAACTGCGGATAGCGAGCCGCCAAGGCGGTGATCAGCTCCGACTTGGTCACGTGGTATTAACCGTCGTTGCGCTGTTGGTCCAGCTTGGCCTTCAGCAGAGCACCCAGGTTGGTGGTGCCCGACGAAGCGCTGGCATCCGACATGCGCTGCAGGGTATCGGCGGTTTCGGCGTTGTCACGAGCCTTGATCGACAACTGGATCGAACGCGTCTTGCGGTCGATGTTGATGATCATGGCATCGATGTTGTCACCGGCGTTCATCACGGTCGTCGCGTCTTCCACACGGCCAGCGGACATTTCCGAAGCACGCAGGTAGCCTTCGACGTCCACCGACAGGGTCACGACCGCGCCCTTGGCTTCGACCGACTTGACGGTACCCGGAACCACGGCGCCCTTGTCGTAGGTGGCAACGAAGTTGTTGAAGGGGTCGCCTTCCAGCTGCTTGATGCCCAGCGAGATGCGTTCCTTGTCGGTATCGATGCCCAGAACCACGGCTTCGATCTCGTCGCCCTTCTTGAAGTTGCGCACGGCTTCTTCGCCGGTTTCCGTCCACGACAGGTCGGACAGGTGAACCAGGCCATCGATGCCGCCGGGCAGGCCGACGAACACGCCGAAGTCGGTGATCGACTTGATCGCGCCCGAAACCTTGTCACCGCGCTTGAAGTTCGTGGCGAACTCTTCCCACGGATTCTGGCGGCACTGCTTCATGCCCAGGGAGATACGGCGACGGTCTTCGTCGATTTCCAGGACCATGACTTCGACTTCTTCGCCCAAGGTGACAACCTTGCGCGGATCGACGTTCTTGTTGGTCCAGTCCATTTCCGAAACGTGCACCAGGCCTTCGATGCCGGCTTCCACTTCGACGAACGCGCCGTAGTCGGTCAGGTTGGTGACCTTGCCGAACAGGCGGGTGCCTTGCGGGTAACGACGGGCCAGGCCCACCCACGGATCTTCGCCCAGCTGCTTGACGCCCAGCGAGACGCGGCTCTTTTCCTGGTCGAACTTGAGGACCTTGGCTTCGACTTCCTGACCCACTTGCAGGACTTCGGAGGGGTGACGCACACGGCGCCAGGCCATGTCGGTGATGTGCAGCAGACCATCGATGCCGCCCAGGTCGACGAACGCGCCGTAGTCGGTGATGTTCTTGACCACGCCCTTGACCACAGCACCTTCGTGCAGGGTTTCGAGCAGCTTTTGACGCTCTTCGCCCATGCTGGCTTCCAGCACTTGGCGACGCGACAACACGACGTTGTTGCGCTTGCGATCGAGCTTGATGACCTTGAATTCCAGGGTCTTGCCTTCGTACGGCGTGGTGTCCTTGACGGGACGCAGGTCGACCAGCGAGCCGGGCAGGAATGCGCGGATGCCGTTGGTCATGACCGTCAGGCCGCCCTTCACCTTGCCGGTGATGGTGCCGGTAACCAGTTCGCCGTTTTCGAGGGCTTGTTCCAGTTGCAGCCAGGCCGACAGGCGCTTGGCGCGGTCACGCGACAGGATGGTGTCGCCGTAGCCGTTTTCGAGCGAGTCGATCGCCACCGAGACGTAGTCGCCCGGTTGCACTTCGAGTTCGCCCTGATCGTTCAGGAACTCTTCCAGGGGGATCAGCGCTTCGGACTTCAGGCCGGCGTTGACGACGACGAAATTGTGGTCGATGCGAACGACTTCCGCGCTGATGACCTCACCGGACTTCATGTCCTGGTTTTGGAGGCTTTGAGCGAACAGGTCGGCAAAGCTTTCGCCGCCGGAGGTGTTGGGAAGAGATGACATTAAGGTTAGGTCCATAGGCCCGGGATTGAGCCAGGTTGAGAGCACGCCATCCCGCAAGAATCCGAGACAGCGGAGTTGAACAATTCCATCGTTGGCGGCCGGCCGATGCCGGTGATACGCCGCTGATGGCACAGGTACTACGATCTACAGCAAAGCAGAACAACCAGCGCGGCGGCAATCACGAGATCGATTCGATCGGATCGGTCGCACCGTACACGATAAGACCTTGCGGTAAGACCTTACGGTACGACCTTACGATCGGCGCGTCGATCAGGACTTGGCCGGGGCCTTGGCCCGCCAGAGTTCCAGAATGGCCTGCACGGTTTCCTGCGCGGTCATCCTGGACGAATCCAGTGTGTGGGCATCGGCTGCCGCGGCCAAAGGCGCCACGGCTCGCTGGGTATCTCGCGCGTCACGCTCTCGCATGTCACGCAGAAGGTCTTGCAATTTAGCAGAAATACCCTTTTCCATCAACTGCTTACGCCGCCTCTCGGCGCGCGCGTTGACGTCGGCCACCAGGAACACTTTCAGGCCGGCATCGGGGAATACAACCGTCCCCATATCGCGGCCGTCCGCCACCAGGCCTGGCGCCCGGCGAAAAGCGCGCTGGCGCTCCAGCAACGCCTGGCGCACGGAACCGAAGGCCGCTACCTGGGAGGCGAAGTTGCCGACCTGCTCCTGGCGGATATCGTGGCCGGCCTCATGGCCTTCCAGATAGATGTGGCCGCCGTCGAAGCGCACGTCCAGCGCTTCGGCCACGGCCGCCACGCCCTGCTCATCCGTCGCCGCGATGCCGCGCCGCAGGCTCGCCAGCGCGGTCAGGCGGTACAGGGCGCCGCTATCCAGCACGGCCCAGCCCAGCCGGCGCGCCACGCCGTGGGCGACGGTGCCTTTGCCCGAAGCCGTCGGACCGTCGATGGTGATGACAGGCGCAAGTACGTCGCTCATGGTTGCCCCCCGGATTGCTCCGCGCTGTCGACGCCGCTGACCAAGTCGGTGTAGACGTCGAAATAGGTCGGGAAGGTCTTGCTGACGCAGCCCGGATCCAGAATGCGCACGGCGGCCGGCCCGAATGCGGCCAAGGACATGCTCATGGCCATGCGGTGATCATCCCACGTGCCGATATGCGCGTCACGCCAGTCGTCCCGGGCCGGCGGCGTCACGCGCAGCCAATCCGGGCCGGACTCGACCTTGGCGCCCAGCTTTTCCAGCTCGGTCTGCATGGCGTGGATACGGTCGGTTTCCTTGACGCGCCAGCTGCCGATATTGCGCAGCCGGCACGGCCCGTCGGCGAACAGGGCCAGGGCCGCGGCCGTCATGGCGGCGTCGGGGATCAGATTGAAATCGGCATCGAAGGCGCGCAGCTTGCCACCGCTGGCCGCGTGCACGCCGCTGGCCTCGATCCAGTCCGGTCCGGCCTCGATGTGCACGCCCATGGCTTCCAGCGTATCGGCAAAGGCGATATCTCCCTGGATACTGTCGCGGCCAACGCCGGTGACACGCACCGGGCCGCCGCCGACAGCGCCCAGCGCCAGGAAATACGAAGCGGACGAAGCATCGCCCTCGACCGCGATACGGCCGGGACTGGCATAGCGCGCCTGCGCCGGCACGGTGAAGCGGCTCCAGCCCGCGCGCTCGACCTGCACGCCGTAGCGCGCCATCAGGTTGAGCGTGATTTCGATATAAGGCTTGGAGATCAGCTCGCCGACGATGTCGATGACCAGGGGCTGGCCGGTGGTCGCGGTAAGGATGGGCGAAGCCAGCAGCAAGGCGGTCAGGAATTGGCTGGACACGTTGCCGGGCACCCGCGCGGCCTGGCCGGCGCGCAGCCTGGCCGCGCCGATACGCAGCGGCGGATAGCCTTCCTGCCCGGTGTATTCGATCTCGGCGCCCAGCTCGCGCAAGGCCTCCACCAGATCGCCGATAGGACGTTCGTGCATGCGCGGCACGCCGGACATGCGGTAATCGCCCCCCATCAGGGCCAGCGCCGCGGTCAAGGGCCGCATGGCGGTGCCCGCATTGCCCAGGAACAGATCGGCGGCGTCCACCGGGAAACGCCCGGCGCCCTGCACCGTCACACGGCCTTCACCGTGTTCCTGCAAGCCCACGCCCAGCGCGCGCAGCGCGGCCAGCATCACCCTGGTGTCGTCGGAATCCAGCAGGCCGGTGATTTCGGTGGCGCCCTGCGCCAGGGCGGCCAGCAGCAGCACGCGGTTCGAAATACTCTTGGAACCCGGCATGGCCACTACGCCGCGCGCATCCTCGGCGTGCGGCAGATCCAGATAAGACAGACTGCTCATTTCGTATTCCCCAAACGCCAACCGCGCCGGCAGATCGCGGCCTCTTCCAGCAGCACTTCCAGGGCGGCGCCGTCGCGCTGCGCCAGGGCGTGCTCGGCGTCGTCCAGCACGGCGCGCAGCGCGGCCAGCTCGGTCAACATCGCCTCGCGGTTGGAAAGAAAAATGTCGCGCCACATTTCCGTCGATCCCGCCGCGATGCGGGTGAAATCGCGAAAACCCGAACCAGCCAGCGCCAGCCGTTCCGCGGCGTCCGCGCTGCGCGCAACCTGCGCCACGTAGACCGATGCCAGGAAATGCGGCATATGGCTGACCGAACCCAACACACGATCGTGCGCTTCCACGTCCATTTCGCGCACGTGGGCGCCGCAGGCTTCCCACGAGGCGCGCACCAGGGCGACGTCCGCGGGCGCGTTTTCCGCCAGGGGGGTCAGGATGACATTGCGGCCGGCATACAACCCGCCGTCCGCGGCTTCGGGACCCACACGTTCACCGCCGGCGATGGGGTGGCCCGGCACGAAGCAGGCGATGCGATCGCCCAGCGCGGCGCGCGCGGCTTGCACGACTTCGGCCTTGGTACTGCCCGCATCCGTGATCACCACGCCCGGCTTCAAATGGGGGCGCATTTCCGCCAGCACCTTGGCCATGGCGCCGACCGGCGCGGCCAGCATGATGACGTCGGCCTGCGCCGCCGCCTCGGCGGCCGTGGCGGTGTCGTCGATCAGGCCCAGTTCATAAGCCCGCGTCAGCGATTGCGCGTTACGGCCCACGCCCAGCACGCGGCCGACATGGCCGGCACGGCGCAGGGCCGCCGCATAGGAGCCGCCGATCAGGCCGACCCCGACCACCGCCAGCAGCGGAATCGCCGGCCGCACGTCGCCCGAGGGCTCGACCACCCGGATCACCCCCGGCGCGGCCCCGGCAACGTTGTTGAAGGAATCGCCAGCGGGCGGCCGGGCGGTATGGCTCATGATTGCAGAATCTGCTTGAGCGCCGCGATGAACGTTTCGTTCTCTTCCGGCAAGCCGATGCTGACACGCAGGAATTCCGGCAAGCCATCGCCAGCCACCGGGCGCACGATGACGCCGCGCTTGAGCAGTTCCAGATTGATGCGGGGCGCATCACCCACGTGCACCAGCACGAAATTGCCGAAGCTGGGCACGTACTTCAGGCCAAGCGCGTCGAAGGCCTGGCACAGTTGCGCCTTGCCTTCCTTGTTGACCTGGTAGGAACGCTCCTGGAAGTCCGTGTCCGCCAGCGACGCGATGGCGGCGGCTTGCGCCAGCGAATTCACGTTGAAGGGTTGGCGCACGCGGTTCAGGATGTCCGTCAGCCCAGGCTGCGCGGCGGCAAAGCCCACGCGCAGACCCGCCAGGCCATAGGCCTTGGAGAATGTGCGCGACACCACCAGGTTGGGGAAACGCTTCACCCACGTGGTGCTGTCGAAGCGCAGCTCCGGTTCCAGGTATTCGTTGTAGGCCTCGTCCAGCACCACCACCACGCGATTGCCGTGGCGGGCATGGACTTGCTCCAGGAAGGCCTCGATACGGGCGGCCGGCTGGAACGTGCCGGTGGGATTGTTCGGGTTGGCGATGAAGACGACGCGCGTATCCGGCTCGATGGCCGCCAGCATGGCGTCCAGGTCATGGCCGTAGTCGCGCGCCGGCACCACGATGTGGCGGGCACCGCGTGCTTGCGTGGCCAGGCGGTAGACCGCGAAGGAGTGCTGCGCGTAGACGGCGGACGTGCCCGCGTCCAGCAAGGCCAGGGCCACCAGTTCCAGAATGTCGTTGGAGCCGTTGCCCAGGGTGATCCATTCCAGCGGCAGGTTGTAGCGCTTGGACAGGGCCGACTTCAGATCGAAGCCGTTGGGATCGGGATAGCGGCCCAGGCCGCCCACCAGCTTGAGCATGGCCTGGCGCGCCGAATCGGGAATGCCCAGCGGGTTTTCGTTGGACGCCAGTTTGACGATGCGCGCCGGGTCCAGCCCGAATTCGCGCGCCAGCTCCTCGATCGGCTTGCCGGCCTGATAGGGAGCGATGGCGGTGACATGCGCGGGAGCGTCGTAGGTTTTGTTATCGGTCGTCATGGACTTGCTGCGAATGAGAAACGGACAGACGGTGTCGGAAACCGTGGCCAAACTGCGATCGAATACCGCTATTGCGCCGGATAGGAACCCAGCAGCTTGAAAAACGCCGCTTGCGCCTGCAGGGTCGAGAACGCCTGCGCCACATGGGCTTCGCCCGCGTGTCCAAGGACGTCGACGTAGAAATAGTATTCCCACTGGCCCGTGCGTGCCGGCCGCGACTCGAAGCGCGTCATCGACACTTTGTTCTCGGCCAACGGCGCGAGCATGTCATACACCGCGCCCGCGCGATTGGGCACGGCCAGGATCAGGCTGCTCTTGTCCTTGCCGGTCGGCAGGGTGTCGATATTGCCCAGCACCAGGAAACGCGTGCGGTTCTGCGCATCGTCCTGGATGCCGGCGCTGACGACCTGCAGGCCCCAGGTGGCGGCCGCGGACTCACCGGCGATGGCGGCAACGGTGGGATCCTGCGACGCCACGCGGGCGGCTTCGGCATTGCTGGCCGCCGCGGCACGCGCCAGTTGCGGATGATTGCGATTGAGCCAGCCCTGGCACTGCGCCAGGGACTGCGGATGCGCCATGATGGTCCGCACGCCTTCCATCGAACCGCTCTGGGTCATCAGGCAATGGCGAATCAATAGCGAACGCTCGCCCATCACCTTCAAAGGCGTGTTCAGCAACAGGTCCAGCGTGCGGTTGACGGCGCCTTCGGTGGAATTCTCCACCGGCACCACGCCGACATCGGCCTGCCCCGCCTCGACGGCGCGGAAGACTTCATCGAAAGACGGGCAGGCCAGCTTGTTGACCGCGTGGCCGAACTGTTCCATCGCGGCCTGTTCCGAATACGAGCCTTCCGGCCCCAGGAAAGCCACGGTGAGGCCCTTCTCCAGGCCGCGGCAGGCCGAAATGATTTCGGTCCACAAGGCCGAGACCGCGGTACCCGGCAAGGGTCCCTGGTTCAGCCCCTGCAGGCGGCGGATCACTTCGGCTTCGCGGTCGGGACGCAGCACCGGACCGTCCGCATGGAAGGAGTGCTTGACGTCGCCCACTTCCTGCGCGGTGCGGGCCCGCTGCGTCAGCAGGTCGAGGATCTGCGCGTCGATCGAGTCGATGCGTTCGCGCAAAGGTTTCAATTTGGCGGCGAGGGCTTCATCCATGGCGTTGCTCGAAATCACGCAGGTAGGCGACCAGATCCTGCACCGCCTGCAGCGGTACGGCGTTGTAGATGGAGGCACGCATGCCGCCGACGCTCTTATGGCCCTTCAGCGCCAGCAAGCCAGCCGCTTCGGCGCCCTTCAGGAAGGCGTCGTTGAGCGACTCGTCACGCAGGATGAAAGGCACGTTCATGCGCGAACGCACGGGACCGTGTATCGGATTGCGATAGAAGGACGAGCTGTCCAGGTAGTTGTACAGCAGCTCGGCCTTGGCGATGTTGGCCTGTTCCAAGGCCTGCACCCCGCCCTGCGCCTTGATCCACTTGAAGACCAGGCCGGCGATATAGATCGCGTAAGTGGGCGGCGTGTTGTAGCGCGAATGCTCAGCCGCGACATTGGCGTAGTCGAACGCCGACGGGCAAATGGGCAAGGCATGGCCGATCAGGTCGCGTCTCACCATCATGATGGTGACGCCGGCCGGACCCGCGTTCTTTTGCGCGCCGGCGAAAACCAGGCCGGCGCGCGTCACGTCCATCGGGCGCGACAGGAAGTGCGACGAGGCATCGACCACCAGCGGCACGTCCGGCGCGCCCAGGCTTGCCGGTGTGGGCCAGTCGTTGAACTCGACGCCGCCTATGGTTTCGTTGCTGCAGAAGTGCAAATACTCCGCATCCTTGCGCACCTGCCACGTATCGACGGCGGGCACCCAGGTCCATGGCTTGAACGCCTGGCCGTCCAGCGTCGTTTCGCTGCCGCTGCTGGCGGCGACGGCGATGTCGCCGTAGCGCAACGCTTCTTTCTGCGACTTCACCGACCATTGGCCGGTGAGCACGAAATCGGCCTTGTTGGTGCCCCTGCGGTTGATCAGGTTCATCGGGATGATGGCGTTCTCACCCGACGCCCCACCCTGCATGAACAGGATGGCATAGTCGGAAGGCGCGCCCAGCAGCTCGCGCAGGTCGGCTTCCGCTTCGTCGCAGATCTGCACGAACTGCTTGCCGCGATGGCTCATTTCCATGACCGACATGCCGCTGCCGTGCCAGTCGAGCATTTCCTCGGCCGCCTGCCGCAACACCGCCTCCGGCAAAGCCGAAGGTCCCGCTGAAAAATTCCAGGGACGACTCATCATTCTTCCGTAGGTTCCGAAGGATCGGTGTCCGGCACGTCGCCGGGCGCCGCACTATCCGCGGCGCCATCAGCCGCCGCGTCACCGTTCGCGCCATTCGCACCATCGGCGCCTTCCGCATCCAGATCGACGTCGGCGTCGCTTTCGACCACGCGCCGCACGCCCGACAGATGGCTGCCGTCATCCACGCTGATCAGCGTCACGCCCTGCGTGGCGCGGCCCATTTCGCGGATTTCCGACACACGGGTGCGCACCAGCACGCCGCCCGTGGTGATCAGCATGATTTCGTCGCTGGTATTGACCAGCACCGCGCCCACCACCTTGCCGTTACGCGAGCTGGTCTGGATGGCGATCATGCCCTTGGTGCCGCGGCCGTGACGGGTGTATTCGATGATAGGCGTGCGCTTGCCGTAGCCATTTTCCGTGGCGGTCAGCACGCTCTGCGCTTCGTCGCCGGCCACCAGCATGGCGATCACCGCCTGGCCGTCTTCCAGCATCATCCCCCGCACACCGCGGGCATTGCGACCCATCGGGCGCACGTCGTTCTCGTCGAAGCGCACGGCCTTGCCGGAATCGGAGAACATCATGACGTCGTGCTTGCCGTCGGTCAGGTCGGCGCCGATCAGGAAGTCGCCCTCGTCCAAATCGACGGCGATGATGCCGGCCTTACGCGGGTTGGAGAAATCCGACAACGGGGTCTTTTTCACCGTACCGCGCGAAGTTGCCATGAACACGTAGTGATCATCGCTGAACTCCTTGACCGGCAACACGACGTTGACCTTTTCGCCATCGGCCAGCGGGAACATGTTGACGATGGGCTTGCCGCGCGAGCCGCGGGTGCCCTGCGGCACTTCCCACACCTTCAGCCAGTACACCCGGCCGCGGTTGGAGAAGCACAACAGATAGTTGTGGGTGTTGGCGATGAACAACTGGTCGATCCAGTCGTCTTCCTTCATCGCCGTGGCCTGCTTGCCACGGCCGCCGCGCTTCTGCGAGCGGTATTCGGACAAAGGCTGGCTCTTGATGTAGCCGCCATGCGACAACGTCACCACCATGTCGGTGGGCGTGATCAGGTCTTCGGTATCAAGCTCGGTGGCGTTCATCTCGATTTCCGAACGCCGTTCGTCCTTGGCGCCGGTGCCGAACTCGGCCTTGATGGCCTGCAGTTCGTCGCTGATGATCGTGGTGATACGTTCCGATTTGGCGAGGATGTCCAGCAGATCGGCGATGTTCGCCATCACTTCCTTGTACTCGCCGACGATCTTGTCCTGCTCCAGACCGGTCAGGCGTTGCAGGCGCATGTTCAGGATTTCCTGCGCCTGCGTGTCGCTCAGCGAATACATGCCATCGGCCTGCATGCCGTAGGAAGGCGACAGGCTTTCCGGACGATAGGCGGCGATGCCTCCCGGCGTATCGCCGTCGGCCCGCTGCAACATCTCCCGCACCAGGGAAGAATCCCAGGAGCGCGCCATCAATTCCTGGCGGGCTACCGGCGGCGTCGGCGCCGCCTTGATGATCTCGATGAAATCATCGATGTTGGCCAGCGCCACCGCCAGGCCTTCCAGCACATGGCCGCGCTCACGCGCCTTGCGCAGCTGGAACACGGTACGGCGCGTAACCACTTCGCGCCGGTGTTGCAGGAAGTACTCCACCATCTGCTTCAGGTTGAGCAGGCGCGGCTGGCCGTCGACCAGCGCCACCAGGTTCATCCCGAAGGTGTCCTGCAGCTGAGTGTTCTTGTACAGATTGTTGAGCACCACTTCGGGCACTTCACCGCGCTTGAGCTCGATGACCAGGCGCATGCCGTCCTTGTCCGACTCGTCGCGGATGTCGGAGATGCCCTCGATCTTCTTGTCGTTGACCAGCTCGGCAATACGTTCCTGCAGCGACTTCTTGTTGACCTGGAAGGGAATGGCGTCGACCACGATGGCCTGACGGTTGCCCTTTTCCATGTCCTCGAAGTGCGTCTTGGCGCGCATCACCACGCGGCCGCGGCCCGTGCGATAGCCTTCGCGCACGCCCGCCATGCCGTAGATGATGCCGCCCGTGGGGAAGTCCGGCGCCGGGATCAGCTCGATCAGCTCATCCACGGTGCATTCGGGATTACGCAGACAGTACAGGCAGCCGTCGACGACTTCCGACAGATTGTGCGGTGGAATATTGGTGGCCATGCCCACCGCGATACCGGAGCTGCCGTTGACCAGCAGGTTGGGCAAGCGGGACGGCAACAGCAGCGGTTCTTTCTCGCTGCCGTCGTAGTTGGGGCCGAAGTCCACGGTTTCCTGGTCGATGTCGGCCAGCAACTCATGGGCAATCTTGGCCAGGCGGATTTCGGTGTAACGCATCGCGGCGGCGTTATCGCCGTCGATGGAGCCGAAGTTGCCCTGCCCATCCACCAGCATGTAGCGCAGGGAGAAATCCTGCGCCATGCGGACGATGGAGTCGTAGACCGCCTGGTCTCCGTGCGGGTGATATTTACCGATGACGTCGCCAACGATACGGGCCGACTTCTTGTAAGCCCGGTTCCAATCGTTGTTCAGCTCGTGCATCGCGAACAGAACCCGACGATGGACGGGTTTGAGGCCGTCGCGTACGTCTGGTAGTGCCCGCCCCACGATCACGCTCATTGCGTAATCGAGGTAGCTGCGGCGCATCTCTTCTTCCAATGATATTGGAAGCGTTTCCTTGGCAAAGGAATCCATATATTTATACGTAGGGACGGAAGCTAAAAGGCGGGCACACCCCGAGGGGCGGCGAACAGGAAATTCTATCACTCCGCCGAATTTGGCCTGTTCCGGCCATCGGGCGAGCAGGCCGGGAAGCGTTATCGCCCTGCTCCGAGGTGAGATCGCCAGACGCGTGGCCCTCTTATATGAGCATCATAAGTGAGCACCACACCGACGCATTTCACGGGGAATTGACGTTGCGTGCCCCATTCAGGGGCATCGTGCGGGGTGGCGTTGGCTAGGGCCGGCCCGGTGGGACTATCCACGGAGATGTTCCAGGAGATGGTCTGGAGGGACTCTCTGGCGGGCCGCTCCCAGGGGACGCACGGGGCGGCGCTTGGACAGGATTGTTCAGATGGCTGCCCAAAATGGGGCGTCCGGGCGGATCCTCCAGGGGCGGGCCGGGGTATCGGGTACCGCGAAATCTCCGCCTGCCTGCCGCGAAAGACGATGCCCTCTTGCGTGCGCTCGCGCCCTGTAACAAAATGCCGCTGCGCCGCCGACCTGCGTTTTGCCCTGCTTCGCCTGTTGCCTAAAACCAACAACGGGCCAGCGATGGGCGGCGAAATGGTCCTCTCGGACGTGAATGCGCCTGCCAGGGCACGACAAATGCCTTAAGATTGTTTCCAGCACGCAGGAAACCCAGTCGCGATTCCCTTGAAGTCGTTTTTGGCGTTGCTTATACTGGCCCCGTTTTCCTGATATGCGGCGGGGGTTCGCTGCGAGTCACTTATCCAGCTTCAAGCTCAACGAGGAGAAACATGAATAAACCCTCCAAATTCGCTCTGGCGCTTGCCTTTGCTGCCGTCACGGCCTCCGGTGCAGCCTCGGCCCAGACCGTCGACAACTGGCGCAATCCGTTCGGCAACGTCTGGAAGAACGGCACGAACGAACTGTGCTGGCGCGATGCGTTCTGGACCCCCGCTACCGGCGTCCCCGGTTGTGATGGCGTGCCGGTCGCTCAAGCCGCCAAGCCGGCCGCTCCCACCCCGATGGCAAGCAAGGTCGTCTTCAATGCTGACACCTTCTTTGACTTCGACAAGGCGACTCTGAAGCCGGAAGGCCGTCAACTGCTGGATCAAGTTGCTACGCAAGCTCGCAGCATCGATCTGGAAACCATCATCGCTGTCGGCCACACCGACTCGATCGGTACGGTTGCATACAACCAGAAGCTGTCCGAGCGCCGCGCCGCTGCGGTCAAGTCGTATCTGGTCAGCAAGGGCATCGATCCCAACCGTATCTACACGGAAGGCAAGGGCAAGAGCCAGCCCGTGGCGACGAACAAGACCAAAGAAGGTCGTGCTCAGAACCGCCGTGTGGAAATCGAGATCGTCGGTACCCGCAAGTAATTGCGAACACCGCCGTAGCGCCGGTCGCTACGAATCAAAGGCCTGTGCTTATGCGCAGGCCTTTTTTTATGCCTGTTCGGGGCGGGGCTGCCCCGGGAGGTGCTCCCGGTGATAAGAGTTTCGTTTGATTTTTGGGAGATATCCCACCTCCCGCTCTTTGGGCTAACACCCCCATGGCAGAGGGAAAGGCCATTGGTGCCGGGCAACTTCACGGCGGCGGCCATTGGGGCGCTAGCCCAAAAAAGGGGCGTTGGGGTCTCCCCCAACATTAAAAACATCCTCTGCCCCAGCAGCCCTGGCCTCCCCTCCCCCCGGATCAGCCCTCTATATAATTGACGGCTGAATCTTTCCCCGGATAGCGATGAGCACCTCTACTGAATCCCGTGTAAATGTCGACGAGGCCGAGTTGGCCAAGTTCAGTGCCCTGGCGGCACGATGGTGGGATCCGGACAGCGAATTCGCACCGCTGCACGCCATCAATCCGCTGCGCCTGGACTGGATCCAGGAGATCGCCGGCAGCCTGGCCGGCAAGCAAGTGCTGGACGTGGGCTGCGGCGGCGGCATTCTGGCCGAGAGCATGGCGGCCACCGGCGCCACGGTCACCGGCATCGACCTGGCGGAAAAATCGCTGAAAGTCGCCCGGTTGCACGGCCTGGAGTCCGGCGTGAAGGTGGAATACCGCGCCGTCCCCGTGGAAGACCTGGCGCGTGAGCAGCCAGAACGCTACGACGTCGTCACCTGCATGGAAATGCTGGAACACGTGCCGGACCCGGCCTCCATCGTGCGAGCCTGCGCCGACCTGGTCAAACCCGGCGGACTGGTTTTCTTCTCCACGCTGAACCGTAACCCCAAGTCCTTCATGTACGCCATCGTCGGCGCCGAACATATCCTGCGGCTGCTGCCTCGCGGCACCCACAGCTACGAGAACTTCATCAAACCCAGCGAGCTGGCCGCCGCCGTGCGCCAGGCCGGCCTGACCGCCACGCGCATGGCCGGCATGCAATACAACCCTTTCACGAAAATCTACGGGCTGTCCGGCGACACCTCGGTTAACTACCTGATGGCGACCCGCAAATGAAAGCACTGATCCTGTTCGACTTCGACGGCACGCTGGCCGACACCGCCCCCGACCTGGCTGCCGCGGCCAATCTGCAACGGACCAAGCGCGGATTGGACCCGATGCCTTACGAACTCCTGCGCCCCGTGGCCTCCCAAGGCGCGCGCGGCTTGCTGCGCGTCGCCCTGGGCATGCAGCCGGACCACCCGGAATTCGAAGATGCCCGCACGCAGTTCCTGGCGGACTACGCCGCCAAATCCACCGTCCATAGCACGCTGTTCCCCGGCATCCCCGAGCTGCTGAGCGACATCGAGGCGCGCGGCCATGCCTGGGGTATCGTCACCAACAAGGTGACCTATCTGGCCGAGCCGATAGTGGCCCATCTGGGATTGGCCGAGACCACTGCCGTCCTGGTCTGCGGCGATACGGTCGGCCGCGCCAAGCCCTACCCCGATCCGCTGTTGCACGCCGCCAAGGAGGCAGGCTACACGCCGGACCGTTGCGTCTACGTCGGCGACGATTTGCGCGATGTGCAGGCGGCCCATGCGGCCGGGATGCCCGCCATCGCGGCGGGCTATGGCTATCTTGGCGGCGACGAGGACATCACGCTGTGGGAAGCCGATGCCTGCGCGGACGATCCCCGCGAGCTATGGGCAGCAATAGAAGGCCTGCTGCCCGCCGGCACCGCATAAGCGCGCCGCGCCGCCGCGGCTTGCGCTTGGCGCTCCTCGCTTAGCGGGGCTGCGCCGCAACGCCGCGCTGACTCGCTGCCACGGCCAAATCGATCACCAACGCCAGCACCATGGCCGCAGCGCCGAGATAGAACAACTGCGCGTAATCGTGGCCATTGTTGGAAAAGAGAAAGGACAGGCCGTACGCGGCGACCGCCTGGAACAGCGCGAAACCCACCGTCGCCGTACGCCAGGCCGGCCCCTGTTGCGCCGGATGATGCGCCAGCAACTCATGCACACGCCCCAAGACCAGCGGGACGGTGCCCGTGACGAAAGCCCCTACCACCACGCTGGATACGATCAGCCAGCCGTCGCTCCATCCCAAGGCCGGCACCAGCACCGCACCTGCCTCCAGCACGAAGGCCGCGCGCAGCGCCCAGGCGAATCCCACCCGGTCGGCCAGCAAGCCCGCCAATACGGGCCCCACCGTGGCGCCGATGCCGAACAGCACCCAATATTCCGCGCCCGCCTGCAAGCCCTTGCCCAGCCCATGCGCGACAAAATCGACCAGGAAGATCATGTGCGGCACCCAGCCGGCGGCGTTCAGCGCATAGCCGGCGTAGACCGCGCGCAAGGTCCGCCCAGGCACTGGCGAGGCGCGGCGGTGCACGGGCGCCACCGGCGCGGCCGACCCACGCTCGGCCGCCGGCCAGCCCTTCCAGGCGATGGCGGTCAATACCAGCGACAACACGCCCAGCCCCAACCAGGTCGCCCCCACACCCTGCTGTAGCCACAACGGCACCAGCGTACCGGACAATGCAATCCCTACCCCGACGCCGGTGAAAATGATCCCGCCAGCCAGCCCGCGCCGCGACGGCGGCACCAGCGGCAGAACCGCGGGCGCGGCCAGCACCATCAGCGCACCGCCCGCCAGGCCCGCGAGAAAGCGCCAGGCAAAGAACCAGACGAAGGAAACCGGATAGGCACACGCGAAGAACGCAGCCGTGGCCAACACCATCATCGCGCGCAGGACGATGGCATTCGAAACCCGGGCCGCCATGGGCCGTCCCACCAGGGCACCGGCCAGATAACCCGCCAGGTTGGCGGCGCCCAGGTACGCCGCCACCGAGCGCTCGAACCAGTGCGCGTCGATGATGGCCGGCAACAAAGGCGTATAAGCGAAGCGCGCCAACCCTATGCCCACCAGGCTCGCGCAGAACCCGGCCACGATGCCCCACGCCGCGCCTGTCCGCCTTGCGCCTGCCGTCATCGCTGCGTCCATGATGAACGTCCTTTCTCAAATTCAGATAGCTGCAGATTACGCGCCATCATTAATCTGAAGAAGCGACTATATTGGATTGTGGCTATCTGTATTTTTGATATGTAGCAAAGCCCGCCGCCGGGCTAAGGTAAGCAGGCAAGGCACACGGCCGACGCATCAAAATCCTTTGTGCACGCCGTTCCTGCCTTTGCCCGCGCCTCCGCCATGCCGGCGTAGGTGCAGTATGGCGGACGCACATCATGCGAGCAAACATGGATCTGGCAGACCTCAAAACCTTCGAAGCCGTCGCGCGCCACGGCAGTATGAACAAGGCCGCGGCGGAACTGCACACCGTCCAATCCAACGTCACGGCAAGAATCCGCGCCATGGAAGACGCGCTGGGGCTGCCCTTGTTCCAACGGCATGCCCGCGGCGTGGTCATGACGCCGGCGGGTCAGCGCGTGCTGCCTTATGCCGGACGCATCGCCAAGCTGCTGGCGGAAGCCCATGCGGCCGCGTGCGACGACGGCCGGCCGCGGGGCACGTTGACGCTGGGCGGCCTGGAGACGACCACGGCCTTGCGCCTGTCGCCCGCCTTGACCGCTTATGCGCGCGCCTATCCCGACGTGCGTCTGGTGATGAGCACAGGCACTACCGCGCAACTGGTGCAGGACGTCATCGACTACCGCTACGACGGCGCTTTCGTCGCTGGTCCCGTCCATCATCCGGATCTGGACGCGACCACGATCTTCGTCGAGGAACTGATGCTGGTCGCCTGCCCTGCCCTGAAGTCATTGAAGGACCTGGCTGGCCTGCCTGACTTGCGCACGGTCGTGTTCCAGGCCGGCTGCTCCTATCGGCAAAGACTGGAGGCGTTCCTGGGAGAAAAAGGTATCGTGGCCACGCAGCCGCTGGAGTTCGGGTCGCTGGACACCATCATCAGTTGCGTCTCAGCGGGTGTCGGGGTGACGATGCTGCCGCGCGTGGTGGTGGCGGAGGCCGCTCGGACGGGACGCGTGAGTCTGCACCGCTTGCCGGCGCAGCAGGCCAGGGTGGAAACGCAGTTCGTCCGGCGCCAGGATGCCTATGTGTCGAGCGCACTGACGGCGTTTCTGGAAACGGTCCGGGCTGCCAACGCCAAAGCCAAAGTCGACGCCAAGGCAGCCGAAGCGAGCAGGACTGAAGCGAGCAGGACCGAAGCGAGCAGGCCCTGACTGAGCAGCCCTGACCGAGCAGGCCCTAACCGGCCGCCACGCGTGCCCGTTCGAACATGGTACGCGCCGACTCACGGGCGGCCTCGACGTGCACCCTGGCGGCCAGGCGGGCGGCGGCCTCGTCATGGCGTGCAATCGCGTCATGCATGGCCGTCATTTCGCTCAAGCTTTGCAGCGAACGTCCGGGATTGTCCATGCTCTTGGCGCGCAATACGTTGATGCGCGCGACCAGGCCCTGGATCAGGTCACCCATGATGCGATGGCGGCTGGCGCTGATCAAGGCCTCGTAGAAATCCGTGGTGGTGGTGATCCGCAACAGGCGATCCCCTTTCGATACCGCTTGCGCGAACGCATCCAGCGCCCGTTGCATGGCGGCGAGATTCTCCGCGGTCGCATGCCGGGCGGCATGGGCGGCTACTTCGCTCTCCAACAGGATGCGAGTCTCGTAAAGCTGTTCGGCATCCGCCCACTCCATGGTGGCGACCGAAGGACCGCGATTGGGCGTCAAAACCACGAGTTGCTCGGCCGCCAGCACGCGCATCGCTTCGCGCAGGGAATTGCGGCTGACCCCCAGGCGTTCGCACAACGTGGATTCGACCAGTCGCTCACCCGGGCCGAAATAGCCGCTCATGATGGCTTCGCGCAACTTGCGTACGGTTTCGCGCTGGACGCTTAAGGGGGAGATCTTCAAATCCATGAGGGAGTGCGGGCAAGCGGATTGATGGGCAAAGAAACAACTACGCAACGAAGAATAAGAAATATGCAGCGAGTGCCTAGCTTATACGGGTTAACGTTTATTTGCTAGATTGTTGAACAATCCCACAATTGGGGTAACAATACACGTAAATTCGCGTTACACGGATGCAAGGCATACAGCATGCAAATCGACGTCACGAAGTGGATCCTCATCAACGAAACCCAGCCGGTGCCGCAAGGCGAAAAGGGCCCACCCCTGCGTAAGGTGGCGGTGGTCGCCATTGTCAAGAACCCCTTCGCGGTCGGCCAGGCTGACCTGACCGAAGGCATCGAGGCCAGCGCGGCGCTGGGCAGCGCCATGGCGCGCCAGCTTGCGACCGCCATCGAGCTGTACGATGTGCGCAGTTACGGCAAGGCTGGCATCGTCGGTATCAGCGGCGAGCAGGAACACGCGAATGCCTTGCTCACCACCACCTTCGCGAATCCCTTGCGTGACGCCATCGGCGGCGCCAAGGCCTGGATCCCCTCCGTGACCAAGGTCGGCCCGGCGGGAACGGCCGTGGACGTGCCGCTGGCGCACAAGGATGCGCTTTATGTCCGATCGCATTACGACACCATGACCTTGAGCCTCGCACAGTCGCCCTTGCCGGACGAAATAGCGTTGATCTTCGCCGTGGCGAACCGGGGTCGTCTGAACGCACGCGTGGGAGGGTTGCACGCGGACGATGTCGTCGGCAACGATGGGTTGACCTGAGATCGATACGCACAGGAGCAGCCCGCCCGCGCCAGTCCGCGTTACTTGGTCTCCATTACATGGATCCGCACTGCGCCAGTCTGAACCACGGCAATACCGCAATACCGCTAGGCCGCAATATCGCAAGACCGCTTGACCCGATTTCCAAGTTGAATGTCTTCCCGGAGCTGATATGAAAATCCTCGCGCGACTTGTCGTGTTTCTGTCCCTGACCTGCGTTGCCCTGGCGCAGGCCCAAGCCGCGTCGTACCCCGACCGTCCCATCCACATCATCCTCAGCACCTCGCCGGGCGGCGGCGCCGACGTCACCATGCGCCTGCTCGCGCCCAAGCTGGCTGAGCGCCTGGGACAAAGCGTCGTCATCGAAAACAAGCCTGGCGGTTCGGGCATGATCGCCGACTCGTATGTCGCGCGCTCGGCCCCCGACGGCTATACCTTGCTGGTGGACATCACCACCTTCACGGTCAACCCGGCATTGCACAAGGACATGAATTTCAAGCCCTTGGTCGACCTGGCGCCCATCACGCAGACGGCGCGCGCGGCCAATGTCCTGGTGGTCAACCCCAGCGTGCCGGTGAACAACGTCAAGGAATTCATCGAGTATGCCAAGAAGCAGAAAGGTGCGATGACGTATGCGTCTTCGGGCCTGGGTTCTTCGCAACACCTGGCGATGGAGATTTTCACGCGTGCCGCCGATGCGCCCATGACCCACGTGCCCTACAAGGGCGGTGGCGCGGCCATGGCCGATCTGCTGGCAGGTCACGTGCAGTCTTTCTTCGCCTTCATTCCCACGGCATCCGAACATATAAAGCAAGGCCGCTTGCGCCCCCTGGCCACCACCGGCGCAACCCGTTCGGCGTCCTTGCCGGACCTGCCCACCATCGCCGAATCCGGCTTCCCGGGCTTCCAGAGCTATGACTGGAACGGCATGTTCGCGCCGGCCGGCACGCCGCCCGCCATCATCGACCGCCTGCAGAAGGAAATGAAAGCCGTCCTGGCCGAGCCCGAAATCCAGACCCGCCTGAAAGACCTGGGACTGGAGCCGGTCGCCAGCACACCGGCCGACTTCAAGGCCTTCCTTACCGCCGAAATCAAGAAAGCTCAGGACATCGTTCAGCAAGCCAACATCAAACTCGATTGAGGACGCCGACTGCCATGAACATGCTGGCCGAGAATCTTGCGCAGCGTACCGACACGGACGCAGCGCCGGACTTGCGGAACGAGTCCGACTACAACGTGCAACGCCGGCATCCGGAGCGCACGGAAATCTATGCGGGCTATGCCCGCCGCAGTGAAGCGCTGCGTGCGGACGTGCCCTGGCAAAGCCTGCGTTACGACAAACCCGAGCGATGCACGCTGGACTGGTTCCCGGCGGAACATCCAGCCGGCGCACCACTGCTGATTTTCATGCACGGTGGCTTCTGGCGGGGCGGCGACAAGCGGGTGTTCAGCTTCATCGCCGAGAATCTGCGTACGGCCGGCATTTCGACGGCCTTCGTCGGCTATGAACTGGCCCCGGCCGTGACGGTTGCCACCATCGCGGCACAGATTCGTGCGGCCGTCACCTTCCTGCTGCGTAATCAACGGGCCTTGGGTTTCGATCCGGAGCGCGTGACGCTGTCGGGCCACTCAGCCGGCGCGCAGTTGGCCGCGATGACCAGTGCCTATCCGCAGGAATTGCCTATCCTGGGCCGGCATTTGCGCGTGATCGGGGTGAGCGGCGTGTATCAGTTGTCGCCGCTGCTGGCGACGACGTTGAAGGAAGAGATCCAGCTCACGTCCGAAGTAGCGGCGGAACAGAGTCTGCCCGAAGGCCGGTGGCTGCACGCCAGCCGCTATCTGGTGGTGGTGGGCGGCGGCGAAACGCCGGGCTTCCTGACGCAGAGTACCCATTTCCACGATGCGCTGCGCCAGCGTGGTTTGAATACCAACCTCATCATCGAACCGGGGCGCACCCATTTCGATATCTTCGTGCCGTTTACCGAACCCGCGTACGCCTTGCACGAACAGGTACTGGAAGTCATTACGAAGTAGGCAGCAGGACTTGGCCAACAGCTTGGCCAAGGTTGGACCGGGGCTTGGCCCGGTGCTGGCGAGCGATCGTGGATCACTCGCCAGCACCGCCGTCAGGCAGGATGTCCAGGCTTGCTGGTCAGACCGGACGCTTGGGAACGGCGCCGCCGCGCAAGGGATCCAGCAAGGGCTTCAAACCGTTGTGATCCAGTTCGTGCATCAATGCCAGCAACTGGCCCAAATGTCCCGGCGGGAAGCCCTCGCGCGCGAACCACGTCAAATAATAGCCAGGCAGGTCCGCCAACAGGCGGCCTTTGTACTTGCCGAAAGGCATGGTCCAGGTGACGAGAAGTTTGAGGTCTTCGGGGTTCATGGTGATGGGTGCAATGACAGCGGCCCATTTTATGCCGGACCGGGTCGACCCGGTGATGCCGATTCGGGTGGCCCCGGCGCGACTCCTGCTCGTGCCAAGGGTCTGCTCGTTCGCCAGGCGCCTGCTTCTAATGAGCCTGCATACCGTTCACCCCTCCACTGACTGGTCCAATTGCCGCGCCCTCCGAAGCAAGCGTTCGACGTCCAGGTATTGCGCCGCCGTGCCGCCGCAGGGGCTGCCCAGCCTTGGTATGGCGCCCAGTAGCGGCGCGCCGTAATGACGAGCGAGGCGGTCCTGCAAAGTGCTGACGTTTGCGGATAGGAAGCGCATGTCTTGATCGACGGTGTTGGCGATCCAGCCCGCCAGGCCGAGGCCGCTGCGCGTGATGGCCTCGGCGGTAAGCAAAGCGTGGCTCAGGCAGCCCAGGCGCATGCCGACAACCAGAATGACCGGCAAGTCCAGCGCGCGCGCCAGGTCGCCGGTGTCCTGCTCGTCGTCCAGGGGCACGCGGAAGCCCCCCACTCCCTCCACGATAGTGACGTCGGCGCGCTGGATGATGGCGCGATGGCATTGAACGATGTGGGCGACGTCCATCGTCACGCCTGCTTGCCGCGCCACCAGGTGCGGTGCGGCGGGTTCGTGCAGAAGGTAAGGGGTGGACAGCGCACGCGGCACGGATACCGTGACATTGGCGGCCAGGGCTTCCGCGTCTTCGTTGCGCCAGACGCCATCGGCATCCTGCTCGGCCCCCGCGGCGATGGGTTTCATGGCGGCCGTGGAATAGCCACGGGCGGCAAAGGCATGCAGCAGGCCGCAACTCGCCAGCGTCTTGCCGATCTCGGTATCGGTGCCGGCGATGAAATAGGACAGATGGCGCGGCCGAATCGTGTCGGTCGGGGTCATGCGAACAGCACCCCGCAAAGGCGTTCGATCTCTGCTGCCTCATGGGCGGCGGACAGGGACAGGCGCAGGCGCGCGGTGCCAACCGGCACGGTCGGCGGGCGCACGGCGGGTACCCAGAATCCATGCGTCAACAGGCGGTCCGCCAATGCCAGCGCGGCGTGGTTCTCGCCGACGAGTATCGGTTGGATCGCGGTGTGCGATGGCGGCAAGGACTTCCGGCCGCGGGTCGATTGCGTCCTTACCGTTTCGATGTGGGCGTTCAGGCTGGCACGGCGCGCGGTGCCTTCGTCGCCTCGCATGATGGCTATGCTCTGGATCGTCGCGTGCGCCAGTGCCGGCGCGGCGGCGGTGGTGAAGATGTACGTACGCGCCCGCTGGATCAGCCATTCGATGACCGTGTCCTCCGCCACGATGAAAGCCCCTGCCGTGCCGGCGGCCTTGCCCAGCGTGCCCATGTAGATCAGCAGCGATGATTGCAGTCCCAGCGCCGCGATGCTGCCGGCGCCGTCATCGCCCAACACGCCGAAGCCGTGGGCGTCGTCGACCACCAGCCACGCCTGATGCTGCTCGGCCAGCGCGAGCAGGTCCGCCAACGGAGCGATGTCGCCGTCCATGCTGAACACGGCGTCGGTGACGATGATCTTGACGCCGGTGCCGGTGCCGGTGCTGCTGCTGGTGCCGGTGCTGTTGCCGCTGCGATTGTTGCTCCCGGTATTGGCGCCGCTGTCTGCCGCCAGCATCGCACCCAAAGCTGCCGTATCGGCATGCGGATAGACGCGCACGTCGGCGCGGGCCAGACGCGCGCCGTCAATCAGCGAAGCGTGGTTCAAGGCGTCGGAATAGATTGTCGCGCCGCGCCCGGCCAGCGCGGTCAACATCGCCAGGTTCGCCATATAGCCGGTGGAGAAGGTCAACGCGCGCGCCTGGCGAGCAAAGCCGCCGCAGTATTCTGCCAGCGTGTCCTCCAACAAGGCATGCGCGCGGGAATGTCCTCCCAGAAGATGGGATCCCCCACTGCCCACGCCATAGCGGCGCCCGCCTTCCGCCAGCGATGCGACCAGTTCAGGGTGATTCGCCAAGCCCAGGTAGTCATTGCTGGCGAAGGCCACCACATCGCGGCCATCGATACGAATGCGCGGCGCGCAGGGGGTGTCGGCAGTACGGCGCCGCCGCATCAGGTCAGCGTCCCGCAGGTCAGCCAGACCGGCGCGCAAGACATCGATAGGGTGATTAGTGCTCATTACGTGGAGCTCCGTGCGGAGTGGAGGTTATGCATCGACTGGTTTTCGCTCAATGTCTTGTCAAGGGCATCGAGGGTGGCCGCGATCAGCTGCGCGATTTCTTCCTGAGTCAGGATGTACGGCGGCATCAGATAAACCGTGCGCCCGATGGGACGCAGCAGCGCCCCAGCCGCCAGCGCATGCCTCGCGTACCGGTGCGCGAAGCCAAGCTGTCCGGCCTGAACGTGATCGTCGACATCGAAGGCGAGGATGGCGCCGCGGCGACGCAGGTGCGTGACCCGAGGATGCGATGTAAGCACCTGCAGGCCTTGCTCCAGGACATCGAAGCGCGCCTCGTTCGTAACGATTGCATCCGTGGACTCGAAGAGGTCCAGCGTCGCCAGGGCCGCCCGGCAGGCGAGCGGATTGCCGGTATAGGAGTGGGAGTGGAGGAAGCCGCGCGCGACCTCGTCCGCATAGAACGCGGCGTGGATGTCGTCAGTCGACAGCACCACGGACAACGGCAGATAGCCACCGCTGATGCCCTTGGACAGGCATAGAAAGTCTGGCCGGATGCCGGCCTGTTCGTGCGCGAAGAAGGTACCGGTGCGGCCAAAACCGACGGCGATCTCGTCGGCGATCAAATGCACGCCGTACTCATCGCAGAGCTTGCGCAAGCCGCTCAGATACGAGGGATCGTGCATGGCCATGCCGGCGGCGCACTGGACCAGGGGTTCGACGATGATCGCGGCGATGCGGTTGGCGCGCGCCTCGAACAGCCTGGCCACCTCGGCCAGGGCGCGGGTGGCGACGTGGGCGGCCGACTCGCCCAGCCGGGCCAACCGCGCGTCAGGCGAAGGAACCCGGTGCGAGTGCCGCAGCAGTGGACCGTAGGCATCGCGGAAGAGCGCCACGTCGGTGACGGCCAGCGCGCCTAGCGTTTCGCCGTGGTAGCCATTGTCGATGCAGACGAAATCCCGTTTGTCGGCGTGGCCTTGATTACGCCAGAAATGGAAACTCATCTTCAGCGCGATCTCCACTGCCGATGCGCCGTCCGAGGCGAAGAAGGCATGTCCCAGCGTGCCGCCCGTCAAGGCCGACAGCCGTTCCGCCAGGAGCACGGCGGGTTCATGTGTGCAGCCCGCGAGCATGACGTGTTCCAGCGTGTCGAGCTGTTCGGTGACGGCGGCGTTGATGGCGGGATGGGCGTGGCCGAACAGGTTGACCCACCATGAACTGATCCCATCCAGATAGCGCCGCCCGTGCGCGTCATAAAGCCAGGCGCCCTTGGCACTGGTGATAGGCAATAAGGGAATCCGTTCGTGATGCTTCATCTGCGTGCAGGGATGCCAGACAGCACGCAGACTGCGCGTCACCAGATCGGGGGTAGAGGGCTGCATACGAGATCTCCGCGAAATAACGGCGGCGATCGTAGGGAGGCCTATGGCGTCCACGCAAATCTGAAGATCGGCGTACGTAGCAAGTACGTTGCAGACAACCTCCTGGACTTAGGCGAAATTGCGCAGGCACGCGCCTGATCTTGCCCGCAACATCGGGATGGTCGATGGTGCACTTAGTTAGTATCAAAATGCTTCGGGTCACGGCGAATACGCTTTTTATGCCGCGTCAGGGAAACAGCACATGCGACGACAGAGCAGATGCGCCGGCCGGCAAGTTCAGAAGCATGAAATGGGCGAAAAAAAACCAACCCGGTCAGGGTTGGTTTTTTGAATGGTGGTGGAGCCGGGGGGAATTGAACCCCCGTCCGCAAGCCCTCCGCAGGCAGTTCTACATGCGTAGTCGACCTATTTGGATTTAACTTCGAATCTTAGCCAGTCGACAGGCCGGACCGAAGCGAGTCATGTGATTTAAACGCACCCCGTCAGACCCCGGTGTACGCCGATTCTTTGTTGATGATACGGCTATGGTTCGAAGAGTTACCTCTCCTAGGAAGTTGCCTTCCTCCAACTGACCCAAAGACAAATCAGTGCCGCAGCTCATTTAGGCAGCACGCAGGGCGGGCTGTTGAGCGAAAACGTCTTCGTTGGCGTTTGTAAGTGTTCCAGTGGATTTACGAGCTGACTGGTGCTCGGCATGCCCTGACTGTTTCGCGACCCACGTCGAATCCGGATCGGCCCCAGTTGGACTGCGTAGTATACGCCTTTACACCGCTTCATGCCGAACGCCCAGACCTTCCACATACTCATGGCGCGCATCGCCAGCCAAACGACCGATGGCCACCCACATCGTGGCCGCCGGCGCCCGCCATGCTCACTGCGGCGTGATGCCCGCGTCATGCGCCAGCCGCTGCCACTTGACGGTTTCGGCCTGCCCGAAACTGGCCAGTTCGGTCGCGCTGGCGGGATACGTTTCCAAGCCAGCCTGCGTGAAATGTTGCTTCACGGTGTCCTCCCCCAGGCCTTTGAGCAAGGTGGCGGAAAGCCGGTCGACGACGGGCTGCGGTGTTCCGGTCGGCGCATACAAGCCATACCAGCCCACCAGCTCAAAACCAGGCAAGGTAGCGCCCAACGGCGGCACCCCCGGCAAGGCGCTGATCTCGCGCGCCGGGGTCACCGCCAATGCGCGCAGCTTGCCGGCCTTGATCTGCGGCGCGGCATTGGTCACGTCGATGATGGCGAAATCCAGACGCCCTCCCAACATGTCGACCACGATCTGCGGCACGCTGGTATAGGGCACGGCCGTGGTCTCAATCTTGGCCGCCGTGGTCATGGCCGCCGCCGCGGCCTGGTTGGCCGAATTGGCATAGCCCCAAGTGAGCTTGCCCGGATGCTGGCGCGCATAGGCGATCAACTCGGCAGCCGTCCGCGCTGGCAAGTCCGGACGGACGATCAGTACGAAAGGTACCGAACCCACCCGGGCCACCGGCACGAAATCCTTCAAGGGCTTATAAGGCACATCCTTGAGCAGGAAAGGCGCCGCCGCGATCGAGGTATTGCTGCCGAGCAACAAGGTATAGCCATCAGGCGCGGCGCGCGCCACCAGCGCTGAACCTATGGTGGCCTGCGCGCCCGGCCGGTTTTCCACAATAAAGGATTGGCGCAGGCCATCGCCCAGGATACGCGCGACTTCGCGTCCGACCATGTCGGTGGAAGAGCCAGCCGCAAAGGGAACGACCACCTTCACCGGCGCGGTCGGATATTGCGAGGTTTGGCCTGTAGCCGAATTCGAACCGGCCCCCGGGGCCGCAGGGACCGCCCCCGCACCCGGCCCCGAACCCTGCCCCTGGGCCTGGACGGCCCCTTGAATCACAAACGTCAGGGCGAACGCGGCCAATGCCGCGCCAAAGCGTGCATGCATGAAAAATCTCCTCTGGTGTCTGACATGCGCCGCTCTGGTGCCGGCTTCGGCACAGGACGTCTTGAAGGATTCACGGGTCCTGGCGGCTGTGCGGGCAGTATTGGCCGCAACGTACCCAGGCACAATTTCCGTCCGCTGATGCGTTCATAACAACGGGGAATGAATCGTCCGCCTCATGGATGAGACCGTTGACCGCTATGACAATGGGCGTGCTCTTTGGCCCCTGATCGCCTGCCCCCGGCCGCCTGCGCCCTGACTGCCCAGCCGCGTTCGACCCATGAACATGGAAAACAGTTCTCCATCCATATCCGTCCATCAGATGGACATAACTTGCAACCGCAATTGTCCATGAGCTGAAAGCCCGTCTACCATCTGCCGCAGAAATTCTATATACGCACATATGTTCGTATATAGAACATAATGATTTTTCTGGCCCAGGCACGGAAAGGCACGCACGGAAGAGACGCCCCCCGATTCGGACGACGCACCCGGCCTGCCTCAAAGGCAAGGGCCACAGCGAGAGTTCCGCATGACTTCTCCTCTGCAACACCTGGCCGTCATCGGCGCGGGCGCCATGGGCAGCGGCATTGCCGCCCTGTTCGCCGCGCGCGGCCTGGACGTCGTTCTCATCGATCCAATGGAAGGCGCGCTCGAACGCGCCGCGCAGAACATCGATCGCCAGCTCCAGGTCCTGTCCTCCACCGCCGGCGCGGTGCCTACCACGATGCGCCGCATCCGCTATGAAGCGGGCCTGGAGGCCGCCTGCAGCGCCGAACTGGTCATCGAGGCCGTGCCTGAAAAGCTGGAACTCAAGCGCGACATCTTCGCCCGCCTGGACAGCCTCTGTCCGCCCCATACCCTCTTCGCCACCAACACTTCGGGCTTGTCCATCAACGCCCTGGCCGATGCCGTCACCCGGCGCGACCGCTTCGTCGGCATGCATTTCTTCACGCCCGCCGACGTCATCCCGCTGGTCGAAGTGGTGCGCAACGATGACACGTCCGATGACACCGTCACCCGCGTGATGGCCGCTTTGCGCGACGCGGGCAAGCGTCCGGTGCTGGTGCGCCGTGATATCCCGGGCTTCATCGCCAACCGCATCCAGCACGCCCTGGCACGCGAAGCCATCTCTCTGCTGGAGAGCGGCGTGGCCAGCGCCGAAGACATCGACGAAGTGGTCAAGTGGAGCCTGGGCATCCGCCTGGCCCTGACCGGCCCGCTGGAACAGCGCGACATGAACGGCATCGACGTCCACTGCGCCATCGCTGAATACCTCTATCCCGACCTGGAAAACCGTACGACGCCGTCGGATCTGCTGCGCGAAAAAGTGCGCGACGGCCACCTCGGCGCCAAGAGCGGACAGGGCTTCTACACCTGGGACGCCGAACGCCGCGACCGCGTCCTGCGCGACAAGAGCGCCGCCCTGGCCGAACTGGCGGCCTGGCTGGGCCAACGGCCGCCCGCCTGATTTCCGGGCATGCGCGTCACGCTGGCCGCCCTCCGGATCCGCAGCGAGGGATCCATATAGCGCCCGGCGCCACGCATGCCGATATCCCCATCATCCGATAACAACATTCCGAGCCGTTTGGAGGCATCATGAGTCGACTGGCCAGTTTCTTCACCGAGCTGATGCGCAAGTATCTGCCCGATCCTTTTGTGTTCGCCATCGGGCTGACGTTGCTGACGCTGCTGCTGGCCTGGGGCGTCGAAGGCCAGGGCCTGGGCGCCATCACGCGGGAGTGGGGCAAGGGCTTCTGGAGCCTGCTCGCCTTCACCACGCAAATGGCCGTGATCCTGGCCATGGGCTATGTGCTGGCCACCGCGCCGCTCACCGACCGCCTGCTGGACCGCATCGTCAGCCACGTGCACCAACCGCGCACCGCCATCATCGTCGCCACGCTGGTGGGCGGCATCGGCAGCTACCTGAACTGGGGCTTCGGCCTGGTAATCGGCGGCGTGGTCGCCAAGAAACTGGCCACCAAGGTCAAGGGCGTGCACTACCCCTTGATCATCGCGGCGGCCTATAGCGGCTTCACCATGTACGGCCTGGGCTTGTCCGCCAGCATCCCGGTGCTGATCGCCACCCCCGGCCATCCGATGGCCAAGCAGATGGGCGTGATCCCGCTTTCGCAGACGATCTTCTCGACCCCGATCCTGCTGCTGAGCCTGGCCGTCATCATCACGCTGCCGTTGTTGAATGCGTGGCTGCATCCGAAGAACGCCAACGAGATCCGCGAGATCGACCCGGCCCTGGATGCCGCAACGGCCAAGGCCGCCGGCGACGATGAGGACCAGAACACGCTGGCTTCGCGCCTGAACAACAGCCGCATCCTGAGCATGCTGATCGGCCTGATGGGCATCGCCTACGTGACGTTCACCTTCATGGATGGCGGCACGCTGGACCTGAACCTGATCAACTTCATCATCCTGTTCCTGGGCATCATCCTGCTGGGTACGCCGCTGGCCTACGTCACCAAGCTCAATGAAGGCATCAAGACCATCGCCGGCATCATCCTGCAATATCCCTTCTATGCCGGCATCATGGCCATCATGGCGGGATCGGGCCTGGTGAACACGATTTCGCAAATCTTCGTCGACGTCGCTACCCCCGGCACCCTGCCCTTCTGGGGCTTGATCAGCTCCTTCGTCATCAATTTCTTCGCGCCCTCGGGCGGCGGCCACTGGGTGATCCAGGGCCCCTTCATGATCGAAGCCGCCAAGACCATCGGCAGCGCCATCGACCAGACGTCCATGTCGGTGATGCTGGGCAACGCCTGGAACGACCTGGTACAACCTTTCTGGATCCTGCCGGCACTGGCGCTGTCCAAGCTGAAGCTGCGCGACATCATGGGCTATACCGTCATCATGATGGTGTGGGTCGGCGTGCTGCACATCGTGACCGTGCTGGCCTGGGGCCTGATGACGCATTGATCCACGGATCCAACCCGACGTGATATCAAGAACGCAATCCAAGGAATGGAAGCCAGCCTCGCCATGAAAACGCAAGCCTATCTGGTCACCGGCGCCAGCGCCGGCATCGGCGCCGCCATCGCCCGCGCCCTGCTCGACGCCGGCCGCCAGGTCGTCAACATCGACTATCGCCTGCCCGAGCATCCGCCCGCCGGCCTGGTGTCCTTCCAGGCCGACCTGACCGACCAGGCGCAGACCGAAGCCGTGGCGCGCCAGGTGACCGAAGCCTACGACATCGTCGGCCTGGTCAACAATGCCGGCGCCACGCGTCCCGGCACCGCCACCACGGCCTCGATGGCCGACCTCGACTATGTCGTCAACCTGCATCTGCGCACCGCGCTGATCCTGACGCAGGCCGTGCTGCCGTCCATGCGCGCGGCCGGCTTCGGCCGCATCGTCAACATGGCTTCGCGCGCCGCCTTGGGCAAACCGGAACGTGTGGTGTACTCCGCCACCAAGGCGGGCCTGATCGGCATGACGCGCACCCTGGCAATGGAGCTGGGCGGCGACGGCATCACGGTCAACGCCATCGGCCCCGGCCCCATCGCCACCGACCTGTTCACCAAGAGCAACCCGGCAGGCGCGCCGCAGACCGAGCGCATCATCAACAGCATCGTGGTCAAGCGCCTGGGCACGCCGGAAGACGTGGCGCGCGCCGCGATGTTCTTCCTGGCGCCGGAGAACGGCTTCGTTACCGGGCAGATCCTGTATGTCTGCGGCGGTACCACGCTGGGTGTGGCACCTATCTGATAACGACCTCGCCTGGCCCCGCGCCGGACGCGCTTCGTCCGCCGGCGCCCGTGCCAAGCCCATCACGCATTTCGGCGCCATGCCTGATGCGTCCAAACCAAGGAGATATCCATGCTTTTCATGGCTCAAATGCAGGTCAACCTGCCCCCCGACCTGGCCCCCGCAATCGCCGACAAGCTGAAGTCGGACGAAAAAGCCCTGGCCCAACGCCTGCAGCGCGAGGGCAAATGGGTGCACCTGTGGCGCGTGGCCGGCCGCTACGCCAACGTCAGCATCTTCGACGTGGCGGACAATGACGAACTGCACACCCTGCTGTCATCGCTGCCACTGTTCCCCTACATGGACATCCAGGTGACCGCGCTGGCCCGCCATCCGTCGGCAATCTGACGCCCTCGGTCCAAAGTACACCCTGGTCCCCTTCCCTATCGCGCCGGAGTTCGCCATGCCCTACATCATCGAGACCTTCGACAAACCGGATCACCAGCACGTGCGCCAGCAGAACCGCCCCGCGCATCTGGAATTCCTCAAGGACAACGGCGCTTTGCTGCTGGCCTGCGGCGCCAAGCTGCACGACGACGGCAGCGACATCGGCGGCGGCCTTTACGTGGTCGACCTGGATACGCGAGAGGAAGCGGAGCGTTTCATCGCCGCCGATCCCTTCGCCAAGGCCGACCTGTTCGAGCGCGTGGTGATCACGCGCTGGCGCAAGGCCTACGTCGACGGCAAATGCCATCTGTGAGTTGCGTCCAGACTTTGGCCTTCGCTGACGCCTGGCCTTACGCTGCAACTTGCGCCGCCACGTACGCTGCGACATACGCTGCAACCCACGCCGCCACATACGCTGTAACCCACGCTGCAACTCCCGCCACGACTCACGCCCTGAACCTGCTTTAACCGGAGCCCCCATGTCCTACGCCGATCTGAGCCAAGCCCGCCTGTATTACGTCCTGGATGGTGCGCAGGATGCGCCCGTGCTGGTCCTGTCCAATTCGCTGGGATCCAGCGCCGACATGTGGGCTCCGCAGATCCCCGAGCTGGCGCGCCACTTCCGCGTGCTGCGCTATGACACGCGCGGCCATGGCCTGTCTTCGGCACCGGCCGGCGACTACAGCTTCAAGCAATTGGCGGGCGATGTCACCGAACTGCTGGACCATCTGCGGATCGACCGCGCGCACTTCTGCGGCCTGTCCATGGGCGGCCCCACCGGCATGCAATTCGCGCTGGACAATCCGGACCGCTTGAACCGCCTGGTGTTGAGCAACACGGCGGCCCGCATCGGTGGCGTGGACGGCTGGAATCAGCGTATCGAAGCCGTCAAGCGCGATACGCTGCATGCGATGGCGCCGGCCTTGATCGAGCGCTGGGTCACCCCGCAGTGGCGCGAGGCCAACCCGGGCCTGGCCCAGGTGCTGGTGGACATGATGCGCCGCCATTCCGACGCGGGCTATGCCGGCAACTGCGCCGCCCTGCGTGACGCCGATCTGCGCGAACAGGTAGGCCGCATTACCGCGCCCACCCTGGTGATCAGCGGTACGCACGACGTTTCGACCACGCCGCAGCAAGGCCGTGAACTGGCGGCCGCCATTGCCGGCGCGCGCTATGAGGAACTGGACGCCGCGCATATTTCCAACTGGGAACAGCCGCAGGCCTACGCCCGCCTGCTGATCGATTTTCTGAAGGGGTGAACCATGGCACGCTGGCAACAACGTCCGCCGGGATCGAACTGGGGCGACTTCGGTCCTGACGATCAACTGGGCCGCGTCAACCTGATCGGCGCGGAACAGGTGCTGAAAGGCGCCCGCGAGATCCGCGCGGGCAAGACTTTCTGCCTGTCGCTGCCGCTGGATCTGCCGGGCGGCAATGTACTGAATCCGCGCCGTCATCCGCCCCAGCTCAGCCCCACGCGCATGCAGGACACGCCGTATGTGAACTTCCCCCTGCGCACGCTCAACCCGGATGCGGTCGACGTGCTGAGCGACGACCAGGTGCTGCTGTCCACGCAGTACTCGACGCAATGGGATTCACTGGCGCACGTGGGCGCGCTGTTCGACGCCGACGGCGACGGCCGCGCCGAAGTCTGCTATTACAACGGCTACCGGGCCGGCATCGACGTGGTCGGCCCCAAGGACGCCACCCATGCCGGCTGCGGCTGTGACGGCGATGGCCCGTCGGCCGCGCTGAAGCTGGGCGTGGATAACATGGCCGTCAAGGGCATGCAGGGACGCGGTGTATTACTCGACCTGAAGCGCCACTTCGGTACCGGCCGTACCCTGATCGGCGCGAAAGAGCTGCTGCGGGTGCTGGCCGCGGACGGTATCGAAATCGAGCGCGGCGACATGCTGCTGCTGCGTACGGGCTTCGCCGAGGCCGTGGTGGAGATGGCGGGCCAGCCGGACGCCGAGGTGCTGCACCAGTACGGCGCGGCGCTGGATGGCACCGACGCCGAGCTGCTGCAGTGGATCAGCGACAGTGGCATCGCGGCCCTGTGCGCGGACAACTATGCGGTGGAAGCCTACCCCGCCCGTGAGCGGCAGGGTCCGCGCGCCATGCTGCCCCTGCATCATCACTGCCTGTTCAAGCTGGGCTTGCCGCTGGCCGAACTCTGGTATCTGAAGGATCTGGCCGAATGGCTGCACGCCAACGGCCGCCATCGCTTCATGCTGACGGCCCCGCCGCTGCGGCTGCCGCACGCCATCGGATCACCGGTGACGCCGATCGCGACGGTTTGAAAAGCATCAGCCAGCGAGGGGCGCTGGTACGAGTTGCCGGTGCGCCTTGCCGATCACGCCTTACGTGTCACGAAGCTGGCGCGGCGTGGCCCACGTCCTGTCCTGTCATCACCATGTGAGCCAGCATATCGGCGTTCAATCCGGCGACGGGACGGTCGATGACCTTGGTGCCGGCTTTCAGTATGGCCACGCGGTCAGCCAGGGCCGCGACGTCGGACATATTGTGGCTGATGAGGATGACCGTCCGCCCCTCTTCCCGCAGTCGGCGTATCAGCCCGAGCACCAGGGCGGTTTCCTTCACGCCCAAGGCAGCGGTCGGCTCGTCCATGATGACGATGTCCGCGTTCCAATGCAGCGCGCGGGCGATGGCCACTGCCTGGCGCTGGCCGCCCGACATGCGTTCGACCGGGCGCCGCATATCTTCGATAGGTACCGACAGCCGTTGCAGGTAACCCAGGGCCTCGCGCCGCATGCGTGGCTTGTCCAGCACCTCGATGCCGGGCAACAGGCGCCGCACGTGTTCGGCGCCCATGAAGATGTTCTCCACGATGGACAAGCGCGGCGCCAGCGCCAGGTCCTGATAAATCGTTGCGATGCCCTGCGTCAAGGCATCATGCGGCGAACGGAAACGTACTGCCTGCCCCTTCAGCGCGATGGAACCTCCGCTGGGCGGCTGGGCGCCAGATACGATGCGAATCAGCGTGGACTTGCCCGCGCCGTTGTCGCCGCAGATGGCCAGCACTTCGCCGGCGCGCACGTCCAGGTCGATGCCGTGCAGCGCCTGCACGGCACCGTAGGATTTGCTGATTTGCTTGAGCGACAGGACGACGGACATGGTCAGGCTTCAGGATTCAGGGCGGAGGTGTTCAAGCGAATATGCTCAAGGCCGATGCGTCCACGGCTCAGGTATCCCGAGCGTAGTGCGCAGGGCAGGCTCATCACGGCTTCAAATAGTTCTGGACATTGTTCTTGTCCACCAGCACCGCGTTGGCGAAAAGATACGGGCCGGTGGTGATGCTGTCCTTGGCCTGCTTCTTCACCACGATGGTGTCCAGCGCGTCCACCGCGCGCTTGCCCATGTCCTCGAAGGGGATCATCACGGTTGCCGTGATCAGGCTTTGCGGGTCGGCGATACGGCGGTAGGTTTCCGGGCCGCCGTCGATGGACACCAGCGTGACGTCGCCTTTCTTCATGCCCGCCTGTTGCAGCAAATCGTCGATTACATAAGCCTGGCCGTCGAAGGACGCCCAGATACCCTGGAACTTGCCTTGATTCTGCATGAGCAGCGCGCGCATGCCGTTGCGTACGTCGTCGCGCCAGCTTTGCGTGCGGGCCATGGAGAACTTGGCCAGTTCCTTGACGGCGGTGTTCTCCGACAGCACCACGTCCAGGACCTTGCCGCGAATGCGCGTGCCGGCGTTGTTCTCGAACCGCGCGGTGATGATGTTGCCGCGATAGCCCAACTGGCCCAGCAGATACAGCGCGGCGTCGGCACCGACGGTGTATTCATTGCTTTCGACGTCGAACAGCATATGCGGGCTGGCGCCGGACATCACGCCGATGACGGGAATGCCGTGATCCTTGGCCGCTTGCAGTTGCGCGTCGGCTTCCACCGGCTTGCCCATGGCGACGACGATGGCGTCCACCTTGCGGTTGACCAGCGTGTCCAGCTGTTCCGCGTGCTTGGGCAGCGAACCTTCCGAATTCAGCAAGGTGACGTTCCAGCCCTTGGCCTTGGCTTCGGCGGCCGCGGCGTTGGCCACGCGCGCATGCGTTTCCGAGGACATCTGGAAGGCCACGATGCCCAGCTCAAAGGCGTGGGCGGCGGACGCGCACAGCAGCATTGCGGCGGTGGAAGCGAATGCGGTGAATGGGAATGCAAGTTTGGCAATCAGCTTGCGCATGATGGAGGTCCCCGGAGTTCTTGGATGGAATGATCAGGCCAGGGTGAAACGGCCAGGCCTGGGTGGAACGGTCAGAATTTGAATGCCGCTTTCTTCAGCACGGTGGCGGACAAAGCGACCGACGCGATGATGATGGCACCCAGCACGATATCCTGCACATAGTAAGGCGCGCCCATCAGCACCAGCCCGTTGCCCAGCACTTTCAAGGTCAGTGCCCCCACCAGCGTGCCCGGCACATTGGCGCGGCCGGGTTCGAACATGGTCATGCCCAACAGCACCGATGCGATGGCGTAAAGGAAATAATCACCAGCCATATTGGGCGCGGCCGACGACAGGCTGGCCGTGAGCAGCACCGCGGTGGCGCCGGCCAGCAGGCCGGCCAAGGCCAGGCCCAGGCATTTCATGAGGCGGATGTTGATGCCGGCCAGGCGCGCCGATTCGCCCGCTTCGCCCGTGGCGGTCATGCGCGCGCCGGTACGGGTCCACTTCACCAGGAACAAGGCGCCCAGGGTGACACCCGCCAGCCACCAGACCGGCGCCGGCACGCCCAGCCAGGCACCACGGCCCAGGCCGGTATAGCCGGCCGGCCAGCGGCCCACGAAGGAGACCCCATCGGTCAAGGCGAAGGCCAGTCCGCGGGCAATGGCGGCCATGCCCAGGGTGGCGATCAGCGACGGCACGCGCAGCACCGTGACGGCCATGCCATTACCCAATCCGCAGACCAGGCCGACCAGCAGGCCCCCTGCCACACCGTAGACCACCGGGTGGCCGCCCTGGATCAGCGCACCGGCGACTACCGCCGACAGGCTGGCAACGTCGGCGACGGAGAGATCCAGTTCGGCATTGATCAGGGCCAGCGTAAAGCCCAGTGCCAGGATGGCGAGGAAACTGGTTTCCTTCAGGACATTGAGCAAATTACCGGGCGAGGCAAAATTCGGCGCGGCGACCGCGAAGAAGATCAGCAGAGCCAGGCCGGCGACGGCAGTGCCGTAGGTTTCGAGAAAATCACGCATCGGATTCGGGCAGGCGTCGGGAGCAGGCATGAGCCTGTCGGCCCGGCCAGGAAGCGGGAAAAGACCGCGATTTTCGTGGAAAACGGGGCACAAGTGAAGTGCTGATGTCAGAGAGTGTTGCCGCGGCGGCCGGGCCGATGCCGCGCAGGCTCACTGCGCCATGCCGGAGAGGGCTTTGGAAACCGGTGCCAAGGCTGCCTCGGCCGCGCGATATTGTTGATACAGGGCATCGTAGTGCCGCTGTCGCGCGGGATCGGGCAGGTAACGGCGGGCTTCCCGGACGACGCTTTCCTGCGCGGCTGCCAGCGAGGGGAAATGGCCGAGGCCGGTCCAGGCCACCACCGCCGCGCCCAGCGCGCCCGGCTCGCGCGCCGCCCCGACGCTGACCGGACGGCCGCAGATGTCGGCCTTGACCTGGCACCAGGCCGCATTGGCGGCGGCACCGCCCCCGAAGCGGATTTCCGTCACCGGGGCGCCCAACGCGGCTTCACCGCGTTCCAGCACCAGGCGATTGAGAAAACCGACGCCTTCCAGGACTGCCCATGCAAGGTCGCCGGCGCCATGGCGGCGGTTCAAGCCGACGAAGGCGCCACGCAGATCGGCGTCCCAATACGGCACCCGCTCGCCCTGGAGATAGGGCAGGAACAGCAGCGGCTGCGGATCCCGTGGCGCGGCCAGCAGCGCGTCGACCCGGGCTGCCACGCTGTCCTTGCTATTTCCCAGCTCCTGCGAGGCCAAGTGCTCCTGCGAAGCCGCGGGCTCCTGCGAGGCCGCGGACTCCTGCGAAGCCGCGGACTCCTGCGCAGCTGCGGGGCCTTGCGAATCCGCGGGTTCTTGCGAAGCAGAGGGCTGGTCTCGTAGCCCGGCTTGCTGGCCTTGCAACACCCTCAGCAACCAAGCCATCGTATCGGCGCCATTTTGACCCGGGCCGCCGATCTGATGCAGGCCATCGCCCCAGTCCACCGTCATCAAGCCAGCCGCGTGCGGCGCGGCCGCGCCGTGAGGGACATCCGCGATGACGCCGAAAACCTCGGTGGTCCCGGAAATGTTGTACGCGTGGCCGGCGCGCAACGCTCCCAGGCCGGCGACCGCCGCCCAGGTATCGTTGGCGCAGCAGAACACCGGCACGCCGGCAAGTTGCGCCAATGCGCCCGGCAAACCAGCCGACACCGCCCCAACCGCTGCGGTCGGTGACCGCAACGGCGGCAGCAAGCCTGCGTCCAGTCCGGCCGCCTCCAGCAAGCTGGGAGACGGCGGCGTCAACGCCGCCGGGGCCAGCGCGGACAAACGTGAAGCACTGACCTCGCTGTAAACCCCGCCCGCGCCGGCCGCCGCGTAGAGCCGTGCCATCGACACCGGATCGCTGGCGCGGACGCCGGTCAAACGGAAATTCAAATAGTCCTTGGGCTCCAGCACGCAACATGCTTGCGCCAGGATGGCGGGTTCGTGGCGGCGCAGCCAGTCCAGCCGGGCCAGGGGATGAAAGGCATTGACCAGGGGCAACTCGGGGTGATCCTGCGGCAGCCGGGCCAGCAAGGGGGCGATGTCCGGAGCCGCACGTGTATCGCGCCACGTCAGCGCCGGACGCAATGGCCGGCCGGCGGCATCGAGCAGGATCTGCGTGCGGGTGACGCCGCAGATCGCGATGCCGCGTATCTCGGCGAACCGCGCTGGTGCCTGGGCCGCCAGCGCATCGACCAAGCCGATAAGTATGGTCCACCATTCGTCCGCATCGATTTCCGCCTGGCCGCCCGCCGCACCGGCGCCATCGGCCGGGCTCGGCAAGGCGTGTTCCGCCCACGACTGCCCCTGGGCGTCATATAGCGCGGCACGGAAGCTGGTTCCGCCAAGATCGCAGGCAAGCACGACGCTCATTGCGCGACCTCGCGGGCCGGATGGGTGAAAGGCATGAATAGAGAGAACGGCGGCATGAATCTACAGGAATGGGCTGACGAACCAACGGCCCGGTCATTGGGTGACGTGGCTTCGGCATATTACCGGAGCCGCCAAGGCCCCAACTCACCGCGTATATCCGTGGCTCTTATCCCTGTGGGGACGAGGGCGTGGGGCGTGGGGCGTGGGGCGTGGGCCATCATGACTCTGCGTCTCTGAAACGGAGGTTGTGTGTCCCCGTCTGCTCATGTGTGGGGTCTTCAGAAACCCGCCTTAGTCGCGATTACGGCGCCCCGCCTCAACCAAATGGCGGGCATCGATTGCCGTGCATACATATTTTCTACATCGGAAACCCACCGTGTGTCCGATAATCAAACCGGTCTCCCCCGCACTCCCTCCCCCCCGATGCAGGAGTTCCCATGTCCGACCCGCATGCTCCCTACCGCGCCTTGCGCAACGCCGACCGGTTGATTGCCGAAAGCCTTTATCGCCTGGAACGTCAACAGCATCACCTGTATGCCCTGCAGTTGCCCAACTCCGACGCCGGCATGGCAGCCGCGGAGCTGTTCCGCCTGGAAGCGGAATTGGCCTCACTGCGTAACGAGCGCGACGCCTTGATCCGTGCCTTGACTCAGCCACCCGCGCAGCTGCATTGAAGGGCACGGCTGGCGCGATGAGTGCGGGCCCTACCGCCGTGCTCGCTCGGTAATGCGCTCATCCGGTCGTGCCGCCGTGCGCTCATCCGGTTGTGCGGTCGTGCGGTCGTGCGGTCGTGCGGTCATCCGGTCATGCGGTCATGCGGTCATCAGGCCGCGTTTTCACCGAACCCACGCAATCACGCGTCAATGACCTTGCGTGTGAACGCATCCAGATAATCCATCAACGCATCGGCGCCAAGTTGCGCCACGACAGCATCCCCCGTGGCAATTCCCTCGGCCATCAGGCCATGCTGGCAAGCCCCCGCCATCAGATCGCCTTCATGACGATAGGCGTACCAGAAGCGGCGGCATTGGATCACCAGGGGCGCCACGGCATTGACCGCGGAAATATTGCGACAGGCCTCGTGGCACACGGCATCCAGTGCCTGGTCGGCCGCCATGTAGAGATCCAGGTCGCCCTTATCGGCCGCTACGCGCATGCGGGCGGCGTGAGTCAAAATCGCTTCGCGCTGCAAAGGCGTTGCCCGCCGTGCCGCCGCGCCGGCAATCAATTGCTCCAGCGCCCGCCGCGTCTGCAGCACGTTCAGATGCTCCGCCAGCTCTATTGCCGCCACCCGCAGGCCACGTCTGGGTTCCTGGCGTATCAGCCCCGCCGCCACCATGCGCAACAGCGCCTCCCGTACAGGCGTGCGTCCAAGGCCGATACTCGCACTCAATTCCGCTTCCGCCACGGCACTGCCCGGCGCCAGCTGCAGCGTGGCGATCATGCTTTCCAGGCGGTCGTAGGCGACGTCGGCCGCGCGCCGCGCCGCCCGTGGCGGCGCGAGCTGGCTGGCGGTCATGTCGTGCGGCCCACCGGCGCGCTGTCGACATCGCCGGCATCACCGCCCTTGCGCTGACCTGAGGCGGCGCCCACAGTGACAGCGGCAGCCGCGCCCCGTGCCTTGCTCCACTGCAGCAAAGCCAGCCACTCGCCGACGAAACCACGCCGGAAGAAGGACACGCACAAGACGAAGATCAGGCCGATGACGATGGTCACCACATCGCCCAGCGTCGCCAGGTAGTTCTGCAGGCTGACCACCAGGGTCGCGCCCAATATCGGCCCCCACACCGTGCCCAGGCCGCCCAGCAGCGTCATCAGCAGGACTTCGGTGGAAGTCGGCAAGGACACATCGTTCAGCGCCACCAACTGCAGCACCAGCGCCTTCAGCGATCCCGCCAGGCCAGCCACCGCCGCCGACAGGACGAAGGCCAGCAATTTGCAGCGGTCGGTGTCATAGCCCAGCGACACCGCGCGCGGCGAGTTGTCGCGGATGGCCTTGAGTATCTGCCCGAACGGCGAATGGATCACCCGATAGACGAACAGGAAACCCAGCACGAACACAGCCAGCGTGAAGTAATACATATGGTTGTCGACGCTCAGGTCGACCAGGCCCAGGAACTTGCCGCGGGGGATGCCCTGCATGCCATCTTCGCCGCGCGTCCAGCGCACCTGCACCGCCATGAAATAAGCCACTTGCGACAAGGCCAGTGTGATCATCGCGAAATAAATCCCGGTGCGGCGTATCGCCAGGCCACCGATGACATAACCCACGGCCGCCGCCATCGCCACGCCGAACAGGATAGCCAGTTCCGGCGGCAAACCGCTGGGACCGAACAACAGCATCATCTGGCCGGTGGTGTAGCCAGCCCACCCGAAGAAAGCCGCATGGCCGAAGGAAACCAGGCCGGTGTAGCCTGTCAGCAGATTGAAGGCCACCGCGAACAAGGCGAAGCACAGCACCTTCATGACGAAGACCGGATACACCACCTGTGGAAACAGCGGCACCAGCAACGCGGGCACCAACAGAATGGCGAGAATACGAATTGCCATGGGAACGCGCGCGATACGGCCCATCTTATTTCTCCTTGCCGAACAGGCCGGCCGGACGCACCAGCAACACCACGGCCATGACGACGAACACCACCACCGTGGACGCCTCCGGATAGAACACCTTGGTCAGCCCTTCCAGCAGTCCCAACGCCAAGCCGGTGACGATGGCGCCCATGATGGAACCCAGCCCGCCGATCACCACCACGGCAAACACGATGTTCAGCAGGTTCGATCCCATCAGCGGATTGATCTGCATTACCGGCGCCGCCAGCACCCCGGCCACGCCCGCCAGCGCCACGCCGAAACCATAAGTCAGCGTGATCATCACCGGCACGTTGACGCCAAAAGCCTGCAACAGACGGGGATTCTCCGTGCCGGCGCGCAGCATCGCACCCAGGCGCGTTCTTTCGAACAGATACCAGGTAAGCAGGCAGATCGACAGGGATGCCACCACCACGAAGGCGCGATAGCCCGGCAGATACATGAAATCCAGGTCGAAACCGCCCTGCAGCAGCTCCGGCGGTTCATAGCCCACGCCGGAAATCCCGTAGAAATAACGAAAGCCCCCTTCCATCATCAAGGCGATGCCGAACGTCAGCAGCAAGCCATACAGGTGGTCCAGGTGATACAGCCGCTTGAGCAGCGTGCGCTCGATGACGATGCCCACGCCACCGACGATCACAGGCGCCAGCAGCAGGGCCACCCAGAAATTGATCTGCACGCTTTCACCCAGCCACTGCGGCAGCTGGGTGAACCCGATCCACGCCAGGAACGCAGCCATCATGAACTGCGCGCCATGGGTGAAGTTGACGATGTTCAGCAGACCGAAGATGATCGCCAGTCCCATGCTGAGGATGGCGTAGAAGCAGCCGTTGATCAGCCCCACCAGGAGCTGGGCCAGAAGAGACTGGTAGGAGATATCGAACATGTTCGGCACTGTCAACGCATCAGGACTTGACCAGCGGGCAGGCAGCCTGCGGCTTGGGGAACACGTCTTCGCCCTTCAGCACGGCCTTGACGTTGTAGTAGTCCCAGGGGGCCTTGGACTGCGCCGGCGTCTTGACCTGCAGCAGCAGCATGTCATGCACCAGGGCGCCGTCGGCGCGCAGCTTGCCATTGCGGATCACCGCATCGTTGATGGTCATTTCGCGCAGCTTGGCCATGACGGCGGGCGCGTCATCGGTACCGGCCGCTTCGATGGCCTTCAGATAATTCAACGTGGCCGAATACACACCGGCTTGCGACGCGGTGGGCATCTTCTTGGTCTTGTCGAAGAACTTGCGCGCCCAGGCCCGCGACGCATCGTCATAGTCCCAATAGAAGGCTTCGGTCAGATACATGCCCTGCGCTTTCTGCAGGCCCATGCTGTGCACGTCCGAGATATAGGTCAACAGCGGCGCGACGGTCTGCTTCTTGGAAATACCGAATTCGGCGGCCTGCTTCACGGCATTGACCGTATCGTTGCCGGCGTTGGCCAGCGCGATCACGTCGGCCTTGGAAGCCTGGGCCTTGAGCAGGAAAGACGAGAAGTCGTTGCCCGGGAAGGGATGGCGCGACACGCCCACTACTTCACCGCCGTTTTCCTTGATCACTTCCGTGGCGTCCTTCTCCAGCGAATGACCGAAGGTGTAGTCGGCGGTGATGAAGTACCAGGTCTTCTTGCCTTCCTTGACCAGCGCACGCGCGGTGCCGGCGGCCAAGGCATAGGTGTTGGTAGTCCATTGCGCATTCAGCGGCGAGCACTTTTCACCCAGGATGGCGGTGGACAGGCCGGCCGACGGCATGGTGACGCGGTTCTTCTGCTTGGCGATTTCCATCACCGCCAGCGCGGTGGAGGCAGTGGGAAAGTCGGTGATCATGTCGACCTTGCCCTGGTCAAACCATTCGCGCGCCAGGTTGGCGGCAACGTCCGGCTTGTTCTGGTGGTCGGCTGCCACCACCTCGACGGGCTTGCCCAGCACCTTGTTGCCCATTTCCTCGGCGGCCATGCGGGCCGCCACGACCGAACCGTTGCCGGCCAGGTCGGAATAGACACCGGACAAGTCGGTCAAGACCCCTATCTTGACCACATCATCGCTGATACCGGCCGCCTGGGACGCGCCGGCGTAGCCCAGGAAACACAGTGCTGCCGCGATTTTCTTGATTTTCATTCGAAACGCTCCATGGATGGATATAAGGTCTGGGAGACAACGTTTGGGAAGAAGACGGTGGTGTTGCGTGGTGCTTACTTCAGATGCCCGACAATTCAGATGCCCAACAAGGTATTCAGGCGATCTTGCGACGATTGCACCTCGCCGCGTTCGATGACCGCGACGACGTTGCCGTGCTCGATGACATAGTGGCGATCAGCCAGGTGCTGGGCGAAGCGGAAATTCTGTTCGACCAGCACCATGGTGTAACCACGTTCCTTCAATTGGCGAATGACGCGGCCCAAGGCCTGCACGATGACCGGCGCCAGGCCTTCGGTGATCTCGTCCAGCAGCAACAGGCGGGCGCCCGAGCGCAGGATGCGCGCCATCGCCAGCATCTGCTGCTCGCCGCCCGACAGGCGTGTGCCCGGACTTTGCGCCCGCTCGCGTAAATTGGGAAACATGGCGTAGATCTCGTCCAGCGACATGCCGTCGGGACCGACCTTGGGCAGCAGCAGCAGGTTTTCCTCGGCGGTCAGCGACGCATAGATGCCGCGTTCCTCCGGGCAGTAGCCGATGCCGCGGCGGGCGATGCGATGCGACGGCAGGCCGATGGTCTCCACGCCGTCGACCTTGATCGAACCCTGGCGCCGCCCCACCAAGCCCAGGATGGACTTCAGCGTGGAGCTGCGGCCCGCGCCGTTACGTCCCAGCAGCGTGACGCATTCGCCGGGACGCACGTCGAGGTCGATGCCATGCAGAACGTGCGACTCGCCGTACCAGGCGTTCAAGCCGCGGATTTCCAGCATCGTGTCACTCATCTTCCGCTCCCATGTACGCTTCCCGCACGGCCGGATCGACCGACACTTCGGCATACGGCCCTTCGGCCAGGATTTCGCCCCGCTGCAGCACGGTGATGGTGTCCGAAATATCGGCCACGACTTTCATATTGTGTTCGACCATCAGAATGGTGCGGCCCGCGGACACGGCCTTGATCAGGTGCTTGATGCGGTCGACATCTTCATGGCCCATGCCTTGGGTCGGTTCGTCCAGCAACAGCAGTTCCGGTTCCAGCGCCAGCGTGGTGGCGATTTCCAGCGTACGTTTGCGGCCATAAGGCAGGTCGCCGGCGGCGGTGTGCAAATGGGTACGCAGGCCGACCTGGTCGAGCAGCTCCTCGACACGGTGATGCAATTTTTCCAGCGTGCGTTCCGCGCGCCAGAAGCAATAATCCACGCCCAGGCGCCGCTGTAGCGCCACGCGCACGTTCTCCAGCACCGACAGCTGGCCGAACACCGCGGAGATCTGGAAGGACCGCACAATGCCGCGCCGCGCCGTCTGCGCCGGCTTCTCCTGCGTGATGTCGATGCCGTCGAACAGGATGGCGCCGCGCGTGGGCGCATGGAACTTGGTCAGCAGATTGAAGAACGTGGTCTTGCCCGCGCCGTTCGGTCCGATCAGGGCGTGGATGGCGCCCCGCCGCACCGCAAGGTCCACGTTGTTCACCGCCACGAAGCCGCGGAACTCCTTGGTGAGCCCTCGCGTCTGCAGAATGATGTCGCTTTGCATGTCAGAGTCAGGACGAGCGCATCCCGCGCGGCCTTGCGGCCACCACCGGATGACTTTGCGGGAAATGACGCGGAAGGCGTCTTGAAGAACGTGGCCTGCCAAGCCAGATCCTGCAAGAGGGATCTGGCTCGACCGGCTTAGCGCGACTGGTACTCGGCTGGACGCTTTTCCAGCGCGGCGCGGATGATGCGTTCAACGCGCTCGCGTTCGGCACCCACCAGCGGCAGGCGCGGACGGCGCACGTTTTCGTTGCCCACGCCAGCCAGGGTTTCGGCCAGTTTGATGTTCTGCACCAGCTTGGTCGACACGTCCAGATGCAGCAAGGGGGTGAACCATTGGTACAGCGCCAGCGCCTCGGCCCATTTGCCGGCCTTCATCAGGTCGTACAAGGCGACGGTTTCGCGCGGGAAGGCGGTTACCAGGCCGGCCAGCAAGCCATCGGCGCCCAGGGCCAGGGCTTCGAACGACAGGTCGTCCACACCGATGAACAGCTGATAGCGCTGACCCAGCGTGTTGCGCAAGTCCGTGATGCGGCGGATGTCGTCGCAGCTTTCCTTGATCGCCACCAGCCACTCGCAGTCGGCCAGCTCGGCCATGTGTTCGGGCTTCAGGTCGACGCGGTAGGCCACCGGGTTGTTGTAGATCATGCAAGGCTTCTTGGCGGCCTCGGCAATGGTACGCACGCTGAGCATCGCTTCGCGCGAATCAGCGACGTAGATCAACGAGGGCATGATCATGAAGCCGTCGACGCCGGCGTCAACCGCCGCCTTGACGTAGCGCAGCGCCTCGCGGGTGCTGGTTTCCGAAACGTTGGCCAGGATGGGAACACGTCCCGCGCTGACCTCGACGGCCGTCTTGGCCACCGCCACCTTTTCTTCCAGCGATAGCGTGCTTGCTTCGCCCAGCGAACCGCCGGTCACCAGGCCATGCACTCCGTTGTTGATGAGAAAGCTGAAATGCTTGCGCATTTCCGCATGGTCCAGCGTCTCATCGGCGTTGAATTTGGACGTAACGGCGGGGAAAACCCCTTGCCAGCGCGCGTTGCTCACCTGCTTCTCCTGGATAGGGCGGCGGGTATCCGCCACATGGATTCCGATGTCGAATCCGATGGGAGGCAGATTAATATCGAGCAAATATATTTACAAGATATTCGAATTAGGGATTTTCCCGGGCGGGGTTTCCCCGGGGATGAGAAGGATGGGCCTTGGGCAGAGGAGCGCCAACAGGCGCGCAAAAAGCCCCACGGGCCAACGGCCGGCGGGGCTAGGGGCAGGCACCGGCCGCGGACACCGCGGCGGATACCTGATGCTCACTACTGATCAACGCATGTCGCGGACTTGCGTGACCATGATCAGCGCAAGTGGTGGACTTGCATGATCGTGATCAACGCAGGCGGTGGCCTGCGTGCTCAGGCTGGCGCGCCAGGCGCTCCCGGAGGGGCGGCGGGCGTCGCGGCGGCGCGCGCAGTCGCAGGCGTGGCCAGGAATACCCGGTAGATCACCCCGCCCACCACGCCACCCACCAAGGGAGCCGCCCAGAACAGCCACAGCTGCTGCAAGGCCCAGGTTCCCTGGAACAATGCCACGCCGGTACTGCGCGCGGGGTTCACGGACGTATTGGTGACCGGAATGCTGATCAAGTGGATCAAGGTCAACGCCAGTCCGATGGCCAGGGGCGCGAAACCCTTGGGTGCGCGCTCGTCGGTGGCGCCGTTGATGATGATGAGGAACATCGCCGTCAGGACCACTTCCGTGATCAAGGCGGCGACCATGCTGTAACCGCCGGGAGAGTGTTCGCCGTAACCATTGCTGGCAAAGCCCGCGCTGGCGTCGAAACCGGCCTTGCCGCTGGCGATGAGGAACAACACAGCCCCCGCCACGGCGCCACCAACGACTTGCGCCACGATGTAGGGTACGACGTCAGCCGCCGGGGTGCGGCCGCTGGCGAACAAGCCCAAGGTAACCGCCGGATTGAAATGGCCGCCCGATATATGGCCTACCGCGTACGCCATCGTAACGACGGTCAGGCCGAAGGCCAGCGCTACCCCGGCGAAGCCGATGCCATATTGCGGAAACGTTGCCGCCAGCACCGCTGACCCGCAACCACCCAATACCAACCAGAAGGTCCCGAAAAATTCCGCGAATAGTCGCTTGGTCATGAAGGTCTCCATCAGGGAAGAAGTTACGCTCGCCATCCTAGAAAGACGGCCAGCCCCACACAAGACAACAAACCGTGACAAAAAGCGTCCCCCCGGAAGGGTGGCTGCGGCGGCGTTGCTCAGCCGCACACGGGCGACTCTACGCGCGGCGTCGGCGGACCGATATAGGCCCCCCTCCTCCGTCCGATGAGCGCCAAATGCGATAATCCCAGCTTCCCCTCGGAGAGAAACTTGACCCGCATCGATGACCCCAGCCGCGACCGCGAAGTCGGTAACGCGGACTCCACCCACGACACCACCCGCATCGACGATGTGCGTATCGGTGCCGTGCGCCCGCTTATTTCGCCCGCTTTGCTGCTGGACGAACTGCCGATCACACCGGCCCTGGAAGACCTGGTCGAGCGTAGCCGTAGCGAGATCGCCGATGTACTGCACGGGCGCGACGATCGCCTGGTGGTGGTAGTCGGCCCCTGTTCCATCCACGACCACGACCAGGCCATGGAGTACGCCCGCCTGTTGAAGACGGCGGCCGACGATCTGCGCGACGAACTGCTGATCGTCATGCGCGTGTATTTTGAGAAGCCGCGCACCACCGTGGGGTGGAAGGGGTATATCAACGATCCGCGTCTGGACGGCAGCTACCGTATCAATGAAGGCCTGCGTCGCGCCCGCGAACTGCTGCTGGATATCGGTAAGCTGGGGCTGCCCGTGGGCACCGAATTCCTGGACTTGCTGAGTCCGCAATTCATCGCCGACCTGATCTCCTGGGGTGCCATCGGGGCGCGTACCACCGAGAGCCAGAGTCACCGGCAATTGTCTTCAGGCCTGAGCTGCCCGTTGGGGTTCAAGAACGGTACCGATGGCAGCGTGCAGGTGGCCTCCGACGCCATCGTCGCGGCGCGTGCCAAGCATGCCTTCATGGGCATGACCAAGATGGGCATGGCGGCGATCTTCGAGACGCGCGGCAATGACGACACGCACGTCATCCTGCGGGGCGGCAAGAAGGGTCCCAATTTCGACGCGGCCGGGGTCGAAGAAGCCTGCCAGAGCCTGCGCAAGGCAGGCCTGCGCGAAAAGGTGATGGTCGACTGCTCGCACGCCAACTCCAACAAGTCGCATGCGCGCCAGATCGACGTGAGCGCGGACATCGGCGCTCAGTTGAGCGGCGGTGAGCAGCGCATTTGCGGCGTGATGATTGAAAGCCATCTGGAAGAAGGCCGCCAGGACCTCACACCCGGTGTGCCGCTCAAGCGCGGTGTATCCATCACCGACGCCTGCATAGGCTGGGCACAGACCGAGCCGGTTCTGGCCCAATTGGCACAAGCCGTCCGCCAACGCCGCGAGCGCCTCGCCCGCGGTTGAAGCGACGCTGAGTGCTTGACCAGCAGGGTAGGGAAAAAGGGAATTCCTAATAAAGGAATTCCCTTTTTGTTTTCCGGGGATATCAAATCGAAAATCGCGGAAAGAGAAGCTCCGCGAGATGGCAGCGCACGGCATGGATGCCATCGATCACGCACAGTGCCGGCGCATCAGCCCCTTGCCCACGCGGCTAGCAGGGCACACGTCCCTAATCCGATCAAAAATTTCCGGCGCGCAGCGCCGGAAACGTCTTCCCTGATGCTGGCAAGAATACCGGCATGCTCGAATTTCGGGCACCAATTCATATATATGATTTGGTTGACTCAAATGAAATTTGAAAATATCATGGCCGGGCATATCGATGAACGGCCGCCGGCACCCGTCGAGCGGCCGCCGCAACCAGGAGGAAGACATGATTCACGCTGTACTGCACGACGCCAAGGACACGGTGGCTGTCGCGGTGGTGGAAGGCATCACCGCCGGCACTGAACTCAATGCCTGGATCATGGATGAAGACAAGATCATCCATGTGACGGCCAAGCAGGACATCCCCATCGGTCACAAGGTGGCCCTGAAGGACATGAACACCGGCGACACCATCTTCAAGTATGGCGTCGACATCGGCAAAGTGGTCGCCCCCATCCAGGTCGGCCAGCACGCCCATGTCCACAACATCAAGACCAAGCGCTGGTAAGCCTTCCCACCCCATTCCCTGCTGCGAGGATTCCCCATGGCTGTCGTTTCCGCCTCTACCACTTTCCGCGGCTATCGCCGCGACAACGGCCGCGTCGGTGTACGCAATCACGTCATCGTGCTGCCGGTCGACGATATTTCCAACGCTGCCGCCGAAGCGGTCGCCAACAACATCAAGGGCACGCTGGCCCTGCCCCATCCTTATGGGCGCCTGCAATTCGGCGAGGATCTGGAACTGCATTTCCGCACCTTGATCGGCACCGGCTGCAATCCCAACGTTGCCGCCGTCATCGTTATCGGTATCGAAGAAGGCTGGACCAAGCGCGTGGTCGACGGTATCGCCAGCACCGGCAAGCCGGTGGCCGGTTTCAGCATCGAACTGCATGGCGACCATGACACGATCATGCGTGCGTCCAAGCAGGCCAAGGAATTCGTGCACTATGCCACCGCGCTGTATCGCACCGAATGCCCCATCGAAGACCTGTGGGTCTCGACCAAATGCGGCGAATCGGACACCACGTCGGGCTGTGGCGCCAACCCTACCGTCGGCAATGCTTTCGACAAGCTGTACACCCTGGGCACTACGTTGGTGTTCGGCGAGACTTCGGAATTGACGGGTGGTGAACACATCGTCGCCGCGCGCTGCGCCAACGACAAAGTGCGCGACGAGTTCATGACCATGTTCAACCGCTACCAGGACATGATCGACCGTTGGAAGACCAGCGACCTGTCCGAGTCCCAGCCCACCAAGGGGAATATCGCCGGCGGCCTTACCACCATCGAGGAAAAAGCGCTGGGCAACATCCAGAAGATCGGCAAGAAATGCCGCGTGGATGGGGTCCTGGACAAGGCCGAGATCCCCACTGGATCGGGCTTGTGGTTCATGGATTCGTCATCGGCGGCTGCCGAGATGGTGACCTTGTGCGCGGCGTCCGGTTATGCGGTGCACTTCTTCCCGACTGGGCAAGGCAATGTCATCGGCAATCCCATCCTGCCCGTGATCAAGATCTGCGCCAACCCGCGGACCGTGCGCACCATGTCCGAACACGTCGATGTCGACACGTCTGGTCTGCTGCAGCGCGAAATCGATCTGGACCAGGCTGGCGACAAACTGCTCGAATGCATGCTGGCCACGGCCAATGGCCGGTGGACCGCGGCCGAAGCCCTGGGTCATCGCGAATTCGTGCTGACGCGCCTGTACGAAAGCGCATAAGCTTGGCGCGCGAACGATACAGAGACACAGAGACACAGAGACACAGAGACATAAAGACATAGAGAAATAAAAAGACGTAAACCTCGCGCGGGATTGAAACCCGTGCGAAAACCGGGGCCGGCCGTTGGGCCCTGGTGTTGTACCCAGGCGGACAGCAGCATCGTGCCGCTCAGGCATCATCCGTCGCCGGCACATTGCCGGCGGCTTCCATGCAGGCTCATCAGGCGCACCGGCCCGAAGACGGCCGGGCGCCTGTTCGCCCGTCGTCCGGCGGGCCCACCGGAGGAGACCGACCATGCAGAAGAAGAACGATGTCAGCAATAACGCCAACAGCCCCGCCATCGCCACGACCGCCGGCACTCGCCCCGCCACTACGATCGCCGCTGCAAAGACAACAACAACGGCAACGGCAACGGCAAATACCATCCACGATACGGTGCCCCCGAGCCACGCCGCGCCCGCCTCGGCGCGGCGCCGTTCGACCCTGGGCGCATTGGGCGCGGGCGCCCTGGCGACGCTGACCCCTTGGTTGCCGGCGTGGGCTGCCGATGCGTCCAAGTGGCCGGACAAGCCGATCAACTACGTCGTGCCCTTTCCGCCTGGCGGCCTGACCGACGTGGCGGCGCGGCAGGCGGCCAAGGCCTTGGGCATGGCGGAGAACTGGAACGTGGTGGTGGAGAACAAGCCTGGCGGCAGCGCCAACATTGGTGCGGCTTATGTCGCGCGTGCGCAGGCCGACGGCTACACGTGGTTGGCGATGACGCTTTCGCATGCGGCCAATGCCACCTTGTTCCAGGGCAAGGCTGGTTATGACTTATTGAAGGATCTGGTCCCGGTGGCTTGTATGGCCTCGTCGTCCATGATGGTGGTGGTCAATCCCAAGAGCCCCATCAAAAGCATGGACGACCTGTTGCAGGCGGCCAAGACGCGTTCGCTGTCGGCCGGTTCCAGTGGCAACGGCACCCCGCCGCATCTGACCCTGGCCCTGTACCAGAGCCTGACCGGCACCAAGCTATTGCATGTCCCGTACAAAGGCGGCGCGCCGTCGTTGACGGACCTGATGGGTGGCCAGGTCGATGTGATCTTCTCCAACTATCCTGAGTCGCTGGCTTATGTGAAGAGCGGTGCCTTGCGCGCGTTGGCGGTCAGCAGCAAGAAGCGCAGCCCGGACCTGCCTGACGTTCCCACTGTGGAAGAGGTGGGCCTGCCCGGCCTGGTGGTAGCCAACTTCACCGGCATCATGGCCCCGGCCGGCACTCCGCAGGCGCTAGTGGACCGCATCGGCAAAGCTGTCGTGAAGCAGATCAAGGAGCCTGAAATGACCAAGAACCTGGTCACCTTGGGCTTCGGCGCCCAACCCATGGAAGCGGCGCAGTTCGGTCCTTACCTGAAAGGCGAGGTCGAACGCTGGGCCAAGATCATCCGCGACGCGAATATTCAGGTTGGATAAGACGGAGATCGGGGATTGAGGAACGTTCCGATCAGAACTGATTCAGGAGCGTTCCGAATCCAAGACACTTCAGTCACGGTCAGGGGGCAGTCCGCGAGCGGCAATTGTTCATAGAGGAAGGGGCTTGCCTTGCTCCGAATCCAAGACACTTCAGTCACGGTCAGGGGGCAGTCCGCGAGCGGCAATTGTTCATAGAGGAAGGGGCTTGCCTTGCTCCGAGTCCAAGACACTTCAGTCACGGTCAGGGGGCAGTCCGCGGGCGGCTGTTGGAAGCGCCGAGAGAGATGACTTATAGGGCGCACGGGTGTGGCCGAGGGTAGTTTGTCGCGCAGCGACAAACCGCGGACCTGCCGCCCGCGGACTGCCCCCTGGCCGGGACGTACGCAAGAACCTCGGGTACAGACTCCCCAAGAAGCAATGAAGCAATGAAGCAATGAAGCGATAAAGCAATGAAGCGATAAAGCAAGAAAAGCATCCATCCACACCAAAGACAGGAACCAGGCAATCATGCGTATCGTCATCTCCGAATTCATGGACGACCCAGCCGTGGACACCCTCCGCGCAGACTTCGACGTCCAATACGAACCCGACCTGGTAGACCGCCGCGAAGATCTCTTAAGCGCAGTGCAAACAGCCGACGCCCTGATCGTCCGCAACCGCACGCGCGTCGACGCCCCCCTGCTCGCCGCCGCCCAGAAACTGAAAGCCGTCGGCCGCCTGGGCGTAGGGCTGGACAACATCGACATGCCCGCCTGCGCGGCCCGCCGCATCGACGTATTCCCGGCCACCGGCGCGAATGCCCGCTCCGTGGCCGAGTACGTCATCGCCACCGTCCTGCTGTTGTTGCGTGGTGCTTATCACTCCACCGCCCAGGTGGCGGCAGGCGACTGGCCCCGCAACGCCCTGTCCAATGGCCGCGAGGCCAACCAACGCGTCTTGGGCATCGTCGGCTATGGCGGCATTGGCCGCCTGGTAGCCCGTCTGGCGCGTGGACTGGACATGCGCGTCATCGCCGCCGATCCCGTCCTGGCGGCCGACGATCCCGCCTGGCGCGAAGGCCTGGCGGACCGAGCCGAACTGGATGACCTGCTGCGCCAGGCGGACGCCGCGACGCTGCACATCCCGCTTACCGATGCCACCCGGGGCTTGCTGAACGCCGAACGCCTGGCGCGGATGAAAGATGGTGCCATCCTGATCAACACTGCCCGCGGCGGCATCATCGACGAAGCCGCGCTGGCCGATGCCTTGCGGTCAGGCAAACTGGGCGGCGCCGCCATCGACGTCTTCGACAAAGAGCCTCTGGTAAAAGGCAGCGCTCTCGCCGATGTCCCCAACCTGATCCTGACCCCGCATATCGCCGGCCTGACCGAAGAGGCGAATACCCGCGTATCGGACATGACCGCTCAGCGCGTCGCCCAGGCGCTACGCGCGGGATGACGCGGTTCAGCCAGCGGACAGCGAAGCGAAGGAGGCAGGTGGTATCGCTGCCATCCCCTGTCGGCATCGCGTACGATGCGGCAAAAACAAGCATGAACCGTTGAATCAAATCGCCGAGTTGAACCGTCGAAACGAACCGTTGAAATGAATCGCAGAACCACGGAGTTACCGAAATGAGCACGCTGGACCTGGACACCCTGGAAGACCTTTGCCGCGCCGCGCTGGAAGGCGCCGGCGCCGGCCCGAAGATGGCGCGTGACACCGCCGCCGCGCTGGTCTACGCGGAGGCGCGCGGCATCGCCTCGCACGGCGCCTCGCGTGTGCCTTTCTACGCCACCCACTTGCGCAATGGCCGCGCCGACGGTGCCGCCGTGGCAAGCATCGCCCGCGAACGCGGCGGCGCGGTGCTGATCGACGCCCACGACGGCCTGGCCTTTCCCGCGTGTACCCTGGCCATCGAGGAAGCCATCCGCCGCGCCGGCGAATACGGCGTGTCCTATGCCGGCGTCTGCAACAGCCATCACTTCGGCGTGGCCGCCTATCACCTGGACGCGGTTGCTCGTCGCGGCATGGTTGGCCTGGCCATGGGCAATTCGCCGGCCGCCATGCCGGCGCATGGCGGCAAGCGCCCGCTATTCGGCACCAACCCCATCGCCGCGGCGTTTCCGCGCCGCGATGCCGCGCCGCTGGTGATCGACCTGTCCTTGTCGGAAGTGGCGCGCGGCAAGCTGATGGTGGCGGCGCGCGAAGGCCGCGAGATCCCCTTGGGTTGGGCGCTGGATGCACAAGGCCAGCCCACCACCGACCCGCGTGCCGGCCTGGAGGGCAGCATGCTGCCCATGGGTGGAGCCAAGGGCGCCATGCTGGCGCTGGTCGTGGAGTTGCTGGCCTGCGCCCTGACGGGCGCGCATTTCGGCTTCGAAGCCGATTCTTTCTTCACAGAGCAAGGCAATCGCGCGCGCATCGGCCAGGCTTTCCTGGTGATCGATCCGGGCGCGCTGGCGGGCCAGGCGGCTTATCTGGAACGTGTCGAGACCCTGGTTTCTGCCATGCTGGAAGACAGCAACGTGCGCCTGCCCGGCCAGCGCCGCGAAACCCTGGCCGACGGCGCCCGTTCGGCGGGCGTGAACGTGCCCGATGCCTTGCTCGCCGATATCCGCAAGCTGGCGGAGAGTCGGACCTGAGCGCCTCGTCGAGGTGAGCACGCACGGCCGGGCGTAAGATGTTGAGCTTGTCGCCAACAACCATCGAGAAGGGACCAGCATGGAGACAAGCAAGACCCTCAATGACAAGCCGCGTGTCGGCATCATCGGCGTAGGCCAGATGGGCCACGGCATTGCCAGCAATATCCTCAAGGCCGGCTATCCGCTGGTGCTGCTGGATCATCCGGGCAACCAGCCCGTTGCCGACCTGCTGACGGCCGGCGCCCACGCCGCCGCGACACCGGCCGACGTCGCGCGCCAGGCCGACATCATCGTGCTGTGCGTCACCGGCACGCCCCAGGTCGAGCAAGTCCTGCTGCAAACGGATGGCGTATTGGCCGGGCTGCGGCCACAGGCCATCATCATCGATTGCTCCACGGCGATCCCCTCCTCCACCTTGAGACTGGCCGAGGCCGTGACAAAGGCGGGCGGGCGCTTCCTGGATGCGCCGATGACGCGCACGCCCAAGGAGGCCGCCGAAGGCCGCCTGAACCTGATCGTCGGCGGCGATACCGCGCTGTTTGAAGCGTGCCTGCCGCTCTTGCGCAGCTACGCGGAAAATATCACGCATGCCGGCCCGGTCGGCTCGGGCCATCGGCTCAAGCTGCTGCACAATTACGTGTCGCTGGGCTTTTCCGCCGTGCTGGCCGAAGCCGCTGCCTGCGCGGAACGGGCCCAGGTGGACTCCGCCGTGCTGATGGACATCCTGGCCAAGGGCGGCGGCGACGGCGTGGTACTGGGCCGCTTGCGCCCCTACATCGAACACGGCGACACCAATGCCTTCCGCTTCTCCATCGCCAATGCGATGAAAGACATGGGCTACTACACCGCGATGGCGGAAGAAGCCGGCGCCCCGCACGCCGCCGCCGAAGCCATCCGCGCCACTTACGCTGCCGCCAGCGATGCGGGCATCGCCCAGGCACCCGTGCCGGAGATCATCGATTTCCTGGCGGGCGGCGGTAAAAAATAGGCCCGTGCGAAATGGGCCTGTGCGGCTTCAGGCGCCGCCTTCCCCCGCCGTCAGCATCGCCAGCTCCCGCTCGTCGAAACCGGCGGCACGGCGGGCGTCGAGGTTGAAGGGACCGCGCTGGCGCGGCGCCGCATATCGTTGCGCCAGCTCGGCGTGCCAGGCCACTGGGTCATGGCCGCCCTGCTCGCACAACCAGCGGTACCAGCGATTACCGATGGCGACGTGGCCGATCTCGTCGCGCAGGATGATGTCCAGAATGGCCGCGCCCGGGGCATCCCCCACCCGCGCCAGCTTGTCGCGGATCATGGGCGAGGCATCCAGCCCCCGCGCTTCCATGATGCGCGGCACCAGCGCCAGGCGGGCGGCCACGTCATCGCGGGTTTTGGCGGCCATGTCCCACAAGCCGTTGTGCGCGGAGAAATCGCCATAGGCATGGCCCAAGGTCGCCAGATGTCCGTTGAGCAAGCGGAAATGAGCAGCCTCTTCGCGCGCTACCAGGATCCAGTCCCGGTAGAAATCCGCGGGCATGCCCGGAAAACGCCAGACGATGTCCAGCGCCAGATTCACGGCATTGAATTCGATATGCGCCAAGGCATGGAGCAAGGCGGCGCGCCCCTGCGGGGTGCCGGCCGGACGTGACTTCAGCTGGGCGGGCGCCACCAGTACAGGCTGCGCGGGCCGGCCGGGTAAATGCGCAGGTTCAGCCAGGATCGCTTCCGGATCCACGGGGATGGACTCGGCCAGCGCGTCGACCGCCAGCATTTTGCGCGGCCAGTCGGCCAGGGCCAGCGCCGCCAGGGCGCCCTGGCGCAACTCCGTGACGGCGAAAAAAGGTATGTCTTCCATCCCGGCAGGTTAACAGCCAGGTTCTTATAATCTCCAGGCCCGATCTCCAGGCCCGATCGCCATGCCGGGGCTGGGTCGCCAAGCCTGCTCCGAGGCCGAATCCACGGACCGAACCGCCAGGCCACTCAGCCTTCACGCCGCAACCGCTGCAAACCCTGCCTCAATGACCGATTCCCAGCAAGCGTCCAACTCCGCCATCGCCCCCGATGAGCCCCACCTGACGGTCACGCGTACGCTGGCCACCGTCGATCCGGCGCAGTGGGACGCCCTGGCCGGCTGCCAGCCCTTTCTGTCGCACGCCTTCCTGTCCGCCCTGCACGACACCGGCTGTGCCGCGCCCGCCACGGGTTGGGTGCCCTATTACCTGATCCTGCGGCGTGGCGGCGAGCTGGCGGGTGCCATGCCCCTGTACGTGAAAACCCATTCACGCGGCGAATACGTGTTCGACCATGCCTGGGCGGAGGCCTTTGAACGCCACGGCCTGGACTATTACCCCAAGCTGCTCGCGGCCGTCCCCTTTACTCCCGTCAGCGGGCCGCGCCTGCTCGCGGGCACCCACGCCGACCGGGTGTTGTTGGCGCGCGGCGCCGTCGAACTGACGCAAAGCCTGAAATTGTCTTCCCTGCACGTGCTTTTTCCCCAGGCCGAGGACCAGCGGGCGTTGGAGGAAGCCGGCTATCTGGTGCGCCAGGGCGTGCAATTCCATTGGGAAGACGCCGCATACGGCAATTTCGATACCTTCCTGGCTGCGCTCAGCCACGACAAGCGCAAGAAAATCCGCCAGGACCGCAAGAAGGTCGCGGCGGCGGGCATTACCTTCCGTTGGCTGAGCGGCGCGGCCATCGACGATGAAGCGCTGGCTTTTTTCCACGCCTGCTATGTCGAAACCTACCGCAACCACTGGTCGTCCCCTTACCTGACGCTGGACTTCTTCCAGCGCCTGCGCGAACAGTTGCCGGATGCCCTGGTGCTGATCCTTGCCTGCCGCGAGGGCGCTCCCGTGGCAGCGGCGCTGAACATGACCGACGGCGAGGCCCTGTACGGCCGCCATTGGGGCGCCATGGAATTCGTGCCGGGCCTGCATTTCGAAACCTGCTATCTGCAGGGTATCGAGTACTGCCTGGCGCACCGCCTGAGCCGCTTCGAAGGCGGTGCCCAGGGCGAACACAAGATCGCCCGCGGCCTGCTGCCCACGCCAACCTGCTCGGCCCATTGGATCACCGATCGCCGCTTCGCCGAAGCCATCGCCGATTTCCTGCAGCGCGAGGGCGACGCGATGACCGCCTACCGCGAAGATCTGGAAGGACACACCCCCTTCCGGCGCGACGAAGGCTGAAGCAAAAACGGTGAAGCGAAGGGTAAAGGCCCTGTCCTTGCGCGGCGGCAGGCGCGGCCGCCGGCTACCGTGCAGCTGCCCGCCAAGCATGGCGGCATCGAGCCGCATAGCCGCAAAGCCCTCGCCTGTCTGTTTTTGGCAACGTCTTATCGACTACGCCAGAAGTTCGAGTGATGCTTGAACTGATGTAACCGTTCGGCGTATTGTGTCGGATCCTTGCTCGTCTTTGAAATTTTCCCGCCTGTGACGGACCAGGGGGCACGCCGCCCGCGTGGACAGTTAACGCATTGGGATACAGACGGACCATGAAAAACCTCACTCTGCGGCAGCGCCTGCTGGCCAGCTTCGGCGCCATCCTCATCATCATGCTGCTGATGGCCCTGGTGGATTACAGCCGGCTGCTGGCCATCGACAGCGAGGCGCAAGGCATCAGTGAAGATTCCCTGCCGGGCCTGCAATACAGCGCCCGCATCCTCAGCGATTGGCAGAAAAGCCACGACGAATTGATACAGGGCGTGGTGCGCCAGACCCCGCTGCCGGCCTTGCGCGAGGCGCTTGCCAAGGCCGATGCCCGCCTGGACGCGCAACTGCGTGACTATTCGCAGACCGTATTCATCCTGGACGACCGCCAGGTCTTCGACACCTTCCAGAAGACGCTCACCACCTACCGCCAGACCCGTACGGAACTACTGTCCAGCCTGCAAGCCGGCGACGCCGCGCGCGCGCTGACACAGCTGCACGAGGGCGTGACCGCCGTCTACGCCGACGGCCATGCGCAGCTGGACCACATGGTCGAGGAAAACAGCACGCGCGCCGACCAATCGGCTGGGCACATCCTGCAGACGGTGCGCCATGCCGAACTGATCCTGACGGCGGGACTGATTCTGGCCCTGCTGGCTGCCATCGCCTGTGCGGCGTTGCTGACCCGTGCGATCAATCATCCCATGCGCAAGATCGTCGACAGCTTGGGACGATTCGGCAACGGCGACCTCAGCGCCCGCCTGCAGTTGGGCCGCCAGGACGAATTCGGCGCGATCGAATCGGGTTTCAACCGCATGGCCGATGAACTGACGGACCTGGTCGGCAAGGCCCAGCGCTCCGCCATCCAGGTGGCGACATCAGTGACGGAAATCGCCGCCACCTCGCGGCAGCAACAGGCCACCGCGTCGGAAGTGGCCTCCACCACCACGGAGATCGGCGCCACCTCCCGCGAGATTGCCGCCACCGCGCGCGACCTGGTCCGCACCATGAGCGAAGTGTCGGCCGCCGCCGACCAGACCGCGGCGCTGGCCGATGGAGGGCATCACGATCTGTCGCGCATGGAGCACACCATGCGCAGCGTGGTCGATGCGGCCGGGACGGTCAATGGCAAGCTGGGTGTACTGAACGAGAAAGCCGGCAACATCAACCAGGTCGTCACCACCATCAACAAGGTGGCCGACCAGACCAATCTGCTGTCCCTGAACGCCGCCATCGAAGCGGAAAAGGCGGGTGAATACGGGCGCGGCTTCGTGGTGGTCGCCACCGAGATCCGCCGCCTGGCTGACCAGACCGCGGTCGCCACCTACGACATCGAGCAGATCGTGCGCGAGATCCAGTCCTCGGTGGCCGCCGGCGTAATGGGCATGGACAAATTCTCCGAAGAAGTGCGGCGCGGCATGCACGACATGCAGCAGGTCGGCGAACAGTTGTCGCAGATCATCCAGCACGTGCAGACGCTGGCGCCGCGCGTACAGGTGGTCAATGAGGGCATGCAGGCCCAGGCCACCGGCGCGGAGCAGATCAACCAGGCCTTGACGCAATTGGCCGATGCCACGCAACAGACCGTCGAATCGCTGCGTCAATCCAGCCTGGCGATCGACGATCTGAACACGGTGGCAGGCGACCTGCGCGGCGGCGTGACTCGCTTCAAACTTTGATGAGCTTCGTGTGATGAGCTTCGCTGCCGGCACGCCCGTCTCCGGTCACCGCGCCGCCACGCAGCGGCGCCTGTTCCTGCGCTTCGCCATCGGCGCGGACACATACGTGCTGGATACGCATGAGATCGTGCAAGTGCTGCCGCTCGGACGCTACAAGCAGGTACCGGGCATGCCGGCCTGGGTGGCCGGTCTGACGATGTATCACGGGCGCCCCCTGCCGGTGATCGACATGACGGCGCTGGCCACCGGCACGGCAGCCGCGCGATTGACCAGCACGCGCGTGGTGGTGGTGAGCAGTCCGAGTGGCGCCGGTGAGCGCGCGCCTCTGGGCTTGATCCTGGAGAAAGCCACGGAGACGGCGCATTACGACCCCTCGGCGTTCGTGCCGTCGGGTTTGGATCACCGCGATGCGCCCTACCTGGGACCGGTCCTGGACACCGGCAACGGGCTGCTGCAATGGCTGCGAGTGGATGAACTGGTGCCGCCCGCGTTGCGGGAGCGTTTGTTCGGTGCCGCCGCGGAGGCCGGAGCATGAGCCGGCCAGACGCCGACGACGCGGCCATGAAGGCTGCCTTCAATGGCCTGCTCAAGCAGAGAATAGGCTTGGACGCCGACGCCATCGGCCAGGCCACGATCGACCGCGCCGTGCGTCAGCGCGCACAAGCCTGCCGCGCGGACAACACCGCGGCATATTGGCGGCAACTGGTCGGCTCCCGCGAAGAGCAGCAGCAGTTGATCGAAACCGTGGTGGTGCCGGAGACCTCCTTCTTCCGCCATCCGGAATCGATGGATACCTTGGCGCTGCTGGCGCGCCAGCGCTTGGCCCAGGGTGGCCAGTTGCGCTTGCTCAGCCTGCCTTGCTCCAGCGGCGAAGAGGCTTATACGCTGGGGATGGCGCTGCTGGACGCCGGCATCGACGCCAGCCGGTTCTCGGTGATCGGCATGGACATCAGCGCGCGGCTGGTCCAGCACGCCCGCCATGGCGTGTATGGCCGCAACTCCTTCCGTGGCGATGCGCTGGGCTTTCGCGCGCGGCATTTCAGCGAGACGGCGGACGGCTATTCGGTGTTGCCCCGGGTCCGTGCCGAAGTGTCTTTCCAGACAGGCAACCTGCTGGACCCTGTGCTGGATCTGCCGGCCGCCGGTTTCGACTTCGTCTTTTGCCGCAACCTGTTGATCTACTTCGACGAGGCCACCCAACGGGCCGCCGTCAACGTGCTGATGGGGCTGGCGCGGTCCAACGGCTATCTTTTCGTCGGCCCGGCCGAAGCCAGCCTGCTGACGCGCATGGGCTTGCGGCAGATCGACGCGCCTGGGGCGTTCGCGTTTCATCGCGAGGTATCGGCGCCAAGCCGGCCTGTGGCGGCTGCCAGGCAGGCGACGCGTGGCGCTTCGGCAGGGGGCCGGGCGTCTTCAGCCGCGAGCGCTGGTGGTGGCTATCGCCCTGGGGCATCGCCTTTGCCGGCGTTCCGGGTCCGCCAGGGAAGCGCGCCCCGCAGCGCGCCTGCTTCACGCGCCGCGTCTGTCGACGCCGCCGCGCCAAAGGCTGGCGCATCGAGCACTAGCGCATCCAACTTCGCCGCGTCGAACACTGCCCGGGCTTATGCGGACACGGCGGCCGATACTGCTGAAGCAGCCGCTTCGCTGGCCGCCGTACAAGCTTTGGCCGACTCTGGCCGCATTACCGCCGCCCTGGACGCGGGAGCGCGGCATCTGGAGCGGCACGGCGCGTCCGCAACGGCGTACTACCTGATCGGCGTGCTGCATGACGCCGCCGGCGCCAGCGCTCCCGCGGAAGCGGCTTATCGCAAGGCGCTCTATCTGGAACCCGACCATCACGAGGCGCTACTGCACCTGGCCTCGATAGCCGAGGCTCGTGGCGACACCACGGCGGCGCGCCAATTGCGCCAACGCGCCGCCCGCGCGGGAGGCCGCCATGGTTGAACCCGCAACCGCGCCCATCGACGACTGCTGGAATCGTATCGGCGTCCAGGGCGATATGTCCTGCCCGCGGCTACGCGAACATATCCACTGCCGCAACTGCCCCGTCTACGCCACGGCAGCCAGGCGTCTACTGGACCGCCATCCCGCGACATACGACGACACCGAAAGCGGCCGGCTCGCGGACGCCCAGATCCAGCGCAGGATCGGCAACGGCCAGGGCGCGGCGGACACAACAGGCCATGCATCCGCCCAAACGAATAATGCCGCTGCGATGTCCGCCCTGGTCTTCCGCCTGGGCGCGGAATGGCTGGCGCTGCCCACAGCCACCCTGGCGGAAGTCGCCACGATGCGAGCGATCCATACGCTGCCGCGTCGCAGCGGTGTCGTGACGGGAGTCTGCAATATCCGCGGCCGCCTGTTGGTCTGTATTTCCCTGCCGGTGCTATTGGGCCTGGCGACGCCAGCCGTGCCCGGCGCCACGCCGGCGGCATCGGCCCCAACGGCCAAGGCGCTGCCGCGCCTGCTGATCATCAACAGCACCCCACGCGCGGTCGTCGTGCCCGTCGATGAGGTCGAAGGCATCCGCGCCTATGCCGCCGACGCCTTGGGTCCCGTTCCCGCCACGTTGGGTGCCGACCGCTACACCAGCGCCATCGCCCGCCATGGTGATCGAACCATCGGTGTCTTGGATGGCACGCGCCTGCTGCAGGCCATCGACCGGAGCCTGGCATGAATCCCGGCGACGACATCCGCGATGCTTCCCTGCTGGACCTGTTCCTGCTGGAAGCGCGCACGCAGGTGCAAGTGCTCAACACGGGCCTGTTGGCGCTGGAACGCGACGCCACCGCCGCCGACCAGCTGGAAGCGTGCATGCGCGCGGCCCATTCGATGAAAGGCGCGGCGCGCATCGTCGGCCTGGAAGGCGGCGTGCGCGTCGCGCATGTGATGGAAGACCTGCTGGTCGATGCCCAGGCCGGCCGGCGCCACCTGAACGCGGGGGACATCGATCTGCTGCTGCGAGGCGCCGATTTGTTGCTGAAGCTGCCCGGCATGGGGGCCGCCGATGCGATCCTGCAAGCGGATGCCTACGTCACTGTATTGGCGGCGCATCTTCAAACCGGCCTCGCGCCAGCTGCTTCCGCAAGTGGCGGCGGTGCGCTGGATAGCGGCCCGCAACCGAGTCCGCCGACCCGTCCGCAAGCGGACACCGATCGCGACCTGCGCGTCAATGCCGAAACGCTGGACCGCCTGCTGGGCCTGAGCAGCGAAACCCTGGTCGAGTCCCATCGCCTGGGCCCCTTCGCCGCCTCGCTGCTGCAACTCAAGCGCATGCAGGAGCAACTGTCCCGCACGCTGGCCGGGGCCGAGCATGGCCCGGCCGATGCCGACACCCTGCGCGCCACCCTGGCGCAGGCGCGCCAACTGGCCGACGCCTGCCAACAGACCCTGGGCGACCGCATGGCCCAGGCCGACCAGTTCGGTTGGCGCATCGGTGACCTGGCACAACGGCTCTACGATGCGTCCCTGGCCTGCCGCATGCGCCCCTTCGGCGACACCACCGGCGGCCTGCCGCGCATGGTGCGTGATCTGGCCCGTGACCTCGGCAAGCAGGCGCGCCTGGTGGTCCTGGGCCACACCACGCGCGTCGACCGCGACATCCTGGAAAGGCTGGATGCACCGCTGAACCACCTTCTGCGCAATGCGCTGGACCATGGCGTGGAGCTGCCCGCGCAACGCCTGGCGCAAGGCAAGCCGGCGCAGGGCACCATCACGCTGGAGGCCCGCCACAGCGCCGGCATGCTCCTGATCGAAGTGGCCGACGACGGCGCGGGTATCGACCTGGACGACCTGCGCGAAGAAATCGTTCAACGCCACCTGGCCAGCGCCGAAACCGCCGCCGCCCTCAGCGAAACGGAATTGCTCAGCTTCCTGTTCCTGCCCGGCTTCACCACCCGCGACGCGGTGACCGAAGTGTCCGGCCGCGGCGTCGGGCTGGATGTGGTGCAGGACATGATGCGCCAACTGCGCGGCACCGCCCGTGTCCATCAAAGGACGGGCGAAGGCGCCCGCTTCACGCTGGAAATGCCGCTGTCCCTGTCGGTAGCGCGCTGCCTGATTGTCGACATCGGCGACGAACGCTACGCCTTCCCGTTGGCCTATGTCCAGCGAGCCTTGACGATTCCGCCTGACACCATCGCCCAACTGGAGGGCCGCCAGCACTTCACCCATGAAGGCCGGCAGATAGGCCTGGTGGCCGGCCGCCTGCTGCTGCAATACCCGGCCGGGGCGCCGGCCGCCGGCGACGTGCCGGTGATCCTGCTGGGCGACGCCACCCAGACCTTCGGTGTGGCGGTCGACCGCTATGTCGCCGAACGCACCTTGGTGGTGCAGCCCCTGGATCCGCGCCTGGGCAAACTGCAGGACATCCTGGCGGGCGCCCTGATGGACGACGGCACGCCGGTCCTGATCGTCGACGTCGAGGATCTGCTGCGGTCGATCGAAAAGCGCGTCGCCAGCGGCGACCTGCTACGGGTGGGTGACGGCCCGCAAGCCGAGGCCCAGCGCCGCAAGCGGGTCCTGGTCGTGGACGATTCGCTGACAGTACGGGAGTTGGAACGCAAGCTGCTGCAGAACCGCGGCTATGAGGTTGCCGTGGGAGTTGACGGCATGGACGGCTGGAACATGCTGCGCGCCGGCACTTACGACCTGGTCGTTACCGATGTGGATATGCCGCGTATGGATGGCATTGAACTAGTGACGCGCATCCGCCACGATGCCCGCCTGCAATCCATGCATGTCATGGTAGTGTCCTATAAAGACCGCCCCGAAGACCGGCAACGCGGCCTGGATGCCGGCGCGGATTATTACCTGGGCAAAAGCAGCTTTCATGACGACGCCTTGCTGCAGGCGGTTGAAGACTTGATCGGACGCGCTCGATGAAAATAGGCATCGTCAACGATATGCCGCTGGCGGTAGAGGCCTTGCAGAGGGCGCTTGCGCTCGATCCCGAGCTGCGCGTGGCATGGGTGGCGGGAGATGGCGCGCAGGCCCTGGATGCCTGCGCGGCGCAACGCCCGGACATCATCCTGATGGATTTGCTGATGCCGGTAATGGATGGCGTGGAAGCCACGCGCCGCATCATGGCGCAAACGCCTTGCGCCATCATCATCGTCACCAGCGACATGGACCGCAATACCGCGCGCGTCTTCGACGCCATGGGCCACGGTGCGCTGGACGTCATCGATACGCCGAGCCTGGGCGCCGCCGACCCGCGCGCGGCGGCGGCGCCCTTGCTGCGCAAGATCCGTAACGTCGGCTGGCTGATCGGCGCCTACGACCGAGGCCGTCCGGCGCAAGCGCCGACCGCGGCGCAACCCTTGCCCGCCGGCTCCACGCCCCCTCTGATAGGCATAGGCGCCAGCGCCGGTGGACCGCCGTCGCTGGCCGCCCTGCTGAGCGGCCTGCCGGCCGATTTCCCCGCCGCCATCGTGCTGGTGCAGCACGTGGATGCCAGTTTCGCCGCCGGCATGGCCAGTTGGCTGGACGAGCAGATCGACTTGCCCGTGCGCCTGGCCGTCAGCGGCGAGCGGCCCCAGCCTGGAACCGTATTGCTGGCGGGAACGGACGATCATCTGGTCCTGCATAATGACGGCACTTTGCGATATACGCGGGAACCGGCAGAAGGCCTGTATCGGCCCTCCATCGACGTATTCTTCAATAGCGTGGCTCGCCATGGCCGGGCACCGGCCATCGGCGTCCTGCTTACCGGCATGGGCCGCGACGGCGCCTTGGGCCTGCAGGCCATGCGAGAACGCGGCATGCTGACGATTGCGCAGGACCGCGCCTCCAGCGCTGTGTATGGCATGCCCAAAGCCGCCGCCGAGCTCAAGGCCGCCGTGGAGATCCTGCCGCTGGACCGCATTGCGCCCAGGTTGGTCGCCGCGCTCGGGACGGCCGCCGGCGTACAGAGAACATAACAAGGAAGACATATGGAACCCGTCATGGATTACACCGGCGGATTGGGCCAGCGCCCGCAGAACGCGATGGTGCTGTTGGTGGACGACCAGATCATGGTCGGCGAAGCGATACGGCGCGCCCTGGCCGATGAACCGAATATCGATTTCCACTTCTGCGCCGATCCGCACGAGGCGCTCAACGTCGCCACCCAGACCCGGCCTACGGTCATCCTGCAAGACCTGGTGCTGCCCGGGGTGGACGGATTGACGCTGGTGCGCGCGTATCGGGCCAACCCCGCCACGCGCGACATCCCCATCATCGTGCTGTCGACCAAGGAAGACGCCGCGGTCAAGAGCGCTGCCTTCAGCGCGGGCGCCAACGACTACCTGGTCAAGCTGCCGGACACCATCGAACTGGTGGCGCGCATCCGCTATCACTCGCGCAGTTATCTTGCCATGCTGCAGCGCGACGAAGCCTACCAGGCCTTGCGGCAAAGCCAGCAACAGTTGTTGGAAACCAATCTGGAACTGCGGCGCCTGACCAATTCCGACGGCCTGACGGGCCTGGCCAATCGCCGTTACTTCGACGGTTATCTTGGCGCCGAATGGAAGCGTGCGTTGCGTGAAAGGCTGGACTTGAGCCTGTTGATGATCGACGTCGACCACTTCAAAAGCTACAACGACGCCTATGGCCATATGGCCGGCGACGAAGTGCTGAAGAAAGTGGCCACGACCATCGCCAACTGTTGCGACCGTTCCACCGACCTGCCGGCACGCTTCGGCGGCGAGGAATTCGCCGTGGTCCTGCCCGGCACGCCGGCAGGCGGAGTGCGGCTGATTGCCGAGAAGATACGCCGTTCCATCGAAGCCCTGCGCATTCCCCATCGCGATTCGGCGACTTCGGAATGGCTGACCGTCAGCGTCGGCATGGCCACGCTGATGCCGGAGCGGCTGGACTCCTTCACCCAGTTGATCGATGCGGCCGACCGTGGACTGTACGAGGCTAAACGGCATGGCCGCAATCGGGTCATGGCGCAGGAGTGACGCAGCACGGGATGGTGCCAAGCTGAACGAGGCAAGGTGTACGAAACCAAGCTGAACGAGCCGAAGTTGAACGAACCGAAATTGAACTAACCGAAGCTGATAAGAATAAGAATTATTGCTATTATGGCAGGCTTGCTGCATCACTGTGCCCTGCCCGTCTTCGCCGTATGTCTTCTCCGCCCAAATCCGCCAAGGGTTGGCTCGCCCATTATCGCGAGCTGATGGGCGCATGGCGCCGCAAGAATCCGCAGGATGGCGAAGATGCCATGCAGGACGCAGTGGTGGGCATGTTGGAGAGCGGCCTGAGCAGCATTCGGGATCCGCGCGCCTACCTGTCCCGCAGCACGGCCAACGGGCTGGTGGACCGCCACCGCCGTCGTGGCGTACTGGACCTGCGGCCCCTGGATGAGTTGGACGAGAGCGACCAGCCAGCCGTCCAGGATGGGCAGTCCGCGCTATATGCCAAGCAGGTGCTCGATGCCTTGATGACCGGCCTGGAAGAACTGCCGCCAAGCTGCCGCAAGGTCTATATCCAGCATCGCCTGGAAGGCTGGAGCCATACGGAAATCGCCGAGGACATGGGTATTTCCCGCAGCATGGTGGAAAAGCACATGAACCGCGCACTGCTGCACCTGCATGAGAAGCTGCGGAGCTACACGCCATGACGGATCAGGGAGAGACGCCGATGTTCACCGCAGCGATGCCGATGGCGGCGGCGTATGCGCCGCTGGCTGCCGTCGCCTGCCCGTGGCAGGACACATGCTCATGAACGCCAACGCCCAAGCCCCCGCCGACGATATCCGCGCCCGCGCGGCGTATTGGCTGACGCGCATGCATTCCGGCGAGGCTACCCACGCGGAGGTAGACGCCTGTGCCGCTTGGCGCCGCGCCGATCCTGCGCACGACCGTATGTATCGCAGCATGGATTACGTCTGGCGCGCGTCGCAGCATCTGCCCGAGAAGCAATTACGTGCGCTGGTGGATAACGACTCCGGCGTGAGCGCTGACCGCGCCGCAAGCCGGAGGGGTGCCCGGGGAGCTGCCGGGACGGCTGCTCAGCGTGCCGCCAAGACTGCTGTCCCACCCTCCACCATTACCCCGCCATCCTGGTCGCGTCGCCGCTTCGCTTATGGTGCCGGTGCGGTGAGCGCGGCCGCGATCGCCGCTCTAGCCGCGGCCGCCCTGCCTACGCTGCACAGCGGTCCGGCGCAGTACGAGGCCACATTTGAAACCGCCCTTGGCCAACGGCGGCAAATCGCGCTGCCCGATGATTCGGTAGTGGATTTGAATGGCAAGACCCGGCTGCGTGTCGCGCTCTACGAAGACCGCCGCGAGGTCGAATTGATTGCAGGCGAAGCGTTCTTCACTGTCCGGCGCAATGCCGACCGGCCATTCACCGTGCAGGCCGGCGAAACGCTCGTGACGGTGACGGGTACCCGCTTCGACGTCAGGCGTGACGCCGCCAGCGTCGATGTCAGCGTCGATGTCAGCGTCGAGTCCGGATCCGTCAACGTCGCCACGGGTCCCTGGTGGCACAAGCGCAGGCGCGATCTCACGGCCGATCAGGCGGTGCGCGTAAGCAGCGACCGCCGCATGAGCGACGTGACGCGCGTCACCACCCAGAACATCACCGCCTGGCGCGAAGGCAAGATCGTGTTCAAGGACGCGCCATTGGCGCAGGTCGTGGCCGAGGTCAACCGCTACCTGGCCATGCCGGCTCAATTCGACGCCGCCCCACTCGCCGACTTCCGCATCGCGGGCGTGTTCAACCTGGATGCGCCACAGGCCGTGCTGGAAGCCCTGCCCGCCATCGCGCCGGTGCGCGTACTGCGCCTGCCGGATGGGGCACTACGTATCGTGGCGGCGCGTTAGGGGGCGATCACGCCATGAATACCCGGTCGCCCGCCGCCCACCCTCCTCGCTGCGCAGCGCCCGCCTGCCCGCCACGCCAAGCAGGCGGGCAACAAAACGCGACGGCCAAGGACGATCCTTGCCGGTACGACGACGAGGTCCGCGATTCCGCAGTTACACAATAATTCTCGTTTTCATTGAGGTGCTACCCCGGCTCATCCGTCATTCCCTATGAGGGAGACCGTCCGCACTCGTGCGCGCGGTTTCAGGAGAAGCCCGGGCCCAGGGCATAGGCGCGACGGCGCCCGTCTTAGCTATCAATCTGGAAAACAGCACATCGTGGAAATTCAAGTACGACGCAAGGCCGGCGCCCCCCGGACGTCCTTGCTGATGGGATCGTTGTCGATCTCGATGGCACTCGCCCTGGGTGCCGTGGCCACGCCAGCCCACGCACAGAACACCATCGTCCATCTCGATATGCCCGCGCAAGCGCTGGGCGACGCCCTGCTGCAACTGGGCCGGCAGACTTCCTTGCAGATCCTCTATGCGCAGGATCTCGTGCGCGGTCTTCAGGCCCCCGCCATTGCCGGCACGCTCACGCCGGAACAGGCCCTGGGCCAGTTGCTGCAAGGCAGTGGCATAGAGTACGTGCGCGAAGGCAATACCGTGACCCTGGCCCGGCCGCCGTCCGCCGGTGCGGCCCAGATGGAAACCGTCAGAGTGGTGGGCGCCAGCGACGCCACGACCGAAGGCTCGGGCACGTACGCGGCCAGCGGTGCTTCCTTGTTCAAGGGTGCCAATTCGCTGAGGGAAATTCCTCAATCGGTATCGGTCCTGACGCGCCAGCAGATAGAGGACCAGAACCTGACCACCATCGAAAGCGCGCTCAATCACATGACCGGCGCGCGGGTGTCCGACTTCGACCGGGGCGAGTCCGTTTATGCGCGCGGCTATACGGCCAACAAGGAAGTCGACGGCGTGCCGCAACAGAATGCGGCCACCGCCATCGACACCGTGCTGTACGACCGCATTGAATTCCTGCGCGGCCCTTCCGGCCTGCTTAGCGGCACCGGCAATCCGGGTGGCACCGTCAACTATGTATTGAAACGGCCGCAGCCCGAATTCAGCGTCAAGGGCGCGGTGACGGTGGGATCCTGGAACACCAAGCGTGGAGAGCTGGACGTGACCGGTCCCTTGCTGGACAACGGCAAATTGCGCGGACGCGGTGTGCTGATGCAGCAAAGCACCGACGGCTGGCACGATCTGGGCGACGAGAACAAACGCGTCCTGTTCGGCGCGCTCGAGTATGACTTCACACCGGACACAACGCTGGGTGTGAGCTACGCCCATTCCGAATACAAGTACTACAACAGCTACGGCCTGCCCACGTACAGCACCGGCAAGGTCGTATCGCGCAGTTCGTATCTCGCACCCGACCGGCGCACCACGCAGATCGACGACCGCCTGATGGTGGACCTGAAACATCGCTTCGACAACGGCTGGAGCGGACGCGCGGCCTACAGCTACGCCAGCTACAGCCAGAGAGGCTACGCCGGCTACGCGGCCAGCGCGGTGGATGCCAATACCGGCCTGGCGAACTACTCGCTGGGATACCTGAACAACACTTCGCGCTGGAACAGCGTGGACGTCAACGTATCCGGGCCGGTGCGCCTGTTCGACCGCGACCATGTCCTGACATTTGGCTATAGCTCGGCCATCTCCGATGCAAAAACGGGATCTCACTACACCACCGTCAAGAATTGGGACGTTCTGAATGATCATGATTACGACTCGATCATCGCGGCGTCCGACCTGGAGGACATTCCCAATCGCACCGAGACGTACACGCAGCAGAGCGGCGTCTATGCCAACGCACGCATCAAACTGGCGGATCCTTTGACGCTGGTGCTGGGCAGCCGCTGGACCGACTATTCCAGCAAGACCCGCTCGGTAGGCGAAGACACCACCGCGTGGAAGACCGGCGCCGCGCAGGCCAGCAAGAAATTCACGCCCTATGGCGGGCTGGTTTGGGACGTCAACCAGCAGGTCACGCTGTACGCCAGCTATGCCGACATCTTCATCCCGCAAACGCAGCAAGACGCCCAAGGTAGCGCCTTGAAGCCGCGCGTGGGCTGGCAGACCGAAGTCGGCGCCAAGACGTCATGGATGGACGGCGCGCTGGACGCCACCGTGGCCTTGTTCCGCATCCGTGACAAGAACCGCGCCATGGTGGATCCTGACAATGTGGGCTGCGGCGGCACCAGTAGCGGCACGTGCTACCGCGCTGCCGGCGAGGTGCAGAGCCAGGGCGTGGAGTTCGAAGTGACCGGCCGGCCGACGCCGCAATGGGACATCGTCACCGGCTATACGTACAACAGCAACAAGTACCTGAGCGATTCGAACTCGGCCAATGTGGGCAAGCGTTTCCAGGCCCCCGAGCATATGTTCAAGCTGTGGACGCAATATCACTTCGTGGATGAGTTCAATGCCGCCCTGGCCGGCTGGACGATCGGCGGCGGCATGTATGTGCAAAGCGATATCGACAATGACACGGTAAGGCAGCGAGGCTACGCCACGTTCAGCGCCCGTGTCGCTTATCGCATCAATGACCATTGGCAAGCCAGCGTATTGGCCAACAACCTGTTCGACCGCACGTATTTGCGCACCACGGGTTATGCCAGCTACTACAACAGTTATGGCGAACCGCGCAATGTGATGTTGACGTTGAGGGGAAAGTTCTAGAACTGAAAGAACTTTGGGGGCCGTGGCCGGCGCCCATCCAATCGTCGTGTGCGGCTACGAACGCGCGAAATCGGATACCAGAAATCAAAAGGAACTTGCGGTTTCGCGAATGCGGAATCGGGGCAGGCACGGTATACAGGACACTCCACCACGTTGCCTCCAAGCATCCGCAAGATGACAAGACTTTGCGCCGGCACACCAAAAATCACGGTTCGCGATAACCGCGGCTTGGACGTACGCACCTTACGCTACAACCGTTCCGTGGACGGTGCCGTGTCGGAGCAGTACGTCGATGCTCAGACTCATAACATGCTGGGCCAGCCGGCATCCTCACAAGACCCTCGCTTTTTCGGTGGTGCGACACTGAATTTCCAGTACGCGCCGGCGTTGTCCGGACAGGTGCTGAAGACGGTAAGCGTGGATGCCGGCACGGCCAAGGCCTGCACCGATATCGCCGGCCGGCCCATCTGGCAGCACAGCCAGGGGCGCGCTGCCGATGCGCAGTCGGATAACAACATTACCGTTCAGTGGTGTTACGACGCACTGGGCCGGCCGGTGCAGCGTAACCGTGTCATGTCCGATGTTTCCAGCACCGGTCCGATCGACGATGCGGCTGTCTCCACCGCGATTCCCGCCAGTGATACTTCCGATATCTGGTGCTATGGCGAATACAGTGGACCACCCGGCGTCACCTACGACCCAGCAAGCACCACCGATCCGCGCAACGGCAACCGACGTGGGCAGCTGTTCCAGCACTTCGATACCGCGGGCTTGATCGACATGAGCGCGCAGGGCTATGCTGTTCAGGGCAAGGTCTTGCGTCAAGACCGGCATTTCCTGGCTGCCCCATGCGATTCCCTCAGCCATTGGCAACCTGGCGCGCTGCAAGCGCTGTATGGCTTGAACAAGCAATGGCTGGAGTCGGACACGGATCCGGCCAATCTGTATTCCACCCGTTGGGCCTACAACGCCTTGGCTCAGGTACTCACCCAAGTCGACGCCAAAGGCCATCAGCAGCACACGGCTTATGACGGCGCCGGGCGCAAATACGCCGCCTCCGTCACGCCCAAGGGCAGCACGCTCAGGCCAGTGTGCGCGGGCATCACCTATACCGCCGCCGGCGAGATCGACACACGCAGCGACGCCAACAACATTCAGGTCGCATATATCTATGAGCCGCAAGCCAGCCGGCGCCTGATAGGCATCACCACCTCGCGCGCATCCGCCACGCTCCAGGCGCTGACCTATGCCTACGATGGCGTGGGCAATGTCACCTCACTGTCCGGTAACGGTGACTCCGCGCAAGTCAGCTTCTTCCGCAATCGCGCGGTCACGCCGGATCGTGCTTATACCTACGATGCGCTGTACCAACTCACCAGCGCCACGGGCCGCGAGAGCTACGTCAACAACACCCCCAAAGGCACCGATTGGCCCGGCGCACAATTCAACCCTGCCAGCACACCCGACTATCAGACTTACACCCGCTCCTATACCTACGATCCTGGCGGCAATCTCACCACGATCAACAGTTCCAACTGGAGCGGCGCCACGCCGCCCAAGCGAGAACTCGTGGTGGGCAGCGATAGCAACCGCGCCGTGTGCACGACCAACAGTGCGGGAGTGACGCAGGCCAACATCGATACGTACTTCGATCTCGCCGGCAAGAGCATCTGCCTGGACGCCAACCGCAACCGGCCCATGTACTGGACAGCGCTCCATCAGCTTTACTGCGTGGTCACGACCTATCGGCCGCCGCCGGCTGGCGCCGGCACGGACACGGACACTGGCACTGGCACTGGCGATTGGTCCAACTGCGACCGCGAACAGTACGCCTACGACGGTAGCGGCCAACGCGTGCGCAAATATGCCAGCAACTTGGCTAACAATGCCTGGAATACTCTCGACACCCGTTATCTGCCAGGCCTGGAGCTGCGCGGCAACACCGCCACGGGAGAACACCTCGAAGTCATCGTGCTCGACGACGGCGCGCGTGTATTGAATTGGGCCGGCGGCGCGGGAAAACCCGGCGACATTCCAAACCTGCAATTGCGCTACCAATACAGCGACCGCCAAAACTCCTGCCAGATCGAAACCGACAGCGACGGCAACATGATCACCCAGGAGGAGTACTACCCCTATGGTGGCACGGCAGTGCTGGCATCGCGCTCGGCCAGCGAAGTCAAATACAAATACATCCGCTACTCCGGCAAAGAGCGTGACGCCACCGGTCTCTATTATTACGGCTTGCGCTATTACCAGCCCTGGATAGGGCGATGGATCAATCCCGACCCGGCCCGCACCGTCGACGGGCAGAATCTTTACTGCATGGTAGGCAATAACCCCGTCACCTTGCGAGACCTCAATGGCCTGATGGCAGACAGCCCCAATCCAGAACATGTGCTGCCCAGTGCTGCGCCATTACCACTGACCGAACCAAGAGCAGCAAATCCCGGAGAGTCCCGGCCACCGGAACAAGTTCTGCATTTTGAGGCTAACGATTTGATAGAGGTGACGGAAAAGGACGGAGAGCCGGTAATAACCCTTGACGTAAGTCAACGCACTGGTAAGCCTCCCCCGCTTTGCCATCCCCGCGACCAGCAATCCAGGAACGAAGAGTCTGTCTATCGGGCAGACAGAAATCTGAGCCTGGACGGCCGGCTGCAAGAACGGATACAGACCCTCGGCTTCACTGAAATCCGAACGCTGAACGATATCGTTGTCACCAAGCCCAGGGGAGGAGTAGGCACGTCAGCTGTTTCCTACTCTTTAGGGCCTGTAATCTCCTCTACCGGAATAAGAAGGCTGTCCTACGACACGTGGAAATATATAGTGGTACCTTTGATCAGGAATAATAGGAAAAACCCGGCGCACGGCTATCAGAACGTAGCAAGGCAAGCGATTGAAAACCCTGGTCCTACCGCCGCATTGGCGCAGAAGGTCACCTTGCAACTCGTGGTCACTCGCATCATGGAAGATACCGGAATAGCGAGAGGTTTCAAGAAGAAAGCTTCCGGGCGACCGTGGGAATCCGCGAAAAAAATCGTCACGGACGAATTGATAAAGAGCGTGCGGAAGCGTAATTTCATTCAAGGTCAAGTTAATCTATTCGGGTTCCTTGACAGTGAGGAGGCGCGCAAGAAACTGATCGATGATCTGCGAGAACGTTTCGGGACAGCGTCCACTACACCATCGTCTTCGACCAATCCCGCTGGCTCATCCGGGCAAGAAGCAGACTGCGCCGGCAACAGCGCGCCAAGCGCACCGGGCGCTGCGCCAGCGCCCATGAGCATGCCCGCTGTCTCGCGCAAACGAGAAGCTGGACCTTTCGGCGATAGCGCACCAAGCAAAGCCAGTCGCGCTGCCGAGGTGACTACACAACAGGATGCCTCGGCACCAGGGCCGTCCTCGGCGTTCGCGCGGCCCCTGCCTCCCGCGGATTTCCTGTTATCCAGTGGCGACTTCTTGCCTCCCACGCCTATGCTCCTGCAAGGACTTTTCCGCCCAGAACTGCTGGAGTCCATTCATTCAAACCAGGCGGATCCGACGCATCCACTGGCGCACGGCAGCGGCGGCCTCTATCCGCCAGGTCCCTGCCCGACAGGCCCCTATCCGGCAAGCCCTTGGCCGCAGGCCGTCCCGGCGCAACAGTCCCTACCGTTCTCGCCCGCGCCACACGACGAAGTTTTCGCCCAGGAACAAACGCTCGAGAACCTATTGTCCGACGAATACGATCCAACCCTTTTCCTCGACTGGACGGCCATATCGCAGTTTTTTTCGCAACAGCCGCCGGGACAATAAACCCCGTGCGCGCCAGCCGAGCTGAATCGGAGAAACCGATCCAGCAAGCTCCAATTGCCGTCCCCCTATCGGAGGCGTGCGAGCGCACCTGGAGCACGAGCCGGAATTCAAAAGAAAAGGGATGCTTCGCAACTGCAGGATCGCGGCGGGCGGGTTATACAGAAGATCCCACCTAGCCGCCTTCAGGCATCGGAAAGATGGCAAGACTTTGCGCCGGCACACCAAAAATCACGGTTCGCGATAACCGTGGCTTGAACGTGCGCACCTTACGCTACAACCGTTCCGTGGACGGTGCCGTGTCGGAGCAGTACGTCGATGCACAAACGCATAACGCTCTGGGGCAGCCGGCATCATCGCAGGATCCCCGATTCTTCGATGGCGCGACGCTGAATTTTCAGTACGCGCTGGCATTGTCCGGACAGGTGCTGAAGACGGTGAGCGCGGACGCCGGCACGGCCAAGGCCTGCAACGATATCGCTGGCCAGTCCATCTGGCAGCACAGCCAGGGGCGGAATGCCAATACACAGTCGGATAACAACATCACCGTTCAGTGGTGTTACGACGCGCTTGGTCGGCCGATGCAGCGCAACCGTGTCACGTCCGACGTCTCCAGCACCGCTCCGACCAACGATGTGGCTGTCTCCACCGCCAGTCCGGCCAGTGATACTTCCGATATCTGGTGCTATGGCGAATACAGCGGACTGTCCAACGCCACCTACGATGCGACAGACATCAGCGATCCGCGCAACGCCAACCAACGTGGGCAACTGTTCCAGCATTTCGATACGGCGGGCTTGATCGACATGAGTGCACAGGGCTATGCCGTTCAGGGCAAGGCCTTACGCCAGGATCGGCGCTTTCTGGCAAACGCGTGTGATGCCACCACTCACTGGAAGGCCGGTACGCCGCAAGCGCTGTATGGCCTGAACAAGCAGTGGCTGGAGTCGGACACGGATCCTGCCAGTCTGTATTCCACCCGTTGGACCTACAACGCCTTGGCCCAGGCATTGATCCAAGTCGACGCAAAAGGCCATCAGCAGCACACGGCCTACGATTGCGCCGGACGCAAGTACACCGCCTCGGTCACGCCTAAGGACGCCACCCTCACCCCTGTATGCGCGGGCATCACCTATACCGCCGCCGGCGCGATCGACACGCGCAGCGATGCCAACAACATCCAGGTCGCCTATACCTATGAAGCTCAAACCAGCCAGCGCCTCATAGGCATCACCACCTCGCGCGCATCCGCCACGCTCCAGGCGCTGACCTATGCCTACGATGGCGTGGGCAATGTCACCTCACTGTCCGATAACGGTGACTCCGCGCAAGTCAGCTTCTTCCGCAATCGCGCGGTCACGCCGGATCGTGCTTATACCTACGATGCGCTGTACCAACTCACCAGCGCCACGGGCCGCGAGAACTACGTCAACAACACCCCCAAGGGCAGCGACTGGCCCGGTGGGCAATTCAACCCCACGAACACACCCGACTATCAGGCTTACACCCGCTCCTATACCTACGATCCCGGCGGCAATCTCACCACGATCCGCAGTTCCAACTGGAGCGGCGCCACACCGCCTACGCGAGACCTCGTGGTGGGCAGCAACAGCAATCGCGCCGTATGCACGACCAACAATGCGGGAGCGACACAGGCCAACATCGATACCTACTTCGACCTCGCCGGCAAGAGTGTCTGCGTGGATGCAAACCGCAACCAGCCCATGTACTGGACCGCGTTCCACCAGCTTTACTGTGTAGTCACGACTTACCGGCCGCCTACGTCCGGTGGCGGCACTGGCGATTGGTTCAACTGCGATCGCGAACAGTACTCTTACGACGGCGGCGGCCAACGTATGCGCAAATACGCCAGCAGCATGGCCAGCGGCAACTGGAATACGCTTGATACCCGCTATGTACCAGGTCTGGAACTACGCAGCGACTCAAGCTCGGGAGAAAACCTCGAAATCATCGTCCTGGACGACGGCGCACGGGTATTGAATTGGGCTGGCGGCACGGGAAAGCCCAGCGACATTCCCAATCTGCAACTACGCTACCAATACAACGACCGCCAAACCTCCTGCCAGATCGAAACCGATAAGGACGGCAACGTCATCACCCAGGAGGAGTACTACCCCTATGGCGGCACGGCAGTATTGGCATCGCGCGGCAATAGCGAGGTCAAGTACAAATACATCCGCTACTCGGGCAAGGAACGCGACGCAACTGGCCTCTATTGCTACGGCCTACGTTATTACCAACCCTGGATAGGGCGATGGGTCAATCCCGACCCCGCAGGAACTGTCGACGGACAGAATCTTTACTGCATGGTGCGCAACAATCCTGTCACCTTGCAAGACCGGGCAGGCATGATGGCAGGCGCCACCGATCCCGGGCTAGGGCCAACACGGAAGAAATCGCGAGCCGGACCGAAAGTACCGAGGGGCGCGTCATTCGAAGAGGCCCGCGCACCAGAAATTTGGGTGGACTGGGAATGGAAGGGATATCTCAGACCCAGCGACTCGGATGCCGGGCCTGGAGCGACCCTTGATATCAGCCACCGCGATCGGCCTGAATTCCAGATTTGGCATCAATGGGACAAGCAATGTGGAGAACCCCTCTGCCTACCGGGTCAGAAAGACATATACCCACTGTTCCATTATCGAAGGAACCTGTTCGGCCTGACCATTATGCGAACCTTCGACGAGGTACCCGGCACTGAAAAATTCCATAGTATGCAAGCCGCTACCTATTCGTCCGGGCCTGTTTTTCTGCGTGATTACACCCGAGTCACTCCATCCTATAAAGAGATTAAATATAGCGTGATACCACTTGTGTCAGGTCTGGGGTCAGGCCCATTAACCAACTATCCAGAGGTGGTGCGGAATTATTATGAGAACCCCGAGGGTGTACAGACGTCAGCGCGCGCTGCCCTTCTCGATTTAGTGGCCACTCGAGCAGCGGATGAGGCGGGATTCAGCAGGGGCAGGGCGGATGGCGCTAGCCGTCGCAGCGGTTATCGTCGTGATGCCATCGCCATAAGGAGGTGGGATAAAGCAAGAAATAGAGTCGTGGGCAGGTTGCAAGCCCACATAGAGCAAGCGGGACTTGATTTCAATGCCGGTCAGGAGTTTTTATACGGGTACCTTCGTACCGCTGAATCGAGGGAAGAGCTGATTGATAAAAGCGAGCCCCCTACGCGCAGCCGAAAAGCTCGCGCTATCTACGGGGGCGCACCAAGCAAAGCCAGTCGCCCCGCTGATCCGACGCCTACACAACAGGAGGCCTCTTTACCAGGACCTTCCTTGGCGTTCGCACGGCCCCTTTCGCCTGTGGGGGCTCCCCGACCAATATCCGGAATGCAAGCACCGTCGGCACATGCAATGCCCCAGCAGGCATACACAGAACAATTCTCCGCCCCACCTACACCTATGCTCCCGCGAGGCCCTCTCGGGTGGCACCCCTCGGCATATCCAATGCCCCAGCAGGCATACACGGAACAATTCTCCGCCCCACCCACGCCTATGCTCCCACAAGGCCCCTTCTGCGGAATCCTTCAGCGTTTGGGATGCCTCAGTCGTCATCCATGGACGACTTCTGGCCTTCCATGCCCATGCTCCTGGAAGGACTCTTCCGCCCAGAGCTGTTGGCATCCACTCATTCAGGCCAAGCGGGTCCGACGCCTCCACTGGCACACGACTACGGCGCCGTCCCCTATCCAACAAACCCTTATCCGACAGGCCTCTGGCCGCAAGCAGTCCAGGCACAACAGCCCCTGCCGTTCATGCCCGTGCTACACAACGCAGTTCCCGCTCATGGACAGGCTCTCGAGAACTTATTACCCGACGAATACGATCCAACCCTTTTTCTGAACTGGACTGGCCCCTGGCAGGATTTTTCGCAACAGCCGCCGTGGCAATAAACCCCCGTGCGCGCCAGCCGAGCTGAATCAGAGAAACCGATCCAGCAACTTGCGGCTAGGCTTGTCCATCGCGGACAGATCACGCACCAGGTAATGGATGCCGTGGCTGTCGGCGATCAATAGCGTGTGCGCACCCAGGCGGCGGATGTCTTCCTCGCCGCGCAGCACGAAGGTGGTCGGACCGCGGTCGGTCATCACGTCCCAGCTGCTGGGCGTGGCATAACCCTGCACGGCAACGATGCGCTGGATCTCCGGCATGAATTCCCGGCTGGCCAGTTCTTCGCGCAACAGCGCGGCGATATCCACCGGCAGATCTTCCAGGCGCTCGATCCAGACGACCTCATGGCCTTCCGCGTCGACCAGCGACAGCCCACGGTCGGGATCGCTGATGGGAAAGGCGCGCACCGGCAGCACGCCTTCCCGCGCAACACCGTCAGCGCCCGTATGGACCAAACGCCCCTGGGCGTTGCGATGCAATGTGAAAACGTTCGCGCTCATGACAGCACCAGATCATCATCATCGTCTTCGACTTGCGCCTCGGCTTCCGCCGCGCGCGCCTGCGCCTGGTACAGACGATAGTAGGCGCCCTCGCGCGCCATTAACTCGTCATGGCCACCTTGCTCGACGATCTGCCCGCGATCCAGCACCACCAGCTGATCCGCCTTGCGCAAGGTACTCAGGCGGTGCGCGATGGCAATCGTGGTGCGACCACGCACCAGATTATCCAGGGCGATCTGGATTTCCTTCTCCGTAGCGGTGTCGACCGAGGAAGTCGCCTCGTCCAGGATCAGGATGCGCGGATCGATCAACAACGCACGCGCGATGGAAATACGCTGGCGCTCGCCCCCCGACAAAGCCTGGCCCCGCTCACCCACCAGCGAATCGTAGCCATGCGGCAAACGCAGGATGAACTCATGCGCATGCGCCGCGCGGGCAGCCGCCATGATGTCCTCGCGCGAGGCATCCGGCTTGCCGTAGGCAATGTTCTCGGCAATGGTGCCGAAGAACAGGAAAGGCTCCTGCAGCACCAGGCCGATATTGCCGCGGTACTGCGCCACCGACATGGCGCGGATATCGATGCCGTCCACCAGGATGGCGCCTTCCGACACGTCGTAGAAGCGGCAGATGAGATTGATCAGCGTGCTCTTGCCCGAACCGCTATGCCCCACCAGGCCCACCATCTTGCCCGGTTCGATGTTCAGGTCCAGACCACGGATCACCGACCGATTACCGTAGCGGAATCCCACGCCCCGCAACTCGATGCGCCCTTCCAGATGCGGCACCGGCACCGGCCTGGCGGGTTCCGGCACGCTGGACACATGATCCAGGATGTCGAAGATGCGCTTGGCACCCGCCGCCGCCTTCTGCGTCACCGACACGATGCGGCTCATCGAATCCAGGCGCGTATAGAACCGGCCGATATAAGCCAGGAACGCCGCCAGCACCCCCACCGTGATCTGGTGGTTGGACACCTGCCAGATGCCGTAGATCCACACCACCAGCAGGCCGATTTCCGTAAGCAGCGTTACCGTGGGCGAGAACAGGGCCCACACGGTGTTGACGCGGTCATTGACTTCCAGATTGCGGTTATTGGCATCGCGAAAACGCTGCACTTCGCGTTTTTCCTGGGCGAAGGCCTTGACCACCCGTATGCCGGGGATGGTATCCGCCAGCACATTGGTGATTTCCGACCAGACCCGGTCAACCTTCTCGAAGCCATGGCGCAGGTGATCGCGCACGACATGGATCATCCACGCGATGAACGGCAAGGGCACCAGGGTGACCAGCGCCAGCCAGTGATTGATGGAAATCAGGATGGCCGCGGTCATCACGATCATCAGCACGTCGGTGGCGAAATCCAGCAGATGCAGCGACAGAAAGACGCAGATGCGATCGGTTTCGCTGCCGATACGCGCAATCAGGTCGCCCGTGCGCTTGCCGCCGAAGTACTCCAGCGACAGGTTCTGCAAGTGCGCATAGGTGGCGGTACGCATGTCGGCGCCTATGCGTTCACTGACCCACGCCAGGATATAGGTGCGCGCCCATCCCAGCACCCAGGCCAGCAGCGCCGATCCCAGCAGGCCCATCAGCAGCCAGCGCACACTGTCGTAGTCGATCGGCGCCCCGCTCTGGAAAGGGATCAGCACGTCGTCCATCAAGGGCATGGTCAGGTAGGGGGCGACCAGGGTGGCGGCGGTCGCCAGCAAGGTCAGCACGAAACCGGTGATCAGCGGCGCGCGGTACGGCCGGGCGAAGCGCCACAAGCGCAGCAAAGCCCAGGTCGAAGGGGGCGCCATGGCTTCGGCGTCACAGCTTGGGCACTCTTCCTGCCCCGCCGGCAACGGCGCCTGGCAACTGGGGCAAACCCGGGCATCGTCGATGATTTCCGTGGCGGCGGGCGTGCCTGGGGGTGCCTTCAGCGCGGCATGCCGCCGGGTGTAGGCGTCCAGCAGGCGCAGCGCCGCAGGGTTGCGGCCCAGCGTGTAGCGCCAGACCGCCAGCCGTTCATGTTCGCCGTAGAGTTCCAAAGCGCCCGCCCCGGCATGATCCGACAGGTTCAGAACGCGGGTGTCGGCCAGCAACCAGCGACGCCACTGGGCATGGTCGGGATCATGCGCCAAAATGGCGCGATCGGTTACCAGGAGCAAGCCCGGCCGGAACTTAAGTTCCGTATCTAGGTCTAGTTCCAACACTGCCAGTACCGATTCATCCGAACCCAATTGGGCCTGGATGTCAGTAGGCAAATTGCTGGGCAACAACTGACCGTCGTATGTGGAAACAGACGAGTGATTCTTCATCGAAAACGTTCAAAACCGCGATCGGACCAACAAGGCAAGTTCGCGGTTCCAGCCGGGGGGCTGAAAACGTGTTCCTTCCTTACAACAGAGCGGGCGCCATGAGCGCTGTGCAATGCCCGACAAAATGGGCCTCATTTTCTATAATCGGCAACATCTGCCAGAATCGCGCAGACAAACAAAAAGCGCTTGAAACGCGCCTCGGTCCTACCGCGGCCCTGCCGCAAATGCCTGGATGCCCTTCCGTCCGCCATCGGATATCTGCTCAAATTAAAACATGAAAAAGAAAGACATTGAATTTCTCGATGTCGTGGCTTTGCGCGGCCCGAACATTTGGACCTACCGGCCGGTGCTGGAAGCCTGGGTCGATATTGGCGAACTGGAAGAATTTCCCTCCAATACCATCCCCGGCTTCTACGAACGCCTGTCCACCTGGCTGCCCACGCTGATCGAACATCGCTGCAGCCCCGGCGTACGGGGCGGCTTCCTGCAGCGCCTGCGCGAAGGCACGTGGCCGGGCCATATCCTGGAACACGTCACGCTGGAATTGCAGAACCTGGCCGGCTTGCCCGGCGGCTTCGGAAAGGCCCGCGAAACCTCTGAACGGGGCGTCTACAAGGTCGTCGTGCGAGCCTGGCAGGAACAGGTCACGCGCGCCGCGCTGGCCGAAGGCCGCGACCTGGTGATGGCGGCCATCGAGGACCGCCCCTTCGACGTCGACGCCACCGTGGCGCGCTTGCGCCGGCTGGTCGACCGCCACGGCCTGGGTCCCAGCACGGCCTGCATCGTCGATGCCGCGGACGACCGCGACATCCCTTATATCCGCCTGTTCGAAGGCAATCTGGTGCAGTTCGGCTACGGCGCCCGCCAGCGCCGCATCTGGACCGCCGAGACCGACAAGACCAGCGCCATCGCCGAAGGCATCTCGCGCGACAAGGACCTGACCAAGTCGCTGCTGTCCGAATGCGGCGTGCCGGTGCCGGAAGGCCGCCTGGTCAAGAGCGCCCCCGAGGCCTGGGAGGCCGCGCAGGACATCGGCCTGCCGGTGGTGGTCAAGCCTTACGACGGCAACCACGGCCGCGGCGTGTTCACCAACCTGACGACCTATGAGGAAGTCGCCTCGGCCTACGCCGTGGCCGACGAGGAAGGCAGCGGCGTATTGGTCGAGCGTTTCGTGGTGGGCAATGAACATCGCCTGCTGGTGGTGGGCGACCGCATGGTGGCCGCCGCCCGCGGCGAACCGGCCTGGGTGGTGGGCGACGGCACCTCCACCATCGACGAACTGATCGACAGCCAGATCAATTCCGACCCCCGCCGCGGCCGCGGTGAGGATTGCCCCTTGAACCCCGTGCGCCTGGATTCCGCCGCCCGTCTCGAAGTGGCGCGCCAGAACCTGACGCCCGAAGCCGTGCCCGAAGCCGGCCGCCGCGTGCTGATCCAGCGCAACGGCAACGTCGCGTTTGACTGCACCGACGCCGTCCATCCCGAAGTCGCGCGAGCGGTGGTATTGGCCGCGCGCATCGTCGGCCTGGACGTGGCGGGTGTGGACCTGGTGGCCGAAGATATCTCGCGGCCGCTGGAAGAACAGCGTGGCGCCATCGTCGAAGTCAATGCGGGCCCCGGCCTGTTGATGCATTTGAAACCGGCCGAAGGCACTCCGCGCCCGGTCGGCCGCGCCATCGTCGACCATCTTTTCCCGGCGGGCGAAGACGGCCGCATTCCCGTGGTGGGCGTAACCGGCACCAACGGCAAGACCGTGGTGTCGCGCCTGATCGGCCGGCTGCTGTCGCTATGGGGCAAGCATGTGGGCGTGGCCTGCAGCGAAGGTTTGTATTTCGACCGCCGCCAGGTGCAGAAAGGCGATTGCGCCAACTGGGCATCCGGGCGCCGCGTGCTGATGAACCGTTCCGTCGACGCCGCCGTCATCGAGAACAGCAGCGCCGTGGTCCTGGGCCAGGGCCTGGCCTACGACCGCTGCCAGGTCGGCGTGGTCACCAATATCGACGCTGCCGATCACCTTGGCGATTTCGACATCAGCGATGCGGACCGCATGTTCAATGTGCTGCGCACGCAAGTGGACGTGGTGCTGCCTTCCGGCACGGCCGTATTGAACGCGCGCGATCCGCGCGTGGTCGAGATGGCCGAACTGTGCGACGGCGACGTGCTCTATTTCGGCATCGATCCGCGCAATCCCGTCATCGCTTCGCATGTGGCGCTGGGCAAGCGCGCGGTCTATGTGCGCGACGGCCAGGTCATCATGGCCACCGGCTCGCAGGAAGAAGCGCTGGCGGCCGCCGCCATCCTGCCCTTGACCCACGGCGGCCGCGTCGCCTTCCAGCTGGAAAACGTGCTGGCCGCCGTCGGCGCCGCGTGGGCACTGGGTGTGCCCGTCGACTTGATCCGTGTCGGCATCGAAACGTTCGACGTCGATCAAGCCGACGCGCCCTGGCAGTTCACCGCCTATGAACGCGACGGCGCCACCGTGGTGGTGGACGGCGCGCACAATGTGTCGGCGCTGCATGCCTTGGCCGACGCCATCCAGCACTTCCCTGCCCAGCACCGCAGCGTCGTCTACGGCGCCGGCCTGGACCGGCGCGACGAAGATCTCGTTGCCCAGGGCCTGGCCCTGGGCGCGGTGTTCGACCGCGTGGTGCTGTATGACGATGCCACCGTGCCCACCAAGCGGCCGGCCGGCCAGGCGCGCGCGCTGCTGCGCGCCGGCCTGGAACAGGCCCAGCGTGTGAAGGAAATCGTCGACGAGCCCGACCACGCATTGGCCGCCAGCGACGTGCTGGGCCGCTTGCGTCCCGGTGACTTCGTGCTGCTGCAAACCGACGAAGGCGCTTCCGAACCCACTATCAACCTGGTCCGTCGCTGGATCCAGCAAAGCTGACGACAGGAATCATCCGCATGGAAGTCTCCCGCATACGCGCGCTGCGCGGCCCCAATCTGTGGAGCCGCAATACCGGCATCGAGGCCATCGTGACCTGCTCCGATGCCGAATGCTCGATCGACCGCCTGCCGCAGTTCGAAGCCCAACTGCGCATGCGTTTCCCGCAACTGGGCTTGCTGCGGCCCGAAGGCCATCTGGAAGACGTCTCGCTGGCGCACACACTGGCGCACGTCGCCCTGTCGCTGCAGGCCCACGCCGGTTGCCCGGTCACCTTCTGCCGCACGCAAAGCACCATCGAACCCGGCATCTATCAGGTGGTGTTCGAATACAGCGAAGAATCCGTCGGCCGCCTGGCGCTGGAGCTGGCTGAACAGCTTTGCCTCGCGGCCCTGTCCGACCAGCCTTTCGACCTGGCCGATGCGCTGTTCCGCCTGCGCGACATGGACGAAGACCTGCGCCTGGGACCCAGCACCGGCTCCATCGTGAATGCCGCGGTGGCGCGTGGCATCCCTTTCCGCCGCCTGACGCAAGGCAGCATGGTGCAGTTCGGCTGGGGCTCGCGCCAGCGCCGCATCCAGGCCGCCGAGACCGACCTGACCAGCGCCATTTCGGAAGCGATCGCGCAGGACAAGGATTTGACCAAGATGCTGCTGGACGCCGCCGGCGTGCCGGTGCCGCTGGGTCGCACGGTGGACAATGTCGAAGACGCCTGGGCCGCGGCGCAAGCCTTGCAGGGACCCGTGGTGGTCAAGCCGCGTGACGGCAGCCAGGGCCGCGGCGTGGCGGTCAACATCGAAACCCGGGAGCAGATCGAAGCGGCCTACGCCGCCGCCGAGGCCATCAGCGACGACGTCATCGTCGAACGCTACATCCCCGGCCACGATTTCCGCATGCTGGTGGTTGGCGACACCCTGGTGGCCGCGGCACGGCGCGACCCGCCGCAAGTGTCCGGCGACGGCATCCACACCATCAGCGAACTGGTGGCCGTGGTCAATACCGATCCCCTGCGCGGCGACGGCCATGCCACCACGCTGACCAAGATCCGCATCGACGACATCGCCAAGGGCGTGCTGGCCAAGCAAGGCTATACGCCTGACTCCGTGCCGCCGGCGGGCGCGCGCGTGGTCCTGCGCAACAACGCCAATCTGAGCACCGGCGGCTCGGCCACCGATGTCACGGACGAAGTGCATCCGGAAATGGCGGCGCGCGTGGTCACGGCCGCGCGCATGATAGGCCTGGACCTGTGCGGCGTGGACGTGGTGGCGGAATCGGTGCACCAGCCGCTGGAAGACCAGCGCGGCGGCATCGTGGAAATCAATGCCGCGCCGGGCCTGCGCATGCACTTGAATCCGTCGTTCGGCAAGGGCCGCGCGGTGGGCGAGGCCATCATCGCCAATATGTACAAGGAAGGCGAGGACGGCCGCATTCCGGTCGTGGCCGTGGCCGGCACCAACGGCAAGACCACCACGGTGCGGTTGACCGCGCACATCCTGGGCCAGGACGGCAGCACGGTCGGCATGACCAATTCGGATGGCGTGTACATCGGTGAGCGCCGCATCGATACCGGCGATTGCAGCGGCCCGCGCAGTGCGCGCAGCGTGCTGTTGCATCCGGAGGTGGATGCGGCCGTGCTGGAAACGGCGCGCGGCGGGATCCTGCGCGAGGGCCTGGCTTTCGATCGCTGCGATGTCGCCATCGTGACCAATATCGGCATGGGCGATCATCTGGGGCTGGGCTATATCAGCACGGTCGAAGACCTGGCGGTGGTCAAGCGGGTCATCGTGCAGTATGTGGCCAGCAAGGGGACGGCGGTGTTGAACGCGGCCGATCCCATCGTGGCGGAGATGGCGCTGGCCTGCCCTGGCAGCGTCACGTATTTCGCGCAGGACAAGAACCATCCGCGCATGATCACGCATCGCGCGCAGGGGCTGCGGGTGGTGTATCGCGACGGCGACAGCATCGTCGCCGCGCAGGGGGCCGACGAGCACGCGATTGCCTTGTCCAGCATTCCGTTGACGCGCAAGGGCAGCATTCCCTTCCAGGTGGAAAACGCCATGGCGTCGGTGGCGGCGGCGTGGGCGCTTGGTGTGGATTGGACGCAGATCGAGCGTGGCCTGGGGACTTTCGTGAACGATGCGGCGTCGGCGCCGGGACGCTTCAATGTGTTCGATTATCGCGGTGCTACCGTGATCGCCGACTATGGGCACAATCCGGATGCCATGATCGCCTTGATCCAGGCGGTCGACGCGATGCCGGCCAAGCACCGGGTGGCTTTGATCAGCGGGGCGGGGGATCGGCGGGATGAGGATATTCGCCGGCAGACGGAATTGCTGGGCGAGGCCTTCGACGAAGTGTTGCTGTACCAGGACCAGTGCCAGCGGGGGCGCGCCGATGGGGAAGTCATCGCCCTGCTGCGCGAAGGTTTGCGCAATGCCAGCCGGACGAAGTATTCGGACGAAATCGACGGGGAGTTTGTGGCCATCGATACGGCTTTGGGGCGCTTGAAAGCGGGCGATCTTTGCTTGATCCTGGTGGATCAGGTGGAGGAGGCTCTGGCGCATATTGCGCAGCGTATCGCGGAGAGTGGGGGCAAGGTGTAGGTGCCTGGGTGGCTGCTGGAGCGAAGCTCTAGGAGCGACTGCTGGACCGAGGCTCTAGGAGCGAGTGTTCCCGAGGTTCTAGCGTACGTCCCGGCCAGGGGGCAATCCGCGGGCGGCAGGTCCGCGGTTTGTCGCTGCGCGACAAACTACCCTCGGCCACACCCGTGCGCCCTGTGAGTCCATCTCTCTCGGCGCTTCCAACAGCCGCCCGCGGATCGCCCCCTGACCGTGACTAGAGTTTCTTGGATTCGGGACGAAATAAAGACAACCCTCAAACGCTCTGTTGGCTCCCTCAGTCCCCGCTCCCCCAAAACCCCGCACACTCCAGCACTCCCGACACTCCGAAATTCCCGAACTCCCGGATTTCCGCATCCCCGGATGCCGGAACTCAAGCATTTTCCAAACAAGCACTCCCCAAACAAGCAATGGGCGCCCGCAAGGCGCCCATTGCATTTTTATCTTTTCTACAAGCCGATGCCACGCGCGCGGAGCGGGCGGGCGAGGCGAGTCACGCCAACAAGAAAGTTGCTCAGCGGTAACAAACCAGACAGCGTCCTAAAAAATCGACCTTAACAATCCCGCTGCTTACATCTTCAAACTACAGCGTTTGACCACCTCCCTATTCCCGATGCCACTCCCCCCCTGACCGTTCCCGGGAACTTTTCCCGGGAACGCTTATTGCTCTACCCCAGAGCACAAGCGCGGCCATCCCCCGATGCCCGGCGCCGTTCAACCAGGAGGTTCCCCATGCTTCACTACGCCGTCGTCTTCTTCATCATCGCCATCATCGCGGCCGTGCTCGGCTTTGGTGGTATCGCCGCGGGCGCGGCTGGCATCGCGAAGATCCTCTTCTTCGTATTCCTGGTGCTGGCCCTGCTGTCCATCCTCAGCGGCGCCTTCCGCAGGAAGTGACCACCCTGCCCCGTCCCTGACTTCAAAAATCAGGCCATGACCTTTGGATGGCCTGGCTTTTGAAGCCAGGGACCCCCAAGCCCTGCTCCCCATTTTTGGACTGATCGTGAAATCGGTCTGAATACGACATGCCAATGGACGCAATTCGCGGCCGCATGTTTTCTCGAAAAATCGCGTAGCAAACCAGGAGGTACCCACATGTTGCATACCCGTAAATTGATCGCCGCCGCCGCGCTGGGATTCGGCGCCATCGTCACCTCGGCCGCTTATGCCGCCGATGATGCCAAGCCCAAACAATCGGTCGGCGAGTACACGTCCGACGCCGTCGTCACTACCAAGGTGAAGGCGGAAATCGTCGGCAACTCCGCGCTCAGCGCGCTGGACATCGCCGTGGAAACCCAAAACGGCGTGGTCACCTTGACCGGCTCGGTCGCCACTGCCGCCCAAAGCGACGAAGCGACCCGCGTCACCCGCACCGTCAAGGGCGTGACCCAAGTGAAGAACAACCTCAAGGTCGATCCTTCCAAGTCGCACAAGTAAATCCGCATCTGGGCGCATGCCCAGTCCAGCGTCCCATTAGAAATCGCCGAGATCGCACCTCGATCACGGCGATTTCTTTTTACGTACAGCTAACGCAAATGCCGCGCAGCGCCCGCTGGCGCTAGAAATCTTTTCTACCGACGCTGTTAGCACCCGTTCCAGGCACGAGGAACAAAAGAAGATTGCATGGCACACAGAGGGTCACCCCAGGGTACACCCTCCGCCGCTGGATGCGACGTGCACTACTGGACGCGCAATGCACCGCCGTCCCGCACAACGCGCCTCCAGCTCAATCTTGCTAACGAAAGGCAAACAGAATGGAAGCCCTCTCATCCTCCCAAGGTGCGACCCCCACGCCGGCAGCGGCAGACACCCCTTCAAGCCCAGGCGGCATCGGGAAGCTGAGGTTTCAGCAGGCCGATCTCTGCCCGCAGTCCAGCGCGCCCAGAAGCGCGCAATTCAGCAAGGGCGACCCGCGCGGTTTCATGCCGGAGCAGTTGGTCAGCTATTTCAAATCGCCGTCGGACCCATCGCCGCGTTTCGCATACATGCCGCTAAACGAACGCGACAGCCTATCTTCCGCGGAACCCGCTCAACAACGCAATCGCAAACTGGATCGCCGGATCTATACCGACGAAGACGATGTCCCGGCCAAATGCGCTCGGAACCTGCTGGCGGCAAACGCAAACAAGGATTTCACTGCCCTGAAGCCTCCATTCGCCTGTGCCATGAGTACGCCGGCCGATCCGCTAAGCACCTCTGGCCAAATCGACCTGCTGCGTGGCGCCGTCCCTAATGACCGAATTCAGTCAGACATGGTCAACAAGCCTGGTCTCTTTACCGTCACCTATGGAACCCACCCCACCGGCGCGGGACAAGCAGACAAAATCAATCACCGTGGCCATGACTACCAAAGAGAAGACCGATCCGTCGGCGACCATATCACCCTCTCGATAGCAGGCAAGGTGGAGAGCTTCTTCATGTTCGCCGTATTGGACGGCCATGGAGGCTCTTACTACTCGGAGCACGCACGCAAAGCGTTGAGAGGCGCGCTCATGGAGAACCTGCAGCGCTTCAACCCCGATGGATTGACCCTGTTGGGTATCGTCAATGCACTCAAGCAGGCCTTGGTCCAGATAGACGAAAGTGGAGAACCCGACACGCAGCCGCTCCAGCACGCGACGGAAGGCTCGACGGTCTGCCTCACCCTGATCCACGGCGACCGGATTTATGTAGCGAACTTGGGCGACTCACGAGCGATTTACCTCACGCCGGATGAGACCACACAGCTCAGCGAAGATGCAAAACCGTTGACCTCCGAAGGGACGCCCAACCAGCGCTTCAGAAAGAGCGTGGAAACTCGCGGCGGAAACTTCAAGAATGATCGGGTCAATGGCAACTTGGGTGTCACCCACTCCGTGGGAGATCACCAAGAAAAAGGCGCTGTCAACCCACGGCCGAAAGTGACCTGGATAGAGATTCCTGAAGCGGCAAACCGCGCGGGCCACCGCATCGTCATCGTCAGCGACGGCATTGCCGACTACCTGTCGACCAACGAGATGGCCGATATGGTCAGGGATGGAGACTCAAAAGGTTATACGGACGCCCTTAACGCCGCAAGACTCGTCGAGGCAGCCGCGTGCAAGTTCTCCACCGATGACCTGACCGCATTGGTCATATCGTTGAACCGGCTACAAGCACCGCCAGCGCCGCTGGAAGCCCCCTGCATCCTTCGCGATGTCAACGCGATCATCGAGTGTGACCGGCCCTACGAAAACACGGCCATTGAACTGCTTCCCATCTCGGACGAAGCCCGCAAAGCCTATCCTGGATATCTAGCACGCGGTAAATTCGACCACTTTGTCCTCGGGCCGGACGGAACGGTGCGGCGTCACCCCTCATATACCGCCAGTCATCTGAGATCAGGGCATCAGCCGCGCGACGAAGAGGGAAACAGACTAAAACTCCCGCACCACGAAATCGCGCCCGACAGATTCTTTTCCGCGTTGCCTCTTGCTTTCAATGGCAATCCCGCTCACGTTCGCGCCAGACACGCCGAATTCGTGCTGGATCAGCAGACCTGGACCGCACAGTTCCAGGTCAACGGCCGTGCCGTCAAATCTATCAGCCCCGACTTTCAGATTTATCCTTTGCCGGACATGCAATGGATGATCCTGCAGCCGTGGGCCAGATCCAGCGCGCTCGCCTGTGTAGTAACACTGATGGCCGCAGGACAAGCAGAACATGAGGTGATCAAGCTGGTTACGCTCGTTTTCAATGATCAAATGCTTGTGCGGGGAAGGCAGCAACCAGCCAAGTTGCTGGAGCAGCTATCTGGACACAAGACCGTAATCATCGAAGGAAATCAACGATTCACCGTCGACAAATTCGAGGCGCTGCAAGCCGCTATTGCGAAGAACGGCCCATGCATCTTCACGAATCAAGAAAACCACCACCGCGTCCTGCATGCCATCCGCAAGACGGAAGAAGGGAGCGTCATGCTGACCATGGGCGATCCCTACACCGGAGGCGTGTTCGAGTGTGAAGATCACGAAACACTGTGGACGGGCGTCACAAACGAAGATGACGGCCGCCTCCTGGTGGAACCGTTTCGCAGTAGCTGGTCAGCCTACTTTGTGCAGCGTGAAGCGATTCCCGCAAGTGACCCTTCCGCGCCGGCGCGCTGAATCACCAAACCAGGAACAACAGCACCCACGCCATGCAGAACGGCGCCAGGCCCGCGGCGAACACCAGCCACGCGGCCAGGCGGCGTCCCACGCCGGCGCCTTGGCGCTGACCCATCACACGCCAGGCCAGGCGCAGGGTCCAGGCGATGGCCAGCGTCAGCAGCGTGAAGCGCACGGGATTGGCCCAATGCGCGGTCATGCCTTCGTGCTTGAGCAAGGTGATGGTGGTGGCCGTCAGCCCCAGGAACACGCCGATGCCGGCGGTGGGGATCAAAGGTTGCGCCAGTTTGTGCAGGCCCGCGCCGCCGATCCAGGTGCGCGGTGCCAGCGCCGGCAGGATGCGGTCGGCCAGCCATAGAGCCAGATACAGCACGCCACCGATCACGGCGGTAGTGGCCGCCACGAAGATCAACAGGCAGGCGCCATCCAGCCAGGAAAAGCTGTCGTTGACTTCCGGGTAGTGGGTGAGGATGAACCAGGGCGCATTGTCCAGCAACGGCCAGGTGATGTCGCGTTCGATCAGCCAGGTGGCCAACCATTGCTTCATGGTCACGAACCACGGGCTGGAGGTCCACAGGAAAGCCCCCATGGCGATACCCATCATGCCGAACACCATCAGCACGGTCTGCCAGACGTCGCCCTCGGATGTCTCCACCACTTCGTGTTCAGGCGAACGGGGGCCCAGCGTCAGGGCACCCCGGTAACCGCTGCAACGGCCGCACATATGGCAATCGCCGGCGGTCTTCATCTGGCGCAAGGGCACCAGCGGCGCACAGTTGATGGGTTCGATGCGGATGACGGGATGGCGCCAGGCCTGCTCGTCCACCTTGAAATGCCAGGGCGCCAGCTTGGCCAGCAAATTGAACACGCCATTGACCGGACACAGGTATTTGCACCAGACCCGCTTGCTGCGGCCGTAGCGCCAGCCCACGATCATGGCCGCCACGGTAGACCCGCCCAGCACCGCCAGCACCGCCAGCGGATACTGATACACGCTGACCATCTGGCCGTATATCGTGGTCAAGGCAAAGGCCACGAAGGGCCAGCCGCCCCAGCGCATCCAGCGCGGAATCGCATGGCCCTGGCCCCGTTCGCTGGCCCATTCGGTAAGCATGCCTTCCGGACAGAACAGCCCGCACCAGGCTCGCCCCATCACCGGCATGGACACCAGCACGAAAGGCCACCAGATGCCCCAGAAAGCGAACTGGGCAACGATGGTCAGGTTGTTGAAGACGGACGCGGTGTTGTCCGGCAGGGGCATGGCCGCCGGCACGATCAACAGAAACGCATAAAGCGCGACGATGCCCCACTGCAATTTGCGCAGCAAAGAGGCATGGTCGCGCAGGAAATCGGCGACCCGCGAGCTAGCCCGCCCCAATCGCCCCGCTGCCACAACAGCCATCGTAAAAACCTGCCTTGCGCACCGCGGCCGGTACGCCTTGTGTTGCCTGAGTCCCAGACGTTGAGTCTCAGACCTAGAGCCTCAGACTTTGAGCCTCAGACTTTGAGCCTCAGACCTTAAGCCTCAGACGCCAAGCCCCAGACTTTAACAGTTCGGCGCTGACACCAGCGTCAGCGCCGCCTGGCCGCTCAGCCCGCCTGCTTCACGGCCTGCGTCTTCTGAGCCTGCGCCCGCGCCGCCTTGGCGTCGACCATGCGCAGCGTCAGCCACACGCCCACCCAATACACCGCGAACACCAGGACCGAAATCAAGGCCGGCATGGCGCGATAGCCACCGAAGTCCGCCAGCACCTTGCCCAGGCCGCCACTGTCGCTAAGCAGCCAACTCGTGTCCCAGACCGGATCGATGATCGTCGGCACCACGTCCAGGGAGATCAAGCGGTCCAGGCCACCGATCAACAGGGAACCGGCCAACAGCAGCAGCAGGAATTCCGTCAGGGCGAAAAAGCGCCGCCAGGTGATCAGCTTGCCGCCCAGTTGCAGCAACCAGAAGGTCAGCAGCGCCGCGATGAAACCACCCAGGCCTGCCAGCGCCAGCATCCACGTGCCGCCGCTGGCGTCGCCCGCGGAGACCGTGCCGTACAGGAACACCACGGTCTCGCTGCCTTCCCGCGCCACGGCGATCATGACCAGGACCAGCAAGCCCCACCAGTTGTCGTTGCTGACCGAATCGCGCGCCCCGGTCTCCAGCTCACGCTTCAGCGTACGACCGTGCTTCTTCATCCAAAGCACCATCTGCACCACCAGCGCGCATGCCACCAGGGCCATGCCGGCCTGGAACCATTCCTGCCCCTCGTCCGACAGCCAGGACGACACGCCCAGCAGCACCAGCGCCAGCGCGCCCGCCAGGGCGAGGCCCGCGGCCACCCCGCCCCATAGATAAGGCAGGCCGCGGCGTCCCTCGGGGGAGGCGCGCAGCCAGGTGTACAGAATGCCTACAACCAGCAGGGCTTCGACGCTTTCGCGCCAGACGATAAAAGAGACCTGTTCCATGGCACTGCCGATCCGCACGGGGCGGACCGTTTATTCCTTGGGTTTGACGACCAGCGTGCCCTTCACATCCTGATGGAAATCATCGAAGAAAGGGTATTCGCCAGGCCGCGAAATCGTGATGACGACAAAGGATTTGACGCCGGGCCCCAGCACTTTTTCCTTGCGCAGGGGAATACTTTCGAACTCGACCGGCTCTTTGCTCTCGTTGATCAGTTCGATCTTGAAACGACCCGCCGGCACTTCAAGCCGTTGCGGTTCGAAGGTTCCATCCGCCTTGAAGGTCAGTTGGAACGTGGGTAATTCATCAGCCAGCGCCGGCGTGCCCGCGCTGGCCAAGGCCAGCGACAGGAGCGCCGATGCCAAAGGCAATCGGCGATTCTTCATCAGTAGCCGCCCTTCTTGCCGGTACCGGCGTAGACGAAGTCATACTCCAGCTCGAACGGTTGGAAGAACGGACCCACACCGGTTTCCTTGTCGATATGGCGGCCGAAGTGGCTCATGCTGTCCGCCGTCGGGGGCGCCACATAGTACTTCAGGTGGTATTTGCCCGGGCCGTCCAGCTTGACGTTGTCGCCATAGTGCGGGCCGTCATTGGCGACCATGGGCATCAGCGTGCCCTTGATCACGTTCTGGCTGCCCTGCTTCTGCAGCTCGAACTTCACCACCAGGTAAGGCATCCACTCGCCTTCCGGAAAACCGGTGGGATTGTTGGCCAGCGCGTGGATGTCGGCTTCCAGATGGATGTCGGAGTCCTTGGCGGCGCGCATCACACCGGGGGGATCCATTTCGATCGGCTGCAGATACACCGCGCCGATTTCCATGCCACCCTTTTCCACCGGCTTGCCGATCGGATATTCAGCAGCCAATGCCGCGCTGGAAAACACAATACCGGCGGCAAGAGCCAAGGCCTTCTTCATCATGGGATTTCTTCCTTCGTTTTATGCAATCGACCAAATAGACCGTCGGCTTTGCATACCGTTCCCGAACATCATTCCGAAACCACAAGAATAATGCAAACAAGAACCGTTCGCATAAGCCTAACGCGCGAAGCTTACCATAGCCTTAAAAAGAGCCGCATAAGCTGGGGTCGGGAGCAGGGTTAAGTGACGCGTCACGGGATGGTAATACATCCCTCCGCGGCGATGAAATTAGCAGACCTGATGTCAACAAAACATCAACGCGGCAGCAAAGACATCACGTCAACGGCCAGCTCCCTGAGCAGGATGCCGGGCAGGAAGCAACCGAGCAATGGAGCCGCGCGTGCCGGCCCACGGCGCATCCTGCAAAACAAAACGGCCGGGCGAACCCAGCCATGTTTCAGCCGCTCTGTCATCGCCGAGTGCCGACACAGGGCCGGCCCGGCCAAACCTTACTTGCGATTGTTCGGCGTCGTACCCGGGAAAGGGAAGTTCGTGAACATCGAGCGGGTCTGGTCCTGCATCTTGTCCTGCATCTGCACGAACAGATTCTTGCTCTGTTCGATGTAGCTGTTCATCATGTTCTGCATCATCGGCGTCTGCCCATTCATGAACTGGGTCCATGCCTCGGGGCCGAACTGATTGCCGTACAGGCCCTTGGACTGTTCAGCCATGCGGTCCTGGATTTCCATGAAGGCCTGGATGTTCTTTTCCAGGTAAGACCCCATGATGCCCTGCATCGCGTTGCCGTAGAAGCGGATGATCTGCGCCAGCATGTTCGACGAGAACATGGGCACGCCGCCCCCCTCTTCTTCCAGGATGATCTGCAGCAGGATGCTGCGCGTCAGGTCTTCGCCGCTCTTGGCGTCGATGACCTGGAAGTTCTCGGTGGCCAGCACCAGCTGCTTCACATCGGCCAGTGTGATGTAGGTGCTGGTCTGCGTGTCGTAAAGACGGCGATTCGGATATTTCTTGATCAGGCGAAGTGCCGTGCCTGTTTGTGTCTGCGTCATGGTTGTCCCCAGCTTGGGTCGATCGCGTTGTACTTATGAGAAAAGAGTTGTCGTTCACCGCTGTCGCATGGGCGCGCGGCGCCTGGCCTGGATACCGCGCGCGCATGCTCGGCACGTTCAATGCATATGCAGGCCGCCGTTCAAGGAGAAGTCGGCGCCGGTGGCGAAGCCCGATTGGTCCGAAGCCAGCCACGACACGATCGAGGCGATTTCCTCCGGCGTGCCCAGGCGCCGCACGGGTATCGTGGCGACGATTTTTTCCAGCATGTCCGGGCGGATGGCGCGCACCATGTCCGTGCCGATATAGCCCGGTGAAATGGTGTTGACGGTCACGCCCTTGCTGGCCACTTCCTGCGCCAGCGCCATCGTGAAGCCATGGATGCCGGCCTTGGCGGTGGAATAGTTGGTCTGCCCGAACTGCCCTTTCTGGCCGTTGACCGAGCTGATGTTGATGATGCGGCCCCACTGGCGGTCGACCATGGGGTCCAGCACCTGCTTGGTGACGTTGAACAGGCTGTTCAGGTTGGTATCGATGACCGTGCGCCAGTCATCCAGGGACATCTTGCGGAACAGGCCGTCGCGCGTGATGCCGGCATTGTTCACCAGCACGTCGACGTGGCCGTAGTCCTGCCGCACTTTGTCGAAGGCGGCCTGGGTGGAGTCCCAGTCCGACACGTTGCCGACGGAAGCATAAAAGGTATAGCCCTGGGCCGCCTGCTCGTCCAGCCACTGCTGGTAATTGCGGCTGGGACCGCAACCCGCAACCACGCGAAACCCGTCTTTGGCCAGCCGCTGGCAAATCGCGGTGCCGATGCCGCCCATGCCGCCCGTCACATATGCCAATTTATCGCTCATTGAATTCTCCTGTTTTTTCGCGGGGGTATTTCAATCCGGGAATGCATGCTCCGGAGGTGCAGCCACGGTTTTCGAATCGGAACTCGTGCTACATCGCACGTACTTTCACATAGCGGCCCGGCGCCGGTTCCAGCGGCGGATAGGCCTTGCTGCCTGGTTCGGCGGGCGCCTTGATCTGACGGCCGCTGTGCGGCCCCAGCCATGCCAGCCAATCCGGCCACCAACTGCCGGCGTGTTCGGTGGCGTGGGCCAGCCACGCCATCGGATCGCCGGGCAAAAATTCATCGCCACCGGCGGCTTGATCCACCGCCCAATAGCTGCGCCGCTGCTTGGCGGGCGGATTGATGACGCCCGCGATATGGCCCGATGCACCCAGCACGAAACGTTTGCCGCCACGCAGCAGCTGCGTCGATGCATAGGCCGCGGGCCAGGGCACGATGTGATCCTCGCGCGAACCGTAGATATACACAGGCATGGCCAGCCGGGTGAGATCCAGCGGCTGTCCGGCGGCGGTGCAGCGGCCGGGCACCTTCAGATTGTTTTCCAGATAGGTATTGCGGAAATACCAGGCGAAGAACGGCCCCGGCAGATTGGTGCCGTCGGCGTTCCAGAACAGCAGGTCGAAGGCGGGCGGGGTCTGGCCCTTCAGGTAATTGCCCACCACATAGTTCCAGACCAATTCGTTGGGCCGCAGGAAGCTGAATGTCGTGGCCAGTTCGCGGCCCAGCATCAAACCGCCATTACCCAACTGGCGGTCGCGCAACAAGGCGTGGGTTTCATCGACGAAGACATCGAGCACGCCGGTGTCGCGGAAATCTAGCATGGCCGTCAGCAGCGTCAGGGACGCCACGGGTTGCTCGCCGCGCGCCTCGGCCAAAGCCAGCGCCGATGCCAGCATCGTCCCGCCGACGCAGAAGCCCAGCGCGTTGACCTGCTTCTGGCCGCTGATCTCGCGCGCTACCGCAATTGCACGCAACACCGCCTCGTCCAGGTAATCCGACCAGGTGGCCTGGTCCGCGCCATCTTCGTCGCCCGCCACCGGATTGCGCCACGACACCATGAATACCGTGAAGCCGGCAGCCACCGCATGACGCACGAAGGAATTAGCCGGTTGCAAGTCCAGGATGTAGAACTTGTTGATGTTGGGCGGAATGATGACCAGCGGCCGCTCGTGCACCTTGGCCGTGCTGGGCGCGTACTGGATCAGCTGGAACAGCTTGTTCTCGTACACCACCTGGCCTGGCGTGGTGGCCACGTTGACGCCCAGTTCGAACTGGCTTTCATCGGTCTGCGAGATGCGGCCCTTGCGCAAGTCGCTGAGCAGGTTGGACATTCCCACATCCAGCGCCTTGCCGGCCGAGGCCACGATGGACTGCTGGGCTTCCGGATTGAGCGCCAGGAAGTTGGACGGCGCGATGGCGTCGATCCACTGCATCACGGAAAAACGCAAGCGTGCGCGCAGGGCGTCGTTGACATCGGCGGCGTCGACCATGCGCTGCATGGCCTTGGCGGACAACAGATAGGTGTGCGCCATCAGCAGATGCTGCGCGCTGCTGCTCCAGGCCTCACCGGCGAAACGGCGATCAGCGGGCGCGGCGAGCCGGCCCTGGCGGGCATCGTCCATCAGGACCTGCCAGTCGCGGGCGAAGTCCGCCTGGATCTGGGCCAGGACGTCCGGCGCCACGCCCACCGGAACGGGCCATGCTGCGGATGGATGGGCTGTCACCTCGACACCTTATTGGAATGGCTTTTGCGGGGATGGTGCATTGCGGTCACTGCTACTGTCAATGCGGGTAATCTCAGGGGTATTGCGTCGCAGCGCCTGGCTGCAGCCACGCCAGCATGGCCATGCGGCCGGTGGCGCCATCGCGGCGATAGGAAAAGAAGCGCTCGTGATCGGTATAGGTGCACATCCCGCTGACGTGCACGTCCTGCACGCCGGCGCGGCGCAGGCGCAGGGCCGCCAGGCTGGCCAGGTCGGCGAGCCATTTGCCGGGCCGGCCGGGATAAGGGCGGAACAAGGCAGCGGCCTGCTCATCGTCGGCCGTGAACGCGCGCAGCACGTCTTCACCGACCTCGAAGGCATCGGGACCGATACCGGGGCCGACCCAGGCGCGCCATTGGGTGGCCGCGGGATTCTTGCGGCGCAGCGCCGCCAGCACGTTTTCCAGCACGCCGCCCGCCAGGCCACGCCAGCCCGCGTGCGCGGCGCCCAGCACCGTGGCGTCCTGGTCGACGATCATCACCGGCAGGCAATCCGCGGCCATTACGGCCAGCACACGGCCGGCTTGCGCGGTGACCGCGCTGTCGACGGCAGGGTCCTCGTCGGGTTGGGCCTGGGATTGCGCCTGGAGTTGCGCCTGGGATTGCGGCGCGGGTGGTGTCAGGGGTTGCGTCACCCCACGCGGCAGATCCGCATCGATGACGTCACTGCCATGCACCTGGCGCAGCCACAGGGGCTCCGCCGGCAACAGGGTGCGCAGACGGCGGCGGTTCTCCGCCACCGCGGCCGGATCATCGCCCGCGCGCAGGCCCAGGTTCAGCGTATCGTGCGGGGCGCGGCCCACCCCGCCCCCCCGCGTTGTACAGAAATAACGCACACCAGGCCAGGCCGGGCCGGTTACGACGGGCAGGACGGGCGTCTCAAGCGAAGGGGTTTGCTGCATGAAGCTTTCTCTGAGGTGAATGGCAAGTATGCCGGATCACTGCCAATGCACGGCATCGAGGACGGCCTGCATGTCCGCGGGCGGCGACGTCTCGAAGGCGCGCTCGCCAGCGCCGCCCGGATCGTCGAAATGCAGGGCGCGGGCATGCAGCATCTGGCGCGTGGCGCCCGCCACGCAGCGCCCACCGTAAAGGACATCGCCCAGCAGGGGGTGCCCCAGGCTGGCCATGTGGACCCGGATCTGGTGGGTGCGGCCGGTTTCCAGGCGGCACGCCACCAAGGTGGCTGGCGCGCCCTCCGCCAGGCCCCAGCGGCGCGGTTCGTAATGGGTGACGGCCTGTTTCGGCGCCACGGGCCGTTCCACGCTCATGCGCACCGGCACGCGCGGATCGCGGCCGATTTCACGGTCCACCTTGCCACCCGTGGTCAATTGCCCGTGCGCCAGGGCCAGGTATTCCCGTCCCATGGTGCGCGCCTGCAGTTGGCGCACCAGATGGGTCTGCGCCCGCTCCGTGCGCGCCACCACCATCAGGCCCGAGGTGTCCTTGTCCAGCCGATGCACGATGCCGGCCCGCGCCACGGAGGCCAGCTCGGGGTAGCGGTACAGCAGCCCGTTGAGCAGCGTGCCGGTCCAATTGCCGGCACCGGGGTGGGTGACCAGGCCGGCCGGCTTGTCCACCACGATCCAATCCGGGCTGGCCTCGACCACGCCAAAATCGACCGGTTCGGGTGTATAAGCCAGGCTTTCCGGGGCAGGTTGCTCCCAAATCGTCAGGACATCGCCCGGGCCCACGGTCTGGCGCACCTTGGCCGGAGCGCCATTGACCAGGACGTGGCCGCCCTCGATCCAGCCCTGCAGGCGGCTGCGTGAGTGTTCCGTCAAAAGACCCGCCAAAACTTTATCCAGGCGGTCAGAAGGGGCGTTCAGAGGGAGGCGCAGAGTCTGCGGTTCGTCGTCGGACGGGAATTCCGCGCTCGCGGCTGTATCGGACATGGAGACAAATCATATAATCGACCGCAGCCATGCTAACACCAAGGAAATAACCGTCGTGATTCTCCGCGTTCCCGCCCATCCAATTCACGCCTCCCGATTCGGGTCGGTCGCGCGTTCATTCTTCCTTTTGCTCTTCACCCTGGTCCTTGCCGCGTGCGGTACGACCAACTCCAAGTTCGACAAGACCGCCGGCTGGAGCGCCGAGCAACTGTATGCCGATGGCAAGCAGGAAATGTCGGCGGGCAATTGGAAAGATGCGCGCGAGCGTATGACGGCCGTCGAAAGCCGCTACCCCTTCGGCATCTATGCCCAGCAAGCGCTGATCGATGTCGCCTACATCAACTGGAAGGACGGTGAAAACGAGCAGGCGCTCGCGGCCATCGACCGTTTCCAGCAGCTCTACCCCAATCACCCGGGCACGGACTACGTGCTGTACCTGAAAGGCCTGATCAACTTCACGCCGGCCAGCGCCTTCATGACCAGCGTCACCGGCCAGGATCCCAGCGAGCGCGATCCCAAGGGCCTGCGGGCGTCGTATGACGCCTTCACCGAGCTGGTCAACCGCTACCCGGACAGCAAGTACACGCCTGACGCCAAGCAGCGCATGGCCTGGCTGGTCAACGCCATCGCCATGAACGAAGTGCACGTGGCACGCTACTACTACGAGCGGGGCGCCTACGTGGCCGCGGCCAACCGCGCGCAGACCGTGATCACCGATTTCGAAGGCGCCCCGGCTGCCGAAGAAGCCCTGTATGTGATGGTGCTGTCCTACGACAAGCTGAACATGCCGGAACTCAAGGGCGATGCGCAGCGCGTGTTGGACAAGAACTATCCCAACAGCAAGTACCCGACGCAGGGCTTCAAGGTGGACAAGGAATGGTGGGATCCCTGGGGCTGGTTCTGATCGGAACCTTGCCGATCCTGGAAAATTGAAGGAAAAATGGGCCGCGTTGCGGCCCGTTTTCTTGCCTGAGGCCTTGGTGTAAAGCCTTGGTGTAAGGCTTTGTGGGGTTAGGCTTCGGTTTAAGGCCTTGGCGTGAGGTCTTGGCGCGAGGCCCTGGCTTCGGCCGTCCCGCGCCAGCCGCCTACTCGGCCTCGGTCGCGGTCGACGCCGCCTCGGTCCCACCCTCGGTCCCACCCTTGGCCTCACGCGCCTCATCGCCCTTGCGTTGCAGGAAGCCCAGCGCTTCGTTCAGCTCACGCGTGCGGGCGAAGGGCGGCAGGCCGCGCCACAGCCGCTTGCCGTAGCTCTTCTCCACCAGACGGCCGTCACCCACCATCAACACGCCCCAATCCGACATGGTGCGGATCAGGCGCCCCGCCCCCTGCTTCAGCGAGATCGCGGCTTCGGGCAGTTGGTATTCGGCGAAGGGGTTGCCGCCGCGTTCACGGCATTCGCGCAGGCGCGCCTCGATCACGGGATCGTCGGGCGGCGCGAAGGGCAGCTTGTCGATGGCCACCAGCGTCAAGATATCGCCGGGCAGGTCGATGCCTTCCCAGAAACTGGCGCTGCCCACCAGCACGGGATGGGTCAGCGTGCGGAAGCGATCCAGCAGCTCGCGCCGGGTGCTCTCGCCCTGGCGCAGCAGCGGCCATTCCACCCCGGCGCGATCGAACTCGTCTTCCAGCAGGTTGGCGAAGCGCTCCACCGCGCGCAGCGTCGTGCACAGCACCAAGGCCCCGCCCGGGCTGGCGTGCAGCAAGGGCATCAGCGTTTCGACGAAACGTTCCGCGTAATTCGGCGCCTGCGGCTCCGGCAAGCCCTTGGGCACGAACAGCAGTCCCTGGTTGGCGTAATCGAACGGCGACTCCCAATGCCCGGTCGTCGCGTCGCGCAGACCCAGCTGCCGGGTGAAGTGGCCGAAATCGCCGTGCACCGACAGTGTGGCCGAGGTCAGGATCCAGGCCTGTCCCGGCTTGCGGAAGCGCGAAAACGCCTGCGCCACGGACAGCGGGGCCGAATGCAGACGGACATGATGCAGGCCATGTTCCACCCAGCGCACGGCGGGCCCCGACCATTGCAGCTTGCCCAGGCTGGGGGCCGGCTTGCCGGCGGCATGGGCCGCGGCAGTGGCGGCATGGGCGGCGTCCGCACGTTCGGCCGCATTCACCGATCGTCTTGTCGCCCCTTCCAGCAGTTCGGCGGCCAGCGCCTCCTCGGCGCCCCGGGACATCTCCACCACGCCGTCCAGCGACGTCACGGAATCCTGTGACGCGGCCCAGGCCGCCAGGATCTCGGCGTCGTCGGGGCCGTCATCGGCGCGCGGGCCGCCGGGCCGGGCCGGAGTCGCCCAACGCTTCAGGCGCACCAGCAGATCCGCGCCCAGGCGTGCCGCCGCCATCAGGTCGGGATGCCTCTCGGCCACCTCGGTCAGGGCCTTGGTCACCGTCTTGATGGTGTTGGACAAGGCTTCCAGCGCGGCATCGAATTCATCCGCGTCGGGCATGGCTTCGAACGTGGCCTTGCGCCCCGGCATGCGCTCGACGGCCGCACAGGCCAGCCGCAGCTCGCGCGCGGCGTGCTCGACCAGGCGGCCGGCTTCGCTCCAGTTGGTGGCTTCGCGCGCATAAGCCAGGCCCGCCGCCTCGGCGGCGCGACCGAAATCGAGGAACTGATGCGTGGACACACTGCTGCCCAGGAATCGGGTAGCGGTATCGGGCAACTGATGCGCTTCGTCGAAGACGACGGTATCGGCTTCGGGCAGAAGATCGGTCACGCCCTCCTCTCGCAGCACCAGGTCGGCCATGAACAGCGCGTGGTTCACCACCACCACGTCGGCCTCCTGGGCCTGGCGCCGGGCTTTCACCACGAAACAGTCGCGGATGCGCGGGCACTCCTGGCCCAGGCAATTTTCCCGGGTCGAGGTCACGCGCGACCAGATATCGGCATCTTCCGGCACCTGCGCCAGGTCGGCGCGGTCACCGGTCTTGGTGTGCACGGCGAATTTCTGGATATGGCGCAGCTGGCTGACCTCGGCGCGCGATTTCAGCGCGCGCTCGTCGCCCGACAGGCGATCCAGGTGATAGTGGCACAGATAGTTGCCCCGCCCTTTCAGCAAGGCAGCCGTAATCGGCACGGCCAGCGCCGCGCGCACACGCGGCAGGTCGCGGGAAAAAAGCTGGTCCTGCAGCGTACGGGTGCCGGTGGACACCAGCACCTTGCCGCCGCCCAGGAAGGCCGGCACCAGATACGCCCACGTTTTCCCGATGCCGGTGCCAGCCTCGGCCACGAGCGTGCCGCGCTCCGCGATGGCGCGTTCGATGGCCTGCGCCAGCGCCACTTGCGACTCGCGCATGCGGTAGCCCGGCAGGACGCGCGCCAGCGGGCCGTCGGCGGCGAAAAATTCGGAGATATCCAGGTCCAGCATAGGGGGAGCAGTAAAAAATGAAGCGACAACGTGCAGACGTAGTCGCCAACCGCAATGATACCGTTCCAGCGTGTATCTCGCGGTAAAAAGGGACAAAATCCCCCGCCGTGCAACTCAGCCCATGTTGAGCGTGTGGCACAATCCGCCTCTTGCCCACGGGGCGTCCCGGGCGGCAAGCCCGCCGGGGACGGTTTTCTTTTTCCATTTTGTCGTTGTATCGAGATGTCCGAAACTTCCGCTACCACGAGCGCCGGCCAAGCCGGCGTCGACCAAGCCCGCATCATTGCTCAGCTGGCTGAAGAACTCGGCGCGCGCGCCACGCAGATCGCCGCTGCCGTCGAATTGCTCGACGATGGCGCGACCGTGCCATTTATCTCGCGCTACCGCAAGGAAGCCACGGGGGGCCTGGACGACACCGTCCTGCGCAATCTGGAAGTCCGCCTGGGCTATCTGCGCGAACTGGAAGAGCGCCGCATCGCCATCCTGGATTCCGTAGGCCAGCAGGGCAAGCTCACGCCCGAGCTCGAAACGGAAATCCGCGCGGCCGACACCAAGCAGCGCCTGGAAGACCTTTACGCGCCCTACAAGCCCAAGCGCCGCACGCGCGCCCAGATCGCCCGCGAAGCCGGCCTGGAGCCGCTGGCCGAGGCCATCCTGGCCGATGCCAACTGCGATCCCGCCGCGCTGGCCGAGCAATACCTGAATACCGAAGCCGCCATCAACGACGCCAAGGCGGCGCTGGACGGCGCCCGCGACATCCTGGCCGAACGCTATGCCGAGGATGCCAATCTGCTGGCCGACATGCGCGCCCATCTGTGGAACACCGGTCTCCTGTATTCCAAGATGGCCGACGGCAAGGAAGCCGAAGGCGCCAACTTCCGCGACTGGTTCGATTTCAAAGAACCGCTGCGCACCCTGCCCTCGCACCGCATCCTGGCGCTGCTGCGCGGCCGCCAGCAAGGCGTGCTGGAACTGCGCCTGGGCCTGGAAGCCGAACTCGAAGCGCAGACGCCGCATCCCTGCGTCACGCGCGTCGCCAGCCATCTGAAGCTGGGCAACAATCTGTTCGGCCTGGATGCAACGCCGCGCAACCGCTGGCTGGGCGAAGTGTGCCGCTGGACGTGGCGGGTCAAGCTGCTCACCACCTTCGAAAGCGAACTGGTGGGCCGCCTGCGGGAAGAGGCGGAAGCCGAAGCCATCCGCGTGTTCTCGGCCAACCTGAAGGATCTGCTGCTGGCCGCGCCGGCCGGCCCCAAGACGGTGCTGGGCGTGGATCCCGGCATCCGTACCGGCTGCAAGGTGGCGGTCATCGACCCCACCGGCAAGGTGGTGGATACCGCCACGATCTATCCTTTCGAACCGCGCCGCGACCGCGAAGGCTCGATCAAGGTGCTGGCGGCCCTGTGCGCCAAGCACAAGATCGAACTGGTGGCCATCGGCAACGGTACCGCCTCGCGCGAAACCGAGAAGCTGGTAGCGGATCTGTCCACCGCCTACCCCGCCCTGGCGCTGACCCGCGTGGTCGTGTCCGAAGCGGGCGCGTCGGTGTATTCGGCGTCGGAACTGGCGGCGCTGGAATTCCCGGATCTGGACGTGACCCTGCGCGGCGCGGTGTCCATCGCGCGCCGTCTGCAGGATCCGCTGGCGGAGCTGGTGAAGATCGAGCCCAAGGCCATCGGCGTGGGCCAGTATCAGCACGACGTCAACCAGCGCGAGCTGGCCCGTTCGCTGGATGCGGTGATCGAGGATTGCGTGAACGCGGTGGGCGTGGACGTCAACACCGCTTCGGCGCCGCTACTGACGCGGGTGTCGGGCTTGAATTCGCTGCTCGCCAAGAATATCGTTTCCTGGCGCGACGAAAATGGCGCATTCCCCTCGCGCGAAGCACTGCGCAAGGTGCCGCGCTTCGGCGACAAGGCCTTCGAACAGGCCGCGGGCTTCCTGCGCATCCAGGGCGGTGAGAATCCGCTGGACGCATCGTCCGTGCACCCGGAAGCCTATCCCGTGGTGGAACGCATTCTGGACCGCATCAAGGCTGAAGTGCGCCAGATCATGGGGCAGCGCGAAGCACTGAAGGGGGTTTCGCCGTCGGACTTCACCGACGAGCGTTTCGGCCTGCCGACCGTGCGCGACATCTTCACCGAACTGGAAAAGCCCGGCCGCGATCCGCGTCCTGAGTTCAAGACGGCGACGTTCAAGGAAGGCGTGGAAACGCTGAACGATTTGCACGAAGGCATGATTCTCGAAGGCGTGGTGACCAACGTCGCCAACTTCGGTGCTTTCGTGGATATCGGCGTGCATCAGGACGGGTTGGTGCATATCTCTGCCCTGTCGGAGAAATTCGTCAAGGATCCGCGCGATGTGGTGCGGGTTGGGCAGACCGTGCAGGTCAAGGTGCTGGAAGTCGACGTGGCGCGCAAGCGCGTGGCGCTGACAATGCGCTTGAACGACACCGCGCAGCCTGCGCGCCGTACCGCGGGAGCCGAAGGTGGCGGTCGTGGGGCTGGTGCCGGGCGTCCGGGTGGTGGCGGCCAGGGCAATCGCGGTGGGCGCGGCGGCCAGGACAGCCGTGGCAGCAACGGCGGTGGCATGGGTGCCGCGATGAACAGCGCGATGGCGGATGCATTCGCGAAGTTGAAGCGCTAAGGCAGGTTGCTCGCCGGCGGCGGGGCGACGGCACTGTGCCAAGCGCAGTGCTGAAGCCACGACGACGGCGACGTTGCCGCCAGCAGGAATATGAAAGGGCGATCTCAATTTGAGATCGCCCTTTTTTCATTCCGTTATCAATTGCTGCCGCTACGGCAAGTTCCTGGGGTCCTGGATACCCGCAGGCAGCGCGCCATGTTTGCGGATATACCGGTCCATCTGGCGCAGGGCCTCTTGCTGCCATGCGTCCACGATGGCGCGCGCGGCGTCGCCGCCCACCCGGTCGATCAATATCGTCATATCCGCGCGTTGGACGGCCGTGAACGACTGCATCAGTGCCTGGCTGTGCTCGGCCAGATATTCAGCCGCCTGGGATTGAGGCAGGCGCTGCAACATAGAGGTAAAAGCGGCCGCATCCATAATGACAGGAAGCGCGCTGGGTTCGCGGGCATCCCTAGACACCTCGTGCTGCCCTTGATCGAGCACCTGGGCCTTGGTCGAAGACGCATCCACGGCAGCAGGCGCCGCGCTGAGTTTACGGGCTTCCTTGGCCTGCTGGAGACTGGCATCGGGCTGCCAGGCGTCCAGGATGGCGCGCGCGGCGTCGCCGCCTATCTTCTCGATCAGTCGCTGCATATCCGCACGCTGCGCGGTTGTGAACGACTGACCTAGCTCTTGACCATGCTTGGCCAGGTACTCCGCCGCTTGGCCCCGTGGCAGGCGTTCCAGCACATAGGTAAGCGCATCCAGACCCAAAACTTTCGGCTGCACTTCCATGTAGGCGGCGGCGCCAATTTGCTCACTGACGCTCGCAACGAGTGCCCTGCGGGCCTCGGGCCGAGTGGCGAAAAACACGGCTGCATGCTGCGCTTGATATTCCGCGGTCTTGCGCGCGCCGACCCTCTGACTGAAAGCCGGAACCCCGGACCAGCCCACCACCCATTCAGGGGGGATGCGCATGCAGGTGTCGACGTCGCTCTGAACCAAGGCCAAGTTGATCACGCTGGGGAGTGGCCGGTCATCAAAGGGGCTACCTCGTCTGCACGCCAGCAGGTCGCCGACCGTGAGCGCCTCGGCTGACCACTCCCGGCGGTTTTCCCAGGACGGTTGCCCACCTACCGATGCCGGCACGACGGACTTCCACACCATGTCGCCGTAAGCCAGCATGTGGACAGTTCCCAGGTCGGCATCTGGCCAGCTTCCGCGATCCTCTATCCCGACTTTGTCGTTCAGCACACCTAGCGGCTTCATGTTTGCAAGCACATCGACCACCAATGCCGTTCTATCGGCGCGTAGCGTGTAGTTGCTCAGGCCCGTGCTGTCGTCGAACTCATAGCGGAGAAAGGATGCAACATCGAACGCATCCTCTTTGCCGAACATCGTCACGCCAACGCTCTTGGCCGCCGCGGTGACGCTCTCCCACACCGCTTCGGTCAGCTCCCCTTCCATGGCAATGTTTTGTCCGGCCAGCGCCCCGGTAAACGACTGCATGCACTCTTCCGCCCAATTCGACGCGATGCGATCCGGTGTCAATTGCTCGTACACGGCGTGGAGATATCTGCTCACCTGGCCGTCGTTAAGGAAATTAGCGACGCGATCCTGGATCTCCGGCAATCCCAGGCTGGGCGCGAGGCGATTCCACGCTTCATTGACGATATGGACATGGTTGCCGGCATTCATGTTGATTCCTGCCCGAAGCCCTTCGACACGCGCATGCGGAAAGTCCCTGCGTACCTGCTCCTCCAGCACCGCCATCGTCACCGCTTCCTTAATGCGCCACAGGCGTGCCTTGGCATCGTTCTGGGATGACATTGCCAGCCCGCGCGCGCAGCGTTGCAGGTTGGAGAAAGCGCCTGGACCGCAGGCGGTGAGGCCGGCGGACATATTTTCGATGGCCGCCAGCCGCGTATCGAGCGGAATGCGCACGTCGTCCACGGCATTGCATAACTCCGTCAGCAACTGGGGAACGTGTACGTCCGCGATCTCGTTGAAGGTGTCGAAATACGTCGAGTCCATCAGCCAGTTTTCAAAAAACTGCTTGGTATTCTCGTACACCGTGTCATGATCCGCCCGGCCATGCTTGCTGTAAAAATTCGCCAGCTTATCGAGATGGCGCGCGGCGTCGTCCCTGAACACCGCGAAGTCATCGGATGCGCGAAAAGCCTTGAAATCGCCATACTTCGCCGCCGAGTAGGTCACCCGCCATCCGTCGCCCCCTGACGAGACACCCTCTTGCGGCTTCGACGCAGGCTCTATCGCTGCAACGAGAGGTTCATATAACGCCGCGCTGAATAAGGCGTTGCTGGTTGAATTCGTGATCGACATGCGGGCACCCGGTTCAAAGGTCCCGTTATAACGAGGCAATCGCAGTAACGAAGCAGGAAATCAAAGCAAAGCAGACGAGAAACAACCGTGACCCTTCACGGTTTTTCTTACAGTGTCCGACAAGGCCGCACCTGCATCGAATCGCGGTGTGAAGGGGGATCTCAAAATTGAGATCCCCCTCCTTCGTTTGAACACTCTTCTGCTAGCTCACACGCCACGCCACCAAAACGCCTACCCATTAAGCATCTTCCCGCGCTGGAGACTCCGCTAATAAAACCAATCAAACCGATAGCTGTAACGGGACGAGAAATCAAAAGAAAAATGACGAGAAGCAATTACGGGATTTTCAGACCTTTCTTACAGTGGAGTCACCGCACGCAAATTACTTCCGACACCCAAGAGGATCCCTAATGTTTAAACACCTATTAAAGAAATCGGCAGGTGCGCTATTACTGGGAATGTGTGCAACAACCAGCGCATGGGCCGACCATCCCTACGTACTCAATGTTTCGGTTTACTCGCTGCCGGATGACTCATATTCCGTAGTCCTATTTCCACCTAAAGGCGGCTAGCCCAACAGCGTATGTATGTCAACGTGGGAGACGCCTGCAGGCAACGTGATCCTAAGCCGGGACCATCCGTTCGTACTTTTGGGGATAGTAGACAAGGACCGCGTCCCCTGCGGCGGCGACGCGAAATACAACACTTGGCACTTCGAGGTCCGAAAATGGGCCGGGGCTATAGGACAGTCGACGTATCAGATGATGGGACAAGGCCGGTTCCAGTTCGGGCACTGGAAAGATGGTCACAAGTGGTACACCCAGATCACGGCCATGAAAGCGGACAAGGACAATTCCAACGACCAACCTGGTTTGGTCAAGATGGCTTACTGCGCTAAAAATGTTAACGACGCATTGGCTAGTTGCTTGGGAGAACCAGTGTCGGGGGATGACGCAGCGGATAATATATTTATCTATTTGACGTATCCAGCCCGCTAGATCAGCCGCCGAAACCGCCCTCGAAATTGGTGGCGACCTCGCAGGGCGCGCTTCAAATTTCCCAGGGCGGCGTGGTATTGAAAGTCACCGGCGCGGGTAGCAGAAAGCGGGCGATAAGATCCGCGTGCTCTTTTGCCGTGATCAAGGCCGGAACCTGTTCGGGCTTGGCTTTGGGGCCGCGCTGGATGGCGGCGGAGAAAGGCTCGCGGGATGCGGCGCCCATCAGCAGCATGCCGGTCTGGCCCGGTAGCAGAGGCGCCAGGCGCATGATGTCGGCGCGCACGCATTGCGCGGCGGCATCCATGTCGAAATCGTCGGCCAGGTGGCTGAGGTCGTGCAGGGTGTCCAGCAACTGGGCACAGACGAAGTCCTCGAAGCTGCCATAGCGCATTTCACTATCGTCCTGGTCGTGCAGGACGACGCCGCAGCCGGTACGGCCGTCGACCAGACGGATCAGGGCGTACACGTCGCCGGCGCCGGACATGCCGAAAGGCAGGAACGCATTGCCATCCTGGCTGGACGGCACCAGCCACTCTTCACACAGGGTGCGAGCCTCGTCCAGGCCGGTCCATTCGAAATCGTAGGTACTGGCCAAGGCCGGCGGACGGCTTTGCAGGATGGCTTTGTAGTTGTCGCGAAAATCGTCCGGATAGACGGTCAAACCCCGTTCGATGCAGTCGGCCAGGATAGGCGAAACCGGCACGCCGATTTCCTCGGCCAGTTCCCGGAAACCGGTGAGATCCTGCAACCCGCCCATTGTGATTTTCCTGGTCTTGATAATTAATTGACTGGCGCAGGGCAATGCACTAGTTGGCTTGCGCAAACGATGTGCATGATGATTTGCCGGCTTGCACGATGATCGGCGTCAAGCCGCCTGCAGGCTGGCCAAGGCGGCGCGCGTGGCGTGGGCGGCGGCATCGGCCGCATCCGCATCCAGGCCTTCCGGACTGAAGGCGACGATCACGCCATCGACCTCGACGGCATAGCCGACCCGCTTGACCGCTTCCGTACCGTCCGCCTGAACCGCATTCGCCGACGAGTCGGCGGTGGTCGAGGGGGCGGCTGCGGGGTTGGCTGCGGGGTTGGCTGAGTAATTGGCCAAGACCTTGACACCCTCGCCCTGCAAACGCTTCACCACCGCGCCCGCCTCCTTGGGATCGGCATAGGCCACCGACAGCAGCAACTCCACGCCCTCGGCGGACATCAGGCGGAAGCGGAACTTGCCGTCCTCGTCGCGGAAGCTGACGAAGCGCGCGCTCTTGGCGGCGGTCTTCTTGCCGACGCCCTTGGCGACCGCACTACCGCGCAGCGTACGCAGGCCAACCGCTTCACGCACACGCTCCATCAACGGCGCGGCCAGCTTGCGTGCCTTCACGGCCCCCGCCAGCAGAATGTCCTCGATGTCGTCTGGACGGGACATCAACGCGTCATAGCGCTCGCGCTTTTCCGCCAGTTCACGCTCCAGGCGATCGCACAAAGCCTGCTTGGCTTCGCCCCATCCCATGCCCGCCAGCAGCGCGGCGCGGAATTCCGCCGACTCTTCATGCGTGGCGAAGGCGCGGAACAGCGTGAACAGATGGCTGTCGTCGGGATTCTTGGCTTCGCCCGGCTGGCGCGAATCGGTGACGATGCGCATCACCGCCGCGCGCAGCGCCGCGGCGCCGCCCTCGAACAGCGGAATGGTGTTGTTGTAGCTCTTGGACATTTTGCGGCCGTCCAGGCCCGGCAAGGTGGCCACTTCCTCGGCGATCACCACTTCGGGCAGCACGAAGTAGTCGCCCTTGTACGTGTGGTTGAAACGCTGGGCGATGTCGCGCGCCATTTCCAGATGCTGGATCTGGTCGCGGCCCACAGGCACCTTGTTGGCGTTGAACATCAGGATGTCCGCGGCCATCAGCACCGGGTACGAGAACAAGCCCATGGTGACGCCGTCGTCCGGCTCCACGCCCTTCTCGGTGTTCTGGTCCACCGAGGCCTTGTAGGCGTGGGCGCGATTCATCAGGCCCTTGGGCGTGACGCAGGTCAGGATCCAGCTGAGTTCAGGAATCTCGGGAATGTCGGACTGACGGTAGAACGTCACCCGTTCCGGATCCAGCCCGGCCGCCAGCCAGGTCGCGGCGATTTCCAGGCGCGAACGCGACACGCGCACCGGGTCATCCGCCTTGATCAGCGCGTGGTAATCCGCCAGGAAGTAGAACGCGTCGACCCCGGGCGAGGCGCTGGCCTCGATCGCCGGGCGCAGCGCGCCAGCGTAGTTGCCGAGGTGGGGAGTACCGGTGGTGGTGATGCCGGTGAGGACGCGGGTGTTCATGGCGGCAGTTCGCGAAGGAAGCAGGAAAGGGCGTAGTTTAACGTGCTGAACCACCCTGCCCCATCCAGCCCGGACCCGGCATCGACCAAAACACGTTACTGGTGCCGATGCACGCAGATCATCTGCTACGCCGCTGCTGGCCAGCCTTTACCGATCAAAGCGCCACCGTATCGCGCCGGTTGGACTCCAGGTACTCCTTGGACTGCATCTCCAGGATGCGCGACACCGTGCGGTGGAATTCGTTGGACAGCGTGCCTTCGGTATAGATCTGTTCAGGCTCCACCGCCGCCGACATGATCAGCTTGACGCGGTGGTCGTAGAACACGTCGATCAGCCACGTGAAGCGCCGCGCCTCGGACGCGTGGCGCGGCTCCAGCTTGGGCACACCGGAAAGGATCACGGCCTGGAAGCGGCTGGCCAGTTCCAGATAGTCGTTCTGCGACCGCGGCCCGCCGCACAGCGTCGCGAAATCGAACCACACCACGCTGCCGGCCAGGGCCACGCAGCGGATCTCGCGATGCTCGATATGCAGCACGGGCTCTTCGCGGGGCCGGTCGGCCAGGCTGTTGAAGGTGGACTCCAGCGCATCCTCGGCCGCCTTGTCCAGCGGACAGTGGTAGGACTTCACCTGTTCCAGCGTGCGGCGCCGGTAGTCGATACCGGCATCGACGTTGAGAATATCCATGCGCGCCTCGATCAGCTCGATGGCCGGCAGGATGCGTTCGCGATACAAGGCGTCCGGATACAGCGTCTTCGGCTCGTAGTTCGACGTCATGACGAAGGACACGCCGTATTCGAACAGCTTGAGCAGCAGGCGGTGCAGGATCATGGCATCGGCCACGTCCGACACGTGGAACTCGTCGAAGCACACCAGCCGGTAGCGCTTGGAGATACGCCGCGCCACTTCATCCAGCGGATCGGCCATGCCCTTCACTTCCTGCATCTCGCGATGCACGCTGCGCATGAACTCGTGGAAGTGCACGCGCGTCTTGCGCACCACCGGCACGGTGGCGTAGAAGGCGTCCATCAGGAAGCTCTTGCCGCGCCCCACCCCGCCCCACAGATAGACGCCGCGCGGCACCTCGGGACGATTCAGCAGCTTCTTCAGCTTGCTCGACCGCATGGCCTTGAAGGACACCCAGTCGTCGTAATACTTCTGCAGCCGGTCGACCGCCCGCTGCTGGGCATCGTCGGGCTGGAAGCCGCGTTCGGACAGGGCTTGCTGGTAGTACTCGCGTACGTTCATGGAATTCATGGGCCGAAGAGCAGCCCGACGTCACAAAAGAAAAGGGAGCGAGCCATGACAACCCGCCCCCCGGATTACGTCACCGGGCATCACCCCGGCGCGCGCATCTGATCAGCCTCCCCGGGCAAGCCGGCCGTCCCGCATGCGTGTCGCACCGGAACTGCCCGCGCCCGGGGCACATCATCAGAAGTTCAACGTGCGCTTGTCGACCGCCAGCGCGGCTTCCTTGACGGCTTCGGACAACGTCGGGTGCGCATGGCAGATGCGCGCGATGTCCTCGGCGGCGCCGCGGAATTCCATGATGGTCACGGCTTCGGAGATCAGTTCCGAGGCCATCGGGCCGATGATGTGCACACCCAGGACTTCATCCGTCTTGGCATCGGCGATCACCTTGGCGAAGCCCGTGGTGTCGCCCAGGGCGCGCGCACGGCCGTTGGCCAGGAAGGGGAAGCTGCCGGCCTTGTACTCGCGGCCTTCGGCCTTGAGCTGCTGCTCGGTCTTGCCGACCCAGGCGATTTCGGGCGAGGTGTAGATGACCCACGGCACGGTAGCGAAGTTGACGTGGCCATGCTGGCCGGCGATACGCTCGGCCACCGCCACGCCTTCTTCCTCGGCCTTGTGTGCCAGCATGGGGCCGCGCACCACGTCACCGATGGCCCAGACGTTGGGCAGATTGGTCTTGCACTCGTCGTCGACGGCCACGAAGCCGCGCTCGTCCAGGTTCAGGCCCACCGTGTCGGCCTTCAAGCCGTCGGTGTAAGGCACGCGGCCGATCGAGACGATCAGCTTGTCCACGGCCAGTTTCTGCTCGACGCCCTTGGCATCGGTGTAGGTCAGGTTCACGCCCTTGGCGCCAGCCTTGGTTTCGGTGATCTTGACGCCGGTCTGGATGTTCAGGCCTTGCTTGGTGAAGACCTTCAGCGCTTCCTTGGCAACCTGTTGGTCAGCCGCCATGAGGAACTCGGGCAGGGCTTCCAGCACGGTCACTTCGGCGCCCAGGCGGCGCCACACGCTGCCCATTTCCAGGCCGATCACGCCGGCGCCGATCACGCCCAGCTTCTTCGGCGTGGCGCCGATGGCCAGCGCGCCGTCGTTGGACAGCACGGTCTTCTCGTCGAAGGGCAGGCCCGGCAGCGCGCGCGGCGCCGAACCGGTGGCCACGACGATGTGCTTGCCGACCAGGTCTTCCGACGTCGGGCCGGTCACCTTGATGGCATAGCCGCCATCGGCCTTGCCGGCGAACTCGCCCTTGCCGTGGAAGAAGGAGATCTTGTTCTTCTTGAACAGATACAGGATGCCGTCGTTGTTCTGCTTGACCACATTGTTCTTGCGGCCGAGCATCTTCTCGACGTTGACGCTGGCACCCTTGGTCTCGATGCCGTGATCGGCAAAGTGGTGGTTCAGCTGTTCGAAGTGTTCAGACGATTGCAGCAGCGCCTTGGAGGGGATGCAACCCACGTTGGTGCACGTACCGCCGGGGGCCGGACCGCCCTTCTCGTTCTGCCAGGCGTCGATGCACGCCACCGACATGCCCAGCTGGGCCGCGCGGATGGCGGCGATGTAGCCGCCAGGGCCCGCGCCGATGACGATGACGTCGAATTGTTTGGACATGGTGTTCTCGCTAGAGGGGGCGGACGGCGGAATAAGCACACGCCCCGCCCGGGTGGAAGAAGGCGCCGGTCAAGCCGGCTGACCGGCACGCTTGCGTGGATGAATCAATATCTGGACGCATCTGGACGTATCCATTTCCGGGATGCGTGGACCGCGTGCATCCCATGGCGTGCCGGCTGACGCCCCCCCGCCGGAAACCATCCAGGCGAAGAGGCGTCGGCACTAGGCTTAGATTTCCAGCAGCAGGCGTTGCGGATCTTCCAGCGCTTCCTTCATGGCGACCAGGCCCAGCACGGCTTCGCGGCCGTCGATGATGCGGTGGTCGTAGGACATGGCCAGGTAGTTGATGGGACGAATGACGATCTGGCCGTTCTCCACCACCGGACGTTCCTTGGTGGCATGGATGCCCAGGATGGCGGCTTGCGGTGGGTTGATGATCGGGGTCGACAGCATCGAACCGAACACACCACCGTTGGAGATGGAGAACGTACCGCCGGTCATTTCCTCGATGCCCAGCTTGCCGTCGGCGGCGCGGCGGCCGAAGTCGGCAATGGCCTTCTCGATGTCGGCGATCGACAGTTGGTCGGCGTTGCGCAGGATCGGCACCACCAGGCCGCGCGGGCTGCCCACGGCGATACCGATGTCGAAGTAGCCGTGGTAGATCACGTCCTTGCCGTCGACCGAAGCGTTCAGGATCGGGTACTTCTTCAGGGCGGCAACAGCGGCCTTGACGAAGAAGGACATGAAGCCCAGCTTCACGCCGTGTTCCTTCTCGAACTTCTCTTTGTAGGCGTTGCGCAGGTCGATGACGGCCTTCATGTTGACTTCGTTGAACGTCGTCAAGATGGCGTTTTCCGACTGCGATTGCAGCAGGCGCTCGGCGATACGGGCACGCAGGCGGCTCATCGGCACGCGCTGTTCCGGACGGCCGTCCAGGGACAGCGTCGGCGCGGGGGCAGCGGCGGCGGGCTTGGCAGCACCAGCGGCAGCACCACCAGCTTTGGCTTCCAGCGCATCACCCTTGGTGACGCGGCCGTCACGGCCGGAACCGGCCACGTCGGCGGCTTGCACGCCCTTTTCGGCCAGGATCTTGGCGGCGGCGGGAGAGGCCACAGCCGACGAGGACGTCGAAGCGGCAGCGGGGGCGGCGGCGGGCGCGGCAGCAGCAGCGGCGGCAGCCTTGGGCGCTTCAGCGGCGGGCGCGGTCGCCGGCGCGGCGGCGGCCTTGGCGGCGGTGTCGATGCGGGCGATCAGTTGACCCGAGGTCACGGTGGCGCCGTCGGCCTCGACGATCTCGGCCAGCACACCGCTGGCGGGAGCCGGCACTTCCAGCACGACCTTGTCGGTTTCCACTTCGATCAGGATTTCGTCCGCTTCCACGGCGGCGCCGGGCTGCTTCTTCCAGGTCAGCAGGGAGGCTTCCGAAACCGATTCGGACAGCTGGGGGACGACAACTTCAGTAATAGCCATTTTTATGTATCCGTATAGTGAATGTTCGTGACGTGGGGCGCCCGCCACGGGCGCCCTTACGCTTATCGAGCGCTTACTTGGTCAGCATGAAGCCCTTGTACTTCGGAGCCAGCGCTTGTTCAACCAGCGCCTTCTGCTGTTCCTGGTGCTTGGCCATGTAGCCCACCGCCGGCGAGGCCGACGCGGGGCGGCCAGCGTACGCCAGCTTTTGCCCTTCACTCATGTTTTCGTACAGATGATGCTGCACGTAGAACCAGGGGCCCTGGTTCTGCGGCTCGTCCTGCACCCAGATCACTTCCGTGGCCTTGGGATACTTGCGCAGTTCGGTTTCGAACGCCTTGTGCGCGAAGGGATAGAGCTGTTCGACGCGCACGATGGCGACGTTGTCCAGCTCGCGTTCCTTGCGGCCGTTGATCAGGTCGTAGTACACCTTGCCCGAGCAAGCCAGCACGCGCTTGACCGAGTCGGCCTTGATCGAGTCGTCCAGTTCGCCGATGACCGGCTTGAAGCTGGAGCCGGCCAATTCCGTCAGGGGCGAACCGGCGTCCTTGTTACGCAGCAGCGACTTCGGCGTCAGGATGACCAGCGGCTTGCGGAACGGGCGGATCATCTGGCGGCGCAGCAGGTGGAAGATCTGCGCGGCGGTGGTGGGTTGCACCACTTGCATGTTGTTGTCCGCGCACAGCTGCAGGAAGCGTTCGATGCGCGCCGACGAGTGTTCCGGACCCTGGCCTTCATAGCCGTGCGGCAGCATCAAGGTCAGGCCCGACTGGCGGCCCCACTTGGCTTCACCGGCGCTGATGAACTGGTCGATCACGACCTGGGCGCCGTTGACGAAGTCGCCGAACTGGCCTTCCCAGATGGTCAGCGTGTTGGGCTCGGCGCTGGAGTAACCGTATTCGAAGCCCAGCACGGCCTCTTCGGACAGCACCGAGTCGATCACGACGAAAGGCGCCTGGCCTTCCGACACGTTCTGCAGGGGGATGTACGTACCGTCATCCCAGCGCTCGCGGTTCTGGTCGTGCAGCACCGCGTGGCGGTGGGTGAACGTGCCGCGGCCCGAATCCTGGCCGGTGATGCGGATGGCGTAGCCGGACGCCACCAGCGTGGCGAACGCCAGATGCTCGCCCATGCCCCAGTCCAGGTTCAGCGTGCCCTGCGCCATCGAACGGCGGTCGTTCAACAGCTTGTTGACCAGCGGGTGCGGCGTGAAACCTTCCGGCACCGTGGTGATGCGCTCGCCGATACGCTTGAGTTCAGCCAGCGGCACGGCGGTGTCGGCCTGGTCGGTCCACTTGGCGCCCAGGAAGGGCGACCAGTCGATCGCGTACTTGCTCTTGTAGTCGGTCAGCACCGGTTCGATGGTGCGGTGGCCGTCTTCCATCAACTGGCGGTAGTCCTTGACCAGTTGCTCGGCATCGCCCTCGGCCAGAACGCCCTGGGCCAGCAGCTTGTCGGCGTAGACCTTGCGGGTGCCGGGGTGGTGGCCGATGCGCTTGTACATCAAAGGCTGCGTCAACGAGGGGGTGTCCTGCTCGTTGTGACCCAGCTTGCGGAAACAAACGATGTCGACCACGACGTCGTGCTTGAACTGGGCGCGGTAGTCCAGCGCCAGGCGGGTGACGAACACCACGGCCTCGGGATCATCGCCGTTGACGTGGAACACCGGCGCTTCGATCATCTTGACCACGTCGGTGCAATACAGCGTCGAACGCGAATCGCGCGGGTCGGACGTGGTGAAACCGATCTGGTTGTTGATGACCAGGTGCATGGTGCCGCCCGTGCCGTAGCCGCGGGTCTGCGCCAGGTTCAGCGTTTCCATGACCACGCCCTGGCCGGCGAAGGCGGCGTCGCCGTGCACCAGCACCGGCAGGACCTGCTTGCCTTCATGATCGCCACGGCGTTCCTGTCGCGCGCGCACGCTGCCTTCCACCACCGGGTTGACGATTTCCAGGTGGGAGGGGTTGAACGCGAGCGACAGGTGCACCGGACCGCCACGGGTGGACAGGTCGCTGGAGAAACCGTTGTGGTACTTCACGTCGCCGTCGGACAGGCCTTCGGCGTGCTTGCCTTCGAACTCCGCGAAGAGATCGCCGGGCATCTTGCCCATGATGTTGACCAGCATGTTCAGGCGGCCGCGGTGGGCCATGCCGACCACGATTTCCTGCACGCCGTTTTCGCCGGCGTGGTTGACCACTTCGTCCATGCAGGCGATGAAGCTTTCGCCGCCTTCCAGCGAAAAGCGCTTCTGACCCACGTATTTCGTGTGCAAGAAGCGCTCGAGACCTTCGGATTCGGTCAGTTGCTGCAGGATATGGCGCTTATGTTCCGGCGTCACGGCCGGCGCGCTCAGGGTCGATTCCAGGCGTTCCTGGATCCAGCGTTTCTGCACCGGATCGGACACATGGGCGAATTCGGCGCCGATCGTACGGCAGTACGTATCGCGCAAAGCCTTCAGGATGTCGCGCAGCGTCATCGTGCTGGCGGTCGTGAAGTAGGTGTTGGTAGCGGAGTAGACCTGGTCCAGGTCGGCTTCCGTCAAACCGTAGAAGGCCGGATCGAGCTCGGGGATGGCCGGGCGTTCCTGGCGCTTGAGCGGATCGAGGTCGGCGTAGCGCGAACCCAGTGTGCGGTAGGCGCCGATCAGCGACTGCACCGACACTTGCTTGGACGCCATCGACAGATCAGGTTCCTGGCCGCGGTGCACGAAGGCATTGGCCTTGGCGCGCTGGGCGAAGGATTCGATGATCGGAGCGTGGGCGCGGTCGCGCGTGGTTTCCTGTCCATCCGTCGCGGGCTGGTGTTGCAACTGATCGAAATAGCTACGCCAGTTGTCCGATACCGCCGCCGGATTGTCGAGGTAGGCTTCGTAGAGCTCCTCGACGTAGGGAGCGTTGCTCCCGAACAGATATGAATTAAGTCTGGATTCGTTCTCAGTCGACATGTGTTGCTTCACCTTACCGGGTGCTTCACCCGTGCGATGCAGGAAAACCTTCCGCGACACGGCTTCACCGATTAGCGGATAGCGGGGCAGAAGGCACGTACAAGCCTCAATAGCCTATCTGGGCGAGTATAGCGCTTTGGCAAAAGAAAGGCCGGGAGGGTTCCCCAAACGGATCTTTAAATTTGCATGACCGGCCTTGGTACTGCGGTAGAAACAACGCTCACCGCGGTAGGGACAAGGCCTGGCCATGCTTCAGCGCGTGGTCAGCAGGCGGCGCGCGTAGGCGAACAGCACTGCCGCGAACGCCGCCAGGCCCAGCCATTGGGCCGTGTCCTCGAAACTGGCGCCGACCAGTGCCAGCGGCGCCGCATGGCCGCTGAAGCCGATCACCGCTGCCAGGGCCACGCCGACCAGGCTTTCGCCCACGATCAGGCCGCAGGCCAGCAGCGTGCCGCGGCGTTCGGCCCGTTCGATTCGATCATTCCGTTCGGCCTGTCCGGCCCCCGCGCCGCCGCCGCCCGCCACGGCCCGTTCATCGCCTGCCCCGTCGGCGCCCTGCCGCCGCAGGTAGCGGCCCACGGCCCAGGCCAGCAGCGCCCCCACCACCAGCGGTGCCGTGGCCGTCGGGGGCAGATAAGCGCCTATGCCCACCGCCAGCACCGGCAAGCGTGCCGCGGAGGTCGTCCGCTTGAGCACCTCGTCGACGATGATCAGCGCCGCGCCGATGGCGATGCCGGTCAGGATCATGGTCCAGTTCAGGTGATGCGTGATGATGCCCTGCGCGATGGCCAGCATCAGTGTCGCCTGGGGCGCGGCCAGGGCTTGCTCCGGATCCATGTCCGGGCGCGGCAAGGCGCCCGTGAAGCCGTAGGCCTGATACAGCAGGTTCAGCACGGGTGCGACCACCGCGGCGCCCACCAGGCAGCCGATCAACAGGGCCACCTGCTGGCGCCAGGGCGTGGCGCCCACCAGCCAGCCGGTCTTCAGATCCTGCAGATTGTCGTTGGAGATCGCCGCCACCGCCACGATGGCGGCCGTGGTGAATAGCGCCAGCGCCACGGCCAGCCGCGCGCCGCCCTCCCCCGTCTCGGCGCCGATCGCCAGCAACATGCCCGACACCAGCACCATGGCCACGATGCCCACCCCGGAAATGGGGCTGGTCGACGATCCCACCAGGCCGGCCATATAGCCGCACGCGGCCGCCACCAGGAAACCGAACACCACCGCGAAGGCCACGGCGCAGACAACCAGCACCACGACGCCGCGTCCGCCCTGCGGCGCGCCCACCAGGAACATGGCACATGTCGCGACCAGCGCGGCGACCAGCAACAGCGCCAGCGCACCGATCCAGCGTGGCCGCAGGTCTTGCTCGGTGCGTGGAGGCGTGGCTACGGGCGCAGCCACAGCTGTAGCCGTAGCTGTAGCTGTAGCTGTAGCTGCGGTGTTAGCGCGAGAGGCAGCGCCATTGCCATTGCCCGCACCTGCACCTGCACCGAACATCCCGGCGAAAGACGCCTTCAAACCCTGCGTGATGGGCTTGAACAGCATCACCAGTGTCCATACCGCGCCGACCGCGATGATGCCCGCGCCGATGAACCGCACCTGGGCCGCGGCCGCCGCGGCGGTGGCCTGCGGTGTCGCTGCGGCGGCGACTTCATGCAATCCGGTCAGCAAGGGCACCGCGACACCCCAGGCGATGACCAGCCCCAGCAACATGGCCACGCCCGCGCCTATGCCCACCAGATACCCCGCGCCCACCAGCGCCAGCGAAAACCCCATGGGCAGGCGGAACACCGCCGCGCCGGCGCTGAACCACACGCTCAGGCCATCGCCCAGCACTTTCAACCCGCTGGTCGCGAAACTCACCAGGCCGGCCACGATACCGCCGGCAGCCAGGTCCGCCAGCCCGCCACCGCCCGCGCGGTCGCCGGAGGCGGCCGCACCCGTGCGCAAGATCTCCGCCGCCGCGACGCCTTCCGGATACGGCAAATCGCTCTGCACCACCATCACGCGGCGCAAGGGAATCGTGAACAGCACGCCCAGCATGCCGCCGGCGGCGCACAAGGCCAGGGTCAGCCAGAAGGGAAAGCCCTGCCACCATCCCATCATCACCAGCGCCGGCAACACGAATATCACCGAGGACAAGGTGCCGGCCGCCGAGGCCTGGGTCTGCACCATATTGTTTTCCAGCATATTGGCGCCGGGCAGCAGCCGCAGCACCGCCATGGAAATCACCGCCGCTGGAATGGATGACGAAAAAGTCAGGCCTACCTTGAGGCCCAGGAACACATTGGCGGCCGTGAACACCACCGTGATCAGGGCGCCCAACAGCACCCCGCGCACGGTGAGTTCGGGCAAGGACTGGTCGGCGGGAATGGCGAGCAATGGACTTGCGGACGTTCGATTCATCACGGGGGATGGTCTCCACTTCATGTGGCGGAGCGGGGGCTCCGCTTTCTTGTGCACAGCCATGACAGCATGCCAGAGCTTGAGGCCTGCCTGGGTTTCCTGCAAAGCCTCGGCGTCGATGCCGGATGCCGGGAAGCCACGATGCCGGGCCCTTGGGACGAAGCGCCCACCCCCCTGTTTTGCGGCGCCGCAGCATAAAAACCACGCTGTTTCGCAATGCGTCCGAAGTGACCAATGACAGCAATAAGCGCTATTCTTGCCGTCTTTCGAATTCCGATTGACGGCAAAGCCGCCCTCCCGTTTACGGCACCGCCGTCCACTTTCTCCCGCATCGTTAAAGGCAGTATGCAATGGATGACAACCTGACCAAATTGGCGTTGGACTATCACCAATATCCGACGCCCGGCAAGATTTCGGTCACGCCGACCAAGACCCTGGCCACCCAGGACGACCTGTCCCTGGCCTACTCGCCCGGCGTGGCCGCCGCCTGCATGGCCATTCATGCCGAAGGCGACGATGCGGCATCCAAATACACCTCGCGCGGCAACCTGGTGGGCGTGATCACCAACGGCACCGCGGTGCTGGGCCTGGGCAATATCGGCCCGCTGGCCGCCAAGCCGGTGATGGAAGGCAAGGGCTGCCTGTTCAAGAAATTCGCCGGCATCGACGTGTTCGACATCGAACTGGCCGAAACCGATCCGGACAAGCTGGTCGACATCATCGCGGCGCTGGAGCCCACGCTGGGCGGCGTCAACCTGGAAGACATCAAGGCGCCCGAGTGCTTCTACATCGAGAAGAAGCTGCGCGAGCGCATGAAGATCCCGGTCTTCCATGACGACCAGCACGGCACCGCCATCATTTCCTCGGCTGCCATCCTGAATGGCTTGAAGGTGGTCGGCAAGCGCATCGAAGACGTCAAGCTGGTGTGCTCGGGCGCCGGCGCCGCCGCCATCGCCTGCCTGGACCTGCTGGTGCACCTGGGCGTGCGCCTGGAAAACATCTACGTCACGGACTCGCGTGGCGTGATCTGGGTTGGCCGCGAAGCCAATATGGAACCCAACAAGCTGCGCTATGCGCAGAAGACCGACGCGCGCACCCTGGCCGACATCGTCAAGGACGCCGACGTGTTCCTGGGCTGCTCGACGGCTGGCGTGCTGACGGGCGACATGGTCAAGACCATGGGCACCAAGCCGCTGATCCTGGCCCTGGCCAATCCCGATCCGGAAATCCGCCCCGAGGTGGCCAAGGCCGCCCGCCCGGACTGCATCATCGCCACCGGCCGTTCGGACTATCCGAACCAGGTCAACAACGTGCTGTGCTTCCCCTTCATTTTCCGCGGCGCCATGGACGCCGGCGCCAGCCGCATCACGGAAGAAATGAAGCTGGCTTGCGTGAAGGCCATCGCCGAACTGGCCGAGGCCGAGCAGAACGATGAAGTGGCCCGCGCTTATCCCGGCCAGGACCTGACCTTCGGTCCGGAATACATCATTCCCAAGCCTTTCGATCCGCGCCTGATCGTGCAGATCGCTCCGGCGGTGGCGCAGGCCGCGGCGGATTCCGGCGTGGCCGCGCGTCCCATCCAGGACATGGAAGCCTATCGCCAGAAGCTGATGGGTTTCGTGTACCACTCCGGCCAACTGATGCGCCCGCTGTTCCAGCAGGCCAAGAAGGCGCCCAAGCGGGTCATCTACGCCGATGGCGAAGACGAACGCGTGCTGCGCGCGGTGCAGACCGTGGTCGATGAAAAGCTGGCCCAGCCCATCCTGATCGGCCGCCCCGCCGTGATCCAGATGCGCATCGAGAAGTCGGGCCTGCGCCTGGCCGCCGGCACGGATTACCAGGTCGTCGATCCCGAAGACGACGAGCGCTTCAACGAAACCTGGAATGCCTTCTATCAACTGCGTGCCCGCCACGGCGTGACGCCTACCATCGCCAAGGCGATGGTGCGCAAGCACAACACGCTGATCGGCGCCATGTTGCTGCGCCGCGGCGACGGCGATGCCCTGCTGTGCGGCGTGAGCAGCCGTTACGACAATCAGCTGAAGTACATCGACGAAGTGATCGGCCGCAAGGAAGGCGCGTCCACCTATGCCGCGCTGAACGTGCTGATGCTGCCCGACCAGACGCTGTTCATCGCCGACACGCATGTCAACGAGAATCCGGACGCCGAACAGGTGGCGGATATCACCGTGCAGGCCGCTGACGAGATGCTGCGTTTCGGCGTGACGCCCAAGATCGCGCTGTTGTCGCATTCGAACTTCGGCAGCCGTCCGACCGAGTCGTCGAACAAGATGGCCAAGGCCCGCGAGCTGGTCGAACAGCGCGCGCCGGATCTGGAAGTGGATGGCGAAATGCACGCAGATGCCGCCTTGTCGGCCAAGATCCGTGCCGCGTCGTATCCGGACAGCAAGCTGAAGGGGCCGGCCAACCTGCTGGTCATGCCGAACCTGGATACCGGCAACATCACGTACAACATGCTGAAGATGACTGGCAGCAACGGTATCGCGATGGGTCCGATACTCTTGGGCGCGGCGCGTCCGGTGCACATCCTGACCAACAGCGCCACCGTGCGGCGGATCGTCAATATGACGGCGTTGGCCGTGGTCGATGCGCAACAGGAGGCGACGCAACGGCGTCGTTGATCGCTGACGGCGATCATGGGCGCTGATTTTTGGCGCTGATGCCACCACGCGTCAAGCAAAGCCCCCACCGTTGCGCAACGGTGGGGGCTTTTGTTCGCGGCCTGGGGCAACTCCAAGAGCGTTGGATTTTTTGGGGGGTCCTCCCCCAAAAAAACCCTCTTGGCATCAGGCAGCCCGCCCCTGGAGATCAAACTCTTCCGTAAGTTGCCTGGGTCTTCGCAACGATCGCGGCACCGATCAAGCGGGGAAGAAATCCCTCCAATTCAATCCAGCTTCGCCCGCGACGCGGGCAAGGTCGGCCAGCGTATCGGGCGCCAGATACAAGCCCGCCGCGCGGTTGCGTTGGTCAGCCTGGGCTTCCATCTCCCCCGGGTAATACACCTGCTCGTGCCCCGGCGCGACCGGCACATCCTTGAGCGACGCGATATAGGCGTCCATGCGTGCATCGAATTCCTCCGCGGGCATCAAGGCGCTCACATTCACCGCCAGCATGAAATGCCCCGCCCCACTGGGGTTCACAGGGTCATACGGCCCATGCACGCCATCGAGGAACTGGCTGCCCGACAGCACCCCCGATAACACGTCGATCATGACGCCCATCACATAGCCCTTATGCCCCGCCATCGGCAGGATGAAACCCTCCAATGCGGCGGCAGGATCGGTGGTGGGATTGCCATGCTTGTCGACAGCCCAATGGCTGGGTATCGATTCATGGCGATTGTTCGCCAGATAGATCTTGCCGCGTGCCACGCCGGAGTTGGCCATGTCCATGACGATGGGCGGACGGGCACCGGCGGGCGCCGCGATGGACCAGGGATTGGTGCCTATCTTTTTCTTCAAGCCACCCCACGGCGCCATATTGGGCCCCGCATTGCTCATGAGCATCATCACGCAGCCGGCCTGCGCACCGATGCGCGTGTAGTACATGCAGGTACCGAAGTGATTCGAATTGCGCACCGACACCACCGCCACGCCATGCTTGCGCGCCCGCTGCACGGCCTCGTCGGTGGCGCGCCGCGCGACCACCTGGCCGATGCCGTCAGCACCATCCAGCACCGCCACCGCGCCGCCATCGACCGCGATGCGGCATTGCGTGCGCGCCTTCATCGCCCCCGAACGCAGCCGCGCGTAGTACCAGCCCAACCGCAGCATGCCATGCGATTGATGTCCCCACAGGTCGGCCTGCACCAGGGTATCCGCGGCCAGCGCCGCATCGTCCGCCGGCACGTCCACGCTGCGGTACACCGCGGCGGCGAATGCCCGCAAGGCATCGGGGTCCAGGGGGGCGGCGGCGGCCGCCACGTGGGCTTCCCGCGAGACGCCGGCAATCGTCGCGTCGGGAGCTGGAGGAGCGCCGGCGGTCGCCGCGCCGGCCTGAGTATCGCCAGGGTTCTGCATGATCATTTCCTTCTAACGTCCTGCCCTAGTCGGCAATCTTGATGCCGCGTTCCTTGATGAACTTGCCCCAGCTCGCCAGATCCTTGCGGAACAGCGCGTCGAATTGCGCGGGCGTGCCGGCGGCGGGTACCAGCCCTTCGTCCGCGAAACGGCTGCGCACGGCGGGATCCTTCAATGCCTCGTCCATCGCCGCATTCAGCTTCTGCACCACGGCGGGGGGCGTACCCGCGGGGACGAACACACCGAACCACACGGTCATCTCGAAACCGGGATAGGTTTCCGCCACGGTAGGCACGTCGGGCAAGGCGGCCACGCGCTGCGCGCTGGCGACCGCGATGGGCTTGAGCTTGCCCGCCTTGATCTGCCCCACGAAGCCGGGCACCGTGCCGAAGGACATCATGATGTTGCCGCTGATGAGGTCGGCCAGCGAATTCGCCGTCCCCTTGTAATGCACCATCATCAACTCGGCATCGCTGGTCTGTTCCAGCATCTCCGCCGCCAGATGCGACATCTGGCCCGCGCCCGGCGTGCCCACCGTCACGTGGCGGGGATGCTGCTTGGCATAAGCCACCAGTTCCGGCACCGTATTGAACGGCGCCTTGGGATAGGCCGCCAGCAGCGTCGGGGAACTGGCCAGCTCGATTACCGGCACGAAATCCTTCTCCGTGTCGTATGGCAGGGTCTTGTACAGCCAGGGATTACTGGTGAGCGCGCTGTTGGTCATCAGGATGGTGTAGCCGTCCGGCGCGGCCTTGGCCACATGATCGGCGCCGATGATGCCCGAGGCGCCGGGGCGGTTTTCCACCACCACCGATTGGCCGAGGATGGGCGTCAGCTTTTGCGCCACCAGACGCGCCACGACATCGGACCCGCCGCCCGGCGCGAACGGGGCAATCATGCGGATGGGGTGGTCGGGATAGCCGGCCGCGGCCGCCGTGCCGGACAGCATCGTCAGGCTGGCCAATGCGCCCGCCAGCACGCCGGCGACGGTGAAGGCACGGCGGGTCCGTGGGTTCCGTGCTGCCCGACCGAGGTCCTGTTCGCTCAAGTCCTGTTTACTTGAGCCCTGTTTACTCAAGCCCTGTGCCATGGGGTCCTGTGGTCCGAGGTCCGGACCCGCGCACACCCTTCCCAGATGCGGCTGGAAATAACTCGTCGTCATCGCTGTCTCCTTGGTTTTTTATGATTCAAGGACTATAAACACCCGGCAATACCGAAAAAAGCCAGATTTCCAGCGAAATACATTAGAAAAACTGAAGTGTGAGATGCGCAACCTCGATATGGAATTGCTGCGGACCTACGTCGCGGTAGTCGAACGGGAGTCCTTCGCCGCCGCCGCGCAGAGCGTGACGCGCAGCCAGTCCGCCGTCACCCAGCAGATGCAGCGGCTGGAGTCGCATACCGGCAAGCGCCTGTTCGAACGGAGCGGACGCGGCAAGCGGTTGACCAGCGAAGGCCGCCAGCTGCTTGACTATGCGCGCCGCCTGCTGGCGCTGAACGACGAAGCCTGCATGGCCATCGACGGCAGTAGCGTCACGGGCGAAGTGCGCCTGGGCGCGCCGCACGATATCGCCGACACCATCCTGCCCAATCTACTGGCGCACTGCTCCAGCCTTTATCCGGAATTGCGCATCGCGATACACATGGGACGCAGTCCGCATCTCGTACAGGCGCTGCGCCAGGGCGACATCGACATGACAGTGGCGGCTTGCGAAGCGCCCGAGCTGCGCGCGCTGACCTTGCGCACCTCGCCAATCGTCTGGATGTGCGCGTCCAATTACCGGCATGATCCGGCGCGCCCGCTGCCCTTGATCGTCGCCGCCGAATCCAGCCTGTTCCGGCGCCTGGCCATCGAGCATCTGGAACGCGCCGGCGTGCCTTGGCGCATCACTTACACTTCTCCCACGGTCGTCGGCGTGCGGGCCGCCGTGCGCGCCGGCCTGGGTGTGACGGCGCGGTCCGTGGAGATGCTGGGCAATGACCTGCGCGTGCTGGGCGACGATGCCGCCTTGCCGCGCCTGCCTGATGTCAGCTTCAATCTGTACCTCAGTTCCGTGGGCACCAAGCCTTTGGCGCAGCGGCTATTCGATTCACTGCAACACAGCAGTTTCTGAAGGAGACATCATGGTGACCGACGCCCTGCTCGCCTGGCTGCATTACTTGGCCATCTTCGGCCTGCTCGTGCCCATGACCGCGCAGGCGGTGCTGCTGCGGCCCAATATGCCGGCAGCCACCGTGCGGCGCCTGGCGAACTACGACATGTTCTATGCCGCCTGTGCGGTACTGGTACTGGCGACAGGCCTGCTGCGCCTGTTCCTGGGTGCCAAGGGCGTGCAGTTCTACACGCCCAATCCCTGGTTCCACGCCAAGATGACCCTGTTCGTCGTGATCGCCCTGTGTTCGGCGCGGCCCACCATCGCCTTCATCAAATGGCGGCGCCAGGCCAGCCACTTGCCGGGCTTCGTCCCCACCAACCAGGAAATCGCCCGCATCCGCCGCTGGGTAATGATCGAGGCTCATTTGTTCCTGCTGCTGCCCCTATGCGCCGCCATGATGGCGCGTGGCGTGGGACGGTGATCTACCTTATGGTGCATGCATGTCCCTACGCGCGCTGAGAACTCTGGTTGCCATCGCGCAGCATGGGTCTTTCGTACGGGCCGCCGAGGCGGTGTTTCTTACCCAGTCCGCGGTCAGCCTGCAGGTGCGCCAGCTGGAACGGGAATTCAACGCGGCGCTGTTCGACCGGTCGCATCGCGTACCGACGTTGACCGACGCGGGCAAGATCGTGCTGGAGCGGGCGCACGAGATCATTGCCCTCTACGACGGCCTGCATAACGAATTGGTGGAAAGCGAAAAGCTGTCCGGCCGGCTGCGCCTGGGCGCGATACGGTCGATCTTCGCCGACATCCTGCCCACCGCGCTGGCGCAGTTGCAGGCCAGGCATCCGAAACTACGCATACTCGTGTCGTCCGGCCTGTCCGCGGAGCTCGCGGTGCGCCTGACCAATGATGAACTGGACGTGGCCATCACCACGGAGCCGGTCAAGCCGCACCCACCGGGCCTGTTCAGCACGCCGCTTTATCGGGAGGACTACTGGATCGTGGCACCTCGCGAAGCCGCGAACAAGGATGCAAGACGCATCCTGCACGAATACCCCTTGATCCGCTTCGACCAGCACTCCTGGGCCGGCCGCAGCATCGCCCGTGAACTGCGCAAGCAGAAGCTGAAATTCGAGATCGGCATGGAACTGGACGACCTGGAAGCCATCGTCCAGATGGTTTCCAAGGGCCTGGGCGCCGGCATCGTGCCGCTATTCACCAGCCAGCAGGCCACCGCGCAAGGCCTGACCTGCCTGCCCTTCGGCAGCCCGCAACGCCATCGAAAGGTGGTCATCCTGGAACGCGAAGGCCGCCCCGCCCTGCAATTCGCCCAAGCCGTCGCGCACGAGATAAAGGAATGCGCGGAGCGGACCAATAAGATTTTCTCAAGCTAAACCGGATTATTTATCGTTTTACGTTATTAGTCGTCGGCGCTATCGTTCAGCTTCCATACATTGCTTAATTGCATGACGCAGGAAGGAGACTGGATGATTGCCGCGTTGCTCGCCTCGGTGGCCCCGATCGCATTACTGATTGCGCTGGGCTGGGAGCTACGCCGCCGTAAGGTGCTGTCCGACCCGTTCTGGGCGCAGGCCGAGCGTCTCAGCTACTACATTCTTCTGCCCGCGCTGTTCGTCCATGGCCTGGCGACCGCCAAGCTCGATGGCCTGCCTATCAAGGCGATGGTAGCGACGCTGGTCTGTTCAACGACCATCGTGGCGTTGGTGGTGCTGGCCACGCGCCGGAAAGCCGGCGTCGGCGACCCGGCTTTCACGTCCATATTCCAGGGCGGCATCCGCTTCAACAACTATGTGGGAATCTCCGCCGCGGCGGGCTTGCTGGGTGCCCAGGGCGTGGCGCTGGCGGCGGTGGCCAATGCCGCCATCATTCCCACCGTCAACGTGCTGTGCGTGCTGGTGTTTGCCCGCTACGGGAATATCGGCCAACTGTCCTTGAAGAACGTGCTCAAGCAGCTGGCGCTGAACCCGCTGGTGGTGGCGAGCGTCATCGGCATCGTGTTGAAGACCACTGATTTTCCCCTGCCGGGCGTACTGGAACAGGTGCTCAAGTCATTGGGGCAGGCTTCCCTGCCGCTGGGCCTGCTATGTGTGGGCGCGGCACTGGACTTCGGTGCTGCCCGCACGTGGATGCGGCCGACGATCTTCGCGTCGGTATTCAAGTTTGCCCTGATGCCCCTGGTCACCGTACTTGCGTGCCACGTCTTCAACCTGAGCGGCCCGGCCGCCACCGCGGCGATCATCTTCCAGGCGCTGCCGACCGCGTCGTCTTCCTACATCATGGCGCGCCAGTTGGGCGGCGACGCCCCCCTCATGGCCGGCATCATCGCCGTCCAAACCGTCATCGCCGGCATTTCCCTGCCCGCGTCCGTCTTGCTGCTGACATCGTGGCTCTGAGCAAGACAGTACAAGCCCGCTGAATTTGCATACAGCCTGAATTTGCATACAGCTTTCGTCGATCAAAAAAAAGCCTGTGCACGAGCACAGGCTTTTTTATCGCAGGCACCGGATCGTTCCGGCACCGCTGCCGCCCTTTCCAAGACCACGCGTGACGCGGTCAAGTCCGAGCGGCAAGCAGCGATTACTTCTTCGCGCGATCCGGCACGTTGCGGGTAACCGAACCCGTGAACAGCTGACGCGGGCGGCCGATCTTGTAGTCGGGATCGGACAGCATTTCGTTCCACTGGGCAATCCAGCCCACGGTACGCGCCAGCGCGAAGTTGGCGGTGAACAGCGCGGTCGGGATGCCGATGGCGCGTTGCACGATGCCCGAGTAGAAGTCGACGTTCGGGTACAGCTTGCGGTCGACGAAGTACGGATCTTCCAGAGCGATACGCTCCAGTTCCATCGACAGCTTGAACAGCGGATCGTTTTCCAGACCCAGGGCCGCCAGCACTTCCTTGCACGTCTGCTGCATCAGCTTGGCGCGCGGGTCGTAGTTCTTGTACACGCGGTGGCCAAAGCCCATCAGGCGCACGCCCGAGTTCTTGTCCTTGACCTTCTCCATGAACTCGCCAACCTTGGCCACGCCGCCTTCGGCTTGCAGCTGCTCCAGCATCTGCAGGCAAGCTTCGTTGGCGCCGCCGTGAGCCGGACCCCACAGGCAAGCCACGCCAGCCGCGATGGCGGCAAACGGGTTGGTGCCCGACGAACCGCACAGGCGCACGGTGGAGGTCGACGCATTCTGCTCGTGATCGGCATGCAGGATGAAGATGCGGTCCAGCGCGCGCTCGACCACGTCGTTCACCTTGTAGTCCGCGCACGGCGTGGCGAACATCATGCGCAGGAAGTTGCCGGTGTACGACAGGTCGTTCTGCGGATAGATGAAAGGCTGGCCTTGCGAGTACTTGTACGCCATCGCCACCAGGGTCGGCATCTTGGCGATCAGACGGATCGCGGAGATGTGACGGTGTTGCGGATTGGTGATGTCCAGCGAGTCGTGATAGAAAGCCGACAGCGCGCCGACCAGGCCGGTCAGAACGGCCATCGGATGCGCGTCACGGCGGAAGCCGCGCAGGAAGAAGTGCAACTGCTCGTTGACCATCGTGTGATGGGTCACTTGCGAGTCGAAGTCCGCCTTTTGAGCGACGTCGGGCAGTTCACCATTCAGGATCAGGTAGCAGATGTCGAGGAAGTCGCACTTCACCGCCAGCTGTTCGATAGGATAGCCGCGATACAGCAGCTCGCCCTTGTCGCCGTCGATGTAGGTGATGGCCGAAGAGCACGATGCCGTGGCCATGAAGCCCGGGTCGTACGTGAACATGCCCGACTGGCCGTACAGCTTGCGAATGTCGATGACGTCCGGACCTACCGTACCCTGGTAAATCGGAAAATCGATCGGGGCGGAGCCGTCCGAAAATGATAGGGTGGCTTTCTTGTCTGACAGTTTCATCACATTCCTCTCTAAGTTATAGCTCGCGCATCTTGTGGATGATTTCGCGTAGCTTCGGCGTGTCCAGGTCACCTTCCGGCTCTTTTCGCGCCAGCAACAGATCGAGCAAGTCGTTGTCGCCGAGTTCGAACAGTTCCGTCAGTGCGGCAACGTCCTCATTCGTCAAGGACGACTCGTACGCGTCCAGGTACTTCGTAATAATCAGGTCGTTCTCGAGCAGACCGCGGCGCGCCCGCCAGCGCAGGCGGGTGCGGTCAAGATCGGTCAGCTCGTTCATGTTCACACCTTCCAATCAATACTAGACAGCACGCCGGACCATCAGTTCCTTGATCTTACCGATGGCCTTCGTCGGGTTCAGCCCCTTCGGGCAGACGTCGACGCAGTTCATGATGGTATGGCAACGGAACAGTCGATACGGATCTTCCAGGTCGTCCAGACGCTTGCCCGTCGCTTCATCGCGGCTATCAGCGATGAAGCGGTAGGCTTGCAGCAGGCCGGCCGGGCCGACGAACTTGTCCGGGTTCCACCAGAACGACGGGCAGGACGTCGAGCAGCACGCGCACAGGATGCACTCATACAAACCATCCAGTTCCTCGCGAGCTTCCGGCGACTGCAGGCGCTCACGCTCGGGCGGCGGCGTATCGTTGATCAGATACGGCGAGATCGAGTGGTACTGGTTGAAGAAGTGCGTCATGTCCACGATCAGATCGCGAATCACCGGCAAACCCGGCAGGGGCTTCAGAACGATGGGTTCCTTCAGCTCAAGCAGGTTGGTGGTACAGGCAAGCCCGTTCTTGCCGTTGATGTTCATGGCGTCCGAACCGCACACGCCTTCACGGCAGGAGCGGCGCAGGGCCAGGCTGTCATCGACATCGTTCTTGATGCGCACCAGCGCATCGAGAAGCATCTTGTCGGTGGGCTGGAGTTCGACCTCCAGCTTCTGCATATAGGGACGCTCATCCTTGTCAGGATCGTAGCGGTAGATCTCGAATTTAACGATACGCTTGGTGCTCATGCCAGCATCCTGCTTAGAAAGTACGCGCCTTGGGCGGGAAGGACTCGACGGTCAGCGGTTTCATCTGAACCGGCTTGTAGTCAAGGCGGCTACCGTCCGTGTACCAGAGAGTGTGCTTCAACCAGTTCTCGTCGTCGCGGGTCGGGTGATCGTCCAGGGCGTGGGCGCCACGGCTCTCGGTGCGGTTGGCCGCCGACTTGATGGTGGCACGCGCCACCTCGGTCATATTGGCCAGTTCCAGCGCTTCGATACGGGCGGTGTTGAACACCTTGGACTTGTCGTTGAACGAAATGTGCTTGGCCTGTTCGGCCAGCTCTTCGATCTGACCCACACCTTCGTTCAGCAGGTCCAGCGTGCGGAACACGCCGCAGTGACGCTGCATCGAAGCGCGGATCGCGTTGGCGACATATTGGGTCTTCTCGCCATTCGTGCGGTTTTCCAGGGCGTTGACGCGATCCAGCGAGAAGTCGATGGACGACTGCGCCACTTGCTGGTGCGCGCGTTGGCGCTCCGGGTGCGAGTTGACGATGTGGTTGCCGGTGGCGCGACCGAACACGATCAGGTCCAGCAGCGAGTTGGTGCCCAGGCGGTTGGCGCCGTGCACCGACACCGCAGCGCATTCGCCGATGGCGTACAGACCGTTGACGATCTTGGACTCGCCGTCCTTCCAGTCCACCACTTGGCCGTGGTAGTTGGCCGGAATACCGCCCATCTGATAGTGGATGGTGGGCACGACCGGGATCGGTTCCTTGATCGGGTCGACGTTGCCGAACTTGATGGCGATTTCACGGATCGAAGGCAGACGCTTGTTGATGACGTCCGCGCCCAGGTGATCCAGCTTCAGCACCACGTAGCTGCCGTCCGGACCGCAACCGCGGCCTTCCTTGATTTCCTGGTCCATCGAACGCGACACGAAGTCACGCGGCGCCAGATCCTTCAGCGTGGGCGCATAGCGCTCCATGAAGCGTTCGCCATCCTTGTTCAACAGGATGCCGCCTTCGCCACGCACGCCTTCGGTGATCAGCACGCCCGCGCCGGCCACGCCGGTCGGGTGGAATTGCCAGAACTCCATATCCTGCAGGGCAATGCCCGCGCGCGCCGCCATGCCCAGGCCGTCACCGGTGTTGATGAAGGCATTGGTGGACGCCGCCCAGATACGGCCCGCGCCGCCGGTGGCCAGCACCGTGGTCTTGGCTTCGAGCAGGTAGATTTCGCCGGTTTCCATTTCCAGCGCGGTCACGCCGACCACATCGCCGTTTTCCGCGCGCACCAGGTCCAGCGCCATCCATTCCACGAAGAACTGGGTCCGCGTGGCGACGTTGCGCTGGTACAGGGTGTGCAGCAAGGCGTGGCCCGTACGGTCGGCGGCGGCACAGGCACGCTGCACCGGCTTCTCGCCGAAGTTGGCGGTATGGCCGCCGAAGGGACGCTGGTAGATGGTGCCGTCCGGGTTACGGTCGAACGGCATGCCGAAGTGCTCCATCTCATAGACGGCACTGGGCGCCTCACGGCACATGAATTCGATGGCGTCCTGGTCACCCAGCCAATCCGACCCCTTGACGGTGTCGTACATGTGCCAATACCAGTTGTCTTCGCTCATATTGCCCAGCGAAGCGCTGACACCGCCCTGCGCCGCCACGGTGTGCGAACGGGTCGGGAATACTTTGGACAGCACCGCCACGGACAGTCCCGCCTGGGACAGTTGCAGGGAACAGCGCATGCCGGCACCGCCGGCGCCTACCACCACCACATCGAATTGGCGGCGCGGCAAGGATTTCTTGACAGCGACCACGGCTTAGAGCCTCCAGATAATTTGCGCGAAATACACGACCGAGCCGACCAGCCACAGGATGGTCAGGACCTGCAGCAGCAGGCGCACGCCCACGGCGCGCACATAGTCCATCCAGATGTCCCGCACGCCGATCCAGGCGTGATAAGCCAGCGACAGGAAAGCCAGCGTGACCAGCAACTGGCCCAGCGGCAGCGCGTATACGTGGAAAGTGAAGAGCGCCTTCCAGCTTTCGTACGTAAAGCCCGGCATGACCAGCACGCCGATGAACAGCACCAGCGTGTAGACCGCCATGATGATCGCGGTCAGGCGCTGGGCCAGGAAATCCATCACGCCATAGTGGGCGCCGACAACCAGGCGCTTGGGCCCGTAATTCTTACTCGCGGCCATTACCAGACTCCGAACAATTTGAGACCGAACACCACGGTCAGCGCCAGGCTGACCCCGAACACGACACCGGCCGACTTACGGGCCGATTCCTTGTCGATACCCATATGCAGATCCAGCATCAGGTAGCGGATGCCAGCGCAGAAATGGTGCAGATAGCCCCAGATCAGAACCAGCAGAATCAATTTGACGATCGGATGGCCCACCACCGAGGCCACGCTGGCGAAGCTCTCGGGCGACGCCAGACTGGCGCCGAGCAACGGCAGGATGACCAAGGGAATACAGAGGAACAACAACGCGCCGCTGACGCGATGAAGAATCGACAGACGGCCGGCCAGAGGCAGGCGGTACTTGGCGATTTGACCAATGGTGATATTGCGAAACTGCGGACGCGGCTTGGCAGCTGTGTCGGACATGACGACCTCGGTTGTCTCGAAACTAAAACTCGTGATGGTGGGAATGCCCGGACCCTGATCGGATCTCCAGACTCAACCCTCGGGGGTAAAACTTATCTATTTTCGCCCATGTAACGGGTTGCTATCAAATCGACTGAAAAACTCCATCAATTCAAACTATTGCGATAGTGATAACGGTCGGTACGGTACAAGCCACGCCGGACTTCCATGGGCCGATCGCCATAAGTGTAGGAAATGCGCTCCACCTGCAACAGGGGCGCTCCCACCGTCAGGTCCAGCGCGGTGGCGGCCTCGTCCGTCGCGGAGACGGCGCGCAATTTTTCGTCGGCGCGGATCATGCTCACACCGAACTCGGATTCAAAAAAACCATACAGGGGCGCCTTGTTGGCGCTCAGCGCTTCGACGGTCAGACCGCGGAACGCCGACCCCGGCAGATAGATGTCATCCAGCACCGTGGGAATACCACCGAACGTCAGCAGGCGGCGCAGCGCGAAGACGGTTTCGCCGGCGCGCAACTCCAGTGCCCGGGCCACATCGGCCGGCGCCCGCAAGCGGCGACAGTCCAGGATGCGGCTTTCAGCGGCTTCGGTTTCGGCGCCTTCGTCAGCGGCCAGCCGCAGGAAGCGGAAACGCACGCGCGCTTCGTGGTGCGTGGCGACAAACGTGCCCTTGCCCTGGCGGCGCAGCAGCACGTGCTCGGCGGCCAGTTCATCGACGGCCTTGCGCACGGTGCCCTGGCTGACCTGGAAGCGGGCCGCCAGATCGATTTCGCTGGGGATGAGCTCACCCGGCTTCCATTCACCGCGATCCAGGCTCTGCACCAGCAGGTCCTTGATCTGGCGATAGAGCGGACTGAAAGCGGCGCTCGCGCCGGCCGGACGGCCAGCGGCATTCTTACTCCAAGCGGGGGCTTCTAGCCGGGGATCTGCCATTGATTTTTCTTCGGTTTGCCGGCGGCCGCGACGTCACAGGCAGGAACCTGAAACAGGGCTGTCGCACGAGCGGCGCTATTGTTGCACAACGGCATGACGCGTGTCCAACGTCTTATGTCTTATATAAGATATAAGTCCAAATTGACGTAAACGTCATGTTCGTCTTAGGATACGCCCTGCCTGGCGGGGCCACCACCGCCGTGCCATTGCACTGCAATAGGCAATCGTTCCGCAGGCGCAAAAGACTTTTCCAAAGTCAGCAGGGATCCGTTTTTCGCGGACTCAACGATTACACTATTCGGCGAGATTTTTTCTCGACGACCCTTACGGAGAATTTTCATGTCCAAGCCCGCCATGCGCGTTGCCGTCACCGGCGCCGCCGGCCAAATCGGCTACGCCCTGCTGTTCCGCATCGCCTCCGGCGAAATGCTCGGCAAAGACCAGCCCGTCATCCTGCAATTGCTGGAAATCCCCGACGAAAAGGCGCAGAAAGCCCTCAAGGGCGTGATCATGGAGTTGGACGATTGCGCCTTCCCGCTGCTGCAGGAAGTGACCGCGCACAGCGATCCGCTCACCGCCTTCAAGGATATCGACGTCGCCCTGCTCGTTGGCGCCCGCCCGCGCGGCCCCGGCATGGAGCGCAAGGACCTGCTGACCGTCAATGCCCAGATCTTCACCGCTCAAGGCAAGGCCTTGAATGAAGTGGCCAAGCGTACCGTCAAGGTCCTGGTGGTCGGCAACCCGGCCAACACCAACGCCTATATCGCCATGAAGTCGGCGCCGGACCTGCCCGCCAAGAACTTCACCGCCATGCTGCGCCTGGATCACAACCGCGCCCTGTCGCAACTGTCGGCCAAGTCCGGCAAGCCGGTCGCGGACATCGAGAAGCTGGTCGTGTGGGGCAACCACTCGCCCACGATGTATCCGGACACCCGTTTCGCCACCGTCGGCGGCCAGGCCCTGAACAAGATCATCAACGACGACGCCTGGAACAAGGACACGTTCATCCCCACCGTGGGCAAGCGCGGCGCCGCCATCATCGAAGCGCGCGGCCTGTCGTCGGCTGCCTCGGCCGCCAACGCCGCCATCGACCACGTGCGTGACTGGGTGCTCGGCACCAACGGCAAGTGGGTCACCATGGGCGTGCCCTCGGATGGCTCCTACGGTATCCCCGAAGGCATCATCTACGGCGTGCCGGTCACCACGGCCAATGGCGAATACACCGTTATCAAGGATCTGGAAATCGACGCGTTCTCGCGCGAACGCATGGACTTCACGCTGAAAGAGCTGCTCGAAGAGCGCGATGGCGTGAAAGACCTGCTGAAGTAATCCGGCAGACGCTGAAAATGGGCCCGCACAACGGGCCCATTTTTTCAGCCCGCATGCCGAGTCATCGAACACCCCATCGTTGAGGAAAGGAGCAGACAAATGAGTAATCCCAGCACCCAGGAAACCAAAGAGCAGGAAAAGCCGGGTTTCAAGCCGAAGAAATCGGTGGCCCTGTCCGGCGTCGTCGCTGGCAATACGGCCCTGTGCACGGTAGGCCGCAGCGGCAATGACCTGCACTACCGCGGCTACGACATCCTGGACATCGCCGATACCAGCGAGTTCGAGGAGATCGCCTATCTGCTGGTCCATGGCAAGCTGCCCAACAAGGCCGAGCTGAAGGCTTACAAGCAGAAGCTGCGTGCCCTGCGCGGCCTGCCGGTGCAACTGCAGGTGGCGCTGGAAGCGCTGCCGGCCTCCAGCCACCCGATGGACGTGATGCGCACCGCCGTGTCGGTGTTGGGTTGCGTGCTGCCCGAGAAAGACGACCACAACACCCCGGGCGCGCGCGACATCGCCGATCGCCTGATGGCCAGCCTGGGTTCGGCCCTGCTGTATTGGTATCACTACAGCCATAACGGCCGCTCCATCGACGTCGAAACCGACGACGACAGCATCGGCGGGCACTTCCTGCACCTGCTGCATGGCAAGGAGCCTTCCGATGAATGGGTCAAGGCGATGCACACCTCGCTGATCCTGTACGCGGAACATGAGTTCAACGCATCGACCTTCACCTGCCGCGTCGTGGCCGGCACCGGGTCGGACATGTATTCGGCCATCACTGGCGGCATCGGCGCGCTGCGCGGTCCCAAGCACGGCGGCGCCAATGAAGTGGCGTTCGAAGTGCAAAGCCGCTACGACACGCCGGATGAGGCGGAAGCGGATATCCGCCGTCGCGTCGAGAACAAGGAAGTGGTGATCGGCTTCGGCCATCCGGTGTACACGGTCTCCGATCCGCGCAACAAGGTCATCAAGGACGTGGCGCGCAAGCTGTCCAAGCAGGCCGGCACCACCAAGCTGTACGACATCGCCGAACGCCTGGAATCCACCATGGCGGAAATCAAGAAAATGTTCCCCAACCTGGATTGGTTCTCGGCCGTCAGCTACAACATGATGGGCGTGCCCACCGCCATGTTCACGCCGCTGTTCGTCATCGCGCGCACGGCCGGCTGGTCCGCGCACATCATCGAGCAGCGTATCGATAACAAGATCATCCGTCCGACCGCCAACTACACGGGGCCGGAAGATCAGAAGTTCGTACCGATCGAAAAGCGCAAGTGATGAAAACGAAGCCGGCTTATGCCGGCTTCGTTGCATTTGAGGCTTCGCTGCACCGAGACTTTGTTTTCTTCAGCAAAGGGAGACCCGACGACCATGTCCACGCACATCTCCAACGTACGTCCCGCCCCCGACCAGGTTCTGGTCGATATCGTCGACTATGTCCTGGACTACGAGATTGCCAGCCCGCTGGCCTATGAAACCGCGCGCAACTGCCTGATCGACACCTTGGGTTGCGGGCTGGAAGCGCTGGAATATCCCGCCTGCCGCAAGCTGATGGGCCCCATCGTTCCCGGCACCATCGTCCCCAATGGCGCCAAGGTGCCGGGCACCCAATTCCAGCTCGACCCCGTCCAGGCCGCCTTCAACATCGGCGCCATGATCCGCTGGCTGGATTTCAACGACACCTGGCTGGCCGCGGAATGGGGCCATCCGTCCGACAACCTGGGCGGCATCCTGGCCACCGCCGACTGGCTCTCGCGCAATGCCGTGGCCGCCGGCAAGGCGCCCTTGACCATGCGCGACGTGCTGACCGGCATGATCAAGGCGCATGAGATCCAGGGCTGCATCGCGCTGGAGAACTCCTTCAACAAGGTCGGCCTGGATCACGTGGTGCTGGTCAAGGTGGCATCCACCGCCGTGGTGGCGCGGATGTTGGGACTGTCGCGTGATGAAATCCTCAATGCGGTCTCGCTGGCCTGGGTCGACGGACAAAGCCTGCGCACCTATCGCCACACGCCCAACACCGGCAGCCGCAAGAGCTGGGCGGCCGGCGACGCCACCAGCCGCGCGGTGCGCCTGGCGCTGATGGCGCGCACCGGCGAGATGGGGTATCCATCGGTGCTGACCGCCAAGACCTGGGGCTTCTACGACGTGCTGTTCAAGGGCAAGCCCTTCGAATTCCAGCGCCCCTACGGCAGCTACGTGATGGAAAACGTGCTGTTCAAGATTTCCTTTCCGGCCGAATTCCACTCGCAGACGGCGGTGGAGTGCGCAATGCAGATCCACGCGCTGTTGCGGCAGGCCGGTAGGAGCGCCGATGACATCGCCAGGATCACCATCCGCACTCATGAAGCGTGCATCCGCATCATCGACAAGAAGGGGCCGCTGAACAATCCGGCCGACCGTGATCACTGCATCCAGTACATGGTGGCCGTGCCCGTCCTGTTCGGCCGCCTGACCGCCGGCGATTATGAGGACGACGTGGCCCGCGACCCGCGCATCGATGCGCTGCGTGACCGCATCGTGTGCGTCGAGGATCCGGCCTTCACCACGGACTACCATGATCCCGACAAACGCTCGATCGCCAACGCCCTGACCGTGGAGTTCAAGGACGGCAGCAGGCTGGATGAGGTCGTCTGCGAGTATCCCATCGGCCACAAGCGGCGCCGCGCTGACGGCATTCCCCTGCTGGAAGCCAAGTTCCGGACCAATCTGGCGCGCCAATTCCCTACGCGGCAGCAAGGGAAGATACTTGAGGTGTCGCTGGACCAGGCCAGGCTGGAAGCGATGCCGGTGCATGAGTACGTGGATCTTTATGTGATTTGAGGACGCAACGTCGGTTTTTAAGCAGATAACCCGCTTTTTTGTAGGAGTTATGTAAAAAATCGGGTTACCCTTTCCGCTTCCTGAAAAGCTGTCCCCCTTCTGCTTCCCCATGTCCCCCACGCTCAATTACGCGCTGGTCGTTGCCTTCAACGTCTTTGTCGCCTGTTTCTTCATCGCCGTCGTCTCCCTGGCCTGGATCTACATGTTCAAGCTCAACGAGCTGAACGACACCATGCGCCATCCCATGCTGGCCAAGCAGCCGTTCAAACGGCTGCCGCGAGTGCTGCAGGCGGGCATCCTGCAGGATTACTTCCTGCATCTGTTTTTCCCGAAACTGAAGTTCGGTTTGTTCGGTTACGCCAACCGCATCCTCGCGCATGTCGATCCCAGGAAAGTCCCCCTGCGCCTTAAATGGCCGCTGATGGGCCTGTGGGCGGGTTGCTGGATCGGCCTGATCGCCATGATCACCCTGTGGACGCTGATGCTGCTGCGGCGCTGACGCTGCAGCGTCACGGATTTATCTCACACCATTGCGTCCCCGCCCCTTTGCGTTCAAGCTTGCGTTTTTCACGAGGAGACGCGTGTGATCAAGATCTGGGGCCGGGCGAACTCGGTCAACGTACAGAAAGTCCTGTGGTGTTGTGACGAACTGGGCCTGCCCTATGACCGCATCGATGCGGGTCTGCACCACGGCCGCAACACGGAACCTGAATACCTGGCCATGAATCCCAATGGCCGCGTGCCAACGTTGGAGGACGGGGATTTCGTCCTGTGGGAATCGAACTCGATCCTTCGGTATCTGGCCATGCAATATGGCGCCAGCCGGCCGGACCTGTATCCCGCTGAACCCCGCGTCCGCGCCGGCATCGACCGCTGGCTGGACTGGACGCTGTCCACGCTGCAACCCGCGGAACGCAATGTGTTCTGGGGCATGGTGCGCACGCCGGCCGCTGAACGCGACATGGACGCCATCCAGAAAGGGGCCGACGCCTGCGGCAAGCTGTGGCAAATGCTGGACACCCATCTCGCCGGCCGCGCGTACACGGAAGGCGATGCCTTCTCGCTCGCCGACATCGTGCTCGGCGCTTACTGCCGCCGCTATCTGGAATTGGACGGGATCCAGCGACCGGACCTGCCCAACCTGCGGAAATGGTACGAAGGCATCAAGCAACGCCCCGCCTTCCAGCGCTACGTCGCGCCGGCGTTGACTTGAACCGTTAACTGAGTAGCCTCGCATTCGCGGACTGGTCCTAACGCGGCCATGGCTGAGTCTGCCGGCCGTGTTTCGGCCTGTGCCCGCGGCGCTTCAGGTTAACGAAACCTCATCCGCCGTATACGTGCATGGCTGACCGGCCTCGCGCCGCATCGAAGCGATCTCAATGCAACGATCCAGGACCATTGCGCCGCCGCAGGCAGCGCAATGGCATCCCCACACTACATCACAAAGCACCCATGACCATCGAACTGCATACCTGGAATACACCCAACGGCCGCAAGATCAGCGTGGCGCTGGAAGAAATGGGCCTGCCCTATTCCGTGCACCCCGTCGACATCCGCAACGGCGAACAGCACAAACCGGAATTCCTGCGCATCAGCCCCAATAACCGCATCCCGGCCATCGTCGATCCCACAGGCCCGGAAGGAAAGCCGGTCAGCATCTTCGAATCCGGCGCCATCCTGCTTTATCTGGGCGAAAAGACCGGCAAGTTCCTGCCGGCCAAGCTGACCGACCGCATCCCGGTGCTGGAATGGCTGATGTGGCAAATGGGCGGCTTCGGCCCGATGCCCGGCCAGGCTCATCACTTCCTGGGTTTGGACAACGAAGCGGACCGCCGTTACGGCGCGCAACGCTATGTGGCGGAAACGCGCCGCCTGTACGGCGTGCTGGACCGCCGCCTGGCCGATGTGGAGTTCGTGGCAGGCCCCTTGTCGGTGGCCGACTTCGCCATCGTGGGTTGGGCCTGGCGCCATGAAAAGCACAAGGTCGACCTGGCGGACTTCCCCAATGTGAAGCGCTGGTACGAAGCCTTGATGGCCCGCCCCGGCGTCAAGCGCGGCTTCGAAGTGAAGCTGGATAAATAAGGTCTAAAACCCTGAAGTCGAAGACCGGCGCAACGTGAGGCGGTGGGCAAGGCTCGGGGTTCAACGAGCGGGGCAGCGCTTTCGATCTCACAACGGCGGCGCGGTGGGCTCCGTGGCGAAAGCGTCCACGATTGCGTCGGCCACCGCCCGCACGCGACCCGAGCGATGCAGGTCGCCATGCAGCACCATCCAGATGTCATAGTGTTCCGCGCGATCCGGCCACACCCGCTTCAAGCGCGGGTCGCCTTCCGCCAAATACACCGGCAATTCGGCCAGTCCCAAACCGGCCCGCACCGCCTCCCGCAGCACCAATCCTGAATTGACCTCCATCGCTACGCGAGCATTCGCGTAAGGTTCTCCGGCCAAGGTGTCCGGCCGTGTCATCATCAGCGCGCGCTGGTAGATCACCACCGCATGCCCTTCGAAAGCCGTGCCCCGGCGCGGTTCGCCATTGGCTTTGAGATAAGCCTTGCTGGCATACAGCCCCATCTCCCGCCGCGCCAGCCGTCGCGATATCAAGTCCGGATTGTCCGGCCGCACATTGCGCACGGCGATATCGGCATCGCGCCGAGCCAGGTTGGTCAATTGCATGGACGTCGTCAGCACCACCCGCAAATCCGGATGCGCCGCCTGCACCTGTTGCACCGCGGCGATCATCAGGTGGCTGCCTATGGTGTCCGAGGTAGCGACCCGCACCGTGCCCGATACCCGCTCGTCGGTGCCCTGGGTCTGGCGCACCAGTTGATCCGCCGCACGCTCCATGGCCTCCGCGGCTTGCAGGGCCAACTCACCCGCGCGAGTGGGCACGTAGCCGTTCGAAGTCCGCAGGAACAGGCGTGCGTCCAGCGATTTTTCCAAGGCAGCCAGACGCCGCCCCACCGTGGCCTGGTCTATCTGCAACAACGCCGCGGCGGCGCGCAGCGTCCCGGTACGGTAGACCGACAAGAATATCCGGGTGTTGTCCCAATCCATTTGGCTTTCTGCATATTTGCATCCTGGAGCAGTGATGATACGTATATTTGCATCGTCCCTGCACCCTTATGCTGCATCGCAAGAAGTGTATTTACGGCCCTTCGGCCGCGCCGCCCCGGGGCCGCTCCGCCGGCGTCTTGCCTTCCCTCATACTCAATTGCGGCTTCGTCATGACCATCCTCGATCTCATCGTGGTGAGCATTGCGTGGTTGGAGGTTGACGCGGCGCTAACTAGCCGCGGTTACCGCCTTAGGCCACTGAATACAGCTGGAAACGCCAGATCGGCTCCCTGAAACTGACTATTACCTTACTGATTGCTAGCATGGGATGTCATCTCGATCCACAAGCCCATGCAAGAACAGCCCTCGCAAGAACAGCCCTCGCAAGAACAGTCAGCTCCGGCCAACCCGCCGTATCAACCGGTCGTCGTATCCATCCTGCGCCAGCGCGCCTGCCGGCAGATTCTCGACGCCCCTTGCGGATTCGGCTGGCTTGGGGAGACCTTCAAGAAAGACATCGCGGACACCGTTGCAGTCGACGGTGTCGGCATGTGGGAATTCCCATCGCGCTACAGCGGCTACCGCGAGGTCCGCGAACACGATCTGGACCGGCCCCTACCGCCCCTGGGTCCGTCCTACGATGCCGTGGTCTGCGGCGAGGCGCTGCACTTGTTGTGCAACCCGGGCGTAGCCTTGGAAAGCTTCCAAAAGCAATTGCGCCCCGGCGGCACGCTGATCGTCACCACGCCCAACACCTGGTACATGCGCTCCCGGCTGCAGTTTCTATTGCGCGGTTTCCATTCGGGTTTTGCTCCCGCCGTGGGCAAGCGGCGCGGTGAATACATCCCCTTTATTCCCTGGTCATTCACGCAGTTGCATCTGATGATGAGCCGGTATGGCTACACGGACATCACCTTGCATGACGTCGACGAACCCAAGCCCAAGCGGCTGGTCGAGTATGTCCTGGCTTTGCCCGGCTTGATGTACGCACGCCGCAAGCAGCAGCGGGCGGGATGTGGCGAGGAGCTGCGCTATTGGGAACAGGCCGGGTCCAGGCAATCGATGTATGGACGCTGGCTGGTGGTTTCCGCGCGGGTGCCGGTGAACGCCTGAAGGACTCCCGCCCTCATCAAATCCCCGCGCCGAGACCGAGTTCTGTAGACGGCCCTGCGCGCTACCCGATGAGGTATCGTGCCGCCTGGCACCTATTCCCGAGATCTCAATGGCCCTCAACGTCTCCCTCTGTCCTTGCGACAGCGGCCGCCCCTATTTCGGCTGCTGCGGCCGTTGGCATGCCGGTGCCTTGCATCTCCAGGCCCCTGACGCCCAAACCCTGATGCGGTCGCGCTACAGCGCGTTTGCCCTGGATCTGACCGACTACCTTCGCGACACCTGGTATCCCGGCACTCGCCCCGTCAACATCGAACCCAATCCACCTGGGCTGAAATGGCTGGGGCTGACCGTCAAGGCGCATCAACGGCAGGATGGAACCCACGCCACCGTGGAGTTCGTCGCCCGCAGCCGCTGGCAAGGCAAAGGCGAACGCCTGCATGAGACCAGCCGCTTCGTGCTGGAAGATGGCAGCTGGTTCTACGTGGATGGTGATATCCACGAAAAATGATGGACAACGCGCCAAGGGGCTAGCCGCCACGAAGCACGAAGCACGAAGCACGGGGTACGGGGTACGGAGCACGAGCCACCGGCTCCGGCTTACCAATTGGACCAAGATCAGATCCAACTATGGCTCGACCATTCGCCCGATCGTATACCTTTAGACAATTCAATTACTCCCTTCTATACTCGCGCAGCCACCTCTGTTGGTCCACCTTGGAGCTGTCATGAGAATAGTCACCACTGCACTTTTCGCCGCATTGACACTGGCCTCGACGGCCGCGCCGGCCGCCGACAACAAGAACGTTCGCGTTACGCCGCTGGGCGGTATCGATGGCGAATTCTGCCCGCAGGATCGCGCCTTGATCTTCGAGGATCCCAACGGCACGCGCATCCTCTACGATCCCGGCCGCACGGTGGCCGGCGCCGACGACCCGCGCCTGGGCAAGATCGACCTGATCCTGATCAGCCATATGCACGGTGACCACGTGGGCAATGTGCACAACAAGGCACCGAACTCCGGCACCTGCGCCAACCCGGACGTATCGGTGTCCTCGGTACCCAATACGCTGGCCGTGGAAATCGCGTTGGCGAAGAAATCGAAGATAGTCAGTGGCAGCGACATGCCGCCTTTCTTTGCCGCCAAGCTCAAGGCCAATGGAGGCGATCCCGCGAATTCCGTCCTGGCGCGCTTCGGCGGCAGCGTGACATTGGGCGGCGTGCGCATCGCCACGGTCACTGCCATGCATAGCAACGGCGTGGACCCGGACTTCATCGGCGGTGAGCTGGGCAAGGACATGAAGGCGGCCGGGATCTATGGCGACGTGGGCCTGGCCACGGGCTTCGTGCTGACGTTCAGCAACGGCCTGGTCACGTATCTGTCCGGCGACACGGGTGTGACGGCGGACCAGGATCGCGTGGTGCGAGGCCTCTATCACGCCAAGCTCGCGGTCATGAACATGGGTGACGGTTTCACCACCGGGCCGAAGGAAGCGGCCTATGTGATCAACGACCTGGTCAAGCCGGTGTCGGTGATCCCATCGCACGCCAATGAAGTCGGCACCGTCAACGGCAAGGTCCGCGCGGGCAGCAAGACCGAAGCGTTCATCAAACTGGTCCATGCGCCGTCGTACGTTCCCCTGTCGGGTAAAACCATGGCGTTCGATTCGAATGGCCGCTGCGCCGAAGGGTGCAAGTAACACTGCTGCCGCGTCCGCGGGCGGCCCTGTGCGCTCGCGGATGACTCCGCGCCCGGGGCCAAAGCCCTATGGATCGCCCGGCCGGATTCTGGCACCATGACCGTGCCCTGCTGGCGGCCGGCGTGCCGCCACGTCACGAAAAAAGGGGGGATCCGCATGGCCATGCGCCCTCGCGACGACGTCGCTCGCAGCTTCTTTCTGATTGTCGTGCTGTCGGCGATGCTCGCCGGCAGCCTGTACATCCTGCGGCCTTTCCTGCCCGGGCTGATCTGGGCCGGGACCATCGTCGTCGCCACCTGGCCCCTGCTGCTGTGGTTGCAGCGCCGCCTGGGCAATCGGCGCTGGCTGGCGGTCCTTATCCTCATGGCTTGCCTGGTCGTGGGCATGGTCCTGCCCCTGTACCTGACGATCGACACCTTCGCGGAGCGCGCCGATGACATTGTGACCGCCATCCGCCGGTTGCCGACCTATACCTTGTTTCCTCCGCCCTCCTGGGTCATCGATGTGCCCCTGATCGGCCCGCGTGCAACGGCCGAATGGCAGCGGCTTTCGGATGTCGGGCCCGGCGGCCTGCTGGCAAGGGCAGAACCCTATCTGACGACGGCGGCGCGTTGGCTGCTGGGCCACGCTGGCGTACTGGGGGCCTTCGCCATCCACATGGTAATCACGCTGGTGTTCGCGGGCATTCTGTATGTCCGCGGTGAGGTGGCGGCCCGCTTCATCTCCAACGGCGCGTTGCGGCTGGCCGGTCCGGCGGGCGAAGTGGCGGTGACGCTGGCAGGCCAGGCGATCCGCGCGGTGGCCATGGGAATCGTGTTGACTGCCGCGACCCAGACGGCGCTCGGTGGGCTGGGATTGTGGGTCGCTGATGTGCCCGTCGCCGGCATTCTTACCGCCATCATGCTGCTGCTTTGCATTGCGCAGATAGGGCCGTTACTGCCCATGCTGGCAGGCGTGATTTTTCTGTATCGGGCAGATGCCAACATCACGGCGACGGTCCTGCTGCTGTGGGCCATCGTGATCGGGACCTTGGACAACGTCATGCGCCCCTGGCTGATCAGCCGCGGCGTGCGCATACCGCTATTGCTCATCCTGTGCGGCGTCATTGGCGGCATGCTGGCGTTCGGACTGGTGGGCCTGTTCATCGGCCCGGTAGTCCTGGCGGTCACCCAGGCCATGCTGCGCGCCTGGGTACAGGGCACGTCACTGGTAGCAGAAGCACTACCGGCTGCCGACGTGAAAACCGGCGCGTCGCCCGGCTTGTCCGATTTACCTCCTCCACCCGACTTGCCTTATTCGCCACCCTCGCCCACTGCGCCGAACGGCAAAGAGTCCAAGTGAAGAACGAGCTGACTCTTCTCTACCGGGGTCAGGCACAACAAAGGCCAGCACCCGCATCAGCCGCGTGGCGAACCGCGTAGCCCGCATACGGGAACGCGTTCGTTGAGGCGCGCGATAGGCGTTTGAATGGCGGAACCTCATCACTCCAGATCTCACTTACCAGCATGCCTTGCTGAGCTGCTGCGAGTCTTGGCGTTCGTTCTTCATGCAATCAAAAGGTAAACCTCCATGGACTCCCGTATTCCCACCGTCACTTCGACCGGCTCTCCCCATATGCCTGATACCGTCGTGCCGCAGCAGCGCACGCCTGATCAGCACGAGACATCGGCACGAACGTCGCAAGCTGCAAGCACACGCCCCGTGCAGGTCGTGGTTCCTATGCGCAGGCAGCGAGCAGCACAGTCCCCGTCTCCATCACTACTGGGACGCACCGAAACGCAGGGCCGAATCGTATCCAGCGCTAGCGGTGCAAGTAGCGCATCAGGGCCTAGAGCAGGCACCAGACAAGAAGCAGACTCATCCGCGCCGGCAGCCGCTGCAGCCTCCAGTGGAGATGTCGCTGCGGTTGCCGCGGCCCTGGAACGGCGAAATGGAAATGCGTTGCCATTAATGATCTACCCCGAGGCAATTCGTTCGCAATTTCCCGGCCTTCACGGATGTTGTGATGCGGGCATTTTCGTCGAAGGCCCGGATGGAAGATATCGCCGCTTTCCCCCTTGCAGTTCGGACACGGTGATTTCCGCTCCCTTCGCGCCTATCGATTGGAAATTTCGCTTCGAAATCGATAGCAACTATGACGCCCATCCGGACTCGATCCACGAGAGGAAAGCCGGATACGTGGTGGACGCGCAAGGCTTGACAGCGTGGTTCGAGGTAGATGGCACGCCTGTTTCATCCATCAGCAAAGATCTGACTACCTATGCCCTCCCCGGCCTTAAATGGATGATGGCGCAAGCTGACTTCGAAGGCAGCAGCCCCGCCTGCGCGGCGATGCTGCTTGCCGAGGGAAAATCCCAAGCGGATGTGGTCAAGCTATTGGAGGCTATGACCTCGCTATCGCCCTCTCCGACAACATGGAACAAGGATTTGGCACGAAATAACGATGGGTTCTGTAGCTTGCTGGAAGCAATATCCGGACGCAAAACGCTGGTCATCCGGGGAGGAAATTTGCAGTCTCAAGAATTGATTCAGACACTCAAGGACGGCATTGCCGCACATGGTCCTTGTAATTTCGAACTCAACAAGCACAACGTGATTTTCGATGCGATCGAAGACACCGCCGACGGCGTTCTGATCACCGTGCGCGATCCCTTACCCGTTAGCATTCTGAAAACCAAACCCGATGAAACCTTTTGGACACGCAGACTGGTATTCGACCCGAGCTGGTGTCTGCCCAGCAGGAAATGGACGGCGACCTTCCTGACAAAAAACCCCGTGTAGGCAAACCCGTCGCTTAGCCGGCCTCATCACACAGTGCGAACGTCAAGAAGCCCACCGGGATCATCTGGTGCGCTGACGTTCGCCTCTACATTCACTCAAACGGCAAGTCTCGATGGACTCTCGCATTTCCATGGTCAATTCGACCGTTCCTTTCCACACCCCTGATATTTCTGACATCGGCTTGCCTCAGCAGCACGTGCCAGGTCAGAGCAACGCACACCGACCAACAGCGCAAGTAGCACAGGTTCGATCCGAGCAAACCGGGTTTCCCGCACGTGCGCGGCAAACGGCCAGGGCCTCGTCACCGCACGCCGAATCGCAAACCCAAATTTTCTCCAGTGATAACGATGCGAACAGCGCATCGGCACCCAGGGCAAGCGCAAGACACGAGGCAGGCCTGTCCGTGTCGGATGCCACCCGCGGGGCTGACGGTGACATCAGTGACGCCCACCAGAGCTGGATTCACGAGAACAGGATGGAGGGCGATCGGTTCGCGCGCCGGCTTTCCAGAAAATGGGACGCTATCTTCTTGCTGAAAAACCCGTCTTAGCAAACGCCCTCGCCAAGTCGGCAGCCGCGGCCTAACGTATGCGGCTGTAGTCCAGCGGCCGCATCAGCGCGCTGTCGACCTGCACGATCTTCTGCATATATTTCGACCGCATAAGCTCTCGAAGCGCCGGGTCGGTGTCTTGCGCCTCTTTCCATTGTTGCCAGCAATCCAGCGATGCAAAACGCCTGAGTTCGATGCTGCGGGCGGATGCCCCGTTGCTTGTCCCGGGACCGATGTAAGTGTCGAAAAGGCCGATCAATTCGACGCCATCCCTTTCAAGCGCCGGCGCTACCTCTTCCTGGTAAATCTTATGGTGCTCCTGAGTCGTGCCGGGCTGGAACCACAACGTGCGCTGCTCCACATAGCCGCGGGGCAAGCTGATGACGCTTTCCACCGTCGGCCATTCTTCCGGCAAGGCGGGCGAGACCGGAACCTGTCGAAGGATCGATGTCTCGGTCATATCCACAGTGCGATTCTGATTGTGGTGATTCCTCAGATTCTCGTCCGCCCGCACTCGATTCTGGTGGGCATCCCATGCCGTAAGGTCCGCGAACTGGCGCAGTTGCCAGATGGCGCAGCCCGCATCGGGACCGACCAGCACTTCCCATGCGCCTAACAGCCGGGATCCGTGATCATCCAGGCTGGCTATGATTTTTCGGAAAACAGTGTTCCTGGACTCGAGCTTGCCCTGCCGAGACACGATACGTCGATGTTGAAAAATCATTTCTAGTCAAACCTCCAAGTGTTGTGGCCTGGCGCCACGATTCAACCCACGGATTTCGATTCAACGGGTTGTAGTTTCATTTGGCGCGGAAGGCTCGGACGCCGCGGCCTTGAATTGCTGGATCTGGCTGATCAGGAACGCCCTGAATTGCTCCGGCGTGGACGTGACGACCTGCTGGCCCTCGTCTGTCAGGCGCTGCTTCACTTCAGGCATTTCGACCACCGCGGTGAAGTCCTGGTTCAGGGCCGCTACGACTTGCGCGGGCGTGCCGGCTGGCGCAAGCACGCCATAGAACTGCGTCACTTCATACCCATCCAATCCGCTTTCGGCCACGGTAGGCAGGTCCGGAAATATGTTCGAACGATGCGCGCCAGTAACGGCTATCGCCCGCACGCGTCCCGATTGCACCAAGGGCCGCGCCTCTTGCGGGGTCGCGAAAATCATATCGAGCTGTCCAGCCACCACCGCCGACATGGCGGGACCACCGCCCGTGTAAGGCACATGCAGCAAGCGCGCATGGCCCTTGCTGACCAGCAGTTGGCCAGCCAGCGCCTGCATGCTGCCTATGCCCGCGGAGCCATAAGTGAGTCCGTTGGGACGCTGGTTCGACAATTTGATGACCTCGTCGACCGTTTTCGCCGGTACCGCCGGATTCACCACCAACACATAGGGGGTCGACGTCAATTGCCCTATGGGCACGAAGTCCTTCAACAGATCGTAGGGCAGGTCCGATCGCGTAGCCTGCAGGGCGGCGTGGCTGGCGGTGCAAAGCACGGTGGTGTAGCCGTCGGGGCGTGCAGTCTTGGCCTGGTTCAGACCCACCGCCCCCGTGCCGCCGCCGCGGTTCTCGACGAACACACCCGGCTTATACAGGGACTGCATTTTCTGCGCGATCAGACGCATCGAGATATCGGCCCCGCCGCCAGGCGCCATCGGTACGATGAGCCGCAACGGGTGATCCGGATACGAATCCGCCAGCACAAACGAAGGCAATGCGGCCGCGCCCAGCGCGCTGAAGGCGGATAGCGGGCCGAGCGCGCGGAGAAGGCGGCGACGGCTCTGCAACGGATCATCCTTGGTCGTTCCAGCAACTCTCTTCGTATCGGTCGTTTTCACGGTGTCTCCTCCATGACGGCCCAGGGCCTGGGGTGCATCTTCGGCGCGCAAAGCCGGGCTCAATCGATGGTCAACGCTCTTTCCTGTACCAGCTTGGACATGAGCCTGGTGCGGTCCTGCAGGCGCTTGAGCGCTTGCGCGGGCGTATCGAATTCAGGCTGGAAGTCCACTTTGCGCATGAACTCCTGCATTTGCGGCGTCTTCAGCGCTTCCTGCACTTTGTCCGCCAGGAAGTCCACGGTCGTGTCCGGCGTCGCGCGCGGCGCCAGCAGCGAGTAGAAGTAGTCGATGGTTGCGCCCGGGTACCCCGATTCGCCGATGGTGCGAATATCCGGAGTAAGGGGAGAGCGCGTCGACCCGGACACCGCAAGCGGAATCAACTGGCCCGACTTCACGAATTGAATGGCGCCCGGCAGCGCCAGGTAGCCGCAGTCCACCTGCCCCGAAAGAATGTCGTTCAGCGCTTGCGACATGCCCTTGTAGGGAATATGGCGCGCCTTGATTCCCGTCGCCTCCACCAGCAGCTCCATCGCAAGGTGGCCGGGCTGCCCGACGCCGGCACTGCCGTAGGTAACGCCCTTGGTCTTGGCGTACTTGATGAATGCGTCGAAAGAGTCGATGTTCAGTTTTGGGTTCACCACCAGGATCTGGCCGAAACTCATGACGGATGTGACGGGTTTCAGATCCCGCAACGGGTCGAAGTCCATGCGCTTGCCGTACAGGCTTGGATTCGCCGCAATCGAACTGTCCGGCGTCATGAGCAGCGTGTAGCCGTCCGGCGCGGCACGCACGACTTCACTGGCGCCGATGTTGCCCGATGCACCGGTCTTGTTCACCACGACGAACGTTTGCTTCAATTCCAGCCCAAGCGCCTGCGCCAGCGCGCGCGCGGCAATGTCCAGCGCACCGCCCGCGGTAAAGGGCGCGATGATTTGCACCGAATGGGTCGGATAATCGGCGGCGGAGGCGGCCCCTGCCGTGGCGGCCAGCATCAGCGTTGCGGCGATCTTCCGGAACGGGCGGATGAGTTTCACGTTGTTCTCCTGTTGTCATCGCGGCTGCGGTATGCGTTATTCGACAGCCGGGTTGCCTGCATCAAGGCATCGACGGCATCGACGGCATCGACGGCATCGGCACGACGGTATCGAATCAATGCCTGGACAGCCTGGTGCAACCCTGCAAACGCCGTTGCCGGCGCATCGCACGACCATTCGGCGGATAGCGCCCGGCATAGCTGGATGATCTCCGCATGGTCCAGGTTCATGCCGGAAGCGTCCAAGGCCTGGGCCGCGACCGTTCTACCGTCGCGCAGCCGCATTTCCACCCGGCAGGCGAAGTGTTCCGTAATGCCTGGGTCGGCGACGGTTTGGACGCGTCTGCTCTGCTCGTGCATGGGACCTGGTCCATGCAAGGTGAAAAAATCGTCGAATGTCAGCCGGCCGCGCTGCACCACGGCTTCGATCATGAAGGCCGTGCTCATGCAGGCGCCTTGCCGAGTCGGAAACGGGCCATGGCGATCGATGCCGGGATAGGCGGCATCGTCAGGATGCAACGCCACGACGACGGACTCCACGTCCTGGGAATCCAGGCCTTCGCGCGCCATCAGCCTCGTCGCGACTCGCACCGGCTGCTGGTTGATCACGCAACCCGGTACCGGCTTGACCGTGACCTGGCGGATGCTCCATCCGCTGAGGTCAAGTTCGGGCACCGTGTCGCCCACCGTTCGAAAGAAACCCGCCTGACCCTCGATCGAGTTCGGCGCGGCCTGCACCCCTTGCTCCGCCAGTAGCGCGGCGACGACACCGGCGCGGCTTGCATGGGCACTATGCAGGGGCGCCTCCGGCGTACCGTCGATGAAGCATTGCGTCACGCCGGACGCGTAGTTCGCCGCAAGGGCCAAGGCAGTGGCCGTCTTGGATTCATCCAGGCCAATGACCCGCGCGGCGCCGGCCGCCGCGCCGAACACGCCGAACACTGATGTGCCGCGAAGACCGCGCTTGATGGCCGAGGCGATCGCGCCACGTCCGAGCCGCGGGGGAATCTCGTAGCCGGCGGCCAACGCTGCCACGACGATGTCCGCACTGGCCTTGCGGGCCTGCGCCAGGGCGAGCACCGCAGGTATGACCACGCAGCCGATATGGCCGCAGATAGCTTCATGCGTGTCCACCTGGTTGCGGGCGAACATCAAGGCGCCATTGATGGCGGCCGCGTCCGCGGCGGAACGGGTCTGCATCGAATTCACCAGGCCGGCGGTCCCCGGCGCATCATGAATCACCGGCATCGCCGCCTGCAGGACATCGCCCTCGCCGTGGTCCGCCATTGCAATCGACAGGCCGTACAGCAACAAGCCTTCCAGTTTATCGACGACGTCATCCGGCAAACAGGATGCCTCGATACCCAGGACGAAACGTGCCAGCTGGCGCGCGTAGGTGTCCATCGCTTCACTGCTTGCATTCGACATTCGAGTACTCGTCGGGACGGAGAAATTTGAGTGCTACTGAGGGCTCAGGTTGGCGGTCTTCGCGATTGCGCGCAGCCTTTCCGTCTCGGCCAGCTGGAACTTGCGCATGGCGTCCGGGCCCAGGGGCATGATTTCGATACCGGGGCTTTGGGACATCGTCGCCTGGATGCTCTTGTCCTGGTATAGCTCTGCCATCGCCTTCGCCAACTTGTCCACGATGGCGTCGGGGGTCTGCGTGCGCACGTACAACGACGCCCAGGCATAACTGACGAAGCCAGGGAAGCCGCTTTCCTGCACCGTTGGCAAGTCCGGGAAATCGGCCAGCCTTTTCTCGCTCGTCACGGCCAGCATCCGCACGCGCCCTCCCTTTACCAAAGGCAGAATGCCCACCAGGTCCACGACCGCCAGGTCGAGCTGGCCTCCGGCGAGGTCGGCTGCCGTTCCGGTCGCGCCCTTGTAATAAATGGAGTTGAATTTGATGCCGGCCATGCTGCTGAACCATTGCTGGGCCGCCAGGTACAGCGGGCCGTACGTACCTGAACTGAGCGGGGCCTTCGCCGCGCGCGCCGCCTCCACCAGGTCTTTCATCGACTTGATCGGCGAAGACGCCGGAACGGCGAAAATTTGCGCGGTGCGCAAAATTCCCCCAACCGGCTTGAAGTCCTTGACCGGGTTGTAGCCCGGGTCTTTCACGGTAATGGGATTCAGCGAAATGATCGCCGACGTTCCTTCCAGGATTGTGTAGCCGTCCGCCGGCGCCCGCAATTGCGCCTGCGCGGCCAGGAGTCCGTTGGCGCTGGGCATGTTTTCAACGTAGAACTGCTGGCCTAGCTTGTCGCTCAGGCCCTTGGCGAACAAACGGGTGAATACGTCTCCGCTGCTGCCGACGGCCAGCGGCAAGATGATCTTGACGGCCTTGTTCGGATAGCTGGTGGTGTCCGCCCGGGAATGCGCGGCCAAGGCCGCCATCGTTGCGGCGAGCACGCTACGAGCGATGAGTCGTTGCCAGTTCATGTCTCCTCCTTGGATTTTCTTCATAGCGATCGCTGCCGCTGTGCCTGGATTCTGACACCGCAAGCGCGAACGCGTGTTTTTGATTTCGCATGGCTCCGATTGCGAAATTTGAAGGCTCGCATGTTCGTCAACCGCTAACGCTCCATTCGCGAACCAATACTTGTTAGGCCGGCGCCGCGGTTTGATACTCCGCGTGTCCAGTACAGAGGAATGGGATCGACACGCCATGAGCAACGAAGCAAGCAACTATGAAGTGCTGGCCTTGAAGTACGCGACGCGTATGGGAAGCCGCGGGCATATGTTCCTGGGAGGCGACGCGCATGACGCGCCGTTGCGCATGGATTACTTTGTCTGGAGCTTACGTGGCGCCGGCCGCACTATCCTCGTGGACACCGGGTTTACGCGCGCGGTTGCCGAAAAGCGGGGCCGGAACTATCTGATGACGCCTGAAGACTGCCTGCGCAGGGTCGGCATTACGCCTGAGTCGGTCAGCGATGTGGTGATCACCCATCTGCACTACGACCACGCCGGGAACCTGGACAAGTTTCCCAATGCGACCTTCCACGTGCAGGAAACGGAAGTCGCGTTTGCCACCGGCAAGTACATGTGCTTCGAGTGCCAGCGCAAGCCCTTCGAAGTAGACGACGTAGTGGAAATGCTGCGGCTGGTCTACAAGGACCGGGTCCGCTTCCACGACGACGCCGGTGAAATCGCTCCCGGGGTCGAGGTGTTCCGCGTGGGAGGGCACACGGACGGCCTGCAGAGCGTGAGCGTACGCACCGAACGGGGTTGGGTCGTCGTCGCTTCCGACGCGGCGCACTATTACGAGAACTTCGAACGCCAGCGGCCGTTCGCGGGCGTGTTCAACGTGGGCGACATGTTGTCAGGGTACGCCAAGCTGTCGGCACATGCCGACACGGACGACCATATCGTTGCGGGCCACGATCCCAGGGTCATGGAAATCTATCCGCCCTTCAGCCCGGAGTTGGACGGCTGGGTCGTGCGCCTGGATCGGGAACCGAGGAAAAACGAGGAGCCTTCGAATGGCTAGGGAACTGGATGTCCAGCGCCGGGCGGTCGTGACCGGCGCCTCTTCTGGAATCGGTCTGGTGTGCTGCAGGGAGTTGCTGCGGCAGGGTTGGAGCGTAGTCGGATTGGACGTCGCGGAATCCCCGCTGGCGGACGAAACGTTCGAGGGGGCCGGCCGCTTCAAGGCGGTCGCGTGCGATGTGTCGTCCTCGGCGGAAATAGACAGCGCTTTCCGGACCATAGGCGAGCAGGGCGGACTGGATGCGTTGATCTGCTGCGCAGGCATCCTGCGGGGCGGTCCTCTGCTCCAGATGAGCGAAAAGGACTACGACGCCGTGTTCGACATCAACGCCAGGGGAGCGTGGCTGGCCACGCGTGCCGCGCACCCCTTGCTCGCCCAGGCACGTGAAGGCGCCGCCAGGATCGTTTTCGTTTCGTCTGGCGCGGCGCTGCGGCCGAAAATCGGGGCCGGAGCCTATGGCGCGTCGAAGTCGGCCCTGATCCATCTTGCCCGCGTGCTGGCAGTGGAGCTGGCTGCCGAAAACATCCTGGTCAATGTCGTTGCGCCGGCCACGGTCGATACGCCCTTGGTGCATCGCCTGATGGAAAACACTGAAAACTACAAGGTGACCGGCTTGTCGCCACTGGGGCGCATCGCGCAACCTTCGGACGTCACCGCGGTAATCCGCTTCCTGCTCGGTCCGGATTCCGCCTACATGACCGGCTCCGTGCTGGCGGTGGATGGAGGAACGACCGCCGCCTTCGTGCCGTGAACAGACCTCCGGCAGGCATGCGGCAATGACGATCGCGTCACCTGAAACAGAGGACAGACCGGGGAAAATAATCAGTTCAACCGTGCCGCGTCGTCTCTGGCTCGAGTGCTGCCGGTGCTACGATCGATCGTCAAGGGAGACACCGAAGGCATAAAAAAATGAATAGGCACTACGATCTGGTGGACTTGCAGGTATTGCTGGCGGTTGCCGAAGAAAATAATCTGTCGCGCGGGGCGTTACGCTGCAATCTGGCGGCGTCGTCAGTCAGCGTAAGGCTGAAGGGTTTGGAAGAATCGATCGGCGCGCACTTGCTTGTGCGCGAAGCGCGCGGTGTTGCGCTAACGCCCGCCGGACGAATCCTGGTTGAGCATGCGAAGAAATGCTTCGCGCAGCTGGACCAGATGCACGTCGACCTGTTGCCCTATGCCCGAGGTATCGTGGGCAACGTGACGCTGTTCGCCTGCGACAATGCGATGAGTTTCCTACCCGGCGACCTGGCCGTGTTCTTCAAGCGCAATCCGAGCACACGCGTCACGCTGGAAGAAAGGCCAAGCGCGGACATCGTGGCGGCTGTCGCCGCCGGCAGGGCGCCGCTGGGCATCGTGGCGTTCGAGACCGAGCATGCCGACCTGGAGTACCTGCCCTATCGTCGGGACGAGCTCGTCCTGCTGGTGCCACGCGGCCATGACCTCGGACAGCGCAAGGAGGTTCCGTTCGTCAGTTGCCTGTCGGAGCCGTTCATCTGCCTGGCGCACGGTAATGCGCTGCATACCGACCTGATCAACCATGCAGCCAAGCTGGGCGCCGTGCTCGATGTACGGGTGCAGGTGTCGGGCTACCGCGCGATTGCCCAACTGGTGGCGGCGGGAGCAGGCATTGGCGTGATTCCACGTTCGACTGTGATACCGACCGATCTGCAGACGCTTGCGGTGGTGAAGTTGTCCGACCCCTGGGCCGTGAAGGACCTGCGCATTTGCAGGAATCCCCGCATCTTGAGCAACAGCTTCAGCGACGACCTGGTAGAGGTGCTCTGCGCTTCTGCCTCACGTGACCTTCAAAATGAAGCATCGACGGCGATGCCGGCCACGCTTGCAGCTTTTGAAACGGCCGCGGCGGAAGAGTTCAACCACGCGGCGTCGGCGACGCGGTTCCCTGACCATAATCTGCGCATGATCGTCCCCATGGCTTCTGGTGGCGGCGCCGATATCTGCATGCGCATGATGCTGCCCAAGCTGCAGGCCCTGTGGGGGCATGACGTATTCATCGACAACCGGGCAGGTGGAACGGGCGCCGCGGGCTTGATGGCCGCGAAGATGTCCCGTCCCGATGGATACACGGTGGTGCTGTGCACGGCCAGCCACGCCGCGTTGCAGGCCACGCGTACAGACCTGTCGTATCACTTGTTGAAGGATTTCGAGACGGTCGGGCAGATGACCTCTGCGCCATACGTGCTGGTGGTGAATCCGAACGTGCCGGTTCATACCATCGCGGATGTCATCAAGCTCTCGAATCAGAAAAATGATGGACTGGTGTTCAGCTCCGCGGGCGTGGGCAGCATGCAGGCGCTGGCGGGCCTGCTGCTGGCCTCACGCGGCCATGCGCGCCTTCTGCACGTTCCGTATCCCGGCGGCGGCCCGGCGCTGTCCGCCGTCCTGTCGGGACAGGCCGACATGGTGTTCTCTACGCGGTTCGAAGCGCAGCCTTACATCAAGTCGGGAAAACTACGTGCCATCGCCGTGACGAGCTTGCAGCGCATGGACAGCTCCCCCGATTTGCCGACGGTGGCGGAAAGTGGATTGCCGGGCTTCGAGGTTTCGCAGTTCTACGGCCTGCTGGTGCCGGCGGGTACTCCGGCCCAAAACATCGCGGTCATCAATGAGAATGTCAGCGCGGCGCTTGAGTCTTCCGATATCGTGAAACGCTATGGTGAAGAAGGCGTCCAGGTCGTCACGTCCAGCCCACGGGAATTTAGCGAATTCCTGGCCAGGCAGATGGCTGAATTCAAGTCGCTGGCTTATGGAACCGGATAAGCAAAGGCCCACCAGGTTTACCAGGTGGGCCTTTTATTCTTTCCGAGTCACGCTTGTGCCTCCATTTTGGAGTGCACAAAGACAAACCCCCGCTGGGGATACCAGCGGGGGTTTGAGCAATAAGAGCCTGACGATGACCTACTTTCACAGACGTCCGTCCACTATCATCGGCGCAAAGTCGTTTCACTGTCCTGTTCGGG